>Ga0310836_100124_pt1 | contig 94317 bp, 63 predicted proteins | sample SM_ome_4_FD_201310 | JGI IMG/M metagenome (GOLD analysis project Ga0310836, IMG submission 201310) | Sorghum-adapted microbial communities enriched on stacked mutant (SM) sorghum from Joint BioEnergy Institute, Emeryville, California... ... | reverse complement strand
TTTCTACAATCGCAAACGAGTCCATTCGGCGATCGGGTATCTCACACCCATTCAATGCGAACAAATGTACGATTATGTTGCGTAATTTTCTCGATTCCATGTGTCCAATCTATTGACAGAGGTCCAGCACTTCACTGTCCCAAGTCGTTCCATTTCCCAATTGACCATAATCATTCGTTCCCCACGACCAAACCGTTCCGTCATCTTTCAAAGTGAGCGTATGTGCAACATTAACTGCTATGGACACAACATTGCTAATGCCGACCTGTCGTGGAATATAACTGTTGTTCTTTGTTCCGTCACCCAAGTGGCCTCTGACGTTAACCCCCCATGACCAGACAGTGCCGTCGTGCTTGAGCGCAACCGTAAACCCTTTTCCGGCACGGATCATGGAGACTCCGCTTTCCGCTTTCGCTATATTGGGCCCGTTCAATGCGGAAAATATGACCCATACAATCAAATGAAAAGCACAAATAAGCGATAAATTCCTTTTTTTCATTTCAACTCCCTCATTTAAAATATTAAATATTTTTTATACATAATTTTATGTAATTATATATTCACTTCCAAAATAAATAAAGGGTATCGTTAAATTGAACATTTTGCATCATTCCGTTTTGAACCTGCAGAGACGAGCAGCACAAATGCATTGAGATCCTGGTGAGTCTTCACCTGCTCAATCCCCCGGACATGCATGCTGTCCGCCGTTGGATCGGTTTTCAACCTGGGCAATCGGCAAACCCCATTGAGCAGCACTGTCACATCTCAAGCTTTACGAACTAACAATATTACCGACTCCACATGGGCGGTCTGCGGGAACATGTCCACGGGCTGGATCCATTCGAGCGCATAGCTGCCGTCCAGAAGCACCTTGCAGTCTTTGGCCAGGGTGGCGGGGTTGCAGGACACATAGACGAACCGCTTCGGCCTGGCTGCGATGGCGGCGGCGAGCAGTTTCGGATCGCAACCGGTGCGGGGCGGATCGACGACGATGACGTCAGGCCGATACCCATCTTTCACCCAGGCGGGCAGAAGGGTTTCGCTTTTTCCGAGGAAGAAACGGGCATTGCCGATGCCGTTCGCTTGCGCATTTTGCCGTGCATCCCGGACGGCCTCCGGGATTTCTTCGATCCCGCGCACTTCGGCGGCCCGCGGCGCCAGCCAGAGGGCGATTGTCCCCGTACCGCAATAGGCATCGACGACGCGCTCCTTGCCGGTCAGGGCGGCGGCTTCTTTCACGTAATCGTACAGGACCGTCGTTTGCTCCGGATTGATCTGGAAAAAGGCCCGCGGCGACAACCGGTACGAGAGGTCGCCCAGCCGCTCTTCAATCGCCGGTTTGCCCCACAACACGCGGGTATGTTCGCCGAAGACGAGGGGCGTTTTCTTGTCCTGCTTGTTGACGGCAACGGTGACCACGTCCGGGAGGGCGGAACGGATGCCCGCGATCAGCTTGTCCGCTTTCGGCAACCGGTCCTGCGTCAGGACGAAGGTCACCTGCATTTCGCCGGTACGGGAACTTCTGCGGATGACGACGGTGCGGAGCAGGCCCTGGCCGGACTTCTCTTGCCAAGGCGGGATGCCGAATTGTTCGAGCAGGGAACGGATCACGCCGGCGGCCCGGTTGATGTCGCCGTGCTGCACCGGACAGCCGGCGATGTCCACGAGCCTGTGGCTGGACGGCGAATACAAACCGAGCACGGTGTGCCCTCCCGCCGTACCCGCCTGCAACTGGGCTTTGTGGCGATAGTGCCACGGATCGGCCATCGCTGCGATCGGCCGGATGGGCGGATTGTCCAGGCCGGCATAGCGGGCGAACGACTCGCGGACGATTTCCATCTTGGCCGCGCGTTGTCCCGCGTCGTCGAGATGCTGCAGCTGGCAGCCGCCGCATTGCTCGTAGACGGGGCAAGCGGGCGAGATCCGGTGCGGGGACTTTCGCTCGATGGCGGCCAATTTCGCCTCGATGAAACGCGGGTTCGTTTTGGCGACTTTCGCCTTCACGACCTCATCCGGCAACGCGCCGGGGACAAACACCGCTTTCCGCCGGTAATAACCGACGCCTTCGCCGTTGATGCCGATCCTTTTGATCGTCACGACGATGGAATCTCCGATTTTCAGGTTGTCCGCTTCCGGCGCTTTTGGCTTCATCCAGGTTTGCTCCTTGCTTGTGCTTTTGCCCGCATTCCGTCCCGTTACCTTTCGGGTGCATCGCGGGCGGCGGCGTTTCATTCTTGTTGATATTATAGTGACAAGATCGATCCGGGAAGTCAAACGCGGTCCGCCGAGGGCGGCAGGCGGTACAGACGTCGGGAAGACGACGGGCCGCCCATCCCGCAAAAAAAAGGCCCGCCGCAACCGGCACATCTGCCGGCAACGGCGAGCCCTGATCGGTTGGCCGGCGAAAGACGCCGATCAAACCGGCTCACGGAATCGGTATTTTTTGAGAATGGCGCCAAACACGAGACAAATCGCCAGCCCCAACAGGCCCAGGATAAAGATCATCAAGCCTGCGCCGGAACCTTTGCCCGAGCCAAACAGGGCAACCATGAGGCTTTCCGTGGGAAGGCGTTCCATGAACGGCTCGCAAATGTCGTCGATCATCCACCCGCCAAGGAAAAAGCCGATGGGGATCGTAAAAAACTGCAGCGTGTTCCGGCAGGCATAGACCCTTCCTTGCATCTCGGCCGGGATCGTCGACCTTATGATGACATCCAGGCTGGTGCTCATCAACGGGACGGGCAAGTACCCCAGAACCTGAGCAATGCACCATGCCGCCGGCGATGTTGTCAACGCCATCAGAAAGTTGCCCAGCGTGAGCGAAATCAGCATGGTGACCACGATCAGGCGGATCCGGTCTTTGGGCGCAGGCATGGCGGATGCGATCAAACTGCCTGCCAACATGGCGATGCCCGCGAAGGACGTGACGATGCCCAGGACGGATTCTCCGCCGTTCTCCCTCGGAAGAATAAAAGCCGGAAGCGCCGCATCAAAAGCGGACGCGGCCAGATTGACGCCGGCCAAAAACAGGATCAGCATCAGCACCATCCGGTTTTCGTTCAGGCATCGGAGACCGGCCTTGACAGAGGCGAACAACGATTCCTGATCCCCTGCGGCTGCTGCGGTTCGCGGAATCCGCACAAACAGCAGCAGCGCAAAAAACGCGATCAAGAAAGCGCCCAAATCGAACGCAATGACGACATCCATTCCACCCGAAACATATAGCGACGTGGCAAGCACCGGGTGCAGAACGGTCACCAGCGACCGGGACAGGGAGCGGAGGCCGCTCACCTTCTGGTAATGTTTTCTGGATGTCAACATCGTGGTCGCGACGTCGCTTGCCGGGCTCTGCACCGTGTTCATCAGGCCGTTTGCCGCATTCAGCACGTTCAAATGCCAGGCGCGGAGCAAGTCCGTTTTCAGAAGAACAAAAACCAACATCGTGCAGCAAGCGGCAACCGCATCACAGACCAGCATCGTCTTTTTCTTGTCCCATTTGTCGGACAGCGCCCCGGCAAACATGCTCATCAGGACATACGGAACATAAGAGCAAATGGACAACCATGCCGTCTGCAGCGCCGACCCGGTCTGCTGATACAACCAAAGCGTCAATGCGAAGCTCGTCATCGTGCTGCCAAGCTGCGACAACCCTTGCGTACTCCACAGGATGTAGAAAGCTTTCAGCTCATGTATGCGGTTTTTCATTTGACTTTGCCCCTTTGATGGTTTCATGAAGATCAAAAGTGCAAAGTCTGAGGATAGAAGAGCCTATGAACGGCTCATGGCTCCATGCAGGATCCTCAAACCTTGCATGGAGCTTTGTCCATCATGAAAATCACGGGAAATTCCCCCTCATCAGGTTTTCGCGATCAACAATGCACATTTTACAGATGAATGAGCACGTTGATCAAGGTTGTCCCGCGTGATCAAAAAAAGGGATTGAAACCGGAAAAACAGAAGGAGACCCTTCCTGCGGGTTCCATGTCCGCGGGAAGGGTCTCCCTTTTTGCCTGCTTACTCCTCGGCTTGGGCCAAATATTCGATGAGTTTGACAAAGACGGTGGCAATTTCGGCGCGGGTTGCGGTTCCTTTGGGATCGAAGCGGTTGTTGCCCTTGCCCGCGATCAGCTCGATGCCGCGCAGCGCCTGGACGGCCTCCAATGCCCACGGGCTGATCTCGTCTTCATCCGCGAAGGGCTCGGCTTCGATTTCCGGAATCTCGTAACCGGCGTATGCCAAATAGTTGTACAGGATCACCATCATCTGCTCGCGTGTCAGCGGAGCATTGGGAGCGAACCGGTCGCCGCCGATGCCGTGGACGATGCCGTTTTCAGCCGCCCACTCGATGGCCGCCGTGTACCATGCTCCGTCTGCCACGTCTATGAAGCTGGAAGCCGTGTATTCGGAGCGGTCCACGTCCTCGAGATTGGCCAGTACCTGTACGATCATCGCCCGCGTCACGACGGCATTCGGCGAGAACGTCGAGGACGACGTGCCGTCGAACAGGCTGAAGGTGTAGGCGGTATTCACGTAGTCGTAGAACCAGGCGTTCTCGTTGACATCATCAAAAGGATTGCCGGACGCCACGTAGAAGCCCAGGGCAAAGTCTTCGTCGAGCACAAGCTCCGCGCCTTCCCGGATGTTCAGCGTCCAACCGGCATCCAGGATGACCGTCGCGCCGCCCGATCCGATCACGATCGTGCCGCTTTCATCGATCGTTGTGCCTGCCGGCACTTGAATCGTGATTCCGTTCTCGAGCACAATCTCGCCGCCGCCCGGGAGGGTCGTGATGCCGTCCTCATCCGTGATGGCAGGCTGGTCTTCCGGCGTGATCAGCGTGTAGCCGTAATCGGGCGACTCGTCGTCTTCAGCGGCATCCGTATCTTCGGAGGTGCCGCCGCCTCCGCCGCCTGCTCCGCCGCCTCCGCCGCCTCCACCGCCGGAGGAACCGCTTGTCGGCGTTGCGCTCACACTGGCCGCCGCACTGTCGCCGTTCTCGTTGAATGCGACGATCTTGAAGGTATACTCTTGGCCGTTCGACAGGCCCGTGAAGGTATATTGGTGTGTCATCGCGTCAAGCGTGACCGGCTCGTTGTCGCCAAACCAGACTTTGTAGCCCAGGATTTCTTTACCGCCGTCGTGGGACGGGGCCGACCAAGTCAACGTCACTTTCCGGTTGCCTGCCGTTGCCGTGAAGTTGCCCGGAACGTCGGGCACGCCCAACCTGCGTTGCGAGAACATCCAGTCAAAGACGTCGGTGTAGTCATCGTCCCAGGCCGGCAAGTTGGGGGACTGCATGATCGGAGCGATGCTCCAGATTTCCTCCGTAAACGGATTTTCCATCGTGATCTGGTTGTAGAGCACTGCCGCTTCCACTTCGTGCGCGATGTAGTCGAGCACGGGAGGCGTGCTGTTCGGATCCGGCCGCTGGCTCGGCTGATCGTATTGATTGTACGGCCACGTCAGCGCCTCGTTGCTTTCGAATCGGGAAGCCCTTGCGTTGGTCATGTGCACAATGTCGTTGGCAAAGTTGTCGAGGTTGCTTGCACCGACCCGGGTGTCGTAGGCGTTGACGAAGATCCAGTAAGCCAGATCCCGGTGGGCCTCGTTAACGTTCGCCTGCGGCCATCCGGCTGCGATGCCCATGGGTGCGGCTGCCGCGAAGAAGCCGGGGTAGGTGTTCACCAAGCTGTTCGTATAGAAGCCGCCCAGCGAGAAGCCTGCCGCATAGATCCGGTTGGGATCCACAAGCCCGTCGGCAATCAGGGCGTCAATCACCTGTCTGACATCGCCGATCTGGGGAGCCGAACCGCCGCTGTAGGAAATATTCAGGATGTGGCTGGCGTATTTCTCGGGATCCTCTTCCATCTTCTTCATCAGGGCAACCGAACCGTTGGCCGATTTCATCGATGCCTTCTGGTCGATATGGGCTTGCGTGCCGCCGCGCGAGAAGCCGTGCGTATAGACGTACAGCGGCAGTCCCTTCACCTCGTTGCCCTCTTCATCCTTGTGGATGTACAGCGCATAGTTGAGCGTTTCGTAGTTGCCGGTCGTGAATTTGTCCAGGATCGGGTTCACGACGTCCGTTTGCTTGAAGACGGCATACGTGATCGGATCGCCCTCCGCCAGCACGATGTCGCCTTTCTGCACAATGTTGTAGTTTTGCAGCGACGAGTTGCTGTTGACATCGAGCGTCGTGCTGCCGCCGACTTCCGTGTAAAACTCCAGCTCCACGACGATGTAGCGGCCTTGGTCCAGCCCTTCCCGGTAATCCGGCGAATTGTGCACTTTGCCGCGATAGCCGCGCACCTTCGGTTCGTCGTTGGCGTACACCCGCGAGATGTTGCGTTTCCCTTCGAAGACCACCGTGTCGCCGCTTAAGGTCGTGTTTCTGGCCGACACTTCAAACAGGCCCGGATCGAGTTCGGAGCCGAGCGCTTCACGGCCTTCGCCCAGGTCGATGATGACCGCCGTCGTATATTCGCCTCGGGCGAAGTTGTCATTCCACACGATGAAGGAAAGCGGTTCGGCCGCCGGATCGTCCTTGAAGGTCACGTGAATCTTTTGGTTGGCGCTAATTCCGGTCAACGTGAATTGGTTATTCTCATCCACATCCACCGGTTCGCCATTGACCGTCACGGCTTCCACGACTTTGCCGTAATCGGGGATCACCGTAAAGGTGATGTCCGAATCCGGATCCACCCGCAGCACGTTGCCCGGCGCATTCGGCGTGATGGTGCCGCCCGTCTCCGCCGAGAGGATGATGGACAAGCGGGGATCCTCCACTTCGGCCGGAATGAGCTCAATGCTGTCCTCGAAGGATTGATGGCCGCCAAACCCGGAGTCCGGCTCACCGAAGGCGGACACGACTTCATAGCGGTCCCCGCCGTCAGCTGTCGAGTTGTTGATGTTCACTTCGAAGGTGAATTTGCCCGGCTGCAGGGTCAAATCCCGTTTCGGGATTCGCATTTCCACGATGTAGCCCGTGTCCGTGATTTCGGTCCACGCGGCCCTGTCCGTGTGGGACTGCGCGGAGAACACGCCCGTTGCGCTGACGCGCCACTGGTTGGAGCCGCTCGAACCCGGACCGACGAAAAACTCCACGCTGTCGTAGGTATGATCCGCACCGGGGCCGACGTACAGATTGCTGTCCTTCACCTCGACGCGGGCATACAGGTAGTCATAGTCCCAGAGGATTCTCACCGTGCCCGTGGCATGGGGTCTCTCGTCATCGGGGACGGTGCTTTTGTCGATGGGATACTCATTCGTCATGGCCCACAGCGGGTCGTTGGCCCCGAGCTGGGGCGTTCCGAACAAGGCGGTCGGCGTTTCCGCCGGCGTTTCATCCTCCGCGGCATACCCGATGTCGTCAGCATCGGCAGCCAACCCGATGGACCAGGGCGACGTCAACATGGCCAAGCAACAGAGCAATGAGAGCAGTTTCTTTAAACGTTTTAGCATGTAAATGATCAACCTCCTGTTCTTTCAATTGATGCGCCCGCAATCGCCTGCACTTCAGTTGGACACATGCCCCGTTTTGCAATCACCCCCTGTCAAGCCGTGAAACATGGAACCCCCAAGATGGGAGCCCATTCGTTTCACCGCGACAATCCAAGCGCCTTCTCCAACAACATACGAAAGCGCATACTTTTGGTATTACTAGAAAATTCTACCAGATTTTATCCAAAAAAAGAAGAGGAATTCTGACATGATAGATGTGCAGCGCGTATCCTCTCTCCCATCAAAATAGATCGCAAAAAGAAAGCTCCCGCACATTGGGGGCTTTCCTTGCATTGCACGCATGGATGGACGCCATCCGCGTCGATGCCTCTATTCCCTTTTTACGCCTACCCCCATCTTCTTGCCATCCCAGGTGACTTCGGCGCCAAGCGCTTCGGCCACAAACCGGATGGGCACGTTTTTTGCATGCGAATCTGGTCGATCCGTTTGTTTCTCCATTTGTCATACCCGCTCAATTTGAAAACCATCGTTCCCTGCGGCAGCCAGGCATTGGCCACGGCGCTGAAATGGGGCGACCATTCCCACGACGCTTCTTTGGACAACCCCGGGGGCGGCGGGCCGATTTCAGCTTTCGTCACTTCGATCTCCGTCCACGGGTAACGGGCGCCATCAGGGCACAGATAGTTTCTTGACAGAAAACGCGAGAGTTCCGGGATGGGCATTGACAAAAGCGAAACGATGTTGTATCTTACTGGTGGCAAATGAAAAAACAACATATCGCCATTTACGGGGGCTCGAGGGAATCGGGCTGAGATAGCAGCTGTCGGCCGCTGCTGACCGTTTGATCTGATCTGGATAATACCAGCGTAGAGAAGATGGCGGAGAAACGTGCTTGATCCGTGCGTGAAACCGTCTGGCTTTTATCCAGGCGGTTTTTGTTTTTTCAAATTCCAATGGAAAAAGGAGAATCCGGGATGAAACAGTGGAAATTCACCGACGTGCTGGTGACGATCATGGTGGGCATCGTGTTTGGCGTCATCATGAAATTTTGGGACGATTTTTACACGTTCATCAAACCGATTTTGCCCACGCTGCGGCAGTTGTTGTACGGCATGTGGTTCATGGTGGGCCCGTTCGCCTTTTTGCTCATCCGCAAACCGGGAACCGCCCTGCTCGCCAGCCTGGCCGGGGCGGGGTTGTCCGCCTTCATCGGCCACGGCGTGCAGGTGTTGGTCTACGGGTTTGTGCAGGGTTTGGCGGCCGAGCTGTTGTTTGCGGCTTTCCGCTACAAACGGTACAACATCGCGGTCGCGGGTCTTGCCGGGGTCATGTCCTGTCTGGGCAGTTTCCTGCTGGATCTGTACTACGGCTATGCGGATCTGGAAGCGTGGGCGTTGGCTGTGAAGTACGGGCTGAGGACGATCAGCGCCTTCATCTTCACGGGCGTCTTCGCGTATTTCATCATCAAGGCGCTGGAAGCGACCAAGGTGACAAATTTGATCCGCCCCGTTTCGCCGGACGAATACGAACAGCTGGGCCGCTGAATGTTCGTTCGTTCTGCTTGCGGTGCAACGTATGGGAATCCCCCGTCATCCGCATCATCGACAGGCAAGGTGGGTCCGCATGAGGATTGCAAATGAACCGGCGCAGGCCGTTTCCGCGCAGGCAAGGTCCCGGGAATCTTCCGGATACGGGGTTTTCCGTGCGCCTTTGGCGGAGCATTCCGCTGGCGCGTTCCAAGATGCCGGAACCGTCGTCAGCGTTGAACGGTTGCGCCTGAAGTTTCCCGGGGAGCCGGAGATCTACTTTCATGATTTGACCTTGCATGTGCCAAAAGGCCAAAAAGTGCTCATCCTCGGCCCGAGCGGTTCGGGAAAATCGACGCTGCTGCAGGTGTTGAGCGGACTGATTCCGCATTCCGTCGAGGTGCCGATGAAGTGCGACCGCATTCAACGGCCCGCGTCATGGGGGTTCGTGTTTCAGGATCCGGACACGCAATTTTGCATGCCTTGCGTCGACGAAGAGCTGGCTTTCGTGTTGGAGAATCTGCGGGTTCCCCGGCAGGACATGGAACCGCGGATGCGCGAGGCGCTTTCCCGGGTCGGGCTGTCCTTCGATCAACTCCATGTCCCGATCCGGGCGTTGTCCCAGGGCATGAAGCAACGGCTGGCGCTGGCTTCCGTGCTGCTGTTGCGGCCGGAAACCGTCTTTCTCGATGAGCCTTCGGCTCTGCTGGACCCGGAAGGCACCGTTCAAATCTGGGACGCCGTCAAACACGCCCTGCACGATCGAACGGTCATTCTGGTCGAACACAAAATCGAAGCGATCGTGGACTGGATTGACCGGATCGTCTTGCTGGACGAACAGGGGCGCCTCATGGCGGACGGCAAGCCGGACGACGTGTTCCGGCACCATAAAGAAGCCTTCGTGCGATACGGGATCTGGTATCCCGAGGTTTGGGACGAATATTTGGCGTCGTCCCGCTGGAAGGCCATTTGCGCCGAGCGGGAGCGATCCGCCCTATCCCCCGCATGTTGCGAGGAACGGCAAAGCGCAATGGAGACGGCTGCTGCCCTTTCACCGCCGGTACGGAGCGAAGTGTCGGGGAACCGTCCGCAGGCTGTGCCGGAAGGAGCGACTTCCGGGCGCGCCCCCTTGGCCCCAAACCGGTCCGGCAATACCCCCGTTCTGGAGTTGGCGCACTTCGAAGCTTACCGGGGGAAGCATTGCAAGCTCCGCATCGACAAGGCTGACGTCGCCGAGCGGTCATGGATTGCCGTCACCGGCGAGAACGGCGCCGGCAAAAGCACGCTGCTCCTGGCCCTGGCGCAATTGATTCCGACATCCGGCCGCTATGTGCTGAGGGGAAGAACGGTGCCGGAACATCCGAAAAAGCGTCTGGTGCCGGAGGGGCTGGCGCTGGTGTTTCAAAATCCGGAGATGCAGTTTGTGGCCGATTCCCTGTTCGATGAATTGGCGCTGCCCATGTCGAAGGCGGGTTTGAAGGGCGATGCATTGGCGGAGAAAGTGAAGCGGCTGCTGCAGCAATTCCATCTGCCTTCCGACTCCGGCCGGCATCCGTATGACTTGTCCTTGGGGCAGAAACGCCGGTTGAGCGTCGTGACGGCGTTGGCGGGGCAGGCTTCCGTCCTGCTGCTGGACGAGCCGACCTTCGGCCAGGACGCGCGCAATGCCTTTGCCATTCTGGAAGATCTGGAACAGCAGCGGATGGAAGGGAAAACGATCATCATGGTGACGCACGACCGGCGCGCGGTCGATCATTTTGCCACCGAAGAATGGGTAATTGACAAAGGGCGGTTAAAGGAAATCCGCAAGATTTCGCAGCCGTGACCGGGTTGCGAAGGCGGGCGTCCCGGCGGGCGTCTTCGACCGGCCCGGAACAGCCACAGGGGGAAACAGGCGATGTCCGAAACATTGGCGGAATGGTTGGTCCCGCACAAAACGACATGGTTGCATCATGCGAATCCGGCGTGGAAAGGCCTGCTGCTGTTTTTGGTGATGTTGGTGCTGTTTTTTTCCCGCGACCTTGCCTTCATCGTGACCATGGCGTGTTTGTATGGCGGTCTCCTTTTCCTGTTCAGCGGATTTGCGTACCGAAAACTGGCGCTGCTTTGCCTGCCCTTCGTCCTCACCTTCCTGTCCTCCTCGTTGACGCTGGCGCTGTTCGGCAAAGGCGAGCACGTGCTGTGGCAGTGGGGCATCGTCAAAATTTCCGAAGAAAGCATCCGGAGCGGGCTCGTCATCGGAACGAAGTCGCTTGCCATCGGCATGATCAGCCTTGTGCTGCTGCTCACGACCCGTCCGGTGTTGCTGTTTTATGCCTTGATGCAGCAATTTCGCTTTCCCGCCAAGTACGCCTACGGTTTTCTGGCGGCCGTGAGGCTGGTGCCGATCGTGATCGAAGAGTGGCAAACGAGGACGCATGCGTTGAAGGTGCGGGGCGTGTCATTTTCCAGAGGCTTGAAAGGCATCTACGAAAGGCTCAAGCTGTACAGCGTGCCGCTCTTTGCCCAGAGCATTCGCAGGGCACAGCGCATGGCGATGGCCATGGAAGCGAAACAGTTCCGCATGGATGCGCCGCGAACGTTCTATTATGAAACGTCCATCAGCAAAACCGATGCATGGCTGGCCGCGTTCGCAATCGGCACATTGCTGGCGGCGCTGCTTGTGTCATAGGGGACGGCGGGCATACGGGGAAGCCGGTCCGGGAACGCTTGGAAAGGGAGGAAACGTGCGCCTTGTCTTTTTTGCGGCAATGCCGCCTCGTTTCGTCACGGTGATGGCGCCCGCGCGGAAAAACCGCAATGCATGGTTTCGACGACTTCCCGGTGATGGCGCCCGCGTTGAAGAAGCGCAATGCACGGCTGGCCATCGACAACTTCCGTCCCGCTCCCGCTGATGGCGCCCGCGTTGAAGGCAGATGCGGGATTGTAGTACAATCAGCGCAGCAACCAAACCATTTTCCAAGGTGAACCGGATGAAACAGCAGCGGCAGTATCCGAAAGTCCTGATCTCCCCCAAGGCGGAGGCCGGCGTCAAGAACGGGCATCCCTGGATCTACGGGGAAGAAATTCGCAAGATGGAGGGCGAGCCCCAAGACGGCGGGCTGGTCGATGTATTTGCCGGCAACGCCTACATGGGAACGGGCTTTTACAACAGCAACAGCAAGATCACCGTCCGGCTCATCTCCCGCAACGCCAACGACGTGTTTGACGACCGTTTTTGGCGCCGGCGCGTGGAATATGCCCTTCGCTACCGCAAAACCGTCATGCCGGGGGCAGACTTCGCCTGCTGCCGGCTCATTCACGGCGAAGCCGACCAAATGCCGGGCCTGACCGTGGACCGCTACGGCGGCATCCTGTCCGTGCAAATCGCCAGCCTCGGCATGGAACGCGTCAAGGAGACGGTTTACCGCGCCCTTTGGGACGTGCTCACCGAAATGGGCGAAACGGTCACCGGCATTTTCGAGCGAAACGACATCGCCCTTCGCACGCGGGAAGGGCTGGCGGAATACAAGGGCTGGTACCGGTCCGACTGGGCGTCGGCGCCGGAATCCGCCGTGACGGAAATTTGCGAAAACGGCGTGCGCTATCTCGTCGATGTGGAAAACGGGCAGAAAACCGGCTTTTTCCTGGACCAAAAATACAACCGCGCCGCCGTGGCCCGGATCGCCGGAGGCAAGCGGGTGCTGGATTGCTTCACCCATACCGGCTCCTTCGGCCTCAATGCGGCGATGGGCGGAGCGGAGCACGTGACTTGCGTGGACGTCTCCCAGGCTGCCGTCGACATGGCGAAAGCGAATGCCGAACGCAACGGGCTGGCCGGCAAAATGGATTTCGTCTGCGAGGACGTGTTCGACCTGCTGACCCGACTGGCCGAACAGAATTGCCGGGACTACGATTTCATCATCCTCGACCCGCCGGCCTTCGCCAAATCCCGCAAAGCCGTGCACGACGCTGCCCGCGGATACAAGGAGATCAACCTGAAAGCGATGAAACTGCTGCCCCGGGGCGGCTACTTGGCCACCTGCAGCTGCAGCCATTTCATGACGGACGAGCTGTTCCGCAAAGTGCTCGCCAGCGCCGCGAAGGATGCCTCCGTCTCGCTCCGGCAGATCGAAGCCCGCCAGCAGGCGCCGGACCACCCGATCCTGTGGAACGTGCCGGAGACGGATTACCTGAAGTTTTATATCTTTCAGGTCGTATGACCGTCAAGGCGGCAATCCTGACGGAACGACAGGGCACGATTTGCGAAACCAAGCGCTTCTGACGCGCTAACGGAACAACAGGGCACGAATTCCCCTTTTCCCGGCCGTTTTCACCGGTTTTGGCGTAAATCGCGCCCTGTCGTTCCGTTAGCGCCGTTGGAAATGAAAACGGAGGCTTGTCCGCCTTCGCATCCCTGCCCCCGCTTTTTGCCCCTTTCCCCCGTTGTTCAGAACGTGCACAGCAAGTCGATGCAAATGACGTAATCCCGCCCGTCAGCCCCACGATAGGCACAGGAAATGGTCTTGCACAAATTCCCCGTCGCTTTCGAGATGTATTCCGGCGATATGTAGAGTTCCCGCCTGTTTTTCATCGCACGCCGGAAATATTTCTTGGAGCTGTAATCCTCGCCGGGCAACGCAGGCGTAAAGTTTTCGTCCTGCTCCACCAGGATTTTCGGATTCACGATCGTATGGCTCAATTGCCTGCCCTCTCCGTTGATCACGTACAGGCATTCCACATCCCCGAGCTTTTCGATTTCCCTGGCCAAAATCGCGTCCGCACTTTGGGTCGTCGTGGCGTGGGCCAGCTTTTCCGCCAACTCTCCGGTCAGCTTGCGAATGAAGGTTTCTTCCGCCTTTTGGTCCGTGGCCCGCGCATGGGCTTGTCCGACCAGACGGAAACGTTGCAGCACCTTTTTCAAATGGGCCGAAATGCCCGACAGCGTCACCGCCCCCGCACTGTTTTCCTCGGCATAGGCGGCATTGCTTTGCACGGCCTCCGAAATGTTGGTAATGATCGCCGACGTTTCCTTCAGGTTTTCCGCCTGCACATTGGACAGCTCGGCGATTTCCCGGCACAGGCCGGCGACCCCTTCGATGGAATCGCGGATGTTCCGGAACGTTTCCGCCGTTTTTTTCGTGATGGCGACACTGTCTTCGGCCGCGGCAATCCCGTTGTTGATCAGCTGTTCGGTTTGTCCGACGGCTTCGCTGCTTTTTTTGGCCAGTTTGCCGATCTCTTCGGCGACGACGGCAAATCCTTTTCCGGACTCGCCGCCCCTAGCCGCTTCAATGGAAGCGTTCAGGGCGAGCAGCTTGGTCTGGCCGGCAATTTCGTTGATCAGTTCGATGACGTGGGAAATTTCGTGAATGGAGGCTTTCGCCTTGTCCACGGAGGACAGCATCTCGTTCATGAAGTTTTGGCCGACTTCGGTTTCCGCCCGGATCGCCTCGACGGTTTTCGCGGCGGCCGTCGCGTGTTGCGCATTGTTGACCGTTTTGTCCGTAATGTCGTAAAGCGTGGACGTCAAATCGGCAATGAAAGCGGCCTGTTCCGTTGCGTTCGTCGCCAGGAAGGCGGACCCGTTCTCCACATGCGTGCTCATCGCATCGATTTCTTCGGACAGTTTCTGAATCTCTTCGAAGGAATGGTTCAGGGATTGCCGAATTTTGTACAGGGCATTTCGGATCGGCAGAAAGTCACCGTGATAACGCACATCCGTTGAAAAGGCAACCGCCATGTTGCCCGCCGACAGATGGGACAGAATATGGGTGATTTCGTTGATGTAGGTATTGAACGTGCCGTTGATGTGATTGATGTCCTCCGCCAAATCCTTCAGAAACATGAACTGGTCCGTATCGATCTTGATGTCCAGGTTGCCGCTCAGCATTTGGTTGGTATGGTTTCGGATGTTCGAGGCCTCTTCCAGCATGTGCGCCAACTGTTTTCGGGATCGCATTCTCCTATCCACCCCTTTTTAACGGAGCTTCTGTGACCAAGCTTGTCATTTTATATATCAAGAGTGTATCAAAAATTCCGCCGAGTCTTGTAAAAAATAGCAGATTAATTGACATGCAAATTGCAAGTTTGAGAAGAATCGTTGGATGGTTTGTCGTTGAATCCCGAATGCAGCGGCTGGGGGCTCAAAAAAATGCCCGGGACCGATGATCCCTCGATCCCGGGAATTGTCTGCACGGACCTTTTTGGATCCGTGAAGTACTTTTCGTGTACTTCGTTTCGAGATATTTGGCCAATTTGGGGCAACGAAGTGCATTTTGTGTACTACATTTTTGGGATTTGAGAGAAAACGGGGATTTCCCGGCAAATGTAGGACATGAAATGTACTTCGTTCCCTCGTTTTCCGCCGTTCGGACAAAATGTGGTACATGAAATGTCCTTCATCGTCCTCACGAAGTGCATTTCATGTACTGCATATTCCGGATCAGACGTCATCAGGCTTTACAACCGGGCGATCAAAATAACAGACAGGCACAGCTTGCCATGGGCGGGACAGAACTGCCTTCCGGATCGGAGGCGGTTCGATGCCTGACGGGTCATTCGAATGGCCTGTTCGTGCGCGTGCTCATTCCTTCGCCAGTTCCTTCATCAAAAATTGAACATTTTCCTCATGGCAAGCCTTCAAACCTCGTTTGTACGGATAGCCGGCTATCAAATGATCATGTTCCGCATTGGCACGAACCGCTTGTTTCAAACTCGCTATATAGAGAAGGCCGTCATTTTTTCGTTTCATGATTTCCTCTTTGCCGAAGGCGATGTGCCCATGGCCGGGAATCAACGCGTTGATTGGATGTTTCGACAGGATCATTTCTGTTTTTTTCAACGTTTCAACGTAGTCCTTCGAACTCGAACCGATAAACGGAAATTCCACATTCGACAAATAATCGCCCGCAATCCAGATGCCGAGGGGTTCAACGATCGCAAAAATTCCGTCATCCGTATGGCCTTTCGCTTCATAAAAAGTGAGGGTTGTGCCGCCAACGATCAACCGCTCTCCATCCTTCGCGACGGCAACGTCCACATCCGGATAACGTACCGGCCAATTTCGATCGATATAGTATTGATCATCGAAGGCCCTCAACGGCTCCAGGATCTCTTCCGGCTTTTTGGACCGAAATGCGGCACTTGCAATCACCGTCGCATCCGGAAACGCCCCGGCCCCGACAACATGGTCCCAATCGGAATGGGTCAAGATCAGGTATAACGGGCGATTGCCTTTCACGCGCACAACATGCTCGCGAATTTCCCCGATTTCGGAAGGAAGCAGGCACGGATCCGCGACGATCACGCAATCTTCCGTTTCGATGATCGTGGATGTCGTTTTGTAGATTTGGCTTTCAAATACGGTGAGGTGTTTGTCGGTATATTGAATCATGCACGATCTCTCCATCGCAAGTCGAGTCCGTATATTTTGCAGACCGGGCCGCTCCGTCATGCGGAAGGTACAGGAGACGGACTGCCCGGTTTTTCCAAATTTTTCATATCCATGGCGCAGGCCATTCTGGTAAAGTTGGACTGGGCAGCCGCGCCGGTGATGATGACGTTTGCGGCGGCCCGTATACCGGCGAAGCCGATGCGTTGTGCCCCCTGTGCTGAAACGCGCGATGAACTATGGACGCCGGACAAGGAATCTTTTTGAAACGGAGCTGATCACCATGCCAATCACGATTCAAACGGAGCGGTTGAACATTTATCCCCTTTCCGATGAAGAAATGTGCGGCATGATCGACCGTGAACCCGACGAAATGCTGAAAGCCGCCTTTTCGGAAATGCTTGAAGGCTGCCTGAAAAATCCGCAACAGCGCATTTGGCATGCGCTGTGGGTGTTGCAGCTGAACGACGGCAGCGGAACCGTCGTCGGCACGCTGTCGTTCAAAGGGCCGGGCGTCAACGGAACGGTTGAAATCGGCTACGGCATGAACCCGGGTTACGAAGGCCAAGGATTGATGACGGAGGCGGTGTCCGCCGTGGTGCGCTGGGCCGCAAAACAGCCGGGCGTATTATCCGTCGAAGCCGAAACGGAACCGGACAATGCCGCTTCCCGGCGGGTGCTGGAAAAAGCCGGTTTTGTCCCGGCCGGCGTGATGGGAGCCGAGGGGCCGCGATTTGTCTGGAAAAACGGATGACGGAGCCCCGAGCATCCCGCCTGTCGGCCGTCCGATTCGAGAATTTTCAGCTCCAGCCCCTCGGCAAACCGTTGCTTGAGCGATCGGAGCTTTCGCTGGTATCCGGCCGACTCAGGTTTGCTTTTCATGCAGAAAAATCCGGTTTCTTCCACGTTTGTTGCGTTTACGTCCACGATTTTGATCAAGCCATACACCGTCCTCCCGTTTATTGGCCATTGTCCGTCAACATGGAAATCCGCACCGGAGTCGGATGCATGCCTTCATTTTGCGAACGTTTGTTCTTTTTTCAGCCTAACACAACCTGCCTGCACGGTCAATTCTTTGAAAAAGGCGTTGGCCCGATGCGGTTCGCACGGAACAAAAGGAAAACCCCCGGGTGACAGAAAGGGTCTCCCGGAGGTTTTTTCTTGCATGCCCATGCCATCTTCCGCCTATCGCCCGATGAAATCCCTCTGGGGGATGAGAAAATATTCGGATCGGGAAGCGGATTTGTCTTTTCTGTATTTCGCAGGGGTACATCCCATCATCTCGCGGAACGTTTTCGTGTAATGGCTTGCGCTCGCAAAACCGGTGGCGTAGCTGATCTCCGTGATGCTCATGTCCGTTTTGGTCAGCAGTTCGATGCTTTTTTGAATCCGGTAATGGATCAGATACTCCCAGGGCGTCATGGAAACGTACTTTTTGAAAAGCTTCGTGCAGAGCGTTTTTCCGACATTTCCGGCGGCCGCAATCTCCTTCAGCGCAATTTTCTCCATGTAATGGTTTTGGATGTACAGCATCATGGATTTGAAGGTGCCGATTTCGAGGGAAGCCGGTGCCGCCGCTGCGGAAGGCATGTCAATGTTTTGGCAAATCGTTTTCCATATTCTGAAGGACGCCTCCAGGATGTCCAGTTCGATCGCCCTGGGATCCGCGGCTTCAAACAATCGTTCCAGTTCTTCCAAAATGACATGCGTCCAGTCGTGGCGATTCAGCAACAGATAATCGAAAGAATTCGGACCCAGCAAGGGGGCCACGTACGTGTTCTCGATATATTTGGAACTGCAAAGAAGGGACGGATGAATGATGCTGCAATAGTACGCACAAGGTTTCCCCGGGACGGAGCGGTTCGAATGGATTCGCTTTGAATTGACGCAAATCCCTTCTCCCGCATGCAACACGACGGATTTTCCGTTGACGTTGTATGCCAATTCTCCGTCGATGACATACAACACTTCCAGATCTTCGTGCCAGTGTTCCGTCACATAATAGATCTGGTTGGAGCCATAATAGGACTTTACGGCAAAGCTTTCAAAAAGCGGATTGTTATACTCGACAATCTGGGATCCGTCATTGCGGATTGTAATAATATCGCGCAAAATTGTCATTATATCACTCATCTATGATTGATTTTTACAAAAATGAATAACAAAAGGATATAGAAATAGCATTTTGAACGATATTATTATATCAAACTCGATGCGGCATTCAATCAACGCGGCAAAAGAGAACAACGATTTTCCGTGTTCAACCGGGAGGTGCAACCGATGAATGTGGTTCCTTGCACGGACTACGCGTTGGACAATTCCATCCTGCGCGCCGCCGGGCTCATCAAAAAAACCCGCCGCATGGTGCTGATCTCGGGTGCCGGGTTGTCTGAAGATTCCGGCATGATCGATATCCGCTCCGAGAGCGGCCGGCGCGGCATCGATCCCCGGTCGGCGGCGACCGTCAAAGCGCTGGAGTGCAATTACGATCTGTTTCACCAATTTTTCTCGGTGCGCGTCAATCATTTGAAAGACGCACTTCCCCACGAGGGACACTACATTTTGGCGGAATGGGAAAAACGGGGCCTGCTGGCTTTCATCGGCACGCAGAACGTGGACGGTCTTCATCAGTCCGCCGGCAGCCGCAACGTGCATGAACTGTACGGTACGATCGGCACATTCCGTTGCCATGCCTGCGGCATGCCGCATTCGGAAGAAGCTTTTCAGCAAAAGCTGGCATGTCCGTGCGGCGGCAACCTCCGTCCCAACGTGGTGCTGTTCGACGAATCGCCGCACGAAGAAGCCTGGCGTTGCACGCTGGACGCCATCCGGGAGGCGGATCTCCTCCTGGTGGTCGGTACCGGCCGCGAGATCCCCTCTGTAAACCGGTTGTTTCTTCTGACCGGGGCACCCCGCATTTTCATCAACCCGGAAAAAACCGGATACGAGGATCAGTTCGACGTTTTCGTCAAAGGCAGAATCCTGGACGCTTTGTTTGCGATTGAAGAAGCGATCTCCTGACCCCGATCATCAGCTTCATCCCTTCCCGAACACGGTCGCCGCCTTGCGTCTTGTTTCAGGCCACGTCGTGATCCTTCGCCCCGTCTGCGGCATCGCCCTGTTTTGGACCGATGGCGGGCAGGATCATTTCCGCGCAAAATCCCTGTCCGGGATCGGCGGACAGCACCAGCTGTCCGCGATGTGCCTTCGCGATTCTCGCCACCATGGGCAGCCCCAGCCCGCGGCCGTTTTTTCGAGGGTGTTTCCTTTTGGAGGAGTACGGCAACAGTACAGCCTGTGGTCGCAGGTCGGCCTGCTTTACGGGGAATTTTTCTTGCCCGTTCTTGTCGCGATTCTTTGCTCGTACGTGTGGCGGTTGGAACACCTGGGCAAAAATTGGAACATGATCATGGTCGCCCCGGTATCCGGCGGGTGTATCTTTTTCGCCAAATGGATCGTCGTTGCGGTGATGCTGGGGATCGTGCAGCTGTTCTTTGTCGCCCTGTATGTGGCGGGCGGCCTGTGGGCGGGAATCGGCGACGGCCTGCCGGGAGAACTGGCGGGATGGCTGTTCAGGGGCTGGATCGCCTCCCTGACCATCGCCACGCTGCAACTGGCGCTGTCCATGGGCATTCGCAGTTTCGCCGTGCCCGTCGGCATCGGATTGTGCGCCGCTTTCGCCGGCCTCGGCATGTATGTCATGCATTTGGGCATGTTCTTTCCGCACTCGCTCCTCACCAACGGGATGGGCGCGCTCAACCAGAGCTCCCTCACCCCGGGCGAGACGGCCCTGTTTGCGGCCATGAACCTGTTGTTCATGCTCGGCATTTCCGCCGTCTCCATCGGCCGGCTGCGCAGGGCCGATGTCGTTGGCTAACGGAACGACAGGGCCTTATTTGGGCAAAAATGGGCTCTATTCTGCGCTAACGGAAGTCGGGTACGAATCCATCAATACACCGCAATCGGGCCGTACGGCCCTTCGATGATTTCGATTTTCGTCTCGAAAATGTCCGACAGCAGTTCCGGTTTCATGATGTCCTGCACCGTGCCGAACGCCGCAATTTGCCCGTGCTTCATTGCGCAGATGCGGTCGGCATATTTGGCCGCGAAGTTGATGTCGTGCAACACGACGACGATGGTTCGGCCGAATTCGTTCGCCGCCCGCCGCAAATGCTCCATCATCTGGACCGCCCGGGCGATGTCCAGGTTGTTGAGCGGTTCGTCCAGCAGCACGTATTCGGTTTCCTGGCAAAGCACCATCGCAACGTAGGCCCGTTGCCGCTGTCCGCCCGACAGTTCATCGAGGAACCGGTGCTCCAGATCCGTCAGTTCCAGAAAATCGATGTACTTCGAAATGATTTCCTCGTCTTCCCGGGTCAATCTTCCCTGCGAATGGGGAAACCGGCCGAAACCGACCAGCTGCCGCACGGTCAACCGCGTGACAAAATGGTTTTCCTGCCGCAAAATCGTCAGCATTTTCGCCAGGTCCCGCGATTTCGTCGTGGTGACGTCCATGTTGGCGACCAAAATTTGGCCCTCGTCGATGTTGAGCAGCCGTCCGATCATGAGCAGCGTCGTCGATTTGCCCGCGCCGTTCGGCCCGATCAGCGCCGTAATGCCGGCCTTCGGAATCTCGATGTTGAGGGGCCCGATTTTGACTTCTTCCGCATACCATTTTCTTGCATTCCGGATTTGGATCATAGCGACCTCTTCCTCAGAAGGACTGTCAGGAACAGGATTCCGCCGATCAGTTCGATGACGACGGATACGACGGTTGCCGAATTGAGCATGTGGTACAGGATGAAATACGCGCCGGTCAAAATGGCGTACCCGATCGCGAATGCCATTGGAAACACGTACCGATGGTCGTACGTCTGCGCCGCCTGGTAACTGAGCATGGCCACCAGGAAGCCGAAGAACGTCAGCGGACCGATCAGCGAGGTGGACACGGACATCAGGACGGCGACCAGAACAAGCGCATAGAGGATGCTGGCCTGGTATTTGACGCCGAAGGTCGTGGCCGCGTCTTTCCCGAGGGCCAGCACGTTCAGTTTCCGGGAAAAGGCATACAGCAGGAACACCGCCGCCGCCACGATCGGAATCGCGATCGGAAAATATTCCGGTTTCGCGTTGGTGACCGAACCGATCAACCTCGACTGCAGCAGGTCGAATTCCGACGGGGCGAGCAGACGCCGCATGAAGCCGGACACCGAATTCAGGCCCGTTCCGATGATGATGCCGACGAGCAGCATCAGATGCAGGTTGCCGTATTTGCCCGTGAGCAGCCATCCGTACAGGATCAGGCTGACGGCGATCATCAGCGCCATTTGCAGCAGGAACGATCCCGTGCCGATGAAGCGGACGAAGACCGTTGCGCCAAAAAAGTAAAGCGTCGACGTGTTGATGACGGAATACAGCGCTTCATACCCGAGCAGGGACGGCGTAATGATCCGGTTGCTCGTCACGGATTGGAACGCCACCGTCGCGAAGCTGTGGCACAGGGCGGCGATGAACATGGACACGACGGCCGTGAGCCGCCTTTTGACAACGGGAATGAACGACGGCGAATCGACGGGAACCGGATTGTTGTACAGCAAAAGCCCGAGGGAAGCGATGATCCCCAATGCGACAAGGGCCGCGAGCAACATCCAATAGCGCCGCGCCTCTTTCGCGGAACGGAAGGCACCGGTGCAACGCCGCCCGGATCGGACGCGCGGGCCGGCATCCGCTTCGGGCTTGGCGGTCCCGTGCCCAGAATCAAGTACGCTCATCACAGCCTCCTCATCTTTCGTTGCCGCAGCAAAATGAGAATGAAGACGACGGCTCCCAGCGTCCCGAGAATAAGGGACACCGGCACTTCGAAGGGCATGATGATGACCCGGGAGATGATGTCGCACAGCATGATCGTCCCCATGCCCGTCACGCACACCCAGGGGAGATTGCTCCGGAGATCATCACCCCGCACCATGGACACGAGATTCGGCACAATCAAACCCAGAAAAGGAATGTTGCCGATGACCGCGGCGACGATGCCGACAGCCGCCGCAACGAGCGCATTGGCAAACAGGATGAGCCGGTTGTAGTTGACGCCGAGCGCCGTCGCCACATCCTCGCCCAAACCGGCCAGCGTCAACTTGTTGGCATACAGAAAAACGAGGACGGCAATGATGACGATGACCCACAAAAATTCGTACCTGCCGGCTTGAACGGGCGCAAACGATCCGATGAACCAGTTCTCGACGACCTGGGACATCCGGAAGAAAAGGGCCATGAATGTGGAAAGCGCCGAAATGACCGAGCCGAGCATCAAGCCGATGATGGGCACGATCAACGAAGAACGGAGCCGCACCCTCCTCAGAAAAAGGAAGAAAACCATCGTCCCGACAAACGAAAACAGGATGGCGCCGGCCATGCGCATGACGAGGGTTGGACCGGGGACCAGAAGGTAGACCGCCAGCAACCCGAGGCCCGCCCATTCCGTCGTGCCGATCGTGGTCGGTTCCACCATCTTGTTCTGCGACATCAGCTGCATGATGAATCCGGTCATGGCCATGGCGGCGCCTGTGAGCATCAACGCCAAGGTTCTCGGAACGCGGGTGATGAAAAACATGTCCCAGCCGTCTTCCCGTCCCCAAATGTCGTAGACGCCGGTAAACAGGGAAACGACACCAAGGGCGATGACGGCGAGGACGGCGGCGATGAACGGCGCCGTCCATATTTTATTGCGTGCAGAAAGCGGAGGTTGAGAGGCAATCCCAGCCTCGGCGGTTGCGTTCCCGGTCACTGTCATGGACTCCTTCGGCCTTACTTCGTCATCGCTTTGGCGATTTCTTCAAAGATTTCGATATACGTTTGGATCGATTCGTTCGTGTAGGTGTCCGCAGGCGCGTAGACGATTTGGCCTTTGGTGACGGCCGTCGTGTTTTGCAGGGCCGGCGAGTTGGCGATGACGTCCGCGGCCGGAATCTTTTCTTCCTGGCTGGAGATGGCGGCGTCGCGGTCGAGCACCATCAACCAGTCCGGATTGGCTTGCGCGATGGCTTCCACGGAGATTTCGTCGCCCTGGTGGTCGGTCGACGTATTGTCCACCGACAGCGGCGAGACCCAGCCGAAGAGGTCATGCAGCGGTCCCCAAACGCGGCCGTTGTGCGGTGCGGAGTAGCCGATGTTGCCGCCGGAGACGATGATGCTGATGACGGTGTCCGTTCCGTTGTAGGCCGATTTGGCCGCTTCCAGCGCCGCGTCGAAGCGGGCGACGAGGGCGTCGGCTTCTTCGTTCTTGCCGAAGATTTGGCCGAGCAGTTTCGTCGTGTCCCGGAAACCGTCCGCCAGGTTTTGGCCGGCGGTACCGTCCCCGGCGGAAACGTCGAAGTTCAGGTCGATGACGACGGCGTTCGGAACAAGGGCTTTGATGTCTTCATAGTATCGTGCGAACCGCTGTCCCACGATGACAAGTTCAGGATCGGCGGCTGCAATGATTTCCAGGTTCGGCTCGGTGTGGTTGCCGACGTTCAGCACTTTCTCGTCGGCCACGTACGGTGAATCGGCCGGCATGACGTTCTTCGGAACGGCCGCCAGTTCGATGCCCCAATCGGCGAGCGTTTCGAACGTCCGGTTGTCGAGGGCGACGACGTTTTTCGGATTGACCTTGACGGTCACCGTGCCGTGGATGTCCGTCACTTCCACTTCCGCCGGTTTTTCCGCTTCGGCGGCCGCGGGTTGCTCGGCGGGTGCCGCCGTTTCCGGCACGGTTGCGGCGCTTCCCGTCACCGGTTTGCCCGGGCCCCCCTCCACCGCCGCGTCTCCGCCGCCGCATGCGGCGAGCGCCAGCGCCACAATCAGCAACAGTGCGATCGATGCGATCTTTTTCATCCTTCTCATGACACAGTCCTCTCCCATTTCCCCCACCCATTGAGAATGATAATGATTTTCATTCGCATTACCACGTAACATCATAGCAACTCGCTCCGTGAATTTCAATATCCGGATCGAAATTTTTTAGCATTTTTTTGGGAACGGCCCCGCGGCGGCTTCCCCTCCATTCACGGGCTCCCGAGTCCCCCGTCGCCTTCCCGGCAAATTTGTGGTTATATTGGAGAAAAGCGCCCGACGCGGCAACCGCATGTTGCCAATGAAGGGCGATGAGCGACAGTGCGAAAAAAAAAGGGAGGCACGATGCCCCATGTTGTACAGGCTCCCCCGGCTCGAGGATGAACCGCTCCTGTTCGACTATGTCCGGGAACACCATGAACACGGCGAAACGACGATCACCGCGAGCCATGGTTTGGATTTTTCCGATTATGCCCGGTGGGTGGAAACGATCCGGCGCAACGCCGAAACCGGCGATGAAACATACGGAAAATCGTTGATGTTGCTTTGCCTGGACGGGGACAGGCTGGTCGGCCTGCTCAGCGTCCGCCATGACCTGACGCGCGGGCAATCCGAAATCATCGGGGATATCGGTTACGGGGTCCGCCCGTCCGAACGGGGCAAAGGCTACGCCACCGCCATGCTGCGGCACGCCCTGGATATCTGCCGGGAAAAAGGCAAAACGAGCGTCATCGTCGGATGCTACAAGGACAACCGCATTTCGGCGAACATCATCCAAAAATGCGGCGGCGTTCTGCTGTTCGAAAAGGACAATTTCACAAAAGGGCGGCTCAGCCAATATTTTGTGATCGAACTTTAACGTTTCGTGTCGGTTTTCCTGCGCAAACGCCTTCACAGGATGCACAATGGAAAGGTATGATAAAAACAACCGACGCATGTCCATTCCGCTGCTTGCATCCGCATGCACCAGGCAGTGCATTCTCCGGCAGCCGGCCGGCAAAATTGGGGCGGCGACATGATGAACCTTCGCCAACGCTTCGTTTCACGAAAGCTGCTGTTGCAAATTTCCGTCGCCCTGCTGCTCGGCATGGCTGCCGCTTATGTCCTCTTCCCGGGTTCCGACACCCCGCCGGTCCAAAGCCGGAACGGCGTTCTGGATTTGACGCGGCATCATGTCGCCGAACACCCGGTCAAGTTGCAGGGTGAATGGTCGTTCTACTGGAACGAATTGCTGACGCCCGAAACGATCGCCGATCGCCGGGCAAGCGGCAACGACGCCGCCGGACGGATCGCCGTCCCGGATTCCTGGCTCGGGTACGTGAAGGACGGACGGCAACTGGAAGGGACCGGCCATGCCACCTACCGGCTTGTCATCCGGCTCGGCGAACAGGACCGGCGCGAGCGCCTCGCCCTTCGGATACCGACCATTTTTCATGCCTACAACTTGCGGGTAAACGGGGAGCTCATCGCGGAAGTCGGCACCGTCGGCCGGAACAGGGACGGGATGGTCCCCCGGTCGGAACCAAAGCTGGTGTTTTTGGAACCCGGAAATGATACGCTGGAACTGGTGATGCAAGTCTCCAATTTCCACCACAAGCGCGCCGGCATCACCAAACCGATCGAATTGGGCGCAAGCGACGCACTGGCCGTCAAGGTCAACCTGAAACTGGCCTCGGAAACGTTCCTCACCGCCAGCCTGCTGGTGATCGGCCTGTATCACCTTCTGCTGTATCTGCTCAGGCGCAAGGACAAGACGCCGCTCCACTTTGGCCTGTTCACCCTGTTGGTCGGCATCCGGTCGCTGCTCGTCGGCGAAATGCTGATCGTCCAGCTGTGGCCGGACATTCCGTGGGGCTTGCACTTCAAAATCGAATATCTCGTGCTGTGTGTCAGCGCCCACATCATCACCATGTACGCCGACGCCCTGCTTCCCGGTTGCGTGCCGCGCCGGTTCTTGCTGGCTTCCCGGATCGCCGCCGCCCTGTTCTGCACCCTCGTCCTGCTGACCCCGGCCATCGTCTATACCCGGCTTCTGACGGCGATCGGCGTCATGGTCGTCATCCATATCGTCTGTTTGATGGCTGTCCTGATCAAAGCCGCCGCGAGACAAATCGAAGGATCGCTGATCTTCCTGCTCGTGTCGGTGGTCATCCTGGTGACGGTCGCCAACGATTTTCTGTACTACAACGGATGGTCGGCAATCGGCAACACTTCTCCGCTCGGCCTTTTCGTGTTTACGGTCGCCCAGATGACCCTCATTTCCTCCCGGTTCACAAGGGCGGCTGCCAACGAAGAGCGAATCGCCCGGGAGCTGCGGGAAACCAACGACCGGTTGACCGAGTTGAACGCGAATCTGGAACATACCGTGCGGGAACGGACCCGCGCGTTGTCCACGGCCCATGCCGAACTGCGCGATTCCTATGACCGGTTGCTGCTTTCCGAGCAGGGACGCAAAAAACTGCTTTCCTACATCACGCACGATTTGCGGTCGCCGCTGTCCAGCATGCTCGGCTGCGTTGAAGCCATCCGGGACCGGGTCAAACCGGAGCGCGACGATCAGTATTTGGCGTACATCCGGGACAACACGATCAAGGTGAACCGGATGATCGGGGAGTTGTCCTATCTGTCCCATCTGGAGACAGGCCAAATTCCGTACGAGATGAAGCCGGTGCGCATCGCCGTTTTTGTACGCCTTTTTTACGAACGGTACGAGCTGGTGGTGCGGGACGCCGGCCTGGATTTTGCCATGGACATCGGCGATGCGGATGAACGGGAGGCGAATGCCCCCGTCGTCGGCATGGACGAGCCTAAAATGGAACAAGCGTTGTTCAATCTCGTGTCGAACGCCATGAAATTCACCCCCGGCGGCGGATCGGTCCGGCTCAAGCTGGCGATCGAAGGGGTACGGGACGGCCGCCGGGCGGTGATCAGCGTGCAGGACTCCGGCATCGGCATTCCCGCCGACCAGCTGGAACAAATTTTTGACCGCCAATACCGGTATGTGCGGCCCGGCGCGGAACCAAACGCGGAAGGCAGCGGCCTCGGACTGGCCATTTGCCGGGAAATCGTGCAGGCGCATGAAGGATCGGTGCGGGCGGAAAGCAACGGCGAGACGGGTGCAACCTTCTCCATCACCCTTCCTTGCCTGCCAGGGAGGGTGACGGCATGAAGCGGAAAACTCACATTTTGATCGTGGATGATGACCCCAATGTGTGCGAAATCGTCCAGGCGTATTGCGAGCGGGAAGGGTTCCGGTGCGCATGCAGCCATGGCGGGGAGGATGCCATGCGCCAATTGGCATCTTTCCAGCCGGATTTGATCGTGCTTGACGTGATGCTTGTCAACGAGGACGGCATCGGCTGGTGCCGGGAAGCCCGACGGGTGACGGATGCGCCGATCGTGTTTTTGAGCAGCCGCGAGGAGGACGACGTGAAAATCAGCGCCCTGATGCAGGGCGGCGATGACTTCGTGACCAAACCGTTCAGCCCCGGCGTGCTCATGGCCCGCATCAAGGCGCATCTGCGCCGGGTGTCGGGAGGCCGAAACGACCAGTTGCTGGAATTTTCGGGCATCGCGCTGGATTTCATGTCGCAAACCGCCATCGTCCGCGGCACGGTTGTCCATCTGTCCCGGAAAGAATTCAGCATGCTGTCCTACATGGCGCAAAACGCCAACCAGCCCGTGGGCGTCGATACGCTGTACCAGCTCATCTGGGGGATGGACAGCCTGGAAGACACGCGAACGGTGGCGGTGCATGTCAGCAATCTGCGCAAAAAAATCGAAGCCAATCCTTCCCATCCCGTTTTCATCGTGACGGTGCGCGGCATCGGCTACATGCTGGCGACGGGAGACGCGCCGGCGTCTGCGCCGACCCGCAACCTGCCTTCATGACCGAATCCCAGCAGGGGGTGAACCAGATCGTCAGACGAAAGATAACGGCCGACAAAACCGTTGCGGTCCAGGGTGCCATCTACGGCCGGGAAAAACCGCTTGCCGAACTGATGGAAGCATATCGCTGGGCCGCTTTGGGCTCGACCGAACTTGTCCTGCTGTCGGGCCCCCCCGGCATTGGAAAATCCGCTTTGGTGCTTGATGCGTTTCGCCCGATGATATGGGAAACGGGCTATTTTGCCTGGGGCAAATTCGACCTTTACAGCCGGAGCAAGCCTTACGGCATCTGGATCGAATGTTTCCGGTTCCTCATCCGCCGGCTGCTGACGGAACCAAACGAAACGATCAACCGGTGGAAAAACCGGTTTGCCGATATGGTCGGCGGCAACCTCTCGGTCATCGCCGACGAAATTCCGGAACTGCGGCATCTGTTTGACCAAATCCCGCCGGCGGCACCGCTTTCCGGCAAGAAAAACCAAAACCGTTTCGAGTGGGTGTTTCGCCGTTTTGCGCAATCGTTCAGCAGCGCGAACCGCCCGCTGGTCCTTTTCCTGGATGATCTCCAGTGGGCGGACCGCTCTTCCCTGCAGCTGCTGCACGCGCTCCTCGAAGACCCGGATAACCGCCACGTCTGCATCATCGGCGCGTACCGGGACAACGAATGGACGGACAATGCCGACTTGCGGGACGCCTGGCTGTCGGGCGAAACCGCCGGCTACACGGTGCGCGTCATCCCGTTGGATCATCTGCGCACGGACGATGCGGAGCGCATGGTGGCCGACATGCTTGGCATGCCTGCCGAAGATTGCGTCCCGCTTGCCCGCCTGTTGCATGTCAAATCCCTCGGCAATCCGTTTTTCCTGAAACGGTTGCTCCAGACGGCCATGGACGACGGCATCCTCCGTCCGGACGAAACCGGCCTGGGCTGGTGTTGGAACGAAACGAAACTGAACGATCTGCCCGGCATCGACGGGCAGGCCGAATACTTGACCGGCGTCATCAACCGGTTGCCGGGGGCCGCCGGCACGCTGCTGGCGCAAGCCGCCACGCTGGGAGGCACCTTCTCTTCTCATCTGCTCAGCGTGATCGGCAACATGGACGAGCGCGAGGCAATCTCGCATCTTGCGCACGCGGTGCGTGCCGGATTGCTGACCGCCAGCGAACCGGACGGGGGATCCGTGCGATACGGGTTCACCCACGACCGCATTCTCCAGGCCGCCTACTCGCTTCTGGATGATGGCGTGCGCAGGCGGATCCATCTGGCGGCCGGCACGTATTTGCTTCATGAGAAGGATGCGGGCCGCGCCTGGGGCGATCCGTTCATCATCGCCAACCATCTCAATGCCGCCGGCGAACTGGCGGACGAGCAGATGGCGGAGATCCGCATTCGCCTGAATGAAGAAGCCGGCCGGCGCGCCATGAAAGCGTCCGACTACGAGACGGCGCTCCGTCATTTTCACCTGGCGCTGGAGCACATGCCGGACCATTACTGGAACGACCGGCAGCCCTTCGCCTTCGACACCCTGCTCGCCTGCTGCGAATGCGAGTATTTGTGCGCCAATTACGATCGCGCGGAGACGTTGCTCGACGACGCGCTTGCCCGGGCCGTAAACTGGGACCAGCGCGCCCGGGCTGCCAAAGTGAAAATTGACCAGTACAGCAATACCGGACAATATGCGAAAGCCATCGAACTTGGCCTGGCCACGATTCGCGAAGCGGGCATACGCGTCCCCTCCTCCCCTTCCCCGTGGACGGTCAGACTGGAGGCGATGCGGACCAAAAGGCTGTTCCGGCGGCACGAAGAGCGGTTTCGGCGCCTGGAGCCGGCGAGTCATCCGGACACGGTCCGGCTCGTCGAACTGTTTGCGTCGCTGGTCGGTCCGACCTTTTTTACGAACCGGGACGTGTTCGCCGTTCTTTCATCGCAACTGGTCCGCCATTTTTTCCGCCGCGGCGCGCCGGCGGGCGCGCCGGCGGTATACGCCGGTTTTGGCATGGTGCTGACGACGGTGTTCGGCGATTTCGCCGACGGATACCGGATCGGCCGGCTGGCCGTTCAGTTGGCCGAGCAGTCGGGCGACGCCTTGCTGCTGTCGAAAACGAACGTGTTGTTCCACGCCGTCGTCTCCCAGTGGATGGCTCAGGACGGCCAGGCGGCCGACCGGCTGTGGGAAGCGGCCAAAACGTGCGTCGAATCCGGCGACTTCGTGTTCGGCAGCTATGCGCTCGGCGGGCTGATCAACCTGTCGTACGGCATCGCATCGATCCGGGAATTTGACCGCGTCCTGCGGCAAAGCTTGCAAATCAGCGAATTGACGAACGAAGAGCTCGTCTACACCAACATCGAGATCTACATGCAATGGTGCGAACAGCTCCAGAACCCGGGTTGCCGCTCCTTCACCCTGTCGTCGGAACACGGGGACGAGGAGCAGGCGCTGGAACGCATTTACCGCCAGGAAAGCGGGGCCGTCACGCTTTATCAAATCTGGACGTACAAAACGCAGGCCCATTATTTGTTCGGCGACGCGGATGCGGCGATCCGCAGCGCCCTTCTGGCCGATCCTTACGAGCAATCGGCCGTCCAGTCGCCGCACAAGTTCATCCTGCATTTTTACGAAACGTTGGCGCTCACCGCCGCGTCACGGAACCGGGCGCTGGACGACGGCGAACAACGCCGCCTGTTGGCGAGGCTTCGCCAATTTGCCCGCTGGTCCCGCCTGTCGCCGGAACGATTCGGCCATCAGTACATGCTCATCCGGGCGGAAACCGGGCAAAGACGGCTTGACGATTCCGCCGTCATCGCCCTTTACGATGAAGCGATTGACGGCGCACGCGAGCGGCGGGATTGGCCGTCCTGGGCCGTCGCATGCGAATGTGCGGCCGCCTGGCACGAACGGCGCGGCCGGCGCCGGGTGGCTGAAGGGTACTGGCGGGAAGCCCGTGAAGCATACGACATGTGGGGCTCGGAAGCGAAAGTGGCACATCTTAGCGATCGGCTCGGCGAACGGCTTGCGCCGGAAGCCGCGATGCAAACGGAAACGGCGGTTACCCGCGAGCCGGACGGCCCGTCCGCCTCTCTCCCCCATTCCTCCGGGCTTGCCGAGGAGATGGAGTGGCTGCAGGCGCTGAAAGACTCGTTGCGCTTCCCGGCGGATTTGAGCTTCGAACGGACAAGGACGTTGCTGTTCGACCGGCTGATGCAGCTTTCCGGGGCAACTTACGGGTGCCTGATTTCGGGACAGGACGCCGGCATGCGGGTCGAACGGCAATGGCCGGAATCCGGACCGGCCGGCGGGAAGCGAAAGGAACCGTCCGACATCGCCTCCGCCGCTCCCCGGACACTGGTGCAGTACGCCGTCCGGGTCGGAACGCCGGTGCAGGTGAACGACATGCAGACGGACGAGCTGTTCCGCTACGATCCGTACGTTGCCCGCGCCCGCAACCACACGGTTTGCTGCCTGCCCGTCCGCCTGCAGGACGAACCGGCGGGCTTGCTCTACCTGGAACGGCAGCCGGCTTCCCCGCCCCTGTCCGACCGGGAACTCGATGCGCTCGCCGTCCTTGCGGCGCAAATGCTGTTTTACACGCGCCTGTCAACAACGTTGCGGGCCCAGACGCCCGCCGTTTCCGGCAAGGCCGACAAGTCCGTCACCGGCCCGTTCGTCCCGTTGTCGGATCGCGAATACGAAGTGCTGCAACTCATCGCCCAGGGGCTGTCCAACAAGGAAATCGCCGCACAGCTCGGCGTCACCCCGGGCACGGTCAAAGTGCATACGAACAACATCTTCAACAAACTGAACGTCAACCGGCGCACCCAGGCCATCGCCCAGGCACGCCGCCTGAAATTGCTCGATTTGTAACGGCCTGCGGCCCGCGCCGCAGGCCAAACCGTCCGATCCGTGATCGGGCGGTTTTTTTGTCGGCTATAACTTTTGGGGGATGCGCAAATCGACGGCGATTTCCTATATTCACCATGAGACGACAGGAACATGGAGGGAGAAGACAAAAACATGGTGAAATCGCGTCGCATCAAAGGCATGTTGCTGAAAGTATGCCTGGTTCTTTTGGTTCTGACGTCATCCTTGGGAATACATCCCGCACTGGCTGAAGGATCGGAACCGGAAACGGAAACGACACCGCAATGGAGGCAGGAAACCGATGTGTTTTCCTCGATGTATCTGTCGGTGGCGGCCCAGGGAGGAACGGTGCTGAGGGCAACACGTGCCCCCGGACCGGGCTTTAACGGGCTGGGGGTTTTCCGGCTGGAAGACGGTGAGTGGCTTCCTTACGGCGGCAACGACTCCTTCGACCGGGCGGTATCGTACAACCCCTATCTTTTTTATCACGATAACACCTTGTACGTCGCATTCGATTATGACCGGGACATTCAGGTCAAACGTTACGAGAACGGGCAGTGGATCAATGTCGGCAACTCCTTCAGTACGGTCATCTCCAAGTCCATCAAGGCGGCGGCGGATGAATCCGGAACCATGTATCTGGCCTTTATCGAACAGAAAGCCGCATTGGATCTGACCGCCAAAGTCAAAAAACTGATCGATGACGGTTCGGGAAACCCCGTATGGGCGGATGTCGGGGATTTGTCCTATTTTTCCTCCTTTCCGATCGGTTCCGAATCGGATCTTGAACTCGTCGTCCATGACGGCAAAGTGTACGTCGGTTTTGTGTGCGTCGACTGCAACGTGAGCGACCGGTACCGCGAACCGATGGTGTTCATGCTGGACGAATCGGAGGAGAGCGGCGAATGGACGAGGCTCACGGGAAACCAGTTTCCGCTTGTGCTGGATGACGAGGGATCCTTTGAAGCGAAAATGTTCGCCATGACGCTGGTCCAGGGCGTGCCCCATGTGGCGATGAAAACGTTCCTCGGCAGCACCACGATTATTCGGCGTTATCAGGATGGCGAATGGTTGACGGTTTACAAGGGCAATCTCGGAGATCCCTTCTTTCCCAGGCTGGCGGAATACAACGGCATGCTGTATATGGCCTATACGGAAAATTACTATCACGAGGATTTGGGCAGCAAAGTATGGCTGAAGCGATGGAACGGCGAGAGTTGGGAAACGCTCGGAGGCGGACCCGCGATGGCTTCCGACTCCAAGCTGCTCGCCGTGGCGGATCTGGACTTCGATGAAATGACCCGCACCTGGTATGTGACGCATTTTTACTCGGAATTCCCGTTGAAATACCATTCCGGCATGGTTCACAGCATCCAGGATGATGCGCCGCTTCAGGTTCCGCCTGTCCTGAAAGGCGAAGACGTCAAATTGCCGGGACAACCCGCCCTCATTTCGGTTACCGGCGAAAGCGACATTTGGCGTTCTTCCGTTCGCTTTGTGCGCAACGGATCGACCATTTTGACCGAAGGCACGGACTACGCCTGGATGGAGAACAACCTCCTCCTGTTCCCCGGCGCGCTGCATGCCGGCGTGAACCAGATCAGCGTGACGGCAAGCGTCTATGCGAACGCCACCGCCATCCAGTTGGTCCGGCCGTATGCACCGGAGCCGTTTCGCGTCGAGCAGGCGGGATACGGATACGTGGATATCGCCTGGGATGCCCCGCCCGAAGCGGATGCTTACGTGATCGCCTTCCAGGCAGGCAACAGTGAACCGGCCAACATCACCATTTCCGACCCGGCCGTCCAGCAACATCGCCTGACCGGCCTGGACGCCAACGCGGTTTACACCCTGTCCATCCGGTCGGTCAAAGACGGGGTGGAAAGCCTGCCGAGTGCAGCGGTCAATGCCGAACCGAAGCGAATTCCCGATGGAATGGGGAAATTGTGGGAGCATCTCGGCGGCATGTTCCACGGCTACCGCCCGACCGTAACGGCGGAAGGTGACGAGTTGTGGGTGGCTGCCGCTTCGGCCGATTACAAAGGCCTTTCCGTTTATCGTTACGACTCCGGAGACTGGGTGCCGGTCGGAACCCCCGGGTTTGTCGATGTCGGTCTGGAAGTGGACTTGGCGCTTGACGGCGGAACGCCCTATGTCGCATTTGAAGATCGCGGGAATGATTTCAAGTTGAAGGTCATGCGCTGGGACGGTGAAGCGTGGCAACCCGTCGGAAACCGGGCTTTCACGGAACCCGTCGAATCCTTCATGCTCGCCATGGCGGTTCACGACGGCGTTCCCCATGTCGCCTATGCGGAAGCCGACAAGGGGCCGCTTCGGGTGAAAGCCTACGTCGAGGATGCCGGCGACGGATCCCCCGGATGGATCGATGTGTGGCCGGATGACCAAACCGTTGTGAACGTGTCGGCCGTCCAGCTGATGCAACGCGGCGGCAACCTGTATCTGGCCTATGCAGTGGATTCACCGACGACGGGGTATCAAGTTCACGTTCATGTGCGGGATTTGGCGGATGAAACGGGAAATTGGCGGGAAGTGCCGTTCAATGCCGGCATCCAACCGAACGCCTATCTCGATCTCGGCATCGATGCGGATGACGAAGGCAACCTGTATGTGGCCGCCACCGGAGGAATTTGGAAATACAGCGTGGAAGATCAGGGGTCCTGGCTGCCATTGGGGAAACCGGACGACAACGCAAGGTACCCGAGGATCAAAGTGATTGACGGCGAGCCGTTCGTCGCGTTCACGCATGATGGACGGGCGCACGTCTACAAATTCGTGCACGGCGGATGGTATCGGGTCGGCGACACGCTGATCGGCCATTCGGGCGATGCGGGAGGATCCTGGCTGGCAGAAATGGACGGTCTCCCGATCATCGCATTCGACAACGGCAGCGATCAGGTGGAAGTTCACCGGTATGCGTACGATCTTGCCACCGTGACGGTGGTTCCGAACGACGGAAAAGAGCCGTACCATCTCACGGTTCGCATGGGAGAACCGATGGCGGAGTTGGATTCTTTGACACGCGATGACTACATTTTCCAGGGTTGGCTCGATGAAAACGGCGATGTTTATGATTTCTCTTCGGTGATCACCGGCCCCTTGACGCTGGAGGGGCATTGGAAGCTGGTCACGCCCGGCGGCCTGTCGGCGGAAGAAAGCGACCGCACGATTTCCCTGTCCTGGACGCCGATCGAATCGGCGACCAAATACGTGGTGCATTATTCGGAACATGCGGACCTGAGTGAGGCGAGCGTGAAAGAAACCGCTTCTGCCCAAATTGAAATCGGCGGCCTGGCCAACGGCACAACGTATTTCTTCGCCGTCCGGGCCTTCGACGCCAAGTATGAAAGCGATCTTTCGCCAACATTGAGCGCTTCGCCCATGACGGTGCCGTCGGCGCCGCGCAACGTCCGGGTCACGGAAGGCGACGGGCAACTGTCCGTCGCGTTCGAGGAGCCGGAGGACGACGGCGGCAGGCCGATCGAAACGTACCATGTCTATCTGGACGGGGAACACAAATGGAGCGGAGTCCAACAAAGTGCCGACATCACCGGGCTGGTGAACCGGCAAGTTTACAAAGTCACGGTGACGGCGGAAAACGAGGCGGGCGAAGGCGAGCCTTCGGACGCCGTGGAAGGGATGCCGCACAAAACGTGCACGATCATGTGGTATTTGCGCAATGACACGTTCAACACGATGGAGGAAATCGTGTGCGGCGACCTCCTCCAGGAACCGGATCCGCCGCAACGGACGGGATATCGGTTTGAAGGATGGCATGATTACTGGACCGGGTTGCCGTTCGACTTCTCGTCTCCGATCGAAACGATGACCGAAATCGAAGGACGCTGGTCGATCGTGCCCGAAGAACTGGCCGACCATGAATGGCATATTTTGAACGACTTTTCGGGTTCCTTCACCCGGCAAGTCAGCCAGCTCGAAACGGCTTCGGCGGACGGCATCCTGTTCACGGCAACCGCCGTAAGCGATTATTCCATCATGTCTTCTGAACTCATCGTCTCGCAATTCGATCGCAACAACGGTTGGCAGGAGCTTGGCCGGTTTGACTTCCAGGGTACCGTCATGCAATTCGCGACGGATGATCGGGGGGACCTCATCCTGGCCCTGACGTTCTGGGATGGCCAAAGCAAATTGCAGGTCAAACGGTATTCCCGCACCGACGGAACGTGGACGGACCTGCTGCAAACCGAACTGACGGGAAGTGCCCGTCAGGTTGACGTCGGGGATGACGACGCCATTGTCTACTATGCCGATCAAAACTACAGCCCGAACCCGGCCGATTGGTCGACGATTCCCCATCTCTTCCGATACACCGTTTCGGAAGAAGCCATCGACTTGACGGACGGCCTGATCGGAGAAGAAGGCATGCACGTGACCAACATTTCGGCCATGCTCCGATATGGCGGAGACCTGTATTTCGCCTATGCGGACAAAGACTTGCACATGCACGTGAAACGGCTGGAAGCAGGCGGTTGGACCGAACTCGGCTCCCTGGAGACGTTCGGCAAGGTAAACACGAAAATTCAACTAGCCGGATTCAAGGGCAACCTGCTGTTGGTGGTTGACGCTGCATCCACCGTCGAATGGGACGGCGAATCCTGGAGCCTCCGGGATGAATTGCTGCCGGGCGGCACATTGGATTCCCTGTATACCGATGATGCCGAAGGGCTGTTCGCGGTTTATGTGATGAATGACGCAGACAACCCGATGAAGCAGCAACTGGTCGTAAGCCAATACAAAAATGATGCGTGGGTGCCGATCGGTTCGCCGATCAACCCTGCAGGCGACTGGGCCGCCAACACGCGTGTCACGGCGAGCGGGTACATTCCGTTCGTCCACTATCAAAACATGAACTTTGAACATGTCATTCGCGGATACTATGTGCCCGTGTGCTCGGTCACGTTCGATCCGGGGGACTTCGGCTCCGCCGCCTCCGTGACCGTTCCGTGCGGCGAGCCGGTCGGAGAACCGGAGCGTCCGGCCAGGACCGGTTATGCCTTCATGGGTTGGTACGCATCACCGCTCGCCGGGGAGCCCTGGCAGTTTGCGGATCCCGTCACCCATGACATGACGCTTGTTCCGAAATGGAAATGGCATTACGCCGGAGCGTCGCTGCCGGTTGACCTGAAGGTGACGGCCGGCAAAGGCCGGGCTGAACTGGAATGGAACCGGTTGGACCTTGTTTCCGACTACCATATCTATCTGCGCAAGGCGAATGAACCGTACGGCGATTCCCCGGTTGCGACGGTCTCCGTGACGATCGGAGAGGACGAGACGGAAGACGCAACCGACGAACAGGCGGAGACGATCACCCATACGCTGACGGGGCTCCGCAACGGCACAACCTATGCCGTCAAGCTCGTGATCCGGAATGAAGAGGGCGAAACGGCCGAATCCGAAGAGCAAACGTTCAAGCTGAATGAGCCGTCTTCAAAGCCGCCGGCGCCGGAGCAGGATGAGGAATCCTACTTCGAAATCCTGTTGAACGGCAAACCGCAACCGGCCGGCATCGTGACCTTCGATGAAGCAGACGGCCGATCGGTGATTGCCATCAAGGTGTTGGACGACCGGCTGACCGGGCTGCTCCGGGAAGAAGAGGACGGCGTTGCCGTGGTCATTGCCGTCAGCGATGATGCGCAGATCGTGCGCAGCCGGTTGACCGGAACCGCCGTGAACGAACTGGAAGCGAAACAGGCGGACATCGAGCTGCAGGCGGGAACAACCCGCTATCGCTTGCCGGCAACGGCACTGAAAGCGGACGAACTTTCCGGCATGTTCCCGGATGCGCCTTTCGAGGATCTGGCCTTCGAGATCGAAATCGAGATTCCGCCGGTGGAAGAGCAGCAAGCCGTCAACCGGGCGATCGCGGAAACGGGAGCGTCGGCCATCGGTACGCCGATTGCCTTCAAAATCACCGTGCACCATGGCGACCAAGCCGCGGAGTTGACGATGCTTGCGGCGTTCACGGAGAAATGGCTGGAAGTGCCGGACGGCGCCGATGCCGAATCGATCTCCACGGCGGTGGTGGTGGAAGCGGACGGTTCCCTGCGGCATGTGCCCACCCGCATCGTCACGGTGGACGGCCGCCGGTATGCCGTGGCCTTCACCCTCACCAACAGCCTGTATGCGCTCATCCGGCATGAGACATCCTTTGCGGACATTGGGGAGCATTGGGCCAAACCGGCCATTGCCGACCTGGGGAACCGGATGGTGGTGTTCGGCCGGGCCAACGGACGTTTCGCTCCGGATGTGCAGGTCACCCGGGCGGAGTTCGCTGCCATGCTCGTCCGCGCACTCGGCCTGAAACCGGCATACGGCGAAACGCTGTCTTTCAGCGACGCCGCCGAGGCCGGCGGGCTGGCCGCGGAACTGGCAACGGCCCATCATTACCGGCTGATGCAGGGATTCGGAGACGGAACGGCCCGCCCGAAACAAACGATCACCCGCGAACAGGCGTTCACGATGGTGGTCCAGGCAATTCGCCTGGCCAGACCGGGCTTCGAACTTCGGGCATCCGGCAAAGCGCTTCCCTTCACCGATCGCGCCGACATTTCCTCCTGGGCCGTCCCTTCGGTGTCCTACGCGCATGAAGCCGGGCTGGCCAGCGGCAACAGCCGGAATGAACTGAAACCGAAAGCCGGCATCACGCGTGCGGAAACCGCGTCCATCATCCACCGGATGTTGAACGTGCTCGGGTGGATTGACTGACCGGATTCCGGATGGTCCCCTTTCCCCATTGCGGGGCGGCGCAAGTCGCCCCGTTTGCTTTGGCCCGAAAGGAATCTCACAAAAAAGATGCCAGAATTGACGATTATCGTTAACTCGTGTTAACTTCATGGGAAGAGAAAAAATCCGGGAACCCATGGAGAAGGAGGCCGGGACCCGCTGATGGCAACAAAACTGCCGCTCCGGGAAATCAAGAAAGCCAGGTCGAAAATTGCCCTTTTCAAGGCGTGCTTCGAGTTGATCGGCAATATGTCGTTCCGGGAAGTGAAGCTGGAAGACATTTGTGCGAAGGCGGAAGTTTCGAAGGTGACCTTTTTCAAATTTTTCCCGCAGAAGGAAGACTTGCTGATTTATTTCATGCGCCTGTGGCTGGCCGACCGGCTGATCGAATTCCGACTGCAACCGAAGAGGGGGATCGAAGCGATCCGGCATCTTTTCCGGACGGTCGCTTCAAGCGCCGGCCAGCGGCCCGGGTTGATGCTGAGCCTGATCGGGTACTTGTCCGAGGTCAGCATGCATCCCCGCATGCCGGTACTCAGCGAAGCGGAAATCCACCTTTTGTATCCCGGCAAGGAGCACCTTGTCGATCCGGAAGCCCCCAACCTGGGAGACCTGTTTTACCGGTTCATCGAAGAGGCGAAGGAAGACGGGGACATTCCGGATCGGGTGGCTACGGACAGCCTGGTGAAAGTGTTGTTCACCATTTTCTACGGCGCCTATCTCACCGCCCACCTGTACAATTCCGATCAATTCATGGACTATTACGACTTGCATTTGAACCTGCTGTTGTCGAATGTCAGGAATCATCGGCAATGAACGGCCAACGGCACTGTCGCCAAAAAAAAAAAAACGCCGATCGCGCTGATGTCAGCACAATCGGCGTTTTTTGACGCGTTCACGCAGGCAATGCCCGTTCATTCCAGAGATTCACGGCCCGTACAAAAATCAACCAAAGATGATTGCTATCCTTTTAATAATCTTTTAACATTTGACAAAGCAAAATATGATAGAATTTTGTCAGATCGTGACAAGATTTTGAAGGAGACTGCGCACGGGCAACCAATCGGAAAAAATCCCGATTTTTGACAGATACCGGGGGTGACGGCGATGAAGAAGGAAGTCAGCGTGTACGAGTTGCGACCGGGCATGATCGTAACCGAAGACGTGATCGGCAAAAGCGGACAACTGTTGATCAGGAAGGGTGTCACCCTGAACGACGTCTACATCCGGACCTGAAACAGTTGGGCATCAGGCGGGTAGCCGCAAGCCGTTCCGATTCGCATTCCCCGTACGCGATTCCCTCCCCGCATATCGTCTCTTTCAAACCGAGAAAAGAATCTTCGCTCAAACCGAAATACGCCGCCTCGTTCCACCAGGAACTCATTGCCGAATTGCCCGCCTTGACCAGAAAAATGTTGGCCTCTCCTCCCTTCGGCGACGACGACCGGAAACAGATTGCGGGACACGTGGAATCGATGATCGCGAAACCCGAAGTGTTGGACGGGCTGTTCAAGGTCAAGCTGATCGAGGAGAACCTGTTTCGCAAAACGCTGCAGGTCGCCATTCTGGCCACCGCGATGGGCCGCAAGATGGGCTTGACCCGCAAACAGCTGGACAATCTGACCATTGCGGCGCTGCTCTACGACATGGGCACCTTCTGGATCGACCGCCAGATTTTGGACAAACCCGCTCCCTTCGACGACAAGGACAAACAGGAAGTCGAAACGCATACCGTCATCGGATATTCGGAGCTGGCCAAACATTTCGACGAAGAGATCGCGCGGGTTGCCTACCAGCACCACGAGCGGCACGACGGTTCCGGCTATCCGAGCCGGGCGAGCGGCGACAACATCGGTCTGTTTGCCAAAATCGTGAGCATTTGCGACGTGTACGTCTCCCTGATCACGCCGCGGCCTTTTCGCCCGAAACATGAACCGATCGAAGTGCTGGAATACATGATGGGCGCGGGGGGCACGCTGTTCGATCCGCACATCGTCAACCTGTTCCTGCAAATCATTCCCGTCTATTCGATCGGCAGCGCGGTGGAACTAACCAACCGGTGCATCGGCGTCGTGGTGGAAACCGAGGGCAAACCGCTCGGACGGCCGGTGGTGGAAATCCTTTTCGACGAAAACGGACGTGCGGTGCAAAACCGGCTGATGGATTTGACGCAACCCGAACACCTGACGATTTCCATCAAAAAGCTGCTCTGATCGTTTGCTCTTCTGGTCTTTATTGTTGCCGGCAGCCCATTCATACGCCGGTCGGGGGAGGAAATTTCACTTTGGCCCAACAATTGCTCTCTGCCGTTCTTCAGGTGGCGGTGTTTGCCGCCGTTCCGTTTCTTTGGTGGCTGTTCACCGCAAGAAAGCGGGAATCCTTTTGGTTCTGGATCGGCTTCAGGAAACCCGTGACGGACCGATCGCTTTCCTTGGCGCTTCTTCTGGTCGTGCTGGCGTCCGCCGCCTATGCGGCAGCCTCGGCCGCCTTGATGGGGATGCTTGAAAACGAGGCCGCGACGGCCGCTTCCGTCTTCGCCGGCCAAGGCTTTACGGCGCTGCCCGGCATTCTCGTTTATGCCGTTGTCCAGACATCCCTCTCCGAAGAAATTTTCTTCCGGGGATTCCTCGGCAAACGGTTCGCCGCCAAATTCGGGTTCACGGCCGGGAACAGCCTGCAGGCGCTTTGTTTCGGGCTTCTGCACGGCATTCCCTTCGGCCTGGCGACCGGCAGCGTCACCATCATGGTGTTGCTGACCCTGCTTCCGGGTGCCATCGGCTGGCTGATCGGATGGCTGAACGAGCGGAAAGCGGGGGGATCGATTCTCCCCGGCTGGTTTTTGCATGCACTGATGAACATCGCGGCAGGATTGCTGGCGGCGTTCTGAACGGCGAATGCATGACGATTCCCGGTTTTTCATCGGATCGCTTCCATCCGTCTACGGCCGCCACAGACGCATTTCGTTTCGCGCGCACCAGGATCTGAACGCCCTTGAAAATCGCCGCCCCATGCAAAAAGCGCCTCCCCGAAACGGGGAGGCGCTCCTGTTTTGTGCGATGCGGTTGCCTGCCATTTCCGCTTCTCGTCGGACCCGGCATCCTGCTTTGCCCCTCCGTGCAAACTTGACCTTCCCGAAAATTTCCGCTACGATGGGGTCAACAAGCCCACCTTGCCTTGCCGAAACGCAAACGTTGGTGGGCTTTTCTCATTGCTGGAGGGAGCCAATATGGCATACACGTTGAGCGGTGCGGTCCTGCAGACCGGAGCCTTGTTTCTGGATGAAAAAGAAGCGTACAGCGGCGTGCGCAAAATGGCGGACAAAGTGGCGGGCGACATCGAAAAGGTGTTCGGCATCCGTCCCGGATTCGCCGGGGAAACCGGATTGCTGGCCGCCTTTCCCGTCCTCTTCGGGACGGTCGGCAGAAGCCCGGTTCTGGACGAACTGGACCGACTCGGACGGGTCCGTCTGGATGACATACGCGGAAAACGCGAAGTGTTTCTGATGCAGGTCATTGACGCACCGCAAGGATGGGCCGGCGTGAACAAAGCGCTGGTCATCGCCGGCAGCGACAAGCGGGGGACGATTTACGGCCTGTTCCGGCTTTCGGAAATGCTCGGCGTGTCTCCCCTCGTCAACTGGATCGGCATCCAGCCCCGCAGGTTGGAACAATTTGTGCTCGAGGACGGGTTCACATTCGTTTCGAAGGAGCCCTCCGTCCGGTACCGCGGTTTCTTCATCAACGACGAATGGCCGGCCTTCGGCACGTGGTGCAACCACAGGTTCGGCGGATTCAACGCCGTCATGTATGAACACGTCTTCGAACTGCTGCTCCGGTTGAAGGGCAACTATTTGTGGCCGGCCATGTGGTCCGCCCGCTTCTATGACGACGGGCCGGGGTTGGCCAACGCGGAACTGGCGGACGAGCTTGGCGTCGTCATCGGCTCGTCCCACCATGAACCGTGCCTCCGCCAGGGCGAAGAGTACCGTTATCTCCGCGGGCCTGATTCGATCTACGGTGACGCCTGGAATTTCCGGACGAACGAAGCGGGCATCACCCGCTTCTGGGAAGACGGCCTCAAGCGGGGCGGCAAATTCGAGAACGTCATCACCGTCGGGATGCGCGGCGAACAGGACACGGCCATCATGGGCAAGGAAGCGACGCTGGCTGACAACATCAACCTGCTCAGGGACGTGCTCCGCACGCAAAACCGGCTCATCCGGGAACACGTCAACCCGGATCTGCGGCAAGTCCCCCGCATGCTGGCGCTGTACAAGGAAGTGGAGCCGTTCTTCTACGGCGACGACGAGACGCCCGGCCTGATCGGTTCGGAGGAACTGGACGGCGTTACCCTGCTGTTCTGCGACGACAATTTCGGCAACTTGCGGACGCTGCCGACGGAAGACATGCGAAATCACAACGGCGGGTACGGGATGTATTACCATTTTGACTATCACGGCTGGCCGATTTCCTTCGAGTGGATCAACAGCAGCCACCTGCCGAAAGTGTGGGAACAGATGACGATGGCGTACGATTTCGGCATCCGCGAGTTGTGGGTGGTGAACGTCGGCGACATCGCCACGCAGGAGTTCCCCCTCTCCTACTTCCTCGATCTCGCCTACGATTTCGACCGGTGGGGCACGAAGGCCATCAACCGGATCGATGAATACGTGAAGCAATGGGTCCGCCTCCATTTCGGCGCTTCGTGCGGCGAACGGGAGCTGAACGCCATTCAACAACTGTTGGACGGCTATACGAAAATCACCCGCAAACGCCGGCCGGAAGCGATGAACGCGGACGTCTACCATCCGGTCCACTATCGGGAAACGGACTTGCTCCTGGCCGAAATCGACCGTTTGACGGAAATCGCGGAGGATCTTTATCGCAACATGCCCCAGGAAGCGTTGCCCGCTTTCATCGCCCTCGTCTATTACCCGGCGATGGGCAACCTGAACCTGCAGAAAATGCACCTCCTGGCAGGCAAAAACCACTATTTGGCCAAGCTGAACTGCATGGAAGCGAACCGGATCGCGGAAAGGATCAAAGCGTGCCTCGCACGGGATGCGGAGCTCATCGAACAATACCACGCCGTCGACGACGGCCGCTGGTTCGGCATGGGGCTGTCGGAGCACATCGGCTTCACGCAATGGAACGAAGAGGAATGCCGCTATCCGGTCATCATGAACGTGCTGCCCGCGCGCAAACCGAGACTGCTCGTCGCCATTGACGGCACAAGCCGGTGGTCGGAAGGCAGCTCATGGCACGTCCACCGGCTTGACCTGACGGATTTCCGCCGTCCGGACGTGACCGAGGCGTCCTTCACGATCCATGCGCTGAGCGATCAGGAGTCGGCCTACGAAATTGCCTGCGAGGCCCCGTGGCTTGCCTGCTCCACCCGGGGGGGCACGCTGGACGGCGTAACGAAGGCGTCGGAAACCGTTACGGTCACGATCGACCGGAGCCGCATGAACGGGGAAACGAAAGGCCGGATTATCGTCAAGCTCCCGAACGGCACCGTGACGATCGACGTGGACGCGACGCTTCCCGATGTCGCCGGGCTGCCGGACATGACCTTCGTCGCCAACGACGGGTACGTGTCCATCGAGGCCGCGCACTTCGCCGGCAAAGGCGACATCCCGCCGAACGGAGACGTCGATCCGGAACCGGCCGGCTTCCGGGTGATCGACGGTTACGGCAAAACGCTGTCCGCCGTGAAGGTGTTCCCGTCCACCCGGCATTTCGCTCCCGGCCCCGACGCACCGTACGTGGAGTACCGGTTTGCCGTTCCGGAAGCCGGCGAATACGAAGTGGAACTGTTCATGCAGCCGTCCAATCCGGTGACGAAAGACAACCGGCTGCTGTACGGCATCCAGGCGAACGGCGGCGACATCGCCGTGGTGAACGCCGTGTCCCCGACTTTCCGGGTCGGCGACCATTCCGCGGAATGGGGAAGCGGCGTCCTGGACAACATCCGGCGGAAACGCACCGCCATCACGTGCCAAAGCGGATTGAACACGCTCAGGGTGTACGCCTTCAGCCCGGGTTTCGTGCTGGAAAAGCTGGTCATCCACCCGGCGGGACACAACCCCGCGGAAAGTTACCTCGGCCCGCCGCCGTCGTACTGCATCCGGGAATCATGAGCATCGGGCAAACAAAGGGCCGCCCGTTCCCTGCCGGGGAACGGACGGCCTTCCGTTTTCGGGTTCGGCCAACCGAAAGGCTGGCGATCGGGCGGCAAGTGCCGCGCATGTTTCCGTTTTTCGAATGGGAGAATCGGTACATTACCATCGATCAATCCGGCACAGGCATGGTTCCGTTTTGCAGTCGTGCTATAATCAGGATGGGAAGTTCGGGAAACAGCCCGATGACGTTGGGCATGTGACAACCATCCGCATACGGGAACAAAGGAGCCTGATTCATGATCTCATTGCTGCTGGCATTGATTTATCTGGCCTTCATCAGCCTCGGGCTGCCCGACGCTTTGCTCGGGTCGGCCTGGCCGACCATGTATCCCCAATTGGACGTGCCCGTTTCGTATGCCGGCATCGTGGCGATGATCATCGCCGCCGGCACGATCGTTTCCAGCCTGAACGCCAACCGGATCATCATCCGGTTCGGCACCGGCCTCGTCACGGCCGCCAGCGTGCTCACGACCGCCGTGGCGCTGTTCGGCTTTGCCATGTCCGATTCGTTCTGGATGCTGTGCCTCTGGGCCGTTCCCTACGGCCTCGGCGCCGGGGCCGTGGATGCGGCGCTCAACAACTTCGTGGCGCTCCATTATGCCTCCCGGCACATGAGCTGGCTGCACTGTTTCTGGGGGGTGGGCGCTTCCATCGGCCCCTATATCATGAGCTACAGCCTGATCGTCAGAAACAGTTGGGAAAGCGGATACGCGACCGTCGGCATTCTGCAAGTCGCCCTGACCGCCGTGCTGTTCTTCAGCCTGCCGCTGTGGAAACGGAAGGAGCAGGCGAAACGGGAAAGCATGGGCGGCGCGCCCAAACTGCTGAACGTTTCGGATGCGCTGAAAATCCGGGGCGTCAAACAGGTGCTGATCGGCTTTTTCGCCTATTGCGGCCTGGAGATGACCGCCGGCCTTTGGGCCAGCAGCTACCTGGTGCTGCATCACGGCATGGACGCGGTTGTGGCGGCCCGCTGGGCGTCGCTGTTTTATCTCGGCATCACCGTCGGCCGCTTCCTGAACGGCTTCGTGGCCGACCGAATGGGCAACCGGACGATGATCCGCGTCGGGCTCGCCGTCATCGCCGTCGGTCTCGCAGCCATGATGCTGCCTGTGGCAAACGGCTGGCCGGCCCTGTTCGGCCTCGTGATGGTCGGATTGGGATGTGCGCCGATCTATCCGAGCATCATACACGAGACGCCGAGAAATTTCGGAGCGGAAAATTCCCAGGCGATCATCGGCATCCAGATGGCCAGCGCCTATACGGGTTCGACCCTCATTCCTCCCCTGTTCGGCGCACTGGCCGACGCCGTTTCCATCGCGCTGTTTCCGTTTTTCCTTGCGCTGTTTGCCGTCCTGATGGTCGTCATGACGGAATGGCTGAACCGGCTCGTCGATCGCGAACCGCAACGGTCCGCATGGGCCGAGACCATCGGTTGACGCCGGATCCGGCGGCATGCTCAGGGCGGAAGCTTGTCCTTCCCCCGGAACACGCCGGCCGGTTGATCCGGATCCCGTATTTTGGAATATGCCGGACATCCCGGGTCATCATCCTGTCATCAAGGAGGAATCCGACATGCCATCATCCATCATCAAAATTCCTTACAACCCGACCATGGAAGGGCTGGCCGAAGTGTTTCCCGATGTTGTCTACTCCGTGGAAACCGGCCAGGAATTGAAATTGACGCTGATTGCGCCGTGGCGGGACTGGGCGAATGAAACCGCCCCTCCCAAACGTCCGCTGATCGTTTTCGTCCAGGGCAGCGCCTTCACCTTCCCGAACATTTACTACGAACTCCCGCAGCTCTCGCACTATGCCCGGCATGGATACGTCGTGGCCACGGTGACGCACCGCAACTGCCTGGAGGGCCATCCGTTCCCGGCCTATTTGCAGGACGTCAAGACGGCGATCCGGTTTTTGCGCAAAAATGCGGAAGAATACGGCATCGACGCCGAGCGGATCGGCATTTGGGGCACTTCTTCGGGCGGCAATACGGCGCTGCTCGTCGGGCTGACGGCGGGGGATCCCGCATATTTGACGGGGGAACACGAGGGGGTTTCGGACGAGGTCAAGTGCGTGGTCGATTGCTTCGGCCCGACGGACATGACGGTGGCGGAGAGGCGCGTGAAGGACGTGCAAGACCCGCGATTGCTCGAGATTTTTTACGCCTTGATGGGCGGGAAGGAAGATCGCGAAGTTTTGAAAGCGATGAGCCCCCTCCACCGCATCCAAAAAGGACGGGCCTATCCGCCCTTCCTGATTGTGCAGGGTGACGCCGATACCCTGGTTCCGTATGAGCAATCGCTCGGGATGTACGAAGCGTTGCTCGAGGCGGGCTGCCAGGCGGAAATGATCTGCGTGGAAAACGGCCCTCACGAAGGAACGTTCTGGAGTTGGGCGCTTCACCAACACATTCTGGACTTCTTCAAAAAGCATCTGTAAGTTTCCGATCCGGGGCGCCCGCATCCCCCTTCGGCTCCGCCAACATCGGTTCGTACATCATGATGGCGTGGTTTTCGGCCACAAACTCGTCGTCCACCCGCTCGCCGTCAAGGTTGTAGACCGCGCGCCGGATGACATTGTGCCGTACATATCCGCCCCACGGTTCTTGGGTTATCCAGTGTTCCTTTTCATACACTTCATAGGTCCGTGTGGGCGGGCGTTCCGCCCTCCATGCGCCGACAAGGTGGGTATCCGTCAGGCGGACCTCCAGTTGGTACGCCTGATCCGTCTCGTTTTTGATCTGCAAATCCAGGTAATTGTAGGCGCACGTCGCTCCGCTGCCGAAGGGCTGCGTCCGGTCCGCATCGGGAAACACGTCGTAACTGTGGCGGTACCGTTCCGTCACGGTCAGCGGCGTATGCAGCGTCATCCAATAGATCAGGTTGGACAGCTGGCACAGCCCGCCGCCCACGCCTGCCGTCACTTTCCCGTAAAAAAGCGTCATGCCCTCGACATACCCTTTGCGCCGCGTCGGGTTGCCGATCAGCCGCCAGTAGGAGAACGTCTCCCCGGGCCTGATGACGACGCCGTTCACTTTCGGGACGGCGATGGACAAGTTGCGAACCTTGTTGTGCTGCAACCGCATGTCCGCATTGGCCAATTGGCGGAACAAGGGGGTTTGGTGGGTGAATACGACACAAGGCAACCGCGCATCGGTGATCGTCCGGGCATATCGTTTGCCGTCAAACATCCATGCCAGGTACCGTTTGCAGCGATAGGCCTTCTTGCCGAGCCAAATCCGCGCCGCGCTTCTTTTCACCGGTTTCAATGCATTCACCGGCCTTGTCCCCTCCCTTCAACCGGTTCGTTGCCGATTCACCCGCGGATAGCCGTTGGCATCGTTCGCCGACGATTCCCGGCAGCCGCGCCTGGAGATCGGGATGAAAAGTTGGTGAAATCCGAAACAATAAATCCGAAAAAAGAATGGAGGCTTGGGATGGAAACGCACAATAAGGAACTTTCGCCTGAAGAGCAAAATCAACTGCTGGAAACGCTCAAAGACCGCTTTGAAAAAAACATGCATCGCCATCAGGGGATCACGTGGGCCGAGGTGCTAACCCGGCTGGAGGCCGATGCCGCCAAACTGTGGTCGCTGCACGAAATGGAGCGGACCGGCGGCGAGCCTGATGTGATCGGGGCGGATGCCGCGACCGGGGCGATTCTGTTCGCCGACTGTTCGAAGGAAAGCCCGTCGGGGCGGCGAAGCGTCTGTTACGATCACGAGGCGCTGGAAGCGAGGAAACAGCACAAGCCGGAAAACAGCGCCGTCAACATGGCCGCGGAAATGGGCATCGAGCTGCTGACGGAAGAGCAGTATTTTGAGCTGCAGAAGTTGGGCCCCTTCGACACGAAAACGTCCAGCTGGCTGAAAACCCCCGACGACATCCGCAAGCGCGGCGGCGCCATCTTCGGCGACTGGCGGTTCGGCCGCGTGTTCGTCTATCACAACGGCGCGGATTCCTATTACGGAGCCAGGGGATTCCGCGGCCTGCTCCGGGTTTGACCGAACGTTCAGGAAACCATGGCTTGGCCGTCATCGGAAATACTTCTCGTACACTTCGCGATAAATCGGAATGAGGTACGGCCAAGATTCATGCTGGTAGACGTCGAGGTCGGACTGCTCCACGGTGTTGGCCTCCGCCTTCTCCCGGATGGCCCGGTCGGGAACGGCAAACCGGCTCTGCCAATCGGCGGCGGGCCAATACCCGCCATGCTGGTCATGGCAGGCCAAAAAAAGCAGGTACGTCCGGTCGGTTTTCGCCGGCGGAAGGGCGGATCGGCTGATCAGCTGCCTTTTGCCTTCATCGGTTTCCCACACGTAATGGCCTTCCAGCAGGATCAACGTATCCCCAACGTTCACGTCTCCCTTGTAAACTTTTGTGACTTTCGCTTCCCGCATCGAATAGCCGAAGTCCGGAATGACTTTTCCGAACTGCGCGTTGTAGCCGGAGTTGACGTGCTGGCCGATCACGCCTTTGGCGACGGCTTCCACGATCGTGTCGGAGGCCTCTTCGACCTGCCGGAGATTGGAATGGAAGCGGAGGTCGAACGGGATATGCACGATTTCATCCACGTCGCCAAAAGGATCGGAAACCGTTTCCCCGATTGCAGACGAACCGGCCATTTCCATCGTGTTGCAGGAAGGGAGGATCAGCAGAAAGGGAATCATGAGCCTCAAAACGGCCTTGTTCATCCGCATGTTTCTCCCCCGTGAACAAAAGAATTGGAAGTCCGGATGCGATCCGGCTTCCGTGGAAGACCACCGCTGCCAACGTTTGCTCCGCGATGAATGCATGGGTTCCGTCCCAGTTCTTTTTTGATCAGGCATCGCTGCCTGCAGGCATCTCTCCAAGAACGCCAACAAGGGACGGGATATGCGGATCAACCGCCCCCCGCCCCGCCCGATGGCTCACCAGGCTGCCGCAGCCCGGGATTTCAGCGAACTTGCCTTTCGGCCAAATCACCAAGCCAGGGAAGCTTGAACTTCTCGCCGGAGTAGGCTTTGAACATGAGGAACAGCCACAACAGGAGTGCCAACAGATTGACGGCCAATCCGAGCAGCCATCCGATGAACGGGATCGCATTCACGATCATGCTGACGACAAACAGCGCAACGGAGAAGAAGATGGACTGAAACGCATGATACCGGATGAATCGGTTCTCTTTCTCCAGTACGAGGAAAACAATGCCGGTGATGAAGCCCAGCACGTAACAGAGCAAGCCGGCCACGTTTTCCTCCAATCCGGTTGCCGTCGTTTTTCCTCCGGTACCCGGGGCAGGCCCTGCAGGCGGAGGCGCGGTTTCCTGGCCTTCCCTGAACGCGGTTTGCTGGTCGCCGTCGGTGTGCGACATGTTCATTCCACCTTTCCCATAGTGATCGAACGGGGGTCATGCCATGTTTGTTAAATCCATTATATCAAATCTTCGTTCATTTTGGTTATTTTTGCATGTTTGCATGGCCGTCCGTCACGAGACAGGCAAAAAGCGCTCCCGCGAAGATCATCACCCGATGGCCGGACCTTCGACGGAGCGCCTGAATCTCCGATTTTTTTGATGTGATCAAACGGATCATGCTTTGCCGACGAAATGCCGGATCGCGTCCCGCAGGAACGCCGCGCCTCCCTTGACCCGCTTGTCATAGTAGGCCGCAAAACGCTCATCCGCGACATACAGGTCCGCGAGGCCGGCGTGGGCTTCTTCCGAATAATCGGACCAGGCGAACATGAGCCATTCCTTGTGTTTGGCCGCCAGCTGCCGGGCCGTGTCGCAGGCCGGGTCGCCCGTGGCGACCGCCTTTTCCAGCAGATCCAGCACTTCCCCTTCCAACCGGGTCATCGCTTCGTAATCTTCCCGGGACATTCCGCGCCATTTCGCGTTGCTCGCTTCCACCCGCTCTTGCCCGTACTTTTTGCGGATTTCCTCGCCAAACTGCCGTTCGTTTTCTTCGATCAGATTTTCCTTGAACGCTTCAAATTTTTCCTCTGTCGTCATTTCCATCTCTCCTTTCATGTGTTTGATCGTTTTGTCGATCGTGTCGATCATGCGGTCGATGCGCCGGCGTTTTTCCTCCAGCAGTTTTTTGTGCCGCTCCAGCGCTTCCCGGCGGTCGAAACCGGGATTGTGGATCACTTCCTTGATCGTTTTCAGCGGAACGTCCAGTTCCCGGAAGAACAGGATTTGCTGCAGCAGGTCCAGGTCTTTTTCGGAATAGAGCCGGTAACCCGCTTCCGTGGTCGCCGCCGGGGAAAGCAGCCCGATCTCGTCGTAATGGTGCAGCGTCCGCACACTGATGCCGGCCAGCTCCGCCACCTGTTTGACGGTTCTCTCCAACGTGCTCCCTCCTTTCGGGACCAAGGATAAACCATGACGTAACGTGAGGGTCAAGGGGATTTTTCAAAAAAAGTAGACGCGATCGGTCGCGTCCGGTTGGTTCGATTTCCTTTTGTCCAAAACTGACGGGAAATGCCGCGCCGCTGTCACCCGATCGTCGGGCATCGGCACGTTGCGGTTGTCTGTCGGCCTACCTTTTTACCCGGTACCAATACCGGTAGGCTTCCTCGAATCCCTGTTTCGCATACAGCCGGAGGGCAGGCGCGTTGTCCGCCACCACGGCCAGATAGGCGCGGCGGGCTCCCTTTTCCTTGCCCCAGTGCAGAAGATTGTCCACGATCGCCGTTCCGATGCCCCGGTTCCGATACGCCGCATCCGTCACGATGTCATTCAACCCCAGCCATTCATCCTCCACGACGCCGAGGCCGCAAGCCACCGGTTTGCCGTCATGCCGGAAAGTCGCGAACCCCTTCGACAGTCCGTTGTCCGCCAACATGCGAAGCATCGCCGGCCGGTGGGCTTCCGCCACGCCGTCCAGCCGGCAGAACGTCTCCACCCACTCTTCCGTCGGTTGTTCCGCCATGTGCACGCGGCTCGCCTCCAGCCGGCCGATGCGTTCCAGTTCGAGCGTCTGGACGCTGACCGTGTCCATCTTCGCATACCCCTTTTCGGCCAGCAGACGATCCAGGCCGGCGGGGCGGTCGAAGGGCGTGATTTTGAAAACGGAAGGCAGCCCCAAGGCTTCGTATCGCCGTTCGCACCACGCGATCCGCCGTCCGACGTCGCTTTCATCGGCCTTGTTTTCTTCGCCGTAAATGGCGCTGACGGAATTGCTCCTTTTTGTGTATCCTTCCGCAAAACGGAGCAGCCAGCCTTCATGCGCCAGCGTCGTGAGGGCCGGCCAATGGTTCAGCGACAATGCTTCGATTGTTCTGCCGATCACCGTATCACCGCCTTGTCGGGGAAAATGATGCTCCCGCTGCCCTCCATCCGGATGATGGGTTTTGCGCCTTTGCAATGAATCTTCGGACGGGCTTGTCCGTGTCGCCGCGGCCAGGGTGATCCCCCGTGATCCCCCGGCAATGCGAAAAGTCGGGTGCCGGAAGGGCGCAGCGGTCCATCGTCATGCATCGGATCGCAGACGGGGATGGTTCCGCTTGTTTCCGTACCCAACCTTTCGGTGTGCCCGCATCACGATGGATGTTTCAGCGGTTGATGAAAGCCCGGATTTCGTCCTCCGGCATGGACGAATCGCATTTCACCCGCAGCGTGTCACCGTTGCGATAGATGAATCCCGGCACCGTCGGAATGTTGTAGTCCTTGCGGAAGGCGGCGATGTTTTCGAGGTCGCTTTCCTCCACGCTGTTGACGTGATGCACGGTGACGCCGGTTTCCTCCGCCACTTTCTTCACCTTCGGCACGAAGCGGCGGCAGTAAGGGCACTCGGCCTTGCCGATGTAGATGATGGCCTCTTCGGTCCCCTCCGCCAGTTTCCGGGCGGTTGCGGCGTCGATTTTTTTGAAGTCCTTTATGTCCTCGAAGTATTCCGCATATTGGGTCATGGTGATGCCTCCTTTATGGATTTGTGGAGCTGTCGTCACCTATTAACATTACCATAAATGGGCGATAATGGGGAGGAAGGCCGGAAGGAGCATGCTTTTGAGGGAGAGGGGGCGGTTGGAGCCGTTCGCGGACGGGTTTTGGAGCGGTTGTGGAACGGCCATTCGGGTTCGAGCGCTCCGTTTGAGAATGAGTTGGCGGCGTTTTGCCATTAATTCTGATCCTTGATCACCTCCCGAGGCGGAGTTGCTCGGCTTTCTCGAGCAACTCGCCCCCAAAATCGCCTTCTTCAACGGAATTGCTCGACTTTCTCGAGCAACTCATCCCCAAAACCGCCTCCTGCAACAGAATTGCTCGACTTTCTCGAGCTACTCGCCCCCAAAACCGCCTTCTGCAATGGAATTGCTCGACTTTCTCGAGCAACTCGCCCCCAAAATCGCCTTCTTCAACGGAATTGCTCGACTTTCTCGAGCTACTCGCCCCCAAAACCGCCTTCTGCAACAGAATTGCTCGACTTTCTCGAGCAACTCCCATCCAAAACTGCCTCCTGCAACGGTATTGCTCGACTTTCTCGAGCAACTCATCCCCAAAACCGCCTCCTGCAACGGAATTGCTCGACTTTCTCGAGCAACTCATCCCCAAAACCGCCTTCTGCAGCAGAATTGCTCGACTTTCTCGAGCAACTCGCCCCCAAAATCGCCTCCTGCAACGGAATTGCTCGACTTTCTCGAGCAACTCATCCCCAAAACCGCCTCCTGCAACGGAATTGCTCGACTTTCTCGAGCAACTCGTACCCAAAACCGTCTTCTGCAACGGAATTGCTCGACTTTCTCGAGCAACTCATCCCAAAAACCGCCTCCTGCAACGGAATTGCTCGACTTTCTCGAGTATCTCCCGCCCAAAACCGCCTTCTGCAGCAGAATTGCTCGACTTTCTCGAGCAACTCGTACCCAAAACCGCCTTCTGCAACGGAATTGCTCGACTTTCTCGAGCAACTCAAACAACTCCCGCCCAAAACCGCTTCCCGCAACGGTCCGATTTTCCCGGCACCCCTACCCGACTGGTCGCCCGTCCGCCCCCTGTGGTAAGATGAAGAACGTTGGCCACAAGACCGAAACGGGAGTGGATCACTTGAACGAAAAAGACACCGCCGCCCTGCGCCGGTACATGAAACCGGACCAGGAACGGCTCAAAATTTTCGACCTGTTGAATGTTTACGTCATGAAGGAAACGAACGAAATCTACCACCGGGAACTCCGGCCTTTCGCCATGCTGGAACGGGAAGAACAGGTGCTGTTCCTGAACCATTTCCGCAAAGCACTGACCGGTGCTTTCGACCACAAACTGTTCGAGGTGAAATTCCGGCCGGAACCGGCGGAGGATCAACCGGAGCATACCCGGGACATCCTGTACGAGTCGCTGCAAACGGAGGACTCCGGCGCCTGGGCGGATCAAATGATGCAAATCGCGGACAAAATGCTCGGCGGCTCCCCCTGCGACTACGACCGGGTCATCACCTTCGCGCGGGGGCAATTTTACAAACCGGTCAAAAGGCGGGAAGACGAATCGGAAGAAGAAGAACGTATGGAAGCCTATCTGTTCCGCTTCCACCTTTGCACCGTCACCCGCACCGAGCAGCCGCCCAAAACCCTCATCTTCGACTACATCGAAAAGGCGTTCAAACCGAATCTGGCCCTCGACCCGATCATCAATCTGGCGGCGCCGGAAGCCGGTTTCCTGTTCCCGTGCCTGTCGGACGACTCCGCCGACGTCAATCATGTGCTGTACACCGCCGGCAAGGCGAACATGCCGGACATCCGTTTCATCGAAGACGTCCTCAATTGCGAGCCGAAGCCGACGGCCCAGGAGGACCGGGAACTGTTCACGGAAATCGTGCGGGACGTGGCGGGCGACGCGTTGCCGGCGGCCACTCTCGCCCAGGTGTACGGGGAAATCCACCAGATGATCGAGGAAAACGAAGAACCGGACGCGCCGATGCTGGACTGCCGGGACGTGGAACGGATTTTGACGGACAGCGGGCTGGAAGGGGTTACCCGGGAAAAGGTGGAGGAAGCCTTCCTGCAGGCCGCCAATGACGTCCACTACGAACTGAAGGCGACGAGCGTCATCCCGAAATACACCGGCAAGTCGGTCAAAATCCAGACGAAAGCCGCCACCATCACCCTTGCGCCGCAGGATTTGCCATACGTCCGGCAAGTGGTGCACAAGGGGAAACGGTATCTGATGATCGAACTGGAGGAAGACGCCGTCATCGAAGGGTTCACGGTGAAAGCGGAGGAACTGGAGGCGTAACGGCAACCGGATCCGGAAAAAGTCCCGAAAGTCGGCAAAATTGAACGGACAGCAGAAACAGCAAAAATCCCCCGGACCGCGCAAACGGTTCCGGGGGATTTCCTTTTCAGACGGGCAGACTCCCATTGTCATCCTGACGGCTTAAGGGAAATGACGTTCATGCCGCTTCTTCCCTTGTATGGGCATGGTGATGATGGCTTTCGTGTTCAATTGCCCGACGGCAGGGTACGGTTGCCGTTTCAGCCTTCCGCGGCCAAAGCGTCCTGCTTCGTCGCGTGCACCGTTCCCCGCGGGTGTTCCGGGGGCGCATAGAGGGTATACAGCTTGAGCGGTCGTTGGCCGGTGTTGCTGATGTTGTGCCAGGTGCCAGCGGGAATCAAAATGACGTCATCCTCATCAACGTATCTCTGGAAGTCCAGGCGATCGGCGGCGTTGCCCATCTGCACCAGGGCCCTTCCTTCCACGATCCGGATGAACTGGTCGGTTTCGCCGTGCCGTTCCAGCCCGATTTCTTCACCGACCGGGATGCTCATCAACACAAGCTGCAGATGCGTACCCGTCCAAAGTGCCGTGCGGAATGTCTGGTTCCGCTCCGCAGCGTCCTCGATGTCGATGACGAAAGGATCCGGCCCGTAATCCTTCAGTTGCTGACGTTCGCCATCCATATTTTCAAAACGTTCCTCTTCACCGGCCGGTTCACGGATCGGAGAGGGTGATCCCTGATACACCGCCCGGTACGCCGGATGCATGGGACCGTGCCAGCCGATCGGCCAAGTCTGGATGGCCGCCGTGAAAGGCAACCCGCCGGCAGCATAACCCGGAAGTCCGGGCGTTCCGAACGGGGGGCCGGAATGCGGGATAAAGGTTTGGCCGTACGGGGAGCCGGAAGGTTGACGGACCGGAAAATCCGGGAGCGAACCGGACGCCGCTGCCGGAAAACCGGCCGACGGGCCGGAAGCATAACCCGGTGAATGGCCGGATGACGGGGACGGATTTCCGGCTGATGCACCGGATTGTCCGTTGGATTGGCTTGCCGGAGGGGCAGACTGGCCAAGCGGATTGCCCGCAAGGTGGCCGTACGGCCCCGTACCGAAAAACGGCGCGTTCGCTCCGTACCGCCAATACTCATGCCGCACGGGATAGGCCTGTGGATAAAAAGGTTGCATGTCTGTCGTTCCTTTCCGCGTGGTTTCGGCACATCATATGCGCAAGCGCACGGGATGATGACTTGGCAGGCGAAATGCGGACCGTTCTCTTTTTTCAAGTGCAGCATCTCGCCGTTTCCCGAAAAAGGGTGCAGGAAATGATAAAACGGTATAAAACAAGGCTGCCCGACGTCGCCCAAACGTTCCGGCAGCGTTCGACGCGGCAACGTGATCCGGAAAGAGCAACTTTTTGGGTTTTCCATCGTCATATGTAAAGAAATACCATGCAAGAAGGGTTGCAAATCGATGCTGAAAAACATGCTTGCCCTGATCGTTGCCATTCTGCTGCTGTCCGGATGCACAAATGCGGATTCCTCCGGGCAGCCGGGGCCGGATGCGGAAGTTTCCGGCGGTCCGGGGGGAACCGGCACGGAATTGGCCCTTGGAGCCCGGGATCCTGCAACGGAATCGCCATCGGCAACGGGCGGATCTTCGGCCGATCCGGCATCTTCGGGCGCTTCCCCGGATGCATCCGCTGATGCGTTTTCCCCGACCCTCACCATCTACGACACCCAAACGGGTGAATACCGTACGGTTCATGCGCCCGAATCCGCCGTCGTCCGGCTCGCGCATGACGCATCGGCAAACCGGTACGCCGTGGCCTTCCTGACCGATGGCGGATTCCGGCTTTATTTTCCCGATGAAGACAAGTGGCAAGACGTGCCCCTTGCCTTCCGGCAGCCCGGCGCATCCGGCGCCGGGGAACGGGAAGTCGCCTTGCCGGCGCCGCAGGATGAAGCGGCCGGGCGGATGCTGCCGCTCCGGCTGTCGCCGCTGTACACCGGTGATCAATGGTTCTATCTTTCCCGCAACAACGAAATCTTCCGGCTGAATGCCGATACCGGCATTGCGGAACGGATCTGGTCGGCGCCCGAAAACCGGGCCGTGTACGGCATGTCCGCTTCGCCGGACGGCACCCGTCTGGCCCTGTTGCTGAGCCGTGAAGGCCTCGGGTCCGAGGTTGATGCCGTGGTGGTGGATGCGGCAAACGGCTCTGTCCTCCATGAGCGGCAAAACGCTGTCTACACAGCAAAGAGTGACGGATTTTTGGCCCACCTGGAGATCGGGTGGATTGACGACGTGACGATCGGCGCCGAAACCTCGACGAAAATCACCGAAGGGCATGAAACGGTTTGGAAACGGGGATGGCTGACCTGGCGCACGGACAGCGGCAGGGCCGAACTGAGGACGGTTCCCGGCAGCCGGTTCCGTTATTCAACGGATCTGTCCCGCATCGCCGTCGAAACGGGCGAAACCCGTGCCATCGTGCTGCTGGACGACAGCCGCGCCGGCACGGTCATCGACGACGTGCTCTCGGTCGACGGACAATTGCTGCCTGCAGGGGAACTGTCGACGGAGAACGGCCGGCAGCTGGGCGCCGGCATCCTGCTCGGCTGGATGCACGACCGTCACGTGGTCTGGTATCAGAACGAAAACCTTCAAACGATTGAGGATGTCTTCCATTGACGGGGAGACGACCGGCAATTGTCGGTCTGCCGATTTTGCAGGCCGGCCTTCATCCGAGGCGGAACAAGCCGGTGCATGGACCCGGACATCCCTGCACGGCAAATTGTGATGCATATGTGCAGCATATTTTCCTGAAAATCCTAAAAAATGCCAATATCCTGCGATATTGCAGCATATTTTCCCCAAAATCCGAAGTTGGAGAAAACATGCTGCAGTTTTGCATGACAATCGCCCAAAAATCCGAAAACAACGAAAATGCACTGCATTTTTGCAACACAATTGATCGCATATCCGACCGCATCGAAAATACCAGAATTCTTGCAACACATTCGCCCGAAAATCCGACGACAGCAAAAATGTCCTGCATATTTGCAACACGCCCGAAAATCCGGAATCGGCAAAACCGGCAACATGAAGCGGCCCCCTGCACCGGATTCCCGCAAAACCGCCATACCCCATCGCAACAACAAAAGGGACGCTGAACGCGTCCCTTCTCCATTGCCGAACCGGACTGTCCGACCGATGGAAGCTTGCCCGCATTCACTCCATCGACTTCAAAGATTCGGCCATGGAAATCCGCTCGATTTTGCCGTCCATCAGCAAGTTCACTGCAAGCGTGAAGGCGAGCACCGTGAGCACGCTGTACAGGTAGCTTTGCGGCAGGATCGTCACCTCGAAGGAAACGATGTCGATGTTGATCTGCCCCATCACGAACCGGTGCAACAACACGCCGAGCGGCAGGCCGACGACGATGCCCATGAGCGACAGCACGAGATTTTCCCGGAACACGTAGCTTCTCGTTTCGTTCCGGTAAAACCCGAGCACCTTCAGGGTGGCGATTTCCCGCGCCCGCTCCGTGATGTTGATGTTGGTCAGGTTGAACAGCACGATGAACGCGAGCGCCCCCGCCGATGCGATGACGAGCAGGACGACGTAATTCATCCGGCCCATCATCCGTTCCACCGTGTTGCGGATATCCGCCACGACGTTGACCGAGGCCGCATCTTCATGTTCCATCATTTTGGCGGCCAGGGCATGGGCATCCGCCCCTTCCTCCAGCATCAAATACAGCGTCTTCGGCTCGTACGGTTCGCCGAACGCCTGCTCGAAGGTGTCCGCCGTCACGTAGGCATAGTGCATCACGTAGTTTTCAAAAATGCCCGACACCTTCAGCGTCACCCGCTTTTCGCCCGCGTAACGGAACGTCACCTCGCCGCCGACTTCCGCGCCGAGGATGGACGCCAGTTTCTCGCTGAGCACCGTCTCCCCGGCTCCGGGAAACGCCACCCGTTTCCCGTCCCGGTGCAAATCGGCAAACCGGCCGATGGCGGGATCGTCGGTGGCAATCAGGTAGACGGTTTTGCCGATCCCCCCGTCTTCCCGCAGGGCATCCACGGATGTCTCCTGGATGATCGCGTGATCGATGATTCCCCCGGCGTCTTCCAACGCTTCCGCCGCCAGTTCCTCCGTCAGCTTCTCGCTGAACGTCACGCTCAAGTCATGATGCATGATTTCGTCGAACTGAAACTCGGCGATGTTCGTGATCGAGTCCTTGAGGCCGTATCCGGTCACCACCAGCGCCATGCAGCCGGCGATGCCGAGAATCATCATGAACAGCCGCTTTTTGAAGCGGAAAATGTTGCGGGCCGACACCTTGTGCAAAAACTTCAGCCTGCGCCAAAGAAAACCGATCCGTTCCAGCAAAATGCGCTTGCCCGCGGGCGGCGCCTTCGGGCGGATCAATTCCGCCGGCATGCGCCTCAATTCGTTGCGGCAGGCGGCCCAGGCGGTCCCCACCGAGCAGAGGAGCGACACCACAAGCGACAGGGCAAAAAGGACCGAATCCCCCGCCACCGTGATGTCTGCAAAGCCGTACATGATCGAATACGCCTGCCAGATCGTCGCCGGAAACACCCGGATGCCGACGACATAACCGACGATGCATCCCAACAGGGCGGCGCTCCCCGCATAGATCGCATATTTGCCCATGATGGCGCCGTTGCCGTAGCCGAGGGCGCGCAGCGTGCCGATCTGCGTCCGTTCGTCGTCCACCATGCGGGTCATCGTCGTGGAGCAGACGAGGGCGGCGATCAGGAGGAAAAACAGGGGGAACACCTTGCCGATTCCTTCCACGGTGCTGGCATCGTTTTCGAAGGAGACGTAGCCGGTGTTCGTGTCCCGCGAGAGGACATACACTTCCGGCGCTTTGAACGCAGCCAGTTCCTCCTCCGCTTCGCGGATTTCCGCCTCCGCTCCGGCCCGCTCCTCCTCCAGTTCCCGGACGCCCTTCTCGTACGCCCCCAGGCCTTCCGCCCATTCCCTGCGGGCCTCTTCCAGTTCCCGCTCCCGGGCGTCCAGTTCCTCCTTGCCCGCTTCAAGCTCCGCCCGGCCGACCGCAACCTGCGCCAGGGCGGCTTCGAGGGGAGCCGTCAGGGCGGGATCGCCGAGGGCGGCCGCCTGTTCCATCTGCAGGCGCAGGGCGCGCTCCGTCCCGGCAAGTTCGTTTTCCTTCTTCCGGATTTCCTCCCGGGCGTCTGCCAGCTGCCGTTCTCCCCGTTCGATTTCCTTCAATGCGTCGTCCAGCTTCGCCTTGGCATCCGCCAGTTCCGCCTCGGCCTTCTCCGTCTCCTGCGCCAGCTCCCTGCGGGCATCGTCGATCTCGGCCCGTGCTTTGGCCATCTCCGATTCGTACCGTTCGTTCACCAGGGCGGCGACGCCAGATTCCAGCGTTTCGCTCCAGGCGTCGACGGCCTGCCCGTAGGCGTCGCTGTACGCTTCATGATCGTGTTCCATGACCAGGAGCAATTCGCCGTAATTGTCAAAGGAAAAACCCGATTCGGGCAAATAGGCAAATCCGGTCAGCTTGCCGTTGCCGAGGGTCGTCGTGCCCCGCTCGGTGTTCATGTAGGCAACCGAACGCGCCAGCCCGGTGACGGTGTACTCCGCATAAGCGAGCGCATCCTTCGTCTCGTCGGCGTTTTCCTCCGCCACCCGGATGACGGTGCCGATGGCCGATTCCGGAAAGACGGATGCGTCAAGCAAAATCTCGTCGCCCGCCTCCGGCATGCGCCCCGCCTTCAGATCCGGCACGTTCACCCCGTCGGCAAGGGAATGGGCGCGCAGCACGCCGGTGTTGCCTTCCCGGTCTTTGAAGACGAAATCTTTGGAAACCGCCCCCGCCGCCGTCTCCACATCCGCCATTTCCCGCACCCGCTCCGCTTCCTCCGCGGTAAATCCGATGGTGGACAGGATGCGGAAATCAAACAGCCGGTATTCCTTGACATAGTTGTCCGCCGTCGCGATCATCGCCGGTTTCGTCTGCCGGATGCCGGCAAAAAAACCGACGCCGAGGGCGATAATGGCGAAAATGGCCAAATAGCGGCCGAGGCTGCGGGTGATCGTCCGTGCCACGTTTTTCCGGTACGCCCTGTTCATCGCCGCCTCACCACTCGATCTCTTCCACCGGGACGGCCCGCTCGTTCAGCCGCACGTCGGCGATCTGTCCGCTCTTCACCCGGATGACCCGGTCCGCCATCGCCGTCAGCGCCGTGTTGTGGGTGATGATGACGACGGTCATGCCGGTTTTCCGGCTGGCATCCTGCAGCAGCTTGAGCACCGCCTTGCCGGTCACGTAATCCAGCGCACCGGTCGGCTCGTCGCACAGGAGCAGCTTCGGATTTTTCGCCAGCGCGCGGGCGATGGCAACGCGCTGTTGCTCGCCGCCGGACAGCTGGGCCGGGAAGTTGCCGGCGCGGTGGGCAAGCCCCACTTCCTCCAGCACCTTGCGGCTGTCCATCGGCCGCTTCGACAGTTGGGTCGCCATCTCCACGTTTTCCAGCGCCGTCAGGTTCGGGATCAGGTTGTAAAACTGGAACACGAAACCGACGTCGTGGCGCCGGTAGGCGGCCAATTGCCGTTGGTTGAAGGCGGACACTTCCTGTCCGTCGAGAAACACGCGCCCCTCGGTGAGCGTATCCATGCCGCCGAGAATGTTGAGCAGCGTCGTCTTGCCCGCGCCGGACTCCCCGACGATCATGCAGATTTCCCCTTTTTCCACGGTGAAACTGGCATTCATGAGCGCCTTTACTTCCACGTCGCCGGTCTTGTAGATTTTGCTGACGTTTTGAAACTCGATGTAGCTGCCCATGCCTTGAAATCCTTTCAACTTGTCCGTTTTGGCCCTTCTCCCTATATCTTACCAACATGCGCGGCCCGACCGCCACCATCGCACGGCCAGGCCGCGGATATGCCCGACAACAACGAAAAAGCCTCCGGTTCCCCGGAGGCTGACGTTGGGCGGGAGCCAAGGACCCGCATCCGATCTTCCCGTCACGGTTTGTATTCGATCGTTTGGATCGTGCCGTCTTCGTTGTAGTGCAGTTCCGTGTATTTCACGCTGCGCAGGTGGTTGACGCCGCCCGACAGGGAGCTGTCGTGGTAGAACAGGTACCATTTGCCCTGGAACTCCACGATGGAATGGTGCGTCGTCCAGCCGATGACCGGCGTCAAAATTTTGCCCTTGTAGGTGAACGGCCCCTTCGGATCGCGACTCATGGCGTAGGCGAGGTAATGCGTGTCGCCGGTGGAATAGGAGAAGTAGTACCAGCCGTCGCGCTTGTGCATCCAGGAAGCCTCGAAGAAGCGGCGCTCGTTGTCGCCGGCTTTGATCGGGTCGCCGTTCTCGTCCACGATGGAAATTTGCTGCGGTTTTTCCTTGAACGTCAGCATGTCGTCGGAAAGTTCCGCCACGTGGGGGCCGATGGCCGGTTCGTCCGGCGCCGGGCCTTCCGCATCCGGCACGAACGTGCCGGTCACCCATTTTTCCAGTTGGCCGCCCCACAGCCCGCCGAAATACATGTACGCCCTGCCGTCATCATCGACAAACACGGCCGGGTCGATGCTGAAGCTGCCCGGGATGTAGTTCGGTTCCGGCTTGAACGGGCCGTACGGCTTGTCCGAGACGGCGACACCGATGCGGAAAATGCCTTCCTTGTCCCGCGCGGGGAAGTAAAAGTAATATTTGCCGTTCTTGTATGCCGCGTCCGGCGCCCACATTTGCTTCGACGCCCACGGCACGTCCTTCACGTGCAACACCTGGCCGTGGTCGACAACAGGCGAGTTGAAATCGTCCAGCGACAGGACATGGTAATCCTCCATCTGGTACTGGTCGCCGTTGTCGTTGTCCGGTCCGTCGTGTTCGATGTCGTGGGACGGATAGATGTAGATTTTTCCTTCGAAAACGTGGGCCGAAGGATCCGCCGTGTACATGTGCGTCACGAGCGGCTTGTTCGGTTCAACCGGTTTTGCCATGGATTGCTCCTCCTTTTTTTGACGATCGGTTCCATGCCACCCTTATCTTACAACCGGAACGAAAAACAGGCAAACGGCTCATTGCCTCCTCGCCCGGATCGACAGCACGATAAGCGCCATCAGCACAAATCCGCCGACGAATCCGCCGAGATGCGCCCACAAGTCGACCCGCCAAAACATGACCAGGGAATGGACGAAACCGACGATGACAATGATTTTGATGATCTTGCGCGAAGACTCATCCAGCAAATCTTTGCGGAACAGGGCGATGAACACGTAAGCGGCGTAAACGCCGTAAATGGCCCCGGATGCCCCCACTCCGATGTAATCGTTGAAATGGAGCAGCTTGCTCGCCAGATTGCCGATCACCCCGCTGAGCACGTAATACATCAAATAGCGGACGTGGCCGAGCATCCGTTCCAGCGGCGCCGCAAACACGTACAGCGCGAAGCAGTTGAACAGCAGATGTTCCCAGCCGGCATGCAGAAAAATGGCCGTCACATAGCGCCACCATTCCGGCTCGACCTCCCCGACGGAGAACATGGCGCCGAAGCGGAGCAGCGTCAGGCTGTTGTTCGGCGACCCGGCGATCTCCATGAGCAGCACCAGAATGACGTTCACCGCGATGAGCAGCGACGTGACCGGATACCATGCGACGTATTGCTTCAAGCTTTCCCTGCGCACAAACATGCGATTCTCCATCCTTTTGCCCTGCGGCAGAATCTTCGCGCCGATGACCCCATTATAGCGAAAAAGGCCGGCAAAAACGAAGCGAACGAACACACGGCGAAGCAGAATCTTAAATTATGAAAGCAAGAACTAAATTTCCTCGGGTCAAAAATGCAATCAAAGAGAGATAAGATAAAATTTGTATGCGGATGAAAGCGCTTTATTTTTGTTTTGTTGCGCCATCCAGCCCACCCAAGTCGTTTTCCAATCAAAAATCCATGCCAGGAAAGGGGTATGCGGGTCGATGAAAAGCAGAAAACGAAGGTTCGCAGCGTTGTTGTTGGCTCTGTTGTTGGTGGTTGTTCCAGGGGGATTGGCCGCCCCCGTTGCGGCGGCGGAAGCCGTCATCGTCTACCATGAAACGTTCGCCTCCGGGCAGGGACAAGCCGTGCAGGCGGGCAGCCCGTCCGTTCAACATGTGACCGGCAAAGTGTTCTCCGGCAACGAAGACGGTGCGGCGCTGTACGTCTCCAACCGCGAGAACAACTGGGACGGCGTCGACTTCCCCCTTGCCGATGTCGGAATGAAAAACGGCAAAACGTACACCATCACCATTCACGGCTATGTCGACGAGGATGCGGACATCCCCGCCGGAGCGCAAGCCTGGCTGCAAAACGTCGACAGCTACGGCTGGATTGCGGGAGCGGATTTCGTCGCCGGACAACCCTTCACCCTGACGGGCCAATATACGGCGAACACCGGCGCGGACCGTGCGATTCGCGTCCAGTCCAGCGACGCGGGCAAGACGGTGCCGTTCTACATCGGGGATATCGTGATCACGACGACGGATACCGGACCGGATGACGAGAGCGATGAACCGGCCCGGGATGCGGCCCTGCCCTTTGCCACGATCACCTTCGAAGACGGGACCACGGGCGGTTTTGAAGCCCGCGGCGGCGTTGAAAACCTGACGGTTACCGACGAAGCCAACCACACCGACGGCGGCAAATACGCCCTCAAAGTGGAAGGCCGCCAGCAAGACTGGCAAGGCCCCACGCTGCGCGTGGAGAAATACGTTGACAAGGGAAGCGAGTACACCGTCACCGCCTGGGTCAAGCTGATTTCGCCCGGATCGGCGGAACTGCAATTGTCCACGCAAATCGGCAATTCCAGCCCGAGCTATCAGAACATCACGAGAAAAGCGGTTTCCGTGAACGACGGTTGGGTCAAACTGGAAGGCACGTACCGCTACGCGAGCGTCGGGGATGAATACGTCACGATCTATGTCGAGACGACCAACAATCCCGAGGCGTCGTTCTACATCGATGACATCGGATTCGTCGCCACCGGTTCCGGCCCCGTGGAAATCGAGAAAGACCTGAAACCGCTCAAAGACGTGTACAAGGATGATTTCCTGATCGGCAACATCATGAACGCATCGGACTTTGACGGCGTCCGGCTGGAGCTGCTCAAAATGCACCACAACGTCCTCACCGCCGAGAACGCCATGAAGCCGGAATATGCGTACAATGCCGACCGGAAGCTCGATTTTGCCGATGAAGACGCCCTTGTCGAGAAAGCCATCGCCGAAGGCTTCAGCGTCGTCGGCCACGTGCTCGTCTGGCACCAGCAATCGCCGGAATGGCTGTGGCAAAACGAAGACGGCACGCCGCTGACGAAAGAGGAAGCGCTCGCGAACCTGCGTTACCACGTGAAGGAAACGGTCCGCCATTTCGGCGAGAAATTCGGCGACAAGATCATCTCCTGGGACGTGGTCAACGAGGCGATGAACGACAACCCGGCGAATCCCGAAGATTGGCGGGCTTCCCTGCGGCAATCCGGCTGGTATCAGGCCATCGGCCCCGAATACATCGAAGAAGCATTCCTGGCTGCCAAAGAAGTGCTCAAGGAGCTGAACCTGAACACCAAGCTGTACTACAACGACTACAACGACGACAACCAGAACAAGGCAACGGCCATCTACCATATGGTCAAGGAGCTGAACGAGAAATACGCCGCGGCCAATGGCGGCGAGAAATTGATCGACGGCATCGGCATGCAGGGCCACTACAACCAGAACACGAATCCGGCGAACGTGGAACTGTCCATCGAACGCTTCGCCTCTTTGGGTGTTGAAATCAGCATCACCGAGCTGGACATCACCGACAACCAGGACGGCGAATTCACCGAGAAGGAAGCGATCGCCCAAGGCTATCTGTACGCCGAACTGTTCAACATTTTCAAAGCCCACAAAGACAGCATCGCGCGGGTGACCTTCTGGGGCCTGAACGATGCGTCCAGCTGGCGTTCGAACGGGTTCCCGCTCTTGTTCGACCGCAACATGAAGGCGAAGAAAGCGTATTATGCCGTCATTGATCCGTCCGCCTTCCTCGCGGAACATGAGATGGAGAAACCGAAGTCGCGCCGTTCCTACGCCAACTACGGCACCCCGGTCATTGACGGCGTGGAAGACGAAGCATGGTCCCGCGCGCCCGGGCTGCCCATCGATCAGTTCCAGCAAGCCTGGCATGGCGCCACCGGCACCGCCAAAGTGCTGTGGGACGAACAAAACCTGTATGTCCTGGTCCATGTCATGGACGATGAACTGGATCTCACCGCAGCCAACCCCTGGGAACAGGATTCCATTGAAGTGTTCCTGGATGAAAACAACGCCAAGACCACGTTCTATCAGTCAGACGACGGCCAGTACCGGGTCAACTATGAAAACGCGACTTCCTTCAACCCCGCCGGCATCGCCGAAGGATTTGAATCCGCCGTGAAAGTGGACGGCACCCATTACACCGTGGAAATCAAAATTCCGTTCAAGTCGATCAAGCCGTCCGCCGGCATGCACATCGGCTTCGACGTGCAAATCAACGACGGACGTTCCGGCAGCCGGGAAAGCGTCGCCATCTGGAACGACCTGTCCGGCCAAGGATGGCAGGATCCGTCCGTATACGGCGAACTGTTGCTGATCAACGGCCCGGTGCCGGCATTCGATCGCGTCCCGGAAGGGCATTGGGCCAAGACGGCGATGGACGTTCTGTTCGCGCTCGGTTTGATCGATGAAGGAACGTTCGCCGATCCGTCGGCGGCAGCAGGCAAGGCGGAATTTGCCGGCCTGCTCACCCGCGCGCTGGGGCTTGCTTCCGACGGAGCCCTGTTCGACGGCGTGCAGGAAAACGCGGATGGTTCGCTGAACCGCGAGGGCATGATGGTCATGGTGGACCGGGCGCTTGAAGCGGCCGGCAAGGGCCTCACCGGACAAGATTCCCTCGCCGCCTTCTCCGACGCCGATGCCCTGTCGGCCCAGGCGAGGTCGAGCGCAGCCAAGCTCGTCGCCGCCGGCATCCTCCACGGCAAGAACGGCAAACTGGCGCCGCAGGAACCGCTGACGAAGGCACAAGCGGCCTTGGTCGTGTACCAACTGCTCGGCAAATGAGCCGCGGCGGCACCAGGTGCACCGGGTTTTGCGCCTGATGCAAAACCCGCGACGGAGCTTCCCGGGCCGACGGCTCTGGAAGACCCCCCCCCCCCAAAAAACCGCCTCCCCACGCCTCCCCATTGCGGGAGGCGGTTTTTTTTGACGGAAACCGTTCCGGATTGCCCCAATGCTCCATGCGCACTTCATCCAATTCCATTTTTCAACGCCGCAATCCGCATACTCAAAATCGTCCCTTCTTCCTCCGATTCTGTTTCTTCCCCTCCCGCAAGAATTGCCAATTTCTTCCTTTTCCCTTACCGAACCGTGTCCTGACCTGAGGCATTGGGCAAAAAGACTCTCAGAAACTTAAAAAATAAAAGAACAATCTAAAGTTCTTATAGTAAAATTTTCCTTCCTGTCGAGATAAAATCGGAAAACGGAAAGATGCGTCACGCAATTCGTGTAAGCGCTTCATTTTCCCAATATTCATCGTACAACCATCTTTCCGAAAATTATGCATCAACATTCAGAAAGGGGTATGCGAGTCGATGAAAGGTAGAAGGCGAAGGTTTGTCGCAGCGTTGTTGGCTCTGTTGCTGATGATCCCTGGGGGATTCTCCGTTTCGTCAGCCAATGGAGCCGCGCCGGACATCCCGGTGCTGTTGTACCACATCATCACGGACAATCCCTCCAGCGAGTGGAACGACATCAGCACCGAAGATTTCCACAAGCAGATGAAGTATTTGCACGACAACGGCTACACGACGCTCTCTGCCGACGAGTATGTCGCCATCATGGAAGGACAGGCGGCGGCGCCGGACAAACCGATTTTGCTGACCTTCGACGACGCCACGCCGGATTTTGTCACGAAAGTCCTTCCGGTGTTGGACAAGTACGACATGAAAGCCGTGCTGTTCGTGATCACGGACTGGATCGACGGCGGCTACAGCATGACAAGGGCCGAACTCGAACAAGTCGCTCAGCATCCAAATGTCAGCATCGAGAACCATTCCGACAACCACAGCCAGGACATGTGGCAAACGCGGCAGGCGGAATTGCTGACCAAAGACAACGCCTCGGCCAGCATCGCAAAAGCGAACGCGTACATCAAGGACCTTACCGGCAGGGATCCCGTGCTTTTTGCCTATCCGTACGGTGGATACAATGAAGCCGCGAAGGAAGCCTTGCAGGAGAACGACATCAAGTACGCCTTCAAGGTCGGCTATCCGAACGGCAAAGACAACTACGAGCTGGGACGCCATTACATCACCTTTACCCAGGTCACGTCGCTTGCCCAATTTGCCGGCATGGTGGGCGGTCCGGCACCTTCCGCGGAAGATGAAGAAAACGTCATCGTCTATCATGAACCCTTCATCAGCGGCAAAGGAGCCGCCATCCAATCCGGCGGGGCCAATCTGCAACAGGTGAGCAACAAGACGTTCGAAGGCAACGCAGACGGCGCGGCCTTGTCGGTCACAAACCGGGTCTACTCCTGGGACGGCGCCGATTTCAGCTTTGCGGATCTCGGCCTTGTTGCCGGCAAGGAATACTCCATCACGATCACCGGTTACGTGGACGAAGACGTCACGGTTGCATCCGGAGGGCAGATTATCCTTCAACCGGTGAATCCTGCAGAGAACAGGTACGGCAATTGGTTCGGCGTCACCAACCTGGAAGCCGGCAAAGCATTTGCCATCAAGGATACCTTCACGGCAGACAGCCAATATGTGGCGCTTCGCATCGGCTCCAATGATGATGCTGCCGATGTGCCGTTCTACATCGGTGACATCCTGATTACGACGAAGAAAGAAGCGGCTGATCAGGACGGTTACCATGAAACGTTCATCGACGGAATCGGCACGGCTTCGCCTGTCGACAGCGCCAAGATCGATCATGTCGAAGATCTCGTGTTTGACGGCAATGACGACGGGGCTGCGATTTACGTATACAACCGGAAAAACAACTGGGACGGCGTCGACTTCGCCTTCAGCAAAATGAACATGCAGAACGGAAAAACGTACACGATCACCGTGGTCGGTTATGTGGATGCCAACGAGGATGTTCCCGACGGAGCCCAGGTTTTGCTGCAAAACGTGGACAGTTACCAAGGGCTTTATGTTGCGGCAAACATGGAAAAAGGAAAGGCGTTCACCTTGACCGGAACCTACACGGTGGACTCCGCCAATGACCGGGCATTCCGCGTGCAGTCCAACGATGCGGGGAAAACGGTGCCTTTCTACATCGGGGATGTCAAAGTTGTCCCTGACAACACCCGTCCTCCGGCGCTGCCGTTTACGATGATCGACTTCGAGGATAATTCGCCAAACGGTTTCGCAGGCCGTAACGGCACCGAAAAGTTGGCCGTCTCCGATAAAGCGAACCACACCCCCGGCGGAAAATACGCCCTGAAGGTGGAAGAACGGTCCGACACATGGCACGGGCCCTCCCTGCGGGTTGAGAAGTACGTGGATTTGGGGCAGGAATACGAAATTTCCGCGTGGGTCAAGCTGATCTCCCCGGCAAGCGCCCAACTTACGTTGTCAACCCAGATCGGCTCGTCGACTTACATCAACATCAACAGCAAGACGGTCAGCGTGGACGACGACTGGGTGGAGCTCAAAGGCACGTATCGCTACACCAGCGTGGGCGACGAGTTTGTAACCATCTACATCGAAAGCTCGAACAGTCCAACCGCCTCCTTCTACATTGACGACATCAATTTCGTCAATACGGGGGCCACGCCCATCGAGGTGGAGAAGGATCTGGAGCCGATCAAAGAAATTTACAAAAATGATTTCCTGATCGGCAACATCATGAACATGCAAGATCTCGAAGGGCCGCGGCTGGAATTGCTCAAACAGCATTTCAACGTGCTCACGGCGGAAAACGCCATGAAGCCCGAGTACAACTATGACAGCAGCCGGAATTTCGACTTCACCGAAGAAGACGCGCTCGTGGAGAAGGCCATTTCCGAAGGGTTCAAGATTGTCGGCCATACCCTGGTCTGGCACTCGCAATCGCCTCCGTGGCTGTGGCAGGATGAGCACGGACAACCGCTTAATCGAGATGAAGCGCTTGATAACTTGCGCCGGCACATCACGACGGTCGTGAAGCATTTCGGCGAAAAGTTCGGCGACAACATCATCGCCTGGGACGTCGTCAACGAGGCAATGAGCGACAACCCGGCCGATCCGACCGATTGGCGGGCTTCCCTGCGGCCATCCGGCTGGCATCAAGCCATCGGAGACGACTACATCAAAGAAGCGTTCCTGGCTGCCAAAGAAGCGCTCAAGGATCTGAACCTGAACACCAAGCTGTACTACAACGACTACAACGACGACAACAAGGCGAAAGCCACGGCCATCTACCACATGGTCAAAGATCTGAACGAGGAGTACGCCGCAACTCACGATGGCGAACTGCTCATCGACGGCATCGGCATGCAGTCTCACTACAGCTTCAGCACCAATCCCGCCAACGTCGAAAACTCGCTGAAACTGTTCAGTTCCCTGGGCGTGGAAATCAGCGTGACGGAGCTGGACATTGGCGATTTGGACCGGGACAACAGACTGACGGAGCAAGAAGCCATTCAACAGGGCTATCTGTACGCGCAATTGTTTGATCTTTACAAAAAGTACAAAGATCACATTGCCCGCGTCACGTTCTGGGGGCTGAGCGACGACACCAGCTGGCGGTCCGAGGGCAGTCCGTTGCTCTTTGACAAGAATCTGAAAGCCAAGCCCGCGTATTACGGCGTCATCAACCCGACGGCTTATCTGGAAGATTTCCCGCCTGAACAGTCGCAGGCCAAACATTCCTTCGCCCAATACGGCACGCCGACCATCGACGGCGAAGAGGACGCAATCTGGAGCAACGCGCCCGTCCTGCAGATCAACGTGCCGCAACAACCGACGAATGTTTCGGAGGGAATCGCCCGGGTGCTCTGGGACGAAGACAACCTCTACGTTCTGGTTCACGTCTATGACGATGAGCTGGATCACGGTTCCGCCAACCCGTGGGAGCAAGATTCCGTCGAAGTATTCGTCGACGAAAACAACGCCAAGACCCCGTCCTACGAACCGGACGACGGACAATACCGGGTCAGGTACGACAACTACACCACGTTCAATCCGGCATCGGCCGGCACCGAGTTTGAATCGGGAACCAGTGTCGACGGAACCACTTATACCGTCGAAATGAAAATCCCGTTCAAAACCATTGTGCCTCAGGCCGGACACCAAATCGGATTTGACGTTCAGATCAACGACGCGAAAGACGGTTCCCGCGAAGGCGTGAACATTTGGAACGACCCGAGCGGCGTCGGTTACCAGGACACGTCCGTGTTCGGCGTGTTGACGCTGATCGACGGGCTCATGCCGCCGACCGAAGTGGAAGCGGAAGCGTTGGATACGTCTTCCATCCGGCTCACCTGGCAATATCAAGGCAACGATCCCGTCACTTTCCGCATCGAGCGCGCAACGAATGCCGATGGCCCGTACACGGAAATCGCCAGCGGGTTGACGGATCTCGAGTACACCAATACGGGATTGCAGTCGGCCACGACCTATTACTATCGGGTCTATGCCGTCAGCGACAATGAAGAGTCGGTACCCTTCGAAGTCCAGGCCAGAACGAAGGCGAAACCGCCTGCAAAACCGAGCGGCTTGACCGCAAGGGCGATCGACGACACGACGATCAGACTGGACTGGCACGACAATACCGAACCTTCCGTCACGTATGAAGTCCATCGGGCCAAACGGTCGGACGGTCCCTTCGAGAAACTGGATACCGGATTTTTCAAACTGAGAGCTTCCGAATACACCGACAAGGGGCTCGAAAAGAACACGACCTACTATTATCGGGTCTATGCGGTCGTTGACGGCCTGCTGTCCGAAGCCAGCGCAACCGTGTATGCCACGACCGGCGCCGTAACATACCCGGGCGGCGGTTCGGGATGGCCTTCCACGTCTGCTCCCGCCACGGAAGTCACCGTCGGTGAAGACGGCTCCGTCACCATCAAACCGGAGATCACCGTTGAAAACGGCCGCGCGAAGGCCGGTTTGGACAGCGGCAAACTGCAGCAAGCGTTGGAACAAGCCGCAACCGGTGAAGGCGGAACGAAGACGGTCGTGGTGGAAATCGATGCTGACGCCGGGGCCGTCGACGTGGAACTGCCGAAAGAAAGCCTGGCCGGCGGGGAAACGTACGTCATCAGCCTGAAGACGCCGCAAGGCACCGTCGACATTCCGTCCAACATGCTGGAAGGCATCGCGGCGGACGCCGAGACGGTCACGATTTCCATCGCCAAAGTCGACACCGATGAACTCGATGATGCGGTGAAAGCCCAAATCGGCGACCGTCCGGTCATCAGCCTGAACGTGATCGCCGACGGCAACGTCATCGCATGGAACAACCCGAATGCGCCGGTTACGGTTTCGATTCCGTATGAACCGACGCCGGAAGAACTGGCGAATCCGGATCATATCGTCGTCTTGTACATCGACGGCGAAGGACGGGCAACGGCCGTGCCGAACGGGCGCTATGACGCCGCAACCGGCAACGTCGTGTTCCGCACGACCCACTTCAGCACCTTCGCGGTCGCATACGTCGTGAAGTCGTTCAGCGACCTTGCGAGCGTGCCGTGGGCACAGAAAGCGATCGAAGCGATGGCTTCCCGCGACGTCATTGCCGGCGTGGGCGCGGATCGGTTCAACCCGAACGCCAACATCACGCGCGCCGACTTCATCGCCCTGCTCGTCCGCGCGCTGGAGCTGCCGGACAAGGGCGAAGCGGTCGCGATGTTCGATGACGTGACGGCTGCGGATTACTTCTACAACGAAGTGAAGATCGCCAAACAATGGGGCATCGCCAGCGGCACCGGCAACAACCTGTTCGAGCCGAAAGCCTTCATCTCCCGTCAGGACATGATGGTGCTGGCTGAACGGGCACTCCAGGCCGCAGGCAAGCCGCTTCCGGCAGGAGCATCCCTCGACCGGTTCTCGGATGCCGGAGATGTCGCCGGTTATGCCCGGGCAAGCGCAGGGAAGCTGGTTGCCGCCGGCATCGTCAGCGGCATGAACGGCAAGCTGGCGCCGAAAGACAACCTGACCCGCGCGCAAGCCGCCGTCATCCTGTATCAACTCTGGAGCCAATAACCGGAAATCGCATCAGGATTTCCACCGCAACCCACCGCAGGGAACCGTCCCGCGGGCATCCGTTGCCCGCCGGGACGGTTCTTCTTTTCGTTGAAGCAATAATTTGAAAGCATCGGGGATACAATTTCATGTCGGGCCGAAAATAATGGTAAAATACCAACGAGGTGTTGGAAGCCATGTGGCATGCGAAGGACAGGGACACCGTGCTCCGGGAACTGCAGGCGGACGCGGCGCAAGGCTTGACGGACGCGGAAGCGAAAGCCCGGCTGGAAAAATACGGGCCGAACAAACTGAAAGGCAAAAAGAAAAAATCGCTCTTCATGATGTTCCTCGAACAGATGAAAGACATGTTGATCTATGTCCTGCTCGGGGCGGCCGTCATCACGATCATCGTCGGGGAATACATGGATGCGGTCATCATCCTCGCCGTCGTCATCCTCAACGGGGTCATCGGCGTCATCCAGGAGCACAAGGCGGAGAAAGCAATCGAGGCGCTCCAGCAAATGACGACTCCCCGTACCCTCGTCCGCCGCAGCGGTGAAGTGAAGGAAATCCCGTCGGAAGAACTGGTGCCAGGCGACATCGTCATCCTCGATGCGGGCCGGTTCATCCCGGCGGATTTGCGGCTCATCGACAGCGCCAATCTGCAAATCGAGGAGTCTGCCCTGACCGGCGAATCCGTTCCGTCCGACAAGGATGCCGGCGCCGGCTTTGCGGATGCGAACACGCCCATCGGCGACCGGGCCAACATGGCGTTCATGTCCACCATGGTGACTTACGGCCGCGGTGAAGGCGTCGTCGTCGCGACCGGCATGGAAACGGAAGTCGGCAAAATCGCCAAAATCCTCGATGAGGACACCGACTCCCTGACTCCGCTGCAGAAGAGGCTGGAACAGCTCGGCAAAACCCTCGGCTACATCGCCATCGGCATCTGCGCACTGATTTTCGTCATCGGCCTGATCCAGGGCAGGGACCTGTTCGAGATGTTCCTGACCGCCATCAGCCTGGCCGTCGCCGCCATTCCGGAAGGATTGCCGGCCATCGTGGCCATCGTGCTGGCCCTCGGCGTCACCCGCATGTCGAAAATCAACGCCATCGTCAAGAAACTGCCCGCCGTGGAAACCCTCGGTTCGGTCAGCATCATCTGCTCCGACAAAACCGGCACGCTGACCCAGAACAAAATGACGGTTGTCCGGCATTTTGTGATGTCCGGGAGCGACGAACCGCCCGCCGAAATGATCAAAACGTTCATGCTGTGCTCGGACGCCACCTTTGAAAACGGCCAGGCAACCGGGGACCCGACGGAAATCGCCCTGCTCATGTTCGGAGACAAATTCGGGCTGGCCAAACGTTCCCTGGATGCGGAGTACCCCCGCGTCGGCGAGTTTCCCTTTGACTCCGACCGGAAGCTCATGTCCACCCTGAACAAAACGAAAAAAGGATACCGCGTCAACACGAAGGGCGCGTTGGACCAGCTCATGCAACTTTGCGGCACCGCCGTCGTGAACGGGGAAGTGGTGCCGCTCACCGACGAGTTGAAAAAACGGTGCCTGGATGAAGCCGAAGCGATGGCGGGCGACGCCCTTCGCGTGCTGGGCGCCGCCTTCAAGGATACCGACCGGGAGCTTCCCCCGGCCGAAATGGAGAAGGATTTGACATTGCTCGGCTTCGTCGGCATGATCGACCCGCCCCGCGAAGAGGTGAAGGGATCCATCGCCGAGGCGAAAGCCGCCGGCATCACCACCGTGATGATCACCGGCGACCATCGCAACACGGCCGTGGCCATCGCCAGGGAACTCGGCATCGCCGCTTCGATCGAAGAAAGCATGACCGGCGCGGAAATCGACCAGCTGACCGACGAGCAATTTGCCGAAAAAATCAAAAACGTCCGCGTCTTCGCCCGCGTATCGCCGGAGCACAAGGTGAAAATCGTCAAGGGCTTCAAGGCCCACGGCCACATCGTCTCGATGACAGGCGACGGCGTGAACGACGCGCCATCCCTGAAAAATGCCGACATCGGCGTCGCCATGGGCATCACCGGCACCGACGTATCCAAGGGCGCCAGCGACATGATCCTGACCGACGACAACTTCACCACCATCGTGCACGCGGTGCGCGAAGGACGGACGATTTACGCCAACATCAAAAAAACCGTCGCCTTCCTCCTGACCTGCAACTTCGGGGAAATCGTGGCGATTTTGCTCTCGATCCTGTTTTTCTGGCCGTTGCCGCTCTTGGCGACCCAGATTCTATGGATCAACCTTGTCACCGACACGCTGCCGGCCATCGCCCTCGGCGTCGATCCGGCGGAGAAGGACGTCATGCGCCGGAAACCGCGCGATCCGAAGGAAGGTTTCTTCGCCGGCGGAACCGCCTGGCGGACCGTGCTCGGCGGCCTGCTGATCGGCGCGCTGACCATCATCGCCTTCTGGATCGGCCTGGCGGAACACGGCTACGGCATGATGTCCGACGACATTTCGGAAGAAGCGCTCACCTATGCCCGTACGATGGCCTTCGTCGTCATCGCGTCTTCCCAGCTGTTCTACGCGCTGGCCAAACGGAGCCACGACAAGTCGATCTTCCAGATCGGCGTGTTCTCCAACCGGATTTTGATCGGCGCCATCATCGCCGGCCTTTTGCTCCAGTTGGCAGCCATCTCCATTCCGCCGCTGGCCGCGGCCTTCAAGGTGCAATTCCTGAGCCTGGCGGATTGGTTGGTGGTGCTCGGGCTGTCGCTCGTTCCACTGATCATCAACGAGATCATCAAAATGTTTGCCCGCATGAAGAACAAAACCGTATGACGGAAGAAATCGTTGTCGCGAGCGTCCATCGGCCGGTTCGGCACGGTGTTCCCACCCGCTGCCGTGCCGGCCGTTTTGGCGTTTCTGTGCCGTGACAAACCTGCACGCCGCCATGCCGCCCAACCATCCGGCAACCTTTGTTTTCGGGCGAACCGCCAACCATTCGCAAACGATCCGACAACCGTGAAGAAAGGACCATGCACATGCAAAGCCGTTGGGCCCGAAACCTGGCCATATTCCTGGGTGCACAAACGATCTCGCTGTTTGGCACCTCGATCGTCCAATACGCCATCATGTGGTACGTGACACTGGAAACGGAGTCCGGCGCCATGATGACGATCTACATCATCTGCGGGTTCCTGCCCACCTTCTTCATGACGCCCTTCGCCGGCGTCTGGGCGGACCGCCTGAACCGCAAGACGATCATCCTGCTGTCCGACTCCTTTATCGCCCTGGTTACGTTGATTCTCGCCCTTGTTTTTCTTGCCGGTTATTCGTCCATCTGGATGCTGTTTGTCTTCGTTGCGCTGCGGGCGATCGGCACCGGCATCCAGACGCCGGTCATCGGGGCGATCTTGCCGCAGATCGTCCCGGAAGACAAATTGACGAAGGCGAACGCCTACAGCGCAAGCATCCAATCGTTCATCATGCTCCTCGCGCCGATGGCCAGCGCCGCGCTCCTGTCCGTGTCCACCATCGAGCGGATTTTCTTCATCGATGTGGGAACGGCGCTCATTGCGGTGCTTGCGTTGCTCCTGTTTTTGCAGGTGGCTCCCCGCGAGAATACGGAAGAAAGCCAGGCGACGGGCTATTTCGCCGATTTGCGGAACGGGTTGCGCTACATTGCCAACCACGGCTATTTGAAGCGGTTCTTCCTTTTTGTCGCGCTGTTCGTCTTCCTGGCCGCCCCGGCTTCTTTCCTGACTCCGCTGCAGGTCGTGCGCAGTTTCGGCGGCGGCGAGTGGCGCCTGATGGCGATCGAGATCGCCTTCTCCGTCGGCATGATGGCGGGCGGCGGCATCCTTGCAGCCTGGGGCGGGTTCCGCAACCGGATCCATACGATGACGGCGGCTTGCCTGTTGTTCGGTTTGATGACGCTCCTGTTCGGCGTCTTGCCGAATTTCTGGCTCTATCTGGCGGCCATGGCCGTGGCCGGCCTGTCGATGCCTTTGTTCAACACTCCGGCCACCGTGTTGCTGCAGGAGAAAGTGCAGGGGGAATATCTCGGCCGGGTATTCGGTGTCATGGGCATGATCGGGAGTTCCGTCATGCCGATGGCCATGCTCTTGTTCGGGCCGATCGCCGATGCGTTCGAGATCGAATGGCTGCTGATCGCCACCGGCGTCATGCTGCTGGCCCTCAGCTTCATGCTGATCGGCAGCCGCAATCTGGTGGAGGCGGGCAAGGCGCGAACCGCTCCGTAACCGCCTCCGCCTCGGGCCTTCCCCCGCAAGGCCCTCCCTTGCCCATTCTGAAAGTCTCCGGCCTGCTTCCACACCGTTCCGAAGGACTCGCCTTGCCCCTTCCCGTGGGGCCCCTGCCTGCACGTCCCGAAAACGCCTCTCCCTGCTCCCTTCCGGAGATGCCTTCCCCTGCTTGTTTGCCCTCGAGAGACCCTGGCTCGTCCCCCGAGCGTCTCTGCGTTTTTCCTGTCCACCCCCTTCTGATGCCCTGATTGGATTTTCTGACCGCATGTCCTTTCCGATTCCGAACCCGAAATGGAATTTAATATTACACGAACGATCATCTTGTAAGGTTATATTGCAGATGCACCTCGCTTCCGTTGTTTGAACGCACAAATTTTGGGCGCTTTTTTGTGTTGTTTCCCAACGTTGTGTCACAAATATTAACGCCGACAAGGCGCCTCGATAAAATGGAAGGCAGACAGATCCAAACACGAAGAGTCGGGTTCAACCATTTCGGAGGTGGGAGTATGGGGAGTCCACGAGAACATGAATTCAAGGCGGGAAGCAAAGAAGCGCCTTTCATCCGGTGGACGGCGGCCTTGATTTGTCTGGCCTGGATCATCGCGCTGGCGGCCGCCTGCAGCGGCGGAAGCAAATCCGCACAGCCATCGATTTCAGCTCCGGCACCGGCGCAAGAGGAAACCGAACCACCCGGTGAAGCGGAACAGCCGGCAAGCACGGATGAACCTCACCGGGGGCTGGTCAAAGTCACCCAGGTCACCAACTGGTTCGCCGAACCCGAACACGGCGGCCAGTATGCCGCGCTGATGAAAGGTTTTTACGAAGAAGCCGGCCTGGACATGACGATCACGCCCGGCGGGCCGCAGGTGTCCGCGACGCAAATTGTCAGTTCCGGCAACGCCGAATTCGGCATGACCCAGGCGGACAGCCTGCTGCTCGCCCGCGAACAGGGCATCCCGATCGTCGCGATTGCCGCCACGTTCCAGAAAAACCCGCAGGGATTGATTTACCACGCCGGCCAGAATATCCACGACTTCCCAGACCTGAACGGCCGTACCGTGTATGTGGCTCCCGGCGCGGGTTACTGGGAGTACCTGAAACTGAAATACCATCTCGATGTGAATGAAATGGCCTACAACGGATCGCTGGCCAACTTCATCAACGATCCGACTTCCGCAACGCAAGGGTACATTACTTCGGAACCTTTCAGCCTGAAACGGGAAGGCGTCGAGACGGGCATCCTGCTGCATGCCGATTCCGGATATGACCCGTATGCCAACGTCCTTTTCACCACGGAAAAGATGATCGAGGAAAAACCGGAACTGGTCCGGGCGTTCGTCGAGGCATCCGTCAAAGGCTGGGACTATTACAAAGACCACTATGCGGAAGTCAATCCGTTCATCCAGCAATACAATCCGGATCTGCCGCTTGATGCCTTGGAGTACGGGGCAACCGCCCAGATGGATTTTGTGTATGGCGGAGACGCGGCTTCCGGCGGCGTCGGCATCATGACGGAGGAACGCTGGAGAACGCTGGCCGATCAAATGCTGGAAATCGGCATGTTGAAAGAGGATCCGGATGTCAGCAAAGCGTTCACCAATGCATTCCTCCCGAAAAAATAAAACAAAGGGGCCGGGTCGCCCCGGTCCCTCCTCTTCACCATTGGAACACCGCCAAAGCATCAATACGTGGAAGAAGGGATTCGCTTGAGCAAGACGGTTCTGCACAATGTCCGCGTTCCGTTGTTGGATGAGAACCGCCTGTACACCCTCGTGGCGGAAAACGGCACATGGTCGGCAATCATCCCGCAGGACGGGATCTCACACCTTCCGGACGCTCGCCCCCTGGATCACCTTGACGGGGGATGTCCGGAAACTTCCGACCGCTTCGATGCCGGCGGGAAAATGCTTCTTCCCGGGCTGGTCGACGCCCATATGCATCTCGACAAATCGTTCTCCCTTCCCTTCGTCGGAAACCATTCCGGCACCCTGGAGGAAGCCGTCCGCAATTATGCGGCCGCATGCCCGTCTTTTTCGAAGGACATGATCCGGCAACGGATGATGCGGGCGGCTTTGCTCGCCGTTTCGTTCGGCACGTCGGCTATCCGCACGCATCTCGACGTTCACGTCGAGGCAGGCCGGGAGGTCGCCATGCGCACGATCGAAGCGGCGTTGGAAGTCAAGGAGGCTCTGAAGCCTTACGTGACGATTCAACTGTTCCCGATGATCCCCCAGCAGCATGTCACCCCCGCCGCCATGGAACTGGCGGAGGAAACCGTCCGGATGGGCGTTGACGGACTTGGCGGAGCGCCCCATCTGTCGGACGAACCGGAAACCGGCATTGACCGTCTTTTCCGGTTGGCCGAACGGCTGGGCTGTCCGTTGGACTTTCATACGGATGAAAGCGACGACCCTTCCGTGCGCACGGTGGTGCACATCGCCAATCGGACGAAGGCGCTCGGATTTGCCGGCCGCGTCACCGTGGACCATCTGTGTTCGCTCGCCGCCATGAGCGACGGAGAAGCGGAACCGATCATTCGCCTCATGGCGGAAGCCGGGCTGAAGGCGGTCTCGCTTCCCGGCGCCAATCTGTACCTGCAGGGCCGTCACGACAACTACCCGGTCAGGCGCGGCGTGACACGGATCCGGGACATTGCCGCGGCGGGCATCCCGATCGCCGTTGCGTCCGACAACATCCATGATCCGTTCCATCCTTTTGGCCGGGGAGATTTGCTCCTGATCGCGCTGATCGCCGCCTATGCGGCCCATATGGGCAGCCCGGCGGACATGCGGATGCTGCTTCGCATGATCACGGAAGTTCCGGCCGGCATTCTCGGGCTTCCGGAGTATGGCGTGCGGGAAGGATACAAGGCGGACTTCGTGATCTTCGATGCCGATTCGCCGGAAATGCTGTTCACCATGCTGCCGGACCGCCGCTGGGTGCATCACGGGGGACGATGGCTGAAAATCGCCGCCCCCCGTTCCGGTTGGAACGAATCCGCGTTGAAACGGCATTGGGAAGAGGCCTTCGCCGCTCCGGATTTGAACCGGCGAAAGGAGCTTGCCGGATGACAACTGCCAACGTTCTCGTCATATATTACAGCGCCTACGGGCACGTGCTGCGGATGGCGCATGCCGCAGCGGAAGGCGCGGAAGCGGCGGGCAGCCGGGTGCGCATGGTGCGCATTCCGGAAATGGAGTCCGAGAAAAACCGCAGGCCGTATCTGGACAAAAAGGGAAATGCCGGTCCTTTGCCGTCCAAACTGGACGCCCGCTTCAAACCCGAAGAACGATTTCGGATGTACGAGGCCGCCCTGGCGTTGCAGAAAGACATTCCCGTCGCGACGAACGACGATTTGCGCCGGGCCGACGGCATCGTGTGGGGATTTCCCACGTATTACGGCATGATGCCGTCCCAGGTGAAGCTTTTTCTCGAGTTTGCCGGGGAATTGTGCTCCCAGGGCGCACTCGAAGGGAAACCGGCGGGTTTTTTCACGAGCGCCGGATCCATCCATACGGGCCACGAGGCGACGCTGCTGACGTCCATGGTGCCGCTGTTTCACTTCGGCATGATCATGGTCGGCCTGCCCTACACGGAAAATCCCGAATATCTCACCAGGGATGCCATCGGCGGTTCGCCATACGGCGCCTCCACGCTGGCGGGACCGAACAGTTCGCTGACCCCTGACGAGCGGGAACTGCTGATGGCACGCCGCCTGGGCGAACGGGTGGCGAAAGTCGCCGCCGCCCTCAAGGCATCCGGGTTCATCGGGGCAGAAGATGACAGCCGCGCCCGCTGAAACCCGAAAAATTCGGGTTTCAGGCTCTCCCGACATGATCAAAAAGGCTGATCCACCCTCCGAAAAACGAAAAAATCATCACTCACCCATCAAAACAGCCCGATCCAAACCCCGAGAGACGAAAAAATCGTCTCTCACCCATCAAAACAGCCCAATCCACCCTCCGAAAGACGAAAAAATCGTCTCTCACCCACCAAAACGGCCTGCTCCACCCTCCGAGAGACGAAACAATCGTCTCTCATCCATCAAAACAGCCCAATCCACCCTCCGAAAGACGAAAAAATCGTCTCTCACCCATCAAAACAGCCCGATCCAAACCCCGAGAGACGAAAAATTCGTCTCTCACCCATCAAAACGGCCCGTTCCAACCCCCGAGAGACGAAAAAATCGTCTCTCACCCATCAAAACAGCCCGATCCAACCCCCGAGAGACGAAAAAATCGTCTCTCACCCATCAAAACGGCCCGATCCAAACCCCGAGAGACGAAAAAATCGTCTCTCACCCACCAAAACGGCCTGCTCCACCCTCCGAGAGACGAAAAAAACGTCTCTCACCCATCAAAACGGCCTGCTCCAACCTCCGAGAGACGAAAAAACCGTCTTTCAAGCTCCAAGAAAGCGCGCACCAATCTCCAAATCCAAAATAAAATCGGCCCCCTGGCATTCCGGAACGTTTCCGGAATCCGAGGGAGCCGATTTTTCCGTTGTCTGTCTTTATCCGCTGTTACACCATCATCATGCAAATGTCGTTGGAAAACGCCACCGGGTCCTCGACGGGCAGCCCTTCAATCAGGCGCGCCTGCTGGTAGAGCAGGTTCGTGTACCGCGCCAGCTTTTCCTTGTCTTGCTCATAAGCCGCCTGCAGCGACTTGAACACGTCGTGGCCCACGTTGATCTCCAGCACCTTCTCCGCCCGGATGCCCTGGTTGTTCGGCATGGCGCTCAATACCTTTTCCATCTCGATGGACACTTCGCCGACGGCGCTCAGGCAGACGGGGTGGGATTTCAACCGGTGGGACGCCTTCACGTCCTTCACCTTGTCGCCGAGAATCCGCTTCATCTCTTCAAACAGCGCCTTGTGCGCCTTTTCTTCTTCCTCCGCCTTCTTGTCGCCGTCCGCTTCGATGCCGAGATCCCCGCCGGAAATGTTGCGGAACTCCTTGTCTTTGTACTTCATCAGCATTTTGATGGCGAATTCGTCGATGTCTTCGGTGAAGTACAGGAGCTCGTACCCTTTGTCCAGCACCAGTTCCGCCTGCGGCAGTTTTTCGATCCGCTCCGGCGAATCGCCGGTGCCATAGTAAATGTACTTCTGGTCTTCCGGCATGCGGGAGACGTATTCGTCAAGCGTGACGAGTTTCTTCTCCTTCGACGAGACGAACATGAGCAAATCCTGCAGCACGTCTTTGTTCGCCCCGAAATCGTTGTAGACGCCGAACTTCAGCTGCCGCCCGAACGATTGGTAGAACGTCTCGTATTTGTCCCGCTCGTTTTTCAGCATGTCCAGCAGCGTGCTTTTGATTTTGCCGGCGATGTTTTTGGCGATCAGCTTCAACTGGCGGTCGTGCTGCAGCATTTCACGGGAAATGTTGAGCGACAGATCCTCCGAATCGACCATCCCTTTCACGAAGCTGAAATGGTCCGGCAGCAGGTCGCCGCATTTGCCCATGATCAGCACGCCGTTGGCGTATAGTTCGAGGCCTTTTTCATATTCTTTGGTGTAGTAGTCAAACGGGATCCGCTCGGGAATGTACAAAATGGCCCGGTACACCACGGCGCCGTCCGCCTGGATGTGCACGTACTTGAGCGGTTTGTCGAACCCGTAGCGCTTGTCCCGGTAAAAATTCTCGTAATCTTCGTCCTTCAGCTCGTTTTTGTTTTTGCGCCAGATCGGCACCATGCTGTTCAGGACTTTCCACTCGCCGTCTTCTTCCAGTTTGATCGGATAGCGGATGAAGTCGGAGTACTTTTTGACGATGGCTTTGATGCGCCAGGGATCCAAATATTCGTCGAACGATTCTTCGTCCGTGCTCGGCTTGATCTTGAGAATGACCTCGGTGCCGACGTCGGCTTTGTCGCAGGACTTGATCGTGTAGCCGTCCGCCCCGCGCGTTTCCCATTCCCATGCCTCCTCGCTGCCGAAGGCGCGGCTTCTCACGGTCACCTGTTCCGCCACCATCAGCGACGAATAGAAACCGACCCCGAACTGGCCGATCAGCGTGTGGTCTTCCTGCATTTCATGCTCCTGCTTGAAGGCAAGGGAACCGCTCCGGGCGATGGTGCCCAGGTTCGCCTCCAGTTCTTCCTTCGTCATGCCGATGCCGGTGTCTTTCACGGTCAGGAGCCGGTTCGGCTTGTCGGTGACGAGTTGAATCTGGAAGTTGTCCTTGTCGAAAACGAGGTTTTCATCGGTCAACGTTTTGTAATAAAGCTTGTCGAGGGCGTCGCTGGCGTTGGAGATCAGTTCGCGGAGAAAGATCTCCTTCTGCGTGTAGATGGAGTTGATCATCAGGTCCAGCAGGCGCTTCGATTCCGCTTTGAACTGTTTCTTGGCCATGGAAAGATCCTCTCCTCCCGAAAAAAGATCCGTTTCCGCAAATCCATTATTATGTTAATTCCAACCATTGGGCAATGCAAGAGCACGGGTTGTTCATTTATAAGCAAGGCTTATGAAAAATCACAAAAAAAGTGATAAGCCGCGAAGCTTGTTTTGACCGAATTGTGTATTGATTCCAAGAAATGGCTGTGATAGATTATGAACATGAACCTTCAATTCCGATTATTTTAATATGAATTATTAGTTATTGTCCGTTTTGCGAGGTGACCCCGTTGCTTCAGGTGAACAACAGCCCCTTTACCCAACAGCAGATCGAATGGCTGAATGCGCTCCTGCCGACGCTGACGGAAGGGCAGCGGCAATGGCTGAGCGGCTATTTGGCCGCGCTGGGCGCCGCCGGACAGGCGGCGGGCGCGGCCGGCGCTCAGGCGTTGGCGGGCGCAGGCGGTGTCCAGGCGGCGGCAACCGGCATTGCTCCTGCCGCTCTCGCCGGCGCGCCAATGGCACCGGCCGCCGCCGCACCCGCGGAGCCGAAGGAAGCGACCGTGCTGTTCGGTTCCCAGACGGGCAACGGCCAGCGGCTGGCCGGACAGTTGGCGAAGAAGCTGGAAGGCGCCGGATGGAGCGTGACGCTCCGCTCCATGCGCGATTTCAAACCGAACCAGCTGAAAAACGTGCGGAACCTGTTCATCGTGGTAAGCACCCACGGCGACGGGGATCCGCCGGACAACGCCGTCAGCTTCTACGAGTTCCTGCACGGCAAACGCGCTCCGCAGCTTCCGGACACCCGTTTCGCCGTGCTGGCCCTCGGCGACACGTCCTATGACAAGTTTTGCCAGACGGGCAAAGACTTCGACAAGCGCCTGGAGGAGCTTGGCGCCCAGCGGCTCGTGCCGCGGGTGGATTGCGACGTCGATTACGATGAAGCGGCGGCGGGCTGGATGGAGCGCGTGCTCGAAGCTTTGGGACGCCTGCAGGCGGAAAGCGCGGGTTCGGCGCCGGGCGCGATTTCGTCCGGGGCCGTCGCGCAAGTTGCCGTCGCCGCGGGCACGGCGGCAGCGGCATGGTCCGTTCCGGCGCCCTCCGCCGAACCGGCCTATTCCCGGAGCAATCCGTTCCTCGCCGAAGTGGTGGACAACATCAATCTGAACGGACGCGGTTCCGACCGGGAAACCCGGCATCTCGTGCTGTCGCTGGAAGGTTCGGGGCTCGTCTACGAACCCGGCGATGCGGTGGCCATTTTTCCGGAAAACGATCCCCGGTTGGTCGACGCCGTCATCGAAGCGGGCGGCTGGTCGCCGGAGGCGAAGGTGGAAGCCGGCAAATCGGGTACGCTTCCGCTCCGCGAGGCGCTGCTGCGCCACTTTGAAATGACCGTCCTCACCCGGCCGCTCGTTGCGCAAATCGCCGAACTGGCGGGCAGCCGAAAGCTGAAAGAGCTCGTCGCGCCCGGAAACGAAGAGGCGTTCAAGGCGTACGCCGACGGGCGGGATTTGCTGGATTTGCTGCAGGACTTCGGATTGGCCGGGCTTCCGGCGGCGGATTTCGTCAAGCTGCTGCGCAAAATGCCGGCCCGCCAGTATTCCATCGCCAGCAGCCAGCTCGCCCATCCGGATGAAGTGTTCCTGACGATCCGCAAGGTGGAGTACGAACGCCACGGCCGCCGCCGCACCGGCGTCTGCTCGGGATACGTCGCCGAACGGCTGGAACCCGGCGACCGGGTGCCGATCTACATTCACCAAAACCCGAACTTCAAACTGCCCGCCGATCCGCTCGCGCCGATCATCATGATCGGGCCGGGCACCGGCGTTGCCCCCTTCCGCGCCTTCATCGAAGAGCGGGAAGAAACGGGCGCGGGCGGGAAATCGTGGCTGTTCTACGGCGACCGCCGGTTCCGCACCGATTTCTTGTACCAGACCGAATGGCAGCGTTGGCTGGCAAGCGGGGCGCTCACCCGCATGGACGTGGCGTTCTCGCGGGATGCGCCCGAGAAGGTGTACGTGCAGCATCGCATGCTGGAACGGAGCCGCGAACTGTACGCCTGGATCGAAGAAGGCGCGGTGATCTACGTGTGCGGCGACGAGAAACGGATGGCCCGCGACGTGGAAGAGGCGCTTGTTTCCATCATCGCCCGGGAGGGCGGCAAAAGCCGCATCGAAGCGGAAAGCGTACTGGCCGACCTGAAGGCGCAAAACCGGTATCAGCGGGATGTGTATTGACGGTTGACACCGATATGGGAAGGAAGTGATCCGCGTGTCCGATGAATTTTTCAAGTACACGCTGTCGCCGGAAGACGGGCCGCCGAGCGACGTGGAAGAACTGAAACTGAAAAGCAATTATTTGCGGGGAACGCTGGCCGAGTCCCTGGCCGATCCGCTGACCGGTTCCATCCCGGAGCTGGACAATCGGCTCATGAAATTCCACGGCAGCTACATGCAGGACGACCGGGACCTGCGCCTCGAGCGGGAGAAGCAGTTCCTGGAGCCCGCGTACCAGTTCATGGTGCGCATCCGCCTGTCCGGCGGCATCGTGACGCCGAAACAATGGCTGGAAATCGACCGGCTCGCGCGGGAATACGGGAACGGCACGATCCGGCTGACGACGCGGCAGGCGGTGCAGCTGCACGGCATTTTGAAATGGAACCTGAAACCGGCCTTCAAGGCGCTGAACGAAGCGCTGATGACCACCATCGCCGCCTGCGGCGACGTCAACCGCAACGTCATGTGCAACCCGAATCCGCATTTGTCGGAACAGCACGCCGAAGTGTACGAATGGGCCAAAACGATCAGCGACCACCTGGAGCCCCGCTCCCGCGCCTACTATGAAATTTTCCTCGGGGAAGAAAAGGTGGCGGACAGCCGGGACGCGCAAAACGGCGAGGAAAAGGAGCAAGAGCCGATTTACGGGCCGGTCTATCTGCCGCGCAAGTTCAAAATCGGGCTCGCCATCCCGCCAACCAACGACGTGGACGTGTTCTCCCAGGACCTCGGCTTCATCGCCATTTACGAAAAGGACAAACTGGCCGGCTTCAACGTGGTCGTCGGCGGCGGCATGGGCACCACTTACGGCGATCCGAACACGTACCCGCAGCTCGGCCGCGTGATCGGCTTCTGCCGGCCGGAGCAAATCGTCGACGTGGCGGAGAAAGTCGTCACCATCCAGCGCGATTACGGCAACCGGTCGGTGCGCAAGTACGCCCGGTTCAAATACACGATCGACCGCCGCGGCCTGGACTGGGTGAAGAACGAACTGAACGGCCGGCTCGGCTGGCCGCTGGAAGATCCCCGCCCTTATTCCTTCGATCGCAACGGAGACCGCTACGGCTGGGTGAAAGGGACCGGAAATAGGTGGCATTTGACCCTTTTCATCGAAAACGGACGGATCGCGGACTGGGACGATTACCCGCTCATGACCGGCCTCAGGGAAATCGCGGGCGTGCACACCGGCGACTTCCGGCTGACGCCGAACCAGAACCTGATGATTGCCAACGTCACCAGCCAGAAGAAGCGGAAAATCGAACAGTTGGTGGAACAGTACGGCCTGGCCACGGGCGAACGCCAATCGGCGCTTCGGCGCAATGCGATGGCGTGCGTGGCATTGCCGACCTGCGGCCTCGCCATGGCGGAGGCGGAACGGTATTTCCCGACGCTGCTTGCCAAAATCGAGGCGTTGCTGGACGAAGCCGGCCTCGGGGGAGAAGAAATCGTCATCCGCATGACCGGCTGCCCGAACGGCTGCGCGCGGCCGTATCTCGGCGAGATCGGCTTTACCGGAAAGGCGCCCGGACGCTACAACCTGTACCTTGGCGCCGGGTTCGCCGGCGACCGGCTGAACCAGCTGTACCGGGAAAACATCACGGAGGACGAAATTTTGCGCACCCTCGCCCCCATCATCCAACGCTACGCCAAAGAGCGGCTCCCGGGCGAGAAGTTCGGCGACTTCACCGTGCGCGCCGGTTACGTTGACGCGGTGTACGACGGCCGCAACTTCCACCGGACCGGGGAAGCGGCGGGCGTGAAGTAACCGGAAGCGAGCGAATTCCGAAAAGCCCGCCCCTGTCGCACTCGTCAATGATACGTCGATTCCCCCGTCTCGTCCACGATGATGTCCAGGTGCCGCGGCAACACTTTGTACGTCACTGGCAGAATGCCCCCGGGCTCCCCGTCCAGGTTCAGCTGCACCGGGTCGTCCGACGTGATGGACAGTTCGTCCGTCTGGAAATAGATCACGTGCGGATCGGACAGGTGTTCGCCGCGCAGCGCCATGGTGGCCGCCTTCAAAAAATCGGCAAGGTGGCACTTTTTCAGAATGAGCACATCCAGCTTGCCGTCGCTCAGGCTGGCCGACGGAGCAAGCCGCTCGAATCCGCCCACCGAATTGCTGTTGCAGACGAGAAACAGCATCGCCTCCAGCCGTTCCGAAAAATGGGGCGAGCGTATGTCCAAATACATCGGGCGCAAGCGGGGAAGTTTCTCGAGCCCCTTCAGGTAATAAGCCAATTGCCCGATGACCGTTTTCAGTTTGGGCGGCACCTCGTAGGTCAGCTCGGTCAGCGAACCGCCGCCGCCGATGTTGATGAAACAGCGGTCGTTCGCCATGCCGACGTCGATGCCGCGGGTGTATTGCTGCACGATGAGGTCGCAGGCGTATTCCCAATAGCGCGGAATGCCGAGGGCCCGGGCAAAATCGTTGGTCGTTCCGAGTGGAATGATGCCCAGTTTCGGCCTTCGCGGCTTCGGCGCCAGGCCGTTGACCACTTCGTAAAGCGTGCCGTCGCCGCCTGCGGCAATGACGATTTCGAACCCGCGGTCGGCCGCTTCCGCCGCCGCGGCCGTGGCGTCCCCCGGCCCGCTTGTGGCATGGGTCGACGTTTCGATGCCCCCCTGTTCCAACCGTTGCAAAATATCCGGCAACCGGCGCTTGATTTCTTCCCGGCCGGATGTCGGGTTGTAGATCAATCTCGCTCTTGCCGGCATGGCCATCCTTCCTTTTCGTCTCCGTTTATGCTTCCGTCATGTTTACGGGTTTGCCGCCGTTACGTTCCCGCGCCTTTCCCTTTCAAGCCCGATCCGACGGCCCGCGAGGCTCCGATGCGGGCCGATCCGCCGCCAAATTTCCCGCCGCCACCGGCTCCGCCGATGCCGCCGTCACGGGGTCCGGATCCGCCCCCATGCTTCGGCGATGCGCCTCGCCATCCATTCCGTTACAAGCGGGCTCGGGAGCAGCGCCCATCCGCCGTACCGGTGCGGCCATGAAGCAAGCCGCCGCGGCACCGCTTCGCGGGTGAAATAACCTTCGCTCAGAAACACCGGCGCCGCGAGCACCGTCCATTCCGGATGCCGGTTCCGCCACTTTGCCATCTTGCCGGGAATCTCGTCCGGCATCAGGAGGGCATAATCCGCCCCGGCGTAACCGCCGATCGCTCTCACCTGTTGTGCCAGGCTGTCCAGCGTACGGCTCCAACGCTCCCGAAACCCCGCCTCGTCGCTGCCGTGGCCGACGAGCAGCACCAGCTCGCGGGACGGGTCTTCCGACATCGGGCGCACCTTGCCGGCGATCAGCCGGGCGATTTCCGGATCGTCGTCGATCGGGCCGGTCATGTAAAGTCGCGCCCTTACCCGGTACCGGGCCATATCGGTCGGCCGGCCCGGCTCCGCTTTCAGCCCGAGCGCCCACGCGATTTCGTCCAGGTGGGTGCTCCCCGACGAAACAAAAAGGGGCACCACGATGATGTCGGTGACCCCCGCTTGTTCCAATCGATCGATGCCGTCCTGGATGAGATCGCCCTCGACCAGTTCCAGAAACGAACACTCCACCGGCGCGCCCGCGAGCTCCGGCGGAAGCGCAATTCCCGCGCACGCTTCCCGCACGAGCTGCACCCAATTGCCGTCGCTGGAACCGTGGCTGATGACCAGCACTCCCGCTTTCCCCATCCGCCTGACCGCCTTTGCACCAAATTTGCCTGCGACAAAATCGTTTTCCGGCTGCCTTCCGCCGTTACCGTTTGGCCGCTTCCAGGCGTTCCAATGCCATTTTATACCCGTCATTCCCGTAATTCAAACAACGCTTCACACGGGAAATGGTGGCCGTGCTGGCGCCCGTCTGCGCTTCGATCTGGCTGTAGGTGTAACCTTTGCCCAGCATCCTCGCCACTTCCAACCGCTGCGACATCGATTGAATTTCGTTCACGGTGCACAAGTCGTCGAAGAAAATATAGCATTCTTCCACGGTCTTCAGCGTCAAAATGGCTTCAAACAGCTGGTCGACGGACTTGTCGTTCAGTTTTTTCAGCTGCATCCGAATCCCCCTCTCGTACGGGACATTGCGAGATGAAGAACTATCAATGCTTCCATGATACTTTAATTCTGCAACGTTTTCAAACGTCAATTGGCTGATGTCGTGACAAACGTCCAAACCGCCCATGGGCACTTCACATAGGATGGAAAAGAACCCACGTCAAAAAAGGATCGTGATCGCGTTGAATCCTTACCTGAACAAACCCGTCGGCATCCGGCAGACGAACCCGGGCAACCTGCCGGTTCCGGGCGGATATCCGCCCCAGATGCCCGGTTATCCGGACGGTTCGGCCGGCCCCCAATATCCCGGGGTGCCAAGCGCCCCGTATTACCCCGGCCAACCGGCCTCCCCGGCCAATGCATCCTCCGGTTTGCTCGGCAGTTTCAACATGGATCAAATCAAGCAGTTCATCGACCGGATGGGCGGCATTGAGGGCATCGTGAACACGCTCACCCGGGTGCAGAAGCTGGTGCAATCCGTCCAGCAGGTCGCCCCCATGCTGAAGCTGCTGCTTCCGAAATCCGGCGCCAAAACCGCCGCCGAAGAGGAGGAAGACGAATGGGATGACGTCCCCCCGCGGAGGCGGCGGCCACGATCAAGAAAACGATCGTACGGCCCCCGTACGGCAGCGGGCGGCAGACGGAGAAAGCCCCGCCCGTACGGCAGCTACGGCCCTCGCCCGGGATCGCGCCGCCGCACCGCGGGCAGGCGATGAAAAACCGGCCGCCCGTCAATCGGTCGGCCGGTTTTTCATGCCATCCTGTGTCCATCCGCATCGTTTTCGCCCGCGCCAAAGCGATTCGCCGGTTCGGCTCACGATCGGGAGCGGTACATTTCCTCCTCCACGCGGCGAATGAACTCTTCCGCCGCGCTGTAACCCTGCTGCATCAAAATCCAGTTGTTGGCGGCGGCTTCAATCAAACCCGCCACATCGCGGCCCGGCTGCAGCTGGATTTCGATGTGGGGAATGCTTACGCCCATGTATTCGATCGTTTTCGGCTCCAGGGCCAACTCGTTGTTGAGCGCGTCCTTCTCCCAGGCCGTCAGCTCGATGTCCAGCGCGATCCGGGTTTCCTCCTGGAACGCCCTGCGGCCGTAGATGCGCACCACGTTGATCAAGCCGATGCTGCGCAGCGCCAAAAATTCGCGGGTTTTGCTGTCGTGGGTGCCGAGCAGCGTCTGCTGGCTGAGCTTCTTCAGCACGACGACGTCGTCCGCCACCAGCCGGTGGCCGCGGCGGACCAGCGTATGGGCCGTCTCGCTCTTGCCCACGCCGGACTTGCCGCGGAGCAAAATGCCGATGCCCGACACGTTGACGCAAACGCCGTGGATGGTCATCTCCGGCGCCAGTTCCTTGGTCAGCCACGCGTCCAGGCCGCCGATGAATTCCGTCGTCGCCTTCTCCGTCCGAAGCAGCGGAATGCCGTTCAGGTTGCAGTGCTTGATCAGATAAGGCAGCTCCGACAGCTTGTTGGTGACGATGAAACAAGGCGGCCGGTAGCTGACGATGTTGCCGATGCGCTGATCACGCTCTTCTTCCGTCAGCGACAACAGATAGTAGATTTCCTTTTTGCCAAGCACCTGAACCCGTTCCATCGGAAAAAAATCAAAATACCCGACGAACTCGAGGCCCGGGCGGTGCGCCCTCGATTTGGCGATCTCGCGGTTCAAATGCCCTTCCCCGGTCACCACTTCGAGGTTGAACCGATCGACCAGCTGTTTCACCGTTACCTTTTTCATTCCGCTTCCACCTTCGACCCTTCCGGAACGATTTGTACCCAGGTTTGCCCGGGAACGAGGGGAACTTCTTTCCCGTCTATATAAGGACGAATGAGGCCGTCTTTGCGTTCCCACGTGATTTGGCGCATGACACCCTTCTGGATCAGGTAGCCTTCCCCGGGACCCTGAACGTCCACCGAGCGCCGGCCGACGTCGTCGAGAATTTTGTGCTTGGCATACAGGACGAGGATGTTGTCGGCCTTCAGCTGCTCGCCGCTCGTCTTGTCCGTGTGGGGTTCCCCGAGCAAAAGGCGGTTGTAGCGTCCGGCCGCTTCATCATATTCATATCCAACATGGTAGCCGGCGATGTAATTCACCTTCACCTTGCGGGCCGGCGTTCCTTCGATGGCCGGAACCGGCTCGCCGTCCGGGTAGAACGTGAATGACACCGCGTTCCATTCCTCGCGGTATTTTTTGTTCACCGCACCCTCGCGGATCAGCTCCGTCTTGGTGTACAGGTTGTGGGGCGCCTTGCGCGAACTGTCCCGCCAGTAATATTTGTCGTCGCCGTACACCTGATCGAAATTGTGCATTTTGTTTTCGTGCACGTAGTTGATGGCCGCCTGGCTCCACCCCGCATGGACGAGCAGGGCGTCGAGGCCGTGCGCGATTTGGGCGTAATAGGGGCGCAAACTGCGCACCGGGCCGATCACGTCCGCCGTCTGGCTTTGGTAAACCGCGACAAACCGGGTGATGTCCCCTTCCGCCAATATTTCGTAGACGACATCCGCCTTGTGCAGCCCGTCCTGGGGCCTCGCCCGCGGCGAATTTTCCACCAGGATGGCGATGGGCCGCACCTTCACCTCCTCGTCGGTGCCGATGCCGGTGAGCGGATACGCGAACGGATGGGCCGGTTCGGGCTCCGGTTCCGGCGCGGGCGGCTCGGGCTGCGGTGCCGGCACGGAGATGTCCGCCGGATCCTCCGGTTCTTCCGCCGGCGGTTTTTGGCCGCAACCGGCAACCATCAGGGACAGGGCGATCAGAACGGCAACGATGGAAAGAAAAAATCGAAATGAAGACGCTTGTGCGGATGGTGCAGTCAACAAAGGGCGTTTCATACGCTCATCCTTTCCCGGATCGATGGTCAGTCACCGAATGTCCACACATTCAACGACAAACAACCGTACATGTAACTCTGGTGCAGCCTGTCCCCTTTCTTCTCGCGGTACGCGGCGCCCATCGCCGCAAAGAGCGGCGCGAGATGCCGTTCGCCGCCGCCAGACACCGCCTCCTTCGCCAGGGGCGCATGTTGGTCATAGTGGAACAGCGAATCCGTATCCCAAACGGCCACGTGTTCGGCCAGCCATTCGTCGAACCGCACCTGCCACCGCTCCGGTTCGACGGCGTCCCAGGACAGCCTGCGCAGCCGGTAGCCCGTCGCCCCCGCGGCGATGATTTGTACATTCCGTTCACGCAGCACCGACAACATCCGGCCGACCCGGAAAAATTCTTCCGGGACCATTTTTTCATTGATGATGACGGGCACGAGGGGCACGTTCGCCTGCGGATAAAGCGCTTGCAACACCGTCCATGCCCGCACGTCGAGAAGATCGCCCAAATCGAACCGGCAGGACAGTCCGTACCCGCTGGCAAGAATGCCGATGTCCGAAGCCAATTCCCGGTCCCCCGGGGCAGGGTAGCGGGCTTCCCGCAATTCCGCGGGCAATCCGTACTCCTGGACGAGCCCGCCGTATCGGTCGGCGGCGCCGATCGAAAGCGCGGTAGCCGTTTCGCCGGAGAGGACGATGACGGCGGCGGATGGAACGGGAAGGGTTTTGGCCCATTCGCGGACAAAACGCATGTACGGGTTGTCCGTCAAGCCCGTCACCGGGACGCCATGCGCGAGAAAAAGACTCGGAAGCAAAAAAACACACCCACTTTCCTACCTATCACTATACCATATCTGCTCCCCGTTCTTCATCGGATTGTCGCACCAGGCCCCGTCCCGTTCCAGGACGATTCACATATTGGACAAAAACGCGCCGGTCCTCCGTTGCCAGATTCAGAGGCCGGCCGAAATCCGGCTTCCGTCCGCCGGACAGGTTCACCCGGGCATCCGGACAACCGCTGCAGTCCGCGTTCCCGAAAACCGGCGCAAGCACCGGAAGCCCGCCTTCCGCTCAAAGCGGCAAGGATCGGTTTATCCGCCGGCTTGTCCGTTTTCCTCTCAAAGCAGCAGGGACCCGCATTTACGCCGCCATGCCCGCCTTCTCCTCCAATCGAGTAGGAGGGGGCGGCTAGCCCCCGACCTCTCACACCACCGTACATGCGGGTCCGCATACGGCGGTTCCGTAAGGTTAACAAAGTTCCAGGTAACGAGAAAGCAGACTTTTCAGCCCTTT
>Ga0310836_100121_pt1 | contig 96069 bp, 90 predicted proteins | sample SM_ome_4_FD_201310 | JGI IMG/M metagenome (GOLD analysis project Ga0310836, IMG submission 201310) | Sorghum-adapted microbial communities enriched on stacked mutant (SM) sorghum from Joint BioEnergy Institute, Emeryville, California... ... | reverse complement strand
CTCCGGCTTCCTTCAGATTCGGCCTTGCGACCGACACCCTTGCCCTCGGCTAATGGTAGGCGCTCGCCAGCCCCCATTCCGGACTTTCACCGTAGAGATGACGCCCATGCCGGGCGTACAGCAAAACGAGAGACGGATGATCCGTCTCTCGTTTTTTTGCGCACCGAATCCGCCATTCGCGGGGCTCGGCGGGAGCCGGAAAGCGCCTTGCGGCCATGGCGCATCCGGGCTTGCGGTCAGTTCAGAAACTTGCGGGTGTTTCTCGTTCCGTCGTACGAAAACAGCACTTTCTTGTTTTCCAGCACCGTTTCCAGATGGACGGGTTTGCCCCACAGGCGTTCCACGTAGGGAAGCGTCCGCTCCAAATATTTCAGGTCCAGTTCGATGCCTTCGTACTGGTGGCGAATGTAAAGCTCCCCGTTGCCCCGGTAATCGCCGTCGATGACGACGAGGTAGGGAAAACCGCCGTTGACGCGCGACCGAATGAGTTGTTCCCGGACGTTCTCCCACGCCTTGTCGGAGATTTTCCATTCCGGCCCCTTTTTTTCGAAAATGTACAGATCCAGTTCTTCCGTCAGTTCCTTCGTCAGGTAGTTGCGGATGAACGAGGTGTCCATGTCGAACTCGCGCACTTCGAACAGCTTTTCCCGGCCGTACCGCTTTTCGATGTCCTCGAAAATTTTCAGTCCGAGCAGATACGGGTTCAGGCTGAACCGGGAAGGCTGCAGGACGGAGGCGTTCAGCTTGGCGAATTCGATCGTTTCCTCCGACGTCAGGTCCAGTTCGCGCAAGATGCGGAGATGCCAGTAGCTTGCCCAGCCTTCGTTCATGATTTTCGTTTCCAGTTGCGGCCAGAAATAGTACATTTCATCGCGGATCAGGCCAAGCACGTCCTGTTGCCACGGTTCCAGGTGGCGGGAGTTTTTGATGATGAACCAGAGCAGGTCTTTCTCGGGCTGCGGCGAATCGGCCAGGGGCGGCTTGTTTTTGTCTGCTTCCCAGTCGTCGTCCAGCCGCCACAAGTCCTCGTGGGTGACCGTGCTTCTCTCCTTCCGCCTGCGCTCTTCGTCCCGACGCCGCGCTTCTTCCGCCCTTACCCGGTCGATGCCGTAAGGGTGGATGACCGACGGGTCGATGTGCTCCTGGATGGAAAGGGCGGCGTCGAGAAACTTTTCCACTTCTTCCGCGCCGTATTCCAGCTCATATTCCCGTATGCGTTCCGCCGCGGCGGACATGCTTTCCACCATGTTGCGGTTGGTCGGGCGGAACCGGTAGTTGTTTTTGAAAAAATCGCTGTGCGCCAGCACGTGGGCGACGATCAGCTTGTTCTGGATCAGCGAATTGCCTTCGAGCAGAAAGGCGTAACACGGGTCGGAATTGATGACGAGCTCGTAAATTTTGCTGAGCCCGTGGTCGTATTGCATCTTCATCAAGCGAAAGCTTTTGCCGAACGACCAGTGGCTGAAGCGGGTGGGCATGCCGTAGGCGCCGAAGGTGTAGATGATGTCGGCCGGGCAAATCTCGTACCGCATCGGAAAAAAATCAAGGCCGAACCGGCCGGCGATTTCGCTGATTTCGGCGATGGCGTCTTCCAGTTGCGCCAGTTCCCTGTCCGTCATGCCGATCCCTCCCCGCGGGAGAAAAACGTTTTGAGCGCCTGGTACACTTCGCCTTTTTCACGGATGAGGCACGTGCGGAAATTGGGATGGCGGATGTTGCGGTAGGCGGACATGAGGGTGCTGTTGCGGTTGTACTGGTTGATTTCCCCGTATCCGAACAGGTTCGTGGTGTCGATCAGTTTGCGGAGCAATTGGACGCACCGGTCGTTGTCGGAGGACAGGTTGTCGCCGTCGGAGAAGTGGAACGGGTAGATGTTGTAGCGGCTTGGGGGATAACGCTCGCCGATGATGTCCAGCGCCAGCTGGTAGGCGGACGAACAGATGGTGCCGCCGCTTTCGCCGCGGTGGAAAAATTCGTCCTCCGTCACTTCCTTCGCTTCCGTGTGATGGGCGATAAACACGATTTCCACGTTTTCGTATTTGCTTCGCAGGAAACGGACCATCCAGAAATAGAAGCTTCTTGCCACGTATTTTTCAAATGCGCCCATCGAGCCCGACGTGTCCATGATGGCCAGCACGACGGCGTTCGATTCCGGTTTTTCGATTTCCTCCCACGTCTTGTAGCGGAGATCGTCCGGCTTGATGCCGCCGATTCCCGGTTTCCGGTTCAGGGCGTTGCGCCGCAAATTTTCCAGGATCGTTCGTTTTTTGTCCAGGTTGCTCATGGCGCCGGTTTTGCGGATGTCGTTGAACCGGACGTCCCGAACCGTGAAGTTGTCCTTTTCCTTGCGTTCGAGGTTGGGAAGTTCCAGGTCGGCGAACAGGATTTCCTCCAGGGTGGACAATTCGATTTCGGTTTCGTAAACGTCTTCCCCGGCCGCGTCTCCGGCTCCTTCTCCCTGTCCGCTGCCCGGTTTTGCGGCGTGGTCGGCGGCCAACACGTCGCCCACCTGCGTATCGCCGTTGCCCTGGCCGACGTGTTTCATTTTTTGCCAGTTGTAGCGAAACCGGTATTCGTCCATGCTGCGGATCGGGACTTTGACCACCTTGCGCCCGTCGGAAATGATGATGCGTTCTTCCGTCAGCAGGTCGGGCAAATTCCGCCTGATGGCTTCGCGTACTTTCTGCTCGTGGCGTAGCTGATCCTGGTATCCCTTCCGGTGCAGCGACCAGTCTTCCCGGGATACGATGAATGACGGGATCGTCATGGCAAAGCCACCTCCCATTTTCTATCTATATTCATTCGGGAGGCGGAAAAACACCGTCTTGGAAGCGGATGGTTTGAGGGGATCGCCCGGTCGGCGCTATACTGGAAACGGGATCAGGACAGGCCGAAGTAGCCGGCGATGCCGATCGCCAGGGCAGCAAGCACGAGGAAGCCGTTCAGCGCGGTGCCGAGCGCGGCGAACAACCGCTTGCGGTCCGGGACGAACAGGCCGGCGATGCCGAGCACCGCGCCGACGAAGGTGAGGAAGGAGGCGATCGCGATGAGCACGACGCCGATGATGAGCATGGGCGCCTCGCGCATAATCGTCTTTGCCAACTCCTCGTCCGACATCTGATCGTGGACCGCATCGAGCAACGTCGACGGGTCGGTGGCCGACAGGCCGATGAGGGAAACGGCGATCATGAAGAGAGCAACCGCGGCGATGGCGAAGGAGGCGATGCCGAGCCCGCCGTGTTTGTCCGGTTTGCCGGGTTGGTCCATCCGGACCCCTCCCTTTCGTTGTTTTTCCCATCATAGCGAATGCAAAATCAAGAGTAAAGGAGACGAGACGGTTTGGACAAGAAATGGTTTGCGGCAGCATGCGTGCAGGCGGCGCTGGCCGTCGCCCTGGGCGCCTTCGGCGCGCACGCATTGGAAGGCTTGCTGACGGCGGAAACGGAATCGACGTATGAAACCGGCACCCGCTATCACATGTTTCATGCCATCGGGCTGTTCGTGACGGCCTGGGCCGCGGCACGAGGAGGGCGCCCCGGGTTGGCGAGGGCGGCGGGATGGCTGTTCCAGGCGGGGATCGTGCTGTTCGCCGGCAGCCTGTACGTGCTGGCCCCCACCGGCATCCGTTGGCTTGGCGCCATTACGCCCCTTGGCGGCGTATGCTTCGTCACGGGATGGATCCTGCTCGCGCTGTCCCGGTCGGAAAATGTCAGATCGTGACAAAACTTTGTTCACGGGACAGTAAAAGTGTGGTAAACTGAAGGCGTGTGTCCACCGATCAGACCGCCGGGAAAACGGATGAGGGGGTAACACGTGAAAAATCAAACCTCGGCCTTTTCCACGAATTCGGGCAAAAAATCGCATCTATCTTTCGCAGTGGCACTTGTTGGGGTCGTTGTTCCATGGTTGATTTTTTCCTGGTGGCACTTGAGTCATGATTACCCCGGTACGATCGGTCTCGGTGTGGCGGCAATCATCAGTCTGGCTTCCCTGCTGGCCGCCGCGCTGACATGGACGCGGGAACTGGATCGCGCCCGACAATCGGTTCGGCAAACCCTGTCGCAGTCGGAAACGCTGGCGGACGCCCTGTTCGCCAAAAATCCGCAACCGATCGTCATGCTGGATCAGGAGGGCCGATTCATCCGGATCAACACGGCGGCCAGAAATTTGAGCGGCTACCTCGCCGAAGAGATGCTGGGGAAGCGGTTTGAGGCCGTGGTATGTGAAAATCAGCGCAAGAAAGCGGTCGTGTTCGCCCGGCAGGCGTTCAAGGGCATGGAACAATCGTTTGAGACCGCCATCCAGCACAAGGAAGGATACCGGATCGACATCCAGGTGTCCCTGGTGCCCGTCCGCACCGAACAATCGGACAAGGTCGAGGCGATCTTGGCCATTTTTCAGGATATATCCGAAACGAAACGTTCCATCGAGCGAATCCGGTACATGGCGTATTATGATGACATGACCGGGATTCCGAACCGGAAATATTTCCGGGACCATCTGGAAAATGCCCTGCTGCTGGCGGATTACAACCGGGCGCGGGTCGCGGTGCTGTTCATCGACATCGACCGGTTCAAAATTTACAATGATTCCTTCGGGCACGATGCCGGCAACGTGTTGCTGCTGCAGGCGGCGGAGCGGCTCACCCACTGCGTGTCCAGCCACGATGTGCTCGCCCGCATGGAAGGCGACGAATTCGCCATATTCTATACCGACATTTCCGGCCGCGAAGAGGCGGAGGAACGCATCGAGCAAATCCGCGCGGCCTTCCAGCCGCCGTTTGAATGCCAGGGTTTCACGATATCCATGACGGTGTCGATCGGGACGGCCATCAACGAAAAGCCCGGCATCGATGCCGATACGCTGATGAAACAGGCGGACATCGCTCTGACGCGGGCGAAGGAAATGGGCCGCGACACGTTCCAGTTTTATACCGAGTCGATGGAGCAGGGCACGCTGGACCGGTTGACGCTGGAATCGGATCTGCGGGTGGCGTTGCAGCGCAACGAATTCGAGTTGTACTACCAGCCGCAGGTCAACATCTTGACGGGCCAGGTGGTCGGCGTGGAATGCCTGATCCGCTGGAACCATCCGGAGCGCGGCATCATCATGCCCCGGGATTTCATCGGCCTGGCGGAAGAAAACGGGATGATCGTGCCGATCGGCGAATTTGTCGTGGCGGAAGCGTGCAGGCAGGCGATTCGCTGGAAACAGGAAGGGCTGCCGCCGTTTCCGGTTTCCGTCAACCTGTCCTTGCGCCAGTTCCTGCAGCCGAACCTGGCGGGCCGCATTTCGCAAATTTTGCAGGAAACGGGCATGGACCCGGAGCGGCTGGAACTGGAAATTACGGAAAGCGCCACGAGCGACGTGCAGTACGCCGAACGGGTGCTGCACGGCCTGAAACAGCTCGGGGTGCAAATTTGCATCGACGACTTCGGCACGGGGTACAGTTCCCTCAATTACCTGCGGCGGTTCCCGATTTCCCGGCTGAAAATCGACCGGTCTTTCGTCCGGGACGTCATGACCGACCAGCAGGATGCCCAGATCGTGCAAACAATCATCGCCATGGCCCGCCACATGAACCTGAAGGTGATTGCCGAGGGCGTGGAGAACGAGGAACAGCAGCGGTTTCTCGAGAAACACCAATGTCTGGAGGCGCAGGGGTATTTGTACGCCAAACCGATGCCCGCGGCCGCATTCGCCGAGTGGATGGCCGCCAGGAAGGCGTGAAGGTGCCGCAGGGATACCTGTTTCGATGAACATGGAGAAGGCGCTTCCGCGTGCCGTCTGTTCGGGCGGCAACCGGAAGCGCCTTTTGTTGTCGGGAGAGGATCCCGCCTGGCTCGTCAAGTGACGGTCAAGTCGTCGATCTCCGCGAGTTTCACGGTATAAACCTTTTTTTCGTCTACATGGTAAACCGTCAAGTTGTTCGCGGATTCGTCGTAGTTCAACAGCCGGCAGGGAATGCTCAGTTTGACGCCGCGTCCCTTGAGCACCGTGAGCCGCACCAGTTGGCGGCTGGCGATGTATTCGGAAATTTGCCCGAGGAGCGGGGAAAGTGTCCCGGATTCGCCGGATGGCTTCCCGGTTTTTCCGGAGGTCCCCTTCTTGCCGCCGCCCGCTTGCTCGTCTCTGTCGGGGCGGTTTCCGGTTTCTTTCCTGGCGGCGGAACCGCCTTTGCCGGCTGGTTGCCCGGGTTCGGCCGCGGCCGGGGAAGGCGATGGTTCCGTAAGGTGCGGATCACCCGGTTTGGCCGAATCATCCTGACGGGACAACCGGATCGCCTCGTCGATCACGCATCCGAGCCGGAGGCCGTCGGTCACCCGGTAATCGACGATTTCTTCACTCCCGTTGAGCAGGGACACCACACGTTCGAGCGCCGCGCCGTTGCTTCGGCCCCGGACGAGGATGTCCACGGTGAACAGGAAGGCCTGTTCGTTTTGACGCGTTTGGTCACGCTTTGTCATGGATTCTACTCCACCTTCATCCGAATTTGTCGCAATTCAGATTCGGCACAGACTACAGTATATGAAAATTTTGAGTGGCTGTCCATTGGCGTGTCAGGCCGTTTCCCGGAAAAATGAACGGGGTTTTTGACGGTTTTGGGGAAAAGCCCTTTTGTGCGGGAGACGGATGGAGTATAATGTATGAATCGGAACTGAGAATCAGCGAGAATCATTGCGATTAACTTAAAATTATTATAAAATAAAAATAACTCGCGGATGTTGGCTTTGCCTGCACCGGAGCAGAAAAACGGGAGGAATGTTGATCCATGAGCAGCAATCAACTTCATTTCAAAATAGACGGCCTCAAGGCGTCTATTGAAGGCAAGGAAATTTTGAAGGGCATCAACCTCGAAGTGAAAGGCGGCGAAGTCCACGCCATCATGGGTCCGAACGGGACGGGCAAGAGCACCCTCGCATCGGCGCTGATGGGCCATCCGAAATATGAAGTGACGGACGGGGCCATCACCCTGAACGGGGAAGACGTGCTGGAAATGGAAGTGGACGAGCGCGCCCGGGCCGGCATGTTCCTGGCCATGCAATATCCCGCCGAAATTCCCGGCGTCACCAACGCCGATTTTCTGCGCAGCGCCATCAACGCGCGCCGAGGCGAAGGCAACGAAATCTCGCTGATCAAGTTCATTCGCCAGATGGAGAAGGCCATGGCCTCCCTCGACATGAACCCCGAGTTCATGCATCGCTATCTGAATGAAGGATTTTCCGGCGGCGAGAAGAAACGGAACGAAATTTTGCAAATGCTGATGCTCGAGCCGAGCCTGGTCATTCTGGACGAAATCGACTCCGGCCTGGACATCGACGCGCTGAAAGTCGTGGCGGCAGCCGTCAACTCGATGCGCAGCCCGGACCGTTCGTTCCTGATCATCACCCACTACCAACGGCTGCTGAACTACATCACGCCGGACTACGTCCACGTCATGATGCAGGGCCGCATCGTCAAATCCGGCGGTCCCGAGCTGGCTCTCCGCCTTGAAGCGGAAGGTTACGACTGGATCAAGGAAGAGCTCGGCATCACGGACGAAACCGTCGGACAGGAACCCGAAGAAGAATTCAAAGTGCCGATGAACACCATTGCACCGAAATTTTGATTGCGGCTCAGGAGGATGAACGATGACGACGCAAACGGCTCTTCCGGTTGACCGCAATTCCGTGGCGGCTTTGTCCAGAGAATTGCACGAACCGGACTGGATGACCGATCTGCGCCTTGCGGCGTATGATGCGGCCGAGAAACTGGAACTCCCCCAACTGGAAAAAACCCGGATCAGCGATTGGCCGATCTGGGCTTACGGAACCCATAAACCCGAACAAACGGCAAGCGGCATCGACCAGTTGCCCGAGCAAGCGCTCCGTTTGCTGGAGGACGACGTCAAGGAACATCTGCTCGTGCAGCGCAACTCTTCGGTCATTTACCGTTCGCTGCCGGAGGAACTCAAGGCGAAGGGCGTCATTTTCACCGACCTCGGCCAGGCGGTGCGCGAGCACGGGGAATTGGTGAAGGCGCATTTCATGCAGGCGGTGAAAACGGAAGAGAACGTGCTGACCGCCCTGCATGCCGCCCTCTGGAACGGCGGCGTGTTCCTGTACGTGCCGAAAAACGTGAAAGTGGACGTCCCCTTGCACGCCCTCTTTCTGACCGACGACGCGGCCGCTTCCTTCGTGCCCCACGTCCTGATCGTGGCCGATGAAAACAGTTCGGTCACCTACGTGGACCATTATGCCGGAACGCCGGCGGGCGGTCAGCTCGTGCACAACGGCATCGTCGAAGTATTTGTCAAACAGGGGGCCCACGTGCAATTCGCCTCCATTCACGAGTTCGGCGCGCCCGTCGCCGACTTGACGTACCGCCGTTCCATCGTCGGCCAGGACGGCCGCATCGACTGGGTCATCGGCGAGATGAACCAGGGCGACACCCTCGCCGAAACGCATTCCGTTTTGCAGGGCAAAGGCGGCTTCTCCGACACGAAAGTCATCCTCGTCGGCACCGGCGAGCAACGCATGAACGTCACGACCCGTACCGTGCACGTCGGCATGAACACGACCAGCGACATGGTCACCCGCGCGGTCATGCGCGACTCCTCCACGGCCATCATCAACGGCATCACGAAGATCGAGAAGGGAGCCACCTTCGCCAACGGACAGCAGACGGAACGGGTGCTCATGCTGAGCCCTGCTGCCCGCGGCGACGCAAACCCGATGCTGCTCATCGACGAAGATGAAGTCGTGGCGGGCCATGCCGCCAGCGTCGGGCAGGTCAACCCGGATCAGGTATACTACATGATGAGCCGCGGCCTTTCCCGCGAACTGGCCACGAAGCTGATCATCAACGGGTTCCTGGCGCCCATCGTGTCGGAAATTCCGATCTCTTCCCTGGAAGAGCAGTTGAAAACCGTTGTCGAGAGGAAACTCGGACAATGATTGCGCCGGAAATTCGCGAACATTTCCCGATTCTTCAACAGACGATCAACGGGAAACCGCTCGTCTACCTGGACAGCGCCGCATCCGCGCAGCGCCCCGTGCAGGTCATCGAAGCGATCAAGCGGTATTACGAGCATGATCACGCCAACGTGCACCGCGGCGTCCACACGCTGGGCGCCCGGGCAACGGCGGCTTACGAAAACGCCAGGGAGAAAGTTGCCCGCTTCCTCGGCGCGGCATCCGCCGAGGAAATCATTTTCACCCGGGGGACGACGTCGGCGCTGAACCTCGTGGCCGCGAGTTACGCCCGATCCGTATGCGGCCCGGATGACGAAATCGTCATCACGCCGATGGAACACCACAGCAACCTGATTCCCTGGCAGCAGGCGGCGAAGGCGACGGGCGCGGCGCTGAAGACGATTCCGCTGCAACCGGACGGCACCATCTCCCTGGCCGATGCCGAGAAGGTGATCAACGCCAGGACGAAAGTGGTCGCCATCACCCATGTCTCCAACGTGCTCGGCGTCATCAACCCGGTCGAAGAACTGGCGAAGATCGCCCACCGAAACGGGGCCGTGTTGGTGGTGGACGGTGCACAAAGCACGCCCCACATGAAAATCGACGTGCGGAAGATGGACTGCGACTTTTTTGCCTTCTCCGGGCATAAAATGTGTGGGCCGACGGGAATCGGGGCATTGTATGGGAAGAAGTCGCTGCTGGAGCGGATGGAACCCGTCGAGTTCGGCGGCGAGATGATCGATTTTGTCACCCTGGAAGACGCCACCTGGAAGGACGTTCCGTACCGTTTCGAAGGGGGCACGCCGAACATCGCCGGCGCCGTCGGCCTTGCAGCGGCCATCGATTTCCTCGAATCGGTCGGGCTGGACGAAATCGAACGCCACGACCGGGAGATCACGGCATACGCCCTTGAACGCGTGCAGCAGATTCCCGGCATCCGGATTTACGGTCCGACCGCCCATCGCGCAAGTTTGATCACGTTCAATCTCGACGACATTCATCCGCATGACGTGGCGACGGTGCTCGACACGGAAGGCGTGGCCATCCGCGCCGGCCATCATTGCTGCCAACCGCTGATGAAATGGCTCGGAGCGTCGGCGACGGCGCGGGCCAGCTTCTATCTCTACAACCAACCCGATGATGTCGACCGGTGGATCGCGGCACTAATCCAGACGAAGGAGTTCTTCGGTCATGCAATTGGATGAGTTGTACAAACGGGTCATCATGGACCACTACAAATCTCCCCGCAACAAGGGCACGTTCGAAGACGATGCCGTGTCGGTGGAACTGAACAACCCGACCTGCGGCGACCGCATCTCCCTCCAGCTCAAACTGAAGGACGGCGTCGTCGAACAGGCGCGGTTTCTCGGCGAAGGATGTTCCATCTCCATGGCCTCCGCTTCCATGATGACGGAAGCCGTCAAAGGAAAGACGGTGGACGAAGCGCTCAGGCTCGCCGAAGATTTCTCTTCGATGATGACGGGTGAAGAACCGGATTTTGAATATGAGGACATTCTCGCGTTGTCCGGGGTGACCAAGTTTCCCGCCAGAATCAAATGCGCGACGCTGGCGTGGAACGCCCTGAAGAAAGGCATCCTGGAACACGCCAAACACGGATGAAAAGGAGGCTGGGTACGAATGGCCAAGCAAATGCCCGAATTGGAAGCCTACAAATACGGGTTCCGCGACGAGCACAAGGCGGTTTACCAAACCGGCAAGGGGCTGAGCCGCGACGTCGTGACGACGATCTCCAACATGAAGGGCGAACCGGAATGGATGCTGGAGTTTCGCCTGAAGTCGTTGGAACATTTTTGGAAAAAACCGTTGCCCCGCTGGGGCGGCAACCTGGACGAACTGGATTTTGACGACATCCAGTATTACGTCAAACCGTCCGAGAAACAGGGAAGAACGTGGGAAGAAGTCCCTGCCGAAATCAAGGAAACGTTCGACAAACTGGGCATTCCGGAAGCCGAGCAAAAGTTTCTCGCCGGGGTTTCGGCCCAGTACGAATCGGAAGTCGTCTATCACAACATGAAGAAGGAATTGGCCGACCAGGGCGTCATCTTCATGGATACCGACACCGCCCTGAAAGAACACCCGGAGCTGTTCAAGAAATATTTCGGCACCGTCGTTCCTCCGACGGACAACAAATTCGCCGCGTTGAACAGCGCCGTTTGGTCCGGCGGCAGCTTCATCTATGTGCCGCCCGGGGTCAAGGTGGAAATTCCGCTGCAGGCGTATTTCAGGATCAACTCGGAAAACATGGGGCAGTTTGAACGGACGCTGATCATCGCCGACGAGGGCAGCTTCGTCCATTACGTCGAAGGATGCACGGCGCCGATCTACAGCACCGATTCGCTGCACAGCGCCGTCGTGGAAATCATCGTGAAGAAGGACGCACGGGTTCGTTACACGACGATCCAAAACTGGGCGCCGAACGTCTACAACCTGGTGACGAAGCGGGCGGTATGCGAAGAGAACGCCACGATGGAATGGATCGACGGCAACATCGGCTCCAAGCTGACGATGAAATACCCGGCATGCGTGCTGAAAGGCCGCGGAGCGAAAGGGCACGTGTTGTCCATCGCCGTCGCCGGCCGGGGACAGCATCAGGATGCGGGTGCCAAAATGATCCACCTGGCGCCCGAAACGACGTCCACCATCGTCTCCAAGTCGATCAGCAAGCAGGGCGGCAAAGTGTCCTATCGCGGGCTGACGTCCTTCGGGCGCGATTCCGCGGGATCCAAGGCCAACATCCAGTGCGACACGCTGATCATGGACAAAGAATCGACGTCGGATACGATTCCGTACAACGAAGTGCGCAACGACAACATCATTCTGGAGCACGAAGCGACCGTTTCGAAAGTGTCCGAAGAACAGCTCTTCTATCTGATGAGCCGCGGCATGACCGAAGCGGAAGCGACCCAGATGATCATCATGGGCTTCATCGAGCCGTTCACGAAGGAACTGCCGATGGAGTACGCCGTCGAGATGAACCGCTTGATCAAGTTCGAAATGGAAGGTTCGATCGGCTGACGAAATCTGTTGCGCAACAAGGGTTGAGAACAGGCTCTCATCGAATCCGCAGAAATTTTCTGCGGATTCTTTTTTTATATTCGTCCTGAAAATGTAGAACGGGTGTGCCGGGAAAGACTTCTTGGCGATCCGGTTAACCAGCGAATGGAAGCTCTACTATCCTCGTTCGCGCATTCCAGCAAACCAATTAGGAAAGTTGAGAATCCACAATGAAGGCCTTGAAAACAAGAAATGGACATTAATCTTCACCAACGACGGGAAGCTCACGGTCGTCCGACCAGCGCGATCCGAAGCTGGGTGCCGACGGGCGATCGTTGTCAAGGTGGAGGACGACAGGTTGGATGAAATGCTGGGTGTCGTGCAGGAGTCGATACTCTGTAAGCCTGGGTGCCGTTGGATGCGGTTCGTTTCATTCCTGAATTTTAAATGAGGAACTAAAATGAAAAGCCGCCATACGGCGGCTGTGAAGGGATTAATTGCTGTACGTGACTTTTTATAACCAAGTCACGGGGTTCCAAAACATATCGCAGAACATGAAACCCCTCCCCTCAATTCAATTGTAACAAAATACCATATTTTGGTCAAATGTGACCAAACGCCGGTGGCAGTGAAGATCTGGAGACGGTTGTTCCGATCGGCACCGATTACTTTATGCAACGGCAGACCGGATCCGTTCGAACGTTTATCACTGAATATGGTATCTGTGACAATCTGACCGATTTTTAACGGATGAAGAAGAATTGCTGGGCATATGTTGAAGCAACGGTCCAGGGATTTCGGAACCGTCAACGTCGTCGTCGACGGAAAAAAATCGGAACCTGCTGCCTGTCGGACGTCCGGATGCATGTGCCGCTGTTCGCCATCGGTGTCGCCCCGGAGTTGCTAGCGGGATCCGGTCACGAAAATTGCGCGTTTGAAAGGAGGAACGTGAACCATGGAATTTACGGCTTACGATATTGCACTCATTCCGTTGATCATCGCCTTGGTCGAGATCATCAAGCAGGTGACGAACATTCCCGGACGCTGGGTGCCTCTGCTGAATCTGGCTCTCGGCCAGATCGCGGCGTTCGTGTATGTGTCGCCGGATGACCCGAAATATGCGGTTCTGTCCGGCCTGGTCATGGCATTTTCGGCGATGGGCATGTGGAGCGGAACCAAAAACATCATTGGGAAGTGATCTGGCGGCAAGGTTGGATGGCGGCGGAGGACAAAACTTCCTGGACTTGCGTAAGTTGTATGAGGCAAGGTTGACAAGGGTCGCCGCCGGATCGGCGGGAAGGGACGGTCCCGGAACGGGTCGTTGCGTCAGTCGGGTGCACCGGGCAACATTCGGCCGAAGGGAGGCGTTTGACCCATGATCGACTGGAGAAGAAAGCTGAGCAGCCGGAAGTTTTGGGCTTTGTTGGCCGGGGTGGTGACCAGCATCCTCGTGCTGGCCGGCGCCGGAGAAGACACCATCGTGAAAATCACCGCGCTCGTCACTTCGGTTGGCGCCGTGATCGCCTACATTTTGGCGGAAGCCACCGTGGATTGCAAAAACGGAAAAGGGGGAGGCAAAGAAGAGTGAAACCCGCGGATTTCATCGCCCGCATTGCCCCGATTGCGGTCAAGCTCCGCCATGAAGGTTCGCCGATTTTCCCTTCCCTGCGAATCGCCCAGGCGGCCCATGAAACGGGATGGAAAATCCATCCCTGGAACAACCTTGTCGGCCTGAAGGTCGGATCCGGAAAACCGAACGCGTACTGGGACGGATCGAGCGTGCGGACCGGAACGTGGGAAGTGATCAACGGCCAGCGCATCGACACAACGGCGAACTGGCGCGCCTACCGGACGATCGAGGATTGCTTCCGCGATCAGGATTTGTTGTTTGCAACCAGCCGGTACGCGCGGGTGAGGGCCGCCGTTACGCCTCGGGAACAGGCGGACATGCTCCAGGCTTGCGGATACGCCACTGACCCCCGCTACGCGGAAAAGTTGAAAGCGATCATGGATGCCCATGGCCTTGAAAAATTCGACAGGGAGGTGCCAACCGTGCAGGAATCACAAACGGAGTTGATCAGGAAGGTCGGAGAGCTGGAAGAACGGCTGAAGCTCGTTCCGGCCCCCGCATGGTTCACGGCGGAATTCGGCAGCGCCGACTTGGACGGGTTGATCCACGAACCGGTGCTGACGGCAGAAGGCTGGCGGGTTTTGGCCGTGGCGCTCAGGGCGCAGGAGCGGCTCAGAGCAGCAACATCGGATCCGCAACAATGACGGTGACGATGGCCAACAGGTAAGCCGCCAGCGGAACGAAGGACAGGATGCCGAGGATGAGGCCGGCCTTCGCGTAAGGATGCCTGTGCAGGTTGAGCGCGCCCATGAAAACGGCAATGATGCCGAAAATGACGCCAAAGAACACAAAGATGAGCAAAACGTTGCTGACCAAAGCCAGTATGCCCAGGACGAGCGCCGCCTGGCACGGACCGTGCGTCGGATTGCCCGGCTGTCCAAACGAAGGTCCGGGCGCCGGCGGGACCGCATCAAAGGGGATCGCAGCCGGTTCACGTTCCATATCCCATTCCTCCCGATCATGAACGGATATCTCCATTGTATCACGACTCCGCATATTTTCACATTTTCCGCCCAACCTACAACACGGAAACGTTCATCGCACAACATTGCAGCCTGATTCCATGCGAGAGACAAAAGGAGATGGACAGCATGAATGGAAAGCAGAGCGGCAAAGGCGAACGAAGGAAACGGTCCGGGCGGATGGCGGCATTCCTCGCGTTCTGCATGGTGATCGCCGCTATCGCCGGCTGCGCGAACGGCAACACCGCCGCTCACGACACGGAGCGGGACGGCACCGGCGGCGACACGGGCATCCATTCCCGGGCGCGGGATGACGAAGGCCGGAAATTTCGCATGCGCGGCCTCGGCCTTCGGCCGTTGGCGGATGACGCCGGAAGCAAAAACCACGGCAACGAGCAGGACGGCATCATCCGGCTGACCCGCAAAGACGGCGAACTGTACGTGCCGGTCCGCGATTTGGCCGAAAAACTGGAATTCAAAACGAATGTCGATCCGGAAACGGGCACGTTCCGGATCGGCGACAACGACGTGGCGTTCGAACTGAAGGCCGGATCCGCGGAAGCGAGCCGTTACGGGGATCCCGTCCGGCTGGACAAGCCGGCGGTCAGCATGAACGGAGAATTGTATGCCCCGCTGGATACGGTCAGGCAGCTTTTTGACGGCGTGTTCGAATATGAACTGGACGGCGAATCGCTTCGCCTGAAACCGCAGGAAGAACCCGCTGACGATTCCGGTTTGCCGGAATTCAGGGACGATCCTTACGATCCGTACACCAATCCGTCCGGGGCGAAGGAATCTTCCGGAAGGCCGGAGGATGATGCCGGCAAGCCCGCGGACATTCCCGTCGACGCCGAACTGAAAAACATCGACGTCAATGCGCTGATCAAAACAGCCCATCAATATATCGGCGTTCCCTACGTGTTCGGCGCCAAACCGTATCCGCAATCCAAGGTTTTCGATTGTTCTTCCTTCGTGCAATACGTGTACGGCAAACACGGCGTGGAGCTTCCGCGGTCGAGCCGCAAACAGGCTACCGTCGGCCAGCCGGTCAAGCGGACGGAACTGCGCAAGGGGGATCTGTTGTTCTTCTATTTGCCGGGCCGGTACAAATCGAACGACATCGTCGGCCACGTGGGCATCTACATCGGGAACGGAAAAATGATCCATTCCTCGAACAAGCCCAAGGACGGCGTCCAGGTGACGGACATCAACAAAGCGTTTTGGAAAAAGACGTATTTATCCGCACGAAGGGTCGTCTACTGATCATGCAGAAAACCGGCTTCGCGGAAGCATGGCTTGCGCAAAGACGGTTTTTGGCGTTCATGGGGACGGCGCCGTCATGCAGGCGGGGCCGTTGCCGCCGCTCCCGCATCAGACGAAAACCGTTTCGATGACAAGGTCTTGCCGCTTGGACAGGTCGACAAATTCGTCCATGATGCGGACGAGCGGACGGAACGGATCGTGCGGATTGTTCATGATGATGGTGCCCGTCTGCCCGTCTCGGAAAAGCACCCGTTTGCCGATGAAATTGGGAATCATGTTTCGGATGAACGTCTGGACGATGACGGGATCCAGCTGGGAAAAGCTGAGATCGTGCAACTCCCTCAGCACGTAGATCAAATCCCGCTTGCGCCGGTAAGCACGGGGAGAGATCATGGCACTGTAGATGTCGGCCACCGCCACGATCCAGGAATACTCGTGAATGTCGTCCCCTTTCAAACCGTGGGGGTATCCGGAACCGTCAAGCCGCTCGTGATGCTGCAGGGCAACGAGACCGAACTCGGGTTGGTCGGGCAGTGAACGGCTCAAAATTTCATGGCCGTACACGGTGTGTTGCTTGACCATTTCAAATTCTTCGGGGGTCAGTCTGGCCGGTTTGTTCAGGATGTTCGGGTCGATTTTGCTTTTGCCGATGTCATGGAGATAGCCGGCTTTCGCGATTTTGCGGGCTTCTTCCTCGCTCTTGCCGAGCCATCGGGCGATCGTGTATGAAAGCATGCCGACCTGGACGCTGTGCTGGTACGTATAGTCATCCTGCGTATTGAGCAACAGCAACAGGCTGACAAAATCCGATTCCTTGCGCAGGTTGTCAATCAGCGGTTCGAAATGCTGGTCGAGGCTTTCTTCTTCGATGATGCCGTCTTCGTGGACACGAAAATAATAGTCCTTGATCCCTTTGACGGCGCTTTCAAACCTCGGTCCGGCCTCCATGACAATGGCTTTGATCTGGGGATTGGACTCGATTTCGATTCCGGACGGGTTCCGCAATGCAATGTCCACGCTGTCGATGCGATGCATTCGGAGTTTTTCGATGTCGTCTTCCGTGAGTATTCTGTCTTTGGGCATGACAAACAGGCCAGTCGGATTGAATACGTCTTCCAACAATCGGTCGCCGGCCTGCAGATACTCGATTTGAACCCTCACCGATACGCCTCCTTGCCCATGCTGGCATTCCACTTATTAGTATAATAGCAACACGCCAAAGAAATTGACAATACAAAAACCGGACGCATTGCGGTCTGATGCAAGCGCCGCGGTTGTTGTATAATGGGCCTGTGAGCCTGTGATACCAAGTGGGGAGCCGGGGGGAGTTCAGCTTGACGGGTACGACGAAACGACTGATTTTGTTGCACACCAACGACGTGCACAGCTGTTTTGAAAACATGCCGAAGCTCGCCGCCGCCATCCGCCGTTTTCGCGCCGCGCATGCAACGGATGAATTGTTGATCGTCGATTGCGGCGATCACATGGACCGCATGCGCGGGGAAACGGAAGGAACCGCGGGTGAAGCCAATGTGGCGGTACTGAACGCGACCGGATGCGAGGTGTTTTTGCCCGGCAACAACGAAGGGCTCACTTTCACCCGTTCGCAGCTGGAGCGGGCTTTCGCCGGGGCTTCCTTCGCCGTTCTGTGCACCAACCTGACCGATCGTTCCGGCTCCCGGCCTTCCTGGCTGAAACGGACGCTCATCCTGGACAAAGGCGGACGGAAGATCGGGTTGGTCGGCATTACCGCATCGTACAACGATTTTTACGGGCCGCTCGGCTGGCATGCGGAAGATCCGTTTGCCGCCGTGGGGGCGGCGGTGCGGGAATTGCGCGGACGGACGGATCTCATCGTCGTCATGTCCCACGTCGGCCTCCGGTTTGACCGGGAACTGGCGGAGAAAGTGCCGGACATTGACTGCATTGTCGGCGGCCATACCCATCACCTGCTGGAAAAGGCGGAGCGGGCGGGCGATACGCTGATCGGTTGCGCCGGCAAGCTTGGCACCCATCTCGGCGTGATGGAGCTCGAATTTGCGGAAGGCGGCGGAAGGCCGGTCGCGATGGACGGCTATGCGATCGATGTGACGGAAGAAACGGATGACGCCGAAGTCGCCGGCTTGATCGAAGACGTCCGCCGGACCAGCCTGCACGCCCTCGACCGTCCGGCTGCGGTGTTGTCCGAGCCGATTCCCCACGATCCCCTGGCCGAGTCGGATTTGGGCAACGTGCTGGCGGACGGACTGAGGCAATGGACCGGGGCGGAAATCGGGCTCGTCAACGGCGGACAACTGCTGGGCGGGCTGGACGGCGGAACGCGAACGGAATACGATCTGCTGTCGGTGTGCCCGTCGCCGATCAATCCGTGCAGCCTCCTCCTTTCCGGCAGGGACATTCTCGAGGCGCTGGAACAGTCCCTCGTGGAAGGCCACGCCCGGATGGAAATCCGCGGCTACGGTTTCCGGGGGAAGGTGCTTGGCACGCTGTGTGCCAGCGGCATGACGATCCGGTATGACGCTTCGGGTGAAGCCCTTCACCGCGTCGTGGAAGTCCGCATCGGCGAGCGGCCGCTGGAACCGGATCGCCTCTACCGGGTCGGCACCATCGACATGTTCACCTTCGGCGTCGGCTACCCGACTTTGGGCAAGGGGCAGGAATTGACGTATTATTTGCCCGAGTTTCTGCGCGACGTGCTGCGCAGGCAACTGTCGGACCGCCAGGCGGTCCGGCTCGGCAAAATCCGCCGTTTCATTCCCGTTTGAACATGAACGGAGATGCTTTTTTTGTTGCCGCGGCCGTCCTGTTCCGTTACGATTAGCTTGTGGGCTTGCGGGATCTTTGACTACCAGAGGCAGGACGGTGCAGGAATTCATGCGATTGCTACCGATTTCCAAATGCAGGTCGGGCATGCGTTTGGCCAGACCCATTTTCAACGATGATGGGCTGGTGCTGCTCGGTACCGGCGTGGAATTGACCGATCATTTGATTGGCCGGCTGCGGGACCACGGCGTCTCCTATTTGTACATATCCGATGAGCGGACGGACGATCTGTTCGTTCCCGAACTCGTCTCCCCGGAAACCCGCCAGAAGGCCGTGGCGCAAGTCCGAACTTCCTTCCGGCAGCTCATGGGCGAGACGAACCGGAAAACGACCCCCGGCCTGCTGGCCAAGGAATTCAAAGCCGTCCTGTCCATGATCATCGATGACCTGAGCAGCAACAAGGATGCGATGATCATGCTCATGGACATGAACCTGGCCGATCATTACCTGTACCATCACTCCGTCAACGTCTGCATCTACAGCTGCCTCCTCGGCATGCACGCCGGGTACGACCGGGATACGCTCACGGTTCTCGGACTCGGTGCCCTGCTGCACGACATCGGAAAAACGAAAATTCCCCTGGAGCTCCTGAACAAAAAAGGGAAACTGACCGACCTGGAATGGGAAACGATCAAAACCCACACGGAATACGGGTTCCTGATGTTGAAGGATGAACCGAACATCCCTCTCCTGGCTGCCCATTGCGCCCTCCAGCATCACGAACGGCTCGACGGCAGCGGATATCCGCGAGGGCTCAAGGGGGACGAAATCCACGAATTCGCCCAGTGGATCGGGCTGACCGATTCCTACGACGCCATGACCACCCACCGGGTGTACCGGCAGACCTTACTGCCGCACCAGGCTTTGGAAGTGTTGTATACGGGCGCGGGCACGCTGTACAACATGAGGATGGTCGAATTGTTCCGGGACAAGGTGGCCGCGTATCCGCTCGGCGCTACCGTCCGCATCAGCACCGGAGAAACCGGCGTCGTGGTGGACATCAACGCATCGAGCCCGGTGCGGCCGATCATCCGCGTGCTGGAAAATGAACGCGGAGAACCGCTGAACGAGCCGTATGAAGTGGATTTGACCAAACAGTTGTCGATCATGATCGTGGAATACAATGAGTTGGACTAGGCCGTTATCATCGGATACAATGAAGCGTAGACCAACAGCAGGAGGAAGCCCTATGTCGTTCCGTTTGGCGGGAATCGCCCCGTCCTCCGGGATCTCACCCGAACATGACCCGTGGGATCCTCTCCTCTCCCGGCGGCGCCATGGCCGCCACGTGCTCACCAGCGTCGAGGTGACCGTTTCGAACATGTGCAACATGCGGTGCGAACATTGCGCGGTCGGCCATACGCTGGTCATGCGGGAAGGCGAAAAGCGTCCGCTTGCCGAACTGCTCGCCCGCCTGGACGAAGTGGAGCATCTGGAGACGATCAGCATCACCGGCGGAGAACCGACGCTCATCGAAGACACCGTCGACAACTGGATCATCCCCCTGTTGCGATACGCCCGATCCCGGGGCGTCAAGTCGCAGCTCAATTCCAACCTGACCCTGGACTACGGCAGGTATGAGCGCATCGCTCCCCATCTGGACGTCATGCATATTTCCTTCAATTACACCGGTGCGGACGATTTTCACCGGATCGGATTTGCCAAGGCGGATCGGCCGGCTTCGCCTGAAACCGCCGCCCGCCTGTATGAGCGGATGGTGGAAAATGCGCGGAAACTGAGCGAAGGCGGGTTGCTCGTTTCCGCCGAATCGATGCTGAACACCCGGACACGGCCGCATATCGGGCAAATCCACAAAATGATTGTGGAGATGGGATGTTTCCGGCACGAAGTCCATCCGATGTACCAGAGCGATTATGCCGAAGGGCTGCCGGTGCTCACGCTGGATGAGCTGCGGGAAGCGATCGGCGAATTGCTCGACGTCCGGGATCCTTCGGTCTGGATGTTGTTCGGCACCCTGCCGTTCTTCCGATGCAGCGCGGATCCGCGGGACCAGGCGCTCCTCGACCGCCTGGCGGCAGCGGAAAACGTGACCGTCCGAAACGATCCCGACGGCCGGAACCGGCTCAATGTCAACCTGTTTACCGGCGACGTCTATGTGACGGATTTCGCGTCCGTTCCGCCCCTCGGCAACATCGCCACGGACCGGCTCGACGACGTGTTCGAACAGTGGTTGAATCATCCGTTGTGCCGCTCGGTCAATTGTTACTGCCCGAAAGCAAAATGTTGCGGCCCGAACCTTCTGGTCGCCCAAATGTATTATCCTTCCACCGATTTCACGGTGCGGCGTGCGGCAGGAGACTAACCGAATGGAGTGCTGCAGATGTCATTGAGAACGGTATTTGTCATCATCGTCGGGCTTGCGGTTCTGTATTTGATGTTCACCGCCGGCTTGCCGTTCATGCTGGCGCTTTTGGTGGCGCTGTTTTTGGAACCCCTCGTCCAGTTGATGATGCGAAAATTGAAAATGAACCGTGTGGTGGCGGCCGTCACGGCCAGCACCCTGTTTACCCTGGTCGTCGTCGGCCTGTTTTTCCTGATCATGGTCAAAATCTACTCGGAAGTGATGGCGTTTCTGAGGAATTTGCCGAAGTTTGTCGAGCAGGCCAACCTGATCGTCCAGGACCTGCTGGCGAAAACGCAGACCGCCTTCGACGAACTGCCCGCCGACGTGGTCGTGACGATCCAGAACGCGGCCGACGCGGGCGTGGATACGCTGATCAACGCGCTCAGTTCGCTGTCGCGGTCCATGTTCAATCTGGCCGCCGTCGTTCCGAACATGTTCATTCTGTTCATCATTTTCATCGTCGCCCTGTACTTGATGACCATCGGCCTGAATTCCATGAAGCAGTCGTTTCTTTCCTTCTTCGAAGAATCGTCCCGGACGAAAGTCAGCGACGTGTTGGACAATTTGCGCGGGTCCATTTTCGGATTCATCCGGGCCCAGGCGATCCTGAGCGGCCTCACGTATCTGGTGGCGTTCCTCGGCCTGGCCATCCTCCGGGTGGACTACGCCTCGGTCATCGCCCTGTTGATCATGATCGTCGACATTCTCCCCGTCCTCGGCACCGGATCGGTGCTCGTGCCCTGGGCGATCATCTGTCTGGCCATGGGCAACTATTTGCTGGCGATCGGACTCTTCGTGCTGTTCCTGTTCATCACCGCATTCCGCAAGATGATCGAACCGAAAATCATCGGCAACTCCATCGGCCTCAGTCCCCTTTCGACGCTCATCAGCCTGTGGATCGGATTCGAGCTGGTCGGCGTCATCGGCGTCTTCCTCGGCCCCATCGTGCTGATCATCTACCAGGCGATGCGCAGGGTCGGCCTGCTCAACATCCATATCCGGCTGGACGACGCCTGATTTTCCGGTTTTCCCGCCGGCATCCCAACCGCATAGACCGAAAGATGTGCGAAAGCCCAGGACCGTTCCTGGGCTTTTGGTCATATGGTAAAGGGAAAACGATGACAAATGCGCATGGTTGACGTGCGCCAGCGACGGAGGAGGAGACAGGTTTGTTGGATCAGGTACGCGTCTGGTGTCCGTATGTCAGCCCGTTTGACCCGTGTCCGTCGATTCGCGCCAAGACGTACGTCGTCCCGCCGAACCTTTTTCTTTCGTTCCAGCCGGAACGGCTGCCCCAGTTTTCCCTGACGGAAGCGCTCCGCCGGGGAACGCTCTGGCCGGCGCTGTACAGCCCGTATCCGGCCGGGGACAAAGGATGAGCAAAGGAGCGATCGACGGATGGAACACGTGCAGGCAGGCAAAGTGGATGAACGGTTTTATGAGCTTTTGCAGCGGCTGCAGGAAGCGGATTTCGCCCTCGTGGAGTTAAACCTGTACTTGGATACCCACCCGAACGACGAAGCGGCCATTGCCCAATACAACCATCTGGTGCAACAGCGCTGGATGCTGGCCCAGGAATTCGAAAAAGCCTACGGTCCGCTCATGAACTTCGGCCACAGTTTCGTCCGGTGCCCCTGGAACTGGAACGACACGCCCTGGCCGTGGCAGGTTTGAGGAAGGACAAGGGAGGGAAAAGCTTCGCATGTGGATTTACGAGAAAAAACTGCAATATCCCGTTCGCGTCAGCAAATGCGACCCGCGAATGGCCAAATTGCTGCTTGAGCAATACGGCGGGGCGGACGGTGAACTGTCAGCGGCGCTTCGGTATTTGAACCAGCGGTATACGATTCCCGACAAGGTGATCGGGCTTCTGACCGACATTGGCACGGAGGAATTCGCCCATCTCGAGATGATAGCAACGATGGTGTACAAACTGACGAAAGATGCGACTCCGGAACAGTTGAAGGCGGCCGGCCTCGATCCGCATTACGTCAGCCACGACAACGCCCTCTTTTATCAAAACGCCGAAGGGGTTCCCTGGACGTCGGCCTATATTCAGGCCAAGGGCGACCCGATCGCCGACCTTTATGAAGACATTGCCGCGGAGGAAAAGGCGAGGGCCACCTACCAGTGGCTGATCGACATGACCGACGACGTGGACCTGCAGGACGGACTCAAATTTTTGCGGGAACGGGAAGTCATCCATTCGTTGCGGTTTCGGGAAGCGGTGGAAATTCTCAAGGCGGAACAGGGGCAGAAAAAATATTTCTAGGCTGTCAGGCGCGAAGCGGTTTCAGGCGAAGACGGGCGATTGCACGGGAAAGACCGCGGGGGGAATTCCCGCGGCCGTCTTTGTCTGCGCAACGTCATTTGCGATCCGTAATGATGACGGTCGTCCGAAGCGGGATGTGACGGTACAGAAATTCGATGTCCTTGTTTCGCATGCGGATGCAGCCGGAACTGACGGGTTGGCCGATCAGATACGGTTTGTGGGTGCCGTGAATGCCGTACTTGTAGCCGCCCCCGATGTTGAGCCCCATCCAGCGGGTGCCAAGGGGATTGTCCGGATGGCCGCCGGGGATTTGTTTGGGCAGGTAATACGGATTCACCACCTTGGTGACGATCCGGAACGTACCCGTCGGCGTCGGCCGCGTTTTTCGCCCCGTGGCAACGGGAAACCGGTACACGGGCGTGTCGTTCAGCATGACGTACAGACGGCGTTCCGACAAGTCAATCAGCAGATGGACGTCGTCTTCGACGGCTTCCGCGGCCACGTCCGGAACGGCCAGCAGGCATCCGGCCGCGAGCAGGAGCGCGGCGGCCAGGCGGCCGATGAACGAATGCCATTTCATCATCCCATCACCTTCTGCATAGGATGCGCCCGTGTTCCGCCGTTCATGCGCGAACCCCCCTGCCGCGCAATAACGGCAGGGGGGCCGGATGACGGACGTCTGGTTGAACCCGCAAGCGGAGACGGTGTGCGCCGCAAGCCTTCTTCCTTCCGTTTCAGGAAACTTCGCTTTTGGCATTCTGCTGCTGGTGCAGCCACCGGGCGTATTCCAGGGGACGGGAGATGGCCCGCGCGTAGGCCTCCTTGTCGCCGATCCGGTAAAACACCTGTCTGGACGGCTTGGAGTTGACTTCAAGCAGCCAGATGTTGCGGTTTTGGTCCACCGCGATGTCCAGGGCAAATTCGCACATGCGGCCGAAAATCGATTCCAGCGCATCGCCCATGAGCAGGCCGAAGGCGTAAATTTCATCCGCGGTTTTCCGGGCCTGCCGGGCGTTGTTGAACCAGAGGGTGAGCAGTTTCATCATGGGCACGGCGCGGCCGCCGCCATGCAGGTTGCTGGTGACGCTTCCCGCCGGACCGACCCGGCCGGCGCAACCGGTCACTTCCCATTTTCCGTTGCCGTTTTTCTGGACGAGCATGCGGTAATCGTGCACGCTGCCGTTTTTCAGCCGCAGATCGATGGCCTGCTGGATGATGTAACGGTTGGCCGGTTTTTTGGCCAGCACGATTTCCCTTAGCTGCAGCAAATTGACCCGCCGCTCGGGAATGATGCGGCGATTTTTCATGCGCCCGCGGACGGAATAGACGCCGGGAGCCATGCGCTCGATGCGCAGGATGTCCCGGCCGCCCGTGCCGTTGATCGGCTTCAGGAAAACCGTCTTGCGAACGAGCAGCTCCCGGCGCAGGTCGTCAAACCGGCGATACAGCGTCGTGTGCGGCAAATAGGGCCGGATGGCGGGTTTGCGGGCGAGAAGCTGATACAATTTCCACTTGTTGGCCAGCGGTGCGCTGATGAAGCGCAGATGCGGATTTCGCTTGCGGAACGAGGAGACGACGCGGTACCGTTCCACGGAATGGAAACGGCTCCGGTCCATGAACAGGTCCGGATACGGAATCCATTTTCGCTTCCATTTGCGCGAAGCGGTGTCATAGACGTGCGCGCGGATGCGCCGGTTCGCTTCATCGATGTTTTCCGGCGCGAACACGCAGACGTCGACGCCGAGTTTTTTGCCGGCTATCGTCAGCAACCGGAAATAATGCCGTTCTTCGAACGTCCGTTTTTTGCCCATATAGAGCGACAATACACCCAGAGTCAGTTTCGGCAAACAGGTTCACCTTCCTCCGGCGGGTTTCCGGATTTTTGCCTTCCGGTTGACGAGCCATGTGCTGTACTGGATGAGCCGTTTCAGCGATTTTTTGCGGATGTGGGGCTCATCGAATTTCATCGGTTTCGAATTCGCCTCGAAAAACCACAACCTGGCCGAAGTGTCGACACCGAGATCGAGGGACAACTCCCCGAGCTCGTGCCCGCAGGACCGCTCGATCTGTTTGGCCAGCAGGAGCGACGCCTTGCGCGCGCGGCCCAATATTTTTTTGGCCGATCGCGCATTGAAGGCGCTCGTCAAAAGCCGCTGCGGGTTTTCGATGGAGCCGCCGCGGGGCACGTGGGTGGTGATGCTGAATTCACCCGCCAGCCGGGCGCCAATGCCGGTGACCGACCAGGCGCCCTTCCCGTTCTTCTGGACGAGCACGCGAAGGTCGAAGGGCCTGCCGCCGCATTTGGCCAGCCTGATGCCCTGTTGCACGATGTAGTCTTCGCCCCCCGCCAGCTCCTGGATTTTCGCCTTCAGCTCGGCATGGGTCGGAAACTTGAAAGCATGGTTGCCGGTCTTTTCCTGGAAATCCATCACATATCGGCTTTTCTTTATCTTCGGCCGCCGCCTCACGCGCATGATGCCCATCCCGGCTTTGCCCCTGACCGGTTTCAGGTACAGGAACGGATACTTTTTGAGCATGGGAATGAGATTCAGATCGGGACTGAATTTGCGTGTAACCGGGACGAGGGCTTTCGTCTTTTTGTGCTTGCTCAGCCATTTGAACAGCGCCCATTTGTTGAAAAATCCCGGGTTGAACAGGCGGATGCCGGGATGCCGCATGCATTCTTCCAACTTCGCCCGCACTTCCGGCAGCCACTCGTCCTCGCGCTGGGGAATCCGGTTGTAGACCACCTGCGGCACGGGGAAAAAGCGGCGTTCCCAGTTTTGCTTTTCCCTGTCCCAGGCGTATCCGATCATTTTGCGGGCGGACGGTTTCAGGTGGCGGACGGTGGTGACGTACACCAGCGCCCCCTCCGCCTGGCCGGACTCGATCAGGTCGATGAAATTTTTGCGATTGCCGCGAAACCCTTTTTCCGGGTCATCCATGGTCAGAATGGCGATGACGACTCCCGGTGCTTCATGTCCGTGCGTTCCCGTCATCAAGGTTACCCGCTCTCCCTTCCCGCCCGGAATCGGCTGAGATAGGCGCTGTATTCGAAAATGTGGCGCAAGGTGGCCACGCCCTGGGCTTTCAGCGCGGGATGTTTGAAGATGGAGCGGCCGGGTTTGGCGTTCGCTTCAAACATCCAGATGTTGTCTCGCTGGTCGATGCCGATGTCGAAACCGAGTTCGCCCAGACGATGCGGATAATTCCGTTCGATCGCTTCCGCCAGCTGGATGGCGACCTGTTTCGCCTTGTTCAGCATTTCTTCGGCTTTCGCCTGGGAACCGTAGATGCGGGTCAGCGCCGCTTCCGGCGTCATCAGCTTGCCGCCGCTGCGCACATGGGTGGTGACGCTGCCGCGTCCGGCGCGTTTGGCGCCGATGCCCGCTGCCACCCATTCGTTGTTTCCGTTTTTGTTCATGTGGAAACGGAAATCGATCGGGCAGCGGTCCAGTTCGATGAGCCGGATGCCCTGTTGGATCACGTAATTGCGCATCCGGTTGCCGCGGTTCAGGCGCGCCAGCAGGTGGGAAAAGCGGTCAAAGCGGAGCAGCAGGTTCCTTCCGCCCTGCCGGTACCGGCAGAAATACCCCTTGCGCGGATGCCAGGTCAGGCGGAAGATGCCGTTGCCGAGGCTTCCTCCCGTCGGTTTCAGGTAGACGAAGGAATGTTTCTGGAGCATCTCCCGGATGCGGGCGCCGCTCGGGTTGAAATACGATTCGGGCACATATTTCGCGGCCGGGTCACCGGCGAGCAGCCGGTAGACGTCCCATTTTTCGAAGAAACTCCAGTTGAAGATCGGAATGCGGCGGCGGATGAACCGTTCCTTGAACAGCTCCATCGATTGCAATTTTTCCGCCTTGCGGCTCGGCAACCGGTTGTAGACGACATCGGGCAGCGGGACCGTTTTCCGCACGAAGCGGCCTCCCTGGGAAAGCACAAACCCGTGAACCCGCTCATTGACCCAATCGATGTCCCGCGGACGGAAGGCGAACGGAACGGCCATGCCGCTGCCGACGCGCAACAGGCTGCGAATGAGGCTGGTGCGGGTGCCGAACAGGTTGCCCTGTCCGCTGCCCGTCGTCAGGATGCCGACGAGGGGGCCGAGGCGGATCTGGTTGTCATCGTTGCACATGATCTGGCATGTGCAAGGCTGCGGGAAGAGCAGCGTGGTCCGGGCGGAGGCGGGCAGGACGAGCTGTTTTCCGGCGCCCTTGATCAGCTTTACGGCATATTGTCCGGTTTTCCCGCCAAACCGGATCGTGACCGGCTTTTTTTTCTTCAACCGCAGGGCATTGGCCAGCATGCTGGTGACATAGACCGTTTTGTCGGATTTATTGGCAAACCGAATCGTACAGGATGTCAAACTCATCAAGTTACCCTCCCAATTGCCGATCCCGTAAATGGCAGGCATAAAGAATCGGGTTGCTGACGGCGCGCCTGAACGCCTCCCGGTCTCCGACCCGGCGAAAGACGGATCGGCCCGGCCGGGAGTTCACTTCCAGAAGGCGGATGGCTCCCGTCGGCTCGATGCCGAAATCGATGCCGATTTCCAGCAAGCGGCCGTGGCGCGCCTCGAGCACGCGGGCGACGCGCAGGCTCAGCGTGCGGATTTCTTCCGCGAGACGCCCGGCTTCGCCGGCAAACTCGGCGCGGAGCAGTTCCATCGCGTCGACCGCTTTTCCGCCGCCGTGCAAATTGCTCGTCAATTGGCCGGACGGTCCGACCCGTGCAGCCATGCCGATCCATTGCCAGCGGCCGGTCCCGTTTTTTTGCACGAACGCCCGAATGTCATACGGCTGGCCGCTTCCGGTGGTCAGTTCCAGATACGGCATGGCAACGTAGCGGCGGCGTCCGACAAACCGCGCCAGCCAGCCTTCCAGTTCCGGCCGCCGGCCGAATTCGAGGCTGATCGGCTCGTTCCGGAAGTTGCGGCCGACAATCCGGAAGCGGGCGTTGTTTTCGCTGCAGGAGGTCAGGCGGACGATGCCCCTGCCCTGGCTGCCGCCTGACGGTTTCAACACCAGATCGCCGCGTTCGGCGAGCAGGCGCCTGATGTCCCGCAGATCGCCGATTTTGTGCATTTCCGCAAGGAAGGGCCGGATGGCATCATCTCCGGACAGCATCCGCTGCACCCGGTATTTGTCGGGCAACCCGATGCCGAGAAAACGGACGTTTTCCGATGCAAGCAACCGGCGCATCTGTTTGCGGTACAGGGCATATGGATTGCCGGAGGAACAAAAAAAACGATCATAGACGAAATCGGGAAGCGGGAGGCGCCGCTTTTCCCAGCTGCCCGTGCTTTCTTTGCAGACGTAACCTTCCACCCTGTGGCCGACCCAGTCGATGTGCGCGGGAGAGAAGACGAAGACGAACAGACCCATGCGGGCGCCAATGGCGGACAGGAGCCGGTAGAAGCGGGCGTTCCCGAAAGGGGGGGACGCGTTCCGCTCGGCCGCCAGGATGCCGAGACTGCCATGGACCGATTGCACCGTGCCACCCCTTTTCCCGCTACAGGTTCGACAAATAACGGAAATATTGGACGAGGAGCCGGACGGACGGCCGGATGCCCTGCGCTTCGTTCAACAGGCCGCTGTCGTTTTTGGCCGGTTTGGAATTGACCTCGAGCAGCCATACCCGCCCGGTGCTCCGGTCCACCGCCAAATCGATGCCGAGTTCCCCGAAATGGGCGGGAATGCACGCTTCGATGCCCTGGGCGATGGTGGCGGCCGCCCGCTTCAGCCGTTCAAGCACGCCCGAGCGTCCGGCGGCCAGATTCGATTTGGCCACCGTCTGGCGCACGGGGCCGATCGTTCCGCCCTGCGCCACGTTCGAAACAAACCGCTCGTTGCCGGCGATGCGGGCAACCACGGACGTGACGTGCCACTTGCCGTTCTTGTCTTTCTGGGTGAGCGCACGGAAATCCACCGGCCGGTTGCCGACGCGAATGAGTTCGAGGCCGCGTTGGATCTGGTATTTGTTGACCCTGAGCTTGCCCGCGAGCCCCTGGATCAGCGCGTCGAGGGTGGCGTACGACTGCCGCGCCGTCGTGCCCACCGATGAGACGTCCACGACGTACCCGCCGGACGGTTTTCGGGTGATCCGGATGATGCCCTTGCCCAGGCTGCCGGTAATCGGCTTCAGAAAGACGCTTCGGTAGCGGGCGCACATCCGGCGAAGCTGTGCCGTTCCGGTGTAGGAGTGGGATTCGGGCAAGTAGCGCAATGCCGGTTTGTACCGCCTGAGCGCGCTGAACACCTCCGTTTTGTCCAGGTATTTTTCATTGAACACCCGGGTTCCGTGCACGGTTTTTGCCCGCCCCAGAAAGCGCTGCAATTCCGGCAAAGCGTCAAGTTTGCGGGACGGAAGCCGATTGTAAATGACGTCGGGGATGGGAAAACTGGATTTGTACTCCTGACCCGCCAGCGTCCAGCCTTCCACCTTGTCGTTCGTTGACCGGAGTTCGTTTGGTGTGAAAAAATAAACAAAAACGCCTTCCGCGCGGCACGCATCCGTCAGTTCGCGGCAGAAAGGCGTGATGATGCCGAATCTTCTGCCCGGTACGTTCATGATGCGCGGCAGCATGACGCCGACGAGCGGACCGATGCGGAGGGTGCGGGAGGCCGGTCGATACGCCAGGCGAAGGTTCGCGCCATGCGGCGCCAAACCGAGCTGATAGGCCAGTGAAGCACCGATGCGCAACTCGTTTCTCGATGAAGAAACGGGGATGACCCGCACGGCGTGTTTGGCCGATCCAAACCGGAGGATCACGGGCTGCCCCGTCGGAATCTTCCAACGTTTGATGACGGAATCGCTGAGCATGACCGTTCTTTCATGGCCATAGTGAAGCTGGGGATGAGTTCGCAGATGGACCTTGGTATTGGACATGTAGCCGGAACACCTTCCCTGGCACTGGGATATGGGGCTGGATAGTGCTATCATATGAGGACATATTTCCCTTGGTGAAACGTTGACAAGACGTCGGCACAAAGCGGGCGCACGCCGGGTGTGCCGGATCTTCCCGATCCGGCCTGAAGCCCGGCCGCCCGGCCGGCCGTCTTTCCGACCTGACGGGGAACAGGAGGGGGAGATCACAACCATGCATACCGCACTCGTGATCGCACTCGGCGTAGCCATCGCGGCGTTGATCGGCGGCGTGACCAATTATTTGGCGATCCGGATGCTGTTTCGGCCCCACAAGCCGAAATTTATCGGCAGCTGGCGCATCCCGTTCACGCCCGGCCTCATTCCGAAGCGGCACGAAGAAATTGCCGCCGCTCTCGGCCGCGTCGTGGCCGAGTATCTGGTGACGTCCGACGCCCTGTCGGAGCGGTTTGCCAGCGACGATTTCGCGAACCGGATTGCGGAAGATTGGACGGCGCGGTTTCGCGCGTGGATCGGCGAAGAGAGGAAGGAGATCACCGTCGGGGAACTGGCGGACCGGTGGCTGCCGGCCGGGTGGTTGACGGAAGAGACGCTGTCCGGGCTGTCCGGCAGGCTGGACGAAGGGTTTCGCGCGGTGTTTGAACGGGTTTGGGTTTCATCCGGCGCGGCGGACAAGCCTTTGGCCGGACTGATTCCGGGCTGGACGCCGGAAAAGCGGAAGGAATGGGCGGTGAAGCTGGCGAAATACGCCGTGGACATGCTTGGGAAAGAACTGGCATCGCCCGCCGGAGAGCGGCTCATCGTCCAGCTGACGAAACAGTTGGTTGACCAGGCGGGCGGGTTTCTCGGCGCCATGGCCGCCCTGTTCATGGATGAATACAAGGTGGCGGCCAGGGTGAGAATGGCGCTGCTGGACGCCCTTTCCTCGGAAGCGGCGGGGAACGCGATCGTGAGGTTTTTCGAAGAGCAATTGGCGAAGGCGGAAACGAAAACCGTTGGGGAACTGTTGGCGATGGCCGGCTTGCCCGCCAGCGACGCGGCGGAACTGGCCAAACGGGCCGGCAGCCTGATGCGCTGGGACGAGTGGTTGTCCCGGGGGATGGATTGGCAACCCGTCCCCTGGCTTGAGGAACACGCGGATCGGATTGCGGGAACGTTTTCGCACATCGCCCTGTTCCTGCTGCAACTGGCGGCCCGGCATGCGGAGCGGCTCGTCCGGGCGATCCGGTTGGAGGAGATCGTGGAACGCCAGGTGAAGAACTTTCCGATCGGGAAACTGGAAGAAGTCATCGTCAGCATCTCCGGCCGCGAATTTCGCGCGATCACCTGGCTTGGCGCCTTGCTGGGCGGCATCATCGGCCTCGTTCAGGGCATTTTGCTGCAGGTGTTGTCATGAAGAACGATGGCCACTTAGCGATGCGCCGCCGCCCGTCTGGTTTTCGCGCATGAGGTGTCATAAACCGCCCCCGGCCGGCCATACACATGGGGTATCCGGTGCCTGGCCGGTATGCTGGACGATCAGGGGGTGAACCTTCGTGCGGGAAATCAAGAGTGCGCTGTACGCGGCGCTGTCCCTCGGCATCCTCGTCTACGCCTTGCCCAGGCTCGAGGTCGGCCGCGGATTTGTGCCGGAAACGCTGTTCGGCGTGGCGTGGATCTCGATGATGCTGCTCATCATCGCCGCCCATCTGCGCATCGCGCTGCGCGTGGACGAGACGGGCGGACGGAGGGAAGACGCCGCCGGTCTGCTGCCTTTCCGGGCGCAAAAATGAATCGGGCTGCCGGTTCTGCATCCGGCAGCCCTTTTGACTCAATCACGGAGCAATTCTTCGGGCACTTCGGGGCGGTGGTACGTCCACCAGCTGGCCGTCGTAACGGCAGTCGTCGCCAGCAGGGCGAGAATGATGGACGCGTATTTAGCCAGCTTTCTCGTCATGATGATTCCTCCCATCTATTTCAATAGTGGAAATGGCTTGAAGGAGAAAAACAAGGGCCAGGAGCGGTGACTGCCAGATGAAGTTGGATGCAACGATGAGCAGGGAAGCGATTTTGTAGTACGGGGTCCAGGAAGGTTTGATGCGGGTTTTTTTGATGTTGGAAGGTGCGAACAGGGCAATCGGAACAAGGCTGGCGGCGGTGATGGCGAGCGTCCCGGTTTCCCCGACGAAACGGCTCAGCCAGGTCGCGGCAACGATGGAAAGGACCGAAACGGCCATGCACGTCGCCGAACTGCGAAAATGGAACCCTCCCGCAAAGACCCGGAGCAGCATGAACGAGGCGAAGGCAACAAACGCTTCCCGAAACATGCCGAGCGCATAACCGGCAAGCAGGATGAACAGCAAGGTCAGGCCGTTGTTGAACAATCCGATCAGGGCAAATTTCAGGACGGGAATGCTCGCGGTTTCTTCCTCGTTGGCCATGTGGATTCGCCGCGCCAAAGATTCGGCCGCCCGTTCAATCACTTCGCTTCACCTTCCTGTTGGCCAGATAGATCAAGAGCAAAATTTGGACGAGCAGGAGCACCATGAGCACCACGGCCATCATCACCTGGTCGAACTGGAAAATCGAGTACGTCAGGATCGTCAGCACGGTGATGACCATGATGGAAAAAATGAGGACATTCTCGGTGTCGAAGTGGAGGTGATCGCTTTGTTGCCGGGGGAGGAAGCCGACTCCAATCCGCATGCGGCGCGCCAGTCCGGCTGCCATGAACCCGGCTGCTGCGGTCAGCGTCTGGATCACATAGCCCATCTTGTACAGATCGGACAGCGACAGGGGAGTCAAAATCGTCAAAAACACCTGGATCAGCATTTGCAGCAGGCCAAACAAGATGTAGCCGACTGTTCCAATGATGATCGAGGAGAAAATCGGAAACTGGTACAACAGGATGAACATGACGATCAGGGATACCATCTGGACGATGAGTGAAATCGGTTCCAGATCGAAACCCATCCGGAGCAGGTAGGAGATTTCGGTGAGAATGAAGCCCGAATACAGGATATGGGTTCTGTATTCGACAAAGTCGAACCGGAACAGCGCTAGAACGAAGGCCAAACCCGCCGCAAATTCCAAAAAGGAAAACAGAAAAAAGAGCACGTGTTCCATGAAAAATCCCCTAAAATGGAGTTGGACTTCTATCCTTTATTTTACTATGAGATGCTAAGAATGGAAAGATTTTTGTGAAAACCGCTTACATTCTTCCGATTGCGATTTTGTTCGACAAGGAACGCCGGAAACCGTCATTGAGCCGTTCACCGATTCCGGCTATAATGGGATATGCAACAGATTCACACAGATCGCCGATTTCGGGGTGTAACAGATGACGACGAACAGCGGGTACGAATGGATGCCGGAAAGTTCAACGAAGCATGAACGCATTTTGAACCATATCGAGCAACTGAAGGTCGGGGAGAAAATTTCCGTCCGGAAAATCGCGAAGGAATTGGATGTCAGCGAAGGGACGGCGTATCGCGCCATCAAGGAAGCGGAAAACCGGGGACTTGTCGCGACCCGGGAACGGATCGGCACCGTCCGGGTGGAAAAAAAGGAACGCGCCAACATCCACAAACTGACGTTCGAAGAAGTGGTGCAAATCGTCGACGGGGTCGTGCTCGGCGGTGCGGACGGGCTCATGAAGCCCCTCGGAAAATTCGTCATCGGCGCGATGGAAGTGGACGCGATGAAGCGCTACATCGAACCCGACAGCCTGCTTATCGTCGGCAATCGCCAAGACGCCCACGCAGCGGCGCTGGAGCTCGGCGCGGGCATCCTCATCACGGGGGGATTTGAAACGACGCCGGAGGTGAAAAGGCTGGCCGACGACCTGCGCTTGCCGGTCATCACCTGCAGCTATGACACGTTCACCGTGGCATCCATGATCAACCGCGCGATCTACGACAACATGATCAAGAAAAAGATCATGATCGTGGAAGACATCATCACCGGCAAGAAAAAACCGGTTGCCCTGAAAACGACGAACACGGTGGAAGATTGGGAGCACCGGCTGGAAGAAACGGGCCATACCCGCTATCCGGTCGTGGACGAATGGAACCGGCTGGTCGGGATGGTCACCGGCAAAGACGTGGCGCTGGCCGACCGCAACCAGACCGTCGACCGGATCATGACGCGCAACCCGATCCGGGTGACGCCGAAAACGTCCATCGCATCGGCGGCCCACACGATGGTGTGGGAAGGCATCGAATTGTTGCCCGTCGTCGACGACAACCGGAAGCTGCTGGCCGTGCTGAGCCGCCAGGACGTGCTCAAGGCGATGCAATACATGCAGAAGCAGCCGCAGATGGGGGAAACGATCGAGTCCGCCGTATGGAACGGGTTCGAAGTGTGCCGCAACGAGGACGGCGAGCTCGTCGTGCACGGCAACATCTCCCCGGTGATGATCGGGGAGCTCGGCAACGCGTCTGAAACGGTGCTTGCGGGCCTCATGATCAAGACCGCCTTCCAGGCGATCCGCTCGCAAAAAAGAGGCGATCTTGTCCTGGAGAACATGACCGCCTACTTCATCAAACCGTTGCAGATTGACAGTGAAGTCGCCATCGTGCCGAAAACGATCGAGGTGAGCCGCAAATTCGGCAAGGTCGAAGTGGAAGTCCGCCACGGCCGGGAACTGATCGCCAAGGCGATGCTGACCGCCCAGCTGATTGAACAAGGGTGACCGGCGCGGCGGGCACGGCAGCGAACGCCGCCCGCCTTCCGCCCGCGGGGGCGGAAGGCGCCGCATCAGCGGATGCGGCTTTTGTAAATGGCGTAGTTGCGAATGCCGGCGAACAGATTGAACAGCCCGATGACGAGAAAAACGGCGCCGACCAGCATCCGGATGATGGACCCCGGCATCAGGTACAGCGGATAGACGGACAGCACGGTGAGCATCAAACCCATGGCCATGTTCTGTTTCGACTGGAACAGGCCGCGGGCGACCGGTTCGGTCTGGCGTCGCGTCTTGAACCCGTAATAAAATGAAAAGGCAAGCAAAACGGCCACCAGCACAAACGCGGCATTGCGCAAAAGATCGTACACGGGATCGTACCTCCTTGTCGGTCAACCCCAACGTACCGGATTTGGCGGGGAAAATCAATCCTCCCGGATGAACGGGCGCGCTTCCGCCCAGATCGTCAGCACGCCGGACTTGATCAGGATGACGTCCACGTCCAGGCGAAATTCCGAGTCTTTGTCCAGCGTGTACACTTTGTTTTCGATGATGCGGCGGGCGACGATGAGGGTTTCCGCCGCCGTTTCCGGCGATTTGCCGCGCAAGAGGTCCAGATCGGCGGCCAGCTTGCGGCGGAGTTCGATGGCGGTCATTTCATCGGGAGGCTGCCCGCCGGGCGGGACGGCAAGCTGCACGACGATTTCCCGGATTTCCGACGACTGGCTTCGGTTTCTGCGATACGGTTCCAGCGATTTTTTCAACTCTTCGTTCTCCACGCGCAGGCGTTCTTTTTCCATATACAAGGCGCTGAAATTTTGCTGGTGGACGGACATGTACACGGCGGCGCCGATGATCATCCCCGCCGCGATCAATCCGCCGGCCCGGAGATGCTTCATCACCCAGTCCATCGCCGGCACCCTCACGCTTCCCGCCCCCCGCATATCCAGCGGATGAGCTCCACGCCGAAATGGGCGCCGAGGAAGGCGCTGAGGATGAGCAGGATTTGCTTGACGGCCGGGGACAGGTAGCCCTGCATCACGTTGCTTTCAATGAAGCGGATCGGATCGATGCTGCCGCCGATGGCGACGACGACGGCCCAGATTTTGATGCCGGATGCGAGCTTGAGCATGTCCGCGGACGGGGACTGGAAGGTCAGCACCGAGTGGATGCCGGTCATCATGGAGGCGCCCAGCACGACGCCGAAGGCGACCATGAAATCCTGGGCCATTTTGGCGAGCAGTTGTCCCATGTGCGGCTCCCTCCGTTTCGTTCGCACCTACTCATGTATATGGAGCGCGGGACAAACTTTATGAACCTTTTCGGGAAAGCGGGGTGAATGCCTTGCCTGATTTTGTCCATCTTCACGTGCACAGCGAATACAGCCTGCTGGACGGCGCGGCCAGGATCGCCGCGTTGCCCCGGCGGGCCAGGGAACTCGGCATGCGCGCCCTGGCGCTTACCGATCACGGGGTCATGTACGGTGCCATCGCCTTCTACAAGGCCTGCATGGCCGAAGGTATCAAACCGATTATCGGCTGCGAGATGTACGTGGCCGCCGGATCGATGACGGATCGGCTGCCGCGGGGGGAACAACCGATTTACCACCTGGTGCTGCTGGCCAAAAACCGGACGGGATATGCCAACCTGCTGAAGCTGGTCACGGAGGCGCATCTCAGGGGGTTCCATTACCGGCCGAGGATCGATTTCGGCCTGCTGTCGCGGCATGCGGAAGGGCTCATCTGCCTGTCTTCGTGCCTGGCGGGCGAAGTGAACCAGCATTTGCTGCACGGCCGGGACGAGGAAGCGAGGAAGGCGGCCCTCCGGTACAAGGAACTGTTCGGCGATGATTACTTCCTCGAACTGCAGGACCACGGCATGATGGAACAGCGCCTCGTGATGCCGAAACTGATCGGTTTGGCCAGGGAGCTGGACATCCCGCTCGTCGCCACGAATGACGTCCACTATCTGCTGCCGGAAGACCACGCGCTGCAGGATGTGCTCGTGTGCATCGGCACGGGGAAGACGCTGGACGATCCCGACCGGTTGAAGTTCCACTCCGACCAGATGTACATGAAGAGCGGGGAAGAGATGGCCCGGCTGTTCGCCCACGTGCCGGAAGCGGTGGCGAACACGGCGTTGATTGCCGATCGGGTGGAGCTGGAGCTGGAGTTCGGCCGGTCGATTTTGCCCCGGTTTGAGCCGATTCCGGACGGTCTGGACGCCGCCGCCTATTTGCGCAAGCTTTGCGAGGAAGGCTTGGAGCGGCGCTACGCGGGAACGCCCGTCTGGCAGGACAAGCGGGCGATGCGGGACATTCGCAAGCGGCTGGACTACGAACTGTCCGTCATCCACCGGATGGGGTACGACGACTATTTTCTCATCGTGTGGGATTTCATCCGGTTCGCCCACGAGCAGGGCATTGCCACGGGACCGGGGCGCGGTTCCAGCGCCGGCAGCCTGGTGGCCTACGTGCTGAACATCACGGATGTGGATCCGATTCGCTACAAATTGCTGTTTGAACGGTTCCTGAACCCGGAGCGCATTTCCATGCCCGACATCGACGTCGACTTCAACGACGAGCGCCGGGATGAAGTGATCGCCTACGTGGTGCGGAAGTACGGGGCGGAACATGTCGCCCAGATCATCACCTTCGGCACGATGGCGGCCCGCGCCGCCGTGCGGGATGTCGGCCGGGTGATGAACATGCCGTACAACGAAGTGGACCGGGCGGCCAAAATGATTCCCGGCGGGCCCGGCGTCACCATCGACGGCGCGCTGGCGGAAAACGGTGAACTCGCCAACCTTGCCGCGGCGAAACCGCAGGTGGCCGGCCTGATCGCGATGGCCCGCAAGGTGGAAGGGTTTCCGCGGCACGCTTCCACCCATGCCGCCGGCGTTGTCATTTCGCGGGAGCCGCTGACGGAATACGTGCCGCTGACGGAAGGGACGGCGGTTACGCCGCTGACCCAGTATTCGATGGAGCATCTGGAAGCGATCGGCCTGCTCAAGATGGATTTTCTCGGGCTGCGCACGCTGTCCGTCATCGAGCGGGCGCAAAACTGGATCCGCGAGCGGCACGGGGCGCCCGTCGACTTCCGGAACGTGCCGGACGACGATCCGGCCACGTACGACATGCTCGGCCGCGGTGAAACCACCGGCGTGTTCCAGCTGGAGTCCGCCGGCATGCGGCGGGTGTTGAAGGAGCTGAAACCGACCCATTTCGAAGACATCATCTCGGTGCTGGCGCTGTTCCGGCCCGGGCCGATGGATTTCATTCCGCAGTTCGTGGAGGCGAAGCACGGCCGGGCGGAAGTGCGCTATCCCCATCCGGATCTGGAGCCGATCCTCAAGGACACGTACGGCATCATCGTGTACCAGGAGCAGATCATGCAGATCGCTTCCCGCATGGCGGGCTTCAGCCTGGGCGAAGCGGATTTGCTGCGCCGCGCCGTGTCCAAGAAAAAACGCGAAGTGCTGGACAAGGAGCGGGCCCATTTCGTGGCGGGCAGCGTCAAAATGGGTTACGACGCCGACACGGCCAACCAGGTGTACGACATGATCGTCCGGTTTGCCAACTACGGGTTCCCGCGGGCCCATGCCACCGCCTACGGGGTGCTGGCGTTCCAGACGGCTTACCTGAAGGCCCATTACCCGGTGGAGTTCATGGCGTCCATGCTGGCCTCCGTCACCGGCAACCAGCGCAAAACCGCCGAATACGTGGACGAATGCCGGCGCATGGGCATCGACGTGCTGCCGCCCGATGTCAACGAAAGCAGCGTGACGTTCACCCCCGTCGGCGCGGCAAGCGGCGAGGGGGCGCCGATCAGGGGGATCCGCTTTGGCCTTGCGGCCATCAAAAACGTGGGCACCCAGGCGATCGATTCGATTTTGCGCGAACGGCAGGAAGGGCCTTTTGAAGATTTGGCCGATTTTTGCCGGAGGGTCGATCTGCGCGTGTGCAACAAGCGGGTGATGGAAGCCCTCATCCAGGGCGGCGCCATGGATTCGCTGCCCGGCCATCGGGCGCAACTGGTGGCGATGCTGGACGAGGCGGTGGAGAAGGCGGTCAAATGGCGCAAGGAGAAGGAAGACTTGCAGCTGCATCTGTTCGGGTTCAACGAACAGGTGAACTGGGAGCTCGAATACCCGGAGGTGCGGCCGTATCCGCCCGCCGAACAGCTGGAAATGGAACGGGAACTTGTCGGCATGTACATATCCGGCCATCCGCTGGACAGGCATGAGGCGGTATTGTCCCGCATCGAGCCGGATCCGCTGCATTTGCTGGCGGAATACCCGGACGAAGCCGCCGTGTTCGCGGCCGGCATGATCGTGTCGGTGCGGACGCTGAACACGAAGAAAGGCCAGCCGATGGCCTTCGCCGAATTCGAAGACCGCATCCACCGCACGGAAGTGGTGCTGTTTCCCGAGACGTGGCGGAAATTCGGCCATCTGGCGCAGAAGGGCAACGTGGTGCTCGTTCGCGGAAAGCTGCAGCTCAAGGATGAAGATTTCAGCATCCTGGCCGACGAAGTGTACGACCTGAACGAGCCCGATTTGGCGGACCGCATCCTTCGCGAGCGGGAGCGGATCCGGCGCATGGAGGCCGGCCGGAAGGCCGGACGCGGGATGGCCGGGCCGGCGGACGGCCGGAAGAGCGGCGTACCGGCGCGCAAACCGGACGTGGCGATGCCGGGCCGCCAGTGGCCGGAATCGGGACAAGCCGACCCGAACGCCCGGGATGCTGGGCCGGCAGCAGGACGTCCGGGCCGGGAAGGACGGCCGCCGGAAAAGACGAATCCGCCCGATGGGTCTCCGTCCACGGGCCGGGCCAATTCCGCCGGCGAGGGCAAGCGCAGCCGAACGGAGCAGCACGTTTACGTCAAAATTGACGCCGAACACGAACAGGAAGATCGGCTGGCCCGCTTGCAGGCCCTGCTCGTCAACAATCCGGGCCCGCTCGGGACGGTGCTCTATTACGAGCGGACGAAGCAGGCCAAGGCGCTTTCGGACCGTTACCGGGTCAAACCTTCCCGGCAACTGTTCGCGGCCATTGAAGAGCTGTTCGGCGAAGGGACGGTCAGGGTCAAATAGGCGCGCGCCGCCGGCCCGGCGGGTCACCGGCTGTCAACCCCGTTCTGTTGCGGGAAAAACTGGACCTGTGCTATCATTAACTCATTGTCCAACCGCCTTTTTATCGATCAAGGAGGGTTGAACACCCAATGTGGAAAGTGATTTATATCGCTCCTACGGCGAAAGTTGCGGAACGGATCCAGAGTGAACTGACGCAGGAAGGCTTTCTCGTCCAGGTCCGTCCGATCCACATGTCCAAGCAGCAATTCGAGATTCTCGTTCCCGAAGGGGAACTGGAAGACGTGCAGGAAGTATTGAACACGATCCTGAACCGATGACGTTGCGTTGCAGCCGAACGAGGACGCTGCCATACATGCAGCCGGTACGCGATTTGCCTGGAAAGCGGTGAGGAGACCGTTGTTAAAAGACTTTTTTCAGAAAAAAAGGAAATATGCCACCATCACGTCCGACAAAGCCAAGCGTGACATTCCCGAGGGATTGATGACCAAATGCCCGAAATGCGGGGACATTTTGGTGACCAGGGAACTGGAGAAAAATTTGAAGGTGTGCCCGTCGTGCGACCATCATTTCCGCCTTTCCGCCATGGAACGGGTCCGGATGACGCTGGATGAGGGAAGGTTGTTCGAATACGATGCCGAAATGGTTTCCCTCGATCCGCTCGATTTCCCGGGTTACAGGGAGAAGTTGGAGGCAAGCCGGGCGAAAACCGGCTTGAACGAAGCGGTGGTGACCGGCGAGGGCACGATCGGCGGGCATCCCGTCGTCTTCGGTGCCATCGGATTCGATTTCTTCTCCGGCACCCTCGGTTCCGTCGTCGGCGAGAAAATCACCAACGCGGCGGAACGCGCGCTGCAGAAGCGGTATCCGCTCGTGTTGTTTTCGACGTCGGGCGGCGCGCGGATGCAGGAAGGCATCCTCAGCCTGATGCAGATGGCGAAAACGAGCGCGGTGCTGAAGCGGCTGGATGAACAGGGCATCCTGTTCATTTCCGTCATTACCGACCCGACCTACGGCGGGGTATCCGCCAGCTTTGCCATGCTCGGCGACTATGTGCTGGCCGAGCCGGGCGCGGCGTTCGGGTTCGCCGGCCGGATCGTCATCGAGCAGACGATTCGCCAGAAGCTGCCGGACAATTTCCAGACCGCCGAATTCAACCTGAAACACGGCCAGCTCGACCGGGTCGTTCACCGCAAGGACATGAAAGCGGTGTTGACCAAAATCCTCGATGTGCACGAGGCGGGGAGGAGGCTTGGCCATGGCCGGTGAAATGCCGTTTGAACAGCCGCTCCTGGAGCTCCGGGCGAAAATCGACGAACTTTCCCGTTTCAGCCGGGAGCAAAACATCGATTTCAGCGAGGAGATCGCCAGATTGGAAGCGCGTTACGCGAAATTGCAGGAAGAGATTTACGGGAACTTGACCGCGCCGCAAAAAATGCAGATTGCGCGGCTTGCCGGCAGGCCCACCGCGCTCGATTACATCCAGCGCATTTTCAGCGATTTTCTCGAATTGCACGGCGACCGGCTGTTCGGGGACGATTTGGCCATCGTCGGCGGCATCGCCAAACTGGACGGCATCCCCGTCACGGTGGTCGGGCACCAGAAGGGCAAGGACACGAAGGAAAACATTTTGCGCAATTTCGGCATGCCCCATCCCGAAGGGTTCCGCAAGGCGCTCCGGTTGATGAAACAGGCCGACAAATTCGGACGGCCGATCGTGACGTTCATCGACACGCCCGGCGCGTATCCGGGCAATGCGGCGGAAGAACGCGGGCAATCCGAGGCGATCGCCCGCAATCTGATGGAGATGGCCGCTTTTCGCGTGCCCGTCATTTGCGTGGTGATCGGCGAAGGCGGCAGCGGAGGCGCGCTCGCCCTTGGCGTCGGCAACCGTGTGCTGATGCTGGAAAACGCCATCTACTCGGTCATTTCGCCCAACGGGGCGGCTTCCATTTTGTGGAAAGATGCATCCAAAGCGGACAAAGCGGCGGAAACGATGCGCATTACGGCGAAGGACATGGTGGAACTCGGCGTGGCTGAGGAAATCATCCCAGAGCCGAAGGGAGGCGCCCACAAAGACCCGGCCTGGCAAGCGGAGCGGGTGAAGGAAGCCATTTTGCGCCATTTGCGCGAATTGCTGGAACTTTCCGGCGATCAATTGAAGGAACAACGCTTCGAAAAATTCCGGAAAATCGGCGAATTTGGCTTTCTGGATATCGAAGGGTGACAAATTTCATATAATGTGCGGCCGAGTGTTTTTATGATGGCTTTAGTTTGTTTACAATGATGGAAGTGGAGATTTTCTTCAAAAACACGGGAGGAAAACGAGCCATGCGCAAAACGAAAATCGTCTGTACGATTGGTCCCGCCAGTGAATCGCCGGAAATGTTGAGAAAAATGATCCAGGCCGGCATGAACGTGGCCAGGATGAATTTTTCCCACGGGGATTACGAGGAGCACGGCAACCGCATCCGCAACATTCGCCAGGCGGCAGCCGAACTGGGCTGCCATATCGCCATTTTGCTGGATACGAAAGGTCCTGAAATCCGGGTGGGCAAGCTGAAGGAAGAGCCCATCGAGCTGGTGCAGGGCGACACGATCATTTTGACCACGGAAGACATTCTCGGCGACAAGGAGCGCATTTCGGTCTCCTACAAAAATTTGCCGAACGATGTCAAGCCGGGTTCCGCCGTGCTCATCGACGACGGTTTGATCGGCCTCACGGTGCAGGAAGTCCACGGCGGGGAAATCGTCTGCCGGATCAACAACGGCGGCACGCTGAAGAGCAGGAAGAGCGTCAACGTGCCGGGCGTGAAAGTTGCTCTGCCGGGCATTACGGAGAAAGACCGCAACGACATTCTGTTCGGCATTGAACAGGGTGTCGACTACATCGCAGCGTCCTTCGTCCGCAAGGCGCAGGACATGCTGGAAATCCGCGAACTGCTGCAGGAAAACAACGCGACCCACATCCAGATCATCGCAAAAATCGAAAACCAGGAAGGCGTCGACAACCTGGACGAAATTTTGCAGGTGTCTGACGGCCTGATGGTCGCACGGGGCGACCTCGGGGTGGAAATCCCGGCGGAACAGGTTCCCCTCGTGCAGAAAATGATGATCCGCAAATGCAACCTGGCCGGCAAGCCGGTCATCACCGCCACCCAGATGCTCGATTCGATGCAGCGCAATCCGCGTCCGACGCGGGCGGAAGCGAGCGACGTGGCGAACGCCATTCTGGACGGAACGGATGCGCTTATGCTGTCCGGCGAGACGGCCGCGGGCAAATACCCGGTCGAATCCGTCGAAACGATGGCCCGCATCGCCGTCAGCACCGAAGCGGCGATGGATTATCGGGAAATTCTCCACAAGCAAAGCCTGGCGCAACAGATGAGCATCACCGAGGCGATCAGCCAGTCGGTGGCCAACTCGGCCCTCGACCTCGACGCCCAGGCCATTTTGACGGCAACGGAAAGCGGCTTTACGGCACGCATGGTGTCGAAATACCGCCCGAAAGCGCCGATCATCGCCGTCACCCCGAACGACCACATCATGCGCCGGTTGGCCCTCATTTGGGGCGTCGTGCCGGTCAGGGGCGAAATGGTCAGCAGCACCGACGAAATGTTCGAGATGGCGATCAACGCTGCCGTATCGGAAGGTCACGTGAAACTGGGCGATCTCGTCGTCATTACGGCGGGCGTGCCGGTCAGCCGCTCCGGAACGACGAATTTGATCAAAATCCAGCATGTCGGCGAAATCGTCGCCAAAGGACAAGGCATTGGCAACCAGCGCGCCGGCGGCCGCGTCGTGGCGGTCAAAACGCCGGAAGAAGCGTTGGATAAAATGGTGCCCGGCGGCGTGCTCATCGCTCCTGCAACGGACAAGTCCTACATGCCGGCCATCGAGAAGGCGTCCGCCATCATCACCGAGAGCGGCGGCATCACGAGCCATGCGGCCATCGTCGGCCTCGAGCTCGGCATCCCGGTCATCGTCGGCGTGGAGGATGCGGTGAACCTGCTCAGAGGGTATCACGACGTGTCGGTCAACGCCGAACTCGGCGTCATCTATTCCGGCAAGCTGAAATACATCTGATCGGTTGAATGACCGGTTGAACGGGCTTCGGCTGGGCCTCGCGACGGACGTCGCGGGGCTCTTTGTTTGGTAGACGGGGGCGGCGATCACGGCGATCAAACCGGCAGCTGGACGCCCCGGCATCGCATTTTTGCTTGATCGAATCCATTTCGTCCTTCGCCTGAACTGGATTTTTATACATCACATTGTCCGAATGTGGCTTGCACGTGCGCAATGAACTGCATTTCATGCAGTTACATTTCGGCGGTAAGCCCTCAAATGGCGATTCTTCGAAGAATGAGATGTACAAAATGCAGTTCATGGGCAATATTTCGATCGATGCGGAAAAATGTGGTGCATGAAATACAGTTCGTCTCAAAATGACTTGCCCGACAATGGCTTTCGTTGTACCGAATGAGCCAAAAAGAGGGGCGCAACATGTATGCATGCTCGCTTTTTTGGCCGTTTGGCTAAAATGAGGTACACAAAATGCACTTCGCTATCTGGATGAAGTACATTTTGTGTACCACATTTTGTGTGTCAGGCCGATTTCGGCAAAATAAAGTACATTTCATGTACTCCATAAGCGGATATTGGGCAAAAACAGGCGTTTTACGCAAAATGAAGTGCACGAAATGTACTTCATTCTCGCATGTTTGGGTGTTTGGCTGAAATGTGGTACATGAAATGCACTTCATTCTCGCTTTGTTGGCTGTTTCGTTGAAATGAGGTACACAAAATGCACTTCGCCATCTGGATGAAGTACATTTTGTGTACCACATTTTGTGTGTCAGGCCGATTTCAGCAAGATGAAGTACATTTCATGTACTCCATAAGCGGATATTGGGCAAAAACAGGCGTTTTACGCAAAATGAAGTACACGAAATGTACTTCATTCTCGCATGTTTGGCTGTTTCGTTGAAATGAGGTACACAAAATGCACTTCGCCATCTGGATGAAGTACATTTTGTGTACCACATTTTGTGTGTCAGGCCGATTTCGGCAAGATGAAGTACATTTCATGTACTCCATAAGCGGCTATTGGGCAAAAACAGGCGTTTTACGCAAAATGAAGTGCACGAAATGTACTTCATTCTCGCATGTTTGGGTGTTTGGCTGAAATGTGGTACACAAAATGCACTTCATTCTCGCATGTTTGGCTGTTTCGTTGAAATGAGGTACACAAAATGCACTTCGTTATCTGGATGAAGTACATTTTGTGTACCACATTTTGTGTGTCAGGCCGATTTCAGCAAGATGAAGTACATTTCATGTACTCCATAAGCGGATATTGGGTAAAAACAGGCGTTTTACGCAAAATGAAGTACACGAAATGTACTTCATTCTCGCATGTTTGGCTGTTTCGTTGAAATGAGGTACACAAAATGCACTTCGCCATCTGGATGAAGTACATTTTGTGTACTTTATTTTGCATGTCGGATGGTATGGGGACATCCTCTGCGGGTGTGCCCAAAGCGCGAAACAGGCACCGCTTGTCTGCTCTTCGTGAGCACCCTTTGGACAAAAGCCGGGGCGTTGATGCAAAATGGAAGGAGACCGTCATGTCGCTTGGCATGATGCGAGCCAATATCCGTCCATGACAGGAGGAAGGCGCAATGAACGAAGATCGGACCGGTCAAAAACGGGACGGAGTCAATGGAACGGAAGCCGAAGCGGATGAAAGAGACCGCAGCAAGGCAGTGGAGAGCGGAAGCGCCGGGACCATGGCAACCGGTGGAGGCACCGGCGCCGGATCAGGCGAAGGGGGTGGCATGAGCATGAACGAGACAGACATCAACAAGACAGACGGAGGGACTGACGGGTTCCGCGGGAACGACGAGATTGGCGTGAACGGAGGGACTGACGGGTTCCGCAGAAATGACCAGATCGGCGTGAACGGAGGGACTGACGGGTTCCGCGGGAACGACGAGATTGGCGTGAACGGAGGGACTGACGGGTTCCGCAGAAATGACCAGATCGGCGTGAACGGAGGGACTGACGGGTTCCGCGGGAACGACGAGATTGGCGTGAACGGAGGGACTGACGGGTTCCGCGGGAACGACGAGATCGGCGTGAACGGAGGGACTGACGGGTTCCGCAGAAACGACCAGATCGGCGTGAACGGAGGGACCGACGGGTTCCGCAGAAACGACCAGATCGGCGTGAACGGAGGGACTGACGGGTTCCGCGGGAACGACGAGATCGGCGTGAACGGAGGGACCGACGGGTTCCGCAGAAACGACCAGATCGGCGTGAACGGAGGGACTGACGGGTTCCGCGGGAACGACGATATTGGCGTGAACGGAGGGACCGACGGGTTCCGCGGCAACGACGAGATCGGCGTGAACGGCGGGCCCGAAACCGGCCCGATTTTCGCGCATCGACAACGGGTCCGCTATCACGAAACGGACCAGATGGGCGTTGTGTATCACGCCAATTATTTGAACTGGTTCGAGATTGCCCGCACGGAATGGATCCGCAAGATCGGATATCCGTACGGCCGCCTGGAAACGGAAGGTTTGCTGCTGCCGGTGCTGGAGGCGAATGTGCATTATCGGCAGCCGGCAAAGTACGATGATGAAGTGGAGATCGAAGTGAAAATGGTCGAATGCACGCCGCTCAGGCTCGGCTTTGCGTACGTGGTGCGGCGGGTTGCCGACGGAACGGAACTGGCGGTCGGCAGCAGCCGCCACGTCTGGATGAACCGCAGCTGGAAACCGGCCAGATTGGACAAGGCGATGCCGGATTTGTTCGCAACCCTCTGCGGTTTGGTGTCGGGGGACGAATAACGCCGTTCGAATTGACGGCCCCATGCGCATGCGGCAACATGCTTCGAAGGCGAATCGCAATCGGCGGTTAGCCGCCGTCCATCACCCTTCGCCACGGTCGACCGAACCGTACCGGATGTAATTCCGGATGTCCCGGAACACGCCGGCGCGGTGGAAGGAAAGCCCGATGATGACCAGCGTCGGACCGAGCAAGAGGCCGATGAAGCCGAACAGCTTCAACCCGACGAACAGGCTGATCAGGGTGACGAGAGGGTACAGGCCGAGGCTGCTTGAATACACTTTCGGTTCCGACAGATGGCGGGCGATCATGACGATGGCATACAGCACGGCAAGCCCGATGCCGAAGGTGATGTTGCCTTCGATGAACACGTAGATGATCCACGGGACGAACACGATGCTGATCCCGAGGTACGGCAGCAAATCGATCAACCCGATCAAGAGCCCCATCGTAAGGGCATACGGCAGCCGGAGCAGGAACAGGCCGATGATCACCAGCACGGTCGTGATCGAAATGAGGATGAGCTGCGCCCGAACGAAACCGAACAGCGCCCGGTTCAGGTCGACCCAGACGGCGCTCGCGGTTTTGACGATTTTTTGCGGCAGGTTGGCGCTGATCCACGCCGCGATCTTGTCCCAGTCCTTGGTGATGAAGAAAGCCGCAAGCATCGCCACCAAAAGCCCGATCGTCACGTTCGGCAGGGCGCTCAAAAACTGGAGCAATCCTTGTCCCAGGCTTTGCAGAACGCCGGAGATGAACGTTGCGGCCGTTTCGCCGATGGACGAGATGCTGCGGTCCACCGTTTCCTTCACGCCGGTTTCCGCATAAAGGCCGTTGATTCGTTCGAGAAACCGGTTCAGCGTGTTTGACCGGAAGAAGGAATCGATGTTGGCGAACCATTTTTCGTAATTGAGGTTGATGTATTGCACAAGCCGGTTGCTCTCCGCGATGATGCGGATGATGATCAGGGTGACAAGACCGCCGAGCACGCCGACGATCAACACGAGGGAAAGCGTGACGGAAAGCCAACGGGGAATTTTCATTTTGCGGTGAAACATGTTCACAATCGGCCGGATGGCAAGCGCCAGCAGCAACCCGATCAGGAACGGGTACATGAGCGGCAGGCCGAAGTAGATCGCAAGGAATGTCAACGCAACGATGGCGGCCACCCAGAGGGCACGCAGAAACCGGTACGGCAGATCATGGTTCATGGCTTTCTCTCCGCGAATCGAAATTTACCCATATTGTAACATATTTGCTGGCGTCGAATTGCTATAGAAAATAATATGCCGCCCTTGTTCACTTCTCCGGGAAAATCCTTTATTATGATAAGGGTGGTCTAATCTTGTTTTATTCTAAGAGCAGTTCTTATCTTTTCCGGATAAAGAGCGGTTCTTAATCCTCATAGGATGATTCCCAATCCAGTCAAAGGAGAGTCGAACGATGTCAGTGACAAAAGGGCTTGAAGGAATCGTTGCAGCCGCTTCCTCGATAAGCTCAATCATCGACGGCGTGTTGACCTACCGGGGTTACAACATCGATGACTTGGCTGAGAACGCTTCCTTCGAAGAAGTGATCCATCTGCTTTGGTACGGCAAGCTGCCCAATGCGAACGAACTGAAGCGACTCCAGGAGCAACTCTCGGAGCATGCGCCCGTTCCGGATGCGGTGACGGACATTCTGCGCACCGCGCCCGTCAGCGCCCATCCGATGGCGGTGTTGCGCACGGCGGTGTCCGCGCTGGCCCTCCACGATCCGGAAGCGGATGACATGAGCGAATCCGCCAACTTGCGCAAGGCGATCAAACTGCAGGCGAAATTGCCGACCATCGTGGCCGCCTATGCGAGAATCCGGGATGGAAAGGAACCGGTTGCGCCGCTCCAAAACGTTTCGTTGGCATACAACTTCCTTTACATGTTGAACGGGACCCATCCGGACGCCATTGCCGTGACGGCGATGGACAAGGCGCTTGTTCTCCATGCCGACCATGAACTGAACGCCTCCACCTTCGCTTCCCGCGTCACCGTCGCCACGCTGTCGGACATCTATTCCGGCGTGACGAGCGCGATCGGGGCCCTGAAAGGTCCGCTGCACGGCGGTGCCAACGAAGGCGTCATGGCGATGCTGGAGGAGATCGGTTCGGAAGACAACGTCGAGCCCTATGTCAAAGCGAAGCTGGAAGCCCGCGAACGCATCATGGGCTTCGGCCACCGGGTGTACAAAAACGGCGATCCGCGGGCCAAACATTTGCAAAAAATGTCCCTCGAACTCGGCAAAACGACCGGAAACATGAAATGGTACAACATGTCGGTGAAAATCGAGGAACTGGTGACCGGCATGAAGGGATTGAAGCCGAATGTGGACTTCTATTCCGCTTCGGTATATACTTCCCTTGGCATTCCGCGTTATTTGTTCACGCCCATTTTTGCGGTTAGCCGCGTGTCCGGATGGACGGCGCACATCATGGAGCAGTACGCGGACAACCGTTTGATTCGCCCGCGGGCGGAATACGTCGGCCCGACCGGCCAAAAGTTTGTGCCGATCGGCGAACGGGCATAATCATGTTGTCGGCCATGACAGCGGATACGGGGCGGATTGCGGACGAATCCGGCACGGGCCGGTGAGCCGCGGCCCTCGCCAACGCCTGTCACAGGAAAGATATGCAATCATCGATACGGAGGGAAACAACCATGGCGAATTACGAACACCTGACTCCGCCGCAAACCGGCGGCAAAATCACGATCGACAACGGCAAGCTGATCGTGCCGGACAATCCGATCATCCCGTTCATCGAAGGCGACGGTACGGGCCGCGACATTTGGCGGGCTTCGAAACGCGTGCTGGACGCCGCCGTCGAGAAGGCTTACAAAGGCGGCAAAAAAATCGAATGGTTTGAAGTGTACGCCGGTGAAAAGGCGTTCAACAAATTCAACAACTGGCTGCCGAACGACACCCTTGAAGCCGTGCGCGAATACATCGTCGCCATCAAGGGCCCGCTGACCACGCCGGTCGGCGGCGGCATCCGCTCCCTGAATGTGGCGCTGCGCCAGGAGCTGGACCTGTACGTATGCCTGCGCCCGGTCCGCTACTTCAACGGCGTGCCGTCTCCGGTCAAGCGGCCGGATCTGGTCAACATGGTCATTTTCCGCGAAAACACGGAAGACATCTATGCGGGCATCGAATGGCCGTCCGGTTCGGAAGAAGTCAAGAAAGTGATCAAATTCCTGCAGGAAGAAATGGGCGTCAAAAAGATCCGCTTCCCGGAAACGAGCGGCATCGGCATCAAGCCCGTTTCCTCGGAAGGTTCGAAACGGCTCATCCGCGCGGCCATCGAATACGCCATCAAGCACAACCGCAAATCCGTCACCCTGGTGCACAAGGGCAACATCATGAAGTTCACGGAAGGCGCGTTCAAAAACTGGGGCTACGAGCTGGCGGAAGAAGAGTACGCGGACAAGACGTTCACCTGGGCCCAGTATGACCGCATCAAGGAAGCCGAAGGCGTGGAAGCCGCCAACAAGGCCCAGAAGGAAGCCGAAGCAGCCGGCAAAATCATCGTCAAGGACACGATTGCCGACATCATGCTGCAACAGGTGCTGACCCGTCCGGCGGAATTCGACGTCATCGCCACGCTGAACCTGAACGGCGACTACCTGTCCGACGCGCTGGCGGCGCAAGTGGGCGGCATCGGCATCGCGCCGGGGGCCAACATCAACTACGTGACGGGACATGCCATCTTCGAGGCAACCCACGGCACGGCGCCGAAATACGCCGACCTGGATGTCGTCAACCCGGGTTCGGTCATTCTGTCCGGCGTCATGATGCTGGAGCACATGGGCTGGCTGGAGGCTGCCGACCTGATCTACAAGGGCATGGAAACGGCCATCGCCAACAAGACGGTCACCTACGACTTCGCGCGTCTGATGGAAGGCGCCAAAGAAGTCAAATGCTCCGAGTTCGCGGACGAAATCATCAAACACATGTAATGGACCACCCCCGCCGGGCATATGGTTTTACCATATGATGGGTTGAGGGGGTACCGGTCACATGGCTTTCGGAAGAAGAAAGATCACCGTCGTTGGCGCCGGTTTCACCGGCGCCACGACTGCTTTTATGCTGGCCCGGGAGGAGCTCGGAGACGTGGTGCTCATCGACGTGCCCGATCTGGAAAGCCCGACGAAGGGCAAGGCGCTCGACATGCTCGAGTCCGCTCCGGTGCTCGGGTTTGACAGCCGGATCACCGGCGCGAGCGATTACGCGGCGGCGGCCGGGTCCGATCTGGTCATCGTCACCGCGGGCGCGGCGCGCAAGCCGGGCATGAGCCGGGATGATCTCGTCCACGTGAACGCCCGCATCGTGCGCTCCGTCTGCGAAACCATCCGCGAAGCGTGTCCCGGAGCCGTCGTCATTGTGCTCAGCAATCCGGTCGATGCGATGACCTGGGTGGCCTGGCGAACCCTCGGGTTTCCGAAAAACCGGGTCATGGGCCAGTCCGGCGTGCTGGATGCCGCCCGGTTCAACGCCTTTATCGCCATGGAACTGAACGTGTCCGTGGAAGACGTGCGCAGCCTCGTGCTGGGCGGCCACGGCGACGACATGGTTCCCCTGGTGCGTTCGGCCACCGTCGGCGGCGTACCCGTCACCGAACTGCTTGCCCCCGAGCGGATCGACGCGATCGTGCAGCGCACCCGCACCGGCGGCGGGGAAATCGTCCGGCTCCTGGGCAATGGCAGCGCCTATTATGCCCCGGCCGCTTCCCTCCTGCAAATGGCGGAAGCGATCCTGAAGGACAAAAAGCGGATTTTGCCGGCGATCACCCTCCTGGAAGGGGAATACGGCTGCGACGGGCTGTTTATGGGCGTGCCGGTGGTGCTTGGCGCGGGCGGCGTCGAAAAGGTGATCGAGCTGGCGTTGACCGACGAGGAGAAAGCGGCTCTTGACCGCTCGGCGAATTCGGTCCGGAACGTCATCGCGGTGGCGGAAGGCTGACGACGGGCGAATGACCGAAGGGGCTGATGGCCGAAGACGGCGGGATGCGCGAAACGATACGGTTGAAACGGCCGGCGCCGGAACGGCTCCGACGGACCCCTGGAGATCCGGGGTGAACCGATACCGCGCGGCCGCCAATCCGGATGCGAGGCTCCGCGATTGCGTGATCGGCGAACGGGGCGATGACCGGCATCCGGGACGGACGGCATGCGACGAAGACGGGCATGGCCCGTCCGTTTTTCTTTTTCACCGGGTTTTTGTATACTGGAAGCGGATGTTTGCCATGATTCCAAATCGGGAGGGTTCAGCATGTTCCAGTTGTATCAATGGATGTACCTGATCCATGTGCTTGGCGCCGTCGCATTGGGCTACTATTTCGTGTTGCCGTTTCTTCTCAAACGTACCCGTTCGTTGTCCGGTCAACCGCTGGCCGAATTCGCGGGCAACGTCCATGCCGTCGGCCGGATCATGCAGTTGTTTTTGCTCGTCCAGCTGGTCACCGGCGTGTACATGATGCTGGGGAGCCGCTACGAAGTGTTCTGGGAGACCGCGGTGCTTGTGCTGCTGATCGCCATCGGTGCGCTGACCGGCATTATGGGAGGCAAGCTGAAAAAGGCGGTCAAGGCGATTAATTCGGGCGGCGACGGCACGGCGGCGCTTGCCTCCGTGCGTACGCTCAGCTGGTGGCTGTTCGTCGCGTTGCTCCTGATGGTTTACGTGATGACGGTTCACGAATACTTTTTTGCCTGAGGGGCCGCAACCTTTTCCGTACCGCCTCCGTCTATGAGCGCGAGGTGATCACATGGACAGAAAAACAAGGCGTTGGTCCGTGACGGCGCTGATTCTGGCTTGCGCCCTCGCGTTTGCCGCCTGCGGCAACGGAGCAACCGGCACGCCTGACGGAGACGCCCTGCAGCAAGAACCGTCACCGAACGGAGCGGAGGAACAAAACGGACAAGAAGACGCGGGGGAAAGCGAAACCGGCGATAGCGCAGGTGACGAACCCGCCTCGTCCGGAAACGACGCCGGGGAAAACGAAACGGGTGACACCCTGAATCCGGATGGACCCGTCGAAAGCCCCGCCTCCGGAGAGCCTCCGGCGCAGACGAAGGACGTTGAAGTGGAAGTGGAGGGCATGAAGGAGACGCGGACGGGTACGCTGACGGTTTCGGACAACGGGTACCATCTGTACGTCATCCCGCCCTACGTGTTCACGGCGGAAGAGCCGGGCGCCGATGTGGTGTACATGGAAGCGTTCCCCGATTATTCGATGCGGATCCAGGCACTTCCGGCGGATACGGATCCGGCCTTCCTGCGGCAAATCGCGGAAGAGGAACTGAAAACGACCGGCGGTTCTTTCGAGGAACGCAAGGGAGACGCCATTTACGATCCGCGCTTGCGCGGCGCCGAGTTTTACCTGCAATCCGTGGACGAGGAACTGGTCAAAAAGATCATCGTCATGAAAATCGACGGCCTCTTGTTCCGGTTCACGATGTTCCTGCCCGTCGGCGGCGAGGCATCGGATGGGGCGGAATCCGGATTCAACGCCATGATCGGAACGGTTCGTGCCCATTGACGGCGGGACGAGCCCGATGACGAATGAAAAAACACCCGCAATGTCCATCGGCCCGGCAAAGCCGGCGGGCAACGCGGGTGTTTTTTCGTGTACATGTTTACCCTATTCTGCAACCGTCGGGACACCGCGGCCTGGCATTTTGACGTTCGGCGTCAAACGTCCGGACGAAAAATCGAGTCCAGATACCGGTTCAGCACGCGGATGACCTGATCGCGCCCGAGCCGCCGCGGGTCCACCAGGACGTGCAAGGCGAGCCCGTCCACGAGGGCGTACACGGTTTCCGTTTCCAAATCCAGGTCGAGGCCCGGGCGAAGAAATCCGCCCTTGTCCAGATTCCGCAACAGGCCGCCCATGCCCTTGCGCAGGTCGTCCTGCGGGCCGTCCGGAAAACCGCCGGCGTGCTTGCCATGGTAAATGTAGGCGAACCAGACCTCCATTTCAAGGGAAGTATCGGGATCGAGCGGAATCAGCTCGAGCAACAGGCGGATGACCATCTCCCGGGGCGGGAGGCCGCTGTCCAGGATCGCTTCGAGCCGCGCATGAACCCGCTCTTTCACCAGATTCATGGCATACGCAAACAGTTCGGCCTGGGAAGGAAAGTAGTGCCGGACCGCGCCAAGGGACATGCCGGCTTTCCTGGCGATGCTCCGGACGGTGGCCTGTTCCATGCCCTCCTTGGCAATGATCGCGCACGCGGCCTCCGCGATGATTCGTTTTTGCATGTCGTGATCGACAACTTTGGGCATGGAGTACGGATCACATCCATTTCAAAATACACTTGTATTGTAAAAAGAGCGGTGCTATAATCGATATTGTTTCAATACAATTGTATTACAAAAGAGAGGGGGCTGGCAATATGGGATTTGTGGCCTGGGCCATCGCGGCCAGTGAAATCGCCTTTTGGATCGTGATCGCGGCGGGGTTGTTTTTCCGCTATGTGCTGCGGCGAAATCGGACGGGACTGGTACTGCTTATGTTGACGCCCGTCATTGATTTGATTTTGCTGCTTCTGACGGCCGTCGATCTGTCCCGCGGAGCGACGGCAACGTGGGCTCACGGGTTGGCGGCGGTATATATCGGGGTGTCGGTTGCCTTCGGGAAAACGATGATCGCATGGGCGGATGACAAGTTCCGCCGGCACGTGCTGAAACAACCGCTGCCCAAAATCGAACGGTACGGCCGGGATCACGCCATTCATTATGCCAAGGGGTTCTTGCGGCACGTTCTCGCATTCCTGATCGGCGGCTCGCTTGCCGGCCTGATCGTCTGGTGGGTCGGCGATTGGTCCCGCACCGCCGGCATGGTCGGCATTATGGGACGGTGGGGCATTGTCCTTCTGATCGATTTTCTCATTACCTGCTCGTTCTTTATCTGGCCCAAGAAACCGGGAAAGGAAATGCCGGCCTGACGGCGAAACACGCGAAGGCGGCGCGTCCCGGTGCATCGGTTTTGAAAAAAAAGCACAAAAAATCGCCGGCGGCAGCCGGCGGAAAAACGAGCCCGCACGAACGAGTACGGGCTGTTTCATTGCTCAGGACAATTCGTCCAGCGCCTTCTCGAAGCTCGGGGCGAAATGTTCGAGAAAATAGTCCGCCTCGGGCACGCCGAGCTTGCGGAGCGAATCGAGAATCTGGTTTTTGGCCACGGCGAATTCCCGGTTGCCCGCGGACAGCTCGGTCACGCATTTCAGGTAGGCGTCCAGCAGATCGGCCGCCTTCACGTAGCGGCGCAGTTCGTTCTGCAGATCGTGCTTGCCGGTGACGAGCGGACGGTATACGTTTTTGAGCGGGTCCGGCACCATGTCCAGCAACCGTTCCGAGGCGAGCTGCTCGATTTCCCGGAAATTGTCCAGCATGCCGGACGAATGGTGTTTCACCGGCGTCGGGATGTCCCCCGTAAACACTTCCGTCGTGTCGTGGAAGAGCGCCATCACGACCGCCTTGTCCGTGGGCACGTTTTTCCCGTACACTTCGTTGGCGATGGAGCAGAGGGCGTGGGTGAGGAGGGCCGTCTGGAACGAGTGTTCCGCGACGTTTTCCGTCACCGTGTTTCGCATCAGGCTCCATCGCTTGATGTATCTGAGCCGGTACATGTAGGCAAAAAAATGGCTGTTCATCCGCGCGCATTCCCCCTGTTCCGGTCGATCCGAAATACCCTCATTATACCGTCCGGCCGGGATGCGCACAAGTGTTCCGGTTCACCGAATCTTTTTCGGCACGGCGGTTCTTTTGGCTTCCGAGTTGTGTTACTATTTTAGAAGGAGCAAGGAAAAAGATCACTCACGGGGACAGCGGAGGAATCGGAGCACATGGAACGGTTTCAGGACAGCATCTATCGATTGCTCGTGGAGACGAGCACCAATCTTCCGGCGGACGTGCGCAAACGGATCAAGGAAGCGCAGGCGAAGGAAGATGAAGGAACGCGGGCGGCGTTGTCGCTGACGACGATTGCCCGGAATATCGACATGGCGGAATGCAACGTATCGCCCATCTGCCAGGATACCGGCATGCCGACGTTCGTGCTGCATGTGCCGGTGGGCGCCAGCCAGATCGAAATGAAAAAGGCGATCCGCGCGGCGGTGGCCCAGGCCACGAAGGACGGAAAGCTGCGCACGAATTCCGTCGATTCGCTGACGGGGGCGAATTCCGGCGACAACCTCGGTCCGGGAACGCCGGTGATCCATTTTGAGCAATGGGAGCGGGACGACATCGAAGTTCGCCTCATCCTGAAGGGCGGCGGCTGCGAAAACAAAAACATCCAATACAGCCTGCCCGCTGAACTGGAAGGGCTCGGACGGGCTGGTCGCGACCTGGACGGCATCCGCAAGTGCATTTTGCATGCGGTGTATCAGGCGCAGGGCCACGGTTGCAGCGCCGGATTCATCGGCGTCGGCATCGGCGGCGACCGCACGACCGGCTACGAATTGGCCAAACAGCAGCTGTTCCGCCATCTCGATGACGTGAACCCGATTGAAGAGCTGCGGCAGTTGGAAGACTATATCATGGAAAACGCCAACAAACTCGGCATCGGGACGATGGGCTTCGGCGGTGAAGTGACGTTGCTTGGCTGCAAGATCGGCGTCATGAACCGGCTGCCCGCCAGCTTCTTCGTGTCCGTCGCTTACAACTGTTGGGCGTTCCGCCGGCAGGGCGTGTTGCTGGACGGCGCGACGGGAGAAATCCGGCAATGGCTGTACGAGAGCGGCAGCGAGTTGTCCATGGCGGGAGCGGAAGCGGGAGACGCCGCCCGGGCCGGCTTGTCCGGGCAAGGCGAAGCGGCGGAAGGCGAACGCCGGCAGTTCGTGCTCACTCCGCCGATCAGCGAGGAGCAGATTCGCCAGCTGAAAGTCGGCGACGTGGTCATCATCAACGGCCGCATGCACACCGGGCGCGATGCGCTGCACAAGCATCTGGTCAACCACGACTCGCCGGTCGAGCTGAACGGCGAAGTGCTTTACCACTGCGGACCGGTCATGCTGAAGGATGAAAACGGCGAATGGCACGTGAAAGCGGCCGGCCCGACCACCAGCATCCGGGAAGAACCGTACCAGGCGGACATCATCCGCAAGTTCGGCATCCGCGCCGTCATCGGCAAGGGCGGCATGGGACCGAAGACGCTGGCCGCCCTGAAGGAGCACGGGGCCGTGTATCTCAACGCCATCGGCGGCGCGGCGCAATATTATGCCGAAACGGTCAAGAAGGTGGAAGGGGTCCACTTCATGGAGTTTGGCATTCCGGAAGCGATGTGGCATTTGAACGTGGAAGGATTCGCCGCCATCGTGACGATGGATGCCCACGGAAACAGCCTGCATGCCGACGTGGAACACGACTCGCTCAAGAAGCTGGAGCAGTTCCGCGAACCGGTATTCAAATGATCACAAAAGAACGGACATCGGGAGCAACAACGGAAGCCGAGGCCAACTGCAGCCTCGGCTTGACCATTTGGCGAAAATCGGGGGAATTCGGTGCATGAGACGGTTCAGCACGCGGCTGTCGTTCATGTTCATCCTGTTGATCGGCCTGTCTCTTGTTTCGGCCGGCCTCCTTGTCATCCGCGTGGTGGAAAACTCCCATCTGAAGGCGGCGGAAGACGCGATGGAACGGGAGTTGCGTCTGCTTGTCCGCGAACTGGCAACGCCGGCGGACGACGATTCGGACGCCGGATCGGGCGTCGGTTCGGCAGGCGGGCTGGCGCGTTACGAACGGTTCGCCGCCGACACCGACCGGTTATTGGGCGCCCGCGTCACGATCATCGGTTCGGACGGAACCGTGTTGGCGGATTCGCGGTTGTCGCCCGGCGAGATGGACAACCATGCCGGGCGGGAGGAAATACGCGAGGCGAGTGCCGACGGCATCGGTTTTTCGCTCCGCCAAAGCGAATCGCTGGACCGCAAACTGCTGTACGCCGCCATGCCGATTGCCGCCGGCGAATCGGGGGAACCGGCAGCATATGTGCGCATCGCGTTCGGCATGGACATGCTGGAACAGACGAAAGACCGTCTGCGGCGGCTGGTCGCGCTTTGGTTGCTGGCGTTCATGTTGATCGCCGGCCTGATCAGTTACCGGATCGCGAAGGGGTTGTCCCGGCCGCTGGAGCGGGCCGTGCGGGTTGCGCGAAAAATCGCGAGGCAGCAGCTTGATGCCCGGTTGCCGGAGGGCGGCAAGGACGAGTTTGCCCAGTTGAGCCGGGCGATCAACGTCATGGCGGACAGTCTGCAAAGCCAGATGGAAGCGGCCCGGGCCGGCGGGAAAAGGCTCGCCAGCGTGCTTGACAAAATGATCAGCGGCGTCATGCTGATCGACTCCTCCGGCACCATTCAACTTGCCAACCGGAAAGCGGAAGACATGCTCGGATTTTCCGCCCGCGAATTGGTCGGCCGCACGTTCGGGGACGTTCGCGGCCTGTCCGAATTTCCGCCCGAATTGACGGCGCTGGTGCGGATTTGCCTGGAGCGTCGCGAGCCGCTCCTGGAAGAATTGACGTTCCATTATCCGGAAGAACGCATCATCGAAACGAGCCTCGTGCCCATCGGCTTGCAGGAAGAAAATGACGGCATCGTCATCGTGCTGCACGACATCACCGAAATCCGGCACCTCGAACGGGTGCGCAGCCAATTCGTCGCCAACGTGTCCCACGAATTGCGCACGCCGGTGGCGGCCATCCGCGGCTATGCCGAAACGCTGAAGGCCGGTGCCATGAACGATGCGGAAATCGCGGATTCGTTCCTGCAAATCATCATTGACGAAAGCCGCCGGCTCGGCCGGCTCATCGAAGACATCCTCGACCTGTCCAACATCGAATCGAAACAGGTGGCGCTCCATTTTGCTCCGGTCGATCTTCGTCCGTTCATCGGAAAAATGATCGGCACGGTGCAGCCGGCCGCGGACAAAAACCGGCTGCGGCTCACCTGGCAGGTTGAGGACCATTTGCACATCGAGGCGGATGAAGACAAGCTCGGGCAAATCGTGATCAATTTGCTGAGCAACGCCATCGCCTATACGCCGGAAGGCGGTTCGGTGTACGTGACGGCTCGCGCGGTGCCGGGCGGGTCGGAAACCGGCGACGACGAACGGGTGCGCATTGAAGTGCGTGACACGGGCATCGGCATCCCCCGCAAAGATTTGCCGCGCATCTTCGAACGGTTTTACCGGGTCGACAAAGCGAGAAGCCGCGGTTCCGGCGGCACCGGGCTGGGTCTTTCCATCGTGAAGCATCTGGTCGAACTGCATCACGGTTCCATCACGGTGGAAAGCAAACCGGGCGCCGGTTCCGTGTTCATCGTCGAATTGCCGGTCATTCAACCTTGGGACGAAAGTTGATCATCCGTTAACATTTGTGTGTTACAGTTGACAAAGGGGGGATGAACGTTGAAACCGACCATTCTCGTCATTGAAGACGAGCCGACGCTGGCGAGGCTGCTCGTCTACAACCTGACCCAGGAAGGCTACGAGACCACAGTGGCCGAGCACGGGGGGGAAGGGCTCCGACTGGCCGTCACAAAATCGTTCGACCTGATCATTCTGGACATCATGCTGCCCGGGCTGAACGGGTTCGAAGTGCTGTCCCGCATGCGGGAGCAAAACGTCAAAACTCCGGTCATCATCTTGACGGCACGCAATGCGGAGGACGAGATCGTGCGGGGGCTCCGTCTCGGAGCGGATGATTACATGACGAAGCCGTTCGGCGTCAGCGAGCTGTTGGCCCGCGTGTCGGCGGTGCTGCGGCGGGCGAGCGGGCGCCCGGAGTCGGAAGACGGTTCATCCCGGAGCGAAAACAAGATCGAAATCGGCGACATCACCATTTATCCGGAAAAATATGAAGTGTGGGCAGCGGGCGAACCGATCGCCCTTCGGCCCAAGGAATTCGAAGTGTTGCTGTACCTCATTCAGCGTCCCGGCGTCGTGGTGACGAGGGACGATCTGATGAACGTGGTGTGGGGATTCGATTACGCTGGCGGCCAGCGGACGGTCGACGTGCACGTCAGCTCGCTGCGCAAGAAGCTGGAGCTGGGCCGGAAATCGCTCAAAATCGAAGCGATTCGAGGCGTCGGCTATAAGGTCGTTTTCCCTCGTCCGGGCAGTTCCTGAAGCCGGGAGGAAAAACCGAATGCGGTGGAAATGGAAGAAAAAACCTTTTTGGTCGGCGGCGGCTGCTGAATCATGCTATACTGTTCTGGGAATCTATCGCGCGGAAGGACGGAGAACGGAACATGGCCTTCATGGATGACGATTTTTTGCTGACGAACCCGACGGCAAAAACGTTGTATCACGAATATGCCGCCAAAATGCCGATCATCGATTACCACTGCCACCTCATTCCCCGGGAAATATCGGATAACCGCACATTCCGGAACCTGACGGAAGCATGGTTGTCCGGCGACCATTACAAATGGCGTGCCATGCGTGCCGCCGGCGTGGAAGAGCGGTTCATCACCGGTCATGCAACGGATGAAGAGAAGTTTTTCGCGTATGCGCGAACGTTGCCCCAGGCCGTCGGCAATCCCCTTTATCATTGGTCTCACTTGGAATTGCGCAGGTATTTCGGCATCGATGACATCATCAACGAAGCCAATGCGCCGGCCATCTGGACCAAGGCGAACGAACGGCTGTCCGGCCCCGGATTTTCCGCACGGGACTTCATCATCAAATCGAAGGTGCGAGTCATCTGCACGACGGACGATCCGGCGGATTCCCTGGAATACCATTTGAAGTTGCGGGAAGAACGGTCGTTCCCGGTCAAGGTGCTGCCGTCTTTCCGGCCGGACAGGGCGCTGAACATCGAAATGGACGGATTCCCGCAATACATGCGGCGTCTCGGCGAATCCGCGGGGGTGGCAATCGCAAGGTTCGATGACTTGCTCGTCGCGCTGGAAAAGCGGATCGCGTTTTTCCGCCAGGCGGGCTGCGTCGTGTCCGATCATGCGCTTGATGAGGTCCCCTACGCGGAAGCGGGCGAACGGGAAATTTCGGACATTTTCCGGAAGGCGATGGACGGCGGCAGCGTCAGTCGCGAGGAAGCGTGGAAATACAAGACCCGTTTGCTCATTTTCCTCGGCAAGCAATATGCGAAGCACGGTTGGGCGATGCAATACCATATCAACGCCCACCGCAACAACAATTCCCGCATGTTGAGCCTGCTCGGCCCGGACACCGGTTACGACGCGATGAATGACACGCCGGTGGCCCATACGTTGACGCGGCTGTTGGACGCACTGGAGAAAGAGGAAGCGCTCCCGAAAACGATTTTGTATTCCCTCAATCCGACGCAAAACCATTTGCTCGCCGCCATCATGGGCAGCTTCCAGGGCGGCGGCGTGCCGGGCAAGCTGCAGCTCGGTTCCGCCTGGTGGTTCAACGACACGAAGGAAGGCATGATCGCCCAAATGAAGGCACTGGCGGAGATCGGCCTGCTCGGCCGGTTCGTCGGCATGCTGACGGATTCCCGCAGCTTCCTTTCGTACACGCGGCACGAGTATTTCCGCCGCATTCTGTGCAATTTGATCGGCGAATGGGTCGAAGGCGGCGAACTGCCCGCCGACGAAGCATGGCTTGGCGGCATCGTGCAGGACATCTGTTTCAACAACGCCAATAACTATTTCGGTTTTGGCGTTGACGCGTAGCGGGGATTGCGTCCGTTGACGGCCTGTGGCAGGCAGGAACGACCGGTGGCAGGAACGGCAGTCAACGAGCGACCGGATGACGTTCGCCTGCGCAACGGCATGCTGCCGTCATAAACTGCATTTCGTACATCTCATTTGTTGGATTAAGCTGATATGGGCCTCGCGAACGGCAAATTGTACATCACATTTGTTGGACTAAACTGAAACGGGCCTCGTGAACTGCAATTTGTACATCACATTTTCGGGAAATGGCGAATATGACCGATTTTCTAAGAAATGTGCTGTATGTTGTGCAGTTGGCGAGCCCGTTTTTTGCCTGGATGGGGAAATATGTTGTTTAAAATGCGAAATTCATGTCGATACAAATGAGTTAGCCCCCCCATTCAATAACCTTATATCCCTGATAAAAATCAATAATTGCAACAATAATGCCTGAAATATTGTACGCTAAAAACATATTATGTTATATATAGTATATCTTAAATCCAAAAATCGCCATGGGAGGGCATGTCATGGAGAGGGAATTGGCATTGGAACTGGTGCGGGTGACCGAGCTGGCGGCGCTTGCTTCCGCTCCGTGGATGGGACGGGGGGAAAAATTCGGGGCCGATCAGGCGGCGGTCAGCGCCATGCGGGCGATGTTCGATTCGGTTTCGATCCGGGGAACGGTGGTCATCGGCGAGGGGGAAATGGACGAGGCGCCGATGCTGTACATCGGGGAACAGATTGGTACCGGCAACGGGCCGGAGGTGGACGTCGCCGTCGATCCGTTGGAAGGGACGGAAATCGTAGCCAAAGGGCTCAACAACGCCATGAGCGTCGTTGCCATCGCCCCGAAAGGAAAGTTGCTGCATGCGCCGGACATGTACATGGAGAAACTGGCCGTCGGTCCGGAATTGGCCGGCAAGCTCAACCTGCTCGACCCGGTGGAGATCAACATCCGGCGGGCGGCGGAACATCTCGGCAAGAAAGTGTCCGATTTGACGGTCATGATCCTGGAGCGGAAACGCCACGAAGAACTGATCGGCCGGCTCCGGAGGATCGGCGTCCGCATCAAGTTCCTGCATGCCGGCGACGTGGCCGGAGCGCTGGCGCCGTGTTTCCCGGAGACGGGCATCGACATGTACGTCGGTTCCGGCGGCGCCCCGGAGGGCGTGTTGGCGGCGGCCGCGATGAAAACGCTGGGCGGCGAATTGCAGGGGCGCCTCCTGCCGGCGGATGGAGAAGAATACGTCCGCTGTGTTAAAATGGGCATCGAGGATCCGTACCGCGTCCTGACCATGGAAGACATGGCGGGAGACGGCGACGTCATTTTTGCCGCCACCGGCGTCACGCCGGGGGAATTCCTCGGCGGGGTGCGCTACCTGGGCGACGACCGGGCGGAAACCCATTCCATCGTCATGCGCGCGAGAACGCGAACGGTGCGGCAAATCCGCGCCCTGCATTACTTGCCGTCCAAAACGTTGCTCCGGCAACTGGAACGGCCGGCGTCGGAACCGCGCGTTGCGGATCAATGTTGATGCGGCGGGGAGGCGAACGGCCATCGAACTGACAGAACGACAGCTGGCGATCGTCGAGATCGTCAAAAAACATGCGCCGATTACCGGGGAACAGATCGCGGAAAACCTGGGCGTGAGCCGGCCGACGCTCCGTTCGGACCTGTCCGTCCTCGTCATGCTCGGCATCATCGACGCCAAACCGAAAGTCGGCTATTTTCCCGGGCAATCGCTCCTGCCCGGGAACGCCGTGATTGACCGGCTTGCTTCCTGGAAAGTGCGCGACATCATGGGCCGTCCCGTGGTGGTGCGGGAAGACGGTTTGGTGAACGATGCGGTCATCCAGCTTTTTGTCGAGAACACCGGGCTGCTCATCGTCGTGGATGATACGGGGGCTCTGGCGGGGGTCGTTTCGGCCAAAGATTTGCTCAAGGTGACCATCGGAAATCCGAATGCGGCACACATTCCCGTCAGCATGGTGATGACCCGGCTTCCCCGCGTCGTGACCGTCCATCCGGAGGACACCGTCATGGAGGCGGCAAGGCGGATGATCGTCCACCACGTGAGCGGGCTGCCGGTCATCCGGGAGCGGTCCGGAGGCGAAGGAGAAGGAAGCGGCAGCGAAGTGGTCGGGCGGATCACGAAAACCCACATCATGCAAGTGTTGATGGAACAGTCGATGGAGACTTGACGGGAGGCACAGGTCATGACGTTGGCGGAAAAACGAATCTTTGTCTGTTCCGATGCCGTCGGCGAAACCGCGGAAGCGGTCGTCCGGGCGACGATCCGCCAGTTTGCGGACGGCAATTTCAAGGTCAAGCGGCACGGCATGCTCTCCCGGGAAGAAGAAGTCAAAGCGATCGTCAGGGAAGCTGCGGCGGCGGGGGGCGTCATCGCCTACACGTTGGTGCAGCCGGAGCTTCGGGACGCGATGCGGGAAGAAGCGATCCGCCTCGGCGTCCGGGCGGTGGATGTCATGGGCCCGATGATGCAGGCCTTCATCGACACGTTCAACGACTCGCCCAAATACAAACCGGGTTTGCTGCATGAAATGGACGAACAATATTTCCGGAAAATCGAGGCGGTGGAGTTTGCCGTCAAGTACGATGACGGGAAAGATGCCCGCGGCCTGCTGCAGGCGCAGGTGGTGCTGGTCGGCGTGTCCCGCACGTCGAAGACGCCGCTCTCCATCTATTTGGCGCACAAGGGCATCAAAACCGCCAACTATCCGCTGACGCCGGAAATCAAACCGCCGAGCGAGCTGTTTGTCGCGAGCGGCCGTCTCATCGTCGGACTGACGATGGATCCGGAACGGCTTCTGAAAATCCGCACCGAACGGTTGAAGGCGCTCGGCTTGCCGTCGCAGGCCGCCTACGCGTCGATGGAACGGATCCGGAAAGAACTGGATTACGCGGCAGACATCATGAAGCGGTTGAATTGCCCCGTCATCGACGTGACGGAAAAATCGATTGAGGAAACGGCAAGCCTCATTTTGAACCATTTGCAGGCGTGAAACATCCCGGATCAAAACACCGAATCCGGCTTGCGGCAAAGGCGCGCGGCGAACGTTCCGCTCCGATGCCGCCAAGCGGGTCCGGTGTTTTTTGTGTGCCTGTTCAGAAGACGCCCGCCAACCGGTTCAGCCACTCCATGAACATCCCGTTCGTTTGTTCGAAGGACCGGTAGACGAGCCACAGTTCGTTGGCGGCCCGTTTCGGCGGCGTCCACAATTGTTTGAGCGTCCCCGCGGCGATGCGGTCCTGGACCAGATAATCGGGCAGGATGGTGATCCCTTTTCCACTTGCCACGAGGTCCAGCATCATGTGCAAATCGGGCGCCACATGGCGGGGCTGGATGGACGGCCGCATGCCGAACGCTTCGTGCCAAAACCGGCGGATCATCGGCAGTTCGGCGCCGTAGGCGATCCATGGCCGTTCTTCCAGACTTTCCGGCAGGCGCGTCTCATCGACGGGCGGTTCATCCGGCGAAGCGACGAGCAGGAACGTCTCTTCGGCGAACTTGACGTAAGTGAGCCCGCCGGACGGCACATATTGCGTGGAAAGGAGGACGTCCAGTTCGTGGCTTTTCAGCAGTTCCAGGAGCGGCCCGGTTTCCCCGAACGTGAACGTCAGGCGATAGGGGGCATCCGGCAGCCGGTCGAGCAGCCGTACACGGATGAACGCAACCGGTCCGCCGATCCTGAGCAGGGGAGCATCCCGGCGCACGAACCGGGCGGAGACGGCCTCGAGCCGGTCAACGGATTGCACCAGTTCGTTGTACAGCCGTTTTCCCCGGTCGGTCGGCATCATCCTGCGCGGTGTCCGCACGAACAGCGGCTCGCCGATTTCCGCTTCCAACGCCGACAGGTGGCGGGAAAGCGCAGGCTGGGTCATGTACCGGGCCGCTGCCGCCGAGGAAACGGAGCCGTGCCGGTAAATGGCGATGAACGAGCGAAACCATTCGAAATCTGCCATAAAAAAATTTATACCTCACCGAAAATTCCATTATTTGTATTATAGCAAGATTCCCCTTAAAATGGAAACCGGCCGGCCGGCAAAGCCGGTGAAAAGAAAGCGGGAAAGAAGGGGAAGCACGATGGGAAAAAAGATTTTGATGGCGGTCACGAGCCACGACCAAATGGGTGACCAAAAAACCGGCATCTGGCTGTCGGAATTCGCAGAACCGTATGAAGTGTTCAAAAGCCGGGGATACGAACTGACCATCGCCAGCATCAAAGGCGGCCGGGCCCCGGTCGATCCCCGCAGCATCGACGCGGAGAAGGAGGAAAAATGGCGCGAAGCGATCGCCAGCCTGGCGGACACGCTGCCGATCGACCGGGTGACGGCGGAAGGGCACGATGCCATCTTCCTGCCCGGCGGTCACGGCACGATGTACGATCTGCCTGACAACGGCCGCCTGCAGGCGCTGATCCGCGAATTCGCCGAATCCGGCCGCATCGTGGCGGCGGTTTGTCACGGCCCGGCAGGCCTCGTCGGCGTTACGCTGTCGTCGGGCGAGCCGCTGGTGAAGGGCAAACGGCTGACGTCCTTCACGAACGAAGAGGAGCAGGCCGCCGGCTTCGACAAGATCATGCCGTTCCTGCTGGAAAGCCGGCTCCGGGAGCTCGGCGCCGAATTCACCGGCGCCGCCAAATGGGCCAATCACGTCGTCACCGACGGCAACCTGGTCACCGGCCAAAATCCCCAGTCCGGCGAAAGCGCGGCGCGCAAAGTCGTGGAACTGCTGGAACGGGCGGGTTGAGCGGCTTCAACAAATCACCAACGGAATGACAGCGTGATCAGAATCCCCGTTGAAATGAATGCCGCCCTGACGGCTTGACATGCGAAAACACCGGAGAGCCCGAGCGCTCCGGTGTTTTCGCACGGCCGGTGAAGATTGTCCCGTCTTATCCGATTCCGTCGCCCAATGCTTCCACGATTTCGATTTTGCCCCCGTACGGCAGTTCCGGCCAGTTGGCCGTCAACGAAACGGCCTCATCCAGGGAATCCGCTTCGATGATGGACATGCCGAAGATGTCGCCGGAACCGGGTTCCATGCCGTCCCGCGAAACAATCCCTCTGCTGCTTCCCGCGAAGCGAACTTTCTCGTGGCCGCGTTGTTTCAAATCGTCAAGCCAATTCCACAGATCACGGATGTTTTGCCCGGCTTCTGCTTCCGGAACGACTCCGCCACGGTAAACAAACAGAAATTGCATGCAGCGCGCCACCTCCATTTCAGTTGCAATTTGAAACCAAAACCAGTACACTCATAAATGGAAAAGAAAGTCAAGAGAGGATGCGAGGAAAATGAAATGGCCAAGACGTTCCAACTGTCCGATTGCTTCCACCCTCGATCTGATCGGGGATGCCTGGTCGCTGCTCATTGTTCGGGATATCGTGTTCGCGGGCAAGCAAACGTTCGGCGAGTTTCTCGGTTCCGATGAAGGCATCGCCAGAAACATTTTGAGCAACCGGCTGGCGCGTCTTGAACAGGCCGGATTGATCACGAAGTCTCCGCATCCGACGGACAAAAGAAAGGAACTGTACCGGCTGACGGACGCCGGCCTGGACTTGATCCCCGTACTGCTCGACTTGTCCGCCTGGGGAATGAAACATGTGCCGGAAACCGCCGAAGCCGGAGCGTGGTTGGCGGATGTTTCGCTGGAGAGGGAGCGTCTCGTCGAGCGGATCAAAGAAACCGTCAGAGGCGGCGGATCGGTGTTCACGGGCCCCGGAAGATCAAGCTGACAAGAAAAGGGCAGTCTGAACCGGGCATGGGGCATCGGCCTTGCACCGGGCCTTCGGCGACAAAAAACAAGCGCGGCCGAACCGGCCGCGCTGCGCAACCATCAGATCACTTGCTTCCGTTTTGACAAATAAGCCATCATCGCCACTCCCGCGACGGTGCAAAGCGCCGCGCACAGGCCGATCACGGTGTACCCCGCCTGCAGCCCGCGCAGCAACCCTTCGGGCGTGTCCGCTCCCACGGCATGGCGCACCGCTTCGCTGACGAAGCCGATCACGTAGTTGCCGATGACGGAGCCCACGCCCATGAGGGTCACGGTGAAAGTAACCGCCGTGTCCGTGCCCGTGGGATACCGCCTGGCGATGAACGCCATGACCGTCGGATAAATCATCGCGATGCCCATCCCCGATGCCGCAAACAGGAAGGCCGCCCCTTCCCCGCCAAAAACCGCAATGAAGGTGCAGACGGCCGAAACGGCGGAAAAAAGGATGAGCGACAGCACGTAACCGATCCGGTCCGTGACAAAGCCGAGCAGCAGGCGTGCGCCGGTAAAGCAGAGAAAAAACGCCGACAGCATCCCGGACGCCGAGACGGTGTCCCATCCGTAAGCCTTCTCGAGAAAATTCACCAGCCATCCGCCGACGGCGAGCTCGGAGACGACGCCGAAGGTAAGAATGAGGACGAGCAGCCACAGGGCGGGATCTTTCAAAAGCGTTTTGAACGGCAGGCGGTCTTCCTTGTCCGTGTTGTCCGCCGGCATCGGACTGATCAAAGAAAGCAGGAGGGGGATGAGCGACAGCAGCAACACGACGAGATACATGCCCCGCCAATCCAGCAGCCATCCGCCGATCCGCACGTTCATCAGGCCGGCGGCCATGAGCGGCGCGACGACGGAACTGAGGCCGTAAAATCCGTGGCTCAAATTCATCATCATCCCGGTATTCCGGACGAAGATGCGCGCGCCGAGGATCGCAAGGCCGATTTCCAGCATGCCGTTGCCGATGTACATCAAAAAATAGGAAGCGGCGAACGTTCCGTAATGCCGGGAAAGGGCAATCAGGATGCCGGATGCGGCCATGGAGCCGAACGCCGCCGCCATCGTCCGCCGGATGCCCCACAGGCGGGTAAGCGAGGCGGTAAAGGAACAGGCGAGCAGATATCCGAGGGAATTCAGGGAAAGCAGGGTGCCGATCTGCCCTTCGCTGAGCGCAAATTCAAACTGGATTCTGGGGATGGCCGGCCCCTTGATGTTTTCCGATAATCCGAAAATGATGAAACCGGTGAAAATCAGGCCCAATTGCAGCGCGTAAATGATGTTCCGTCCATTGGCGCGTTTAACCATGATGCGTTCAATCTCCCGTCGTGCGTCATGATGTTGGTTCAGGCATGTTTCCTTCAGTTTAGCGCAAGTTTCGCCGGCCGCCCAGTGGCGGACGCCGGCTTTAGGCGTTGCGGCGGATTTTGGTGCAAACAACCGCGGCAGCGCATTTATTGCATCCATTAAAGAATACAGGGATTTGAAAACGTGATCAACAGAACCTTCCCCGGATTTAACAGCGCGTTAACATTCGAATGAAACGGGGATAACATGACAAGCGGATAATGGCAGAAGGAAGAACGACGGGAGGAATGCAAACATGGCGGTGCGCGGGCATTTTGATTCAAATCTGGAAGAAATCAGGACGGCGATCATCCGGATGGGCGAAAAGGTGGCGGAAGCGATCGGCTTGTCCGTCCGGGCGCTGCAGGCGGGCGACGCGAACCTTGCCCGCATGGTCATCGAAGGGGATCCCGACATCAATCGCATGGAAACGGCCATCGACGAGCTGGGCACCCGGATGATCATCGCGCAGCAACCGGTGGCGAAAGATTTGCGCCGCATTTTGATCGCCTTCAAAATTGCCTCGGACCTGGAGCGCATGGCGGACTTGGCCGTCGACATCGCCCAGGCGGCCGGCCGTTTCGCTCCGGAAGGTTTGCCGGGCGACATCGGCAATCTGCTCCGGATGGCCGAACTCGTGCAGCGCATGACGGAGGAGAGCATCGCCGCCTACACCAAAGAAAGCCTCGATCTCGCCTACAAAACCGCGCAAATGGATGACGAAGCCGACCATTTGCACAACCTGAACCTGCAGGGCATGTTCGGGCACGTGGCGGCCAATCCGGGGAGCATCAACAACGCCATGCTGCTCGGCTTCGTCAGCCGGTATTTGGAACGGATCGGCGACCACGCCACGAACATCGGGGAGCAAGTGGTGTATCTGGTGAAAGGGACGCGGCCGGATTTGAACTGAGACGTTCAATGCTCCAGCCAGCGGGACAATTGGGAGAAACGGGCCAATCGCCCGACGGACGAACGGTTCCGTCGGGAGAGGTCCGTTTTTTTGTTGCCTTTGTGCAGGTGAATGGCGTGCATGCCGCAACGCACGGCGCCCAGCACGTCCTTCCGCCAGGAATCGCCCACCATGACCGCTTCGCCCGGATTGATGCGGAAGGCGGCCAGGGCGGCCATAAACAGCCCTTTGTCCGGTTTTCCCCGCAACCGCCCGCCGGGCACGAACACCGATTTTCCGTCGAAGAAACCGTCCAGACCGGCGCGAACGAGCATCTCCGTGATCCGGCGGCGCGGCGAATTGCTGATGATGCCGAGCCGGTAACGGCGGGAAAGGCGGGCGAGGACGTACCGGACGCCCGGCGCCGGAACCGGATGCAGCGGCACCAGCGCTTCCGTCCTCCGGTACAGGCTGTCGAGGAAAGAGGGGGTCACCGCGAACGGCGCGCCGGACAGGACGGCTTTCATGGCCGCCATCCGGCTGCTTCGCGCGGAGCGCCGTTGCCGTTTCGTGCCGCCACCGGATGCAAGGGCACGCACAAAGCGGTCCGCCGCATCCTCCGCCGAAAATTCGCCGTCGTCCCAGCGGGCGGCAAATTCGCCGACCGCTTCGGCGAACGCTTGCCGCCAGCTCGCCTCCCGGTCGATCAGCGTGCCCTGGACGTCGAAAAACACCGCCTTGATCCGCCCCTGCGGAAACGCCGCCTTCCTCACGGCCGGTTTCCTCCTCCGACATAGAACGTTCGCATGGGTTATGTTATGATGATGAAAAAAAAGAGGTGAGCGGATGGACAAACTGATCGTGATCGACGGCAACAGCATCGCCAATCGGGCGTTCTATGCGCTGCCCCTGCTGAGCAATTCCGCCGGGTTGCACACGAACGCCGTGTTCGGATTTACCACGATGCTGCTGCGCCTGATCGAAGAAGAACAACCGACCCACATGCTGGTTGCGTTCGATGCGGGCAAAGTCACGTTCCGCCATGAAACGTACGCCGAATACAAGGGTACGAGGGCCAAGACGCCGCCCGAACTGGCCGAACAGTTTCCGCTCATCCGCGAACTGGCGGACAGCTTCGGCATTGCCCGATTCGAACTGGAAGGCTACGAGGCGGACGACATCATCGGTACGCTGACCCGGCTGGCGGACGAGCGGAAAGACATGAACGTGCTGGTGGTCACCGGCGACAAGGACATGCTGCAGCTGGCTTCCGATCAGGTCACGATCGCCATCACGCGCAAGGGCATCAGCGAGACGGAACGGTTCGACCCGGCCCGCATCCGTGAAACATACGGCCTTGAACCCGCCCAAATCATCGATCTCAAGGGACTCATGGGCGATACGTCGGACAACATCCCCGGCATACCGGGCATCGGGGAAAAAACGGCGCTCAAACTGCTGCACGCTTACGGCAGCGTCGAAAACGTGCTGGCCAACGTCCACAACCTGAAGGGCAAAATGAAGGAAAACGTGGAGACGCACCGCGAAGACGCCTTGAAGAGCAAGCAGCTCGCCACCATTTTCCGGGAAGTGCCGATCGGGGCGGACTGGTCGCAATTCCGCTTTCCGGGCATCGACCGTGACCGGCTGGCGGACATGTTCCGCAAGCTGGAATTCAAGTCCCTGCTGGAAAAGCTGGGCGCCCCGGCCTCGGCTGCCGGCGGGACCGGCGGCGGGGACGCGGCATCCGTTGCCGTCGAAACGGTCATCGTGACGGAAGCGACGCTGGATGAGCTGACGCCGGATGTCCTGCGCGCGACGGAGGCGCTGCAGGTGGAAATCGCCGGCGACAATCCGCACGCGGCGGAAGTGCTCGGTCTCGCGCTGTACGGCGAAGGCAAGGCGCGATACGTGCCCCTCTCCCTCGTGCAATCGCCCCGGGCGGAAGCGCTGCGCGCGTGGCTGTCCGACGCAGACAGCCCGAAGGTGCTGTATGACGGACACAAGGCGATGGTTGCGCTCGGCTGGCAGGGCATCCGCCTCTCCGGTGTCCGCTTTGACGTCATGCTGGCCGCCTATTTGCTCGATCCCGCCGGCGGCGAACAGCCGATTGCCGCCATCGCGCGAAAATTCGGGGCTCCCGCCGTTCCCGCGGAAGAGGACGTGTACGGCAAAGGCGCCAAGTTCCGGATCCCCGATGCGGTGGAGGCGGCCAACTTCGCCGGCATGAAAGCCGCGGTGCTCAAGTTGCTTTCGGATAAAATGGCCGAAGAATTGGACAGGCTGGAAATGACGGAACTGCTCACCGGGCTGGAACAGCCGCTGTCCGTCGTGCTGAGCCGGATGGAACTGGCCGGCATCCGGGTGGACCGGGACGACCTTGTCCGGTACGGGGAAGAGCTTTCCGGCCAGATTGCCGAACTGGAGCGGCAAATCCACGAATTGGCCGGCGGGCCGTTCAACATCAACTCGACGAAGCAGCTGGGCGAAGTGCTGTTTGAGCGGCTCGGCTTGCCCGCCTGGAAAAAAACGAAAACCGGCTATTCCACCGATGCGGAAGTGTTGGAACGGCTCGAGCCGTACCATCCGATCGTCGGATACATCCTCCACTACCGCACCTTGACGAAGCTGCAATCGACCTACATCGAAGGGCTGCAGAAGGAAATCCGGCCGGAGACGGGCAAAATCCATACGTATTTCCGGCAAGGGATAGCCGCGACAGGCAGGCTGTCCAGCCAGTATCCGAACCTGCAAAACATTCCGATCCGCCTGGAGGAAGGCAAAAAAATCCGCAAAGTGTTTCTCCCCGGCGAGCCGGGGTGGCTCATCATGAGCGCGGACTATTCGCAGATCGAACTGCGCGTGCTGGCCCATCTGTCCGGCGACGAGAAGCTGCAGGAGGCGTTCATCCACGACCGGGACATTCACACCGAGACGGCGATGAACGTGTTCGGCGTGGCGGCGGACGAGGTGGATGCGAACATGCGCCGCCAGGCGAAGGCGGTTAATTTCGGCATCGTGTACGGCATCAGCGATTACGGCCTGTCGCAAAACCTGCACATCACCCGCAAGGAAGCGGCAGCCTTCATCGAGCAATATTTCTCCGTGTTCCGGGGCGTCCGCGCCTTCATGGACAACATCGTGCAACAGGCGCGGCGGGACGGGTTCGTCACGACGATTTTGAACCGGCGGCGTTACCTGCCCGAAATCAACGCTTCGAATTTCAACCAGCGCTCCTTCGCGGAGCGGACGGCGATGAACACGCCGATCCAGGGGTCGGCCGCGGACATCATCAAACTGGCGATGGTAAAGCTCGCCGACCGCATGAAACGGGAAGGCGTGCGCAGCCGTCTGCTGCTGCAGGTGCACGACGAACTCGTGTTTGAAGTGCCCGAAGACGAACTGGGGAACATGCGGGCGATGGTGAAGGAAGAGATGGAAAACGCCGCGAAGCTGGACGTTCCCCTGAAAGTGGATGTCAGCTGGGGCGCGAACTGGTTTGAGGCAAAATGATCGAAGGGGGAGGACGGCATGCCTGAACTGCCGGAAGTGGAAACGGTGCGCCGCACGCTCGGGGTGCTGGTGGCCGGCCGCACGATCGAACAGGTCACCGTCCGCCTGCCGCGCATCATCCAGCGCATCGAACCGGAGGCGTTCTGCCTGGAGCTTGCCGGCCAGACGATTCGCGAAGTCAGCCGGCGCGGCAAATTTTTGCGCTTTGTGCTGGATGACTGGACGCTGGTGTCCCACCTGCGCATGGAAGGCCGGTACGGGGTGCACGACGCGGATGAACCGCTAGAACCCCATACCCACGTGATTTTCCGGTTCGCGGACGGCAAGGAACTGCGTTACCGGGACGTGCGGCAATTCGGCACGATGGAGCTGTTCCGCCGGGGAGAGGAATGGTCGAAGCCGCCCCTCGCCAAACTCGGCCTCGAACCGCTGGATCCGGCTTTCACGGCGAAGGCGCTCAAGGCCGCTCTGGCAAAACGCACGGCGAAAATCAAACCGTTGCTTCTCGACCAGACGAAAGTGGCCGGCATCGGCAACATTTACGCCGACGAGGCGCTGTTTCGCGCCCGCATCCATCCCGAGCGGACGGCGGACAGCCTGACGGGGCCCGAATGGAAACGGCTTCACGCGGCCATCGTGGAAACGTTGACGGAGGCGGTGGCATCCGGCGGTTCGTCCGTCAAATCGTACGTGAACGGCCAGGGCGAAATGGGCATGTTCCAACTGCAACTGAACGCCTACGGGCGCAAAAACGAACCGTGTCCCCGCTGCGGCCGGCCGATCGCCAAAACGGTGGTCGGCGGGCGCGGCACGCATTTCTGCCCGCGCTGCCAGAAGGTGCCCAAGCCCAAACCGGGCGTTTGACCCGGATGATACCGAACTCGCCGGTCTCTCCCTGCATACGTTGATGCAGGGAGGAGATCGATTTGGCATCCATTGCATCGCTTTTGATCATCGCGCTGTCCGTCAGTCTGGACGGCTTCGGCGTCGGCATGCTGTACGCCGTCCGCGGCATCCGCATCCCGAACGGATCCCTTCTTGTCATCGCGGGCTGTTCCGGTGCACTGCTGTTTGCCGCCATGCTGGCCGGCGACTGGCTGTCCCTGCGCATGACGCCGCATGCGGCCTCGGCGGCGGGAGCCGCGATCCTCGTCGCGGTCGGCCTGTGGTCGGTCATCCAGTTTTTCCGCAGCCAGGGCGTGCGGCCGGAGGACGATCGGCCGGACGTGCCGGACCGCCGGACGGATGCGGGCGTTGTCGGCATCCTGCGTTCGCCGGTCGCGGCGGACAGGGACCGGTCGGGCAACATTTCCGCATCGGAAGCGGCCCTCCTCGGGATCGCCCTCTCCCTCGACGCCGTCGGTGCCGGCGTCGGCGCTGCGCTGATCGGCTACAGAGCGGTCGTCACCGCGATCAGCATCGCCGCGGCGTCCGGTCTGTTCGTCCGCCTCGGCACCGTGCTCGGCCGCCGGATGGCCGGACGGTTCACCCGCAGGCTGGCGGTGTTGCCCGGCTTCCTGCTCATCGGAGCGGGCCTCATGAAATTGCTGCAACTGTGAAAGGAGTTTTCCTGACGGTGATTATCGGGTTGACCGGAGGAATTGCAACGGGCAAAAGCACGGTGTCCGCCATGCTCGCGGAACTGGGCGCCGCCGTCGTGGATGCGGACCAGGTCGCCAGGGAGGTCGTACTCCCCGGCGAACCCGCACTCCGCCAGGTGGCCGAAACGTTCGGACAAGCCGTCCTGAACGAAGACGGTACGCTGAACCGCAAAAAACTCGGCGAAATCGTCTTCGCCGACGAAATGAAACGGAAGGCGCTGGAGGCGATTCTCCATCCGGCGATCCGCCAGGTGATGAATGACCGCATCGATCGGCTGGAGCGGGAAAATCCGGGACGGCTCGTGGTGGCGGACATCCCCTTGTTGTATGAAACCGGCCTCGACGCCCGGTACCCGGAAGTGCTGGTCGTGTACGTGCCGCCGGACGTCCAGTTGGAACGGCTCATGAAGCGGGATGGATTGACGGAAGCGAAGGCGCGGGAACGGCTGAACGCCCAGCTGCCCATCGACGAGAAAAAGAAACGGGCGGATTGGGTCATCGACAACAGCGGAACCCTGGAGGAAACCCGCAGGCAGGTGCTCGACTTTTGGCGGAAAAAGGTGCTGCAATGAGACCGGCATTGCTCCGCAAAAAAACGATTCCCGCCGTACTTCTGGTCGTCGTGCTCGTCGTCCTGTTTGCCAACGAACGGATGTTTGAATGGATTTATCCGATCAAGTACGAAGAAGAAATTGAACATGCGGCGCAGGAATACGGGGTGGACAAGTTCCTGCTGGCGGCGATCATCCGGACCGAGAGCAACTACAGGCCGGACAAGGTTTCCGCCAAGGGCGCCGTCGGCCTGATGCAAATCATGCCGGAGACGGCCGACTGGATCGCCAAGGGAGAGGGCATGGACGTGCCCCTCGGTGACCGGCTGTTCGAGCCGGAGCTGAACATCCGCCTCGGCGCCCTTTACATCCGGCTGCTCACGCAGCAGTTTGCCTCACGGGCGGGCGGGGACGGCGAAGCGCGCGACGGGCTTGCCATCATCGCGGCCGCCTACAATGCGGGCCCGGGAGCCGTCGGACGGTGGCTTTCGGACGGAACCTGGTCCGGGCTTTACCGGGAGAGCGGACAAATTCCGTACGGGGAAACGCGCCATTTTGTGGAAAGGGTCTTGTACTATTATAATAAATACAGGCAAGTCTACGACGGCAAATAATGTCCCAAGCCAAAGTGCCCGCCGGCGCGGCCGCAGGCCGTCCAGGCAGGCACTTCAAACCGAAAATGATGCCGGATTAGCGGGCGCCGCCGGCCAGTTGTTGTTCCGCAATTTGGACCAGGCGGCGGGTGATGTGACCCCCGATGGCGCCGGTGTCGCGCGTAGCCATGTGGCCCATGTAACCGTCTTGCGGAATTTGGATGCCCAGTTCCTGCGCGACTTCGTACTTCAGCTGATCAAGCGCCGCGGTGGCTTGAGGGACGACAAGAACATTGCTGGAACGGGATTGTCCTGCTGCCATGGATTCTTCACCTCCTTGTCGTTGGTAGTTCTATTATGCGCGGGGGGCCGCACGTTCACGCAGGGAACCGATGGCAACGGGGAACACGAGCGGTCCGGGACCGGGGAGGGGCGAACAAACGATGAAATGTCCGTATTGCCATTTCGACGGCACGAAAGTGCTGGATTCGCGTCCGGCCAACGAAAACAAGTCGATCCGCCGCAGGCGGGAGTGCGAAAAGTGCGGCCGAAGGTTCACCACGTTCGAGACGGTGGAGGAAGCGCCGCTCATCGTCATCAAGAAGGACGGCCGGCGGGAGGAGTTCAGCCGCGACAAAATTTTGCGCGGCCTGATGCGCGCCTGCGAGAAGCGGCCCGTTTCGGTCGAGCAGCTGGACGCCATCGTCTCCGAAGTGGAGCGCAATCTGCGCAATACCGCGGATGCGGAAGTAGAGAGCCGGCAAATCGGGGAACTGGTCATGGAACGGCTGTACACGGTGGACGAGGTGGCTTACGTCCGGTTCGCTTCCGTGTACCGTCAGTTCAAAGACATCGGCATGTTCATGAAGGAATTGTCCAGCCTGATCAACAAAAACGGCTGATCGTCCGGAGGCTTTGCACGTGATCAAACACCGCCTGCAGTCGTTGTCCGCGGTTCAGTTCATCTTCATCGCCTATCTGGTTGCCATCGTGCTGTGCGCGGCGCTGCTCATGCTGCCCGCAAGCCGCAATCCCGGGGTTCAAATGACGCCGCTGGATGCCGTCTTCACGGCGACGAGCGCCGTCAGCGTCACCGGCCTTGCGACGGTCAACACGGCGGAAACGTTCAGCCTGTTCGGCCAGGTGGTGCTTCTGTTCGCCTTCGAGTTCGGCGGCATCGGCATCATGACCCTCGGCACGCTGCTGTGGGTGCTGTTCGGCCAGAACGTGACGCTGACCCAGCGGAAGCTGCTGATGGCCGACCAAAACCAGAACCAGCTGTCCGGTCTCGTCCGCCTTCTCCGGGTGATCATCACCATGGTGCTGCTGGTGGAAACAGCCGGGACGCTTTTTTTTGCCCTGTATTTTCGGCTGACGGGTTTCGCCGACGGCTGGATGCAGTCTTTCTATTATGCCTTGTTCCACGCGATCTCATCCTTCACGAACGCCGGATTCGACGTGTTCGGGGATTCCATGGCCGCCTTCCGGACAGACTATGCCGTGCAGACGGCCACCATGCTGCTGATCGTGCTCGGCTCCGTCGGTTATCCGGTCCTGGCGGAATTGTGGCGTTACATGAGGGCCGGAAACGAGCGGCGCTCGTTCCGTTTTTCCCTTTTTACGAAACTGACGCTGACGACCTACCTTGCGCTGCTGGCCGTCGGCGCCTTCGTCCTGTGGCTGTTCGAGCGGCAGTCGGTGATGGCCGGGTTGCCCTGGCATGAGCAGCTGTTTCTGTCGCTGTTCAACTCGGTGACCGCGCGCAGCGGCGGCTTGACGACGACGGACTTGTCCCTGTACGGGGCCGATTCACAGCTCGTCATGGCCATTCTGATGTTCATCGGCGGCAGCCCGTCCAGCGCGGGAGGCGGCATCCGCACCACCACCTTCGCCGTGCTCGTGCTGACGCTCATCGCCGTAGCCCGTATGCGCAAAGACGTGACGGTGTTCCACCGGACCGTCAAACAGGAAGACGTGATGAACAGTTTCTTCGTGTTCGTGCTCGGCATTCTGCTTTGCGCGGCTTCCGTCCTGTTCATCAGCGCCGCGGAAGGCAACCGCTTCCCGCTGGAGGCGCTGGTGTTCGAAGTGGCGTCCGCCTTCGGCACGTGCGGTGCATCCCTTGGCATCACGGCGGATTTGTCGGGAGCGGCGCAAGGATGCCTGCTTCTGCTCATGTTCGTCGGCCGGATCGGCCTGGTGACGCTTCTCGGCCTTTTTCACAAGGACAGGCAGCGGGCGGTCGGGTACCGTTATCCGGAGGAAAAAATCATCATCGGTTGATGCGCAACGTCAACTCCGCCCGGATCTTGTTTTCAAGACCGGGATTTTTTTGCAATTTGCTGGTTTCTTTTGTTGTTTGGTCGCAATTCTGGAGGGGTTGGCTGAAACATGTCGAATGATTGGTGAATCGACTTGTTTGAAAGCGGTTGCTTTCCCTTGGTTTCCATTTCTTTCTTTTATCCATTGCCGATTTGGAGAAGATCGCCATGCGGAAAACGGTCATCGCCATCCTGAGCGGCATCAGCATCGTGTTGCTCTGGTTCACCGTCGCTTCGGCTTACCGGGTGTTCAGCGCCGACTGGCGGTTGCCGCAGTCCCCCGCCCGGGAATCCGCCGAATACCGGCTCGTCCTCATCACGCAGGAGCTTGACACGCCGTTTTGGGACCGGCTCGGCATGAGCGCCAGGGAAGAAGCGGAAAAACAGGGGGCCGTGCTGGAAATTTGGGGGAGCTACAGCAGCGACCCGGACGAATTTTTGAAGAAACTGGAGATCGCCATTCACTCCCGCATGGACGGCATCATCGTCCAGGGACTGGATACGGACGCGTTCAGGGAGCTGGTGAAATACAAGGCGGCGTCCTACGGCATTCCCGTCATCACCGTCGGAAGCGACGTGCCGGACAGCCTGCGCAGAACGTATGTCGGTTCGAACCAGTTTCTCGCGGGTCAAATGATCGCCCAGCAGCTGGTGGAGGACATGGGGACGGAAGGGACGGTCATTCTGCTCGGGGACAGCGGCAACGCCCATTACCAGAACGAGCGGCTCAAGGGCATCCGCAGCATCCTGGGGGCGTACCCCGGCATCGAATTGCAATATGCGGAAACGTCCGTCGCGCGGGACCGGGTGATTGCCGCCATGAAGGATTTGATGAACCGGTCTCCGGACACGAAAGCGTTCATCGCCGCCAACGCCAACCTGGCCGCCGCGATGGTGCAGGAAATCGGCCGAAGGTCGCGGGTCGAACCGTATTTCATCTATTCGTTCGACGACAGTCCGGACATCGAGATGCTGCTTCGGCTCGGCCACATTGACGGCATGATCGAACAGTCCCCGGAAGACATGGGGAAACTCGGCGTCTCCCTCATGCTCGAGTGGCTCCGGGGCGAGCAGCTTCCGCTCGATTCGAAGGGCTATCACACGGAAATCCGGATGAGGAAAGCGAACGGTGGGCCATGAACCGCATTCAGAACAAAATTTTGCTGCTCACCGGCATCGTGCTGTTCATCATGGCGACCATCTGGATGGCGCTGACGTTTTACAACCGGCAGACGCAGGAGCAGTACAACGACATTTTGCAGCGCTACTTGCGGATGTACGAAGTCACGAACGCGAGCCAGCAGACGATCACGGATTTGAACAACTACCTGATCCAGCCGACGCCGCAAAACCTGGCCCAGCTCGACCGGAGCCGGGAGCGGCTGCGCAACGCCAAATATGACGTGTTTTCCCTGCGCAACGCGGAAAACGACTTTACGCTCACCAGCTACACAAACCTGATCGACAGCTTGCTGGATGCGGCCAGCCGCTCCCTGATGTTTCTGTCCCAGCAAGAAATCGAGCAGTCGAACCAGGCGTTCAACGAAGCCGCGCGCATCTCTCGTTCCATCTCCGAAGTGACGGTCACGCTGATCGACACGGAACTCAAGACGTACGACCAGTTTTACCGGAGCATCATCGAGCGGTCGCGGGAGCTGAACAAGCTCGGGTTCTGGCTGCTGCTCACGATGACGTATTTGCTGATCCTGTTCGCCTATTGGTTTTCCACCAGCATCACCCGTCCGGTGAAACGGCTGACGCATGCGGCGAAGGAGCTGTCCCGCGGCCGGTTCGACCAAAAAATCGAAGTGACTTCGAACGACGAAATCGCCTTCCTGGCCAAAATGTTCGAAAAGATGCGGACAAACGTGAACAACCTGATTCGCGAAATCCAGCAAAAAGCCCAGCTCGAACATGAGCTGCAGCAAAGCAAGCTCCTCTTGCAGGAAAGCCGGTACCGAAGCCTGCAAAGCCAGATTCATCCCCATTTCCTGTTCAACACGCTGGATACGCTGTCCAAGAAGGCGTTTCTGGAAGGAGCCGAGGAAACGAGCGATCTGCTCGCCAGCGTGGCCGGCCTGCTTCGCTACAATTTGAAGCGCTTGGACCGGGCCGTCACGCTGTATGAAGAAGTGCGGGTGCTCCGCCAATACATGGACATCCAGCTGGCCCGCTTCCCGGACCGGCTCTCGTTCCGCGAAGAAATCGACGAGTCGCTGCTATATGTCCAAATTCCGGGGCTGACGCTGCAACCGATTGTGGAAAATGCCGTCATTCATGCGGTGGAACCGTTCGAGGAAGGCGGAACGATCGTTTTTCGGGTGGCCGACAACGGCGATCGGGTCAAAGTCGAGATTGCCGATGACGGCCCGGGCATTCCGGAAGAGAAGGTCGTGCAATTGCTGAAAGGCGGTGCCGTTGAGACGGAAGGGCATACCACCGGCATCGGCATCAGCAACGTCGTGCAGCGGCTCCGCCTGTTTTACGGGCTGGATGACGTCATCGCCATCGAGTCCGCATTGCATGCGGGAACGAAGGTCGTGCTGAACATTCCGAAAGTAAGGAGGCACGAATCGGATGACCAGCATATTGATCGTGGATGACGAAAAAATCGAGCGGGACGGCCTCGCGGCGATTTTGCGCAAAGGGTTTCCCGATCTGGTCATCGAACAGGCGCCGACGGGGAGGGTCGCCGTGCAAATGGCGGAACGGGGATTCCGTCCCGATCTGGTGCTGATGGACATCAAAATGCCGGGCATCGACGGCCTGGAAACGATCCGCAGAATGAATGCCATCGACCCCGATTTCCGGTTCGTCATGGTGACGGCCTACGATTCCTTCGACTACGCCCGGCAGGCGATCAAACTCGGCGTCAAAGACTACATTCTCAAGCCGAGCAAGGCGGACGAAATCATCGCCACCGTCCGGCAGGTGCTGCAACAGATCGAAGCGCAGCGGCGGGAGCGGGAAGCGAGAGACCGGGAAGCCAAGGCGCTGCAGAAAGTGTTGCCCATCATCGAGACGGACATCGTGACGCAGCTGCTGTTCGACCATGTGCACGACGTGCATCTGGATGAACTGGTCAGCCTGCTCGGCGTCCGGGCGTCGGACGAACTGTTTGCCATCGTCGTGATCGTTCCCGCCGGAGAAGAACGCTCGTACGCCGGCATCAAGGCGAAAATCCGCAAGTCGGGCAACGGTTTGGCGGGGGCCCTGTCCGGCGGGCAAATCCCGGCCGTCCTGTTTCGCGATCCGTCCCGCTCCTACCGGACGCAGGCGATGTCCGTGGCCAGGGACCTGCTCGCGCTGGCATCGACCGGCGACCGGGAGGGCTGGTTTGTCGGCATCGGCGGCCCGTGCCGCTCGCTGGACCAAGTCCGCCAATCGTATTACGAAGCCCAAATCGCCGCATCGGATCCGACGCTGTCGGTCAAATACCGGTTTTACGAGGATACGCCCGCGCTCGGAGCGGTGGACGGAGAGGCGGACAGGGCGTGGGAGAAACGGTTTGTCGAACATGTCCGCACCGGCGACTGGGACAACGTGCATGCCGAAATCATGGCGTTCATCCGGCGCTGCTCGCGGGACAACATCGATTTGGTGACGGCGCAGCAGCGCGTCCTCGAAATGCTGTGGATCGTTTCCCGGATGCTGCAGGAACTTGGCATCGCCGCGGAAACGCCGGTATTCCCGAACCAGGCGCAGTCCTGGCGGCAATTGCAATCGGATGCCGGCTATCTGCTCGGCCGGATCCGGCAGGCGTACGCGGAGCACCGGGCGCGGCACGAACCGGACGCCGTCCACCAAATCCGAAAATTCATCATCGAGCATTCGCACGAGGATTTGTCCCTCGAAGCGATCGGCAACATGGTCGGGCTGAGCCCGTTTTACATCAGCAAAATTTTCAAGGAAGAGTTTGGCGTCAACTATATCGATTTCCTGACCGAGTGCCGGATCGAGAAGGCAAAGAAGCTGATGCTCGATCCGGAGAAAAGCATGAAGGCGATCGCCATCGAAGCCGGTTACCGCGACCCCAACTATTTCAGCAAGGTGTTCCGGAAAATGTGCAACATCTCGCCGTCGGAATACCGCAGGGCGCTGCTCGGAACGGGAAGGCTGGAGGCGTGCGATGGTTGACCGGGCGAGGGGGAAGGCGGGCCGTCGGTGGAAACTGGCCCCGTTATTGGCTGTGGCGGTGCTTGGCATCTGGCTGTTGTTCCTGTTTGCCGGCGGAGGCAACGGGGAGCCCGCGCCCGCGGCGGAACCGGAGGCCGGCCGTGACGTTGCCGAACGGGAGCGGACGGAAAGCGGGCGGAACATCAAAGTGGGCTTGACGATGGACACGCTGCAGGAAGAACGCTGGATCAAGGACCAGGAACTGTTCGGCGCTGCCGTCGAGGCGCTCGGGGCGGAGTTCATCGCCATGACGGCGAACAGCGACGACCTGAAGCAGATCGAACAGGCCGAAACGCTGATCAGCATGGGCGTCGACGTCCTGGTCATCGTTCCCCATGACGCCGAAGCGACGGCGGCGGTGGTGAACAGAGCCCACGCCGCCGGCATCAAGGTGTTGTCCTATGACCGGCTCGTGCGCAACGCCGACGTCGACCTGTACATCTCGTTCGACAACGAGCGGGTGGGCGAATTGCAGGCGGAAGCGATCACGAAGCGGGTACCCAAAGGAAAGTATGTCTACATCGGCGGTCCCGAAACGGATTACAACGCGCATTTGCTCCGCAAAGGGGTCTACAACGTGCTGCAGCCGTACATCGACCGGGGAGACATCACCATCGTGTACGATCAGTGGACCCGGGACTGGACGCCGGCCGTGGCGCGGGACAACATGCTTGCCGCGCTGGAGGTGAGCGGCGGCATGATCGATGCCGTCATCGCCGCCAACGACGGCACGGCGGGCGGCGCGATCGAGGCGCTCTCGGAATGGGGGCTTGCCGGGCACATTCCCGTCGCCGGGCAGGACGCGGAATTGGCCGCCGTCCAGCGGATCGTCGGCGGCTCCCAGACGATGACCGTCTACAAACCGATCCACCAGTTGGCCGAGATGGCCGCGGAACTGGCCGTGAAGCTGGCCCGGGGAGAAAATCCGGGAACGGACCGGTTCGTGAACAACGGCAAAATCGACGTGCCTTCCGTGCTGCTGACGCCGATTGCCGTGGATGCGGGCAACATGGAGGAGACGATCATCGCCGACGGCTTCCATACCCGGGAGCAGGTATACGGGACCGACCGGCCGTGATCGGGGGATGCGGCTGAAAGCGGTTCAAAAAAATGCAGAAAAAGATAAAAGATTCCTGTAAAACCTTTATTTGCATGGTGTTTTCCGATGTTACATTGGTTGTGCCAAATCCGAATGAAAGGGGTTCAACCAATGCGCAAAGGATTCAAGTATGCCTCCATCCTGATCATCGTTGCCCTGTTCGGCACCATTCTGGCCGCCTGCGGCAACAGCAGCAAAGTGGATATCGGCATTGTTCTCCCGACGAAGGACGAGCAACGCTGGGTGCAGGACGAACAACGGTTCAAGGAAGCGCTGGCGAACACCGACTACAAAGTCGAAATTTTGTTCAGCCAGGGTTCTTCCGCGAAAGAGAAAGAAAACGTCGAAACGCTCATCAGCAAAGGCATCAAGGTGCTCATCATCTGCCCGCCGGACGGCGACGCAGCGGCGGCGGCCGTGGAACTCGCGAAGAAGGAAGGCATCACGGTCATCGCCTACGACCGCCTCATCACGAACACCGATGCCGTCGACTACTACGTCACGTTCGACAGCGTGGCGGTCGGCGCGGCACAAGCCCAGTATCTGGTTGACAACATGAAGGGCGGCGGCCAACCGCTGTACCTGTACGCCGGCGCCGCATCCGACAACAACGCCTTCCTGTTCTTTGAAGGCGCATGGAACGTGCTGCAACCGAAGATCGCTGACGGCTCGCTGAAAATTGCCAACTCCAGCGAAGCGGAAGCGCTGAAAGACAAACCGACGCTCACCCGCGAAGAAATGAGCCGCATCATCGGCCAAGTCACGACGAACTGGGATCCGAACGAAGCGAAAATCAAGGCGGAAACGCACCTGACGGCGGCTTCGGCCGACATGAAGGGCGACGTCCTCATTCTCGGGCCGAACGACCATACGGCGCGCGCCATCGCCGACGTGTTCTCCTCCGATACGGCCATCACGAGCTACGTCGTGACGGGCCAGGACGCAGACAAAGCTTCCGTCGAGTACATCCTGGCCGGCAAGCAATCGATGACGGTGTTCAAGGACGTCCGCACGCTGGTCAAAGACGCCATGCAGCTGGCCGTCGACATCCTCGAGAAGAGAACGCCGCAAACGACCGGCTCCTACTTCAACGGCAAAATTGACGTGAAAGCGAAACAGACGGACATCATCTCCGTCGACCAATCGAATATCAAGAAAGAACTGTTCGACTCCGGTTACTACGACGAGAAAGAATTCGTGAAATCGTAATCCGCCGGTTCGGCAGATCAGAAAGGCGGAATCGTGATGGCGGCGTCTGTCACGATTCCGCCGTTATCATCCGTCATCCGGACGAAGGAGAGAGGGCATGGGCGACTACATTCTGGAGATGCGAAACATCTCCAAGACGTTTCCGGGTGTGAAAGCGCTGACGAACGTCAGCTTCAACGTGAAGCGCGGGGAAATCCATTGCCTCGTCGGCGAGAATGGCGCCGGCAAGTCGACGCTCATGAAGGTGCTCAGCGGCGTGTATCCTTACGGCACGTATTCGGGCGACATCCTGTTTGACGGCCGCGAGCAGCGATTCGGATCGATCAGCGACAGCGTGCGGGCCGGCATCGTCATCATCTATCAGGAACTCGCGTTGTTTCCGGATCTGTCGGTTTACGAAAACATTTTTGCCGGCAACGAAGTGGAAAGCCGCGGGCTGATCAACTGGAACGAGACGATCGTCAAAGCCGGCGAGCTGCTCCGGAAAGTCAAACTGAACGTCAATCCGGAGACGCTGATCAAGGATTTGGGCGTCGGCAAGCAGCAACTGGTGGAAATCGCCAAGGCGCTCAGCAAAAATGTCAAGCTGCTCATTCTCGACGAGCCGACCGCCGCGCTCAACGACAATGAGAGCGAGAACCTATTGCAACTGTTGCGCGAACTGAAACAGCAGGGCATCACCTGCATCATGATCTCCCACAAACTGAAAGAAGTCATTTCCATCGCGGACCGGGCGACGGTGCTGCGCGACGGCCAAACGATCTGCACCCTCGAAGCGGACAAGGGCGAAATCACGGAAAACGCCCTCATCAAGCACATGGTCGGCCGCGAGATCGAAGACATCTACCCGAAGCGTGCCGTCAAAACGTTCGGCGACAACGTGTTCGAATTGCGCAACTGGTCGGCTTACGATCCGCAAGCCGGCCGGCACGTGGTCAAGGAAGCGAACATGTACGTGCGCAAAGGCGAGATCGTCGGCATCGCGGGATTGATGGGCTCCGGGCGTACGGAGCTGGCGCTAAGCATCTTCGGCAACCCGAGGGGCTACCGGTTGCAGGGCGAAATGTTCGTCAACGGCGTCCGCAAGACGTTCAAGCATCCCAACGACGCCATCCGGGAAGGCATCGCCTACGTTACCGAGGACCGCAAAGGGAACGGCTTGTTCCTGATCCAGGACATCAAATGGAACATCACGGCGGCCAACCTCGGCAAGGTGGCCCCCGGCGGCTGGATCAACGAAAACGAAGAAATCCGGGTATCCCACCACTACAAAAGTGCGCTGAATGTCAAAGCGCCCTCGGTGGAGCAGCTGGTCGGCAACCTGAGCGGCGGCAACCAGCAGAAAGTGTCCCTCGGCAAATGGATGTTCGTCGGGCCCAGGCTGCTCATTCTCGACGAACCGACGCGGGGCATCGACGTGGGCGCGAAATATGAAATTTACACGATCATGAACGAACTGATCAGCCAAGGGATGAGCATCCTCATGATTTCGTCGGAACTCGGTGAAGTGCTCGGGATGAGCGATCGCGTATACGTCATGGCGGAAGGCAGGATCACGGGCGAGCTCGCGATTGAAGAGGCCGATCAGGAGAAAATCATGCAATATGCCACGCTATAGGAGGAGCATGTATGAACCTGCAAACGAATGACAGCCAGACCGTCTCCAGAAACGAAGGCTTTGTCCGGGAGATGCTGACGCTGCTCAAAGTCAACGTGCGGGAGTACGGCATGTACATCGCCCTCTTCGTCATCATGCTCGTCTTCACGATTTTGACGGATGGGGTGTTCATGTCCTCGCGCAACATCAGCAATCTGCTGGATGCCACGGGGTACATCGCGGTGCTGGCGGTCGGCATGACCCTCGTCATCGTCATCCGGCACATCGACTTGTCCGTCGGCTACGCGGCCGGTTTCATGGGGGCGGTGGCGGCCATTTTGCTGTCCCAGCAATTCAACGTTCCGGTCTACATCACCATTCCGATCATCCTGTTGATCGGCATGGCGTCCGGGCTCGTGACCGGCTCGCTGGTCGCCTCGATCGGCATCCCCGCCTTCGTGGCGACGTTGGCCGGAATGCTCATTTTCCGCGGGGCACTGCTGCGCGTCACGCAAAAAACGGGCACGATCAACGTCAACAATGACGCGTTCAACGCGCTCGGCACCGGCCACATCCCGCCGATTGCCCAGGTGGGCGGACTCAACCTGTCGTCGCTGCTCGTCGGCGCCGTCGCGATCCTGTTGTACATCTTTTTCGAAATACGCAACCGGCGGAACAAGCAAAAATACAACTTTGAAGTCGTGTCCACCGCCGTTTTCGTTCTGAAGCTCGTGTTCGTGTCCGCCATCCTCACCTACATCACGTGGATTTTGGCGGGGCACAACGGCATTTCCTGGACGGTTGTCATCATGTTGCTCGTCGTCATCATTTATCATTTCATCACGACGAAGACGGTGCTCGGCCGGCACATTTATGCCGTGGGGAGCAATCCTGAGGCCGCCCATCTGAGCGGGATCAACGTCAAGAAAATTACCTACGTCGTGTTCGGATCGATGGGGCTGATGTCCGCCCTGAGCGGCATCCTGTTCACGGCCCGCCTGCAATCGGCTTCGCCGACGGCCGGCATGCTGTTCGAGCTGGATGCCATCGCGGCAGCTTACGTCGGCGGCGTTTCGGCAGCCGGCGGCGTCGGCAAGGTAACGGGTTCCATCATCGGCGCCATCGTCATGTCTTCATTGACGAATGGCATGAACCTGCTCGGCGTCGACGTTTCCTACCAATACATGATCCGCGGCGGCGTTCTGGCGCTGGCGGTCGTTTTCGACGTCGTGACACGCAAGAAGCGGGGCTGACAGGAGAGGGACGATGGCAACACGGCCGGCAACGGAATTGCGGACGGCTCCAACGGGCCGCCTTCCGTCGTCTTCCGCAGGGAAGAGACGGCAGGCGGCCTTTGTTGAGGAGGAAGGAATTCCCTTCTCAATATAGAAAAAAATGAAAAATGAAAGGAGGCGACAGGCATGATTGCGAACATCGCATCGGTTTCCGTGTACGTTGCGGACCAAGCGCGAGCGAAGACGTTTTGGCTGGAAAAGGCGGGGTTTCGTCTTGTCCGTGAAATCCCGATGGGACCGGACGGATCGTGGCTGGAAGTGGAACCGGCCGGAGGAGGGGCGAAATTGGTGATCTACCCCCGAACATACATGAAGAACTGGGAGACCATGCGACCTTCCATCATGTTTGAATGTGATGACATCTTCGCCGCGTATGCACGCATGAAGGAAAACGGCGTTGAATTTCTTTCCGGACCGGTTCGCATGAAATGGGGGACATTTGCACAGTTTTTGGATTCGGAAGGATATGTTCATTATTTGCGGGAGAAAGTCACGGAGCGGGACAAGCCGGAAATGGAGGGATGAAGGAAGACAAGACGGAAATCGCAAATGGCAATTGCGCAAAACGGCCATATGGAATAAACTCATACTAGATGCCCGGTGTGACAAATGTCACACCGGATTCATCGGGACAGAGTCGTCGGCAAGCAGTTTTGAAAACGGTTTATTGTAAGCGGTTGCTTTCCATATGGTGGTTTTTGTGGAAACGGGGCCGCGATGCATGATCAATGCCATTGTTGTGAAGGAGGAACGCCGCGTGTTGGACGAAAAAGTGATGACGCGTCAATACCCGCAAGAGCCTCATGGTGGCGTGCTGGTCAACCAGGTGCTCACGGGAACCGAAAGGGAGACGGCGCTCGCCCGGGCGGAGACGCTGCCCAAAATCATGGTGGACCTCGAGGCGGTCATCACCATCGAAATGATTGCGACGGGGGTGTTGTCTCCCCACAGGGGATTCATGAATGAAGCGGATTACAAATCCGTCCTGACGACGGGAAGGCTGGCCAACGGATTGGTCTGGCCGGTGCCGCTCAGCTTCGCCCCGACGGGCGCGCGCAACCGGGAAGTGTTGCAGAACATTGCCATCGGCGACGAGATCGCGCTGATCGACGAAAACCACACCCCGATCGCACTCATGCAAATTGAAGACAAATTCGCCTACGACAAGGAGTTCCGCGCCTCCCACCTGTTCGGCACGACGGACCGTTCCCACCCGGGAGTTGACGCCATCTACCGGCGCATGGGAGACATCGCCATCGGCGGCCCGATCCAGCTGCTCAACCGCGCCCATTGGGGGCCGTTCGAGAAGCTGCGCATGGAGCCGAAGGACACGTGGAAACTGTTCTATGAAGAGAAGAAATTCCGCTCCGTCGCCGGCTTCATCACCGGCGCCAATCCGCTTCATCGCGGGCACGAGTACATCCACCGGAACGCGCTGGAGAAGATCGACGGCCTGTTTCTGCAACCGCTGGTGGAAATCGCGAAGCGCGAATATACGCGCCACGAGTTCCGCATTCTGGCATACCGCAGCGTCCTCGACACCTATTATCCGAAGGACCGGTCCATCCTGTCACCGCTCCGGGTCACCTACATTTTCGCCGGACCGCGGGAAGCGGTGCTGCATGCCCTGATCATGAAAAACTACGGCTGCACCCACGCGCTGATCGGCCGGGACCATGCCGGCGTGGGGGATTTCTACCACAAGTACGCGGCCCATTCGATTTTCGACGAATTTACGCCGGAGGAACTCGGCATCGACGTGATGCTGTTCCACGAAGTTTCCTATTGCCTGCGTTGCGCGAGTCCCGTCACGTCCCAGACGTGCCCGCACGACGACCGGTACCGGATCAACATTTCGGGCACGGGCATCCGCGAAATGTTGCGCTACGGCATCATGCCGCCGAAGGAAATCGTGCGCCCCGAATCCGCCCGCATCGCCATGCAGGGCATCCAGCCGAAGGGGCTGGACGAGAACGACGAGTCGATTTCGCCCGTTGGCAAAACGATCAAGGCGATGTTCCCGTCCTACCTGGAGTACACCCGCATCGGCGGTCCGAAGAGGGAACGGCCGCTGAAACCGGAGGAATTGACGATCCGGGATCTGGAAGCCGCGGTGCTCGATTTCCGCCGGAACGCCGACCGCATCTATGCGGATATCGCCGAAGAGTACTACCGCATCGGGGACACGAACCGGGACATGCACCCGGATTGGATCATGAGCGCCCGCGAAGCGGCCAGCGCCCAGCAGCAGATGGTCATCTCCGACCTGGAAGAGAAGGTGGAGCTGGCACCGGAGTCCGCCTCCGACGAGTTCCTGTATCAGGACAAGAAGGAAGCGGCGCGGGAACTGGAAGTCGCCCGCAAAATTCTCGACCAAATCCCGTCTCCGCTGCGCAAGGATCAAATCGCGTACCGGACCTGGAACCCGCTGCCGTACAAACGGTACCGCGGCGACGACAGCGAATGACGTTTTCGCCTCCCGATTTCGCAAACCATTCGCCGGCGGCCCCGAGGCGGCCGGCCATGAACCGTCGCGGATGGCGTGGCGGAATCGGGGGTGTCCGATCCATCCCGCGGAGGAACGGAGTGCACAACCATAACGGCAACTTTGCAGCGTGCAAAGTTGCCGTTCTTGATTTCGCGATTACGTTCCGGTTTGCGCGACTTGCGTCCCGTCGTCCGGTACGCGAATCAACAGCCGCGTGATGCGCATCTGGTCCACTTCTTCGACGACGAATGCATACGGTCCGTACTCGACGCATTGTCCTTTGTAGGGGGGCGTTTCGATCCGGGCATACAGCCAGCCGGCGATCGTGTCGTAGTTATCCGTGTCCATGTCGAGGCCGAACTGCTCGTTGAGGTCGTCGATGAGCAATTTGCCGTCGACGGAATACGTGCCCGGTTCCAATTGCTCGATGGGCGGCCGTTCCTCGTCAAATTCGTCCTGGATTTCCCCGACGATTTCCTCGAGGATGTCTTCGATCGTAACGAGTCCGGAGGTGCCGCCGTATTCGTCGATGAGCAGCGCCACGTGGGTCCGGTTTTTTTGCATCATTTTCAGCAGGTTGCTGATCGGGATCGATTCCGGAACCGTCGTGATCGGCCGGGCCAGCTCGCGGATGTCGTCCACGCCGTCCGGGTTTTTCATCAGGTCTTTGATGTGGATGAATCCGATGATGTTGTCCTTGTCCGTTTCGCACAGCGGATAGCGGGTATGCATTTCTTCCGCGGCGATCCGGTAGTTTTCGGCATAAGGCAGGTTGGCGTACAGGCACACCATGTCGGTCCTCGGAACCATGATCTCCCGGGCGTTCGTTTCGGCAAACTCGAACACGTTGTCGACGAGCATCAATTCCGTATTGTCGATAAGTCCGCTCTTGTGGCTTTCATTCAGCAACAGCCGGATTTCTTCTTCGGTATGGGCGGAATCGTGTTCCGACGCCGGCTCGATGCCGATCATTTTCAGCAGTTTGTTGGCTGTTCCGTTGAGCAGCCAGATGAACGGATACATCAATTTGTAAAACCCGATCATCGGCGCGGCCGTCCACATGGTCACGTTTTCCGACTTGCGGATGGCGATCGTTTTGGGAGCGAGTTCGCCCAGGACAATGTGGAGAATGGTGATGATGGAGAAGCCGATGATGAAGGCTGTCGTATGAATCAGGGTTTCGTTCATGCCGAGTCCGGACAGGGCGGGTTCGATCAGCTTGGCGATGGCCGGTTCGCCGATCCAGCCCAAACCGAGGGAAGCGAGCGTTATGCCCAGTTGGCAGGCCGACAAATAGGCGTCCAGATTGTCCGTCATGTTTCGCGCCAGCCTTGCCCGCAGGTTGCCTTTGGAAGCGAGAGCTTCGATTTTGCTGCCTCTGGCTTTCACCATGGCAAACTCCGCGGCCACAAAAAAGCCGTTCAGAAAGACAAGGAAAATCACCAGAAACAGCTTGAACATCATCGGTAACGGGTCACTGTCCAATCAAGTTCCATCCGCGCGATCCGCCCGGGATCGCACGGATGGCGCACCTCCTCTTGCATGCCGGTATTTGCTTTCAATTATACTACAATTCCTCTTGTACCGGTCAAACGGGACGAAATGCCGGCATCCGGACAAAAAAAGAACGGCGACCTCGCTTGTACAGCGAGATCACCGCTCTCACCATGGACCTTAGCGGGCTCGAACCGCTGACCTCTACACTGCCAGTGTAGCGCTCTGGTATTTGACCTTCCCAAGTGCCATGTAAATTTGGCTATAATCCCGAGTAGTGGTGTAAAAACGGTGGCGGTCACTTGACAAAAGGGAAGCCATCGTGTGGATTCTACTATAGAGACGCCAATCACTATAGCAGGAGGTTACACACGATGGCTTCTATAGATAGAATCGCTCTTTTGGAGCTTTTGCGCAAGTGTGGTGCCGATGGCAACGTCGATTTTTTGAAAGAAGCCCTGCAAGTGTTGGTTCAATCCCTCATGGAGGCGGAGGTCTCCGCAAAAATAGGCGCAGAGCGTTATGAACGCAACGAAGGACGGACGACCTATCGCAACGGCTACCGGGAACGGGAATGGGATACCCGGGTCGGAACACTGAAACTGCGGATCCCCAAACTGAGACAGGGAAGCTACTTCCCCAGCTTGCTGGAACCACGCCGGCGGGCGGAAAAAGCCCTGTTGGCCGTGGTTCAGGAGGCGTATGTCCACGGTGTGAGTACGCGTAAAGTGGACGAACTCGTGGAAGCCCTGGGCATGCAGGGCGTCAGTAAAAGCGAAGTTTCGCGCATCTGCAAAGAATTGGACGAGGTAGTCTTGGCCTTCAAGGAACGACAACTGGATGCGGCTTATCCCTATGTCTGGCTGGATGCGACGTTCCCCAAAGTACGCGAAGGCGGACGCGTGCGTAACATGGCGTTGGTTCTGGCGATTGGCGTTCGCGACAACGGAGAACGGGAAGTCTTGGGTTTTGACATCGGGCTTTGCGAAGATGGTGCGTTTTGGACCGATTTTTTACGCCGGTTGGTGGCACGAGGGCTGCGTGGGGTTCAACTCGTCATCAGCGATGCTCACGAAGGGCTAAAGCAAGCGATCGAACAAGTGCTGACGGGAGCGACCTGGCAGCGTTGCCGCGTGCACGTCATGCGCAATATTCTCAGCCAAGTGCCGAAATCGTCTCAAGGAATGGTGTCGGCGATCATTCGGACCGTTTTCGCCCAACCGTCTTACGAGGCGGCGAAAAGCCAGTTGCAACGCGTTGTGAATGAGTTGTCCGGGCGTTTTCCGAAAGCCATGGAGATCTTAAAGGCGGCAGAAGAAGACGTGCTGGCGTACATGACGTTTCCGAAAGCACATTGGCAACAGATCCATTCAACGAATCCGTTGGAACGTCTGAATCGCGAGATTCGGCGCCGTACCGATGTTGTAGGCATTTTCCCGAACCGCGAGTCGGTGATTCGCTTGGTAGGAGCGATCCTGCTCGAACAACAGGATGAATGGTCCGTTGGCCGCCGCTATTTCAGTTTGGAGTCCATGGCTCAATTGACCGGACGAACGTCTCAACCGCTGACTTCGGTAGCTGCATTACAGAAGTAATATTGGTCTATATCTCTATAGTGGAATTTCCACCACTTGACGGGACGCTACCTAAATTTGGAGCTGTGACAATAAGTTTTTGAAAAGGAAACCATGTATATTTCCAGAAAAAGTGTCTAAATAAAAAATGAAAAAGTAAAGCAATTGTTGTTGACATCGATATGTACCTAGTCAAAGAAGTGAAGGTCAATGAATTACCTAAAAAAACAGATGACCCGCAAAGCTTATAATTCCAATAGAAATCAAGAGCTTGAGATAATTTTTTTGATTATACACTGAAATCGCTCCAAATATATTTATAGAACGTGTGTTCTAACTATAGGCTATCATAGAAATGTGGTTTGTCAATATATCATAAATTTAATCAAAAAACGGCAACATCCTACGACATTGCCGTTTTTGATCAAGTATTTTCTTTAGTATGGACCTAAAAACCGTTCGCCATCAAAATGAATAAGATGTGAGGGTGAATCAGCCACCCAAACTTCCGTCTCCCATGCGATGTCAGACAAGTATTGAGCAGTTACCGATCTGTTTGGGAATGCCGTGACATAGACAATGCCTGCTGTAGAGTCTTTGAACAATTTACGCAATTCATTATGGCGTTTTGCATTGACTGGGCCGTGGCTGGTTACGGCTTCAATCAAAAGTAACCAATTTCTCTCGGAGCAATAAATAATTACATCAGGCATTTTCCCGTGGGAATCCACGGTTACTCCCAAATCAAGGAGTGTTTGATCATCAAAATACCCAAATTTTTCTCCGGTATCGCCAACATAAATCAAAGTACCTCCCGGTACGAAACGAGGACCAAACTCTTCAACAATTGCCTTGATTAATTGACTGTGTTCACCTGGACTGATATGAATTTTTTTGTCTTGTGCGATCTGTAAAGGGATCATGCGTTGTTCACGTTCTTTGGCATATCGCTTGGCAAGGGTTGTTCGTTTTTTTAGGTATGTTTGTAAAGATGACTCCCATTCTGGAGTTCCGAATTTGCGCAAAAGTTCGAGTGTAGTTGGTTCAATTTGGTAAACCGATTTGGGGCTGTTGACAGGTCTTGCTGGATTGTCGGGATTGTGCAAAGCGATTCCGGCTTCAACAAATTGATGCATCGTGGATCTCCTAAATGTTTCTCTGGTGTTGGGGGCGTACACCTTTCCATAATGCTCTCTGCAAAAGTTCATGATTGGTGTTATCCCCATAAGTGGCGATTCAGCCTGAGTCCATGATTTTTCAGGAGTCAGATTCAACAGTGCCAATAAACAATAGGCAGAACGCTCGTTAATTTGCCCTTTGGGCATCCCCAGTTCGGCAAGAATGTCGAGCGCTTCTTCAAGATTATGGATATTGCCTTGATTCATAGCATATCCTCCATGATACGATCAATCTCTTGCTGATCCAATTCCCCCAAGCGGGGCAAATAATTGCGACCCAAATCCATAAGTACTTTCCGATTCGGAAATTTCATATTACGAAGATCTGTTGCATTTACCTGGGTATGACCGTTAAAAACGCGAAAATACTGATCAACAGCAGTTGAGCTTAAATAAAGATACAGTCCAACTGCTAACTCCATTGGGATGCCTTGCTTATTATTGTGAAAAACATTCAATCCATTTTCGAAACCGATCCAATCAAAATCCCACATATCTGGGCGACAAATGCTGGCAACAATCCTTCGTTTTTCTTCTTTTGATGAAAAACGCTTAACTGTAACATAGCATCCATTAGGGTATAGCCACTTGGAAGTGGATTCGTTAACATAGATAGCATTTGGATGCTTCATTTGTTTCGGCCATTCTATAAATGCTCCACTGAAATGATTCGGATACAATAGGGGCACAGAACTTTCATCTGGCATTTCTCGCAAATGTTCTTTGACACGAAAATCAACGACTGGACCAGTAGAAACTTGCAGCCCGATTTCGTCCAATGAGTATCGAATTGAAGGGTATCTCTCGAGAAAACTCGGTTCATTCGTCGTAGGTATATGGATAAACAATTGATTGTCTGTTGGATGCACGATTCGTTCAAAAGCATATGTGTGTTCTTCATAGTCGCTGAACGAATCATCCTGTGAAGTTGAAATGGTTACATCGCCTTGTTCACCTCCGCGTTCCAACAGTAAAATTACGTTTTCCTGCAATACTTCGTCATCTTTAAAAGCCTTGTCTCTCGAGTTGAACAAATGCATATGCTTGATGGCCGTCTTTTCAAGTAATAAATGACGAAAAGGACGAAAATAAGCTCCATTGCAAAAACTTCGAGGAATGATGGCCACAATCTCGCCATGTTGTTCCATAAGCTCAATGGTCAAAGCAACAAAGGCGGAATACAAATTCACGGTTTCAATTCCGATACTGCTCAAAAGTTTCCGGTGTTTTGAATTGCTGTTGATTTTCTTGTAAGGCGGATTCAAGATGGCGTGTGTGTATCGAGGGATGCTATTTGAGAATAATGAATGTTCGCTATCCAGTTGGTTTACTGCCCATTCGATAAAGTCATCAGGTATCACAATTCGTTCGAGTTCAAGGTCATCGTGAAACCATGACAACGTCAATTCGAGCTTGCTTCTAAGTAAATTGTCGATTTCAACCAACGTAACTTGAACACTGCGGGATGTTCTTTCGACCAAGATACGTTCAAGAAATGCACTGGTCAATGAACCTATCCCTGCTCCAGCATCCAAGAGACGAGGCTCGATTAATTTATTTCTGGTAAATAATGAGGCCATGAAGCGCGCAATGCTTGATGGTGTAAGATATTGTCCAAGCTCGGATTTTTGTGTGAGCGATGTGTTAATGGCCATTCTTTCCTTGTCTATGGCTTCCAAGATCTGGATCATGGTTTCACCTCAATCTTGATGTACATTTTTATTTTAACACATAAACACTGCGATAAAAACAAAAAAATGAGAACATATGTTCCTTGTGAGTTGAGTCCGTATAATTGTGTAAAAATGGAGTCTCTTTAAAAAAATAAGAGAGCCATTTCAAAAACCCTCGGTTAGAATGAAGTTGTCCAGACAACATTCCAGGAGAGGGGATTTTGAAAATGG
>Ga0310836_100117_pt1 | contig 97625 bp, 83 predicted proteins | sample SM_ome_4_FD_201310 | JGI IMG/M metagenome (GOLD analysis project Ga0310836, IMG submission 201310) | Sorghum-adapted microbial communities enriched on stacked mutant (SM) sorghum from Joint BioEnergy Institute, Emeryville, California... ... | reverse complement strand
ACATGCCTACACCTCAACAATAGGAGTTTTTTTATTCCTTGAACAGGTGAAATGACTCTTTTTCTTACAGAAATAGGAATTTGGACAAACAAAATTTCTTGATGTCAAGTTTGATGCAACGCTAGTGGAAAAAAACCGGCCAAATCCGTCCATACCGCCATAATAAGCGAGATAATTTCCCCTATTCCACGCTCCGACTCCGCTTTCCCGGAAGATAAACGAAATTTTTTCCTCTGTTTTCAGGGGAACCGGGCAAATTTTAGAGGCATTCCGAGTATGTTATGCTTATAGAAGGTCCATGATAAAGAGAGGCCCGGGCGACGACCCAGGCCTTTTTCCCGGCGGACGCCGGCATACAACCTCATCTTGGGCGGGAGTCAACGCTTCCCCCGGACGGGAATCGGAAGAAAGTGACCGTCAACCTTGGCAGGGGGAACGGTTACTTTCTTTTCTTGTCATGGTGGTCGAAAATGAACCTCAGCAGCGTCAGCAGGAACGTGCCGAAGGCCATCATCACCATGACAAATTGGAAGAGTGTCCATCGCATCACCTCCTCGGCGCCGAATCGACGCCCGGGGTGCCGGTTTCCGCCGGACCCGGAGGAAGATGCGCTCCCGACCAGGACCCGCATCCCTTCGCGACGAGGAAGGGACATGGCAGGTTGTACTATAGTAATATGCAATATTTCCTGATATTAGTCCGTTTTTTCAAAAAATACCGAACACGCATTCGACTCGTCATGCCCCGGACAGCAGCCGCTCCACCTCTTCCCGCACCGGAATCGACGACTGCGCGCCGTGCCGGGTAACGGTGAGCGCCGAGGCGGCCGCCGCGAACCTGAGCGCTTCAGCCACCGGCTTCCCTTCGCACGCCGCGGCCGCCATGGCGCCGATGAACGTGTCCCCCGCCGCCGTCGTGTCGACGGCCCGCACCCGAAAGGCCGGCACATGGACAGGCCCGCCGTCCCGCCCCACCCGGACGCAGCCTTTGTCGCCGAGGGTGACGACCGCCTGCGTCACGCCGGCATCCAGCAGCAGCCCGGCCGCCCGCACCGCGTCCTCCGCGCCGGACACCTTCGCGCCCGTGATCGTTTCGATCTCCGTCTCGTTCAGGATGCATGTATGGATGAGCCCCAGCATCTCCCGCTCCGGCTTAAACGCCGGCGCGGGATTGAACCAGACGGGCACGCCCCGCCGCTTCGCTTCCCGCATGACCGCCTCGGTCGCGGCCAGGTCGATTTCATTTTGCAGCAGGATGGCAAAGGCTTCGTCCCAGGCGATCCTGTTCTCGATCTCCTCAAACCGGAACGCTTTGTTGCTTCCGCCCGCCAGCACGATCTGGTTCTCGCCCGACTCATTGACCGTGATCACCGCGAGGCCGGAATGGCCCTCCTTGCGCAGAATGCCCGCGGTGTCCACGCCGCTGGCCGCCAGATTGTCGATCAGCGTCTGACCGAAGCTGTCCGTGCCGACCGCGCCGACCATTTGCACGCTCGCGCCGCTGCGGGCGGCCGCCACCGCCTGATTGGCCCCCTTGCCGCCCGGATGGTAGCCGACGTCCAGACTGTGGATCGTCTCCCCGGGCCTCGGGAAAGCCGCCACCGTGGTGACCAGATCCATATTGATGCTGCCGACGACGACGATTTTTTTCATCGCATTATCCCGCCTTGTACGGTAAGTGATCTCGCTCTTCTTCCGCGGCAATCCGCCGACCCGCCGTCCCGTCACGTGCCCTTGGGCGCCAGCGGCAGCGGCTCGCGCAGCGTCAAACTCTTGTGCATCCAGATGGCCGCCTGGAGTCCGTCCCCCATCGCGATCGCGGTCTGCTCCGAGTGCACCGTCACGTCGCCGGCCGCCCACACATGGGGGACGCTCGTCAGCTTCGTGCGCGGATCGACCTCGATATGGCGGCTTGACGACAGCCGCGCTCCGAGCATGGCGGCGAGCGACGAGCGGACCTCGTTCCCGCCGAACCCGAGAAACGCGCGCTCCGCCTCAAGCTCGGCGCCGTCCGCCAGCCGGACGCCGCGCAGACGGCCTTCGTCCGCCAGCAGCCGCGCAACCGGCGTCTCGAACATCGGGATGCCGGCTTCCCGCAGCCGGACGGCTGCCGCCGGGTCGAGGGCCTTAAGCTCGTGGTTCACATAGACGATGTCGCGCGTCCACGGCGTCAGCTCGAGCGCGAGATTGGCGCCCGCGTCGCCGGCGCCGAGGACGAGCGTGCGCCGCCCGATCGTCTCCCAGCCGTCGCAATCCGGGCAGATGAAGACGGTGATGCCGAGGCATGGCCCAAGCTCCGGCCAGTCCGGAATCCGGTCCTTCACGCCGGTCGCGATCAGCAGCCGGAGCGCGCGCACCTCCGCGCCGCCCTCCAGCGTCACGACGAACACGCCGTCTTCGCGCGAACCGTCGCCCGCGCCGCCGTCCGATCCGCCGCCCGATCTCCCGTTCCCGGAATCCTCGCGTTCCGGTTTCGCCGCGCGCTTAACCCCCGCGGCACTTCCTCCCGCCGGCTCGCGCCGGACCGCCGCCGCGACGCCGCCGATGAACGTCACGCCGTACCGGCTTGCCTGCTCCCGGCCCGCGCGGCGCAGCGTCTCCCCGCTCACCCCGTCGGGGAAGCCGAGCAGATTGTGATACCCCCGGCACAGCGAGGACCGGCCGTCGCCCGCATCCGCGACGACGACCGAATGCCGGTACCGGCCGAGCTGGATCGCCGCCTGAAGTCCCGCGATCCCGCCGCCGATGATGGCGCATTCGTACACGCGCACGTTCCGAAGCCTCCTCCCGGACGCGGGAGCCTGCCGGACCGCCGCCCGGCCCGGAAAAGCGCGCGCCGTATTTTCAGCGACGCACCGCTTCCGGCCGCTCCCCGCCCTGTTTCGTCAGCCTCATTATGCCGCGCGCGCGTCCGATTTACTCGGATGGCTTGGACTTGAATCCGCTCCACAACCCGCAGGTCTTCGTCAAAGTCGCATTTAGCAGATAGCCTGTTGGAGACTTAAAATGCAATTTTACGTTAGCACTTAACGGATACATGTCATTGAATGAAGTTCTCCGCAGCAAATTGCGGGGGGATCTATTCCCCAAAAACCTTTTGCTCGCTTCGCTCGTAGTTTGTTGTCGCAGCAAGCTCGGGGATTAAACCCGCAGAAATTAAAATTGAGCATGGTCTAACAGACCGCTCACCGAGCGGTCGTGTTGAAAATCATGATGCTTAACAGGATCGCTTACAATCCCAGTAACTGGAGCGCTCTTTCCGGATTTCGGCCAAACGAACGGAGTGCTTGAGCGATGTTATTCATGTTGTGCAGTCGAAACAAGCTAATCGCTAAATTGCGAAGCGCAGCCATCGCACGGGGACCTTGCCCTGTGCGTATCTGCGACCGATCTTCATCAAAGGTGACATCCCGGACCCAATGCAACCGGTTTTCGATACACCAGTGCCCACGATTTAAACTCAATAGCCGTTTTGCATCTGCTTTCTCCGGCGGTACGCTGGTAATGCCATAGACCGTTTCCTGACGGAGCAGTTCGCCATCTAACTTATACGTGATGCGATCAATCCGACAGACTTGTGCAACGTAAGGGAATGTCACGTAGTCATTGAGCGCGGTACTGACCCGGATTTTCCGGACCTCGATCCGGCCGTGCCCTTTTTCTTTCGTGACGTACTCAGGGGGAAAAATCTTCATCGTCCAGGTCCTCAATGGACTTGAGCAACGTCCCTTGATTCCCTTTGACGGTGAAGAAGTAGTCCGCCCCTTTTTGCTCTTTGAGATAGATCGCGTGCTCTACTTGCGTATGCATCGCATCGGCGGTGACGACTTTCCCATTGAGGTCAAGCGGGCCAAGCAGCGTCTTAAACTTCGTAATTTCGTTGGTTTTCTTATCAACGGGTGTTTGGGCGACGACAACGCCTTCCTTGTGGAGAATCGCTGACATCAAATGCAATTGCTTTCCTTCGCTGTCACGGGCGCCCTTGAGTGTTTTACCATCTACCGCAACAGCTTCCGGATCAGCTTGCTGCGCACAAGTCTGCAGCCCACTCACCGATCGCCAGAAAATTGCGGGCACCCGATACTACCGCACATACGGCAACTGCTAATGTCGATGTGGCGGAATGGCGGATCCCGCGGCGTTTGCGCGGATCTTTCAATTGTCTCAATTGCTCTAATAAACCGCCGCTTTGTTCCAAATTGACCTTGTTCAAATCGACCATTGGTTTCGTCTCTCCGATCAGTTCTGGTGCCAGAAAAGGAGAGGAGAGCAGTTGCCTGGCCTTTCGATGCAGCGGGTATACGTAGACCGTCTTTGCCAAACCATGGTGGTAATACTTGCCCGCATTCCGCCCAAAACCACGCGTTTGTCCAAGCGGTTTCCAACCCGCTGCAAGGTAGCAGGTTCCAGCAAACCGAGTATGCTCAACAAACGTTTCCGCCATCACGATGGGATGTCCAAACACCGCCATCCAATCAGCCGATAAACGCTTAAGGTTCATCGCTAAAATTTTGGAGGCCAAATTCGGGATTCGAACGCCGGGCAGGATGAGAAATCGCGAATTGTTGGTGATAAAGATAAGCCGGCGCCATTGTTGTTCCCTTGACCAGCCGATCCACTCGTCTCTGGAAGCACATTTAAACGCCGCAGTTCCCCATCCCAGAAGAGCCACCCACTGCCCGTTCAGTTCAGCGACGTATTTCATGGATTCCCCGACAAGTTGACGGAAGCCAAGATAATGGTGTTCGTCCATCAGTTGTTTCCATCTTGTCTCTTCCTCTGGTTCAATGGGGCGGACAACCAATGATGACAATTCCGTTTGTGGTGGCATGCCAGAACTCCTCTTCAGACCGAACGATGTAGTTATCTGCATTAGCCACATCGGGAGGCTGGGGTGGATGTTCGCTCCGCCTCTCTTTTTACGCCCATCAACCCGTATGTTTCCGCTTGTTTTTGGGGTAAAATTATTTTCGCTTCTCTCTCATCCCTTGTCCCGTCCGGCTTCCCGGACTTCGCAAAAAGCTCAAAATAGCCGTATCAGACAACAACTCGTCAATGTCCGTATATTCGATTCCGAGCGATTGCGCCACGGCTTTGTGCGTCACTTTGCCACCCGCGATGTTGACGCCTTTCGCCAGCGCACTGTTTTCCAAAGCGGCCCGCTTCCATTGTTTATTTGCGATTTGCAGGCCGTACACCGTCGTTACATTCGTCAAGGCGATGGTGGAAGTTCGGGGCACCGCTCCCGGCATGTTCGGAACAGCGTAATGAACGACGCCGAATTTCTCGTAAACGGGGTTGTCGTGCGTTGTGGTCCGGTCCACCGTTTCAATAGAGCCGCCTTGATCGATCGCCACGTCGACCAGCACCGAGCCTTCGACCATGTTTTTCACCATCTCTTCGGTGACCAGACGGGGAGCCCGTGCGCCCGGAATCAGCACGGCTCCGACGACCAGGTCCGCCTGGCTGACTGTCTCGGCAATATTTTGCGGACTGGACATAATCGTTTTGACGCGTCCGCGGAACAGGTTGTCCAGTTGGCGAAGGCGTTCGGGGTTGATGTCGAGAATGCTGACGTCGGCGCCCAGACCTACGGCGATTTTCGCGGCATTCTCCCCAACGATGCCGCCGCCGACGATGGCCACCTTTGCCGGCGCTACGCCCGGCACGCCGCCCAGCAGCACGCCTTTGCCGCCGCCCGTCTGTTCCAAAAACCGCGCGCCGACCTGGATCGACATCTTCCCTGCCACCTCGCTCATCGGCGTCAGCAATGGAAGGCTGCCGTTGTCGAGCTGGATGGTCTCGTAGGCGATGGCGGTCACTTTGTTGTCGATCAGCGTGCGGGTCAGTTCCGGCTCCGGCGCCAGATGAAGAAACGTGAACAGAATGAGGTCTTCGCGGAAATACGCATATTCTTCTGGCAGCGGCTCCTTGACTTTGACGACCATGTCGCACGACCAGGCTTCCTTGGCGGTCGGCACGATCGTCGCCCCTGCGTTCGCGTAATCCTGGTCGGTGAAGCCGATCGCCAAGCCCGCGTTCGTTTCCACAAACACTTCATGGCCCGACCGGGTGTAGGTCAACACCGATGAAGGCGTCATGCCCACACGGTTCTCGTTTTTTTTGATCTCTTTCGGCACTCCGATTCGCACGCAACGGTCATCCCCTTATTGTTCCTTCATCACGTCTTTAAATGTGCGGACAATGAAATCCAGATCGTCCTCCGTGCAGACAAGCGGCGGGGAAAAAGTCAGGACGTTGTTATACCCCGCGACCGTATCCCCGTTTTTGCCGATGATCAGGCCGCGCGCCTTGCAATCGGCGATGATTTTGCCGACGGCGGCGAGCGGAAGCGGTTCTTTCGTCGTCTTGTCCCGCACCAGCTCGACGCCCATCAGAAAGCCGAAATGGCGGATGTCGCCGACCAGCGGGTGATCCAGCAGCGTTCGCATCTCTGTTTGCAGTCTCTCGCCTAGCCAACGGGAACGCTCCACCAGGTTTTCCCGCTCCATGATTTCGAGATTTTGACAGGCCAGCGCGCAGGAAGCCGGAGATCCGCCGAATGTGTTGACATGGCGGAAATGGACGTAGTCCGCCGAATCTTTGAACGCTTCGTAGATGTCTTTTCGCACCGCGGTGGCGGAAAGGGGCAAATATCCGCTGGTCAGCCCTTTTGCCATCGTGACGATATCCGGCATAACGCCGTAGTTCATATGTCCAAATTTCCGTCCTGACCTGCCGAAACCGCAGATCACCTCGTCGACGATCAGCAGCACGCCGTGCTTGCGGCAAATCCGCTGCACCTCGTCCATATAGACCTGATGCGGAACGATGACGCCGCCGCCGGTGATCGCCGGTTCCATGATGACCGCCGCTACCGTTTCCACTCCTTCCCAGAGAATCGTCTGCTCGACTTGACGGGCGCACATCAGATTGAACTGTTCCTCCGACATGCCTTCGGGGCGGCGGTAGCTGTCCGGCGGCAGCACGTGAACAAATCCCGGGGCGAGCGGTTCGTATTTGTATTTTCGCTGCGCCTGTCCGGTGGCTGCCAAAGCGCCCATGGAGCTGCCGTGGTACGCCCGGTAACGGGAAACGACTTTGCAGCGTCCGGGTTGTCCAATTTGCTGGTAATATTGCCTGGCGATTTTGAAAGCCGTTTCATTGGCGTCCGATCCGCTGTTGGAAAAAAAGATGACGTACTCGCCTTCCAACCATTCGTTAAGCTTCTCCGCCAGCCGAATGGCCGGAAGATGGCTTTGGGTCAGCGGATAATATGGCATTGTCGCCAATTGGTCGTAGGCGGCTTGGGCCAGTTCCTCCCGCCCGTACCCGACGTTGACGCACCAAAGCCCTGACATCGCGTCCAAATAGCGGTTTCCTTCAATGTCCTCGATCCAGGCCCCCTGTCCCCCGGTGACGATCATCGGCGGGACCCGCTCGTTGTACGGCGACATCGCATGCCACAAATACCGCCTGTCTTTGGCAGTCCATTCCGCGCTGTTGATTTGATTCGACATATTCGGTTCTCCTTTGTTTTTTTAAAAAAACGGTTATTCGCCAAACGTGATGTCTTTCGCCATGTCGTAATCGTAGCAAACGCGGTACAAAGCCACGATTTCGTCTTGGTCGGGCACGCGCAGATTGTTCCCGGGGCTGCCGCTGGCGATGGCGTCGGCGGCCATTTTGTTCAAAGCGGACATGAACCGTGCGCGATCGATGCCCCAACCCGACAGATTCGGAATGTTCAGCTTGCGGCAAAGCTCTTTCAGCCTGCGCATGGCGGCTTTCGCCCGCTCCTCGACGCCGGCGCCCGCCAATTCCGGATAAAGCGCCGCGCCGATATCGCCCAGGCGTCGAACCGCTTCCGGATCGGCGCTCGTAAACTCCAGCACCGCCGGAAGCAGCATCGCGTTGCTGATCCCGTGCGGCACATGAAACAGCGCGCCGATCGGACGCGACATGCCGTGGACAAGCGTCACCGAAGCGTTCGAGAAAGCGATGCCCGCCATCATCGAACCGACGGACATTTTCGCGCGCGCGGACAGATCGGAGCCGTCTTCGTATACGGCCAAAAGGCTGTCGGCCATCAGCCTGACCGCGCCGATGGCGATCGCGTCGGTCAGCGGATGCGCCTTGCGGGACAAATACGCCTCCACCGCATGGCAGATCGCATCGACGCCGGTCGCCGCCGTTACCGAAGGCGGGCACGAAAGCGTCAGGCGCGGGTCGACCAGCGCCGCTTTCGGCAGCAGTTCCGGTTTGGAAATCATCATTTTGATGTCGCGTTCGGCGTCGGTAATGACCGTCACCCGGGTCACTTCCGAGCCCGTGCCCGCAGTCGTCGGCGCGCAAACAAGCGGAAGCGGCGGGCGGACAAACGGCGCATCGCCGAGATAATCGGCGAGCTGTCCCGGGTTGACCGCCATAACCGCTACCGCCTTGCCGGTATCGATGCAGCTTCCGCCGCCGACGGCCAGCACCACGTCGCACGACTCGCGCTTCAATACCGCCAGGCCGTCGCGGACATTGTCCAACGTCGGTTCCTGGCTGATGTCGGAGTAAACGGCCACTTTCAGCCCCGCCGCATGCAGCAGCCTGACCGTGCGATCGATCACCCCCAGCTTCTCCATCACCGGATCACTGACAAGCAGCACGTGCGAGCCGTAGCCTTTGACAACTTTGCCCACATCCTCGAAAACCCCTTCTCCGTAACGGACCGTTTCCGGCACGAGCAGCAGCCCGTTCATCGGCTCAACACCCCCATATTTCCCTTATTGTTCCGCAGCTTCACATACGGTTTCTTCCAACATGCCCAGTACGGTATGCAGCAGCACATTGACGCCTTTGGCGCACTCCTCGTACGGCGTGAACTCTTCTTCGCAATGACTTTTGCCGTCGACGCTCGGCACGAACAGCATCGCGGTCGGCACCATCTCCGTGATAAACTGGGCGTCATGGCCCGCGCCGCTCACCATCTCGCGCCACGAGTAGCCGAGCGCGGCAGCCGACTTCTCCAGCCGGGCGCACAGCCCCGGGTCAAACCAGACGGTTTTCCGCTCCCACAATTTGACGGCGCTCTTCGGAGAGTCCTGCGTGGAGATGACGTTTTCGCAAATGATCTGTTCCACCCGCTTAACGACTTCTTCGTTCCGATGGCGCGCTTCCAGCGTAAACACGACACGGTTTGGAATGACGGTATGCACATTCGGATAAACATTGAAGCGGCCGATCGTGTACACCAAATCAGGGTCCAACGAATCCAGCTTGCCGGACAGTTCGGAAATGAGATGCATGGCGGCGCGGAGCGCGTCTTTGCGTTTCGGCATCGGCGTCGTGCCGGCGTGATTGGACTGCCCGTGCACGGCGATTTCGTAGCAGACCATGCCGACTACGCCCTTCACGATGCCGATGGAGACGCCTTCCTGCTCCAGCACCGGACCTTGTTCGATGTGCATTTCCAGAAAAGCGGCCGCCTCTTTCAGCCGGTTGGCTACGTCGCCCTGATACCCGCTTGTCGCCAGCGCTTCACCGAACGTGGTGCCGTCTTCATCGGCGGAAAGGAGCATTTTTTCCTTGTCGAATTTGCCCGCCATAATGCCCGAGCACATCATCGCCGGTTCAAAGCGGGCACCTTCCTCGTTGGTGAAATCGACAACCGTAATCGGGTATTTCGGTTTGATCCGGTGATCGACCAAAGTTCGCACGATCTCGAGTCCGGCGATGACGCCGAGCACGCCGTCAAACCGGCCGCCTTTGCGCACCGTGTCCATGTGCGAGCCGATCACGATCGGCGGCCGGTCTTCCAAACCTTCCAGCGTTGCATAAATGTTGCCAAGATCGTCCACCTTCACCGACATGCCGAGCTGCTTGCAGCATTGCACAAAATAGTCGCGCACGCGCAAGTCTTCCTCGCTGAAGCAGAGCCGGTTGACTCCGTTGTTCTCGGTCCGTCCGAAGTCCGCAAACGTTTCGATCGTTTCGCGCAGCCGGTTTTCGTCTATGCGGATGGCCCGATCCTGCGAATAATACAAATGCGCAGCCAAATACTTCCTCGCGTCCGCGTTGGTCAGCCGGACGGTTTCGCTTTTGCCGTCCTTGCGGAACGTCACGTCGCACCCGTCCAAATGCTCGTGGATGTTGTTCACCGTAAAGCCGGCCGCCAGGTATTGATCGACAATCGCTTTTTCCCGGTTGTAATCTGCCGCAGACATGCGTCTCACCTCCAAAGCAATATCGGCGTCATCTCGTCGCCTGGAACCTGCGGCGTCTGACGTATTTGCCGCTGCCGGCTTTGCCGACAAACGTTTTGTCCCGCACGACAAATTCGCCGCGCACCAGCACCGATACCGGTTCGCCGGTCACTTCCATGCCTTCGAACGCGCTGTAGTCCACGCGCATATGGTGCGTGCCGGCGGAAATCGTCCGTTTCACCTTCGGGTCGAAAATGACGAGATCCGCATCGCTGCCGACGGCGATCGTGCCTTTTTGCGGGAACAGGCCGAACAGCTTGGCGGCCGACGTGGACACCATGTCCACGAACTGGTTGATCGTAATGCGGCCTTTATCCACGCCTTCCGAATACATGAGGCTGAACCGGTCTTCGATGATCGGCCCGCCGTTCGGAATTTTCGCAAAATTGCCGCGGCCCAGTTCCTTTTGCCCTTTGAAGTTGAACGAGCACTGGTCGGAGCCGATCACCTGAAGCTGCCCGCTTTTCAGGCCGTTCCACAGCGCATCCTGGTTCCACTTCTCCCGCAGCGGCGGCGACCATACGTATTTTGCGCCCTCGAAATCCGGTTTTTTCAGGGCGCTTTGGTCAAGCAGCAAATATTGCGGGCACGTTTCGCCGTATACACGCAGGCCGCGGCTGCGGGCTTCGGCAATTTTTGCCATCGCGTCGGCGCATGTGACGTGCACGACATAAAGCTGCGAATCGGCCAGTTCCGTCATCGTGATCGCGCGGCCGGTCGCTTCGCCTTCGAGTTGCTGCGGACGGGTCAGCGCATGGTAGATCGGGTCGGTTTTGCCTTCGTCGAGCGCCTGTTTCGTCAGCAGATCGATAACATCGCCGTTTTCGGCGTGCACCATCACCAGCGCGCCGTGCCGCCTGGCCATGACCAACGTTTTGTACAGCGTATCGTCGTCCACCTGCAGCGTTCCTTTGTACGCCATAAAAATTTTGAAGGAGGTGATACCTTCCTCGTCGATGACGCCGACCAACTGTTCCAGCACCCCGTCGTTAATTTCCGACACCATCAAATGGAAGCCGTAGTCGATGACCGCTTTGCCGTTTGCCTTCCCGTGCCAGGTGCCGATCGCTTCGCGGATCGGCTGTCCTTTCGACGTCAGGCAAAAATCGATGATCGTCGTCGTGCCGCCGAAAGCGGCCGCCACGGTGCCGGAATCGAAGTCGTCGATCGTGACGGTTCCGCCGAAAGGCATATCGAGATGCGTGTGCGGATCGATGCCGCCGGGAAACACGTATTTTCCGGCCGCATCCACCACTTCGCAGCCTTCCGACGGCAAATTTTCGCCGATCAATCTGATCACGCCGTCTTCAATGAACACATCCGCCGCATACGTGGCGTCCGCAGTCACAACGGTGCCGCGGCGCACGAGTTTTTTTCCCATTCAGCGAACACCCGCCTCTGCTGTGGATTGGAGTCTGGCCAATGCCGCGTTGCGCTGGTTCCAGGTAAACGGCGGCAGGTCGCCCGGCATTTCCACCATTTCGATCGCGCCGTCCGCCGGGCATACGATCGAGCACAAATTGCAGCCGACGCAGTCGTCTTCGCGCACTTTCAAATACGGTTTGCCGCCGTCGTCCTCCAAAATGTCGATGCATTGATGCGAAGCGTCTTCGCAGGAAATGTGGCATTTGTTGCAATTGATGCATTTGTCGGGATAAATGCGGGCGACGACCCGGTAATTCATGTCCAGATCACCCCAGTCGGCGTACTTGCCGACGCTTCTGCCGACCAGTTCGCCGACCGACTTCAGCCCTTTCTCCTCCAGGTAATTGTTCAACCCGTCGATCATCTCCCCGACGATGCGGAAGCCGTGGTGCATCGCGGCCGTGCAAATTTGCACGCCGGTGGCGCCCATTAGCATAAATTCCACCGCATCCTGCCACGAGGAAATGCCGCCGATTCCGGAAATCGGCACGTTCACCTCCGGGTTGCGCGCACATTCGGCCACCATGTTCAGCGCGATCGGTTTGACCGCGGGACCGCAATAGCCACCGTGCGCCCCTTTGCCGGCCACGTGCGGAATCGTGTTCCACGTATTGAGGTCGACGCCGACCAGGCTGTTGATCGTGTTGATCAGGCTGATGGCGTCCGCGCCGCCTTTCACCGCATGGCGCGCCGTAACCGTAATGTCGGTGATGTTCGGCGTCAGCTTGACGATGACCGGCGTGCACGCCGCCTCTTTCGCCCAGTAGGTTTGGCGTTCTACAAGGTCGGACTGCTGGCCGCTCGCGGAACCCATGCCGCGTTCGGCCATGCCGTGCGGGCAGCCAAAATTCAACTCCAGGCCGTCGACGCCGACATCTTCCACGCGCTTGACGATTTCATGCCACTTCTCCCGCTTCGGCTCCACCATCAGCGAGGCGACGAGCGCGTGTTTCGGATACTTCTTTTTCGTTTCGTAAATTTCTTTCAGATTGACGTCGAGCGGTCGATCCGAAATCAGCTCGATGTTGTTGAATCCCGCCACGCGCTGTCCGCCGAAATGAACCGCGGCAAACCGGGAAGAAACGTTGATGATCGGATCGCCTAGCGTTTTCCAGACTGCCCCTCCCCAACCCGCATCAAACGCGCGCTGCACCTGGTAACCCGGTGTTGGTCGGCGGAGCCGACGCGAGCCAGAACGGATTGGGAGATTCGATGCCCGCCAAATTTATGCGCAAATCTGCCATATGGTTTCCCTCAAAAACGTGTTAATGGGTTGCGGTCGGCGAAAATTGCCGGACGATCGAGCGGGCCGCCAGCTTGCCTTCCTGCGCCGCCGACACCACCATCGCTTCGCCGCCAGCGCCAAACACAATGTCGCCCGCCGCGAACACTTTCGGATTCGACGTTTGCCGCGTTTCCTTGTTGATGGTGACGACGCCCCGCTCATGGGCGAGGCCGAACGCTTCGATCAGCGGCAGATGGCGCTTCTGGCCGACGGCCAGCACCACCGCGTCCACCGGCATGCGGAACTCCGAGCCTTCGACCGGAACCGGCAGGCGCCGCCCGTCGGCGCCCGCTTCGGAAAGTCGCACGCGCACGCATTCGAGATGGGTCACGCACCCTTTCTTGTCGCCGACAATCCGCTTCGGCGCCGTCAGCCACTGGAATTCGACACCTTCCTGTTTGGCGAACGCAAATTCGAAATCATAGGCGGTCATTTCTTCGCGCGTCCGCCGGTAAACGATTTTCACATTTTCCGCTCCGAGGCGAAGCGAGCAGGTGGCGGCGTCGATCGCCGTATTCCCCGCGCCGATGACCGCCACCCGTGATCCGAGCATCGGCACGGACGGCCGCCACCGTTTGGTGCTCTCGACAAGCTCGATCGCGTCGTACACGCCGGCCAGTTCTTCCCCTTCGATGCCGAGCCGCGGCACAAGGCCCATGCCCGCCGCCAGCACCACCGCATCGTAATCGTCCAGCAGCCGCCCGGCGGAAACGTCCTTCCCGACCGTCACGCCGGTGCGGATGTCCACGCCCAAAGCGGCGATCTGCTCCACTTCCCACAGCGACACTTCCTGCGGCAGGCGGAACGACACGATGCCGTACGTATTCATGCCGCCGGCGAGCGGCTTCGCTTCGAAAACGGTGACGGCGATGCCCGCCCGCGCCAGCTCCCTCGCCGCCGACAGGCCGGCCCGCCGCCGACAACCGCGACTTTCCGCCTGTTGGGCTCGCCTTTTTCAAACAGCCGCACCCGGTTGCGAATCGCCCAGTCCGTCGCGTACCGCTGCAATTTGCCGATCTTGATCGGCGCAGAAGCTTTGTTCAGCACACACGCGCCTTCGCACAGTACCTCCGTCGGACAAACCCGCGCGCAGCTGGCGCCGACCGGATTGGCATCCATAATCGTTCGGGCCGACCCGCGCAAATTGTTGGTCGCGATCCGTTTGATAAATGAAGGAATGTCGATGCCCGTCGGGCACGCCTTGATGCACGGCGCGTCGTAGCAATACAGGCAGCGGTTCGATTCTTCCACCGCCGATTTCAGCGATAATCCCGCATCGATTTCGGCAAAATTGTGGTTAAACGTCTCCGGCGAGATCAACCGATTTTGTTTGCCTATAAAATCCTCTCCCATGCGATTAATAGCGGGCGGTAACCATTTTTTTGCGCGTGTAAAATTCGACGCCGTCGCGTCCGTTGGCGTGCAGATCGCCATAAAACGATTTTTTGAAGCCGGAGAACGGGAAGAACGCCATCGGCGCAGGCACGCCGATGTTGATGCCGAGCATGCCTGCGTCGATTTCTTCGCGGAAATAGCGGACCGCCCGAGCGCTGTTGGTGTACAGGCAGGCCCCGTTGGCGAATTCGGACTGATTGGCCACGGCAACCGCCTCTTCCAGCGTATCGACGCGTACGATGGACAGCACCGGGGCAAATATTTCGTCCGTCCAAATTTTCATGCCCGGTTTGACGTTGTCGAAGATCGTCGGTCCGATAAAAAAGCCGCCTGCGTCGATATCGCAGGCGCGGCCGTCCAGGACGAGCGTCGCCCGCTCTTGCTCGCCGTATTCGATATATTGCCTGGTGCGGGTCAAGTGCGCTTCCCGGATCACCGGCCCGAGAAACACGCCTTCCTCGAGTCCGTTGCCGATTTTCAGCTTGCGGGCTTCTTCGGTCAGCCGCCGGGTCAGCTCGTCCGCCACTTCGCCCACTGCGACGACGACGGAGCAGGCCATGCAGCGCTCGCCGGCCGAACCGAAAGCGGCGTTGATGATGTTTTTGACCGCCAGATCGAGATCGGCGTCCGGCATCACGATGGAGTGGTTTTTCGCGCCCGCCAGCGCCTGCACCCGTTTTCCGTTGGCCGCCGCCGTCTTGTACACGTATTCGGCGACAGGCTGCGAGCCGACAAACGAGACCGCAGCAATGTCCGGATGGCTCAAAATGCCGTTCACCACATCATGCGCGCCATGCACGATGTTCAGCACGCCCGCCGGCAGTCCGGCTTCGGCGAACAACTCGGCCAGACGGTTCGCGAGCAGCGGCGTCCGTTCCGAAGGCTTCAGCACAAACGTGTTGCCGCAGGCGATCGCCAGCGGGAACATCCAGCACGGAACCATCATCGGAAAGTTAAACGGCGTAATGCCGCCGACGACGCCGAGCGGATAGCGGTACATGCCCGACTCCAGGCCGCCGGCGATGTCCTGCAGCTGCTGCCCCATCATCAACGTCGGCACGCCTGCGGCAAACTCGACGTTTTCGATGCCGCGCTGCACCTCGCCGTAGGCTTCCTCGTAGTTTTTGCCGTTTTCGATCGTGATCAGCCGGGCCAGTTCGTCCCAATGCTCCGTCAGCAATTGCTGGTATTTGAACAGCAGGCGGGCACGGCGCGGGACGGGCGTCTTGCGCCAATCGGCAAAAGCCGCCCTGGCGGCTCGGACCGCGCGGTTCACCTCGTCGCCGGCGGACAGCGGCACGCGGGCGATCACTTCGCCGGTGGCCGGATTATACACATCTTCAAAAACAGCCGTTTCCGCATTCACCCATTTTCCGCCAATAAAGTTTTGCAACGTTTGGACTGCAGCCGACATGATTGCCAAGCTCCTTTCTGATTTAGCCTTTCACCGATCCTGCCGTCATGCCCTCGGTCAACTGCTTCTGAAAAGAGAGATAAAAGGCGATGGTCGGGACGAGCACGATCATGACCGCGGCCATTTGCAGCGTGTAATTTTGCTTGTAGCGCTCCGACATGCCGGCGATCCCGAGCGGCAGCGTCTTCAAATCGGAATCGCTGATCAGCACCAGCGCGTACGAAAATTCGTTCCATGTATCGATAAAGGCGAGCACCAGCACCGTAACGAGCACCGGCCGGACCATCGGCAGCGTCACCCGGGCAAAGATGTCCAGGACGCCTGCGCCGTCCATAATCCCCGCTTCCTCCAAATCTCTCGGCAGCGTATTCATGTAACTGACAAGAAGCAGGATGGAGATGGGCAGATTAAAAGCCGTGTACGGAAACAACAGTGTTACCCGCGTGTTCAGCAGATCCAGATGGTTCAGCTCGATAAACAGCGGCACAAGCGTCGAATGCAGCGGAATGAGCATCCCCAGTATAAAAAAGGAATAGATAAACGATTTTCCTTTGAATTCGAACCGGCTGATAAAAAAAGCCGCCCATGTGGACAAAATCAGGATGAACAGGACGGATGCGACGCTGGTAAAAACGCTGTTCATAAAATACTGTCCGACTTTTCCCGACACCCAAGCTTCGGCGTAATTGCTCCATTTGGGGATGGCGGGAAAGTTAAACGGATTGTCGTACAATTGGTCGTCTGTTTTCAGCGAATTAAAGAAAATCCAGACGATCGGGTAAAGGTTGACGATTAGCATGACGCTGAACAACAATTGCAAGATGCGATGAGATACCGGCCTCTTTCCGGACAACCGCATGTCGTCGCTCACCTCAATATCTTCTGCATGATCGTTCGGCTGACGAAAATAAAAATGAAGCTTAACACGATGATGGCGGTGGAAATCGCGCTTCCGTAGCCATACCTGAGCGATGAAAACGAGGAATGGTACATGTAGGTGGCCATCACTTCCGTCGCGTGGTTGGGCCCGCCTTTGGTCATGACAAAGATCATGTCAAACGTTTTCAGCGCGTAACTGATGCAGAGGGCGACGCTGGTGAGAATGGTGCCGGATATCATCGGAAGCGTGACGCTCCACGTTTTGCGGAAACCGATCGCTCCGTCGATTTCCGCCGCTTCCAGCACGTCGGCCGGAACGCTTTGCAAAGCGGACAGGAAAATGACCATGTAGAAGCCGCTGTATTGCCACATCAAGGCGATGCAAATCGCAAACACCGCAAAACCCGGTTCTCCGAGCCAATTGCGCACCCACGAATCGAGTCCCAGTTGAATCAGCAAATTGTTGATCAGACCGATCTGATAGTTGTACATCATCGACCAGAACAGCGAGACGACAACGGTGGAAAGAACGACCGGCATAAAGAAAACCGATCGGTAGATGCCTTTGCCTTTAATGATTTTCCCGTTGAGCACGACGGCAAACAGCAATCCGAGCGTGAGCTGTCCGAACAGGGCGAACAACAGGAAGATCATGTTGTGTCTGAAAGAGCTCCAAAATACGCTGTCTTTCCACAGTTCCTCAAAATTGTCCCATCCGACCCAGATCTTCTCGTTAAATCCGTCCCAGTCGAAAAACGAATAATACACTGAATTGAAAATCGGAAAAATGACGAACAGGATGTAAACCAGCAGAGCCGGCAGCAGCCCCGCCGCGATCAGCCACCTTTTTCGGTACAGGATGTGCATCCAAATTCTCCTCTTTCGCCTGAATTGATACGGGAAGGGGGAGCCGCCGACCCTCGCGGGCCGGCCGGCGGCTCCCGGTGGCATCCTATCCTGTTTTGGCAAATGTTATTTCAATGTTTTTTGCACGTCTTCCGCCACTTGCTCCGGCGACAAACCGCCTTTCATAATCAGGCCCTGCAAGGCGCTGAACATTTTGGTCGTCGCTTGAGTCGACATCGTGTTTTCAAAGTTCGGCGAAATGTTGGTCGCGTTTTTGCTCATGTCGATCATCGTTTTGAAAATCGGGTTGGCATCGGCTGGAATTTCAATATTTGTCGCCGTAACCGGGAACGATCTTGCGACCAGTTCCTTAAACAGGTCCTCACTGAACATGTAGCGGATAAACGTTTCGGCCGCTTCCAGCTGTTGGCCTTCCAGCTTCGAATTGATGACGACGGCCTGGTTGGTGACGCTGGACATATCCGTAACGGAACCTTTGCCGCCTTCGATTTCCGGGAAGTTGGCCACCCCCACTTCAAACGAAGGTTTGCCTTCGACGATTTGGCTGATCGTCCAGCTGCCGTCGATGACAATCGCCGCCTGGCCCTTGATGAAGCGATTAACCGACTCGATTGTTTCGATCGTGTTGGCGTCCTCGTTAAACGCCTCATGGTCGGCGAGCTCTTTCAGTTTTTGCAGAACGGTGATGAATTCCGGATCGGTCAACTTGTATTCGCCGTTTGCCAGCTTCGGAATGGCATTGGCGCCGAGCACGCGGTCGCTCATGATGGAGAAGAAAGAGTTCGTCAGGATTTCGCCTTTGACGTTGCCGACGACGATCGGCGTCACGCCTTTCGCCTTGAGCGCGTCGACCAGCGCCAGCAAATCGTTGAATTGGGTCGGGAATTCGTTAAAGCCGACTTGCGCCAGCAAATCTTTGTTGTAGAACACGATGCTGCCGTAGTTGGACTCGGCCGGAATGCCGTACTGCTTGCCGTCCACTTCAAATTGCTTCAGCATGCCGGCCGGGATCGTCTTGTCTTTCCATTCGTTCACAAACTCGTCTCGAAGCGGCTGAAGCGCTCCGGACTTGGCCATCGTCTCCAGCAGCGGACCGCCGCTGATGAATTGCATAATGTCCGGAAGCATATTGCCCGCCGCCGCGGTTTGCAGCCTGACTTTGTAATCGACATAGGGGATTTCTTCGATCGTCAGCTTGATGTTCGGATATTCCTGAATAAAGGACTGCACCCGGTCGTAATACATTCCCGTATACGCGCTGCCTTTTTTCCAGTTCATCCATAACGACAACTTCACAACCTCGTTTCCGCCGCTCTCCGGAGCGGTCGAACTGCTGGAAGCGGCCGGAGATTCGCTGTTTCCGCTCGGGGACGACTCCGATTTGCCGCCGCCGCAAGCGGCCGTCAGAACGACCGCAAGCGTCAGTGTCAAAACTGTGGCCCATTTCTTTAACTTCGGCATGTGATGAACCCCTCTCATCGATTGAATTTATTGAATGCCGCGGAGAACCATCGCTGTCGTCCGCGGTCAATCAAACAAATCGGGCTGTTCGTCGGCGATTTGCTCAAACAGCATGCGGAAGCTGAGCACCCCGGTCAGGCGGTCCTGCTGTTTCGCCGTAATTGCCGCATACCGGTCCTCGATCGGCACCGGTTTTCCCGCCGCTTCCGCCAGCAGTTGCGACTGGCAGGCGCGCTCCATCGAGATGAACCACCAGGCCGCCTCTTCCACCGACTGGCCCACCGTCAGCAAACCGTGATTTTGCAAAATGACGGCTTTGAACTGGCCAAGCGCCGAGGCGATGTTCGCCCCTTCCTTCGTATCGTGTACGACGCCGGTAAAGGAATTGAACAGACCATGGTCGTTGTAAAACGCGCACGCGTCCTGGGAAATCGGATCGAGCAGCCGCCCCAGCGTCGACCAGGTTTTACCGTAAGTGGAATGGGTATGCGCGGCCGCCACCACATCCTTCCGATATGCGTGCACCTGCGAATGGATGGCAAACGCAGCCCGGTTCACGTCGCGGTCGCCGTGCACCACTTCCCCATTGTGGTTGACAAGCAGCAGATCCGACACTTTAATCCGCGCAAAGTTGACGGCAAATGGATTGACCCAGAAACAATCGGTATGTTCCGGGTCCCGGGCCGTCACATGGCCTGCGATCCCCATGTCGAATCCAAGCTTGGCGAAAATGCGGAACGTCGCCGCCAGCATCCGCTTTCTGTGCAGCCGTTCCTCCTCGAGCGTCCGTTCCGGGAACGCTTCCCTATGGAGGCGCTCATAAAGCTTTGTTTCAGCCACTGATTTGTCACCCTTTCCCTGTCAGCATGTTCATCCTTGTGTCCTGGCCATTTCCTTCAGCACATGATGCAGCACTTTGCCGGCGCTGTTACGAGGCAACTCTTCGATGAACCGGTATTTGCGCGGCCTTTTGTATCCCGCCATTTTCTCGCGGCAAAACCGGTCCAGCTCCTCTTCGGTAACACGCTCCTCCCCTGTAACGATAAAAGCAACGACCGTCTCGCCCCATTTGGAATCGGGAGTTCCGACCACGGCAGCGTCTTTGACGGCCGGATGCTCGATTAACACATGCTCCACTTCCCGCGGATAAATGTTTTCCCCGCCGCTGACAATCATGTTGTTTTTGCGGTCGACAATCCACAAATAACCGTCGGCATCGATGTAACCGAGATCTCCGGTGTGAAACCAGCCGCGATACAAAGCATCCCGCGTAGCTTCTTCCCTGTTGTGGTAGCCTGTCATCATGCCGTTGCCGCGGACGATAATTTCGCCGATTTCGCCCACCGGCAGCTGCTCGTCCGGTTCCGACGGGCCGTCCTCCTTCATGCGGACGACTCGAATTTCGTGGTTGAGCACCGCCTTGCCGGCGGCACCCGCTTTATGGAGAGGCGGACAGTGGCGGGGAAAAGGCAGATACGCGATGCCGGGCCCCATTTCCGTCATGCCGTAAGCCTGCACCATGTCAATGCCGAACGTGTCCAGACATTGCCGGATGACGCCGGGCGGCATCGATTCTCCGCCAAACATGCCGATTCGCAAGCTGCTCAGGTCGTAAGGCGACAAATCCTGCTCCAGCATCATTTTCCAGGCTGTCGGCACCGCGCCCACCATCGTGATCTTCTCCTCGTGAATGAGCTGCAGCGCTTTAAGCGCGTTGAACCGTTGCATGATCACATTGGTCGCCCCGACGTGGACACGGGCAAAAAATCCGCTGTGCAGCTCGCCGCAATGAAACAGCGGGCCGGCTACCAGGCCCCGGTCGGATTCGGAGTATTTCATCACCCCGATGACCGCCATGCTCTGCTCGATCACTTCGCGATGCCGGTGCAGGACGCCCTTCGGCCGCCCGGTCGTGCCGCTGGAGTACATGATCGCGTACAGATCCTGCTCCGACACTTCCGCCTGCGGCCGTTCGCTGCTCATGCGAAGGATCTGCTCCTGGTACGCGACCGCCTCATCCCCCGGATCCGGGTCCGTCAGCCAATACTGGACTTCCGAATGCCGCTTTGCCACGCTGTTCACCACTTCCGCCAGCGCTTTTTCGTAAATCAGCAGGCGGGTCCCGGCATCTTGCAGAATATAGGACAGCTCATCTGCTTTCAGGCGGAAATTGATCGGATTGAACAGCGCCCCGATTTTGGCGCAGGCGAAATAGACGGTCGCAAACTCGACGCCGTTGTACAGGAAGGCGGACACGCAATCGCCTTTGCGGATGCCGGCGTCAAGCATGGCGTTGGCGAGGCGGTTGACATTGCCGTCCCATTCGGAATAGGTCCAGCGAACCTGTTTCTGAACGTCCACAATCGCTTCCTTGTACGGATACTTCAGTACCGACTGTTCGAAAATGTCGGCGACGGTTACGTACACGCTGCAGACCCCCAGACCATGACCAATATTTTACTGTCCGGTCATTTAAATTTTTAGGAAAAAATGCCGTATGCAGGTAAAATTTTTTCTTTCCTTACAGCTTTGAATAGGATGCCGCGATTTGCGCGCCGACCCGCGCGTTGTGCTTGACGAGCGCAATGTTGGTCCGCAAGCTTCCGCCGCCGGTCAGCCGTTTGATTTCGTTAAGCAGAAACGGCGTCACCCGCTTGCCCGTCACGTTTTGTTGCTTCGCCAGCGCGATCGCGTTTTCAATGACGGCTTCGATTTCCTGCTGCGGAATTTCATCCGCTTGCGGGACCGGATTGGCAATGACGACTCCGCCTTTCAGGCCCAAATCCCACTTCGTTTTGATCAAGGCCGCCGCCTCTTCCGGCGAGTCCAGCCGGTATTCCAGCGGAAAACCGCTGTTGCGGCTGTAAAATGCGGGAAATTCGTCGGTCTGATAGCCGAGCACGGGAACTCCCAGCGTCTCCAAATATTCCAGCGTTTTGCCGATATCGAGAATCGATTTGGCTCCGGCGCAGACGACCGCCACATCGGTCCGGCCGAGTTCGGTCAGGTCGGCGGAAACGTCCATCGTCCGCTCCGCCTCGCGGTGAACGCCGCCGATGCCGCCGGTGACGAAAAAGCGGATGCCGGCGAGTTGCGCGCATATCATGGTGGCGCCGACTGTCGTCGCGCCGTACAGCTTTTGCTGCAGCACCGCCGGCATGTCGCGTCGGCTCACTTTGCGAATATCGCGGCTTTTGGCGAAAAACTCCAGCTCGTCATCGGTCAGGCCGACCTTGATTTTGCCGTTCATTATGCCGATAGTGGCTGGAACCGCTCCGTGGTCGCGAACGATTTGCTCCACTTCCCTGGCGGTTTGTACGTTTTGCGGGTACGGCATGCCGTGGGAAATGATCGTCGATTCCAAAGCGATGATCGGCAGGTTCCGCTCTTTGGCCGCGGCCGCTTCCGCTCCGTATTCCAGCATCGGTTGGACGCTCATGTTCATTGCTCCCGTCTTATAGAGTTTATAGAGTGGCGAGCCGTTCGATCTGCTCGCGGTTCCACGCCACGATCGACGATTCGCTCTGCAAAGTCAGTGCCGAAGCGTGCTGCCCGATCCGGCACGCATGCTCCAGCGTGCGGCCTTCCAGCAGTCCGACCATAACGCCGGCCATCAGGGCGTCGCCGGCGCCGGTCACATCGACGACACTTACCCGCGACGGCGGCAAATGCCCTTGTGCCTGCGCGTTTGCCCAAACGAGCCCTTCCTTGCCGAGCGTAATCACCGCCTGCTTCACGCCCGCTTCCAGAAGCCGCCCGGCCGCTTCCCGCGCGTCATCCGCCGTTTCCACCTTTACGCCCGTAAACGCCGCCGCTTCCATCCGGTTGGCGACCAGCAACTCGACTCCCGACAGATTGCGAGGAAATTTGCCGATTTTGACCGCCGACGCCGGATTGAGGCAAAGGCGAATCCGTTCCGCACTGCACCGCCCGATCAAATGGCGGATCACGTCGGCGGGGGGGTTGGCGTCGAGCAGCACCAGTTCCGCCGCGGCGATCACCGGCCAGCGCTCGTCGATCATATCGGACGTCAGCCGGTCCAGAATGCGCATGTCGTTGACGGCGATCGCCAATTCCCCATCCGGCTCCAGCATCGCGACGTATGTTCCGGTCCGTTCGCCCGGCATCACGATGACCGCTTCGGTTCCGATTCCGGCGGCACGCATCTGCTCGAGCAGCCATCTGCCGTCGGCGTCGTCACCGACCGCCGCGACCATCGCCGTCGGCACCCCGGCCCGCGCCAAATTTTCCGCGATATTGCGGGCGACCCCGCCGCACGTCTGGGTCATCGCGGCCGGATTGGAGTCGGCAAGCCGCAAGGGCTGCAAACCTTTAGCTTTGCGGTCGACGTTAGCCCCGCCGATGCACACCACGCGCACGGTCATCGCTCACCTCTCCCATTCGCGGTTCGAACGCTTCGCCAGTGCGTCAGTTCTCTTTGAACTTTCCGTCGCGCGCCTGCAAAAATGCTTTTAAGCCTTGCGTCTGCATGATGCCGATCAGCTCTTCCTTTTCTTTCAGGCCGTAGGTTGTCAGGGCGATCGTATCGATCATGCGGTGGCTGTCGAGCGCGTTGACCATTCCCATAATTTCATAGGTGCGGCGCAAGCTTTGCTTCGTCAACTGCACCGGGAAGGGCGGAACTTTGGCGATTCGCTGCGCCATCTTCCAGGCTTCTTCCTGCAGCGCGGCCGACGGCACCACTTTGGCCACCAGTCCCAATTCTTTCGCCAGCGCCGCGGGAATCGGATCGCCGGTAAAATAATGGTAATTGATAATTTTCGGATTGTTGCCGAGCCACGGCAAAATGAGTAGCGGCGATAGCGAGAAATGGCGGATTTCCGGCTCCGCGAACACGGCGTTGTCGGCCGCGATCACGATGTCGCAAATCATCGCCAAGCTGACTCCTGCCGCGACCGCATAGCCGTTGACCGCGGCGATCACCGGCTTGTTCAGCCGCCAAATCTGCATAAACGTGTCGTAGTTTTGGCGGATCAGCTTTTCCCAACTGACCGTGGAATCGGCCACCACGTCTTCCAGATCGAAGCCCGAAGTGAACGCCCGCTCGCCCGCGCCGGTCAGCACGACCGCGCGAATGTCGTCGTCCTCGTCCACCAGCTTCAGCGCCTGCCGCAATTGTTCCATCAAGCCCAACGACAGGGCGTTAAGCTTGTCCGGACGGTTCAACACAATGAGGGCCACATGCTTCTTTTTCTCGTAAATCAGGCTGTCGAAATTCAAAATGCCGCCTCCCTCGTTTCGCAATTTTGAAGATTTTTGCGATTATTCCGCGCAATGCGTCAGGCCGTTCCCCACTGCACGCCAAGCTCTTTCAGCCATTTGCGGTAATAAATCGACATCTGGTCTGACTTCAGGCTGAGCTCGGCCTGCAAATCGAGCGGCAGTTCTTCGGGCCGCTGGTTTTCCAAAATTTCAATATCCTGCGCCATGACCAGATTGCTGATGTCCAGCATCGCCTCGTCATCCAACTCCAGATTGAAGTTTTGCGCCACGATCATGTAAGCTTTGGTGGTCAGCTCGTCGACCGGCGTCGCGATGATCATAGAGGCAAGTTCCTTGTCGCCGGAATTGATCCGCTTCTGCAAGTATCCGACCGTGGGCCGCAAAGCCTTTTTTACGTAGATGTTCGGCACGACTTTGCGCGTGTTGTCGATATCCGCGTATTCGTAAACGACCACTTCGTCCGAAACAAGCGTGTCGTCGATGCGGTGAATTTTGTGATCCTGAATTTCCGGATAGGCCGAATCGCCGAGCACGCCTTCGTGCACCCACATCAAATGTGAAAAATCGAGAAAATTCTCAATGATGCGGGGCGCCGTTGCCTTGATCAGGTAAGGACCTGTAAAATAGCGGCGGTATTCCGAACTTTCGAATTTTTCAAAGCGGGGAATTTCCCTGGCCGGCTGACCAAGCGACACCCAGATCAGCCCGTACTTTTCCTCGCAGCGATACACTTGCGCCGCCGCTTTCAGCGGGATGGCGGCGCCCGGACGCTGCGCCGGGATACAGACGCATTGTCCCCGGGAGTTGAACCTCCAACCGTGGTACGGGCACATCAGCGTATCGTCGACCACTTTGCCCAACGACAGGGCGGACCCTCTGTGAACGCACAGATCCTTAAAGGCATGCACGCCTTCGCTGTTTCGGAAAACAACCACTCTTTCGCCCATAATGACGGCCTGGACCGGCTTTTCTCCCAGCTCGTCGCTCCTCAAAACCGCAAACCATTCGTCTTTAAGCACCGGATCGATTGCCATTATTGCGACTCCTCCTGTGCGATTAGGTTTGACTTGGCCATCTCTTTCAGCTGGCGATGCAGCACTTTGCCCGCCCCGTTTCGCGGCAGTTCCGCAACAAAAAAATATTTTCGCGGCCGTTTGTAGTTGGCCAGATGCCGCTTGCAGTGCTCGTTCAGTTCCGCCTCCGTTACCGGAGACTTTGCGACGACAAACGCGACGACGGTTTCCCCCCACTTGGCATCGGGCGCGCCGACGACGGCCGTTTCCCGGACGGCGGGATGTTCCGCCAGCGTGTACTCGATTTCTTTTGGATAGATGTTCTCGCCGCCGCTGACAATCATGTTGCTCTTGCGGTCGACGACCCAAAGGTCGCCGTCTTCGTCCTTGTAGCCGAGGTCTCCCGTACGGTACCAGCCATCATGCATCGCCTCCCGGGTAGCCGTTTCGTTGTTGCGGTACCCGGCCATGACGCAGCTTCCGCGGACGATGATTTCGCCCACTTCGCCCGGCGGCAGCGTTTCGTCCGGCTTCGTCGGCCCATCGTCGTTCAGGCGAACGACCCGGATTTCGTGATTGAGCACCGCCTTGCCTGCGGCCCCTGCTTTGTACAAAGGCGGATTGCCGCGGGAGAACGTCAGCAGTGCGACGGTTGGCCCCATCTCCGTCATTCCGTACGCCTGGACCAAATCGATCCCGAAGCGATCCAGACATTCGCGGATGACGGCGGGCTCCATCGATTCGCCTCCGTACATGCCGACGCGAAAATGGCTCAAATCGTATTGCGACAAATCTTCCTGCAGCAGCATTTTCCATATGGTCGGCACCGCCACCATGCTGGCGATGCGTTCGTCCTGCATCAGACGAAGCGCCTTTCGGGCGTCGAAGCGATGCATGATCACGTTGCCGCCGCCGACGTGAACCCGGGAGAAAAAGCCGCTGTGCAGTTCGCCGCAGTGGAACATCGGATTGACGATCAGCCCTTTTTCCCCTTCGGCATAGTGCATGTAAGCGATCATCGCCATGCTTTGCTCGACGATCTCGCGATGCCGGTGCAGCACCCCTTTCGGGCGGCCCGTCGTGCCGCTGGAATACATGACGGAACAGATGTCCTCTTCCGTCAGATCAGCTTCCGGAGGCGCCGTCGAAGCCCGTCCGACCCGGTCGTAGTAACCTACGGCCGCATCTGCTTCCTGCGGATCGACCATCCAACGGATCAGATGGGGAATAGCCGCCGAGGCTTTTTCGACTTCCTCCTTCAACGCTTGCTCGTAAACGAGCAGCCGCGTGTCGGCATCGCTCAAAATGTAATGAATCTCCCTTTCCTTCAGACGAAAATTGATCGGATTGATTACAGCGCCGATTTTGGCGCAGGCAAAGTAAACGGATGAAAACTCGACGCCGTTATACAGGAAGGTGGAAACCGTGTCGCCCTTGCGAATTCCCGCTTCCGTCAAAGCGTTCGCCAGCCGGTTGACATGCGCGTCCCACTGCGCGTATGTCCACCTCACGTTTTTGCGCACATCGACAATTGCCTCCTGCTTCGGATGCTTCAAAACGGTCTGTCTGAAAACATCAGCAATCGTGGCGTACATTTCTCATCCTTCTTTCAGAGCTGCCCATTTATATGTTAACTGTATAGAAGTTAATATCACTTAAATTGTAATTAATTCTGACAATTATTCTATCATTTTTTGTCTGTCCGGTCAATAAAAAATATTATTTTGTTCGGCCAGTTTTTTTTGTATAATAAATTTTGTATAATAAACAGAGGTCTTCCAAGACCATTGCCTTTTATGTCTGCAAGGAGGTCCGGGTAGTTGAACCAAAAAACGATCAATCGCCGAAACCTGCTTCTCAGCTCGACGTTCAAAGCGATCGTCGACAAAGGCTTTGATGCCGTCACCCTTCAGGACATCGCCGATTATTCCGGAGTAAGCAAAGGTGTCACAAACTATTACTTTAAAAACAAGGAAGACGTGTTTTACCATTTGTTTGTGTGGCTGACCGACCGGATTTACCAGAACGAATACGCAGCTGTAAACGCTTGCAATGGAGCGTTGAACAAGCTGAAAGCTTATGTGGGCGCCGCATTCCCCAGCCCGAAAAAAAACCGGGAGTTTTTTAAGGTGTACCTGGAATTTCTGGCACATGCCACCCATCACGAACCGTTTCGCGAAGTCAACAACCAATTTTACGAAAATTGCTGGAACATCGGGCGGTCGATTATCGCGATCGGTCAAGCCGAAGGGATTTTCAGCCCGGATATCGATGCGGAAAAATCTGCGGTCACGATCAGGTCTTTGATCGACGGCAACCTGATCCAATGGCTGATGAGGGACCGCGACGAATTGCACGAGTACTATCGCAAAGCTTGCTACGAGGCAATCGCCAATTTTTTGACCAACAAAGATTTGGTCAAATACGACGACGTGCCCACGACTTGACCGTTCGGCGAACGGCTGGACTGAACAACCGGGGGCTGCCAAGCCCCCTTATTTGGAATGCTGCCGGGCCGTAAGATCAAGACGCAGCGGGTTGTCGCCATCCGGCCAGCGGCAGGCGAACAGCGCCTCGACATCCGCGTCTGTAACCTGTCCGAGCGAAGCAAACGTCCAATTCGGCTGACGGTCTTTGTCGACCAGCACCGCGCGAACCCCTTCGAAGAAATCCGGACAATTCATAAAGTTCATCGACAGGTTCAGCTCCATCTCCAGACATTCGTGCAGCGTTTTGGATTGCCCCTCCTGCAGCAAGCGCAGCGTCGCTTTAAGCGACAGCGGCGCTTTCGACAGCAGCGTTTCCCGCGTTTGCCGCGCCCATTCGTCCCCGCGATTCGCCGCCTCCCGCAGCGACGCTTCGATTTCTTCCACTGTGCCTAGGCAGAAATGCCGGTCGATCTGCTGCCGCAACGACGACAGCGGCGACGGCGGCGTTTCTTTTCGGGAATACGCCCGCATAAGCGTTTTCAAATCTTCGCGCGCTGTATCGGCCGTCCACATCCTGCCGGCAAACTCGCGTTTTAACGCTTCCCAGCGGTCTGGCTCGACGGCACAGTCCGCCGCGTTCAGGTAAATGGTGTCGCCAACCCCGATGGTATGGGATGTCAAAGCCAGGTAGCGTCCGACAAAACCCGGAAAACGATTCAGAAAATAGCTTGCTCCCACATCGGGGAAAAAGCCGATGTTCATCTCCGGCATCGCCCAACGGGTTGTGTCGGTGACAAAGCGGTGCGACGCCCCGATCGACAGGCCCACGCCTCCACCCATGACCACGCCGTTCATAAACGCGGCCACCGGTTTCGGATAGCGGTGAATGAGGTGGTCCATCCGATATTCCGCGACGAAAAACCGTAAGGCGTACTCTTCAATGCCGCCGTTGCGCAAATCATACAGGGCGCGCATATCGCCTCCTGCGCAAAACCCTTTTTCCCCTTCGCCTTCCAGGCAAACGAGAGCGACGTCCGGATCATCTTTCCACCGGTTCAACTGGTCCAACATGCGCTCCACCATGTCCGCCCGCAGCGAGTTGATCGCTCGCGGACGGTTCAGGCGAATCCATCCGGCTCCGTTGCGCACTTCGCATATGACGCTGTCTACATTGTCCAATGATGTCACCGTCTTTGTTGTATGTTTGAAAAATGGGTTAACGATCCGTAAATTGGGCGGTTCGCTTCTCCAGAAACGCGTTTACACCTTCCTTCACGTCTGCGGTCGCAAACAATTCCGCCCATTCTTCCGCTTCAATGCCCAGTCCGCCGTCAAACGTGGAATTCATCCCCTGGTTGACCGCCGCAAGCGTGGCGGCGATCGACGCTTTGCCTTTGGTCAGCGCGATCTGCTCCGCCATTTGTTTGACGGTGTCCTTCAGTTCCGCGAGCGGAACCGCTTTGTTAATGAGTCCGATCCGTTCGGCTTCCTGGCCACTGATCGGCTGGCCAGTCAAAATCATTTCCAGTGCTCTGCCCTTGTTGATCAGGCGGGGCAAACGCTGCGTGCCGCCAAAACCAGGGATCAGCCCCAGGTTCACCTCCGGCTGGCCGAGCTTGGCTTCCTCCGCGGCAATGCGGATGTGGCAGCTCATCGCCAGCTCCAGCCCGCCTCCCAGGCAAGCTCCGTTGATCGCCGCAATGACCGGTTTGTTCAACTTCTCGATTTTGTTGAAAATCGCCTGCGCGTGCAACGATATTTGTTTTCCCGCTTCCTTGTCGTCAAAAGCGCCGACAAATTCCTTGATGTCCGCTCCAGCCGCAAAACATTTGCCGTTGCCCGAAATCACCATGACCTTGACATCGTCAGACTGTTCCATGTGCCGTAACGCATCCTCAAGATCGTCGAGCGTTTTCCGGTTCAGAGCGTTGACGGGCGGGTTGTTCAGGGTCAAATACGCGACGCGGTTTTCAATCGATGCGGACACGTTCGTAATATGGCTGGGCAAAGTCATGGTCTTATGCACTCCTCGGGTTCATTATTGGGACGTTTTCCGGTTCGTTCGTCAATACCCTTGATGAACGTCTACCACGTTGCGTAATGGTTTGCCTTCCAAATAACAGCGTAAATTGTGCAGAAACAGTTCCATTTGCCGCTTCGTATTGCGCGGCGAATCATAGGCGCGGTGCGGAGAAACGATGACATTTTCAAATTCCCACAAAGGATGATGCGGCGGCAGCGGTTCCGTCTCAAACACGTCGAGCGCGGCACCCGCCAGTCGTCCGCTGCTCAAGCTCTCCAACAAAGCCGGCTCGTGAACGACGTCGCCCCGGCCTACATTGATGAGATAACAGCCGGTTTGCAGGCGCGCAAATTTGCGCCGGTCCATCAGGTGTCTCGTTTCATCGGTCAACGGCAATGCCAAAATGAGATAATCAATCTGCGGCAGCATATCTTCCAGCCGGTCCAATCCGAAGACGGCATCGGCTAATGCCGGTTGGCCGGCGCTTTTGTCCGGATTTTTCCGGCACGCCAGAACGCGCATCCCCAAACTATTGCAGCGTCTTGCCGTTTCCATCCCGATTTCGCCGAAACCGACAAGGCCGACCGTCGAGCCATGCAATTCTTTGACCGGTTCCGCCTTCCACGTTCGGGCGGTTTGATTGCGGACGATGGACGGAATGCCTCTGGCCAGCGCCATCATCAGCGCGATCGCATGCTCGGCCACTGGAATCGAATTGCAGCCTTTGGAGTTGGTGACCGTCAATTCGCGCAATTGCAAATTTTCCCGCCGAAATGCGTCAATGCCGACGCTAATGGAATGAACCCAGCGGACACGGGGAGCTTTTTGCAAAATGCGCAAAGGGTCGAACAAACCCGTGGTCAGAATGACTTCGCATGCGGACAGGTCGGCGGCGGGTACCGGTTCCGGTTCCGTAAAATCCCACGGCTCAATGGCGCAACGGACACCCATTTGCCGCATCCGGTCGACGTACTCGCCGGGGATATCCTGCCGCGCAAACACCACAATTTCGCGTCCACTCGTCACGAATGCCTCCTCGTCAGTCAGGCCGGTTTATTGGAAATAAGCGACGGCCCGAACCAGCATGTCGACAAACTTCTCGCGATCCATTTCAAACAATACGAACGCATTGTGCGGCCTGCCGGACCTGCGATTGTAGTCGACCACTGTGCAGCCGGTTGTCCATTTACCGGCGGTTTCGATTTCGACATTGCAAGAAACGCCTTTGAATATGGAAGGAGCCAGCAAATAAGCCACCGCGCACGGATCGTGCATTCTGATCCCTTCCACCCGGCCGTCTTCGGACAAAAAATGCGGAGACATTTTGGAGAGAAAAAATTCCAGCAACGGCGCCATAATTTTGCTCGTCCGATTGCCGATTCGGCGGATTCGCTCAATGTCTTCGGGAGTCACAATCGCTTTATGGGTTACGTCAAGGCCGCTCATCACGATCGGCACGCCGGAACAGAACACGATATCGGCCGCTTCCGGATCAACATAGATGTTGAACTCCGCCGCCGGCGTCCAGTTGCCTCCGAAACAGGCGCCTCCCATAATCGAAATGCGTTCGATGCGGGATTTCAGCTCCGGATAGGCGGCGAGAAGAACCGCGACGTTCGTCAGCGGGCCGGTGGCAATGATCGTCACCGATTCGTCCGCTTCGGCCAGCACGCGGCGCATGGCGTCCAATGCGGTCGACGGGCTCGCGCCAAAAGTCGGATCGCCCAAATCCGCTCCGTCCAGGCCGGATTCGCCGTGAATGTTGTCGGCAATGATGAGTTCGCGAACCAGCGGTTTTTCTCTGCCGCGCGCCACTTCAATATCGGTCACTCCGATGTAGCTGAGCAACCGCAGCGTGTTCAGCAAAGTTTTGTCCTGGGTCTGGTTTCCCGCGCATGTCGTAATCAGCCGCACGTCCAATTCCTCGGACGAAAGCGCGAGCAGCAGCGCCATCGCGTCGTCGTGGCCCGGATCGCAATCGAAAATGACAGGCCTGCTCATTTCTCTCCTCCTTTCTGCAATGGATAAATTCGCAAACAGGTCCGTGCACTCACTATATCAAAATTTATCTATCCGGTCAATTAAAATTTGTCTCGCCTGGATTCTTGCCGGATGCTGCGGAATTGGCGCGCGGTTGGCATCGGCATGCTTTTGGGTTGCCGGGGTTGTATAATGCTCCCATAGGCTGAGACACGGGAGAGTGATAAACTCAACTTTCGCAGCCTGAAATCGGCAAACAAGCCTTGATTGTTTTCGCTGACTCAAAAAGCCCGAAAGTTGACGTTCATGCCTGTCCAGATATTGACCGATATAATGACCGAGAATAACAGCGAGGGTAGAGTAAAGGGCTGGGCCACCAGCCCCTCCTCATCAAACCGGACGTGAGGTTTTCCCTCATCCGGCTTTCCGATGTTCTTCTTCCTTCGGCGTTACGGTACTCCCCTAACCGGCAAGTTTCTTGAGTCCCGCAAACTGCGCTGCTATGGCCGCTTGCCGGGACTTGCTGTGCTTATTACGACGATTATGCTTCTTGTTCCAGAACAGGGTGAGGCGCTTCCGGATGTACCAGTCGATTTTGTTAAGAAACTTGTCGGCAAAGGAATCCAGACCGTAGTAGTTCTTCCACCCTTGTATCTTCGGGTTCAGTTCTCCCACCATCCGGTTCATCGTCCAGAATAGCCGGTTTCGCGGTTCCGTTACTTCTTTCACTTTCTGTCTCATGTTCTTCATCGCCTTCTTAGACGGATAACTGCGAAGAATAGAGACCTCTTTGTTCCCCTTTACCATCTTCCGTATCTTCCGGTGGTGCATCCCCAGAAAGTCGAAGCCTTGCCCGTCTCCCCACAGGTTTACAAGCTTGGACTTCTTTTTGTTCATCTCCAGTTCCAGCTTGCCGAATACCGCTTTGAGGACATCGATCGCCCTCAGGGCTTGTTCTTTGGTTTTGCACAAAACGACCAAGTCATCGGCGTATCGCACCAGTGTCCCGGTTTCCGCGAACTTCTTCTCCCAGATCGCATCCAGGTAGTTCAGATAAATGTGGCTCTTGCTCATAGACGGCAGGTCTTCGTCAAAGTCGCATTTAGCAGATAGCCTGTTGGAGACTTAAAATGCAATTTTACGTTAGCACTTAACGGATACATGTCATTGAATGAAGTTCTCCGCAGCAAATTGCGGGGGGATCTATTCCCCAAAAACCTTTTGCTCGCTTCGCTCGTAGTTTGTTGTCGCAGCAAGCTCGGGGATTAAACCCGCAGAAATTAAAATTGAGCATGGTCTAACAGACCGCTCACCGAGCGGTCGTGTTGAAAATCATGATGCTTAACAGGATCGCTTACAATCCCAGTAACTGGAGCGCTCTTTCCGGATTTCGGCCAAACGAACGGAGTGCTTGAGCGATGTTATTCATGTTGTGCAGTCGAAACAAGCTAATCGCTAAATTGCGAAGCGCAGCCATCGCACGGGGACCTTGCCCTGTGCGTATCTGCGACCGATCTTCATCAAAGGTGACATCCCGGACCCAATGCAACCGGTTTTCGATACACCAGTGCCCACGATTTAAACTCAATAGCCGTTTTGCATCTGCTTTCTCCGGCGGTACGCTGGTAATGCCATAGACCGTTTCCTGACGGAGCAGTTCGCCATCTAACTTATACGTGATGCGATCAATCCGACAGACTTGTGCAACGTAAGGGAATGTCACGTAGTCATTGAGCGCGGTACTGACCCGGATTTTCCGGACCTCGATCCGGCCGTGCCCTTTTTCTTTCGTGACGTACTCAGGGGGAAAAATCTTCATCGTCCAGGTCCTCAATGGACTTGAGCAACGTCCCTTGATTCCCTTTGACGGTGAAGAAGTAGTCCGCCCCTTTTTGCTCTTTGAGATAGATCGCGTGCTCTACTTGCGTATGCATCGCATCGGCGGTGACGACTTTCCCATTGAGGTCAAGCGGGCCAAGCAGCGTCTTAAACTTCGTAATTTCGTTGGTTTTCTTATCAACGGGTGTTTGGGCGACGACAACGCCTTCCTTGTGGAGAATCGCTGACATCAAATGCAATTGCTTTCCTTCGCTGTCACGGGCGCCCTTGAGTGTTTTACCATCTACCGCAACAGCTTCCGGATCAGCTTGCTGCGCACAAGTCTGCAGCCCACTCACCGATCGCCAGAAAATTGCGGGCACCCGATACTACCGCACATACGGCAACTGCTAATGTCGATGTGGCGGAATGGCGGATCCCGCGGCGTTTGCGCGGATCTTTCAATTGTCTCAATTGCTCTAATAAACCGCCGCTTTGTTCCAAATTGACCTTGTTCAAATCGACCATTGGTTTCGTCTCTCCGATCAGTTCTGGTGCCAGAAAAGGAGAGGAGAGCAGTTGCCTGGCCTTTCGATGCAGCGGGTATACGTAGACCGTCTTTGCCAAACCATGGTGGTAATACTTGCCCGCATTCCGCCCAAAACCACGCGTTTGTCCAAGCGGTTTCCAACCCGCTGCAAGGTAGCAGGTTCCAGCAAACCGAGTATGCTCAACAAACGTTTCCGCCATCACGATGGGATGTCCAAACACCGCCATCCAATCAGCCGATAAACGCTTAAGGTTCATCGCTAAAATTTTGGAGGCCAAATTCGGGATTCGAACGCCGGGCAGGATGAGAAATCGCGAATTGTTGGTGATAAAGATAAGCCGGCGCCATTGTTGTTCCCTTGACCAGCCGATCCACTCGTCTCTGGAAGCACATTTAAACGCCGCAGTTCCCCATCCCAGAAGAGCCACCCACTGCCCGTTCAGTTCAGCGACGTATTTCATGGATTCCCCGACAAGTTGACGGAAGCCAAGATAATGGTGTTCGTCCATCAGTTGTTTCCATCTTGTCTCTTCCTCTGGTTCAATGGGGCGGACAACCAATGATGACAATTCCGTTTGTGGTGGCATGCCAGAACTCCTCTTCAGACCGAACGATGTAGTTATCTGCATTTTATCAGACTGAAGAAGAAAAGACCAGTAGGGGTTTTAATGCCTTATCCGGTTTAAATGGTACTGGACTTTGACGAAGTCCTGCCACAACCCGTCCTCTTCCTTGAAACTCCGCGCGATATAGAGCACCGGCGTCCCGGCCCCCGAGACGACGAACTTGATCAGATACGTCGTGACGAGAATGTCGACCCAGACCGCCGTCTCGAACACGCCGGCGAACGCGACCGTACAGAACACCAGCGTGTCGACGAACTGGCTGACCAGCGTGCTGCCGAGGATCCGGATCCAGAACTGTCCGCGCGCCGCGAACCGCCGCCTCAGCCGGCTGAACAACTGAACGTCGAGCACCTGGCTGATCAAATAGGCGGCCAGACTGCCCGCCGCCACCCGCGGCGCCAGACCGAACACCGTCTCCATCGCCGCCTGCATCTCCGCGCCGGATTCGTCCGGCTTGAACACGAGCGCGAGCTGCATGACCAGGGTGGACGCGAACAGGAAGAAAAAGCCGAACCATACCGCGCGCCTGGCCTCCTCCCTGCCGTGCCGCTCGTTCAGCAGGTCGGTCGCCATATAGATCGACGCGTATGTAATGTTGCCCAGCGTCATGACGAGCCCCAGCATTTCGATCGTCTTGACGACCTGCAGGTTGGCGAGCACCGTCGCGACGCCGACCCAGGCGAACAGGCCAGCCCGGCCGAAGAACCGGTAGCACAGAAGAAACAGCGAAAACTGGACGATCCCGAACAGGACGCCCCACCACAGATTGAACAAATCCACTTCCCACCACTCCCATGCTTGTATTTGTGAAAATGAAAGAAAAATCCTGCCTTTTCTGTGCAAATTTTAATCTCGAGTTTGCGTTTAACCCGCGAATCGCCTTTGACACCGATTCCCGGCCGTAGCATAATAAGATGAGCCAACCCTGACACGACCGCAATCGTCCATATCAAATAGAGAGATAACAATTGCAAGCCGGCCGCGTTTTCCCGTAACCGGCTTGTTGTCTTGCCAAGGGGGAATGTCCGCATGAGACCGGCTCTGCTGGGCAGAGTATATCGCATTTTCGGTTCGCGGCCGTTTATCTTTTTCTCCGTCATCATGGTGTTCAAGAGCTACCTGGCGTGGCTCGTCATCTTCGAGGACACGCCGTTCTGGTCGCCGCTCGTCTCCGAAATTCCGTTCATCTGGGCTATATTCTGCCTGATCGAGTGGTTTTCGTCAAAACGCAAATTGACCGCCTACCTGATCGTCAATCTGGCGCTGACCGGAATCTTCTTCTCGGTCATCATGTACTACAAGTACTACGGCGTCATCGTCACCTGGCGCGCGCTGGAGCAGGTCAATCAGGTGACGGCGGTGAAGAACAGCGTCTTTTCGCTCATCGACCCGTACTTCCTGTTCATCTTCAGCGACATCGTCGTGTTCATCTATCTGCTGATCGACGGCCGGCGGAAGCGCGGGGCCGGCTACCGGCTGCTGCGCATCTGCAACCGCCCGAACGAACGGCGCGGCGTCTTGACGCTCATCTTCGCGCTGTCGGTCGTCATCTGCGTGATGAACATCCTGCCCCATACGGCGAGCATGAACGAGCGCGTGCAGGCTTCGGAAATGGGCATCCTCAACTACGAAGCCTATTCGCTGATCGCGGACGAAGAGTACGAGCTGATCGAGAAATCGGAAATCACCCAGGCCGCGATCGACGAGCTGAAAGGAATCGAAAACGCCTCCCGTTCGCCGTACCAGGGCTGGGCGAGAGGCAAGAATCTGATCGTCATCCAGCTCGAGTCGCTGCAGGATTTCCTGATCGGCCTGGAAGTCGAGGGCCGGGAAGTGACGCCGAACCTGAACGCGCTCGTGCGCCAAGGGTTCTACTTCCCCGACTTCTACCATATGGTCGGCCAGGGCAACACGTCGGACGCGGAGTTCGTCGTCAACACGTCGTTCTACGTCCCGCCGCAGGGCGCGGCCACGATGCGCTATGTGGACCGCCGGCTGCCGGGCCTTCCCCGGCTGCTCAAGAGGCGCGGCTACGAGACGATGACGTTCCACACGAACACCGTGGAATTCTGGAACCGCACCGAACTGTACGCCGCGCTCGGCTGGGACCGCTACTACGACGACCGCTTCTTCGGCACGGAGGATGCGGTGTTCTTCGGCGCGTCCGACGACGTGCTCTACCGGAAAACCGCCGAAGAGCTCGCGCGCGTGCGGGAGGAAGGCAAGCCGTTCTACGCCCAGATCGTCTCGATGACGGCGCACCATCCGTTCACGCTGCCGAAAGACAAGGTCAGCCTCGAACTGTCCGGGAAGTACGACGGCACGTTCGTCGGCGACTACCTGCAGGCGCAGCATTACGCGGACGAAGCGCTCGGCCGTTTCGTCGACGATCTGAAGGCCCGCGGCATCTGGCGGGACAGCCTGGTCGTCCTTTACGGCGACCATGTCGGCCTGCCGATCTACTCGCTCGACAAGCGCGAACAGGAACTGCTGGCCGAGCTGATCGGGCACGAATACGGCTATGCCGACATGATCAACGTGCCGCTCGTCATCCTGTCGGACGGCGCGCTCTATCCGAAACGGTTCGACGGGCGCATCGGCGGCCAGGTCGACATCCTGCCGACGATCGCGGCCTTGATGGATATCCCGCTGCAGGGCCACATCCACTTCGGGCAAAATTTGCTCGCGGACCGGGACAACCTGATCCCGCAGCGGTACTATCTGCCCTCCGGCACGCTGATTACGGGCCGATCGCTTTTCATCCCGGGCGAATCGTACGAGGACGGCACGCTCTATCCCCTATCCGGGGTGCCGGGCGACGAGAGCGCCGTGACCGAAGACGCGTTCGAGCGGGCGCTCCGCCTGCTTCATCTCTCCGACAGCTACATCCGCCAGTTGCCGGAGCGATCGCCGGAGGACGCGCCGCAAGCCATGGTGCCCGAGCCGAAGGACGAGACGGATGCTTCGGAATCGGAAGAGGCCGCTGCATCGGAGGCCGGCGGGGAAGCGGTCGCGACAGCGGAAGAAGCGGCGGAAGAGGCGCCGGAGGTGCCGGAGGTCTCGGAAATGCCGGATTTGGCGAATGTGTCGGAGATGCCGGTAGTGCATGTGCCGGATGTTGCGGATGCGACGGATATGCAGGATGTGACGGAAGTGTCGGAAACGGAATCGGCAGAAGCGGAGGAGGCGGCTTGACCCGGCATCATGCCTGGGTCTGGCGCGTTTTAAGCTGCACCGGCAGGCGCATGCGTGTAAATTCCCGCATGCCGCTTGCCGTTTTTTTTGTGCGCTGACGAGGTGTCTTCCTGACCGTTTTATTGACCATATCCCCTTCGCTCAAAAAAAGTGTGCGGCCACCCCGGCATTCCAGCCGAAAGACAAAAAGGAGCACCCCGTCCCGCAAGCGTGCTCCTTCGCTCATCTCGCTATTGTCAACGCAATCTCGGCAAACAGCCGGTTCCCCCCATTATGCGTCCGACCGGACAACTGCGCAAAAAGGGATCAAAACGGCAGGTCCGGCACCGGCGACAAAAGATGGTCCAGACTGCGGAACGTGTACCCCTGTCTGCGCGCTTCGTCGATGATCGCGGCCAACGCCTCGGCGTTGTCCCGCGACACGCTGTGCAGCAGGATGACGGCGCCCGGATGGAGCTGCGCGACGACGCTGTCGTAGGCATGGCGGGCGCCGCGCTGCGCCGAGGTATCCCAGTCCTTGTAGGCGATCGACCAGAACACGTTCGTATACCCGAGCGACCGGCTTACGCGGAGCGACCGTTCGTTGAAGATGCCCCGCGGCGGCCGCAGATACCGCATCTCCTTCTGGCCGGTAATCTCCGCGACTTCGCGCTTCACCATCTCCAGCTCTTCCCGGATCTTCGCATCCGGCAATGTCGAGAAATCCGGATGCGACCACGAATGGTTGCCGATGATGTGCCCTTCCCGGATCATGCGCCGCAGCAGATCGGGCTGGTCCTTCACATAATGGCCGGTCACGAAGAAACAGGCCGGCACTTTTTTCTCCTTCAGCACGTCGAGGATTTTCTCCGTATACCCGTTCTCGTAGCCGTTGTCGAAGGTCAGGTACAGATTTTTGCCTTCCGGGCTGCCCCGGAACACCGCGCCGTATCGCTCGAGCAGCGGGCCGAACCCTTCCTGGTCGATCGAGGCGGGCTGCCCGTTCCGGCTTTTCTTGAAGCCGAAATGATACGCCCGGTCCCCGGATGATGCCGCGGAAGACGCTGAAGCCGCCGGATCGACCGAAAAGGCCCCCGCCGTCGACGCAGCTTCCGATCCCGCATTCACGCCGCCCCGCGCCGCCACCGATACCGTCTGTTTTTCCGCCGGACCGGGCAGGGACAAGCCCGCCCACACGCCGAGCAGCACGGCCGCAGCCGACCAGGCCAGCGCGGAAGCCTTGAATCGTCTGAACATGTTGCACCCCCTGAACGGAACTGCCAATCAGGTATAAGATGTCCTCGGCGGGGAAATTTTATGATGCCTGGCGCTCAACGTCTGCGCTTACGGAGGCGGAGTCGCTGGAAGATATTGCGTTTGCATGCGGATGCCGCCCGTTTGTGGTATGATAAAGGGAGACCCCCGCGGCGGGGTCTGTTTTCACATGAACGGAGGAGATGATCCCATGAGCAAGTGGTACGCCATCTTGGTGAATATCCCGGTCGGAAAGGCAGGCGTTATTTTCCATGAACCATAGAATGACGCCGGGCAGCGCAATGGAAACCGAATTGCGCCGCCAGCTTGCCTACCTGAGCGACAATCGCATTCAATGGTTCAGCCAGCCGCCATCGGCAGGCCAGCCGGAACAGCGGGAATTGATGGAGACGCTGCAACGGTACGAAAAAAAGCTCGAAGACATTTTGTCCGGCATCGTTCGGGATCTGGAGGACTCGCTCGTGCTCATCGGCTCCGAGGTGACGCTGCGGTTCGAGGACGGCGGGCCGGACGAGACGTACCGGATCGTGCTGCCGGACGAGGCCGATGTCGACCGGAACCGGATTTCCTGCCTGTCGCCGATGGGCCGGAGCCTGCTTCTGGCGCGGGTCGGAAACACGGTGGAGATTCGCACGCCGCAAGGCGGATATCGGGCCCGGATCGTCAAAAGCGTCCACACGTTCGATTCCGAAGCAGACAACCGCTGATCCGGCGTCAGCCCGGCAGGCGCCACATTACATGACAGGGGTGAAACGCCATGATTCAAGTGAAAGAGTTTCTCGACACCGAATCATCGCATGCCGTGAAGAAAGTGAACGATTTCCTCGCCACCCTGCGCGAAGATCAGGTCATCAATGTCTGCTACGGCTCCTACACGAAGAGCGGCGCCCACGGCGCGCAACATCAGCGGACCGCCATTCTGGTCGTCTACCGGACGGACAACTGAGCCGGGCCGCGGGATGCCGCCGAAGATCAAATGTTCTGCACCATGATCTGGGCGAATGCATATCTTGACAGCAAATTCTGCTGTTGGGAGGCAAACATTCGCCATGGATCAGCAACCGAAGGTCATTTACCGCGCGGATACGTCCGCCGCCGAGTCCTTGCGGTCGATGAAGAAGCGGCTGAGCGATATTTGCGACAAGCATGCCGGCCGCATGGTGCGGGTGCAGACGATGGACGGCGGCGTGTACGACGGCATCATCCGCCATCATGAAGGCTGCATCCTGTATCTGGAGATGAGCGCGCCGGGATACCGCGCGTTCTGGAACCCGTTCGTGCCGTACAACCCGTACTACAGCACGATCCTGCCGCTCGTCCTGTATGAGCTGCTGGTCATTTCGCTGCTCGCGTGAAACCGGCGCGATCCGGCTGACGTTGCACGAAAAACGCCGTCCCCTCCGCATGCGGCAAGCGGCAGGGACGGCGCTTTTTTATGGGTTGGCCGATTCAAACGCTCAGGCTGCTGTCCGCTGCGGCGCGGGCGCGGCGCCGCATGAACGGCCACCAGTTGAACGAGCCGAACAGCCGCACCATGACCGGGATGAACAGCGGCAGCATGATGAGCGCGTAGAGGAACAGCCCGGCGAGCACGATGGACGCGATGTGCAGCAGCGACATGACGCCCGACGGCAGCATCGCCGCGAACGTGCCGCCGAGAATGATCGCCGCGGACACGATGACCGAGCCCATGTTCTTCATCGCGTTCAGAATCGCTTCGCCCGGCGGCAGATCCCGGTACTCGCGGAACCGGTCCATCAGGAAGATGCTGTAGTCGGTGCCGAGCGCGAGCAGCATGACGAAGGCGAAGAACGGCACCGCCCAGCCGAGGCCGGTCGTGTCGAGCAGCCGCACGAACAGCGCCTCCGCCGCCGCGAGCGACATGTAATACGTCAGAATGAGCGACAGCACGAGGTAGATCGGCATGACCAGCGACCGGAACAGGACGGCGAGGATGAGCACCAGGCCGATCAGCATCAGCGTGACGGTGCGCGCGTAGTCGCCTTCGGTCACATGCCGCAGATCGTTGTTCACGCTCGAGACGCCGCCGACCGCGACAGCGGCGCCTTCCAGCGGCGTGCCTTCCGCCATGCCCGGAGCGGCGGCCGACAGCCGGTCGACCGTGTCCATCGCCAAGACGGAGTACGGATGGTGCTCCAGCACGACCTCGAATTTCACCGTGCGCCGGTCGGCGCTCATATAGGTGTCGAGCGCTTGCCTGAACTCCTCCGACGCAATCGCTTCCTCGGGCAGGTACCAGCCCGCAAGCTGCGGATCCGGCGACGAGGACAGTCCGTCCAGATATTCCCGCGCCGACTCCAGCCCGGCCGTCACCTGCGCGATGCCGTCCGCCGATTGATCGAGGCCGTCGGTCAGCTCGCCGAGCTGGCCGATCAGTTCGGCGAGGCCGTCCGCCAGCTTCGCCTGGCCGTCCGCGAGCTCCGCCGCGCCCCCCGTCATCTCGGGGAGGCGCTCCAGCATGGCGCCCTGGCCGGCGGCGGCCTGCGCGATGCCGGTCCGCAGCTCCTTCAGACCGGACGCGAGCCGCGCGAGCCCGCCGGCCAGTTCCCGCTGGCCCGCGGCCGCCTGGCGCAGACCCTCGTTCGCCTGCTCCAGGCCGGCGCCCAGCCCGCCGAGCTGCTCGTTCATCTGCGCCAGTGACGCGCCCAGCTCAGCCGCGCCTTCGTGGAGCTGCTTCGCCGCGCCCTGCAGGCGCAGGAAATCTTCGTCCGCCGCAAGCTCGGGGTGCTTGAGCTGAAGGCCGTCCAGTCCGGCCGCGAGCCCGGCCAGCCCGTCCGTCAGCTCGCCGTGCCGGCGCGCGAGCTCGCCGTAGCCCGCGGTCAATTGCGCCAGACCGCCGGCGATCTGCCCGTATCCCGCGAGCTGCTCATCCGCGGCGGCGGCCAGCCGCTCGGCGGCCGCCTGCGCTTCCGCGGCACCGGACGCAAGCTCGCCCGCGCCGGCTTCGCCGCCGCGCAGCCCCTGCTCGAGCCGGCGCAGTCCTTCGCCGAGCTGTTCGAGGCCGGCCCTGAGCTCGCTCGTGCCCTGCGCCAGCCGTTCCGCGCCGCTCGCCGCTTCCTCAAGCTGCGGCGCGTTTGCGGCGAGCTCCGCGCTCGCTTCCGCCAGCCCGGCGCCGATCTTGCCCAGCCCGTCCCCGCCTTGCCGAAGTCCGCTGTCCAGCTCCGACACCTGGCTCACCACCTGCAACTGCTCAAGCGGCTCGCCGGTCGGACGCGTGGCGCTGCGCACCCCGGCCACGCCATCGGTCTCGAGCAGCCGGCGGGTCACCTGCTCGACCGCGGCCAGCCCTTCCGGCGTGTCAAGCGGCGTCCCGCTGCGCCAGACGACCGTCGTCGGCAGCGTCTCCCCGGGGCCGAAGCTGTCCGAAATGATGTTGAACCCGCGCACCGAACCGTAGCGCTCGCCGATCTCGTCGAGCTGGTTGAACGTGACGGCGTTCTTGAAGCCGACGAGCAGCGGCACGGCCAGCACGGCGATGATGGCCAGCGCGCCGAGCGGCCGCCGGAGCGCGAACGAGCCGACGGCGCCCCACAGCCGGCTCTCCTTGTGCTCGAGCGAGCCCTTGAGCGGCCAGAACAGCGCCTTGCCCAGTACGGCCATGAAGAACGGCACGAGGGTCACGAGCGCGATCAGCATGACCGCGACGCCGACCGCGACCGCGACGGCCGAGCGGTACAGCGAGAACGTCGACAGCCCGATCGACGTGAAGCCGACGAGCACCGCCAGCCCCGCGAACAGCACCGTCCGCCCGGCCGTCCGGTAGGTGCGGAGGATGGCGCCGATCTTGTCGCCGCCTTGCGCGAGCTCCTCCTTGAACCGGCTGATCAGCAGAATGCAGTAGTCCGTCCCGATCCCGAACATGACCGCGACCATGAAAATCTGCGTGAAGTTGGACAGCGGAAAACCCGCGTACTCCGCCAGATACGCCACGACCGCCTGGGACACCAGATAGCTGAGCCCGACGGTGAGCAGCGGAATGAGCGGCGCGACGGCCGACCGGAAGACGGCGACCAGAATGACGAGGATGAAGATGATCGTAATGAGCTCGGTCTTCTTCACGCCTTCTTCGGAGCTCTGGATGACGTCTTCCGTGATGACCCAGCCGCCGGTGATATAGTGGTCGACGCCGATGTCCGACAGCGCTTCGTACAGCGCGTCCAGCTCCTCCACCGGCGTCCGGCCGCCAAACTCGACATTCAACAGGACAAGCGCGGTCTTCCCGTCGCCGGACAGCATCTTCGCCGCCAGCTCCTCGCTGTCGAACGGCGATGTCACCGACACGATGCCCAGCGTGCCGAGATCTTCCCGAAGCCGCTCGATCCCCGTTTTCACCGCCTCGAGATCGCCGTCCGCAAGGCCCGACTCGCGATGGAAGACCAGCACCGTCGGATTTCCGCTTTCGCCCATCTCGGCGAGCATCGCTTCGGCGATGACGGACGGGTAGCCGTCCGGCACGTCGATTTGCCCGCGTTCCCGCACCAGTTCGTCCAGACTCGGCGACGTCAGCAGCAGGCCCGCCGCCGCGGCCAGCCACAGCGCAAGCACCAGCCAGCGCCACGCAACAACCCGTCTCATGTGGATGTCCTGCTCCTTCCTTCCTCATCCGCCAGCACTTCGGCCAGCTTCTCGAACGTCTCGATGAACTGCAACGCCTCCGCCCGGTCGAAGTGTCCCATGAACGCCGCCAGCCGCTCCCTGAATCGCTCGTCGATGGCTTCGGCATGCTTCCGGCCCGCCTCGGTCAGCTCCAGGTAAGCGACCCGACGGTCCTTCGGGTCCGGAATCCGCTCGATGAGCCGCTTTTGGAAGAGCCGCGTCACGATCGCCGTGATCGAACTTTTGCCCACGCAGAAATATTCCGCAAGCTCCGACGATGTCGTGCGGCCGCACACGTGCAGATAACGGATCGCCAGATATTGGTCCACCGTAATGTCTTCCTCGCCGATGCTCCTGCGCAGCAGCGCGTTCAGACGCCGGTGCACGCGGTACCACACGTCTTCATACCGCCGGATAATGGATGCCAGCAGTTCCGGGTCCAGCGGCCGATCCCCGCTCTCGCGCGCCATGTCCATCCCCCGCTGTTCTTTTTTGACGTCCAAATAGTTCAAGTGTCGAACTGTTTCACTGTAGAACTATAGCACAGCCCGTTTTGTCCCGTCAAATCCCATGCCCGCCATCCGCCCCATAAAAAACAAAAAGGCCGCGCTCTGCAAGAGGCGGCCGCTCTCGCGGCAGGCTACGTCGGGCGTTCCGCACAAGACTGCGGCAGCCGGATCGATACGGTCGTCCCTTCACCGCTCCGGCTGTCGTAACGGATATGCCCTTCATGCTCCTCGATAATTTTGTGGCTGATCATGAGTCCGAGACCCGTGCCCTTCTCCTTCGTCGTGAAGAACGGCTCGCCGAGCCGATGCAGCAGATGTTCCGGGATGCCGCTCCCCTGGTCGATGACGTGCACGAGCACGTCCGACTCGTCCCGCTCGATCGAGATCACCAGCAAGCCGCCGGACGGCATCGCCTCGATCGCGTTTTTCACGACGTTCATGAACACCTGCTTCAGTTGGTTCTTGTCGCAGCGGACGATGCAGGCTTCCGGGGTCGCCTGCTCCTGGATGATCACGTTGTTCAGAATGGCCTGGCTGCCGAGCAAATCGGCGACCTCGTGCACGATCAGGCGGACATCCCGGTCCTGGTAGGCGGAAGCCTGCGGCTTGGCCAGCACGAGCAGCTCGCCGAGAATCATCTCGATCCGGACGAATTCCTGGTCCATGATCTCGTAATACCGGTCGGCCTGCTCGCCCGTCGCCTTGCGGAGCAGCTTGGAGAAGCCCTTCAGCGATGTCAGCGGGTTGCGGATCTCGTGGGCGATGCCCGCGGCAAGCTGTCCGGCCATCTTCAGCTTCTCCGACGTGCGCAGCAGCTCCTCGGTCCGGTGCTCGATCGTGATGTCCCGCACGGTTCCGATCAGCAGGCGGGTCTGCCGGTACTCGTCTTTCACCCATCCGCCGATCATCTGGATGGTCCGGACGCCCCCGTCCGGCATGGTGATGCGAAATTCGCATTTCAGCTCTTCGTCCGCTTCACGCAGGGGCCGCTCGACAAAATATTCCCGGAGAACGGGTCTGTCCTCGGGGTGCACAAACTTCTCGTACGCTTCCCAATCGCTGGCGAATTCGGCCCGGCTGAGGCCGAAGACGGCGTACAGCTCATCGGACCAGTACAATTCATTCGTGTCGGGATGCCATTCGAAATGGCCGACACCCGCGAGGCGATGCGCAAGCTGCAGATGGGCCCGGCTCCGCCGCAACTCCTCTTCCATCCGTTTCGGGTCCGAAATATCACGGCCGACGGCGACGATCCGCTCGACGGTTCCCTGCTCGTCCCGCACGATGCTGAACGTCGCCCTGCACCAGACGTATCGGCCGTCCCGATGGCGCAGACGGATTTCCCGGACGCCGAAGTTCGCATGATAGTCCTCCGTCACTTCGGCGACATGCGGCACAGACGACATTTCGCTCTCCAATCGGCCGTCTTCGGCAGGCAGGAGATGAATCCCGATCCGCGACAGGTCTTCGGGCTGAACGTACTGCACCCCCGACTTGCCCGTCACTTCTTCCGGACGGTACCCCAACACGCGTTCGACCGCCGGCGACACGTATTCGATGGTCATGTCCGGGTTCAGGCTGACGTAGATGTCATCCGATTGCCGGATGAGCGGCGCGAACAGATCACCCGTCATGTCGCGGCCGTATTCCGGTTCTTTCCGATTCCGCATCGCTGCACGCTCCCGTATCGAATGGCATTGTTGTTTGAATGCTGCTTGCACGCTGTTCGCGGGGTCCGCGTACACCACTGCTCATTCCGCGCCTGCGAATACCGCCCGCTGCCCGCTGCGCACAAGGCTGGCATAGAAGCCGGAAAGCGCCATCAGCTCTTCATGCGTCCCCTGTTCGATGATGCTTCCCCTGTCCAGCACCAGGATGCGATCAGCGCGCCGGACCGTGTTCAGCCTGTGCGCGATGACAATGCTCGTGCGCCCGGCCATCAGCCGGTACAGCGCTTCCTGGATATGTAATTCCGTAATCGTGTCGATGCTGCTCGTCGCCTCGTCGAGCACGAGGATGGCCGGATCGGCGAGGATCATGCGCGCGATGGCCAGCAGTTGGCGCTGTCCCTGGCTGATGCCGCTGCCGTCCTGCCGCAGCATCGTATCGTATCCGTGCGGCATTTTCATGATGAACCGGTGCGCATTCGCTTCCCGTGCCGCCTGTTCGACTTCCTCGTCCGTCGCGTCGAGCCGCCCGTACCGGATATTCTCCCGGATCGTCCCCTCGAAGAGGAAGACATCCTGGGGCACGAATCCCATCGACTTCCGGAGCGACTCGCGGGTTATGCCGCGGATGTCCCGGCCGTCGATCAGAATCCGCCCGCTGTCCGGCTCGTAGAACCGGGCAAGGAGCTGCACGATTGTCGTCTTGCCCGCACCGGTCGGCCCGACCAGGGCGATCATCTCGCCCGCGCCCGCGCGGAAAGACACTTCCCCGATCGTCGGCACGCCCGGCTCGTAGGAGAACGAGACGCCGTCGAAAACGATCTCGCCCTTCACCTCGCCGATCGGCGCCGCGCCGCGTTCGTCCACCGTCTCCTCCTGCTCGTCGATCACCTCGAATACCCGTTCCGCGCCGGCGACGGCCGACAGGAACGTATTGAACTGGTTCGCCAGATCGTTCAGCGGCCGGGTGAACTGCCGCGCGTACTCGGCGAACGTCACGATGACGCCGACCGAGACGATCCCTTTCAGCGTCAGCAGCCCTCCGGCCCCGGCGACGACGGCGAAGCTCATGTTGTTCAGCATGTTCATCAGCTTCGGAATGAAGCCGGAATAGACTTGCGCCCAATAGGCGGACGCACGCAGCCTGGCGTTCTTCTCCATGAATTCGCCGATGACGGCCCGTTCGCGCGAGAAACTTTTCACGATGCGCTGGCCGGACAGCGTCTCTTCAACGAATCCGTTGAGCGCCCCCGTATTGCGCTGCGTCTCCTTGAAATAGCGGCCGGTCCGGTTCGTGATCCACCGCATGCCGGCGAACATGACCGGCACGATCGTCAGCGTGATCAGCGTCATGACCGGGCTGAGCCAGATCATGAGTCCGAGCATCCCCGCGAACGTGAGCAGGCTGGAGATGAGTTGGATGAAGGAGCTGTTCAGCGTCTGGCTCACGTTCTCGATGTCGCTCGTCATGCGGCTCATCAGCTCGCCGTGCTGCCGCTTCGTGAAGTACGAGATCGGCAGCCGGTGGAGCGCGTCGAACAGATCGGCCCTGAGCTTCGCGACGGTGCGCTGCGCGATGCCGATCATCCAGAAGCTCTGCAGCCAGCCGGCCGCGCCCTGCGCGATGTAGGACGCGCCGAGCACGAGGATCAGCGCCGCGAGCCCTTCGTAATCGCCGGGCACGAAATAATCGTCGATCGCCCGGCCCAGCAGATACGGGCCGAGCAATCCGAGCGTCGAACTGACGGCCGTCATGACGAAGACGGCCGCAAGCAACCGCTTGTGAGCGGCCAGATACGACCAGATGCGGAGCAGGGTCGGAACCCATTGTTTCGGCCGCTGCCCGCGTTTGCCGCCGCGGTCAGCCATGGCGCGCCGCCTCCTCTCCGTGCTGCGACCGGACGATGCGCGCATACAGCGGCGACGTCCCGAGCAGCTCCTCGTGCGTCCCCATCGCGTGAAGCCGGCCGTCCTCGAGGATGAGAATGACATCCGCCCGCATGGCCGCGGATATCTTCTGCGTGACGAGCAGAATCGTGCAGCGGTACGCCTTGAGCGCGGCCAGCAGCGCCGCTTCCGTCTTCGCGTCGAGCGCGCTCGTGCTGTCGTCGAGCAGCAGCACCCTGGGCCTGCGGATGAGCGCCCGCGCCACCGAGAGCCGCTGCTTCTGGCCGCCGGACAGGTTGACGCCCTTCTGCCCGAGCTTCGTCTCGTAATGCTCCGGCAGCCGCATAATCGTCTCGTGAATTTGCGCGGCCCGCGCCGCTTCCACGATCTCTTCCCGGGTGGCGTCCTCCTTGCCCATGAGCAGATTGTCCCGCACCGTCCCCGAGAACAGCACCGCTTCCTGCGGCGCGTAGCCGATTTGCGCGCGCAGCCATTCCGGATCGCAGGTCCGGACATCCCGTCCGTCAATGCGCACGGCGCCTTCGTCGGGATCGAACAACCGCGGGATGAGCTGGATGAGCGACGATTTGCCGGAGCCGGTCGCGCCGAGAATGGCCGCCGTAAGGCCCGGTTTGATCGTGAACGAGATCCGGTCGAGCGCCGGGTCGGTCATGCCCGGATAGCGGAACATGACGCGCTCGAACGCGATTTCCGCGCCTTCGCCCGGCGGGACGGAGCCGTTCGCGCCTTCGTCCGGCAAGCCGGCGGGCGCGGTCTCCCGCTTGCCGCCGTCCGCGGCGCGCGCTTCCGCGTCCCGCTTCCTTCCTTCCGCGGCGGATGCGGCCGCGCGCCGCTTCCCGCCGCCATCGCCGGTTCCGTCCGCGCGAACCGCCGTCTCCCGCTCCTCCGTCTTCAGCACTTCGGCAATCCGGCCGGCTGACGCTTTCGCCCGGGCGAGGTTCGTCACGATCCAGGACAGCATCGAGAAGGCGGCCATGATGCGCATCGCATAGTTGACGACGGCGACGATCCCGCCCACTTCCGCGCGGCCGGCCCGCACTTCCGCGCCGCCGAACCAGAGCAGCAGCAGGATGCTCACGTTCATGACCATGAGCAGCGCCGGCACCGTCAGATCGACGATCCGGATGGCGGAAATCGTGCGCGTCATCAGATCCTCGTTCGCCTGCATGAACCGCGTCCGCTCGCGGGCATAGCGCACCATCGCCTTGATGAGCCGCATGCCGAGCAGGTTTTCCCTGAGCAGCCCGTTCGTCCGGTCCAGCCGGGCCTGCACCGCCTGGAACAACTTGAACCCGCGGTTTATCATCCAGACGAGCACCGCAAGCAGCACGGGCGAGACGAGCAGCAGGATCAGCCCGAGCCGGGCATTGATCGCCAGCGCCATGACAAGGCCGCCGGCCATGATCAGCGGCGCCCGCATCATGACGCGCAGGCTCATGAACACCGCGTTCTGCACCTGGTTGACATCGCTCGTCATCCGGGTCATCAGGGTCGCGGCGGAGAAGCGGCTGAACACGGCGTAAGGAAAAGACTGCACGCGTTCATACATCCCGGCGCGGACGTCGTAAGCGAAGCCCTGGCTCACATGCGCGGCGAAATAGCTGTTCACGATCCCGGCGGCGAAGCCGAGCAGCGCGAGGCACGTCATCCGGATGCCGATCGCGAGCACCGCGCCGGTGTCCCGGGCCAGTACGCCTTCATCAATGATGCGGGCCATCAGGACCGGATGCCACAGCTCGACGGCGAGCTCCACCAGCATCAGGGCGAGGGCGACGCCCGCGGCCAGACGGTATGCTTTCAGATAGCGCAGCAAGTATCGCACTTCCGCTCACCCCTTTGCCTGCTTGAATGCGGATGGAATCGGTTACAGCCGGATGTCGGGATGGGCGGGTTTACCCAGGCGAGCCGGCGCGCCGCACAAGCGGCGCGCCGGCTTCTCCTTCCGGTCACAGCTCGATTGATTCGCCGGGCGCGAGCGGAAGACCTTCGATGCCGGCGGCTTTCAGCCGTTCGGCGAACGCCTTGCCGTCCTGCGCGATCATCGGGAACGTGTTGTAATGGACGGGAACGACCCGCTTCGCGCGCAGCCACTCGGCGGCCGTCGCCGCGTCGTCCGGCCCCATCGTGAAATTGTCGCCGATCGGCAGAAACGCGAGATCGATCGCGTGGCGCTCGCCGATAAGCCGCATGTCGCCGAACAGCGCCGTATCGCCCGCATGATAGACCGTGCGGCCTTCCATCGTCAGGAGCATTCCCGACGGCATGCCCATGTACACGAACCGGTTCTCCCCCGGCACTTCATAGGCGGAGCCGTGCAGCGCCGGCGTCAGCTTCACCTTGCCGAAATCGAACTCGCGCGCGCCGCCGATCGACATCGGATGGTTTCGGCAGCCTTGCCAGCCCGCGTAAGTCGCCAGTTCGAACGGCGCGACGACCACCGCGTCGTTCCGTTTCGCAATCTCGAAGGCGTCGCCGACATGGTCGTTATGCCCGTGCGTCAGCAGCACGTAGTCCACCCGGATTTCGGAAGCGGCGACCGGCGCGGCCGGATTGCCGGTCAGAAACGGATCGATGATCAGTCTCCGGCCGGATGTTTCGATCAGGACACAACTGTGGCCGTAATAGGTCAGCCTCATTTTCTCCACCTCGGCTCTGCATTGTATTTTGACACCGTTATTTCCATTATCCGAAAATCGTGCGCGAATGTCCATGCTTGAAGCCGCAAACGGCACGTTGACACCGGTGTGCGTTGCCGCTACCATTGATGAACAAACAAGCGGCGAGGCCGACAGGTTGTCCTCCGCGGACGGGCCGCGCCGAAGACGAGAGGGGGAGCCCCGTTGACCGGTTCAACCGACCTGATTGCCGCCATGCCGAAGATCGATCTCCATCTCCACCTGGACGGCTGCGTCCGGCCGGAGACGCTGATCCGCCTGGCCCGCGAGCGGAAGCGGCCGCTCCCGGCGACGGAACCGGAGCGTCTGTTGCCGTACATGCAGGCGGCGCCCGACAACGCGAATCTGACCGAATATTTGACGAAGTTCGATTTCGTGCTGCCCCATCTGCAGGACAAGGAAGCGCTCGAGCTCGTCGCCTTCGAATGCGTGCGGCAGACGGCGGACAGCGGCGGCATCTACGTCGAAGTGCGCTTCGCCCCGATGCTGCACACCCGCGAGGGCTTGAGCGCGGACGACGCCATCCGCGGCGTCATCCAGGGCCTTGCGCGCGGCGAAGCCGAATGCGGCATCCCGGCGCGCGCCATCGTCATCTGCATGCGCCATCACGACGAGGCGGCAAACATCGCGGCCGTCGAGGCGGCCGCCCGCTTCGCCGGGCACGGCGCGGTTGCCGTCGACCTCGCCGGCGACGAGTCGCGCTGGCCGACATCCGCTTTCCGGCGGGTGTTCGAAGCGGCCGCGGCGCTCGGGCTGCCGTTCACGATCCACGCCGGCGAAGCGGCCGGACCCGAGAGCATCCGCGAAGCCGTCGAGCGGCTCGGCGCCGTCCGGATCGGCCACGGCGTCCGGGCACAGGAGGACCCGGAGACGCTCGCGCTGCTCAGAGAGCGCCGGATTCCGCTCGAGATGTGCCCCACCAGCAACATCCAGACGCGGGCGGTGCCCGGCTGGGACGCCTACCCGCTCCGCCGCTACGCGGCCGAAGGGCTCGTCGTCACGGCGAACACGGACAACCCGACGGTGTCGGGCACGACGATCGCGGACGAATACCGGCTGCTGCACGAGCGGCTCGGCATGACGCCGCGGGAGATCGCGGCGCTCACCCTGAACGCGGCGGAAGCGGCCTTTCTCGAACCCGAAGCGAAGCATGCTTTGATCGCGCGGGCGCGGTCCGCGCTCGAATCCCTCGGCCTTGCCCCGGACAACAAGGACGCATAAAACTTCGGCTGGCACACGCTGCTGGCGGACGAGGCCGACCCCGGCTGGACGAAGCAGGTCGAGCCGCTGCTGCTGACGCTTTCGGGTCTGTGACCGGGCGCGATCGGCATCAAGAAGACCCCCCGGTCCCGCTTCATGCGGTCCCGGAGGGTCCCCGTCCGGCTTCATCGCTTCGCCGGCACGACGCCCGCCGCGGCGTCGGCTTCGCCCTGTTGCAGTTGATACATCTGATAATACTTGCCGCGCCGCTCCATCAGCGACTCGTGGTTGCCGCGCTCCACGATGACGCCGCGGTCGAGCACGAGGATGAGATCGGCGTTCTTGATCGTGGACAGGCGGTGCGCGACGATGAACGTCGTCCGCCCCTGCTTGACGACCTCGAGCGCTTCCTGGATGATCGACTCCGTCTCCGTGTCGATGTTGCTCGTCGCCTCGTCCAGGATGAGGATCGCCGGATCGAACGCCAGCGCGCGGGCGAACGAGATGAGCTGCCGCTGGCCTGCCGACAGCGTGCTGCCCTTCTCCAGCACCGGCTCGTCGATGCCGCGCGGCAGCGCCTTGAGCACCCGGTCGCCGCCGACTTCGGCCAGCGCCTTCGCGGCCCTCTCCCGTGTGATCGACGGATCTCCCATCGTAATGTTCGACTCGACCGTGCCGGTGAACAGGAACGGGTCCTGCAGCACGATGCCCATGTGCGCCCGGAGCGCCTGGCGCGGAATGTCCCGCGCGTCGACGCCGTCGATCGTGACGCTGCCGCGGTCCGGATCATAGAAGCGGAAGAGCAGATTGATGATCGAGCTTTTGCCCGACCCGGTGTGGCCGACGAGCGCGACCGTCTGCCCCTGCTTCGCCTCGAACGAGACGCCCTTCAGCACCGGCTCGCCTTCCTTGTACGAAAACCAGACGTCGCGGAACGCGACATCGCCCTTGTAGCGAGGAATCCGCTCGTCGGACACGTCCTCGCCCGGCTCGTCGAGCAGGACGAACACCCGCTCCGCCGAGACGAGCGCCGTCTCGAGGTTCGGCAGCTGATTGACGATGTTCACGATCGGGTCGATCAGCCGGTTCAGGTAATCGACGAACGCGTACAGCACGCCGAGCGACACGATCGCCTCCGGTCCGCTCAGGCGATCCGCGCCGAAATACCAGATGATCGCCACATAGATCAAATTCCGGATCACGCTGACCAGGTTCCAGCCGGTCATCGCGTTCAGACCGAGCAGCTTCTTCTTGTAGACGAAGTTCCGGTCGTTGTAAACCTCGAACTCCTCTTCCACCTTCTTCTCCCGCCGGAACGCCCGGATGACGGCCATCCCCTGGATCGCTTCGTTGATCCGGCCGTTGATCTCGCTCAGCGTCGCGCGGATGACCCGGTTGTACCGCCGGGCAACCCGGCCGTAGCCCCAGATCCACAGCGCCAGAATCGGAATGATGACGAGACAGATCGACGCCAGCCGCACATCGAGCAGGAACATTGCGCCGAGGATGCCGATCATGTTGACGCCGCCGGTGAAAAAGTTCGCCAGCACCGTCACGTACAGCTCGCGGATCGCCTCCGTGTCGTTCGTGATGCGGGAGACGACCTTGCCGGCCGGCAGGTTGTCGAAGAAGCGGACCGCAAGCCGGTTCACCTGCGCGAACACGTCGTTCCGCATCCGGAGGATGATCCGGTTCGCCGCCGCCTGCAGCCAGTAGCGCTGCCCGTACGCGAAGACCGCCGACAGCGCCGTCAGGCCGAAATAGAACAGGCAGAGCCGCAGCATCCCGTCGACCTCGGGACGGTAGAACCGGTAGATGTCCTTCGGGCCGATCCGCTCCGCCGGATAGACGGCCGTCCGGCCGCCCTGCCCGATCGTGATCGCGCCGTCTTCGCTCACCGACCGGGTGCCGTCGAACGCCACCGGCTGCGGAACGAAATAGTATTCCCGCGCGATCTGCAGGATGCGGACTTCGCCGCCCCGCTCCTCGCCCGCCGCGAAATGGTCCGCCCGCTTGTACAGCCTGCCGCCGTATTCGACGGTGTAGGCGTCTTCCGCCGCCGCTTCATACCATGGCTGCTCGATGCCCGAGATGTGCACGTCGATCAGCCGCTTCGCCACGAACGGGCCGGCCAGGTTGGTCGCGACGGACACCGCCAGCATGACGATCGCGATCAGCAGTTGCCATTTGTACAGCATCGCGTAGCGGATCAGGCGCCTGACCGTCTCGCCCTTCCCCGCCGTTCCCCGGTCAATATCCAGATCCTGCCCGAAAATGTCTTCCGCGCTCATCCGCTCTCACCCGCTTCCGATCCGACGGCTTCCTCCATCTGCTGCCGTTCATATTGCTCCTTGTACCAACCGCCCGCCTTGAGCAGTTGTTCGTGCGTGCCCTCCTCGACGATCCGCCCGTCGCCCATCACGACGATCCAGTCCGCGTGCTGGACGGCGGAGAGCCGGTGCGTGACGATGATCGTCGTCTTGCCCTGGCGCTCGCGGCGGATGTTCGCGATGATCTCCGCCTCCGTCCGCGCGTCGACCGCGGACAGCGCGTCGTCGAGCATCAGAATCTCCGGATTCCGGACGAGCGCCCGCGCGATCGCGACGCGCTGCTTCTGCCCGCCCGACAGGGCGACGCCCCGCTCGCCGACGAGCGTGTTCAGGCCGTTCGGCAGGAAGTCCAGATCCTTCCTGAACGCGGACGCCTCGATCGCGCGCCACAGTTCCTCCTCGCTCGCGTCGTCGCGCGCGAACAGGATGTTGTCGCGAACCGACCGCGAGAACAGGAACTGCTCCTGCGGCACATAGCCGAACCACGACTTGAGCCGGTCGGTCGGAATCCGCTCGATCGGCTCGCCGCCGATCGTGATCTCGCCTGCGCCCGACGGATATTCGCGCAAGAGCTGCCGGATCAGCGTCGTCTTGCCGGCCCCGGTCCGTCCAACGACGCCCAGCGTGCCGCCGCGCGGCAGCGCAAGCGACACATCCCGCAGGTTGTCGACCGTCGACTCCGGATAGCGGAACGTCACGTTCCGGAAGACGATGTCGCCCGGCGTCGCCGGCGAATCCGCGGCTTCGGCTCCGCCCGCCGCGTTCGGCACGTCCGGCACATCCGGCTTGTAGTTCAGCGTCTCGTTCACCCGGTCGAGCGAGGCGTTGCCGCGCTGCATGATGTTGATCATCTCGCCGACCGCGAACATCGGCCAGATCAGCATCCCGAGATAGACGTTGAACGTGACGAGCCCGCCGATCGTGAGCTCGTTGTGGAAGACGAGCCAGGCGCCGTATCCGAGGCCGATCAGGTAGCTCGCGCCAACGAAGATGCGCACCGTCGGCTCGAACAGCGCCTCGATCCGCACAACGCTTAAGTTTTTCCGGCAGACGTCCTCCGTGACCTCCGCGAACCGGCGCTCCGCCGCCCGCTCCTGCACGTAAGCGCGGATGACGCGGATGCCGGATATCGTCTCCAGCACGCTCTCGTTCATGTCGCCGAACGCGTCCTGCGCCTTGATGAACCGCTCGTGGATCCAGCCGCCGTATTTGCCGGCGAGAATCGCCATGACCGGCAGCGGCAGCACCGCCAAGAGCGTCAGCTTCCACGAGACGAACACGGACATCATGACGAGCAGGAGCGTCATCCACAGTGTGGAGTCCACCAGGGTCAGCATGCCGAAGCCGGCCGTCACGCTGACCGCGTGCAGGTCGTTCGTCGCGCGCGCCATCAGGTCGCCCGTGCGGTTTTTGTTGAAGAAGGCGGGGGTCATTTTCAGAAAATGCCGCATCAGCCGCGAACGGAGCATCCGCTCCACGACGAACGAACCGCCGAACAGATTGTAGTGCCATGTAAAGTTGACGATATAGACAACAGTCGTCAGGGTGATGAGTCCGGCGAGCATTATCGTCAGGCTCCTCCAGGTCATCGTGCCCTGGTAGATGGCGTCGATCGCGCCCCCGACCATCATCGGCGGGAACACCTCGATGAAGCCGCCGGTGAACAGCAGCGGCAGGGCAATGAGGTAGCGTCTACGCTCCAGCCTGAAAAACCAACCCAATTTGCGCAGCACCGCCAGCATGTCTGTCTCTCCTCTCTCCGCCCATGTAGCTTGACCGCAAAAACAAAACGCACACCGCAAAGGTGCGATGTGCTCCCAATTTCCCGCTATGGGTACACGCCGCGCCCCTCCCGCGGCATGCGCTTGTCAACGCTTCATGCTGCGCGCCGCCGGCGGAAAGCCGGGGCCGTCATGAAGCGGCCGCGGGCCATATGAAAACGGCCTCCGGATGTTGCCAGGAGAACAGGTTCCATTCCATTGCCTTTCATCGCCCGCGGCTCCTTTCCTTCCAAATTTCACACGGTTCATCCGTTCCGGCCGTTTCAAGCGCATCGCTCTCCGCATTACCGTACCATACCGTTTGCGGGAAGCGCCTGTTACGGCTTGCTCTCGGATGACAGATGCGACTTGCCGATGACCGCGCCATTTTCTGCGGCGTCTTTATGTCGTACAGTACCATGCCGTTCAACAAAATGTCAACGGAATGTTCTGATCATAATTGTTCTTTGCCGGCTGCAGGCCGGTCCCGTCATACCCGCACATCCAGGTTGGCGCCGATCATCTGCATGGGCGGCACCGGAACCGGCTTCTTTCCCTGCTCCGCGTTCCCGGGCTGTCCCGCGCCTTCTGGGAGCCCTTTGAATTTCAAGTAGCTTGCGATGACAACGCGAAATACGCCGCCCGCGGTTTCCGCGTCGCCGGTACGGCTTGCGTCGCCCGCATGTCCCGGATTCGCGGCGCTTCCGGCCGTACCTTCGCGTTCCGCATGTCCCGGGTTCGCGGCGCTTCCGGCCGTACCGTCGCGTTCCGCTTGCGGATCGGCAGCCGTCCCGCCCGCCTCGCGCGCGTTCACCGCGGGCGATTGCCGCCCGTCCGTATCCCCGGCCTCGTGCGCACCCATGTGCCCGGATGTGAACCGCAATTGAATCGATTCCACTCCAAGCAACCTCCTTCCTTGTTCGGCAGCTGGCTGGCATCCGGCGCAGGCCGTCCGTCCGCCCGAAGCGCTGAGGAACGGTCTCTTGCGCCGATTAGCCCCTGTAGCTTTGCGCCCTTGCGCTTTCGCGCAGGTTGCCTTGATCTCAAGTAGGACTCGCGCACCTCAAGTATAGGAAACGATTACTAGATCGTCAATAAACCGGGGATTACTTCCGTCCACCACATCAAACCGCCGGCAGGCGGAATCAACGCATATGGTGCAAATCTGCACTGTATGGTGCCGTCTCTTGCGGGAGCCGATCAAATGTGGCGCATATTTGCATCACACGGCAGTCACCCTGCGGCTTACGCGTTCACGAAGTCGATCTCCCGGAAGCGGACGACTTCCTTCTTCCAGCGCTCCTCGACGAACTTCACGTGTTCCGGATGCGCGTTGTACGCGTCGTAGTCGGTCTGGCTCGCGAACTCCATCGGGAAGCCGAAGTCGAAGTCCATTTTCGGACTGACCTGGCGCAGCACCTCGAAGTTCCGCGCACGCCGTTCCCGTCTTCTTTCTTTCATCTTTATTAAGCCAGCAGCAGCCGGAGCCGCTCCGCGAAGAACGCCTGAAACTTCGGATCAAGCAGCGCTTCGCGCGCATGGGCGGGCGTCAGGCAGCACACCCTGCCCTCCCCGTAATCATGCTCCCAGCCGGCCAGCGATTCGCCGTCCGCCGAGCGCGAGCGCAGGAACACGTTCGTCCTGGACTCGTCCACCTCGACAAAATAATGCTCGTCGAACAGCGTCATCACTTCCGCGCCGTCCGAAGCGCGCGTGTAGGTGACGTCGTTCATTTTCGGGTGGTGCAGGAAGCGGCCGCGCAGCATGTCGACTTAGGCGCCGTCCTTGTCGTAGCCGGCCATTCCGGTGTGCCAGGCCAGCCAGCGCCCGCCGCCTTTCACATACCGGGTAACCGCTGTCTCGATTTCGAGCGACATCCACGGATCATAAGGGTCCTGCGGCGCGTTCAGCGGGTTCTGTTTGAACAGGATGACCACGTCCGGCCGCTCCTTCAGCCGATCCTCAAGCTCCTCGCGCTCCGCGAACGAGAGCGCGATGCCGCCGGCCACCTCCGCCGCTTTCCCGAGCGCTTCCCGGATCATGTCCCCCGCGTGCCAATAGTCGCCGACGAGGGCGATGACGTTCTTCATAGGCCGTTCCTCCCCAAACCAGCGTAATTCGGCCGGATCACCAGGACAGCGGCTTGCCCGTGTAGTCCGTGTACGACGGCAACGCCGTGATCTCCTGCGGCCGAAGCACCTGCGCGATGATGCCCTTCGCCGCGTCGATCGCCTCGACCGTCGCCTTGTCGTTGAACTTGCCCGACATCCAGGAGCGCACCCATCCCGGATGGAAGCACATCACCCTGATGCCGTACTCCCGCAGATGATTTTGCAAGATCGCGGACTGCATGTTGACGCCCGCCTTCGTCATGCAGTAGCCGTACTCGCGCTTCCGCCGGTTGTCGGCGATGCTGCCGGCCTCGGACGAAATGTTGACGAGCCGCTTCCCTTCGCCCTTCACCAGCAGCCCGATGACAGAGTTCGTTACGCGCAGCGTGCCCCCTCCCCAATATACAGGCAGCCCTGTGCGACGACAAGCAGGTCGAACTCGCCGATCGCGTACCGCTCGGGATGTTTCCGTCCCGCGCCGGTCAGGCTGTAGCCCGCGCGAATGTAGTGGGGAAGCGGAAGCGCGTTGAACTCGATCGCCGACATGTGCGCAAGGCTCCTTTCCGAACAGGTTGGTTTCGTGACAGAAAAAGTCGTCCTCCTGATATTTCCTGAACTGCGGTCCGCCTTTAACGCAGAGAACAACCGGATTGAACGCGCTTTCGCATGCAATAACGGCGTGATGTGATCCACAATGGGATGAAGCCCGGCTGCGTGCCGCAGCCGGGCTTTTTATCGATGGAAGCCGCAAGATCGCGTATAATAGGGTTGTATCGAGCAGACCGGAGGATTGCAGCATGGATCGCAAGCGGCAGGACGCGGCGGATCGGCCGCAGACCAAAATATGCGCTTATTGCCGGAAAGAGCGGCCGCTCGGCGAGTTCCGGCGGCGGACGGGACGGCGCGCCGGGCCGCATTCGCGCCGCGGCGCGTGCCGCGAGTGCCGCCGCCGGATGAAGGCCGCCGGCGCGGACGAGACGGCGGCGATGGCGGCGGCGTTGGCCGCGGCCGAAGGCGAAGCCGGAGCGGACATGCCGTCCGCGCCGATCGAGCCGCAGCCGGAGGGCGGCTTGACGGCCGCCGGAGCGGAGCGGCCCCGCAAACGGCGAAAACGCCGCGGGAAGCGCGGCGGGCGAAAGCGAAGCAAACGCCGGCGGGCGCAAGCCGGCGGCGCGCCGGCCGGCGAGGCTCCGGCGCCCGGACGGCCGCAAGCGGAGCAGCCCGGCCCGAAGCCGTCTGCCGGGGAATCGGCTCCCCGGGAGGCGGCGCCGGATGAGCCCGCCCGCCGAGCGCGCAAGAAAGCGGCGCACATCCTGCCGCCGATGCCCTTGCCGCCGCGGCCGAACGGGCCGGACCCTTCCGTGCTCGCGCCGGGCAAATCCGGCGTCATCTGGATGCGCGGCCGGACCGACAAGGGCCGCCGCTGGCGGCAGGAGACCGACCTCGAGACCGCCGTCACGCTGGTCCGCGAATTCGCCGCCGTCGTCGTGAACCGCCGGACGATCCGCAGACTGTACAGCAACAAGGCGTTCCGGGAGTACATTCTGAAACGGGACAATTACACCTGCTATTTCTGCGGCAAATACGGCGACACGATCGACCATATCGTCCCGCGGGCGAAGGGCGGCCATACGACGCCCGTCAATTGCGTGACCGCGTGCCGCGAGTGCAACCAGAACAAGGCCGCCCTGGACCTGGAGGAATTCATGGAGCGGCGCCCGCCTCGCTCCGGGGAGCCGACCTGACGATCGGGCGCCCGCTTCGCCGGGTCCGCCCGCGCCCCGCTCACCTTGCCCGGCGCATCGCCGGTCCCGCCCGCGCCGCTCACCTTGCCCGGCGCATCGCCGGTCCCGCCCGCGCCGCTCACCTTGCCCGGCGCATCGCTGGTCCCGCCCGGGCTCCGCTTACCCCGCCGCGCGTTCCCCCGCATGCGCCGCGAGCATCCGATCCAGAATCCGGCGCAGATAGGCCGCGGAATCGGCGCAGCGGGCGGTTTTCGCGAGCATCGCCCCGGCCGACTCGATCCACCGGCCCGGCACCAGCTCGTCGGCCCAGGCCTCCGTCATCGCCGTCATGCAGGCCGGCGTCGTCTCCAGATGGAATTGCAGGCCGAGCAGCCGGTCGCCCCAGGCGAACGCCTGATTGCGGCACGCGCCCGAGCTGGCGAGATGAACCGCGCCCTCCGGAAGATCGAACGTGTCGCCGTGCCAGTGGAACGACCAGAACATCTCCGGAATCCCGCCAAGCAGCGGATGCCGCGCTTCCGTCCGGCGCACCGGATGCCAGCCGATCTCTTTCTCCCGGTTCCGGTACACCCGGCCTCCCAGCGCTTCCGCCAGCATTTGCGCGCCGAGGCATATGCCGAGCACCCGCTTGCCGCTCCGGATCGCTTCCCGCAGGAACGCTTTTTCCTCCGTCAGCCACGGATGCTTGTCTTCTTCGCAGACGCTCATCGGCCCGCCGAGCACGACCAACAGGTCGAAGCTTGCGACCGGCGGAAACGGCTGCCCGGACGGCGGCTCGAACACTTCGGCGGAACACCCCCGTTCGTTCGCCCATGTCAATATAACTGACGCATCATCAAAGGAAAAATGTTTCAGGAGCAGAACACGCATCGCATCACCTCCGACGTGTCAACTATTTTAACACAAGAATTTCCCGATCAGCACTTCCCTCCCCGATAAAAAAAATCAGGCACCCCGATAAGGGATGCCTCGATTCACTTTCGTCCGGCCAACCGTTCCTGCGCCATGCGGATCATCTCGCGCACCATCGGGCCGCCGATCCGTCCGCCGATCGCGCCCGCCTGGTCGGTGCGCAGCTCGCCGCCCGTGCCCGGCTGAAGCGGAACGCCGATCGACCGCGCAATTTCATATTTCACGTCGTTCGGCCGCGCCGGATTGACCGCATAGCCTTCGCGCCGCATCACTTCCGCTTTCAGCGCGTCCAGCGCCGGCGCCGCTCCGGGAACGACGGGCCTTCTCCTGCCTCTCCGCGCCATTGCCGCCGCCTCCTTTCCCGCTTAACTTCCCCGCATGGCCGCAAATTAGTCGCGTGAATCGTTTCCAACGCGTACGGGCTGGGCAACGCGCGGACGTTGTGCTATACTTACGGAGTCAACTGCATAAGAAAATCCGGAATCGGCGCCCCGCGCCGTCCGGGAGAGGTTCGCGAACTCCCTCTATAAAAAACTAAGGCCGAACGATCGCCCTGTCGCAATCGTTCTTTTGTGTTTTGCATGGAACAGGTTCGCCGAATCTCGTTTCGCCGCAGTGACCCGACGCGAAAGGAGATTTTTTTTATGGCCGGAAGAGGATCCGAAGAATTGCAAGGCTTGACGCTGTTGGGGAGCCAGGGAACGACGTACGCCTACACCTACGATCCGAAGCTGCTCGAGACGTTCGAAAACAAGCACCCGGGGCGGGACTATTTTGTCAAGTTCAATTGTCCGGAGTTCACCAGCCTGTGTCCGATGACCGGACAGCCGGACTTCGCGACGATCTACATCTCGTACATTCCCGACCGGCGGCTCGTGGAGAGCAAGTCGCTGAAGCTGTACCTGTTCAGCTTCCGCAATCACGGCGATTTCCACGAAGATTGCGTGAACATCATCATGAACGATCTGATCGCGGCGATGGATCCGAATTATATCGAGGTGTGGGGAAAATTCACGCCGCGCGGGGGGATCTCGATCGACCCGTACTGCAACTGGGGCAAGCCGGGGACAAAATACGAGGCGATGGCGGAGCACCGGCTGCTGAACCACGACCTGTATCCCGAGAAAGTGGACAACCGTTAATTTCAGGAGGACATGGACATGCGAATCGGAATTCTTCTCTTGTACCTGGCATCCATCGTCGTCGCGAACGTCGTCACCGCGCGGTTCGCGCCGCTCGAGTTCGGGTTGTTTCTCGTGCCGGCGGGATCGGTGTTCATCGGCGCGACGTTCATTCTGCGCGACTTCGTGCAGCAGGCGATCGGGCGGACGCGGACGTACGGCGCGATTTGCGCCGCGATGCTGCTCTCCGCCGCCACGTCGTGGGGGCTCGGCGACACGCTGTGGATTACGGCCGCGTCGGCCGTGACATTCCTCGTCTCGGAGTCGACGGATACGGAGATCTACAGCCGGCTCCGGCTGCCGATGGCCTGGCGCGTCCTGTACAGCGGCTTCGCCGGCGGCGTCATCGACAGCGTGCTGTTCGTGCTGATCGGCCTGTCGCCGCTCGGCGCCGGCATCCTGCCGTGGGAAGCGGTCGGCAGCGCGATCCTCGGCCAGCTCATCGTGAAGACGGGCATGCAGGCCGCCGGGGCGGCGCTGGTGCGGATGCTGCCGGTCGGGCGCACGGCGTGAGGATGGCGCTGCTCAGGCGGCAAGCGGAAGCCGCTCTTCGGACCGGCGTCTGCGCCGCCTGCGGATCAGCCATTCCGCAAAGAGCAGGTTGGGAACCCAGCACAGCCAGGCGTCCAGCCGGTACATGCGGTTGAAATCGTCCAGCAGCAGCTCGAATTGCGAGAAGTTTTCGAGCGGGATGGTGAGCATGCCCAGCGCGGCGACCCAGAACCGCAGCGTCACGCCCGCGAACGTCAGCGCGTAGCTTCTCAGCATCCATTCCCGATGCCGCTCGATCCGCTTTTGCCGAATTCTTCTGTAACCGAGCCAGGTGGCGGCCAGCCACGCGATGTCCAGCGCCAGAAGTCCCGCCTGGCTCACCCGCCCGCCGAGCGCCTCGAACGACAAATAAATGCCGGAACCCCCGCCCGCCGCGATCGAGACGACATACAGTTTGCCAAGCCGGCGATGCAGCCGCAGATGTCTCGCCTGGATCCGCTTGCTGAACAAGAGCGGCCCGATGGCCAGCGCAGCCGCACCGCCGACGGCATGCAGGTACAGGAAGTTGACCCACTGTCCGTAAGGAAAATCCGCATCCAGCAAATGCAACCGCACCATCCCGGCGCTCTTCGGATTCAGCACGACAAACTGCACAATCGCGTATGCGGAAATGAGCAGCGCCAGACCAAACGTTATCCCCATCCATACTCTTCTCATCTTCAGCGCGACGCTCCGTTCGTCAGAATCAGTTTCAAATGCAGATCATAGAACTCCATGAACCGGTCGGAGTTGTACAGATGCGCCGTAAGACAGGCGCCGTAGAAAATGGTGAACATCGCTTTCACCAGATCATCCGTCGGCACGCTGCCGGATATGTCCCCGTCTTCCTTCGCTTCCTCGATGAACCGGTGGAACAGCTCGCCGAGATTGGGCGCTTCCGCGTCCACCAGTTCTTCTTTGCCCGGGTACAGGATCTGGATTTCGGCATCGCTCAACACGGGCATATTGGGATGCATGTTCACCTCGGACAAATATCCGATCAGGCTCAGCATCAGTCCGGGCTTCTCCCCGGCGTTGTCCGCCACGCTCCGGAACAGATGGCGGATCGCGGCGATCCCCCGTGTCGGCTGCAGCTTGAATTCGATCATGCGGTTGGCAAGCCACAAGCGCATGAAGTAGATCAGCAAGTCTTCTTTCTGGGGGAAAAATTTGAAGAACGTCACCTTCGACACTTCCGCTTTCTCGCAAATCTCTTCCAGCTTCACGTCCTTGAACGATTTTTTTTCGATCAGTTCGAAGCTGGCCTTGAAGATCGCGATCTTCGACCTTGCCTTCTTGATTTCCCTGAGCGGCAGCTTTTTGTTGTCCATCAGCCCGGTCTGCTCTCCTTCTCCATCAGTTCGCGGATTTTCCGCTCCTCCCACGACCTGCTCCAGCCTTCCGTCATGATCACTCACGGTTAATCTTTTTAGTCAAGTACATTTTTTGAGCGGAATAAAAAAATTTCGCCTGCCGCGGCCTCGATGGCGGTGTTGGCCGTGAACAGGCGAAATTTGGGGGCAAGTCGCGATGGTCGGGTCGGGAATAGCGGACGTTTCGTCCCGGGCCGCGTCTCAGCGGAGCGCCGACAGATCGAACGCCGGCACGAGCCCTTCGCGGGCGGCGCGGCCGAGCAGCGCTTCGATCGCCGCATGGCCCTCCCCGCCGAGATCCGCGGTGAACGCGTTGACGTACAGCTCAATGTGCGCCTGCGCCACCTCGGGCTTCATCTCCTGCGCGTGGCGCATGACATATTCGCGCGACGCCTCCGGATGGGCCCAGGCGTATTCGACGGAGGCGCGGATCCACGCCGCGATCGCTTCGCGGTCGAGCGACCGCCGCGCGACGATGGCGCCGAGCGGGATCGGCAGCCCCGTGTCCGCCTCCCACCAGCGGCCCATGTCCTCGACGAGGGACAGGCCGTATTCATGGTACGTGAACCGCGCCTCGTGGATGACGAGTCCGGCGTCGATTTCGCCGTCCCGGACGGCGGGCATGATCCGGTTGAACGGCATGACGACGATTTCGCCGACACCGCCCGGCACATGTTCGGCCGCCCAAAGGCGGAACAGCAGGTACGCCGTCGACCGGTCGCTCGGCACGGCCACCCGTTTGCCCGCGAGCGCCTCCGGACCGGCCGGACGCGCCGCCAGCACGAGCGGGCCGCAGCCGCGGCCGAGCGCGCCGCCGCACGGCAGGAGGGCATACCGATCGAGCGCCCAGGGGAGGGCGGCATATGAGATTTTCAGCACGTCGAAATCTTCGGATTCGGCCGCGTAATGGTTCGTCTTGTCGACGTCGGCGTAGGTCACTTCCAGCTTCGGGGCCCCCGGCACAAGGCCGTGCGCCAGCGCGTGGAAGACGAACGTATCGTTCGGACACGGCGAGTATGCGATGCGCAGCGCGTTCATCTGCTTTCGAAAACCTCCTTCGCGGCGGAGAACGCCGCTGAAAGTGCGGCCAGCGCGTCAGGAATGCGCCACGCGGCGCGGTCGCGCGGGCCGACCGCGTTCGAGACGGCGCGCAGCTCGACGACCGGCACGCCCGCCTCGGCGGCGGCGGCCGCCACGCCGAAGCCTTCCATCGCTTCGGCGGCGGCGCCGGGCACGCGGCGCGCGCGTTCGGCCGCCGTGGCGGCCGTTCCCGTCGCGGTCGAGACGGTCAGCACCGGACCGCGCCGCACCGGCAGGCCGGCCGCCTCGATCCGCCGCGCCAGCAAGTCCGACCAGGCCGGGTCGGCCGCGATGCGCGATGTGCCGAAGCCGAGCTCGTCCACCGGCAGGAATCCGTCCGGCGTCTCGACGCCGAGATCGGCGGCGGCGATCCCATCGGCCAGCACGAGGTCGCCGATGCCGGCCGCTCCGGGAAATCCGCCGCCGATGCCCGCGCTGACAACAAGGCGCCATCCGCCCTCCGCCAGCGCCGCGGCCGTCCGCGCGGCCGCCGAAGCCGGGCCGACGCCGGCCAGACGCACATCGGCCCGCGGGCAGCCCGCCAGCCCGCGCAGCACCGCGTCCCGCTCCGCTTCCACCGCCGTCATGATGAGGATGTCCGGTTTGGCCGCTCCGCCCGTCGTTTCCGCCTGACCGTCCGCACCCGCCAGACCTTTTTCGTCCGCCATCGCCGCCCCCGTCCTTTCACACATTCGTCCGCGCGCTTCACGCCACCGTCAACGCGCATGGACGCTTCGATCTTCTGTTCCAAACCGCCGGCAAACAAGCCCGGAGGCTTCCAGCCGCCGCCTACGTCAATCCCAAATTGCGGTAATTGATCGCATACCGCTCGAACTCCGCCCGCTCCAGCGGCTTGCTGAGCAGATACCCCTGGGCGTGCGTGCAATGCATGTCCCTGAGCATTTCGAGCTGCTCCTCGGTCTCCACGCCTTCGGCGATCGAGTCGATGCCGAGCAGCCCGGCGATCGACAGGATGACCTTCACCAGCGCCTCGTCCTTGCTGCCGTCGTGGATGCGCGCGATGAAGGAACGGTCGATCTTGAGCACGTCGATATCCAACTGATTCAGCACGGAGAGCGACGAATACCCGATGCCGAAATCATCCAGCGCGATCGTAATGCCGAGATCCGACAGCTCGCCCAGCGTCTTGACGATCAGATCCATCCGGCTGATGACCGAGCTCTCGGTCAGCTCCAGCATCAGGCCGTCCGGCCCGCAGCCCGTCTCGGCGAGAATCGTCCGCACCTTGTCGACGAAGCCCGGCTGTTCGAGCTGGATGGCGGACAGATTGACGGACACGCGGTCGATCGGCAGCCCGCCGCGCCGCCACAGTCCGAGCTGGGCGCACGCCTGGCGCAGCACCCAATCGCCGATTTCCACGATCAGGCCGGTGCTCTCCGCGATCGGAATGAACAGGTCCGGCCTCACCTGGCCGAGCTCCTTCGAATACCAGCGCAGCAGCGCCTCCGCGCACAGGCCGGACTTGCCCTTGCCGATCGCCTGGATCGGCTGATAGACCAGCGTCAGCTCGCCTTCGGCCACCGCTTTGCGCAAATGCTGCTCGATCATCACCTCGCGCGTCGTCTGCTCGACCATCGACTCGTCGTAGCAGACGAGGCAGCCGATTCCCTGCTTCTTCGCGCGGTACATCGCGAGATCCGCGTTCCGCAGCAGTTCGCCGCCGCTGGCCGCGTGCTGCGGATAGAAGCTGATGCCGGCGCTTGCCGTTACGATGAATTCGTGATTCCCGATGCGAATCGGCTCGCGCAGGCAGCCGAGAATCCGCTCCGCCTCGGCGACGCCTTCTTCGGCGTTCCAAACCCCTTCGAAGAGCAGGACGAATTCATCCCCGCCCAGCCGGAACAGCCGCTGGCCTTCGCGCAAGGCGCGGCTGAGCTGCCCGGCGGCCGCGGTCAGCAGCCGGTCGCCGGCGTTGTGCCCCAATGTGTCGTTGACGTTTTTGAACCGGTCCAGATCAATGAGGACGAGCCCGATCAGGTTGTGCCCGGAGAACGGGTGGCTGCGGATCAGCGCGTTGAGGGACTCTCTGAGGTGCAGGCGATTCGGCAGCGCCGTCAGCAGATCGTGTCTGGCCGCATGGCTCATCTGGGCCAGCCGGATTTTCAGATCGCGGAACCGGGAAGCGAACCCCTGCTGATAGATGAAAAGCATGAGCAGCAGCAAGGCTTCCAGCAAGACGAAACCCGCCGCGGTTCGCCAGACGCCGCTGCCCGCCGATGCCAGCAGCAGCCGTCCGGGAGCGGCGGCCGCGAGCCGCCAGGGCGTCCCTTGCGCCGATCCGTAGACGAGAAGATAATCTTCCCCGCCCCGCTCGAACCAGATCGCCCCGGACTCCGCTTCATCCCGCGGGCCGATCAGGCCGGCAATGGCGGGCTCCTCGGCCGGCATGCCGTCCTCCGTCAGCCGGTATGCGGCATCCCCGGCCAGAAAGTACACGGTCTGCTCTTCCGCCAACGTGTAGGAATAGAATGTTTCATGCACCCATGCAAGCGGGACGAAGCTGCCCAGCGCTCCGCCGGGCGTCCCGTCCGTCCGTTCATAGGGGACGGCCAGCACAAGGCAGGGCTCGCCGTGCGGACCTTCGACCGGACCGTACAGCAGCCCGCCGTCCGATTCTTTCCGGACCGCGCCGGCTTCCGTCACGGCCGCCGACGATCCGTCCGGGAAGACGACCGTTCCGTCCCGGCCGATCAATCCGAGCAGCGGCATGTCCGTGTGCCGCGTCCGCTCTTCGGCCAGATAGGCCAGCGCTTCCCGGGCGTCTCCGGACCGGACGGCGGCCGTGCCCGCCATGACGCGCAGCTCGGCGATCCGCATTCCCGCCCAGACGGCGAAATGATCAGCCCAGGCGGCAACCGCCGCCACGGCGTCCTGTTTCAGCGATTCGGTTTCATCCAGTTTCTGTTTCTGATATAGGATTGTCCCGACAGACAGCACAAGCAATGTCGTCAAGACAGCGGTGCCCCAGAACCATCGGCGCATCCCCTTGTCCTCCACGTATGTTCCTCCCCACCGGCTGCCGCCTGTCACCATTATAACCGAAGGACCGGGGAACTGTAAGATTTGACCTGTCGATTTCTGTCGAAATTTGAATTTACATCGCTGTATTTCCAACGGCCACCCAATCGGCCGATCCCTTTCGGTTGCGGCCGCTGCGGGTGAATGCCTATAATATTCCATAATCTTTGTTGGAGGAGCGATAACGACTTGAAAAAAGAACTCATCGAACGCCTCACGCGCTACGTTCAGGTGGATACCCAATCGGACCCCGGCAGCGACGCTTGTCCCTCGACGCCCGGCCAGCTTGAGCTCGGCCGCATGCTCGTGGAGGAACTGAAGGCGATCGGCCTGTCCGACGCGGCCATGGACGAGAACGGCTACGTTATGGCCACCCTTCCGGGCAACACGGACCGCCATGTGCCGGTCATCGGCTTCCTCGCCCATCTCGACACGGCCACCGAGTTCACCGGCCGGGGCGTGAAGCCCCGGATCGTCGAAGCGTACGACGGCGGCGACATCGTGCTGAACGCGGAGCAAGGAATCGTGCTGTCGCCGGACGACTTCCCCGAGCTTGAGGGTTATCGCGGCCACACGCTCGTCACGACCGACGGCACGACGCTGCTCGGCGCGGACAACAAGGCCGGCATCGCGATCATCATGACGGCCGTGCGTCACCTCGTGGACCATCCCGAGATTCCGCGCGGCACCCTGCGCGTCGCCTTCACGCCCGACGAGGAGATCGGACGGGGGCCGCACCGGTTCGACGTCGCGAGGTTCGGCGCATGGGCGGCCTACACCGTCGACGGCGGCCCGCTCGGCGAGCTGCAGTACGAGAGCTTCAACGCCGCCCAGGCGGTGATCGAGATCCGCGGCAAGAGCGTCCACACCGGCACCGCCAAGGGCAAAATGATCAACGCCGCGAAAATCGCCATGGAGTTCCACGCGAAACTGCCCGCCGAGGAAGCGCCCGAATACACGGAGGGGCGCGAGGGCTTCTACCACCTCAACTCGCTCGAGGGCAGCGTCGATCGCGCGAAAATGGTGTACCTCATCCGCGATTTCGACCGGGAGAAGTTCGAAGACCGGAAAGCGTATCTCGCCCATATCGCCGCCGAGCTGCAGGCCGCCTACGGCGAGGACCGGATCCGGATCGCGATGAAAGACCAGTACTACAACATGCGGGACAAAATCGAGCCGGTGCGCGAGATCGTCGACATTGCCGAAGAGGCGATGCGCAGCCTCGGCATCGAGCCGCTCATCCGGCCGATCCGCGGCGGCACCGACGGCTCGCAGCTCTCCTACAAGGGGTTGCCGACGCCGAACCTGTTCACCGGCGGCGAGAACTTCCACGGTCGCTACGAATACGTGTCCGTCGACGTGATGGAGAAATCCGTCGGGACGGTCATCGAGATCGTGAAACGGTTCGCGAGCCGGAATTGGCCGAAGTAAACCCCTCCTCACCCCGTGCGCGCCGAATCCGCGGCGCGGGCGGCCGGCGCCGGTTCGTCCGGATACGGGCATACGCGGTCCATCCGGACGGCCGACGCGTCCCGATCCTTGAACGTGACGTGCTCCCGCCGGAATCCGGCCGGCGAGTCGAGCCCGCACGAGGCGGCCAGCATGTAGACGCCTTCGCGCACCGTCGTCAGGTAGTTGGCCGTGCGGAACCTTTTCTCCTCGATGACGAGCCCCTTCTTCAACTCCGGCTTGTGGCTCGTGACGCCGGTCGGGCATTCGTTCGTGTTGCACTTCAGCGCGTTGATGCAGCCGATCGTGTTCATCGCGGCGCGGCCGACGTTGACCAGATCGGCGCCGAACGCCAGCGCGATCGCGATTCTGTCGGCGGTGGCGAGCATGCCGCTGGCGATGATCTTCACCCGGTCGCGCACGCCGTGCCGCCGCAGCGCGTTGTCCGCGATGAGCAGCGCGGAGTAGACGGGAAGGCCGAGGGAGTCGGCCATCTCCATGTTCGCCGCGCCCGTGCCGCCCTCGCCGCCGTCGATCGTCAGGAAGTCCGGCCCGGTGCCGGACTCCCGCATGAAAGCGGCCAGTTCCTCCATCGCCTGCTCGCTTCCCACGACCAGCTTGATGCCGACCGGCTTGCCGGACAGCTCGCGGAGCCGCTCGAGGAACGCAAAGAGCGACGGCACGTCATGGAAATCCTCGAACCGGTTCGGCGACTCCACATCGCCGTCGTAGTCCGCCGGAATGCCGCGGATCCGGCGGATCATCGGCGTCAGCTTGCCCTTCGGCAGCTTGCCGCCGCGCACCTTCGCCCCTTGCGCCAGCTTCACCTCGATCATCTTCACTTCGGGACGTCCGGCCGTCCGCATGAACGCCTCCGGATCGAACGTGCCGCGGGCGTCCGAACGGGCGCCGTATTTGCCCGATCCGATCTGGAAGATCAGGTCGGCCGACTTGCGCATCAGGATGCCGGCGGCGGCCAGGCGCTCCGCGGCCTGAATATACGGGTTCTCCTCCATATCGAAAACGCGCATGTCTTCATGCGGGATGTCCGCGAGCTCCCGCAGCATCTCGAAGTTCGAGACGAGGCGGCGCTTCCGCACGAAATCGAAGACGGCGGCCTCGTGCCGGTCCCGCGGCCTTGCGGACTGTCCGTCCCGCAGCTCGTACACCTTCGACAGGTGATAGGGCGACAGGCCGCCTTCGCCGGTGTTCATCCAGGTGTGGCCGGCGATCGCCGCGCCCTGGGAGAGCGCCATGACCGCGTTGTCGGAGAGCGCGCCGAAGCTCATCCCCGAGATGCCAACGAAGCCGCGCGTCTTGTAAGGTTCCCGCACCCGGTTGTATGCGCCGATAATGACAGCATCCCGCCCGGTCAGCGCCCACGGCAGCGATGTCGCCCGGATGCGCCGTTCCTTGCGGGAAACCAGCCCTTCGCTCAGGATTTGATATTTGTACGTCGTCGTGACGACATCCGTCTGGTCGACGGCCAGCTCGTCCGTGTTCTTCGGGAACAATGCGTTGTTCAGGAAGAACCCTTCCATCTGAAAATCCCGGCGCGAGCCGAACCCGATGACGGTCGAGCCGTACTTGCCCGCCTTGGCGATGTACGCCTGCGTGTCCCGGTCCACCGGCCGGCCTTCCTTGTCGCCCCAGATGAAATATTGCCGGAATTCCGGTCCGAGCATCTCGAACACGTACCTCAGCCTGCCGATAACCGGATGCGTCTTCAGGACGGAATGCTGGCGCTGAAGATATTTGTCCCAGATAAACAGCGCGACGATGGCCACGGGCACCGCCAGCACGATGATGGTGGCGGCAATATCGAGCAACTGACCGATGATTTGCATGATAACCCCGCCTCCTTGCCATGACGTGATCCGAAACTACCGTACTTCGCGGGACGGCTTCCATCCGTTTGGATGCGGCGTCACTCCCGGACGCCGGCTCCCTTCCCCCTCGACACAAACGGATTGCCCGCTTCCCAGAACCGCCAGGGGTAGAACCGCGCCTCGCCGCTTCCCTCGATGCCGATCCGAGTGCCGGATGCGACGGCTTCGGCCGGACGGCCTTGCGCGATGAAGAGCGGCGATTCGGTCAGCAGCCGGCCGTATTCCGCCTTCGTGATGCCGAGCGCCTTCGTCAGCTTGCCGGGGCCGTTCGTCAGGTCGTACGGCCTCTTCACCGGCCCGCGCCGCGCCCGCATCAGCTCGAGTCCCAGAACGGGCTCGACGGCGCGGATCAGCACCGCCTCGGGACTCCCTTCCTTCCCGCTCGTCACATTGAACAGACTGTGGGTATGCATGACATAGACATAGGCCCGGCCGGGCGGGCCGAACATGACTTCCGTCCGCGGCGTGCGCCGGTTGCCGTACGAATGGGCGGCGCGATCGTCCGGACCGATATACGCTTCCGTCTCGACGATCCGTCCGGCGGCCGCGCCATCTTCCGTGACGCGCACGAGCAGCATGCCGAGCAGCGCTTGCGCCAGCTCCAGCGTCGGCCGGTCGAAAAAGCCTTCCCGCACCGGTTCCAACCGCACTGTTATTCCGCCTCCCTGAAATTCGAGCGGGGACTCCAATCCGCCGCTCCCGTCCCCAGTATAACACGGATGAGAATGGATAACCTACCGGCAGGCGATGCCATTTCGACACAGGCGGAGGGATGTCTCGTCAATGAAAGCCGTCACGTACCAAGGCGCCCACAGAATCGAGGTGAAAGAAGTCGCCGACCCGCGCATTGAACGTCCCGACGACATCATCGTCCGGCTGACGGCGAGCGGCATCTGCGGATCGGATTTGCATCTCGTGCACGGCATGGTCCCGGGCTTGCCGAAAGATTTCGTCATCGGCCACGAGCCGCTCGGCATTGTCGAGGAGGTCGGACCGGAAGTCACCCGGGTGAAGAAGGGCGACCGGGTGGTCATCCCGTTCACCGTCAGTTGCGGCGAATGCTTCTATTGCCGGCACGGACTGGAGAGCCAGTGCGACAACTCGAACGAGAACGCCGAGATCGGCGCCTATTTCGGTTTCTCCGACACGGGCGGGGGCTATCCCGGCGCCCAGGCCGAATACTTGCGCGTGCCGTACGGCAACCATTTGCCGTTTCGCGTGCCCGAAGACTGCGAGCTTTCCGACGAGCAGCTCGTCATGATCTCCGATGTGCTGACGACGTCCTATTGGAGCGCCGAGAACGCGGGCGTAAAGCCGGGCAACGCGGTCATCGTGCTCGGCTGCGGCCCCATCGGGCTGGTGACGCAGAAGATTTGCTGGCTGATGGGGGCGGAGCGGGTGATCGCCGTCGATCCCGTCGGCTATCGCCTGGAGCACGCGAGGCGGACGAACAGGGTGGAAACGGTCGCGTTCGAAACGCCGACGGGAACGGGGAAGCTGCTCAAAGAAATGACGCGGGGAGGCGCAGACATCGTCATCGACTGCGTCGGCATGGAAGCCAGGATGACGCCTGTCGAATATGTCGAGACGATGCTGAAAATGCAGGGCGGTTCGCTCAGCGCGCTCATCACCGCCGCGCAGGCGGTGCGCAAAGGCGGCGTAATCCAGGTTACCGGACTGTACGGCATGCGCTACAACGGATTTCCTTACGGAGACATCTACTCCCGGAACGTGACCCTGAAAGGCGGGCTGGCTCCGGTCGTCCACTACATGCCGGTCGTCTATGACCTGATGAAGCGGGGCCGCCTCGATCCGGGCGACATCGTGACCCATGTGATGCCGCTCTCGGAAGCGAAGCGGGGATACGAAATCTTCGCGCAGCGGAAAGAACATTGCATCAAAGTGCTGCTGCGGCCATAAGAAGCGGTTATCCGCGGCCTCTCCGCCTGAACGGCGGAACGGGATGGGCGACCGCGCCGGCGGGCGAACGGACCGCGCCGCGCCGCCGGATCGCTTCGCGCAGCCGGTACAGCAGCACGAGCGCGATGCCGCAGCCGACGCCGGCGATCAGATTGATGAACACGGTCAGAAGGAACGTCGCGACGAGCACGACCGACTCCGGCGACCGTTTCACGAGCAATTCCTTGAACGCCCTCCGCTCGCTCATGTTCCACGCGACGACCATCAGCACCGGGGCCATGGCCGCCAGCGGGATCTGCGACGCCTGCGGCGCGAACAGGACGAGCACGAGCAGCACGACGACGCCGTGGATGACGCCGGACATCCGGGACGCGGCGCCCGTCCGGATGTTCGCCGCGGTGCGGGCGATCGCGCCGGTCGCCGGGATGCCGCCGAACAGCGGCGCGACGATGTTCGCGATGCCCTGGCCGGCCAGCTCGCGGTTGCTGTCGTGCCGCGTGCCCGACATGCCGTCGGCGACGACGGCCGACAGCAGCGATTCGATGCTGCCGAGCGCGGCGATGAGCAGGGCGGACGGCAGCATCGTCACGATGGTCTCCCACGACAGATCCGGCAGCGCAAGCGCCAGCAGCGACGACGGAATCTCGCCGTAGACCGACGCGATCGTCGCGGTCCGGCCTTCGAACAGCAGCATGGAAGCCGCGGTGGCGGCGGCGATGCCCGCCAGCGCCGGCGGAATCTTGGGCGCCACGCGCGGCAGGACAAGCATCACCGCAAGGCAGATCGAAGCGACGCAGATGCTCTCGAAACTCGCGGTGGAAAGATGCCGCAGCACTTCCCCGATGTTGTGCACGAAAAACTCGTGCCGCTTCATGCCTTCGAGCCCGAGGAAATTGCCGATCTGTCCCGTGAAAATGATGACCGCGATGCCCGCGGTGAAGCCGACGGTCACCGCTTTCGGGATGTACGCGATGAATGTGCCCGCCCGAAGCAGCCCCATGATCACGAGGATGATGCCGGCCAGGAAACCGGCGGTCAGCAGCCGCTCGTAGCCGTGCTCCAGCACGATGGCGAGCAGCACCGGAATGAAGGCGCCGGTCGGCCCGCCGATCTGGAAGCGCGAGCCGCCCAGCAGCGAGATCAGAATGCCGGCGGCCACCGTCGTGTACAATCCGTACTCCGGTTTCACGCCGGATGCGATGGCGAACGCCATGCCGAGCGGAATGGCGATCAGGCCGACGATGACGCCGGAGATCAAGTCCCTGCGAAATTTCTCCCACCCGTATCCGCCTGTGCTGTCCGAAGGTAACAACCCGGATGCGCCTCTTTTCTCTGTTTTCTCACGATCTAAATATTTGAATTTTCAAATATAGAAAACACAAGATGTATCCTACTCCTGCCTCCTTGATTCTGTCAAAGGCGGAATTTGCGCGAAAACGGACGCCGCGCCCCAAATTTCCGCTTTCTGTCCCTTCCGGGCTGTCCGGGTGAAGCTTAGAGCCCGCAGCCTGCGCTTGGGATGCAGAACGGCCCGGATTCCGCCGTCGGAACCCGGGCCGTTCATGCGTTCGCTTGCGCTCACAACGGTTCGTTGCGAATCTCTTCAAGCAGTTGGATCTGGTCGATCAGATGGTTGTCGAAAATCTGTCTCGCCACCTGCAGCAGATCCTTGATCAGCGGATCGCGCAGGGAGTAGACGACCGTCGTCCCCTCTTTCACGCCGTAGACGACATTCTTGTTCCGGAGCACGGCGAGCTGCTGCGAAACGGTCGATCCTTCCGATCGCAGGAGGTTCTGGATTTCGTTCACGCTGCGGTCGCCTTCGCAGAGAATCTCGAGAATGCGGATTCGCAAGGGATGCGCCAGCGCCTTGAAGAAATCCGCCTTGAAATGCTGAATGCTGTTGGCCATTTCCGATTCCCCTGTTCAGGCCTGCCGGCCGTTATGCTTCTATAGTAACATATTGAAGCATGGGGCAGGCAACCCCGGCGGCTCGCCTTGCGCTGGGAGGACGACGCGAACGCTCAGCTTCTGACCTCGAGCACCTTGTATTCGATGATGCCCATCGGGGCGCTCACGCTCACCTGGTCGCCGGCCTTCTTGCCGATGAGCTCCTTGCCGAGCGGGCTCTCGTAGGAAATCTTGTTCTCGGCGACGTTCGCTTCCGCCGGGCTGACGATCCGGTACTCGATCTTCTCGTCGAATTCAAGATCGTGCACGAGGACGATCGAGCCGATCTGGATCGAGCCGTCGCCCGCCTCGTCCGGACTGACCACCCTGGCGGTGCGCAACATCCGCTCGAGCTGCAGAATCCGCGTCTCCATGAACGCCTGCTCTTCCTTCGCGGAATGATATTCGCTGTTCTCGCGGAGATCGCCGTAACTGATCGCGACCTTGAGCCGTTCGGCGAGCGCCTTGCGCTTCGGGCCCTTCAGCTCGCGGAGCTCTTCCTCCAGTTGCTTGTACCCTTCCGGAGTCAATATCAGTTCGTCGTTCGCCATGGTTTTCCACTCCCCATCGATTGCATAACCCTCTATATTTTACCCCAAGCCCGCCCGTTTCGATAATGCGTTTGACGCAAAAAAAATTTCGCGGCTGCCCGACTGTTGCGCGCCCGATCCCCCGTCCGCGGGCAGGCGGTTCATTGCACCACTTTCGCCTCCCCTCGGCAAAAATCGCCCGCCTCCTGCCCCCGCATCTCGCGAGGAGTCGACCGGAACGGGCATCCTGATGTACAATAGGGGGCAATGAAGGAAGCGGGTCCGGCGTCCGGGCCGCTTCACATCCAACGCTGCGACAAGGAGATCGATATGAAGTATATCAGCACCCGGGGCGGGGTCGCCCCGATCGGATTCACCGACGCCATCCTGATGGGGCTCGCGGACGACGGCGGGCTGCTCGTGCCGGAGCGGCTGCCCGAGCTGTCGGACGACGCGCTCAAGGCGTGGCGGAAGCTGTCCTACCCCGAACTGGCGCTGGAACTGCTGGCGCTGTTCATGGAGGAAGACATTCCGCGGAACGAGCTGAAGCGGCTCGTGGACGCGAGCTACGCGACGTTCCGCGACCATCACGTCACGCCGGTCGTGAAACTGCGCGACGATCTGCATGTGCTGGAGCTGTTCCACGGCCCGACGTTCGCCTTCAAGGACGTGGCGCTGCAATTCCTCGGCAACCTGTACGCTTACGTCTCGCGGAAGACCGGTTCGGTCATCCACATCCTCGGCGCGACGTCCGGCGACACCGGAGCGTCGGCCATCGAAGGGGTGCGCGGCAAGGAAGGCATCAAGATCTGCATCCTTCATCCGCACGGCAAGGTCAGCCGGGTGCAGGAGCTGCAGATGACGACGGTGCGGGACGACAACGTGCTGAACCTCGCCGTCGAAGGCACGTTCGACGACTGCCAGCGCATCATCAAGGAGCTGTTCGCGGACGTTCCGTTCAAGCGGCAGCATCATCTGCGCGCCATCAACTCGATCAACATCGCCCGCATTCTCGCGCAGACGGTGTACTATTTCTACGCGTACTTCCGGCTGGCCGGGCAGGGACACGCCGGCCCGGTCAACTTCAGCGTGCCGACCGGCAACTTCGGCGACATCTTCGCCGGCTATATCGCGAAGCGGATGGGACTGCCGGTCGGCAAACTCGTGCTCGCGACGAACGAGAACGACATCCTCGCCCGCTTCGTCGCAAGCGGCGTCTATCAGCCCGGCGAATTCCGCGGCACGTACAGCCCGTCCATGGACATTCAGGTGGCGAGCAACTTCGAGCGCTATCTGTACTACCTGAATGACGGCGATGCCGGCACGGTCGCGTCGCTGATGGAGCGGTTCAAGGCCGAAGGCCGGATCGAGGTGCCGGAGGACGCGCTGCGCCGGGTGCGCGAAGATTTCGCCGCGTACAGCGTGGCGAACGAGGAATGCCTCGACACGATCGCCCGCTATTACGAGGCGTACGGCTATCTGCTCGATCCGCACACCGCCTGCGGCGTCGCGGCGGCGGACAAGCGGTCGGACGAAGGCGAAGTTACGATCGCGCTGTCCACCGCCCATCCCGCCAAATTCGACGAGGCGATCCGGCTGCGGAACATCTCGCAGGTCTATCCCGAGCCGATCCAGGCGCTGTTCGGCAAGCCGCGCCGCGTCACGGTCGTGGCCAACGCGAACGACCGGGTGAAGGAGCAGCTCGAAGCGTTTTTCGGCTGAGGCAAGATCGGTTGCGGCAAGCGCCGCCGGTGCGCCGTCCGTTCGCGCCGGCGTCTGTCATCCGGGAGCAAGCCTGAACAGGCGGTCCGCGCCATCTTTGTGATACGTTAATGCGGAGGACGATGCGGATGGATTGGCTGCAGCGGATGAATCAGGCGCTGGATTATATCGAACGCCATCTGGAAGACGACGTGAGCATCGAGGAGGCGGCCAGGACGGCCTGGTCGTCGGCGTTCCATTTTCACCGGCTCTTCCATATGGTGACGGGGCTTACGGTGACGGAGTACATCCGGCGCAGACGGCTGACGCTGGCGGCGCAGGAGCTGGCATCGACTCAGGCCCGGGTCGTCGATGTCGCGCTCAAGTACGGGTACGATTCGCCGGAATCGTTCGCCAAGGCGTTCCGCAGGCTGCACGGCATTGCGCCGTCCGAAGCCCGCAACCCCGGCGTTCGCTTGAAAGCTTTTCCCCGCATGGAGTTCCAACTGACATTGAAAGGAGTTCATGCGATGGATTACCGGATTGTCGAGCGGGAAGCGTTTCATGTGATCGGGAAGGTGCTGGACACCACGTGCCGGGACGGCGCCAATCTCCGCGAAATACCGGCTTTCTGGAGCGCCGGTTTTGCCGACGGCTGGATTGCGCGGCTCGAATCGCTCGCCGGCCGCATGGCGATGGGCATCTGTATGCCCATGGTCCCCGGCCAGGAAGATTTGTCGTACATGATCGCCGTCGAAGCCGGACCGGAGATGGCCGGAGATGAATGGACCGGCTACACGGTGCCGGCGCAAACCTGGGCCGTGTTCACGGCGGTCGGACCGCTGCCGGGCTCCATTCAGGACGTGTTCCGGCGCATTTTCCAGGAATGGTTCCCGTCGACGAGCTACGAGCACGCCCACGCGCCGGAACTGGAAGTGTATCTGGACGGCGACTCGTCTTCTCCGGACTACCGATGCGAGGTCTGGATTCCGATCGAGAAGAAGTAACGGCGAAAGCAAGGGGCCGTTCCCCGGCAGCATGGCTGCCTGCGGGACGGCCCCGATTGCTGTTGGCTCACCGCGGCCATATCCGGCACAGGATGACGGCCGCTTCCGAATCGCATGTCGTCCCGCGGGTCCCGCGCCATGTCCGGCCATTTTCGCTATAATGGGGATCGTCGGATAGTTGGGAAGGAAGGGGTGTCCGCCGTGAAGGAGCTGATCTCGGCCGCCGAAGCCGCCCGCATCCTGTCCATCTCGGTCGCGTCGGTGCGCAACTGGACGAAAGCCGGCCGGCTGCGCGGCTTCCGGAATGGCCGGATGCTCGCCTTCGATCGCGCGGAAGTCGAAGCGCTGAAGGAGGCGCTCGCTTCGGGCCGCACGGCGCGGCTCCGAAGCCGCCGCAACAAGACGGCGGCGGACGGCGCGTTCGTCCCGGCGGGGTACGTCCGGACGAAAGCATGCGAGCGGCTGGCCCGGCAGGCGGCCGGGATCGCCGCGGACCGGCTCGATCCGCGGCTCGCGCTCCTGGAGCTGGCGCTGAAGCTGCTCGCAAGCCGCGGCCATCTGGCCGCGCAGCCCGAAGCCGGCGGAGCCAGCCTGGCCGAGCGGTTCCTGGACGGCCGGCTGGATGCCGGCGGCTTCGCCCCGCTGCTCGGCGGGCTGTGCGGGCGCGGCGCGGACGGCGGCGATGGCGCCGGGGAAGCGGACGGGGCCGGCGGCAGCGTCCCGCCGCTCGACGCGGACGCCCGGAGCCGGCTCCGCGAGCTGGCGCGGCTGCCTGTCGCGTACGCCGAAGGCGACGACCTGCTCGGCCTCGTTCATCTGTCGCTCGCCCGCCTGCGACGGCGTAAACAGACCGGCGCCTACTACACGCCTTCGGCGATCGTCGCATCGCTCGTGGACAACGCGCTGGGCGGCTGGCCGGAGGACGCCGGCCTGCCGCGCGTCATCGACCCGTGCTGCGGGTCGGGCAACATTCTGATCCGCGTCTACCTGGCGCTGAAGAAGCGGCTCACCGCCCGGGGTCTCTCCGCCCGCGAAGCCGACCGGATGCTCCGCGAGCGCGGCGCGATCGCCGGTTTCGACATCGACGGGACGGCCGTCCATCTGGCGCGGCTGAACCTGGCCCTGCTCGCCGAACCGGAAGACGGCGCGCCGGCCGGCTTCCCGATCCTGCGGCAGGACGCGCTGCACGCCGGAGACCCCGGGAACGGCCGGTACGACCTGGTCATCGGCAATCCGCCCTGGGGCTACCGGTTCGCCCCGGATGAAGCGGAGCGGTTCAAGCGCCGGTTCCGGACCGCGGCAACCTTCGGGCCGGAGTCGTTCGGCCTGTTCATCGAGGCGGGGCTGTCGATGCTTGAGGACGGCGGGGTGCTCGCCTATGTCCTGCCGGAGTCGCTGCTCACGGTCGACCGGCACGCCGAGGCGCGCCGCCTCATCGCGGAGCAGACCGAAATGCTCGGCATCTCGCTGGCCGGCAACCCGTTTGCGGGCGTCAGCAGCCCGGCGGTCACGCTGACGCTGCGCAAGCGGCCGCCCGCCCCCGGACACGCCGTCATCGTCCGGGACGGCCGCGGCCGGGCGGACGCCATTCCGCAGCGCCGGTTCCGGACGAACCCGGGCTGCGCCTTCAACGTCCGCGCCGCCGACGCGGAACAGGCCGTGCTCGAGCGGATGCGCGCCGCGCCCGGCGTCTGGTATCTGAAGGGCCGGTGCGACTTCGCCCTCGGCATCGTCACCGGCGACAACCGTACCCATGTGCGGGAGTTCCCGGACGGGCGGGTTCCCGAAGGATGGGAACCGGTGCTGCGCGGCGCCGACGTGTGCGCGTACAACGTCCGCCATTCGGGGCGGTACATCCGGTTCGCCCCGGACCGGTACCAGCAGATCGCGCCCGAACCGTTCTACCGCGCCCCGGAGAAACTGATCTACCGGTTCATCAACGCCGATCTCGTCTTCGCTTGCGACGATCGGGGCCGGCTTACGCTGAACAGCGCGAACATCATCATTCCGCGCGCGCCGGGCTATCGCATGAAATACGTGCTCGCGGTGCTCAACTCCCGGCCCGCCCGGTTCTACCACACTTGCGCGCACGCTTCCGTCAAGGTGCTGCGCCGGCACATCGAATCGCTGCCGATTCCGGCCTGCCCGGCGGATGAGCAGGACCGGATTGCCTCGCTCGTCGACCGGCTGACCGCCTGCGGGGATCCGGACGGGCGGCGGGAGCTGTACGAGGCGATCGACTGGCGCATCATGGCGCTCTACGGCTTGCAAGAGGCCGAGCGGCGGCTCGTCGCCGGGCGGATCGGCCTGCCGGGAACACTGTGCCGTCTCGAATCATAGGGCCATCGATTACGCTGTTAGACGAAATCTGATGTAAAGCGCGCCAGACGCAGGCCACACAAATTGGCCAAAAAGAAAAAGACTGCGATGAGCAGCTTCATCGCAGCCTTGATCGTCATCGTTACCGGTTGACCCTGCCCCACGGCGTTCCGAGGAACGGAAGCGCCCAGCGGTCGAGGCCGTACCAGCCGGCCACTTTCCAGGCGAGCACGAGCCACGTCGCCAGAATGAACAGCAGCGGGTTCGTGCTCAGCGTTCCCGCGAACAGGAAGCTGACGTTCATGAACGAGCCGAAGAACGCCGCGATGCCGGTCAGCAGACCGAGAACGAGGCCGAGGCCGACGAGCACTTCGCCGAAGGCGACCAGGTAGCTGAACACCTTCGCGTTCGGCAGGACGACGTTCTCCAGAAACGACGCGTACCAGCCGGTCACATCCTTGCCTTCCTCCGCTTTGGCAAGCGCTCCCTTGACGAAGCCTTCGATCGCCTTGCCGGCGTTCGCTCCGACCCAGGCGTCCGAGTTGACCTTGTGCCAGCCGGCGTCAAGCCATTTCCAGCCGAGGTACAGCCGCACGATCAACCAGATCCAGGCCGAACGGGTGCTGTTGAACAGAAAATGCGATACGGGATTTTCGGGTACATGGATGGTTCTTCTCACGCCTTATCCCTCCGTCAACCATGTGTTCGGACGCCCGTCTGCCGGCGCCGTCGTCCAGAGACTGCCACAGCGCCATTGTACCATTGATATGATGCAGGATGTAAGGTCAATTTTGTGAAAAATGTATCCGCTTTCTTCGCGATTGCCGCGATCGCCGTTGCGGAGCAGCCGGCGGGCGGGGAATCCCCGTTCCACCGTCCGAAGGCTCCCCGCCGGCCGATCAGCCGCCCGCCGATCACCGGTTTCCAGCCGCGTCCACCGACCCCTGTCTCCGATCCCGCCCGCCGAACACCGGTTTCCAGCCGTGTCCACCGATTCCTGTCTCCGATCCCGCCCGCCGATCACCGGTTTCCAGCCGCGTCCACCGATCCCTGTCTCCGATCCCGCCCGCCGTTTCCCGTCCGCGTCTGCTTGATCCGCGCCGTCCGCCGGTCAGCGAACCGGATGAAGCTCCGCGGAGCGCTCCTTGCCCGCGCCATCCTGCGGCAGCTTGTTCGTCGTGCGGAGCGGAATTTCCCGCAGGAAAATCGTCAGCACGCCGGCCACGGCGACGATTGCCGTGCCCCACAGGAAGACGAGCGTCAGCGACGACGACAGCGCGTCCCGCAGCGCCGCGACGATCTGTTCGGCGATCGGCTGCACGTCCGCCGGAAGCGACGCGATCGCGTCCTTCATCTTCGGCTGATCCAGCAGCTGGTTCGGGTCCATCAGACCGGACAGCTTCGACGCCGTCGCTTCGTCGACTTGCGCCGAACCGGCTCCACCGGCCGCCATCTTCGATTTCAGGTTCGAGGCGAGGCTCGTCGACATGACCGTCCCCAGCACGGCGATGCCGATCGTGCCGCCGAGATTGCGGAAGAGCTGCGAGGAGGCGGTCGCAACGCCGAGATCGGCCGGGCTGACCGCGTTCTGCACCGTCAGGGTGAAGACGGGCATGCCGATTCCGAGCCCGATGCCGAAAATGATCATCGCCGCCAAAGCCATCCAGACGCTGTTCATGAATGCCATGATCAGCATGCCCGCCACCATGACCGGCATGCCAAGCAAGGCGTACCGTTTGTACTTGCCGGTCTTCGTGATCATCCGGCCGATGACGGCGCTCATGACGACCATCGTGATCGACATCGGCATCGTCACGTAGCCGGCGTACGTCGGCGCGATGCCTTCGACGCCCTGCACGAAGAACGAGATGTAGATGAGCGCCCCCATCATGCCCGCATTCATCAGGAAGCCGATGATGTTTGACAGCGTGACGATGTCGCTCCTGAACAGCGAGAGCGGCAGCACCGGACTTTTCGCCCTCATCTCCACCAGCAGGAAAATGACCCCGAATACGACAGCCGCCGCGAACAAACCGACAATTTCCCGCGAGCCCCAGTCATAGCGCGTGCCTGCCCAGGAAAACCCGAGCAGGAGGGCGATAATCGTCAGGCTGAGGAACAGCGATCCGAGCCAGTCGATCGTCTCGGACTCGCGCCGCGCCGTCTTCGGGAACAGCGCCATGATGAGGAAGAACGCGACGACGCCGAGCGGCAGGAAGATCCAGAAGAGCCAATGCCAGTCCATGTGATCGACCAGCCATCCGCCCAGCGTCGGCCCGATCACGCTGGAGAATCCGAAGGCGGACATCATGACGCCGCTCCATTTGCCGCGCTCGCGCGGCGCGAACAGGTCGCCGACGGCGGTGAAGGCCGTCGACATGATGATGCCGGCGCCGACGCCCTGAATGCCGCGGTAAGCGATGAGCTGCAGAATGTTTTGCGACAGACCGCACAAGAAAGCCCCGGCCAGGAAGATCAGGATGCCCCCGAGCAGGAAAGGCTTGCGCCCGTAGATGTCGGACAGCTTCCCGACCAGAATCGTCGAGATGGTCGAGGTCAGCATGAAAATCGTAATGACCCAGGTATAATGCTCCATCCCTTGCAGGATGGCGATGATGCGCGGCATGGCCGTACTGACGATCGTCTGGTTGATGGCGGCGAAAAACATCGCCGCCAGAATGGCGGCCATGATGGCCATTTTTCGCTTGTGTGAAAGTTCTTCCATGGTTGCAGTCTCTCCTCACTCCGTTGGGTTGCCGCGCGGCAAGGATCGGATTACGCCTCCGCTCCGGTCAGCCGCTCGAGCAAATCCGCGAGCAGCCGCGCCTCTTCCGGATCCAGCCGATTCATGAAGCCGCCGAGCACCTCGTTCCGCAGTTCGCGCGCCTTGTCCAGCACATCCCGGCCTTCCGCCGTTATTTCGACCCGCACAGCGCGGCGGTCGTCGGGATCCTGAACGCGGCGGACAAGCCCGCGCTTCTCGAGCCGGTCGACCATCACGGTCACGGCGCTCGGCTTCACCTCGATCTTCTCGGCCAGCGTCGTCAGTCTGCACGGTCCGTGAAGGCATGTCAGGTTCAGCAGCATGAGCTGCGGCAGCGTAACCGGCATTTCCGGGTGCTGCATCAGGGCCGTGTTGAGCATCTTCTGCAGCTTCACCAGCGACGCGGCGATCCTGCGGACATCCGACTCCATGGTGACACCCCGTTTAGTTCAACTGTTTAAAATTTATATACTTTAACAATATAGTCCGGCGCTCCGGCGATGTCAACCCGCGCTTAGTCTGCCCCGAAAGCGGACGGCAGCGTGCACGCCTCGGTTGGCCGGGAACATCCGCCCGGGATGAACAAGCGAAAAATTTTCCGCTATTATTGATTTTCAAGCCCGAATCCGCGGAACAGAAGAAAAAACTTCGCTTATTATTCCGAAATCCGGGCTCATCGGCCGTTTTCCGAAGAATAAGTGAAATCATTTCCTCTATTTCGTGCGAAAACGCCATCCCCCCCAAAATAGAAGAAAAATCTTCGCTTATGAAATGACGGGCCGGGGCGGGGCGTGCCGGCAAAAAATGGCCAAAACGGCAAAAGAGAACGGCCGACCGGGGATTCGCATCCCTCGATCGACCGTTGCCCGGCCCATCGGATCAATGATGAAAATCGCGTCCGTCCTTCACTTCTTTCACGTAGCCCGCGCGGATGCAGAAGTCGCCGAACCGCTCGCCTTCCCGCCGCTCCTGCGCGTAGCGGAACAGAATCGGCCGCAGCTCGCGCAAAATTTCTTCCTCGCCGATGTTCTCCCGGTACAGCTTGTTGAGCCGCTCTCCAGCGAAGCCGCCGCCCAGGTACATGTTGTACCTGCCGACCGCCTTGCCGATGAAGGCCAGCTCGGCCAGCGCCGGACGGGCGCAGCCGTTCGGGCAGCCGGTCATGCGGATCACGATGTCCTCGTCCTTCAGGCCCGCTTCCTCCAGGATCGGCTCGATCTTGTCCAGCAGCGTCGGCAGGTAGCGCTCCGACTCGGCCATCGCGAGGCCGCACGTCGGCAGCGCGACGCACGCCATCGAATTCCGGCGCAGCGCGGAGTAGTTCTTTCCGTCCGTAATGCCGAACGCCGCGATGATCTCCTCGATTTTCTTCTTCTTCTGGCTCGTGACGCTGCCGATGATCAGGTTCTGGTTCGGCGTCAGCCGGAAGTCGCCCGTATGGATCTTCGCGATCTCCCGCAGCGCGGTCAGCAGCTTGTAGTCTTCGTCATCCCTGATCCGGCCGTTCTGGATGAACAGCGTGAAATGCCATCTGCCGCCGACGCCCTTCACCCAGCCGTAGCGGTCGCCGTTATGCTCGAAACGGTACGGCCGGGCCGGCTCCAGCTCCCAGCCGAGGCGGCTGTGCAGCTCGTTCATCAGCCAGTCGAGCCCGCGGTCGTCGATCGTGTACTTGAAGCGCGCGTGCTTCCGCACCGCCCGGTCGCCGTAGTCGCGCTGGATGGTGACGATTTTTTCCGCCACGTCGACGACCCGCTCCGGCACGGTGAACCCGATCACGCGGCCGACCTGCGGGTAGGTGGCCGGGTCGCCGTGGGTCATGCCCATGCCGCCGCCTGCCACGACGTTGAAGCCGAGCAGCTTGCCGTTCTCGTGGATCGCGATGAACCCGAGATCCTGCGAGAACACGTCGACGTCATTGGACGGCGGAATGGCGACGCCGATCTTGAATTTCCGCGGCAGATAGACCGGGCCGTAGATCGGCTCTTCTTCCACGCCGTCGCGGCTGTCGTACACTTTCTCCTCGCCGAGCCAGATTTCGTGGTACGCCCGTGTGCGCGGGTCGAGGTGGTTGCTGATTTTCTTCGCCCACTCGTAGACTTCCGCGTGCAACTCCGACTGGTGCGGGTTCGGGTTGCACATGACGTTCCGGTTCACGTCGCCGCAGGCGGCCAGCGTCGACAGCAGCGCGTCGTTGACTTCCTTGATCAGCTTCTTCATGTTCCACTTGATGACGCCGTGAAGCTGGAACGATTGCCGCGTCGTCAGCCGGATCGTGCCGTTGCCGTATTTTCGCGCGAGCTCGTCCATCACCAGCCATTGCTGCGGCGTCACGACGCCGCCGGCGGCCCTGACCCGCACCATGAACTGGTAGGCCGGCTCCAGCTTCTGCTTCGCGCGCTCGTTCCGGAGGTCCCGGTCGTCCTGCATGTAGCTGCCGTGAAACTTGAGCAGCCGGTTGTCGTCTTCGGGAATCGAGCCGGTAATCCGGTCTTCAAGCGTCTCCGCCAGCGAGCCCCGCAGGTAGTTGCTCTTCCGCTTGACGTCCTCCACGTCGCTGTGGGGCTTGCTGTTCGGATTCAGCAGGTTGTTTCCGAACATGTCGCGTTGCCTCGCTTTCGCACGTATGGTTTCGGGCAGCCTTCATCAGTAGACGTCGCGCTGATAGCGCCGTTCCTGCTGCATCCGCTTCAGGTACTCGGCGGCCGCTTCCTCGCTCAGCCCGCCTTCCCGGCGGATGATCGTCGTGAGCGCCGCATGGACGTCATGCGCCATCCGCGACTTGTCGCCGCAGACGTAGACGACCGCGCCTTCTTCGAGCCACGCGTACAGCTCCTTCGCCTTCTCGAGCATCCGGTGCTGCACGTAGATCTTCTGCTCCTGATCGCGGGAGAACGCGACGTCCATGCGGGTCAGCACGCCTTCCTTCAGCCAGCGCTGCCACTCGACCTGGTAGAGGAAGTCGGTCAGGAAATGCTGGTCGCCGTAGAACAGCCATGTCTTGCCGGACGCGCCGGTCTCCTGCCGTTCGCCGAGGAAAGCCCGGAACGGCGCGACGCCGGTGCCCGGTCCGATCATGATGATCGGCGTGTCCGGGTCGGACGGCAGCCGGAAATTCTCGTTATGCTGAACGTATACCGGAATCTCCGAGCCCGGCTCGGCCCGCTCGGCGACGTACGTCGAGCAGACGCCGTAGCGCGTGCGGCCGTGCGATTCGTAGACGACTTTGCGGATCGTCAGATGCGCTTCGTCCGGGTACGCCTTCGGGCTGCTCGCGATCGAATAGAGCCGCGGCGGCAGCTTCCGGAGGAGCGGCACGAACGTCTTCGCCGGCACGCCCTTCAGGTCGAAGCCGCGGATCAGGTCGACCAGATCCCGTCCGGCGATATATTCGCGCAGCGCCTGCTCCTGTCCCGGCGCCGTCAGCTCCTTCAGCTTCGGGCTGCCGGTCAGTTCCGCGACCTGCTGGAGCAGCGGCCTCGTAAGCAGCGTAATTTCGTAATGGCGGGAGAGCGCCTCGCCGAGCGGCAGCTCGCCGCCGTCTTTGCCGGCCGGCACGGGTTCGTCCGCCCGCCAGCCTGCCGTCTCGATCAGCTCTTCGACGAGCTGCGGCTGGTTCTCCGGATAGATGCCGAGGGCGTCGCCCGGCTCATAGGTCAGCCCCGACCCTTCGAGCGAAAGCTCGAGGTGGCGCGTCTCGCGCGCGGAGCCGCGGCCGTTCAGGTTCAGGTTCTCGAGCACGGCGGCGCGGAACGGATTCGAGCGGGAATACGGGACCGCCGCCGGAGCCGCCGCGGAGACGGCCGCCGCGACGGCAGCAGCGCCCGCTCCCGCCGGGACCGCCCCGGCCGCGGATGCCGATGCGGATGCGGATGCGGATGCGGCCTCCTCGCTTGCCAGCGCGGCGAGCACGCTGTCGATCCACCCGCTCGCCGCATCCTCGAAGTCGACGTCGCAGTCGACGCGCGGCGCGATCCGCTTGCCGCCGAGCTCTTCGAGCCGCTTGTCGAAGTCCTTGCCCGTCTGGCAGAACTTCTCGTAGGACGTATCGCCGAGCGCCAGCACCGCGAACGGCATGCCGTCGAGCTGCGGCGCCCGCTTGCTGTGCAGAAATTCGTAAAAGCCGAGGGCGTTGTCCGGCGGGTCGCCTTCGCCGTGCGTGCTGACGACGATGAACAGGCGGGTCACTTTTTTCAGCGTATTCGGCTTGAAATCGTTCATCGCGCTGACCGCGGCCTCGTAGCCCGCGCCCTTGAGCCGCTCGGCCAGCCGGTTCGCCAGCTTCTTGCTGTTGCCGGTCTGCGAGCCGTAGAGCACGGTCGCCTCCTTCGGCAATGCCGGCGCCGCCGGCGCCGCGGGCTGAGCCTCCGCCAACGCCGCGGACGCCTGCACGGCGACCGGCGCCGGGACCGTCGCGGCGGCGGCCAGATAGCCGCTCAGCCAGATGCGCTGTCCGTCCGTCAGCGTCGGCAGCAGCTTGTTCAGAAGCTCCGCCTGATCCTGCCGGAACGGGCTGTTCGTCTCGTGAAGAACCAACGTTTCCACCTCGCTGCGTTGCTTTCCGTTTACCTATTCCAAGTAAAGAGGTATACATTATTTATTTAGAGTAACACAGGGCGGAATCGGATTCAATGAAAAGGATCTTATCGAATTTATCAGTTTTCGATATAAATTGTGGTAAACACAGCCGGTTGTTCGAGCTTGACAGAATTCGCGTTTCGATTTTAATTTGACTGTATCGTGCAAGGCGGGTGAGGCATCCGATGAGAACGTTTTTTGCCCGGTACGCGAAACAGATCACATTGCGCAGACGCATGGTGCTGATCTTTGTCGCCAGTACGCTCGTGCCTTTTCTGTGCGTTTTCATTGTTTCCTACCACACCATGGCGACGATTCTGTCCACCAATCTTGAGAACGGCGTACGAAGCAACCTGAGGCAGATTCAACTGTCTCTCGAGCACACGATCAGCAATTTGAACCACGTCTCGCAGCAACTTTCGTACAAAGGAAGCGTCGGAAAAAAGCTGGAGCACTACCTGGCCGCAACGGAGTCCTTCGAGCGGGTTCAACTGGCCGAGGAAATCCGCACCGAACTGAACCTGATCACGTTTACGAACCCCAATATCGGGCTGGTGTTTTACTATTTTGCCGATGACAACAAATTCATTTTTCAAAACACCGGCGTAAAAGACGAATGGAGCCTGGACAACCTTCCCCTCCTGGACGATTACTACCAGATCACGTACTTCGGTCCCCACATCAGCAACGAGCGCTACAACAACCAATACGTGATCTCGGCATTGCGCAAGATCGATCTGCCGGAAAGAGATGATGTGTACGTTTATATTGAAACCGCTTTCGCTTTAACGCAGAATATTTTGGCCAACGACCGCTTTGCCAGAGATTTGCTCCACCTCATTCTGGACAAGGAAGACCGCATCGCGTACAGCGAAGTGCAGGACCTGTACCCGGTCAACGAATATTTCAGGACGAACGTTGCCGATTCCGGGCAGTCGCAACGCTATTACTGGTTCAAGGGCAAAAGCAACCAGGGATGGAGCGTCATGACCCTGATCCCGATCAACGAGTACAACAAGGAAAAAAATCGTTGGGTTGTACGGATGGTCAATCTGTCCCTGGTGTTCGGATTGCTCAGCATGGCCGTTTCCTGGTTCCTGTGGCGAATGGTCTACCGGCCTCTTCAGCAGTTCAACCAGGAAATCCGCTCGCTTGCGTTGAGCCATGCAGCCAACCGGGATTCTTTGACAAGCACGAATATTCCCGAATTCGATTTTCTCATCAAGCAACTGCGCAACATGAAGCACCAGATTGCAAATTTGATTCAGGAAGTGCAACATAAAGAACAAAGCCGGGCCGACCTGGAAGTGGAGAAATTGCTGCATCAGATCAATCCGCATTTTCTGATGAACACGCTCGATACCGTTCATTGGCTCGCGGTCATGAACGGACAGCAGGAGATTGACCGGCTTGTCACTTCGCTCAACAAACTGTTGTACTACAATCTGGGCAAACTCGGACGCCCGTCCACCATCCGGGAAGAGCTCGATTCTGTCCGTCAATATTTGAACTTGCAGAAAATTCGTTATGATCTGGAGTTTGACGTCAGAATCTCCATTCAGGACGACATGCTCGACACGCCGGTTCCGAGGTTTATCCTCCAGCCGCTTCTGGAAAACGCGCTCTACCATGGACTGGACGACGACAAGGGGTATATTCTCCTGGAAGTCAAAAGCGTGAACGAGTCCGTCATCATCACCGTCCGGGACAACGGGAAGGGAATGCCGGAGGAAGAACTCTGGGCACTGCTGAACCGGGAACAGACGGAACAACGCAAGACCGGCCTGGGAATCGGATTGAACTATGTCAAGCGCGTCATTGAAAATCAATACGGCGATCGGGCAACATTGGAGATTTCCAGCGAGAGCGGAAAGGGAACAACCGTCAGACTGACGCTGCCTGTACCGGAGGTGAACCGGCATGATTGATGTGCTGATTGCGGAAGACGACCAGATGGTGCGCAAAGGTCTTGTATTATCCATGCCCTGGGAAAAGTTCGGAATGCGGGTGGTCGGAGATGTGAAAAACGGAGAGAAAGCGCTGGAATTCCTGCGGCATAACCATGCCGATCTGCTTGTGACGGATTTGGCCATGCCGGTCATGTCGGGTATTGAGCTGATGCGGATCGTGCGCGAGCGTTACCCGAATCTGTTCATCGTCGTGCTCACCGTTCACCAGGATTTTGAATACGTTCAGGAAGCGCTTCGACTGGGGGCAATCGATTATATCGCCAAGGTCGAATTGGAGCAGCAGAGCTTCGACCGCGTGCTGGAACGAATCCGTGAACGAATTGTCAAGGAACGCGAGAAATCCGGCGGCATCGGGAGCAAAAGCCTCGATGACATGCTCTCCGACAATGACGGGTACTCCCTCATGCTCGTTGACGAAGATCCGGATGCCGAGCGGCAAGCGGAGCTCTGGGTGCAGGCCCGGAACGGATACCGGTTGGATGCCGGGCTGTGGTTCTGGTGCGATCAGCCGGCTTCCGGCAATCCCCGTGACGCTCTGACACCGCCGGCGGACAACGGATGGGCGATCATCCGGCTCCGGGATTTGAAGGGGCAATCCTTCCGCCGCGTCTTCCATTGGCTCAGGGAATACCGGGAGCATGGTCTGTTCTACGATTACGCTCCAGGGGTCGCCATGCTCGACAAATCGCTGACGCAACCGGCAGGGACAGCCGCTCCCGCGGAGGAGGAAATTTCGCGCGCCCGCGAGGAATGGCTCGTTCTGGGCTGGATGTTTCAACCCGCGCAATTCGAGGAATTGCTGAATCAATTGCGGGCGTGGCGGCTGCCGCCGGTCAAGCTCCATCGTTTTCTGGAGGGATTGGCCAGTGAATGGAACCGCATTCTCGGTTCCGTCATCTTCCGGCCGGTTGAACTCAAGGAGACCTTCAAATGCTGGCAGGAAGTGCGCCAATGGCTGCATGCAACCCGGGAGATCCTTCTGCGCGAAACCGGCCATGAACAATACTCGGAGGAAGTGCGCGCAAGCATCTTCCGTTCGCTGGAGCTTATCCGGAACCGGATGGCCTTCCAGGTTTCGGCCGCCGAAATCGCCAGAGAAGTGAACATGAGCCGGAGCTATTATTGCCAATGCTTCAAGGATCTGATCGGCATGACGTTCCACGATTATTTGCGCCAGGCGCGTCTGGAGAAGGCCAGGGAATATTTGAAATATACCAATCGCACGATCAACTGGATCGCGGAACATACGGGATATTCGGACGAAAAGTATTTCAGCCGGCTCTTCCGGGAGATGACGGGAATGCTGCCGAGCGAGTTCCGCCAGAAGGCTCAGGAGGATATCCATCGGACGGCTCCGCCGGGTTGAACAGTATCCGCTGACAACGGGGAGAATCGTCCGCCGCCGCGCCAAAAATCATACATTCGTCCCCCTTGATCCGCAACTCCCCTCTAATCTAAAAACGCTTACAAAAATGCTAAGATGAACACACCATCCAAATTTGTCAAGGGGGAAGGAAACACGACATGCGCTCCATGAAAAAATTGTGGTCCATCCTGCTTCTGACCGCCCTGGTTCTCAGCGCCTGCAGCACATCGGGCAAGACTTCGGACGACACATCGGACCAAAAATCAGACAACTCTCCAGGCCAACCTTCTTCGAGCGTGCAAGAACCACCGGATCCGTTCGGAAAATATGCCGACACCGTCACCATTCGCATCGGCCAGGAGGTGGATCCCAGCGACACAAGTTTGCCGCCGGGAGACACTCCGCTCGAGAACCAATACACCCGTTACGTGCTGGATCAGCTCAACATCAAAGTCGAACATGCGTTCACCGCTTCTCCTTCCAACTACGCCCAGAAAGTCAGCCTGGCCATCGCCAGCAACGATCTTCCGGACGCGATGATCGTCGGTCCGGTGGAACTGAGGCAAATGTATGAGGCCGGACAGTTGGAAGATTTGACGGAAGTCTACGAGCAATATGCCTCTCCCGCAATCAAACGGATCATTCAAAGCACCGGCGGGCTCGCGCTGGAACAGGTCACGTTTGACGGCAAAATCATGGCCATCCCGAGCGTTCAATTGCAAGCGGACGGCGTCCATCTGCTGTGGATTCGCAAAGACTGGCTGGACAAACTGAACCTGGAGCCTCCCCGGACCATCGAAGATCTGGAAAAGGCGGCCCGCGCGTTCGTGGAACAGGATCCGGACGGCAACGGAAAAGCCGATACCATCGGATTGGCGGGGCCGGACACGAGCAAAAAATTGTATGCCAACTTCCTGGAATCCACCAACAATCTGTACGGATTTGACGGAATCTTTTCCGCGTTCGGCGCTTATCCGGGCTATTGGCTGAAAGGCGAAGACGGCAAAGCGGTATACGGCTCCATCCTTCCCGAAACGAAGGAAGCGCTGGCCAAGTTGAGCGAATGGTATGCCGAAGGTCTGATCGATCCGGAGATGGGCATTCGCGAAGATTCCGGCGAATCGATCGTCGCGGGAAAGACGGGGATGTTCTTCGCGCCGTGGTGGATGGGATACGGTCCGCTGCGGGATGCGGTCGCCAACGATCCGAACGCGAACTGGCAGGCTTACGCGCTGCCGCTCAACAAAAACGGCGACTATACGCCGCATTTGAGCACGCCTTCCAGCCGATTCCTCGTCGTGCGCAAAGGATACGAACATCCTGAAGCGCCGATGAAGATGCTGAATCTTCTTCTGCGGGACGAGTCGACCTTCGATTTGACCAAGGGGTCCATCGGAAACTATCCGCTGCGCCTGGTGTTTGCGCCATCCGACGAAACCGAGTACAGTGTGCTGGCTCTCAGGGAAGTGTTGGCGGGCACCAAGACGGCTGACGATTTCAAAGACAAACCGGAGTATAAACTGCTGGTGGCCGACGCCCAAAACATTCACAAGGTCAAACGAGAGCCCTACGACAAATACGACATCCAGTATTGGGATCCGGAAGCCGATTGGGGCGTGTGGACCAGGGCTTACTCCCTGATGGTCGGCGGGGCGCCGCTGGTCGACAACGAAATCAAGGGCGCGTACAGCCTGATTTATTCGCAGACGAAAACGATGGAAAGCCGCTGGTTCAATCTCAAAAAGCTTGAAACCGAAGTTTTCATGAAAATGATCATGGGAGCCTCCCCGCTCGATGCCTTCGATCAATTTGTGGAAGACTGGAAAAAACAGGGCGGAGACGACATCACGGAGGAAGTCAACAAGGCTGCGGGGATATCATAACCTGTCCGGGGCGCTGGATGACATCCAGCGCCCTCCTGCAAACATCAGCATTCGGGTGGGGTGCGGCTTGAGAATCAAAGGATTCGAGAAACATTACTATTTGATGTTGCAGCCCGGGCTGCTGCTGCTCGTGCTGTTCAGCATTGTGCCCATGTTCGGCATTTTGATCGCGTTCCAGGATTTCAATCCGGGCAAAGGCATTTTCCGTTCCTCGTTTGTCGGACTGGAACACTTCGAATACATGTTTACCCTGAATGATACGGCGGATATCTTTTTCAACACGATCTTCATCGCCGTCATGAAAATTGCGGGAAATTTGATCGTGCCGCTCGTCTTCGCCTTGATGCTTCACGAGCTGAGACTGATGTGGATGAAGAGGACGATTCAGACGATCGTCTATTTGCCGCATTTTTTGTCCTGGGTCATCCTCGGGGGGATCTTGCTCGATATCTTCGCGTACCGGGGACCGATCAATCAAATTTTGGCTTCGTTCGGCGTCGAGCCGATTCTGTTTTTCGGCAAGCCGGGGCTTTTCCCCTTCCTGGTGGTCGGCAGCGATGTCTGGAAAGAATTCGGTTTCAACACGATCATCTACCTGGCCGCTCTCACGGGAATCAATCCCAACCTGTACGAGGCGGCAAGCATGGACGGGGCGTCCCGCATGCGGCTCCTGTGGCATGTGACACTGCCCGGGATCAGGACCACGGTCGTTCTCCTGGCCGTCCTCAGCCTCGGGAACGTGCTGAACGCCGGTTTCGACCAGATCTTCAACCTGTACAACCCGCTGGTCTATTCGACCGGGGACATCATCGACACCTGGGTGTACCGGATGGGGCTGCTCAATCTGCAATACGAATTGGCTACGGCGGTCGGACTGCTGAAATCGGTCGCGGGATTTGCGCTGATTTCTCTTTCGTATTATCTGGCATACCGGTACGCGAACTATCGCATCTTCTGATGAACGGGGGAGCGACGATTGGTCAGGGACAAAACGATTGGATCCAAAGTGTTCGATGTTGTGCTGGTCGCGGTACTGATCGCCGTAACGGTCACCTGCATTTTGCCGCTCTGGTATACACTGGCCCTGTCGTTGAGCAGCAAATCCGCCGCCGCCGGAGAGGTATGGCTGTGGCCGATCGGTTTCAATTTCAACGCCTACAAGCAGCTTCTCGGCGACAGCCAGTTCTTCGTATCGTTCTGGATCTCCGTTCAACGGGTTGTACTGGGTGGATTGCTGAACTTTCTCATCGTGGCCTTGACGGCTTATCCCTTGTCGAGATCGGCCAGGCAGTTTCGGGCGCGCAACCTGTTCATGTGGCTCTTCATTTTTACCATGCTGTTCAACGGCGGAATGATCCCGCTTTACATTACCGTCAAAGAAATGCATTTGCTGAACAGCATATGGGCGCTCGTGCTGGTCGGAGCGGCGCAAACCGTTGTGTTCAACATCATTTTGACCGTCAATTATTTTCGCAATTTGCCAAATGAACTGGACGAAGCGGCTTTGGTCGACGGAGCCGGACCGTGGTACATGCTGGTCAAAATCTATATTCCGCTGGCGGTGCCGGTTCTGGCCACCGTGACGCTGTTCAGCATCGTCTATCATTGGAACGAATTTTTGTACGGCCTCATCTTTATGACACGGGAAAAGTTTTATCCGCTGCAAACCTATATCCAGCAGCTTCTCATCATTCTTGATCCATCGGCCATGACGGAAGACCAGTACAAACGTCTGAGCGAAATGTCCAACCGCACGCTGAACGCCGCAAAAATCTTTATTGCCATGATTCCGGTTTTGCTCGTCTATCCGTTCTTGCAGCGGTATTTCATTCACGGCATAACACTCGGATCGGTCAAAGGTTGAATCTTGCGCGCAACTCTAAAGCCGGTTGATGGCATCGGGCCGTCAACCGGCTTGTCGGCGTGATTCCTGGCTTCCTCCGGCTTGCGGGAGCCGTTCGTCCGGTATGCCGGATTTGTGGAACGGCCTCGGCTCGAGTACACTGGAGGTATCGAAGGAGGCGACAATCATGTCCGAACAGAGCAGCACCCCGCTTCAAGAGGGCGGACAGGCCCCCGGCATCGAGATCGGCATCAGCACCTTCCTCGAGGCGACGCCCGACCCGGTGACGGGCGAGCGGATCAGCCACGCGGAACGGCTTCGCCGCGCGGTGGAGGAGATCGTCACAGCCGACCAGGCCGGCCTTGACGTGTACGGCGTCGGCGAGCACCACCGGCCCGACTACGCCTGCTCGGCGCCCGCCGTCGTGCTGGCGGCCGCCGCGCCGCTGACGAAGCGGATCCGGCTTACGAGCGCCGTCACCGTCCTGTCCTCGGACGACCCGGTGCGCGTCTATCAGCAATTCGCGACGCTGGACGGCATTTCGAACGGACGGGCGGAAATCATGGCGGGCCGGGGCTCGTTCATCGAATCGTTTCCGCTCTTCGGGTGCAGGCTGGAGGATTACGACGAGCTTTTCAACGAAAAACTGGAGCTGCTGCTTGAAGTGTGCCGAAGCGAGATCGTGACGTGGCGGGGCGGGCACCGGCCCGCGATCGACGGCCGCGGCGTCTATCCGCGCGCCGTGCAGAACCCGCTGCCCGTCTGGATCGCGACCGGCGGCAATCCGGAATCGGCCGTCCGCGCCGGCATGCTCGGGCTGCCCGTCTGCTTCGCCATCATCGGCGGCATGCCGGAACGGTTCGCGCCGCTCGTCGAGCTGTACAAGCGCGCGGCCGAGAAAGCCGGCCACGATGTGTCGAAGCTGCAGATCGCGACGCATTCGCACGGCTTCGTCGCGGACACGACCGGGGAGGCGGACGAGAAGTTCTATCGGCCGACGCAGGCGCAGATGAACCAGATCGGCCGGGAGCGGGGATGGCCGCCGTACACCCGCGAAACCTACGACGCGGCGCGCAGCCTGCGGGGCGCGCTCTACGTCGGCGATCCCGAATACGTCGCGGAGAAAATCGTCCTGCTGCACCGGAACCTCGGCGTTACGCGGTTCTTCCTCCACGTCAACGTCGGCACGATGCCGCACAAGGACGTGCTGCGCGCGATCGAGCTGCTCGGCACGCGCGTCGCGCCGATCGTGCGGAAGGAGCTGGCGCGCGGACAGGGCGCCGCGGAAGGCGGAGTGAATTTTTTGCCTTGATTGCGCCGCCGCGATGTGCCACAATCATCGTGAATACGCATACACAGCGGCGCAGTCCGCCGTGCGGTGCGCTTGACTCACCTTGCAACTGCCGATCACCCACAAGGAGGCCATCCAACATCATGCGTACCATTCAGCTCGGCACCAGTTCGCTCCAGGTGCCCGTCGTCGCCGTCGGCTGCATGCGCATCAACCGGCTGAGCAAGCCGGAAGCGGAGAAGTTCATCCGCACGGCGCTCGAGGAAGGCGCGAATTTCTTCGACCACGCGGACATCTACGGGGGCGGCGCCTGCGAAGAGATTTTCGCGGACGCCATCGGCATGAACGCCGAGATTCGTTCGTCCATGATCCTGCAGTCCAAGGTCGGCATCCGCAAAGGGATGTTCGACTTCTCGAAGGAACATATTCTGTCGTCCGTCGACGGCATTCTGAAGCGGCTGCGGACGGATTACCTCGACGTGCTGCTGCTCCACCGCCCGGACGCGCTCGTCGAGCCGGAGGAAGTGGCGGAGGCGTTCGACCGGCTGCACAGCTCCGGCAAAGTGCGCTGGTTCGGCGTCTCGAACCAGAAGCCGATGCAGATCGAGCTGCTGAAGCGCTACGTGCGCCAGCCGATCGTCGCGAACCAGCTCCAGCTCAGCGTCACGAACGCGACGATGATTTCGAACGGCATCAACGTCAACATGGAAAATGACTCCGCGATCGACCGCGACGGCAGCGTGCTCGACTACTGCCGCCTGCACGACATTACGATCCAGCCGTGGTCGCCGTTCCAGTACGGCTTCTTCGAGGGCGTCTTCCTGGACAACCCGAAGTTTCCGGAACTGAACCGGAAGATCGACGAGATCGCGGCGAATCACGGCGTCACGAACACGACGATCGCGATCGCGTGGCTGCTCCGCCATCCGGCGAAGATGCAGCCGGTGACCGGCACGATGAACATCGACCGGCTGCGCGACTGCTGCAGGGCGAGCGAAGTGCGTCTGTCCCGCGAAGAGTGGTACGAGATCTACCGCGCGGCGGGCAATATTTTGCCGTAATCCGGACTGTTTCACCAACAGCGAAACCGTGTGCGTTGTCCGCACGCGGTTCTTTTTATCGGCTCGCCCGGTTGTTCATCCAGCCTTGTGTCCGATTTGTCCGGCTCGTCCGGCGGTTTGCCCGGCTCGTCCGGCGGTTTGCCCGGCTCGTCCGGCGGTTTGCCCGGTTCGCCCGGCGGTTTGCCCGGCTCGTCCGGCGGTTTGCCCGGTTCGCCCGGCGGTTTGCCCGGCTCGTCCGGCGGTTTGCCCGGTTCGCCCGGCGGTTTGCCCGGCTCGTCCGGCGGTTTGCCCGGCTCGTCCGGCGGTTTGCCCGGTTCGCCCGGCGGTTTGCCCGGCTCGTCCGGCGGTTTGCCCGG
>Ga0310836_100114_pt1 | contig 101942 bp, 110 predicted proteins | sample SM_ome_4_FD_201310 | JGI IMG/M metagenome (GOLD analysis project Ga0310836, IMG submission 201310) | Sorghum-adapted microbial communities enriched on stacked mutant (SM) sorghum from Joint BioEnergy Institute, Emeryville, California... ... | reverse complement strand
TTCAACTCATATGAAGAACTAGAAGCAGCAATTATAGAATACATAGATTATTACAATAACCATCGATATCAGAAGAGACTAAACTGTATGACGCCTTTGGAATACAGGCAATACCTCTACAGTTCAGTAGCATAAAAATGACACCAACCATAAGTAGATGATTGGTGTCATAGATTTTGTTTTTTCCACTGTCTACTTGCCAGGGAGCAGTTCATTTTTGGGGAGTGAGCCCCATTATATTTATCTTATGGCGGATTGCTCTTTGATTACTTTAACATATTGTAAGGAAGAGTCTTCAGGACCTTGAACGGGAAGTCCAGATTCCACATTCTCAAAAATATAATCAATATTTTCTTGGGTTATGATTTCACCGGGCATGACAATGGGAATACCGGGAGGATAAACCATGATAAACTCGGCCATAATCTTACCTGCAGCTTTGCGCAATGGGACTCGTTCTACTTCTGCGTAAAATGCTTCACGTGGGTGCAGAGCCAACAAAGGAATTTCCGGAAGATGGATGGGAATCTCTGCTTTTTCCTTTGTGGTACTATATTGATCGGAGAGATCCCTCAATGCCCGGAGCAGCAAATCAATATCCTCTTGGCGGTCACCGATAGTTACTATGCACAGGATATTGTACAGATCGCTCAATTCCACTTCGATTTGGTATCGCTCACGCAGCCACTTTTCGACTTGATAACCTGTTAACCCCAATTCGCTTACGTGAATCGTTAATTTGGTCGTATCCAGATCATAGGTAGCTTCTCCACCCAAGATCTCCTTTCCTACACAATATAGGCCCGGTATTTGGTTGATCTCTCTGCGAGCCATCTCCGCCAGCTTAAGCACTTTGGTAATCATTTCTTCCCCATGTAATGCAAGCTGTCTACGGGCAGTATCCAAAGAAGAGAGAAGAATGTAGGAGGTAGATGTGGTGGTCAACATGCTGATCACCGCTTGCACTCTGGCAGCAGAGACAAGGCCTTCCTTCACATTGAGAATAGAACTTTGTGTTAAAGACCCCCCCAATTTATGAACGCTTGTAGCTGACATATCGGCACCTGCTTGCATGGCCGAATCAGGCAAGTCAGGATGAAAATGAATATGAACTCCATGAGCCTCATCAACAAGTACTGGAATCTTATAGCTGTGTGCCAGTTCCACGATTTCCCGAAGATTAGCCACAACGCCAAAGTAGGTAGGATTGATCACCAACACAGCAGCCGCATCGGGATGTTGCTCTAATGCTTTACGAACTGCCGAGGTGGTAATCCCATGTGCAATCCCAAGGGTTTTGTCCATGACAGGATGAATAAAGATAGGTATGGCGCCAGCGAAAATGATCGCTGATAATACCGATTTATGGACATTACGTGGTACAATGATTTTATCTCCCGGTTTGCATACTGAAAGCACCATCGTCATAATTGCACCGCTTGTACCCTGCACAGAGAAGAATGTGTAATCGGCGCCAAAGGCTTGGGCAGCCAATTCCTGAGCCTCCTTAATAATCCCGTGCGGCGCGTGCAGATCATCTAGTGGACCTATATTAATGAGATCAATGGAAAGGGCATTATCACCAATAAAATGACGAAATTCCGGATCAACGCCTCGTCCTTTCTTATGACCTGGAATATGAAATTGAGTAGGATTTTTTCTTGCATGTTCGACTAATGCTGTAAACAATGGAGTTCGCATCTGCTGGTCCATGGACTTTCCCACCTTTATAATCAATAAATAAAACAGTTATGAGTATAACAAAAACTAGCTAAAAAGCAATGAATAAATATTCTCATTTATTTCAAATTGTTTCATGAGGAGGAGATTGATCATGAAAACGCGTGTTACGGAGTTATTGGGTATTGAATATCCGATCATCCAAGGCGGACTCGCCTATTTGGCTTATGCGGATTTAGCCGCTGCCGTATCTAATGCCGGAGGGCTTGGCCAGATTACAGCGATGTCGCTACCATCACCTGAGGCTCTGCGTGCAGAAATTCAACGGGTAAAGCAAATGACTACGCGTCCGTTTTCTGTAAATTTTGCAATCGGACAACATGGCCGTCCATATGAAGAGATGGTAAAAGTAGCGATCGAAGAGGGAGTAAAGATCGTATCTGTGACCGGAGGGAATCCCAAACCATTTTTCGATATGCTCAAAGGAACCAATATAAAAAAATTGGTGTTAGTTGCCGCCACACGTCAAGCCCAGAAAGCTGAGGAGTTGGGTGCTGATGCGGTTATGGTGGTCGGTCAAGAAGGGGGCGGACATCTTGGACGTGATGATATCGGAACCTTCGTTTTAGTGCCGCAAGTCGTCCGTTCGGTGCAGATTCCTGTGATTGCCAGCGGAGGTATTGTTGACGGTTTAGGATTGGTGGCTGCCCTTGCGCTGGGAGCGGAAGGAATTGAGATGGGCACGCGATTTATTGCAACCAAAGAATGTGTTCATGCTCATCCAGTTTACAAAGAAGCGATCATAAAAGCAAAAGAGACAGATACAGTAATCATCAAACGCTCATTAGGGACACCTGCCCGGGCATTAAAAAATCCCATTACCGACCGAATCCTGAGTCTTGAAGCAGAAGAGGCAGGGTATGAAGGTTTAAAAGAGTATATTAGCGGTGAAACCAACCGCAAATTAATTCATGAAGGCAAGTGGGATGAGGGTTTTGGTTGGGCTGGACAGGGGGTTGGACTGATTGAGGACATCCCTTCGGTAAAAGAGCTTTTTGAGCATATCCTATCCGATGTAGAACGGGCTTATCAACGTTTGAATCGGATCAAATTGGGCTACTGATAGCATCGGGTCGATCCTTATTTAAATAGATTAAAACCTCTCCGATAAGGGTAACCTAGTCCTGAATGTCACAATAGAGGTGAGGATATGGTTACTGATCGAACTTGGAAGGTTGGCGGTGAACAAGGTGAAGGAATTGACAGCACAGGCGAAATCCTGGCCAAGGTATTGAACAGGAAAGGGTACTATATTTTTGCATATCGCCATTTTATGTCGCTCATCAAGGGCGGACATACCAATTATAAAATTCGCGTTAAGGATCGCCCTGTTCATTATCATGGGGATAGCCTGGATATTCTGCTTGCATTTGATCAATTATCGATAGAGGCCAACTGGCATGAATTACATAACGAGAGTATTGTGATTTATGATTCAAGCAAAAAGGAGATGCATCCTTTAGAGGGAAAATCGCCCATTATGGCACCCATTCCCCTCACGTCATTCGCAAAAGAGCTGGGAAACGAAATCATTAAGAATATGGTAGCTTGTGGCGCAAGTGCAGCCGCTTTAGGGCTGCGTCCGGAAGATTTCGACAGCGTAATCGAAGACCTATTTGCCAAAAAAGGAGACTCGGTCATAGAACTAAACAGACAGGCGCTTCGGAAAGGATTCGATTATTATCAGAAAGAGTTTGCCCATTCTTATCCGTTGCCTGAAGCGAAAGGAAAAAATTTATATTTGGTCTCCGGGAATGAAATGTCAGGGTTAGGCTCGCTTTTGGGCGGTTGCCGTTATTTGGCGGCTTATCCCATAACGCCTGCGACAGAGATTATGTATTGGATGCTTCATCATCTGCCAAAGTTTGGCGGCAGGGTTGTGCAGATGGAAGATGAGATAGCAGCCTGTATTATGGCAATAGGAGCCAATTATGCAGGGGTCAGGGCGGCGACATCAACATCGGGGCCAGGCCTTTCGTTAATGATGGAGGCGCTTGGACTTGCAGGGATCTCAGAGACTCCTTTGGTCATATTTGATGTGCAGCGGGGCGGGCCAGGAACCGGATTGCCTACCAAAACAGAACAGTCGGATCTAAATGAAATGCTTTATGGCTCTCATGGAGAGATTCCCAGAATTGTACTCATTCCCAGCACGATCGAAGAATGTCTCGATTTTGCTTTTCATGCCTTTGATCTGGCAGAGAAGTATCAATGTCCGGTCATTGTGGGCAGCGATCTTTTTTTGGGAATGTCCAAAAAATCTTCAGATTCCTTAAATCTTACACCCTATCGAGTTGAGAAACGCCACATCATTTCTCAGGATGACTTGGACCGATTGGAGAAGGGAGTCTTTAAGCGCTATAATCTGGACGCCCCCGATGGAATCTCTCCCCGCTCCATTCCCGGTCAAAGAAACGGACGTTATGTTGCGCTCTCCAACGAACATGATGAAGTGGGGGTTGAGATTGAGGATTCGTCACTTCGTAAAGCGATGTTTGACAAGAGGATGCGCAAACTTCATGGTTTTGATTTTGGCGAACGGTCGGTTGAATACATTGGCGAAGAGGATGTGGATTTGTTGTTGATTGGTTTTGGTTCGGTGCGCAACCAAATGGAAGAGGCGGTTGAAGTCATCAATCGCTCGGGTGAGAAAGCTGCGGTGTTAATCGTAAAAGTGCTAAAGCCATTCCCAACGGACCGTGTGAAAAGATATTTGACCCATGCCAGAAGAATCCTGGTCGTAGAGAACAATGGCACAGGTCAGTTTGCGGATCTTCTCAATCAGCAAATAGGTTTACATGGAAAATTGGAGCTATTGCTGAAATATGATGGCAATCCCTATACCATGAAAGAGATCTTGGATGCTGTAAGAGATCGTGAGGGAGTGTTGAACCGATGAGCCAAACAGAAGTGACGATGAAAGATTTCCGCGTCGAGGAACGTCCGACATGGTGCCCTGGTTGTGGGGATTATACCGTATTAGCCGCTTTGCAGAAAGCTGTAGCCAATCTTCAACTTAAACCTGAAGAGGTAGTCTTGTCTACCGGCATCGGGTGTTCAGGCAAGCTCTCACAACACTTTGGTTCATACGGATTTCATGGCCTGCATGGGCGCTCGCTTCCGATTGCGCAAGGGGTGAAAATAGCCAACCACAAATTGACCGTTATTGCTGCTGGCGGAGATGGGGATGGATATGGCATCGGCATGGGTCACTTCATTCACGCTATGCGCCGAAATGTAGATATTACGTATATTGTCATGGATAACAACATTTATGGTTTGACAACTGGGCAGACCTCCCCGACGAGCGCCAAAGGTTTTAAGTCGAAGACCACTCCTGCCGGAGCTGCCGAAGATCCGATTCGCCCGCTGCACCTTGCCCTGGCCCAAGGGGCCAGCTTTGTAGCACAGGCATTTTCAGGCGATGTAAAAGAGATGACCGAAATCTTTGAAGCAGCCATTAAACATAAAGGTTTTGCACTCGTGAATGCTTTTTCTCCTTGTGTCACCTTTAATAAGATTAATACGTACGATTGGTTTAAAGAGAAACTGGTGAAGCTTAAGGATAAAGAGGATTACAAGCCCAAAAGCCATATCGAAGCTTTACGCTATATCGATCAGTATGCAAGCCTGGTAACGGGGATCATTTACAGGCAGGAAGGCCGCAAAGCTTATCATGAGGAGATCATGGGCGCTTCAGAAATACCGCCGGTTGATGCAGATCTGATGATCTCAGAAGAAGAAAAAATAAAGCTTCTCTCTCCATATCAGTAATGTCAAAACCGCCTATTACGCCGATGGGCGGTTTTGACATAAGAACCTTAGGAAACGAATTTATCTATATTTTGATTTAAAGAGATGGACCACCTCTTCCAGGTTGTTCGGCACTTGCGGGATGGAATAGCCGATGAATAATGGCGATGTAACAAAGCGAGGCACGATTTTTACGATGATTTTATGGTCGTAGTAGTAAAAAAAGAGATTATAGCTGTTACACCGATAAATAAAATGGTGCAGAATAAAATGAGCAATCATCTGAATATAGTCGGCAAATGGCTGTAGTTCTTTCATCTCCTCCAGGATCACATTAAATTCATAAAAACCAACCCTGGGCTTTGTGGAGATATTCAACTCCACGCCTTTTCTCCTCTCAATGGTTAAACCTGTAAAATCGGACTTATTTATTTGTTTGAGATAATCGTACTCCTTGAAGGCAATAATTTGTGAGTGCGGATGAGCGATTGTTCCTCCTGAAAGCGGTCCATAGTTGCGAAAAAAGCAAACCGATCTGTACTCTTTGTTTTCCATCATCTGCATCCAATTTTCAATGCCAAACTGTAAAAGTTGGTATAAATGCGCTTTTGGATAGATCGAAAGGTCTGAATTGCACTCATCGGTTTCAATGAGTACAGTCTGAAAAGCCTCCTGCAGCACAGGAAATTTATTCTTTAACAGGATCATGGAACCTTTTTCTGCAATGATATCTTGCAAATGCTCACGGTCGCAGAAAGGGCAACTGTTTTCTCTTTTAATAATGGTTTCAGGCTTTTTTCTGCCTAAGTTTGAATCAAAAATTAAATGAGTGGGAGTAGTCAGCGCTTTACACCTACCCTTATCATAAACTACATCCATTTTATTATAATCTATAGCTCTAAGGCTATAAAGAAAACTCGGCTAACGTCAATCTTTTAGACGCAGGCGTTTGCCAATTGCACTTGTGCATATTAGCTGTTTCTCCCGAAACTTTGGCGAAGTCAGACCTAATAAAAACACCCTTACCATATTTGGTAAGGGTAGAGCATTAAAGTGCGTATCCCAATCCTCTAAAGATAAATTGCTCTGTTTCATTGACGATTTCTTCAGTAGAAATGGAAACATCGGATAATAATGGTTCAATGAAGGATGACATTCGGGGGAAAACCATAATCCCAATAATAAACATCAATACCTGATCAAGATGCTCAAAATGATAGACTCCTTGTTTTCGGCCTTTTTCTAAAAGCTCCTTTATGGTACTCCAGACTGGAAAGATATATTTCCGAAGTTCAATGCTTCGAGGGGATTGGGTCACGATTTCTCTTTGAATGATCATCGCCATTTCGGGATTGTTTCTCCGAAAATGTATCACTTCACGAATGATAAACCGAATTCCTTCTACCGGGTCATTAAGGATATCCCTATTTTCCGATAATAAATAACTGGGAAAAAAGTGATCAAATAAGGCATGAAAAACCTTTTCCTTACCGCCGAAATAATAAGAGACAAGGGCAATATTTACACCTGCCTCTTCACAGATCTGTCGTACAGAGGTTGCATCAAACCCATAATGTGCAAATAATTTTTTTGCAGCTTCCAAGATACGCGTTTTTGTATCTGGTACGGAATGATCCATCATCTTCTCCTAAGTGTTTGATATTGTTACTATTATTTAACCATTTCCAGTGATGTTTTGGAAGTCAATTCTCTCGTTTTTTCTCTTTTCATCGCTACAGTAGCCATCCCTAAAAGAATGACCACAAAAATGATCCAGAACAACGCCCATAGATCATGCGATAAGGTTGTTCCCCCAAATAAAATATTCATATTTCCTTCTACCGCATAGGTTGCAGGAAGATAGCGGCCAATGGAGTAGAAGAAATCGGGCAGTAAATCCCTTGGCACCAGCGCACCCGATGTAACCAACTGCAAAGATAGCAGGATAATATTAAACACCATACCCGCCATACCGAAAATAAGCACAAAGAGTTGAGCCAGGAAGAGAAATGCAACCACAAAAAGGGTTTGGAACCCCCAAAGGCTCAAGAAACCATGTTTTATATGCCCACCCAGCATCACAATAAATGATGATCCGAGCAATGAGATCAATAAGGCTGAAGCGATATTAATGACTGCAATTATGCCATATCTCTTCCAACGTCCGATTGTGCCTGCCAAGTTGTTAGCTGCCTGACCCAGATTAAGCGCCATAAGCATGGCACCCACAAATGAGGCAAGTACAAGCATAAGGGGAACCATCTGATCTGAAAACCCTTTGACAGGGTAAATCGACTCAATATCTGCCGCTACACGCTGAGATAAACTTTGCGCTATTATTTCTCTCTGTTCCTGAGGTAAAGAGGTCTGGTTTAAGACGGCCTGAGCCCCCATAAGAGTAGCCTCTTTGTTCATATTGGCAGTAATCGAATTGGCTGCTCCTTGCATGATGTTTTTGATCATCGCAGGATTGGATTCATTGATTTTATACTCAATTACAGCCGGATGAGGAGATTCTAATTGAGCAGAAAAGTTAGAGGGTATATGCATCACCATATCTGCTTCCCGGTTTTTAAGCATTTCCTCAGCTATCGCAATATTTTCTGCCCGTTCTGTCTTAAACGGCAGATTTTCTTGGAGATGATCAACAATCTTCGACCCTATGCCCGAATCGTCATTTACGATCACAATTTTTAAATTGCCCATTTGATCATTTACACCGTGATAGCCGGTCATCCAAATGGTAGAAAAAATAATTTGGAACATGCATGCGGTCAAAATGCCGATTTTGGTTGTCGGTTGTTTTAGAAATAACATTAAAGACTTCATGATTTCCCACTCCTCTAATGTCTTAATCCATAATTTAATTAAACGTTTATTTAAATTAAACATTTGTTTAAATCATAATAACCACTCAATGTATTGTCAATACTTTTTTGAAAACCTATAACCATATATAATTATGAAGATATAGATTGTAAAATAAAAATAGGTGAGCAGGTGAATCTCAATCAATCGCCAAACGTATAGTATAATGGTGATGAGCAATATTGAGAGGATTGATACGGATGAACATTGCTTTCTTTTTATTGCCCAAGGATGAAGTTGTCTATTTTTCACCCCGTTCTACAATGCGGCAGGCACTGGAAAGAATGGAGTATCATCGCTATTCCTCTGTCCCGCTCGTAGATCAATCAGGACGTTATGTGGGCACCATTACAGAAGGGGACCTGCTGTGGAAAATGAAAAATACTCCCGGCCTCAGCTTTGAGAACACACATCAAGTTAGGCTCGATGAGGTGGAGCAGCATGTACAGAATCAAGCAGTGCGGATCGATGCTGATATGAGCGATCTTATCAATCTCTCTATGGAGCAGAACTTTGTGCCAGTAGTGGATGATAAAGGCATCTTCATTGGAATTGTTCGCAGAAAAGAGATTATTGAATACTGTGCCAACCTTCTTAAACAAGCACAATTACAAAAGCGATAATGTAAGCGATAAAAAAGATGAAAAAGTGGCCCGATCCAAACAATGGATTGGGCTTTAATTAACAGTAAGAGGCTTATTAAACTTTTCCGATCTTGTACAACGGCGCTAATGTCGTAAAGGTATCCTCAATCCTTTCTAGGAGAGCTTTGCCATCTGTTAAAATCGGATCATTTCTTTCAATGGTAACCCCGCATAGCAATTCCGCTTTTTTAACATTGCTGACTCTCTTCAGATAATGTTCCAGCTTTTCGACGGTTAGATCAGAATGTCTTACTCTTGAGGGGTCTGTATGGTCCCATGACCATTCATAATGAGGAGGGATCTTGGCATATATCTGATCCAAATGTTTGATCATTTGATTGGCATATGAGACCTTAGAAGTCGATTCATAGATAATGGCAAACCAGATGAACAGATGGGTTGACCATAATCCTACTTGGAAGTGCGGATGCTTTTTATAGCCGCGTTTGTCATTTGCCCAAGCGACCCAAGTGTCGTCGGGCGGGTTGACAGAACGTCTGGCATGTTTGGCCACGTGAGGAAAGAATTCCTCTCCCAGCTTTGCGCTTAAGGAAGGAGAGAGTTCTTGTCCAATCAACTCTAATTTCGGCCGCAATTGTGAAATTAGCGCATTCATTCTTGCTTCTAAACCTGGAATGGTAAAGATGTCAAAATCGCTTTGGGTGATTCCTTTAAATTTCATGATACGTGCTCCTTTCTTTGTCCATTTTTATTAACATATCATAATTTCGTCCTGCAATCACGATGTACTACTCTTGGGGTATAGGAGATCTACATCTTGAGAATGATACAAATTGGTACTCTTTTTCATCTTGAAATCATAGAGGATGTCGTAGTAAAATATTTATAAATAAATAGTTAGAATTTACTAAATTGTCGAAAATTATCTCCGTTTGATGAATGGTAAAAAAAGGAGGGGATCCAGATGCTTACCTATGTATTGGAATTTTGTGATGTTGATCTACACTTTACAAAGGATGAAATCAGGCAGTTCTTGCATGATTTAGAGATAAGATCGGTCCCTTATGAAGTGATAGATGAGGGTATTACTTTTCGTGTTGCCATTCATCAAATCGATCAGGAGTCCAGTTTCTCTTTTAAGCCGATAGGTGAAGGATATAAATTAAGATGTAAGCAGATCCAATTTTCCGATCAGACCATGGCAGAGATTTTTCAAGATACACTAGCTAAAGTAAAAGGGCATGCCATTATGAAGATGATTGGACCTGAAGCTGTGGTTGTTCACCATATCCAGTTTGGCGAGGCGATTCGTATTATTGAAATTACAGGAAATCAGAAGAAAGTTCTCTTAGACCGCGGGGATAGGGTAACGATAGAGCAAGTCATCGAGGCATTCAAGCTAAGAGATGTAGAGGAACGATTGCCGCAATTGCGCAAAGAGATTGATGATGAACTCTCCTATCTGAGCCAGATGCTTTCATTAGGCAATAAATTTGAAATCGAGCAGTCTAAAAAGCGCCTGAAAGAACTTCAACGCGAGATGCTATTGTTGGAAATGTAATATTCGCGCCAAAAGAACCCGAATTGAACGGGTTCTTTTTAGTTTAAACCCATATTTTTGGGCGTTCAACGCCGGCGGTTCGCAGATAGTCCAGCAATTGTCCAGCTTCGTTGCAAAGAAAATATGATCTGCCTCTATTCGAGTTACTCGTCATAACTCTTGCCTTTCAAATCATTCTTTTGATTCAATGATTCTTAGAAATTAACGAAAGATAAGTTTCATTTGAATTAAAGCGATAATGTTTCAATCCTTGGCTTTTTGCATAGGTAGTAAAAGCCCACTAAGCATCGGTACAAAGTGTATTGTCCGATGAACACCTGAATTAGTGGCTTTTTGTTAAAGCAGACAACACTTTTTGTCTCCACAATGACAACTAGTAAAGATAAAAATTTTAGCATCTGTTTTATTGGAAACGGCATGCAAAAATGATACATTGATCTAAGAGGATGCAGAGCTAATGTGGGAGTGAATGACATGAAAGTAGGTTTTGTGGGACTTGGAACGATGGGATTGCCGATGACGAAGAATCTGCTCCGCGCCGGTATGGAAGTGTGGGTGGTAAGCAGAAGCCGCGGCCCTATCGAAGAAGCATGCAGGCTTGGCGCAAGGGAAGCGGAGAGTCCCAAAGATTTGGCAAGTAAGGTAGACCTGGCCTTAACCTGTCTGCCCATGCCTGATGTGGTAGAAGAGGTATATTTGGGCACTGATGGATTGCTTGCGGGAGCCCATGAAGGTTTGATCTTGGCAGATCACAGTACGGTTAGCCCTGAACTAAACCGGAAGATTTACCAGGCTGCAAAAGAGCTTGGCGTTTCTTTCCTCGATGCTCCCATCAGCGGCGGACCCATGGGTGCAGAGGCTGGAACGCTTACCATCATGTGCGGGGGAGATGAAGAGGCCTATCAGAGGGCGCTTCCCGCATTTGAAGCGATGGGCAGAAAGATCGTGCTGATAGGCCCCGTCGGCAGCGGTAGCGTTGTAAAATTAATCAATAACCTGCTTGTTGGCATACATACCGCAGCGCTTAGCGAGGCATTTGTCTTAGGAGAGAAAGCAGGAATCGACCCGCACTTGCTGCATGAAATCTTGAAGGTGAGCACGGGCCACAGCTATATGATTGACCGTACGATTGACCTCATACAAGACCGCGATTTTGTGCAGCGTTTTAGCATCAATCTGCTCTATAAGGATATGAAGATCGCTACTTCCTTGGCGGATCAACTCGGAGTGCCGTTACGATTAGGGGCGGTTTCCGAAGAGATGATCGGACGGGCCCAGGCTGAAGGACATGGCGGAGAGGATATTGCCGCGATCATTCGGCCATTGGAAAAAGAAGTGGGCATTGAGGTACGCAGGAGAAAATCCAATTAGAATTTATTAAAAATCACTCTTGCAACGGATGTGAAAACCGGGTATAATCTCAATAATCAAATGAGGAGGACGTCTAGGGTTCCGTTGCGGCAGGCAAGCAGGTCCAAGCGACGTCAGGCGTTACGCCAACACCGTAGGGATAAAAACCCTTTGCGGCAGGTTCTCATGAACCTGTAGCAAAGGGTTTTTTGCTTTATCCGATCACAGAGAAAAAGTTAGGAGAGTGAGCCAGTATGATTGAAGTTAATTCATTGTTTAAGACTTTTAAAGTGAAACAGAAAGAACCGGGTCTCTATGGCAGTCTTTATTCGCTTTTTCGGCCAAAATATCAGGAAAAGGAGGCTGTATCATCGCTTTCTTTTACCATTGAACAAGGGGAGATGGTTGCCTTTTTGGGACCAAATGGGGCTGGGAAATCGACAACGATAAAGATGTTAACGGGCATTCTTCACCCTAGCGGAGGAGAGGCCCGCGTGTTAGGCTATATTCCCTGGCGGGAGCGCAAACAGCTATCATACCGGATTGGCACCGTCTTCGGACAGAAGTCGCAGCTATGGTACCATTTGCCTCCCAGCGATACCTTTGAATTAATGGCCAGAATTTATGAGTTAAAAAGGGGAGATTATCTGCAGCGCAGGAAAAAGCTGATCGAGCGCTTTGAAATCGAACCGTATTTGCATACGCCTGTGCGAAAGCTCTCATTGGGAGAGAGAATGCGGTGCGAAATCATCGCTGCTCTTCTGCATCGCCCGGAGATCATCTTTCTGGATGAGCCTACTATTGGATTGGATGTGGTGGTAAAGGTGAAGATTCGGGAGATGATCAAAGAGTTAAACCGGGAGGAAGGGGTTTCCGTCTTTCTCACCTCTCACGACGCAGGAGACGTAGAGGATCTTTGCAAGCGGGCGATCGTGATCAACCATGGCCGCATCATCTTGGATCAGGCGGTGAGGGATATGAAAAGAAATTATCTCCGCTATAAAGTGATCAACGTTAAGCTTGGGAAAATGCCAAATACGCTCTCTATGGCTGGTTTAAAAATTTTAAAGCAAAAGGAACGCGGACTTAAACTTGAGATCGATACCAAGATGGCCAGCATCGAAGAAGTGCTTCAATCTCTTATTGCGGAGAATACGGTTGAAGATATCACAATCGAGGACCCCAGCATGGAGCAGGTAATCTCCTATATCTACGCAGGAGCCGGGGTGAGTGGATGATGTGGAAAAAAGGAGCGAAATATGGCGCAGTATTCCGGATTTCATTAAGCCAACAGTTCGCCTATTTTTATGATTTTCTCATACGGACTCTCTTTCTCATCTTGATTCTGTTTGTCTTCTCGAGATTATGGATTACTGCGTATACTTCCGGCGGCACCGCTTTGATTGAAGGATACACATTGGAGAAGATGATGTGGTATCTCATGGTGACGGAATCGATCTACATGGCATTTCCCGCGCTTGTCGATCGCATAGAGAAAGATGTGAAAAATGGGGAAATTGCCTATTTCCTCAATCGTCCCATCAGTTATATAGGTTTTCAATACGGCCAGTATTTGAGTGAAGCGGTATTCCGCGTTGCCATTAACCTTTGCGTCGGCAGCGTGCTCATCTACTTCATGGCAGGGGGCATTCCCATTCCCAATCTGTTAGGCTTTATTCCTCTGGTTTTTTTAGCCCTAACGCTTCAATATGTGACAGTGATGGCGGTCTGTTTAAGCTCATTTTGGGTAGAGGATATTCGCGGGTTTCATCTGGTCTATTCCCGCTTGTTAATGATTATTGGCGGGATGATGGTGCCTTTGGAGATCTTTCCGGAGTGGTTGCAGCATATTGCTCGTATTCTTCCGTTCCAGTCGATCATCTATCTGCCTGCCTCCTTTTTTGTGGGTGCCCACACAGAACCGCTTGCTACCATGCTGATCGAGCAAGGATTGTGGCTGGTGTTCTTTACGCTCATTTTGCTGGGAATCTATCGGTTAGGGGTGAAACGATTAAATGTCAACGGTGGCTAAAACCATCCGCTTTATTACAGGGTATTGGCGCGTCAACTGGCAGGGAGCCATGGAGTTCCGCGCCAGCTTCTGGACGCAAATGATCACCATGCTGATCAATAATGGCGTATGGATCGCCTTCTGGGGAATATTTTTCAACCGTTTTCCGGTGGTAAAGGGTTGGGAGTTTACGGATGTGCTGTTGTTATGGGGCATTACTGCGGGTGCCTTCGGATGGCTGCACATATTATTCGGCAATGTAGGACGGGTAGCTTATCTGATCGCCAATGGACAAATTGATTCTTATCTGACCATGCCCAAGAATATCTTGCTCCATATGTTGATCAGTCGGATGAGCTTTTCCGCTTGGGGGGATGTGCTCTTTGCATGGCTGCTCTTTTTCATTGCCATTCCCTTTAGGATAGATCATTTATTGATCTATATCATGGCCCAGATGCTTGGCGGAGTCTTGATGGGGGCCGTAATTTTAGCCGGTCAATCTTTGGCTTTTTGGATCGGGAATTCAGAAGGGCTCAGCTTTCAGATTGCCAATGCGATGATCACATTTACCACTTATCCAATTGATATCTTTCAAGGTTTTACAAGATTGCTTCTCTTTACTCTGCTTCCGGCGGGATTTATCAGCATCATGCCGATTGCTTTGTTTAGAGGTTTACATCTTTCGTTTTTGGTGATGTTAATCTCAGTAACAATCCTATTTGCTGCTTCATCCGTTTTTATTTTCTATCGTGGATTGCGGCGATACGAGTCTGGCAATATGATTACTCTAAAAATGTAAAAAATATTATCCTCTAAGCGTTTAACCGCCTAGAGGATTTATACTGCGGCAGAAAGTTCTTTCTGGAGTTTAGCTCCTTTCAGTCTATGAATGGTAATCTCTGGCCGGGTTCCGGCGCGGATCTTCACGCCTGTTTGCCCCAGTCCCTCGCTGATGTAAAATGGACGGCCATCGATATAATGAAGACCGCGAATGATCTTCATGCGGGCCAGCTTACCCATTTTGGCCAGGTGATACGGTTTGGGCCAGTGAATTTGCCCGCCATGGAAATGCCCGGAGAGAAGATAGTCAAAGTGATGATCTTTCATGTTAAGCACGAGGTTCGGATCATGGGTTAAGACGAGATTGATCCCATCTTTAATGCCTTTATATGATTTCTGAATATCGCTGCGCCGTGTACTGTAGTCGTCGATGCCGATAATGTTTACGTTTACGCCCTCTATATTTAATGCTTTATTTTCATTTTGCATAACGATGCAACCATGTTCTTCTAATGTTTTACGAAATAATTTTAGGTTTTCCTTGCGCATAATATAATCATGATTGCCAAAGATCACATAGATGCCGTAGGGAGGATTTAATCTTTTTAAAACTTTAATGTACTCCATAAAAGGAGCGATATTTCTCTTGCGTTCAAGCTGATCCCCCGTAAGGGCGATGAGATCGACATCCAATCCCTTGATTCTGGCAAAGAGCGCTTCGGGAGAAATCGATAAATTTTCAAAGTGCATGTCAGACAGATGTAAAATACGTAGCTCTTTGCCTTTTGGCAGATCGACGGAAACCTCCACTTGACGGATCGTCACATCAAAGGTATTGCGGTATGCTTTGAAAATCGCGAGCACTATCGCCAGTAGAAGTACTAAGGCGAGAAAAAACATTTTCTTTCTCTCCCCTCTCTATATACAGAATCGGACAGATCTAAAGTAACACGAGAGAATATATTATGTAAACCAATAAAATTTGGATATTGGTTGTTACAATCCAAATTCATAGGACGATAATGCCTCTTGGTAACTGCCAAGGGGCATTTTGGTTATCAAAGATAAACATTTAATTCCTTGCTCTCATTTTGATGATTTATCCGCCGTTGGCGAACGTGCGTTTATGAAGAATCGGTCCGGATGGTGAGCCCAAAATGAAGCCGGTATTTCAAGCGCAAAAAGTTGTTTAATAATGATGTGAGAAAGAAGGAAGATGGCAATCTTTGATTGAATATAGATGGATTGTATTGTTTTGAAGGAGTGAAAGGTTTTGAAACTAAATCATGTTCTTACATGGAGGAGGAGAGATCTAAATCATACAAAGGATCCAATCTCCTTTTCTCTCATGCGTCCCCTGCGATTGATCATGTATCTCATCATTAGCGGAAGCTATTTATTTGGCGACACTGGATTGACAGAATGGCAAACAGAATTTGTCATTATTGCGATCATAGTATTTATTCTGACACATGTTCTTCACTTTTCAAATAAGACGAAACAATATTATTTTATATGGTCTTCCATAGACTTTCTACTTACGACACTATTTGGGATTATATTCCCAACCAGCACGATCTATCAAATTAGTTTCGGAATCATTTTTATTACCTTATTCCTTTTTACGAATGACAGTCGAATCCTAAATACAGCCGGAGTATCATTCGGCTTGGTATGGATCATTTTATGGATCATACATTATTCTGCTACAGGAAGATTGGATTTCATCAATATGTTGATGAATCTTGGGTTTGTTGCCAATTCAACCATGGTTGGCGCATTGGTGAGCCACTTGATTCGGGCTCGAAGTGAACTGGAGGAACAGTATGAAAAGGTAAAAGAGTCTCATATGGCCTTACAGGATGCGCATGACCAACTTCGAGAATACTCACAGCAGGTTGAAGAATTAACTTCAATACGCGAACGAAATCAAATTGCAAGAGAGATTCATGATACCGTAGGACACACCATGACAGCGTTGATCGTACAATTGCAAGGGGCACGGATGTTGCAGGAACGCGATCCGGCACAAGCAGAAGCCGCCTTATCCAGATGCGAGGAATTGGCTCGATCCGCATTACAAGAGGTCCGGCTTTCGGTGCGGGCATTACGTGATGATCGGGAGGGCCCTGTTACAATCACCGATGATTTGCGCCGTTTAATCAAAGAATTCTCCGAAATGAGCCATATGCAGATCTCTTTAGCGGTTGAAGGAGATGTATCCTTGATCCCCACATCCTTACAGCCTACGATTTATCGACTGATCCAGGAATCTCTGACCAATGCAAAACGCCATGGAGAGGCGACCCAAGCATACGTTTCGATACGTTCTGCAGATAATCACTTGCAGATCGGGATTGAGGATAATGGCAAGGGTGTTGCAGAATTTGTGCCAGGATTTGGTTTGATCAATATGAGGGAACGGGTGATGGAGCATGGCGGCTCTATCTATTTTGACAGTGAGAGCGGTTCGGGATTTCGGGTGAATATAACCTTTCCCTTGGATGTAAGAAAATGGACATATGGAGGAGCTTCGCTATGATTCGAGTGGTCATTGCAGACGATCAACAATTGATGCGCGACGGGTTAAAAACGATTCTAAGCCTGAAAGACGGGATCGAAGTGGTAGGAACCGCTGCGGATGGAGAAGAAGCGTTAGCGGTGTCGCAACAAGCAAAACCGGATCTTGTTCTGATGGATATCCGCATGCCTGGAGTGGATGGCGTCATGGGAACAAGACTGATTCGTGAGCATCTCCCTGAAACCAAAGTATTGATTCTAACTACCTTTAACGATAGCGAACTGATCTTTGATGCCTTAGATGAAGGAGCAAGCGGTTATTTGCTTAAGGATATGCCTGCGGATACAATCGTTCAGGCGATCATGACCGTCCATGCAGGCGGCGTGGTGCTGCCTCCCGATCTCACCGCTCAGGTGGTAGCGGAATTGAAGCGCACAAGAGAGCAAGTTTCGATACAGCCAGAGAAAAAGATGATCAACCATTCTCCCGAGATTCCGGAGGAATTGACGGATCGTGAATATGAAGTGCTGAAGCAATTGGGGTACGGCCTCAGCAATAAGGAGATTGCAGATCAACTTTTTATAACAGAGGGTACGGTAAAGAATCACGTTTCCAATATTATCACCAAGCTGGGTTTGCGTGACCGAACACAGGCAGCAATCTATGCAGTACGACATGGGATCACCCCTTTCGATAGATGACTTTTGGCATAGCCGTGATTGAAGCGATCAAAAAAAGATCGCTTTTTTTCATGGTTAAAATCTCGCTTCCGATAGATGGAGTTGAGTCTTTATAGAGGTAGAATGAACTCATCCATCAAAAGAGAGGTGTGTAATCATGTTAAAAGTGAGCAACTTGCATAAATGCTATGGAAAGCGCGAAGTGGTGCGCGGTGTCTCCTTTCATGTGAGAAAAGGGGAATCATTTGGTTTGCTGGGGCCAAACGGAGCAGGAAAGTCGACAACCATCTCCATGATCAGCGGCTTAATTTCAAGCGATCATGGAGATGTGGAAGTTGGCGGGGTATCGGTGAACAAAAATCCAATGGAAGTCAAAAAGAAAATTGGTGTGGTTCCTCAGGATATTGCGCTTTATCCAACCTTGACGGCAAGAGAAAACCTGAAGTTCTGGGGACGCATGTATGGGCTGCGCGGGAGTGAAGTGAACAAACGGACAGATGAGGTATTGGAGATTGTCGGTTTGACTGACCGAGCTAATGAGAAGATAGAAGGGTATTCAGGTGGAATGAAACGCAGAATCAACATTGGCGCAGCACTCCTGCACAAACCGGAGCTTCTCATTATGGATGAGCCTACGGTGGGCATTGATCCCCAATCGCGAAATCATATCCTTGAAACGGTAAAGCAGCTAAACAAGGCGGGCATGACCGTGATTTACACCAGTCATTATATGGAGGAAGTGGAGTATCTATGTGATCGGATTGCCATTATCGATCATGGTCAAGTGATCGCGATAGGCACAAAGAATGAATTATGCAACAGATTGGCAGGCAGATCTTCCATTCATTTATCGGTGAACGGATCCAGTGATGAATTGGTGATGAAGCTTTCCAATCTCTCCGGAGTTCATAAAATAAGCAAAGAGAAAGAAAAGCTGATCATCTTTGCAAATGAGACTCGTCAGATTCTGGGGAATGTGGTAGCTGCCACAATTGCAGAGGGGGCAGAGATCATTTCCATAGAGGTTAAAGAACCCAATTTGGAAACCGTCTTTCTTCAACTTACCGGGCGTTCGTTACGCGATTGAGAAAGGGAGAGATTGAGATGAAAGTGTTCATGATCGCAAGCAAAGATGTTGTGATTCGATTCCGCGACCGCAAAGGATTAATGCTGATGGTTTTGATGCCGCTGCTTCTAACCGCGATTCTGGGTGCGGCTCTCAGTGACATGATCGGCGGTGATCAAAACTTAATGCCCAAGATGACGATTTCAGTCTATAGCGAGGATAATGGGGAGTTAGCGCGTAGACTTGTTGACGATGTACTGCAAAGCGAGGAACTAAAACCATATATTAAGATAAAAATGCTTGCGTCAAGCAAGGAGGTTTTAACAAGCATTGAGAACGGCAAAGGGGATGTAGGGATTATCATTCCAAAGGATTTTAGCCAAAATGTATTCGAAAACAGAGCGACAAAGATTGAAGTGTTGCAGGATCCCGGCAAAGAAACAGCGGGTCAGATTGTAAGCTCAATTGTAACCTCGTATACAAACCGGGCAGCTGCTGTAGCAATAGCATCAAAAGAGGTAATTGAGGATTTGGCGATGTCGATTCCAGCTACTCAACCTTCTAATGATTTTCAACAAATAATCCGACAGGTAACGGCAGAACTTCAAGAGGCGGCCCTGTCCGCAAATGCAAAAGTGATTGAGCAGCCCATCGGGAAGAATCCCGTGTCCGGGATGCAGTATTATGCAGCCGCAATGGCAGCCATGTTCTTGCTCTTTAATGCAACAGTAGGGGCAAAATCGATACTGAATGAGCGCTCTACCGAAACACTGGCACGCCTGATCAATACTCCTACGAGCAGGGGTTCTATATTGCTCGGGAAATTTTTCGGCACCTTAATTTACTCTGTAGTCCAATTCTTCATTTTTATGGGAGTAACTCATTTTCTGTACGGGGTAAACTGGGGGGAAGACTTACTGCAAAGCATCTTGATCGGTATATGCTATTCATTTGCAGTATCTGGCCTTTCCATGGCCATTGCTGCAATGATCTCAAGCGAGACCGCTGCTGATGTTGTGGCGGGAATTGGCGTACAGATTCTTTCCGCACTGGGGGGATCGATGGTGCCGATCTCTATGTTTCCGGAATTGCTGCGCAAAATTGCACATATCACCCCGAATTACTGGGCCTTAAACAGCTTTGTGGATATTATGGGAGGGACCTCATGGCAAACACTGCTGATGCCTGTCAGCGTTCTGATGTCCATCGGTCTGGTTTCACTCTTGATTGGAACTTGGCGACTACAGCTCATTAGGAGGAGAATAGGATGAGAAGAATATGGGCACTTTGTTGTTTGGAAATTCTTCGTGTATTTAAGAAGCCATCTTCATATGCGTTGATGTTTGGGATGCCGATTATTTTTACTTTTATTTTTGGCAGTCTGCTTGGAGAGCCTTCTGAAACCACCAAAATTAAGTTAGCATTGATTGATCAAGATCAATCGACCGTTTCAAGACAAATAGTTCAACAACTAAAAAATGATCCGATGTTAGAAATTAGTGAGCTGCAATATGATAAGGCCGAAAAGGAGTTGGAGAATAAGAAGATCAGAGGAATGATCCTTCTCCCCGGCGGACTTGAGCAGCAAATGTTAAAAAATGAAGAAGTGAAGGTTGAATTTCAACATGGACCAGATTTAAGCATCGCTCCTTCGATCCGTCATGTGATTGACCAAGCTCTTGCTCAGACTGGGATACAGATAAAAGCATCCCAGGTATGGAGTCGGTATAGTCACGAAACAGAGTGGAACAAAATGTACGACAAGTTGGCCGCTGTGGATGCAACGAAACTGGTTCATATTGAAACAAAATCAATATCAAAAAATAATGAAACAAAAGGGATGAATAACCTATCCAGCCGAGCGATTGGTTTCTCGATTATGTTCTTGATGATCACCCTCTTATCGGTAACGGGAACGATTCTTGACGCACGTAAACAAGGCGTTTGGTATCGCATGCTCGTCACGCCCAGTTCCCGCTTGGAAGTGATCGGTGGATATCTGCTCTCATTTTTTGTCATCGGTTGGCTCCAATTCGGCATTCTCATGCTCTTTTCATCATTATTATTTGATGTCGAATGGGGAAATATTCCAGGTGTTGCGCTGTTAGTCTCTTCACTCCTGCTCTGTGTGGTTGGGTTAGGTCTCATGGTTGCGGGATTTGTGCGGACTACTGAACAACAATCTGCATTAGGCACTATTGTGATTGTCTCGACCTGTATGCTGGGAGGCATCTATTGGCCGCTCGATGTGGTTCCGCAATTTATGCAGAAAATAGCGAATTTTGTTCCGCAAACCTGGGCAATGCGAGGATTTACAGAGCTGGTGGCACGCGGAGGTTCCATACCCGATATTTTAGTACCCGTTTCTATACTGTTGGGGTTTGCTGCGATCTTCTTAACCTTAGGGCTGTCAAGAATACGCTTTGAATAAAGGGCAACTTCGTAAAAGTTGCTCTTTTGCTTTGAAAAAGGTAAAGTATAGGGAGAAACGAATGGAGAAGAGGTGGATATCGTGTATTTGGGCTGTCACATCAGTGTAGGGAAAGGACTTTATCAGGCTGCACAAAAAGCGATCGAATTGGGTGCAGAATCCTTTCAAGTTTTTAGTAAAAATCCCCGTTCATTAAGACCGAAAAAATTGGATGAACAGGATGCGGAGAAAGCTCGCGCTTTTTGCCAGGAGAACGGGCTGAAAGTTATTGTACATACACCTTACATCACCAATCTCTCATCTCCTGATGCTGAATTGCAAAGGTTAACCATCTCTTCGCTGCTGGAAGATTTACGAATTGCTGAAGCATTTGGTTCTCCTGGCGCAATTGTTCATTGTGGCAAACATGTTGGCGAAGGAGAAGAGAAAGGTTTTTTGCGTATGGTTGAAACGCTTAATCTCATCTTAAAAGAGTATCACGGCCCGGTTAAGCTATTGCTTGAAAATACAGCAGGACAGGGTTCCGAGTTGGGCTTGACGGTTCAGGAATTGATGAGGATACGTCAAGCAACCGATTATCCGGAAAAGATAGGCTTTTGTTTCGATACTTGTCACGCCTTTGCGGCAGGTATCTGGAATGACGAGACATATACCGCATTGGTCGATGAAATGGAGGAGAGCGGATACCTCAAGGAGATTGTAGCTATTCATTTTAACGACAGCAAGGCGCCTTACAATAGCCGCAAGGACCGCCATGAAAAGATCGGACAAGGGGAAATTGGCGCAAAACCGTTATCAAAATTTTTGAAGGATCGGCGTTTCAACGAGTTGCCGGTTATTTTGGAAACGCCAGTAGAAGATGAAATCGAATATAAGGATGAAATTCTCTTTCTTAAAAAGCTGCAAGCGTAAGTAGGGGGGAGTTCTGGTTGCAATGGAACAGTTAACCGCTTTGTATGATAATTGGTGGATTAAGTATGCGTTGGTTGCCATCCTTTTATTGTTGGTCTATATCTTTGGCTTTGAAAGACCGTTGCCAATATTGAAGAGAATCTTAATCTATCTGATCTTAATCATAGGTTGCTTTCCCTTGGTTATGCTAGCCTATGTTTTACCCATCATACCTTCACTTCTGGTGGCTCTCCTGTTATTTGTGGCTGTATGGTTTAGAAGAAAGGATTACAAAAATAATCCTGAGGAAAAGGGGAACAGCCAATGAAATTATTTGATGCGATCTATAATTGGCTGCAAATTAAAGTGGTGGCAGAAGCAAGACCTGATGATCAAGCCGCGCAGGATACGTATGCCTTTTTTTCGCAAATCCTTACCGAAGACCATCAGGTTCAAGTGGAAGAGGTTATCAAAGACGAGACCATGTACCGTGTCGTATATCTTCACGAAGGGAAAAAGAAAACGCAGATGTTTGAGCGTGAATCGGTCGATTTTTTATTGGAGCATATTAATGCTGAGCCTAAGTTTAATGAATAGCTTTCTCTTCCGCAGAAGCAGGATGATGCTTTTTTCGACGTTCTAATGTTTTTTCAGTAATTCTTTCCTTACAGGTGGTGCAAAGATAGGTTTTCAATGGATGATTGCGGTAACGCTTAGCCAGCAGGGACTCATCATCGATTTGATCAACTTTGTCACATAACATGCAAGTCAGTTTCATAACTTAACTCCTCCTATGGATATTGGCTGCGATGAAAATCAATAATATCAAGCAATCTGGCAATATATTCTCCAATAATGGGCAGAGTGATAAAATTTTTTAACAGATATCCCAATACTGCGACAACGACGGTTGTTCCGATCGTTATGCCAAGTCCGCGGGCCAAACCTGCTATAATATTGACGTATATCAACCGGCGAGGATTCGCATAATTATGAAGAAGGTCATCAATCCTGGCTTTTTCGAGCAAGACGGCCCAGCGATCAATCCGCTCTTCCATCGTTGCTATCTTCATCAGGTTTTCCTGTAATCGATCCATCAATTCTGCCATTTGCTCATTTTCTTTATTTTGATTATACATGCATTGTACCACCTTTATCTTGTGGATGCCGTTATTTTTTGCAATAAAGCCAAGCTTATGTTTATATGCTAAATATAGAAAGGGGCGAACAAAGTGGCTGAAGCTGTACGCACTAAACTTGATGATGAGATCCTACCACTCTTGCAGAAAGAGCGTTTTGTTCTGTTGGCCACCATCGATCATGAAACAAAAGGACCAAATGTAAATGCGATTTCCTGGGTATATGCTGTAAATTCAACTACCATCCGTTTTGCGGTGGCGCACAAATCAAGGATTGTAGAGAATATCAAAGCTGATCCGAAAGTGAATCTTACCTTTTTTGCATTAGGCTCTGTCTATACGGTGAGCGGTCATGCACAGATACTGGAAGAGAAAATGAATGGTCCTTCGATTCATCTGGCCAAGATTGAAATTAAGGTTGATGGAGTACGTGATGTGATGTTTTACGGAACACGGATCGAACAAGAGCCTACGTACGTCAAAACTTATGATGCTGCTCTGGCTGAAAAATTGGACAAAGAGGTATTATCTGCATTAAAGGCATAAGTCATAACGACTTATGCCTTTTGCTTTATACCGCTTCTTTAAGTATTGCCTAGTGTGTGCGAATATTCATCGGTGGGGTGGGAGTAACCGGCTTTCTTTCTTCCACCTGTTTTGGTACCTGAGGAATAATGCGGTTGACAATATCGGCTAGTTGGTCTGCAATACCTGCTACCGGATGACCCTCTCTGATGGATGCTGCCATATCGCGAAGACGCTGGAAGAGATCGGGATCTGCTGTAACGAGTGCGTTGGCGCCCTGAGGATCACTTTTTAACGTTTGCGCTACAGAATACTTAATAGTACCTACACGGGAGGCATCCAAGTCCTTGGGGACATCGATTCCGACAACCGCATATTTTCCGATCACTACTGCTGTAGCATCGTGAACGTTTGGATCTTTCAAAGCCAATTGCACCAATCGGTTTGCCGTTTCGCTGGAGAAGTTTTCTCTTTGCTTCGTTTGATCGTCCACAGAAATCTTTTGCACTTGCTGTTTTCGGTTAGTATCGGAGGGAGATGATGATGGATTGCCTTGCGGCTGATTATTTTGACATCCTGTAGATATGAATAGGATTAGGGTGATGACCGAAAAAAATTTTAGTTTCATTTTCAGCACCTTCCTTTGTTAATCAGAACTTGGGAATAGTTTATCCTTTTGCTTTGATTTCCATGTAATAAAACTAAGACAGGTAAGGAGGGTATCTATGCGTAAAATCTAAGTATTGGATACCAGTGTGCTGTTACATGAGCCAATGGCAATCTTTATGTTTAAGGAGAATGAGGTCGTTATTCCTTCTGCTGTTTTAGAAGAGATTGACTCCAAGAAGCGAAACATGGATGAAATTGGCCGTAATGCAAGGCAGGTAACCCGTATACTTGATTCGCTTCGTGCAAAAGGAAAGCTAAACGACAAAATTGTTATGGATCATGGCGGAATACTCCGGGTCGAACTTAATCATCGTTCGCTGCAAAAGCTGCATGATCGCTTCCTAACGGCGACCAACGATAATCGAATTATTGCGGTTGCGCTTAATCTGAAAGAGGAAGAAGAAATGAAGGAAATTATCGATGAAGCGCAAAACTTGACCAAACACGAGGTAAAGACCATATTAACCCGTGTTGGGGAGAGGAGTAAAATTGTTCTATTGGGAGATCCTTATCAGATTGATCATCCCTACTTGGATGAGATGACCAATGGTTTAACCTATGTAGCCGAGAAGTTTAAAACTTATCCGGTCAGCGGCCACATACGATTAGAGAAGGGAGAACGCTCCAGCCTTGCACAGCTTGCCGCAGATATCTTATGACCTAAGGGAGCACCTGTGATGCAGGTGCTCTTTGATGTAGATGACTCAATCAAGTTCGTCTATAATGTGAGTGAAGTAAAATATCGAAAGCGGGGTATCTTAGTGCATATAGAAGTCTTTCCGTTAGGCCCTCTGGGAACGAACGGTTATCTCTTGTATAACGAGGAGAAAGCGGGAATTTTTTTTGATCCGGGAGGAGTATCAGAATCTCTCAATAACTATTTGTTGAAAAACGAAATTGAGATTAAGGCCATATTACTTACGCATGCGCATTTTGACCATATCGGCGGTTTGGATGAGCTGCGCAGGATCACCAAAGCGCCTGTCTATATTCATAAAGCAGAAGAGGACTGGCTGGTAAATCCTACACTAAACGGATCTGAGGGGATGCCTTGGTCACATGTGCTTCCGCGTGTGGTATGCAAACCTGCTGACCACATCATCGACCAGGAAGGGAAGTTTACCATCGATCGTTTTACGTTTACTCTCTATCATACACCTGGACATTCACCTGGGAGTCTCTCTTATTATATTGATGGCAAGCTGATCTGTGGAGATACGTTATTTAACGGGAGTATCGGAAGAACGGATCTCTATGGGGGGGATTATTCCTTATTAATCTCATCCATAAAGCATAAATTGCTTTCTCTGCCGGATGATACAATCGTCTTTCCCGGTCATGGGGAATATACAACTATTGGATATGAAAGGGCAAATAATCCATTTATAACTGATTGATGGAGATCATATCGATTTCAATGCTATACGAGAGAAAAGAGGGTTTGGTAAATGGGGGGTCTTTATAAAAATAAATTAGGTTATAACATTATTTTCATCATGATCCTGCTGATCACTACAATAATGGCAGGATGCGGTACGAAGCAGAAGGAAGGTATGCCGCGGCAACAAGAACAAGTTGAAACAAGGGAAGATACCACTATTCCGCATCCGGTCAAAAATAATCCGGAGCCTGAGGTGAAAAGCTATACAACAGAAGCAAAATTAATCGCTGTTGGCGATATTATGATGCATAATACGCAAATTGCCGCAGGTTATGATGCAACTACCAAGTCATATAACTTTGATGCTTTTTTTACTGATGTAAAGGATATTTTATCTGCCGGAGACTGGGTCATAGGTAACCTGGAGACGCCTACTGCTGGGGAGGAGCTTAAATATACCGGGTATCCGCTGTTTAATGCGCCTGCAGAGATCATCGATGCATGTAAAAATGTTGGTTTTAATATCTTAACCACTGCCAACAACCATTCCCTGGATCGAGGGGAAAAAGGCGTGATCCGTACGCGGGAGCAATTGCTGGCCAAAGGGATGGAGACCCAGGGCACAGCGAGAAGCTTTGAAGAGGCAGAGAAAATCCTAATGATTAGCAAGAATGAGATTAATATGGCTATATTAGCTTATACTTATGGAACCAATGGAATTCCCGTCCCTAAAGGGAAGGAGTATCTTGTCTCACTTATTGATGAAAATAAAATCATTCAAGATATTGCGCGTGCGCGGGAACTGGGTGCAGATGTGGTAACCGTCAGCCTTCATTTCGGGATAGAATATCAATTAGAACCGAACCAAGAACAGATCGAGCTTGTCCATAAATTGATCGCTGCCGGAGCAGATATTATTCTGGGCAGCCATCCGCATGTGGTCCAACCTTATCAATGGGTAGAAGTTAAGGATGAGAATGGTATCTTGCGCAAAGGAGTGGCCATCTATTCGTTGGGAAATTTCATCTCTGCACAGAAAGGTGAGAGGCAGAATCTAGGGCTGATCTTTAGCGTAGACGTTCGTAAGAGCTTTCCTGAAGGTACAATTCAACTCGAATCGGTTACGACCATTCCTACCTGGGTTCACGCTTATAAAAAGAACGGCAAGTTAAATTACCGCGTTTTGCCCATCAGGCAAACAATAGAAAAACAGAATGATCCTTTACTCACGCAAAAGGATTATGAAAAATTGGCAAGTTATTTGGAGAAGATGAATGCCCATGTTCAATCCATGGAAGTGGCCGTAATCAAACAGAATGGCGATGAGGAAATAGAGAACCGCCCATAGGTTGGACGGTTAATCTCCAGAGTATTAGAAATTATAATTTTTTAGCAAAAGAATCTAAGTGAACGGATGGGGCCCCGCTCGGCGCAGCGATAGCTTCAGCCGAGTGGGTTTTTAATGGAGAATTGTATGATTAGCTCTCCGTCTTTTAACTCAAGCTTCTTAATCTTTAACTTCTCATTGATTTGACTTGGATAGATGCCTAGATTATAGCGAGACTCCAGATCTTTAGCCGTGCTTTCCGGCAAAATAAAACCGTTATATTGAACCTCATGAATCTTAAAGCTGACAAAATCCTCTGACTCCACGAGATAGCTTCCAATCATTGTAAAGACAATTCCCTGGCTTTTTCCAAAGAAGGTAATATGATCATCTGCAAAGGTAATGCGCAGATCTTTAAACAATTCATCTTGATTCTTCAGATAATCGGTGAACTCTTGATCCTTTACGGTTAATTTGGCTCCGCTCAATGTGAATGAGACGTGATCTTTAAATGCTTCCGCCACACCGCTCATAGAGGCTGAAATATTTTTAAGAAAGAGGTTAAAGGTGGGTATCCCCCGCTTCTCCCAATCTTCAATCAGTTCTTTCTGCAGCGCTTCGATTCTCTCGCGATCAGAAAGTGAAGACATGACGTGGGCAAGTTTATTTTCAATTTGGCGCATTAATTCTTTCTGGGCAAGAAGATGCGCTTCTAAAGCGTCCAAATCAGCCAATTGTTTTTCTTTCTGCTGACGAAGATCATTTAATCGAGACATTTCGTTATGAAATGCTTTCAACTTTTCCTGATCGCGTTCAAGCAAATATGATAGGAAGTCATAGGAACGCATCATTTGTTGAAAATCCTTTGCGTTTAATAGCAAAAGAAGGAGATCATTGCGATCTCCCATGTAGTAAGCTCGGGCTATTTTCCCAGCTTCTTTCCTTTGTTTTGACATATTTTGCTGCTGTATGAGAATTTGCTCAGCAATTATTTTAAGTTGATCCTTAATCTCTTGCTCAGCATGAGCGATGCGTTCCAGCTCCTTCTCAATCTCATGAATGGTGAGATAATGCTGAAGCGCCTCTTGCTCTGATTGATTCCGTTCACTAAAGCTGCCTTTGATCGGCGAGAGCAACATAACGCCAATCAGTATTAGAGCGACTCTATTCCACAATTTCAATTCCATATTTTCCGAAGAACTCCTGACGGAAATCAGCATCATCAATCAATGCACGAACCAACTCCGGATCATTTAACTCGTTGACGAAATCCTCATCAGTTGTCAGTTTGTTAGAGATGGCCTCTGCATTATTTATGAACCAAGGTTGGGTAGCCATTTCATTCCAAACATCTATTTCCTCATCCGTGAATTGATAAGCATCTGCTCCTTCATCCAATGACAGATCGCCTGTCATACCGCTCAGTCCCATCATTAATGTTTCAAATGGAACTACTTGATCCTCTGCAGGCGGGAAGGTATTTTCAAATGAGACGGATTGATTCACTGTGGTTGTATTGTGAACGGCATTTAGATCAATTTTGATTGTACCCTCTCCATCAGGGTTTTTAATTTCGGTGGAAAGTTTAAATAGATTCTGTCTGCTAAAGCCATCTTTATCAATCGCAGTGGTTAAAGTTAGCAGAGTATTGCTTGCATTATTGTTCAACTCGGTTACAAAATCATCAATATCTGACTTGGAATTGCTGACTGCTTTCTTCGCTTCTTCAATCTCTTCAGTCGGGATTCCGAAAATGTCCTTATACTCAGGCTTTGCCATCAGGTCAAAGAATTCAGGAAGAATCTTGTCAACGAAAACGGTAAGTAATGGTCCAAACTGTTCTTGAGTCACTTTAAACTCAATGGCGTTTTCTACTTTAACGTTGTCAGGCAAGTCAAGGCTTTTAACATCGACTTTGCTGAAATAGGAATGATCCAAGTGCTTAAATAAAAGTGAAACGACATCTTTGTTCAACTGTTGCTGCTTAGCCGGATCAATAACCGGGGCAACTGGTTCACCGCTGAGTTCTGACAGCTTTTCAAAATCCAGCTCCACGAACTTTCCGGCATATTCGCCGACTCCAGGCAAGTTAGGCACTTTAATCCACATTTTCTTTTCGGTTAAAAGCATGGGAACTTCAAGATGCGTTTGTAAGTCGCCAATCGGAAGGTCGGTGGATAAGGTAATTTCGGATTGCAGGGGATCGGCCTGCGTGCTTCCTTTGTAGCTGATTTTAGCATTTTGCAGCATGTTTAATCCCATTAGTTCATCTTCTGAAAGACCATTCTTAACTTCATCAGATAGCTCAAGGTTTAATTGAAATTGACCCTCAAATGTAGAACTCTTTACCTCACCAGACTTGATCAGAGCATCCTGCATGATCTCGCTCGAAGTTCTCTTGTCGGCATTGCCGCATCCGGATGCAACCGCAAGTGCCAGAATCATGGTGAGAATTGTAATCCATACTTTTCTTTTTAACATCAAAGTTTCTCCTCTCATCTGGAAAATAATTCTCTGTAATATTCTAGTACGACATTACAAAATTTATTATAATCGAAAGTGAACGAAAAAAAAATAACCTTCTTATGGAAGGTTATGATTGGGGGAGGTTATTCATTTCTTCTTACGAGTTCATCTTAATATCGCGCAGTCGTTATGTCAATAGCCAAAGATTAGATGATGCAGGTGTAAATGATGCTGATTAACGAAATTAAAAAAAACATATACATGAGTAGCCGGAAGAGAATTCCATTCTCCGCATATATGGAGCTGATCCTTTATCACCCCGAATGGGGATATTATAATCAAAACCGCAATAAAATCGGTAAGCAGGGAGATTTCTATACAAGCAGTTCGGTAGGCAATATTTTTGGCGAAATGTGGGCGGAACATTTTCTGCGTGTATGGGCCGAAATGGGTAAACTTCCCAAGGAAGAAGAAAAATTAATACTGTTGGAGATTGGCGGAGGAACGGGTCATTTTGCACACTCCGTTCTTGAGACCTTGAGGAATCTCTATCCTGACTTTTATTCGCGGCTCTGTTACTGCATGATTGAACAAAGCGAATATCATCTTGGTCTGCAAGCTGACCTTCTCGCCACACATAAGGATCGAATGAAATGGTTTAAGGATTTAAACGCTGCTATGGATGTAAGGCCCACCATTATTTTTTCCAATGAATTATTTGATGCCCTGCCTGTGGATAGAGTGCGAATGACGGCAGACGGTTTATATGAATGTTGGGTAGAGGTGAAGGATGACCAGTTGTGTGAAAGATGGGTGCCGCTTGAGAGGGAAGAATTATGGGAATATCTTCAGCAGATGGAGATCGAACTGCCTGTCGGGCATCAAATCGAAATCTCTCAGGCTGCAAAAAAACTATATGCTGATCTCGTAAGCTTGCTTGCAGAGGGGTATATCTTTACCATTGATTATGGTTGGAAGAAGGATGAGTTACTCCATCCTGCACGTAAGAATGGCACACTAATCGGCTATCTGGAACATCGTCACATCACCGATTTTTATCAACGCCCCGGCGCCTTCGATCTGACCGCGCATGTACACTTTGAAGCATTAATGCAATGGGGAGAAGAGATGGGAGTAGAAACGGTTTCTTATCTTACACAGAGAGAGTGGCTGCTTTCCGAACAGATTCTAAATAAACTAAGAGAACATCAAGATCCCGATCCTTTCAGCGCAGCAGCGAAACGAAACCGCTCCATCATACAATTGATCACCCCAGGCGGAATGGGGGATGTTTTTAAGGTTTTAACCCAAAAAAAACGCGTTGAATGAGTTGAGAAAGATTTACAAAAGCTATGGGTATGACCTGTCGCCGATCTCTAGGCAGGCGGTTGGAATTCAGGAGGTACCCATATGCGCAAATGGAATAAGAAGTTCATCAGAACAATATATGTAACGTTGATCATTTGCTTTATTGGTTGGATTGGGTTTAGCATGTCCAGTTTAGAGGAAAGCAAAAGGGAGGTAGCAGCCGTTTCTCCCACACCTGAACTTGAGGTCTCCCATTTCGTTAAGGGAAACAAGCTCTTTTTGGAATTTAGGTTGAAGCATTTTGACTTAAGCAAAGAGAAATTGGGACGAAAATCCGTATATGGGGAGGGCCATATTCATCTATTTATCGACGGGAAAAAAATGACCGATATCACGCGAGGAGCCTATGTATACACAGGATTACCGGCCGGAACATATAGAGTAAAGGTGGAGTTGGCTCATCACGATCATCAACCTTACGGAGTCGGGGAGGAATTTACCATAACCATACCCAAAAATGTTCCACATAAGTTAAGTGAATAATTTGATCGGTATAAATTATAGGATGACATTAAAGGTTCCGGAAGCTGCTTGCAAATCGAGCAGACCGGAGCCTTTTTCATTTGCGCCAGGCGCGAATTCTCTTTATTTTAAGCCTATAGGATGGTAAGCTAAATATTATAAACGCAATAGGAGGTAGGATGATTTGAAAGGTTCCGCGCAAAAAACGAATCAAAAGCACCTCAGAAAAATAGAGCAAGAAAAGCAACAAATGAAAAGGCTGGTATGGGTTACGATTGCCGTTGCTGCCATCGTAATGATTCTGATTGTTGCAGTCGTAATTCAGAATCCCGTTGCCGAGAAAGTTGATCCGATTGAATTTTCTTATGAAACGCTGCCTGTATTGGGTGACCCAAATGCGCCTGTAAAGATTGTGGAGTTTGGCGATTATAAATGCCCGGCATGCAAGAGATTTAATGAGGAAATCAAGCCAAAGCTGATCAGCGACTACATAGAAAAGGGAATCGTCTCCTTTTATTTTATGAACGCAAATCTGCCTAATGTGGGTTCGGACACGTATACAGCCAGTCTGGCTGCTCAATCGGTTTTCCATGCAAATAACGAAGCTTTCTGGAAGTTTCATGATGCAATCTATGAAAATCAGGGGGATGAGGAGACCGAGTGGGCTACACCCGATTTCTTAACAGATCTGGCGCGTAAAGAAGAACTGCCCATCGATTATGACCTGTTGATGGAAGAGATTGAAACCAAAAAGTATCAGAGTGAAGTGGACGAGCACAATGCAACCGCTCTGATGGCGGAAGTAAGGGGGACCCCGACACTATTTATCAACGGCGTAAAGTTTGAAAATGTTTTTGATTATGATGCCCTGCAAAAAGCAATCAAAAAAGCCCAAAAAGGTGCAGGACAATGAGCGATAGAACAAGATCTTTCTTGAGAGAATATTCTCTCTATCTGGCTTGGGTGGTTTCTATAATAGCCGTAGGCGGAAGCTTATACTTCAGTGAAGTGGCTGGCTTTGTACCATGCCAGCTTTGCTGGTTCCAGCGTATTTTTATGTATCCGCAAGTAATTTTGCTTGGCATGGCCAGTTACAGGAATGATCGAAAAATCGCTCTCTATTTGCTTCCTTTGAACATCGTCGGCGGTTCTATCTCTCTTTACCATTACTTGGAGCAAAAAGTGCCTGGCTTGGCTGAGGTATTGCCTTGCAAGATGGGAGTGCCATGTAATGCGGAATACATCAATTGGTTGGGTTTTATCACGATCCCATTTATGGCTCTGATTGCGTTTATTCTCATTGCCATTTTGTTATGGGTTGGACGGGAAAGGTCAGAGTCGTAAAAGCTGAATCAACTACTAAAAAATCCCTTAAGAAGGAATTGTAAATCATCCATGCTTAAGGGTTTTTTTGCGGCCAGCCATTATATTACAAGTCCCATTTCATTTTAAGGAAATGTAAGCGTGAAGCTGACGCCATGATCTTCATTCTCTGCCTCTAAATTTACTCCGTGCAAATCGGCGATTCGCTTTGCAATGGTCAGCCCAAGTCCAAATTGACCTTTGCTGCCTTTACGGAAAGCTTGGAATAATGAGGATTTTATCTCATCATCAAGCGGAGGGCCATCATTCCCTATATGGATTTGCAACAAGGGTTTAGAGCTGGTTTTTACATAGATCTTGGTGGAGGCGTATCGGATCTGATTCTCCAATAGATTTTCCAATAGTACATTCCATTGTTCAGGATCTACGGCAACTTCAAATTCGTCCAATTCTACCTCCCATTGAAGATCGTTTCGGTTCCAGCGGAGCCGTTCAATAACCGACCTGATCAGTTCATCGATTCTAACGGGTTCGCGTTTTATGGTCCGTTTGGACAGGTAATCTAATTTGGTTAAGTAGAGCAGGTCGCGAATACGTTTCTCCAGACGACTCGATTCATGTTCAATTACTTCTACGGAACTGGAGAGATCTCCTTTTGGAAAGAGGCCGTCATGAATTGCCTGAGCATAACTGCGGATCACCATGACCGGTGTTTTTAGCTCGTGCGATATATGTTGCATCAGGGATTGCTGAGCTTCATCATGAATTCGCAACTGCTGCCGCATCCGTTCGATCGAAGCGGCCAATCTCCCAATCTCATCTTTCCGGTCGATCAGGACAGGCTGATCCAACTCCCGGTTGGCAATCGCTTTGACATGCTCTTCCAGTCGAACCAGCGGGCGGCTGAGATATCGTGCAAGTAGAATGGCAGGTATCCAGCTTACAACTAAGAGGAGACCCAGGATAAAGGCTATGCGTTCAAAGAGTGTGCGCACCAGTTCATCGCGATAATTATTCCACATGTATGAGACAAGATATATTGGAGCATTGTTAATCTTTATGCTGCGGATTACGTAGTAGAGCGTTCGGCCATCATATGAAAAGCTGTAATGTTTAACGGATTCATTTTGATTCTGAATGTTGTTGGCAATGATATTTTGTATTCTTGAAGATAGTGGGCTTACACTGATAATTTTACTGATAATTTGGCCATTGCCCAGCATAATAAAATGTGATACCGTACGATTGTTTTGGATATCAATGTTTGGAACCCGTGGACGGAACTCCTTGGGATCAACTTTTTCCCCTAGATTTCGGATGTATAATATTGACATTTGAGAACTCTCAATAGTTGCGAAAAGCTCACGAGTAAAAAAATTACCCAGAACGGCAGGAAGAATCAACATCATAAGAAGGCAGATCCCAGTAGTGATTCCTGCGATGATCAGCCAGATTTGGAAAGAGAGAGGGCGGTTGCTCATCTTTTCACCATCCGGTATCCGTATCCATATAGCGTCTCAAGTTTAAGCTCAGGAAGCTTTCTCCGCAAACGCCGGATTAAATCGTCTACAACACGATCTGATCCGAAATAATCATCTCCCCAAATCTTTTGCAGAATCTGTTCACGAGAGAAGGGCTGACCCAAATTTGACGCAAAGAAATAGAGCAGGTCAAATTCCTTAGAGGTTAATTCGATCATTTGATTACCATGTGATACCGTCCTCATGATGCCATCAACTGTATAGGGGGAGACGTGTATTCGTTTTGACTCATCTGGTGCTGGAGTGTTGTAAATACGGGTCAACAGGTTGCGAACACGAATCACCAATTCACGAGGCAGAAATGGTTTTGACAAATAATCCTCACTTCCCATCTCTAACCCTATCACCCGATCCAAATCAGCATCGCGGGCGGAGATAAATATGACAGGGATTTCAGGAGTGGTCTCCTTAATTTTTCGGATAAGGTGATAACCATCTATGTCAGGAAGCATGATATCGAGAATCCAGAGATGGGGTGGAGGGGTTAAGGACTCTAGTGCTGATTTGCCATCCGTGAAAGATTGAACAGACCATCCTTCATGGGTCAAATAAGATGATAGCAGCATATTCAGATTTGTTTCATCTTCCACCAAGTAGATTGTATAACTCATTAGGTTCGCCTCCCAGTCTCTCTTTTAAGCATAGCGAAAGGGACGTGCCAATTCAACACGTCCCATCTGGCCTAAATCATTTATTGGGATGATTGTTGTTTAAGTTCTTCTGCCCTCTTACTTAGTAACTCATTTTGTTCTTTGAAGTTGGCCAGCAATTGGTTTAATGAGGCTTTGATTTGCTCTGCATCACCCGATTTTACGGCTTCGGTAAAGGTTTGGAAGATCTCTTTTTTCTCATCTAAATCCGGCAATTTACTCTTGTCTAGATCCTGCAACCTACTCTTCGCTTGCTCCTTCCAGATCTTTATTTCTTCCTTATTTTGATCTGTTAACTTACTCTTCAAGTCTGATTTAATCTCTTCCAGCAATTGATTCCTTTCTGCAAAGAGAGCTTCCCATTCAGATTTTGTCTCTGGCGCATATTTCTCGGCAAGAAGCAGCAGGTATTCTTGTTGATGAACTCCTACGCCCATCAAGCGAGCACCAACCCCAACCTTTAAAAATTTATGCCCGCGAGGTACAAAAAACTCTTCTCCCTGCTGTATAGCTCCTGGTTTGTTCGCATCCTGAGTCGTATTCTGTGCTTGATCCGTTGAAGTTTCCGCAAAGACGGACATCGGAGAAATGATGGTTAGCGCCAATGCTGATGTTGCAACGACTTTTTTCCAGTTTCTCATAAAAGCATACCTCCCAAATGAGATTGTTTTTACGATAACCAGAATAAAGATTTCTTTTGGTATAAATATCAAAGGATTATGTGAAATTGTGTGATGAGACTGAATGACTCAGAAGATCTTCTGCCGATCCCGTTCATCTTTTAACATTTCAACCGCTTCTTTAAATCGCTGTGCGTGTACGATTTCACGCTCGCGCAGAAACTTTAGGCTGTCAATTAAATCAACATCATCCGTAAGGTCGATTAACCATTGATACGTAGCGCGCGCTTTCTCCTCGGCGGCAATATCCTCATACAGGTCAGCAATTGGATCGCCCTTGGCGGCAATGTAGGCGGCTGTCCAAGGTACGCCAGCAGCATTTTCATAGAAGAGTGCGCGATTATGATTTACATAATGAGGGCCCAAACCGGCTTCCTCCAGTTGTTCAGGCGTGGCATCTTTGGTTAGTTTATAGACCATGGTGGCAATCATTTCCAGATGGGCGAACTCTTCTGTGCCAATGTCCGTCAATAAACCAATCACTTTGTCCGGGATCGAATAACGCTGGTTGAGATAGCGGAGTGCCGCAGCCAACTCGCCATCCGATCCGCCATATTGTTCGATCAGAAGCTTTGCCATGCGCGGGTCGCATTTGCTCACACGCACGGGATACTGCAGTTTCTTTTCATATATCCACATAGATAAATCCACTCCTCGCTCTAGGGTATTCACCTACATCGTATGCAGGAGAGGAGGGCGGGGGTACAGGAACCTAAATAATATAGTTAGAGCTCATCCCATTCCTCTATGGAAGGGGGTGATGCGCTGATGAGGTCGGCAGTGGCATAGGTGCTAGGAAGATAGAAAAATAAACACTAGAATTTTATTCTTATAAAATTTATTATTAGGAAAAATGTTACTTTTGTGAATGTATTAATCAACTTTGTATTAGATTCAAATGAAATTTCCATAGTGGATGTAACGGAGTAAGGAGGATGAAGATTTATTTTACGAGATATTTGTGGGAATGGAGCGGAAAGTACTTGAGAAATAGTTTATTGGTTTTTTTAGTTCATATAGCAGTCTGTATGCTATCGATTCCTTATATCGTAAATTACCCGGGACATAATGTTAACTTATCTTACTTATGGTATTTTTATGCATCTATATTTTTCTATATTCTTGCTGGAGTTATCTTACCTTTTAATATTTATGGGTCTATCAGTAAGAGAATATTGTCTGTCTTCCCTGCCTTCGTAATATGCGGACTTTCTCTTTGGTTTCTTGCTATTTATGCTGACAGCATAAGCGAGCTTTTCATTAATCCAATTTGGGGTATGTATATGTTTTATAATTTATCGTCCTTGGTGCTTATTGATTTTGCTGAATTCTCTAAACCTAATGCTTATCAGGACATGTTACCCACTTGGGCAATATTATTACCTTTGATACCGCCCTTATTTATATGGCTAGGGATTGAAATAAAGATACGATTTAGAAGGGGGAAGTGATTCTATGCAATCATTTATTTCCTTCAAATCCTTATCATTATACAAATTATTGACAACGTAAAATATTTGAAGAGGGATACCGTGATATTCTTAAATTTTTCACCATCGAATTGATTTTGCTAGAGAGACCCCTTTTCCTTTGTGATTAGTTGTTGCATTGTTTTATGTTTCTCCTTATGTTTACTGGACTATGTCAAGCAAGAAAAGGAATCTAGTCGATTTTTGTGGAATAATAGAAATGATTGCGAGGTTATATACAAGGTCATTCGTCCGTAATAACGATGAATTAAAAACAATAGAATATCGGAGGAAGCCATGACTATTTTTTATCTTATCCGCCACGGCGAGCCCGATTGGGGGATTAATGAAAAATATAAACTGAAGGGACACGGTAGAGATCTAGTACCTCTAACCCGTAAAGGAATCGAACAAGTATATTTGGCCTGTAAAGATGAACGCTTAAAGAAGGCACAGATTATCGTATCCTCGCCTTATACCAGAGCCCTTCAAACTGCCGCGATCTTATCCAAGGAATTACAATTAGAAATTACTGTTGAATTCGATTTGAGGGAATGGCAGCCTGATCTAACATTTAATTATGATTCGTTGGAAAGGCTTAAAGAAATAGCAGAAGACTATGAAAAACATAATGGAATTTACCCGCCGGGTGAGACAAAAGTCTGGGAATCTGTTTCTCTGATGAAAGAGAGAATAGATCGAGTAATTGAAAAATATTTAAATTACGATTACGTAATCATGACAGGCCATGGTATGGCATTTAGAGCGCTAGTTCCTTTAGGGGATATCGCTTATGCAGAGATTATTGAGTTTATGAAATAGCCTGATATTAGCGAATTAAATAATTTAAACACCTGAGAATTTCCTCTCAGGTGCTTTTCAAAGCTTATGCACTTTTTACACCTTCTTCACTACACCTGCCAAGGCCAAGGGGTTGTAGACCACCCCCAAGGAAAGCCTGACAAGCTGTTCCCAAAGTTCTGCAAAGGTCCGAATTGTGATTCAAAATGTTCCCTTAGTTCCTTGCTTTTCATGCTGAAAGAGTTATACTGGGCGATGGCATTAAGATCATCGGGATGGGTATCAAGATAGAGATTTAATTCGAGCGCAACAAAATCCGTTTTTTGAATTTCTTCTAACAACTGATAATATAACTTGGGCATTGTTGTTAACATTGTCCCACCTCACTATGCATACCGTAGTAAGGGTCATAGAAGATCGGCCATAAGGTTCCATTCTTAAGCGCTTCAGCCGGAGAGAATTGCGGCAGATCGGGAGGCTGATAACCGACATATAGATTTGGAGCGGTTACATATATTTTTCTGTACATTGGCGGGCAAGGATCGAACGGACCGACAAACGGAAAATATTCTTTGCGATGTGTAAAGTACATATTGGGTAACCTCCTTGATGCATGGTTTAACATATCCTATGCATCTCTCTAGGGCAAAGGCACATTTTTTAGCAATTTGGGCGAACATGAACATAAAAGGAAGGAAGGATATAATCGGGCAAATGTGGAATCAATAAAAGTAAAGGATAATTATGGGAGATAAGAAATGTTACTGATCGACTGTGTAGAATCGCTCTCAACGCAAACATTGATAAAAATACTGGGACACCACCCTTCATATACCCTTGAAATGGAAGCTGGCAGAGAACTCTCTTTTCTTTTGAAAAAAGAATATCTTTTACGTCTGTGGGAAAAGATGAATGAAAGCGAAAAGAGGGTGTTGGTAGTTTTTCTGACAGAGGTTCGCAATGGCTTTCTTCCCTATTCCAAAATCTCAACCATGTTTAACTTGCCGTATGATGAGTCTATTGTAGGATTAACGCTTTTACGGCAGAAGGGCATAATTTTTACACACCGCCGTTATTTAGGCGAGGTATCCTTTTTTATTCCAAGTGACTTGCGCGAAGCTTTGCTGCGCATGCTGTGGCAGACCCGAAGAGCAGAGACGTTGGTTATGGAAGAAAGCGAGTTGATCTTTTCCCCCTTTTATGAAGATTTGTGGAATCTATTGCAATATATCAGCGCCAATCCATTGCAGCTTACCCAAAAAGGATTGGTGCACCGCCGTCATATAAGCAAGTTGCAGAGCCAGATCCTCCTTTGCGATCAATTATTTGATTTCTTGCCTATCATCTATGAAGGCAGCGAGAGCTATTCGAAAGCTTTGGCGATTTTCTTGGATTTTGCTCTTTTTTATGATCTGCTTGGAGAAAATGGAGGTCATCTGCGCTTAAGAGAAGAGGAAGTTGAAAAGTGGCTTTCCGAAACCGAAGATTGGCGGATGGAACAATTGCTTAAGTATATAAAGTCAAGATTGGTGCCCTTCTTCCGCAAAGAGGCCATACTCCTGTTCGATTTGCTCGAATTAATTTGTAAAAAACAATGGTTGCAGGAGACGGATCTCCTCTCATTTTTACAATTTTTGCATGGGGATCGGCATTCCGCCGTACGTCTTGAGGAGATTAGCGAGATGGGTCTGCTTCAAGCCTTAAATGTGATAAAGATCGTGAAGGTGAATGGAGAAAATTGGGTAGGTCGACCAAGGGTTATTGAGAGCAATCATGCTTATGCTTACCTGCAATCCAATTTGCAATTATTTGTACCTATCTCCATGCCTGTCAAGAATAGATGGCAGATTGCCAAGATGGCTGATTTGGTGAAGAGAGATCAGATGTTGATCTTTGAGATTAACAAAAAATCGATTCGGCGCGCCATCGAGCAGGACTGGAATGAAGAGCGCATTTTCTCTTTCCTGTCATCAATCTGTATTGATATTCCTGAGAATGTAAGAACGGTGATGCAAAGCTGGATTGCAGAATGTAATAAAGTTAAGTTTGTGGATGTAATCCTGTTGGAATGCAAGGATGAGAGATTGGCGCAAGAGATACTGGATCAACCGCTATTTACGCCATACCTGGCGGGTATGTTAAGCGGGAGGCATCTCGTCGTACAAAGAAACAAGGTTGAAGAGTTTCGTCAGAAATTGGAGCAAGCGGGTTACTTTCCGCGTAAGGAGATGGTAAAATTAGGGGTGAATGAAGATCATTCAATGATCACCAGTTTACCAATATTAAATTTGCCGATCCACATTGAACCTAGAGTGGAAAATATATATCCGGATTGGGAAGATGCCTTTCCGGGTATTCGTTCGATTCCTAAATCGTGGTTTGGCCAATTGCGCCCCTACCATCTCTCTTCTCTACTCGATCTCATTCGCAAAGCTATCCAGTTTCATCTGCGGCTAAGTTTCCATCTCTCCAATGGTGAAGAGGCAGAATATGCCATCCCTGTCGCTCTTGATTCCATCGGCGGCAATCCTATGCTTAAGGTGATGAGAGCGGATGGCAATCGAGAAGGGCGGGAAGAATGGATTGATGTGAAAGCGATTAAAGAGATCTGCGTTCATCTCCCTTATACCCTCTAGTATACTGGGATTGAAAAATTATTCCATTCAATTTCTTAGTATCATTTTCGTGATAAAATGATATGGGTGTTCGGAAAGGGAGGATTTGTATGAAAGTATTAGATATGGCTGAAGTAATCACGGAAACAGAAATGCTCTCAATGATGATTGCAAATTCAGATATAGCGGAAGAGTATCGGTCGAGCCGTCAGGCCATGCACAAAGATCAAGAAGTGATGCGTTTGATTAAGGAGTTTAATGATAAGAAGGAGCAGTATGAAGAAGTACAGCGCTTTGGAAAGTATCATCCGGATTATCTGAGGATTCGCAGAGAGGTCTTTTCATTCAAAAGGGAACTGGAGCAACATCCGGTCATTTCCAGATACAAGGAAGCAGAAAAAGCTTTGGAAGAGCTTCTCTACGAGATCAGTCTAATACTTGCGGAACAGATCTCTTCATCGATTAAAATACCTGGAACCAATCCTTATTTTAACGGCAACGGCTGTGGCGCGGGAGGCTGCAGTTCAGGCGGCCGCTGTGGCTGCCGCTAAACTTTCTTATAGACACAATCGCTGCAAAATCTGCCGCAGCAATACATTTTCTGATTGGGCAGAAGAAAGCGGAAGCGAAATAGATACCCGCTAGCCGAATGACGAACAAACCTACATTCATATGATAATATAGAGCCAGTTGCGGTCTGATCGGCTGCTTTCTTTATCCATGTTTGGATTTCTTTTTGAGGTGAAATCATATTGGCGGCATCTTCTTCATTAAGCTTTACACGGAGGAAAGGAATGCCTGCATACTTCTGATAGCTTAGTTCTTCTATCTCCGAGTGACCGCGCAAAATATTTAAAAACTGTTCAAGGTACGATTCTAAATCTTCCATTTGCTTCTTTCTCCATAAACTAAGTAATATCTCTATTATAGTTTCTTTCTTTCCGCAGGAATATAGTCATTTTTAGATTATTTACAGAGAATTCTTGAAAATAGAGACCAATCTTGATATGATATTGGATGTTGTACCAACAACAGGATATGCTCGAAGGGGAAATCTGAAAATGAGGAAAAGAGTTGGATTGGCCGTATGGGTAAATAATATTCGTACCGTCCGCCATCTCAAACGCTTTGGCAATATACATTATGTCTCTAAGCGTTTTAAATATGCAATTCTATATGTAGATGCGGACTTTATCGATGAGGCGATTCAAATCATTAAGAAGTTTAACTTTGTAACCCATGTAGAACGTTCATATCGGCATGAAATCTCGATGGAGTTTCAAAGTGCAAGTAATCGGAAAGAAACAGATCTTGATTACCAAGTGGGAGTCTAGGCGAAAACAACGGGCTGTGTAAACTCCTTAGCAGAGTCAAGCCTGTAGCGGTTGTAGCGGTTCTGCATTGTGAAATTAACCCCTTAAACTTGTGTGCAACAAAGTTTAAGGGGTTTTGAGCTAACCAAGGCAAATTTATTCTTCTCTATAAACCAGCAGTGAAATCCCGTCCGGTGTCCAGCCGAGTATGGTGAAGTTACCCTTGGTGGATATGGTTTTTCCAGTATCCACGTTATATTGAATAATCCTTTTTTCATCCCCTGAGTACGACTCATAAGCGATAACGGGGCTTTGCGGATTCCAGTAAAGCGCCCCGGTTGGAGGATTTATCCCCCAATCATACTGAAGTTTTCCTTCTGAGCTATATATTCCTGAATTTATAAGCGCGACATATCTTCCATCCTTTGACCATTTTGGAGATTCAAGTTCAAAAAATTGATGATCTGCCTGAAGATATTTGGGCGCTTCAGATAATTTACCCGTATCGAGATCAAATAGCCAATCTTTTTTATTTGTGCCGAAAGATTCAATAAAGAGCTGATTCTTATTTGGTATCCATGTTAGTGGGAAAAATACCTGTTTATGATCGGCATCCAAATCATTCATAGGCAAAAGATTTTCATAAATCTGCTCGCTTTGTGCAAGCAAATCTTTCATCAAGAGGGTAACTCTGGTTTCCAGATCTTTACTTTTGCTGAGCAAAAAGACTTCATATCTTAGGTCGGGGGAGATACTCCAACCATGAATATAGGGGTATTCTCCAAACTCTATCCATTGTTCATCCTCGTCGCTCATTTCTATTAGTGAATTTTCCGTTAATGTATAGAGCTTGTGGTCATTCCCCCAAAAAGGAGCTTCAGAACGTTTTGGATATATTTTAACGATTTTTTTGCTCTTAAGATCATACAGATACGGGATAATATCATTTCCCTGGTATGAAATGGTTCGCTGCAGGATCATCTCTGTACCATTTGGGCTTATTGAAACAGGGGTTAAGGAAAAAGGAACATCAGCGATCGGTTTCGATAATTCCCCCTTTTTATCGATTTGATAAAGCATCGATTTATGAGCCAATCGAAAAGTTATCTTTTTCTGATCTTCAAGAACTCGATTTCCTTCTTTTGTGAAAGCTCCCTGTGGGGAGATCGTATAATCGATCGAGCGTGATTTTGCTTTTTCCCCATTAAAAGCAACCTCAACCTGGATGGGATTGATCCAGTTAAATTCTAATATGGAAGCCGGATCAAGATCTTCAACTTCTTGCGCCTGAGAAAATAAATTTCTTTGAAAGGCCTCTTCAACAGAAGTTCGGTCCATTTCGCGGTTAAAGGTAACGATAAAGGAGAGCTTTTCAGGTGGAAAATAGGTCTCTATATCTAACTGAACTCCAGGATCGCCCACAAGTTCAATCTGCCATTCGGGTAGAATTTCAGATTGGTTCAACTCTTCTTTTGATAGCGTCGGAATTTGCTTGCTCTCTATGCCGACTATGGGACTAGCAGTTTTGGGAAGCTTGGGATAAATCGTTGTATTCTCTGTTTGCAAAAGAGTGCAGCCGGTCGAAGTGAATAAAGTTAAGAGTAACGAAAATGTTATACACCGCTTTAGTTGCATTCTCTCGCTCCTATCGGTACTTTTTTCAATATCTATGTAAATAAACGCTCTTTTAAGCATGATTGTTTCATAAATTTCGGATATTTTTTGTAGGGAATTGTGTAGAAAATTAAAATTTTATTGCCTGTAACAAAAAATAGAAATAGAATTAATATAAAGATTTTTTGATAAAATTAGGGGGAACCAATGTGCGAGATTTCAAGACGTTGATTCAAACATTGAGAAAAAGCATTGCTAAGGTAATTGTGGGAAAAGAACATGAGATTGACCTGCTGCTGACGGCTTTATTCAGCAACGGCCATATTCTCCTGGAGGATGTTCCGGGTACAGGAAAAACGATGTTGGCCAGAAGCATTTCGAAATCCTTAGGATGTAATTTCAGACGAATCCAATTTACACCCGACTTGCTGCCTTCGGATGTAGTGGGCATTCAATATTATAACCAAAAAACAGCGGAATTTGAGTATCGTCCAGGACCGATACATACACAAGTATTGCTAGCCGATGAGATTAATCGCGCTACTCCCAGAACCCAATCCAGCCTTTTGGAAGCTATGGAAGAGCGTCAGGTTACGATCGAAGGAGAGACCAGACGCCTTCCCGCTCCTTTCTTTGTTATCGCCACGCAAAATCCGGTTGAATCGCAAGGAACATTCCCGTTGCCAGAAGCGCAAATGGATCGCTTTATTATGAAGATCTCGGTCGGTTACCCCAATCTGGAAGAGGAGCGCAATATTCTGCGCAGATTTAAGGACTCTTCACCGCTTGAAGAAGTAGAGGCAGTCATCTCCAGTGAAGAGGTAGTGGCAATTCAGCAAGAGGTAAAATCGGTATACATCAATGAAGATGTAGAAACCTATCTGTTGCAGCTTGTAGAAAAGACGAGAAATCATGAACTGATTGAAGTAGGCGTCAGCCCGCGCGGCTCGCTCGCCTTGATGAGAGCTTCGCAAGCCTATGCATATTTGCGGGGAAACGATTTTGTCACCCCGCATGATATCCAAGTCCTTGTCCCGTATGTATTCACTCATCGCATCAAATTAACGGTAGAAGCCTCCCTTAAGCATACGGAAGAGGAGATCCTTAAACAGGTTATCGATAGCGTGTCCGTGCCTCTGGAGAGAATAAAATGAGCAGACAAGAGATCCTAGGAACTGCAATCGTTTTATTGTTTATCATCTCTCTTCGTTTTGCAAATCTATTTTTTATCTGGTTTGCCATTTTACTTCTTTTGATGATCTACGGGAGTAAGTGGTCGCTCAAATATATGCAAAAAAATCTGAATGGTGAGGTTCGCTTCCATACCCATCGTCTCTTTCCCGGTGAAGAGGTTACGGGTGAAGTAATCTTGGAGAATAGGGGGATTATTCCGCTCTTCGGCATCCAGGTTGAATTTGACTTCTGGAAAGTGATGCCCATTGAGAGTCATTATTTTGCCGCTTACCAAAAAAGCTTGAAAAGCAATCTTCTCTCTTATCGTGGCCATTTTAACATCGGGAAGAAGCAGCGCTTAACGATTCCTTTTAGGGTAACCGGCCATCGGCGGGGAGCTTACTCGTTTCGCGAATTAGTCGTTGTCATGGGCGACCCTTTGGGTTTAGAGCAGGCGGAAAAGAGAATTTCTATCCACCAGGAACTTCTGGTCTACCCCACGGAGAGCAACCTTCAAGGAATAGAAGAGACACATCGCATCCCGCAAGGAGTGACGGTTGTCCGCAGATGGATTCAGGATGACATCTTTTTCCCTGTGGGTGCAAGGCCATATCAAACGGGAGATCCATTTAACCGCATTGATTTTAAAGCAACGGCAAAATTGCAGAAGCTTCATACAAAGAAGTTTGACTTTACCGCGCACGGCGATATCTGTTTGATCGCAAACCTGCTCACTTCTTCCTATAAGTGGAATTTTGATGAGGAACATTTCGAACGAACGCTTTCACTGGTTGCGAGGCTTGCAAGAGAGAGCATGCAGATGGATCTTCGCTTTTCCTTTTTCGCCAATGCACAAGCGGGTAAAGGGATGCGTGTTTTTGAGATACCCTCGGGTTCAGGAAGAAATCACTTTCGCAGGATTTTAGAGGTACTGGCCCGTTTTTCTATCATTCATGTTACGCCCATCTCTCTAGCGCTCTCAACGGTAAGGCAACGATATCCAAATGGGGCGCTTGCCGTGGTGATTACCTCTTATCTCGATGATGAGATGATCAAAGAGTTAAATATTCTGGTTAAACAAGGATTTGCCGTTTATGTGGTTGATTCGGCGGCGGAGATTCCCCGTATTGAGCGCTGGTCGATCTCTTCCTGGAAAGAGAGGTCCGTTCATATTGGATAGAAGAAATCTTTTCATCCATCAAATTACGGGCGTAATCTATGTAACTTTGCAAAGTGTTATCCTTTTTTATGCCGTGAAATTTGTGGCTACCCGAATGTATTTTGATTTCGTTCCTGAATTCACCGTCGTTTGGGTAATTGGACTGGGTTGGATCCTCTTCTTGCCGTTGGCATACCTCAAGAGTTCATACAGAAATCTTTGGCTGTTGTTGGCTGCTGCGGCAGGCTCCCTTCTTGCCGCATATATAATCGGTTACTCCTTTTTTCTCTTTATCATGGCAGGCATTCTTGCTTGGGCCATTTCGAGAAGGGGAATGAAAACCGTAAGCAAATCAGACTTTACCCGCCTCTTTCTCTACGGCATTTTCTGGTTCTGCGTGGCTTTGCTGCTAACCTTCCCTTTTACTTACAGCGATAGCGAGATTGATGGATTGATCCGCTTCTTTTCCTTAGCCATGCTAACGATGTTGGTGGGAGTGCTTGTATCCGTTCTTATTCATCTGGAATATCAAAATGATCTTGGCAGTTTTGGGCGATCTTGGGGATTATACAGCACAATGCTGATGGGTGGAGCGGCAGGCCTAATCATCATAAGCTTACTTCCTGCCTATGTCATCGGACTGATTTTTTCGGTTCTTAGAGTGCTTTTGCTCTGGGTTCTATCGCCGTTCAAGTGGCTTGTGGAGATTTCCCCCGCATTAAAAGAAGAGATATACAAGCTGTGGGCCAAACAGAAAATAAAAGGAGCGAATGACGAGAATCTGCGTGGGTTGCCGGAATCCATCTATAACAAGATTCGCGAATATATCCACCAATATGATTACTCCTTTCTCAAATATATCTTTATCCTCCTTGCCGTAAGTCTGCTCGTTATGCTGATCTATCTGTTTCTCCGCAGAGATCCGGAGGAGATGCGTGAAAGGCCAGTAAAAAAATTTTCCCTCCAGGCTCAGAATATCGAACCTGGAAGAGACGAAAGTCAAAGCTCATGGCTGCAAAGAGCCAAGAATCTCTTTCTGCCCTATGCGGGTAAAGAGGAGCATCTTATACGCAGAGAATTTCGTCAAATCTTAAAAATGTTGAGAGAGGTGGAACTTTGGCAACATGATCGGATGACGGTAGATCAGATCAGTCAGGCATTTGTGCCATTGAATCCCTCTACGAAGTTATATCAGAAGGTTCGCTACGGTGATCAAGATCTTAGTGCAGAAGAACTGCGTTTATTTAGAGAGGAAGCTGAGAAAGTGAAGGAGAATCTGAGACAGATCATCAGAGACCGGGAGGGGAATAATGGATAAAACTCATGGATGGATTCATCATCTTGCCGAATTTTTCTATTTGATATTGCAGTCGTTTGTTTCTTACTCGTTGTTGCAGTTTATCTACATTCGCCTTGACTTTGCTTTTTTGCCATTATGGTCACTGATTTGGGTGGTTGCCCTAGTCATTACGCTCTATATTGCCGCTAGCTTACAATCAAGACAGAATGTAGCCATTACATTACCTCTGCTTGTACTCATTGGATTGATCAGCGGCCTGATTCTTTTTGAGACTTTCTTTGCCGTGCTCATATTGATCATTGGGCTTACGATCTTTGCGATACGGCGGGCATCTGCATACGAACCTGTCAATCAGAAGAAGTTTCTCTCTTTCTTTGCGGCTAGTCTGTTGCTCTATTGCTTGTTTATTCTGGTCTGTTATTTTGCACAATATACAGGAAATGAGATCAGAGGGTTAATCATCCATATGACGACAGCATTTTTCATTACTCTGATTGGCTTAGGGATCGTTCAGCTCTATCCATATCAAAAGTATAATCACGAGAATTTCTGGAAAGAGTGGGGAATGATAAACGCCGTTAAATGGGGAGGATTAGGCTTGCTTGGCATAGCGAGCGCGATTCTGCTTTTTTTCGTATCCCTGATCTTGAAGCCCTTAATCTCAATCTTTGCATCGCTCTTTTATCCTGTATTTAAAATCATCTTCACAATTATTTATAACATTATTCTTTATGTCTATGAACATATTCCTCAAAAAGAAGCGCAGAATATGAATAATAGCGAGAATGAACTCGACTGGTTGGAAGAGATGAGAGAGAAAGCGCCTGACGAACCAACCCCGGTGGTAGATGGAATCTTGCATATTTTAACTTATGCAGTCATCATTGGGCTAGCCGTGCTGCTGATTTATCTTTTTTTCCGGGCATTAAAGCGTATCAAAGGAAGAGTTGGAAGCATTTCAGCTAAAAGCACTTTACTGAGAGAAGATATTCAAGATGAAGAGGGGGAGACTCAATCCTGGTGGAGAAAGCAGCGCAGATTCTGGAACCCCTATTCGAGCAAAGAGAGACATCCTGTTCGGCAAACCTATCGGCAAGTGCTTTCACTTATGAGAGAAAAAGGGCTCTGGGAAGATGAACGGATGACGGCAGAGCAAATAAACAGCCTCTTTTCGCCTTCGGAGCGGACTGCGCACATATACAACAAGCTGCGTTATGGGGATCAAGAATTAACCCAAGAGGAGGTTCAATTTTTTAAAAATGAGATGATTTCTGCCATGCAGAGCCTTAAAGAAAAGGAATAACCGTTTTGCAAACATCAATCTTTAGACAGATTCGGCGTTTTCTGGAGACTGGGAAAGTTTAACTACGTTTGGTAAAACGACATCAGGTAGATTGGGAGGTCCCGTCCGGCTTAGCGATAGCATAAGCAGGGCGGGTTTTCTTATTGGTCAAAATTTTGATCTTACCCTTGTCTTTCGCAAAACGAAATATATAATAGGAGATAGAGAAGAAGGAGATGACTGGCGAAGATGGAAGCTTGGAAAAGAAATTTAACGATTCTTTGGTTTGCTCAATTTATGGTGCAGGGGGCGATGAGTCAGATTTTGCCTTTCCTGCCTTTATATTTGCAGCAGGATTTGGGGATCACAAATGAACAGCAGTTAAATCTCTGGTCTGGACTTATATTTGGCGCCAATTTTTTATCTGCATTGATTTTTTCGCCGATCTGGGGGAATATTGCGGATCGTATAGGACGGAAGGTAATGCTGCTTAGATCCGCGTTTGGCATGGCCATTGTAACAGGTATGATGGGATTGGTTACCTCGCCTGTGCAATTGCTCATCTTAAGAATATTAAATGGTACAATTTCCGGGTTTATCCCAGCTTCAATCGCATTAGTCTCGACCAATACTCCGAAGGAACGTGTTGGTTTTGCGCTAGGGGTGCTGCAATCCGGCGGGGTATCAGGCACGATTTTGGGTCCGGCAATCGGAGGTATCTTGGCTGAATTTCTTGGCTTTAGGAATATCTTCTTTGTGACAGGGGCTTTTCTATTTATAGCAGGTCTTCTGGCGCTGCTGATGGTAAAGGAGATTAATAAACCTAATCCGAAGGAGAAGACGGGAGAAGGATTTGTCAAGGACTTTAAGAAAATCATTACAAGCGGGCCTATGCTTGCTTTATTTGGGACAGGCATGCTGGTGCAATTCTCAATCATGCTGACTAACCCGATTATGGCCCTTTATGTAAAGGATATATTGCATCAAACAAGCTATATTGCCTTTTTTGCCGGATTGGTCACCTCAATGACCGGAATTGCCAACATCATTGCCGCACCTCTCTTAGGGCGTTTGGGGGATCGCTATGGAAGCGAACACGTGCTTTTTTATGCACTTCTTGCTGCTGCGCTTTTCCTGCTGCCCCATGCCTTTGTCACTTCGATCTGGCAGTTGCTGATTTTGCGATTTTTACTTGGTTTAACCATTGGGGGGCTTATGCCTTCTGTCCACTCCCTGATCCGTTATTATGCTCCCAAAGGGATGGAGAGCCGCACCTTTGGTTACTCCAATAGCATCATTTTCATTGGCAATATGTTGGGGCCGATCATCGGAGGCTCTATTGCTGGATGGCTTGGTAAACCAAGTGTCTTTATCTGCTCCGGAATACTCTTTATTCTTAATTTTTTGTGGGTTCGATTCCAGATTCGCGGGAAGGTTGAACATGTTGCGGAGAATGCTTAAAAGAGTTTAAATAGACTCTATGCGTCCAATCGGAATTTTGGAAGGACGAATAGAGTCTTTTACTATTGCCTCTCTTTATTCCATTGTTCCGATTGCAATCCAAGAGAGGATGCCCGAAATCTCTTCTCTATGGCCCAGATGGGTGATCGTAATCGTTGCACTTTCTTCCGTCTGTTCTTTTAGAGAGGCGAAATAGGTGGGCAGATTGGTCATGGCTACAATGACATAATCCTTCGTAAGATATGGCTGTTCAAATTCGATGCAGATTTCTATATTGCGATCGGTTTCGCGAAAGGAAAAAGGAACCATGCCGAATTGCTGGGTTACTTTGTTCTTTTTCGTCGTTTGTACAGGATTAATGAGCAGTTTATCCTCTCCGATGGTGCGTGGGGCGATATTTTCACCGGTGATGGTATAAGGGGCGAGCCTAAAGCCGGTAATCGATAATGGGGCAATTTGTTTTCCGGTTATAGTATTAGCGGCGATCTGATCTCCAGTGATCGATTCTAAAGCGATATGCTCTCCCGTTATGGTTTGAGGGGCTATTTTCTCGCCGGTGATGGTTTGATTCTCGATTTTTGCTGCGGTGATTGACTTTTCTTTCATATGCTCGGTTGAAATGGTTAAATAGTCAAGTTGCTCTCCTTTCACGGCTCTCGGTGCTATTTTATCCGAGGTTACCGCTTGATCTTCGAGATGCTCTGTTAAGATTGCTTTTTCCTTGATGTGTATATGATCAATGATATTTTTCTGCAGATGGCGGGTATCAATAGTATGCTGCGCCAGTTTATCGCCAGTGAGAGAATAATCAGCAACCTTTGCTGCAGTGATCGAAAAATCGGCAAGCTTGGCAGAAGAAATTTCACCATCCATAATATGGCCTGACGTAATGCTGTTTGGCTGGATGTGTTTGGATTGGACAGCCGATTCAGCTATTTTGTCGGCAGTAATCGCTTGATTCTGCAGATGTTCATTCCGAATAGAATTTTGTTTCAAATGTTCTTCTTGAATCGCCCTTGATTGTATATGTTTTTCCTCTATGGAATTGGGTTTAATGTGAACGCCACTAACAATGTTATAGGTCAGATGTTCCATGCCAATCGAGAATGGCGCTATTTTCTCCTTGGTGACAGAGGCCTGCGCAAGATGATGAGTGGCGACGGACTCCGTTGCGATTTTGGATGATGTAACGCTCATATCTGCAATTTTTGCCGATGAGACGGTTAAATCTGCCAATTTGTCGGTAGAGATGGCTTCTGGCGCCAGTTTGGAGGTAGTGATGGAATGATCGCTTAGATGATTTGTGGTGATCAAGCCTTCCGAGAGATGGTCACGTTTTATGGCCTGTTCAAGGATGTGGCGCGCTTGGATCAATCCATAGCTAAGTTTACTTGCAGTGATGGCGCCATCTTGGATATGTTGAGTTTGAATCGTGTGATCGGCAATATGAGAGCTTAGGATATTTTGGTGGGCAATCTTTTCCGCAGTGACGGAAGCATCCGCTAATTTATTTGTGGTAATCTGCTGCTCGCCAATCTTTTGACTGGTTATGGAATAATTTTTAATCTTTTCAGTTCCAATCTCTTCATCCTTGACATGTTCAGAAAGAATCGATTGTTTTGCCAGATGTTCCGAGTGAATGCTTGAAGGAATAATATGATTACTGCCAATAACCTCTTCGCCAAGATGAATACTTAATACGGATTTGGTCTTTAGATGACCGGGGCCAATACTGTCAAATGAGATCTTTTTTCCTGTTACTGCACCGTTTTTAATTTTTTCTGTGATCACTGCATCATCCTGCAATTTGGCAGAGTTGATTGCATTATTTGCGAGATTATAGCTCTGGATGCTGCTGTTTTTAATTTTGGAGGAAGTAATCGATTGATCCTGAATCAATTCGGTTGAAATCGACTGTTCAAGAATATGCTTTCGCGTAATTGATCGGTCTGCAATTTTCATGGAATCAATGACCTTATCCGCCAGTTTATCCGAGGTAATGCTATTGGCGACGATTTTCTCTCCAGTAATGCTACGGTCTTGGATTTTGCTTCCATCCATTGAATTATCGGCAATATGATCGTTGAGAATTGCATTGGGGGCAATCTTGCTGGAAATGACGGCGTGATTGGCCAACTTGCGATGATCAATCACATAATCCTGAAGGCAATCTGTGCCAATACTCTCCGGTTTGATCTTGGAGCTGTCAATCGAATAGTTGGCCAGTTTCTCGGTCGTGATTACCTGATCAAATAGATCGTCCGTGTAGATAAACGCGCCGGTATGATCTGCCTTGCGTCTCTGGATCATCTCTTGCGGGTTCAGTCCATTTTTTAGTGTTTCATTACTTATCTGTTCCGAAGGCTCTTTGGAAATTTTACCGTTTTTTTTATCCGGAACTACTGCATCTATTAAAAATGTCGGTTCTTCATCAGCATCGTCACTTTCCAACCATTCAACATCTTCAACTTCTTCAATGTGATTCAGGTAACTCAGGGGCGATTGTTGGGTTTTTCTGGGCTTTTTCGTTCGACTCTGGTTTTTTTGCTTCATATCAAAATCCTACTCCTCTCACAAATAATCTAGCTGATGTAGGATATGCATGATGATGGTGTACGGGCACAAGTCTATGGAAAAATGGGTATATACACAGATTTTATCCCAATGTAACCGTTCACATAATTTTCGTAAATTTAATGAATATTCCATTTGTTTATGGGAGGGTTTCGCATATAATAGTGAAATAATAGGTAAGTGAGAGGATTAAGGGGGAAGATGAATGCTTCATCAGAAACAGTTTAAAATCAGCAGACAGCTTCGCAACAATGATATTGCAACGATCATCTCGGTGGCTAATGAATTTCAATCGGAGATCCATATCCGTAAAGAGAATAAACAAGTGAATCTAAAGAGTTCATTGGGTGTATATTCCCTGATGTTGACCAAAAACGACCAAATCACCCTGATTGCTCACGGCATTGATGCCGAGAAAGCGCTTGAGGCGCTGTATCGATTTTTCACTCCATAGTTTTCTTGAGATAAATACGCCGTCTTCGCTATGTAATAAAAATTTGCAGGACGGCTTTTTTACGGTTCATTTTCTTCAGCGCATTTGCTTTATTCCTCCGTTCCGGTGCTTCTCCCCATCAGATTTACAACGTACAGCGCTCTGCGCCCTCTATGCTCATCCGATCTCTAATCCAATTCCATGAAAGCGAAATGTCTCATATTAGAATTCAGTTGTCAGCTTGGGAAATCAATCTGTTTTTAGGTGGAAAGATTGTTATGGGATGTACATATCTTTAAATAATGAGGTACGCTGATCAGCAAGCATTGGCTAAGTCTCGTCTTCATCCCGGAACTGAGGTGAATCTGATGAAAATCAGAATGAATGCAAAGCTGTTTTATTGGGGCATAAGCCTCATATTGATTATTTTATTTGGCATTGTCACGGTTTACTTGCTTCATGTAAAGATGGATGTCTCGGTAAGTGAACGGAACGGGCTTTCTGACCCTGCCACATATATGTCAGCCGATCAACTGAAGAAGGCAGAAGATTTTTCACGTATCCGATATATCCTCTATTTTTTGCAATTGCCTTATGAATGGGGGATCTATCTTTTATTGCTTTTTTATGGGCTATCGGGAAGGTTTCAGCAATGGGCGGATGGTATTTATCGCTGGTCCCTGGTACGTTCTTTCTTCTATCTTTTTCTTTTTACCTTAACCACAACCTTGCTTTTTCTGCCTCTCGATCTATTCGGCTTTTATCTGAGTCATCAGTACGGGATATCTACCCAAAGCTTGCATTCTTGGATTTCCGATCAATTTAAATCCTTTTGGGTCAATCTGCTCCTTACACTTCCCGCTGTAATGGTTCTCTTTGGGCTTATCAAGAAGAAACCGAAGCGTTGGTGGCTGTATGCTTGGGTGCTCACCATTCCATTTACACTCTTCTTATACTTTATACAACCGATTATTCTTGATCCCATTTTTAACGATTTTAAACCTCTGCAAGATGAGAAACTTAAAAAGGAGATCTTACAATTGGCGGAAAGTGCCCATATCCCGGCGGATCAAGTTTATGAAGTGGATATGTCCAAAAAGACCAATGCCATGAATGCCTATGTAACGGGACTTGGTTCTTCGGCGAGAATCGTATTATGGGATACTGCGCTGCAGAAGTTAAATGAACGGGAAATTCTTTTTGTTATGGCCCATGAGATGGGACACTATGTAAAAAAACATGTTTATTGGTCCCTCTTACTAAGCATTCTCTCTTCGTTTATTTTCTTTTGGATCTTACATATCCTATTACCTAAACTTGTAAATCTTGAAGGCAGAAGATGGCGGTTCAGGCATATGCATGATATCGCGGTTTATCCACTGATCTTGCTGCTCGCCTCTTTTCTAAGCTTTGTCAGTTCACCGGTCAGCAATTGGATTTCGCGGGAAATTGAACATTCATCCGATCTCTATGCACTGGAGCTTACGCACGACCCGGCAGCAGCCATCTCTTCTTTTCAGAAGCTTTCTGCCGAAGGACTGTCGCATCCCAATCCGCCCGCACTGGTCAGAACCTTTATCTATACCCATCCTACAATTGTGGAAAGGATCCGCTTTGCGATTCAATATGAAAATGAGCAGCAGTTAAAGTGACATACGTTTTCTGCATCCGTTGCAGTGCATTGAACAAATTTCTATTGACTAATTTTTAGCAGTTATTAGAAAATGATATTAAAAAAGAATAAATTTGGAGGGAATTATGGATCATTTTGAATGGGGAACCTTTATTTACAAATTATGGATAACGATACTATATCTTGGATTACCGATTTTAGGGATAGGATTACTATTTTTCTTAGTGATCAAAAGGAAAAAGAGAAATAAAGGTGCATAGAATCAGTAAGAAAATAATCTTAGTAGAAGAGACAATCCGCATATATAAAGGGACTTCGCTTACCTCATGGAGCGGAGTCCCTTCATTGTATTTTAAACAGTATTTGCGCCCGATAATGCAAAGAAGGATCAAGGCGAGAGATCCTTGGGTTTTTCTTCCTCTAGATTAACCATGTAGTAGGCTGTCATTTTAAGGCGGGCAAAAGCCTGTTCGCGGACGATTCCCGTAAGCCCAATCTCATCCATAGCCCCTTGCATGCACGCAAGCCAAGCCTCGGCCCTTTGGGGTGTAATCGGAAAGCGCATATGCCGCGCCCGCAGCATTGGATGTCCAAATTCGTTGGAATAAAGGGTCGGGCCGCCAAAATATTGAGTAAGAAAAAGATACTGCTTGCGCCTGGTTTCTTCAAGGTCATCAGGAAAGATCGGCTTCAGGTCGGGATGAGCAGCGACGCGTTTATAGAAGGCCTCCACTAATCGTGCGATCGTATTCGCCCCTCCCATTGCCTCATATAAGGAGATCATTTGCTCGGACATAACTTTGTACCCTTCTTTGTTTTTCTTTTATTATAACATATCCTGTAAGACGATTTCAGATCATTTACATGTACTCCAGTAATCCATTCGTTTCAATGCCGATCACAGTGATCTTTTTCGTTTCGGGGGAGATTGCCCCTATGAGATAGGGATAGGAGATCACCTGAAGCTGAATCGATTCCGGGTCAGGCGGAACCACTTCCACTGTTATGATTGGTCCATCTTCGCCATCCATCACATGAAGTACTCTTAAACGATACCCTGGGTTGGGCTGAGGACCGCCGCTAATCATTCCGTATTTCACTCCAGAAGTTGTGGTGAGAATATAGCCTCCCGGTGTTCGAATCTTTCTTGCCTGTTCAATAATCTCTTTAGGAACTTGCGCCAAATCAAGCGGATAAAAAGGGAAACGGGCGCTTCTTTCCATTCGTTATGGCCTCCGATCATTTAGAATATCACCATAATTATGTATTACATAAGAGCCTGACCAGTACCTGCCAGATTCTCCTGAGGAGTAAAAAGAGGAGTGAACATAAAACAAGGATGGCAAGAAGGAGAGATGATCTTAATCCTAGGAAGAGAATGCTTTCCCATACATCTGGCGAATAGGGATCGGGCACCTGTTGGAGAAAAGCGGGTATAGAAGAGGTGGGAACAGATCTTAGGATTTTTCCATATACGAAGTAAGTGGTAATACAAGCGATAATGGCATGAATGGACCGGGCAAAGAGATAGGGCTTGTAGCGAATATCGGTTGTGCTTAAAATGCTGGCAACCTGGGCATGAACAGACAAACCTCCCCATGCCAAGATCGCCCCTGCAATAGCCACCTTATCGATCATCGGTGAATTTCCTGAATCCTGTGCAGCGCCTTGGGTACCCAATGTCACTTCAAAAAGACCGCTGATTAAGGCATTGCTGAGATCCAAGGGTATGCCGAACACGAGTAAAATAAACCCGAAGATCTTGCTTAATATGGCGGAGAACTGCATTAACGTAAATATTTTCATGAAGACGGAGAAAATAATCAAGAGTCCACCCACTAAAAAAAGGGTCTGCAAGGAGGACCATACAGCATCCCCCATCAATTTTCCGAAGGCGCGGCGGTCATTTATCCTTGCCTCATGCATAGCATCCAGCGCTCGAAAAATAATAAATCTTCCGGAAGCTTTTTGCTGGGTCTCTTCTCCCTTGCGATCATGAAACCGCATAATCATGCCGACCAGCAGGCTTGTCAGATAATGAACGGAGGCCAAGACAATCCCAAGTGTTGCATCATGAAAGAATCCGACAGCAACCGCCCCAATGATGAATAAAGGGTCAGAGGTGCATGTGAAGGAGACTAGCCGCTCACCTTCACTGCGTGTGATCAGCTTCTGTTCACGCATGCGTGCCGTTAGTTTCGCTCCAATTGGATAACCTGCCGCAAAACTCATGGTTAAAGCAAAAGCGCCAGCTCCCGGCACTTTAAAAAAAGGCCTCATAATCGGTTCCAATAAGATGCCGAAGAAATGCGCCAATCCGAACCCCATCATCAGTTCAGATACGATACAAAAAGGAAGCAAAGCGGGAAAGACAACATCCCACCATATTTTAAGACCTCTCAGTGAGGCTTGAAAAATCTGTTCAGGATAGAGAACGAAGTTGATGATGATGATCAATGAAATTAAACCCAACAGGATGCTAAAGGTATATGTTAATCTTTTCATGATCTTCCCCCTTCGATTTTCTTGCCGGACTGGCCATTTTATGACAACGATATGCGTTCCGATGCCTGTCTCTTATATATACAAAGTTAGAAGAGTAAATAGACCAAGCCCTTCTCATACCGAACGGGTAGGAAATATGTTAGAATGAAAATTATGGGTAGTAGCAGATTTTGGGTAAGAGGTGAGTAGATGAAACGCCCCAAAATTGGATTAGTTTTAGGATCCGGAGGAGCAAGGGGTTATGCTCACATCGGTGTTCTAAAAGTTCTGAAACAGCATGAGATTCCCATCGATTATATCGCCGGCAGCAGTATGGGAAGCATAATTGGCGTTCTTTATGCCAATCAATTAAATCTTGATTTATTAAGCAAACTGGCCTCATTTATGAAGCGTAAACATCTCGTCGATTTTAGTGTTCCTAAAATGGGCTTGATTCGCGGTGATAGGATCAAAGAATTGATTCGCTTGCTTACGCACGGGAAAAGATTGGAGCAGTTGTCCATTCCTACTGCCGTTGTAGCCACGAATTTGCTTACCGGTGAACCCGTTGTTTTTAAAGAAGGGCCAATAGATGAGGCGGTCCGCGCCAGTATATCGATTCCGGGAATTTTTGAACCTGTACAATGGGGGGATCAGCTTCTGGTCGATGGTGGAGTTGTTGATCGAGTTCCAATCCAGCCAGTCAAAGAGATGGGAGCCGATTTGGTTATCGCTGTAGATGTAGCACCCATTCACTTGCAGACCAGCATTAACTCTGTGTATGAAGTTATCACACAGTCGATCGACATTATGGAAAGGGAGATATATAAGCATCGTCTTATTGATGCTGATGTGGTGATCCGCCCCGATGTGGGTCATCATAGTATTACAAATTTTAATAATGTTGAGTCGGTGATTCATGAAGGTGAAGAGAGCGCTCTTCAATATGTCGCAATCATTAAACAACTGATCGAGGAATGGGATGGGAAAGATGCGCAGAAGAATTAATCTCCTTAGACTATTATTTATATTTCTTTTTGCTGTTTTTATTGCCGTTTTGGGATCTTGGATGCAGTTCCCCTATTTTACTTCCGCTCCGGGGGATGCTATAGAATTGGCTCCGATAGTATCGATAGAGGATGGGTATCGAGATGAAAAGGGAAGTTTGATGATGACGACCGTAAGTTTAAATCGGACCAACCTGTGGGAATATCTTTATGCTAAAGCAAATCCAGAAATAGAACTTCTAAAGCTGGAACAGGTGAAAAGCCCGCACGAGACGGACGAAGAATATTTTGAACGGCAACGCGAGAATATGAGTCTGTCGCAGCAAAAGGCGATTGCCGTTGCGTTTAAGAAAGCGGGAGTAGAAGTTAAGGTAGAAGAATTGGGTGCAAGGATCAATTACTTTATCCCTGGGATGCCCGCTGAAAAAGTCTTAAAGCCTGGGGATCTGGTTGTGGCTGTAGATGATCATCCGATCCATACCGGGGAAGAGTTGGTTGCTGCTTTAAAAGGAAAGAGTTCGGGAGAGAAAGTAACCTTTCGCGTCAAACGGGGGAAAGAGACACTGGATCTCAGGATTGAGGTGGCGCCCTTTCCTGAAGCGTACCAAAACAGCGGCAATGAGAATCACGCAGGAGTTGGGATATTAGCTCCTGAAACGAAGTATAATATCATCACATCAAAAAATGTGGATTTTAATACGGAAGATATTGGCGGCCCTTCTGCCGGGCTGATGTTTACCCTCGAATTGATCAATCAATTGACCAAAGGCGATCTGACCAAGGGTTATGAGATTGCCGGAACAGGGACTATGGAGATTGACGGGAGAGTTGGACCGATTGGTGGAGTTCAACATAAGATTGTAGCTGCGGAAAGAAAAGGGGCTGAGATCTTTTTTGCACCTGACATCGGCACGCCTGAAACCAATTATGCAGTTGCCGTTAAAACGGCGAAAGCAAAAGGATTGAAACTGAAGATCGTTCCAGTCAAGACAATTGACGATGCGCTGCAATATCTGGCGAACTTGCCGGAAAAAAAGTAAAAATGGGTGCCGGACAAGGGAAATGGGCTTCTGTGTATCCATCATGCTGACAAGAGAATAGGTTGACAAAGTCCATTTATCTTCGCTATAATACAGTTTGTTGCTTGAGGTGAATCTTATGCGTATATTTTTTGATGAACTTGAAATCCTAAAGGGTCATGCAAAGAAGATTCATTTCTCATTTCCGTTGACTGAAGTGATTGAAGAGAATAAAGACATGATTGAGATAACAGAAGCCCAATTTACTGGAGAAGCCAAATCTGAGGCAGGCATTGCAGATGTAAAGGGGTACTGTTCTTTTGAAGTCAAATTCTCATGTGCGCGATGCTTAAATCATTTTCAGGAATCCTTCGAAGTCCCGTTTAATGAACAATTTGCAAGAACTTTTGGGACTTTAGCCGAGGAAGAGCGAGATCATGAGGAGATTAATTGGATCGATACCGCATCTTTTGATCTGATTCCTTATTGTAAAGAAGCGATTATCTTGGCCTTACCCTATATCCCCGTCTGTAAGGAAGATTGTCAGGGGTTATGTGCAGAATGCGGTGCCGATCTAAATGTTGCCGCATGTAACTGCAAGAGAGAACATATTGATCCTCGATTTGCAGAATTGGCCAAGTTATTTAATCAAGAAGAGTAGTTCCCTTTATTTTTTAAGGAGGTGTTAATCATGGCAGTACCTTTTAGAAAAACGTCAAAAACTCGTAAAAGAATGCGCCGTACGCATTTTAAATTAAGAGTCCCTGGAATGGTGAAATGCCCTTCTTGCGGGGAGTATAAGATTTCTCACCGTGTATGCCCAGCTTGTGGTGAATATAAAGGTGAAATCGTCGTAGAAAAGTAAAATATACTTAAGAGTGATTGGAGAACAAAGTCGGTTGAACTGACTTTGTTCTTTTTTTATTTCAAAAATCCTGGTTATTTGGATGGTTATAGGAGTGTATAGGTAAATCTCAATGGAAGATAACTATCTCATAGTGATAGAAATGGAATCTACTAGAAATAGATAATGGTTTAGGTCAGGCTTCCTCTTTGGCACGTATAGATAGATTACAGATTGACATCCAAGACAAATGAATGAAGGTCGAAAGGAGGGTAAGTATTCATGCATGGGCCGGCTATGATAACCCTCACCATTATTTCTTTTCTGCTCACACTCGTATTGATTCTGTGGCGGCCAAAGGGTTTAAACGAAGCGGTTCCAGCAACTATTGGTGCAGTAATGGTAATACTTAGCGGCAGTGTTACCTTTTCTGATTTGGCTAAAATTGGTGAGACCGTTAGCGGTGCGGCAATTACGATTATGGCTACTATTGTTATGGCAATCGTATTGGAAAGTTTTGGATTTTTTGTTTGGGCTGCAGAAGGATTGGCGGCTAAAACAAAAGGATCAGGCATTCGGCTATTTTGGTATGTAAATTTGCTCTGTTTTTTGATGACGCTTTTTTTTAACAATGATGGCAGCATACTGATCACGACGCCTATTTTGCTTATATTACTTCAAAATCTGGGCTTGAAAAATAGGGAAAAGATCCCCTATCTTCTCTCCGGAGCCCTAATCGCTACTGCTTCAAGCGCTCCCATCGGAGTAAGTAATGTGGTCAATCTTATTGCGCTTAAGATAGTTGATATGGACTTGTATAAACATACCGAGATGATGTTTATACCTTCTTTTCTGGGATTACTCCTCTTTGTTCTGATTATATTTGCCTGTGTATACAAGGAGATTCCAAGAAAAATTCCAACATCATCTCTTGGATACTGGAATCCTAATCTGGACCCGCGTCTACATCCGCTCAAAAAGCCGTCATTTTCTCCTGTTCGCATAAAGAACCGTTCCAGATTCATGTTGTATATCCTTCTATTTGTATTCTGTGTACGCATTTCTCTCTTTGTCGCCTCTTATTTAGGAGTGCCAGTTTCCCTCGTCGCCGTTATTGGTTCAGCGATCCTGCTTGGATGGAGATGGGTATATCTAAAAATATCACCGCTTGACATGTTGAAAAAAACACCTTGGCACATTCTGATCTTTGTTTTTGGGATGTATGTCATAATCTACGGGCTACACAATATAGGGTTAACCCATTGGCTTGTCCAATTATTTCAGCCCATTGTATCGGGGAATTTGCTTAATGCAAGCCTCATGATGGGTGGTCTTGTAAGTCTGCTATCCGTTTTATTTAATAATCACCCCGCATTAATGGTGGGTACACTTACCTTAACCAATATGGATTTAAATCCTTTAACCTTAAAAATTGCTTATCTGGCTAATGTAATCGGGAGTGATATCGGCTCGCTTCTCATCCCCATTGGCACCTTAGCATCGCTCATGTGGTTGCATATCCTACGACAGAATAATGTGAAGATTGCTTGGAAGGATTATATGCGCGTTACGATCATCGCAGTACCCCCAACAGTCGTCTTCACACTGATCATTCTATATTATTGGGTCAGTTGGCTGTTCTAGCTGATTTTCCCTAAATGAAAATAGCCATTCATTTCGCTTCGGCAGCATAATGGATGGCTATTTGTTTATTAAAGTGATTTGAAGATTGCTCAAAGAAGAAACCAAGGAGAACCTGATCCTTGGTTTAAGTCTGAGTGTGAAGTTAGTATTAAAGTTATTCGTGATTAATCATTTTTGCGAAGAACTGCACGGTTTCTCGCAATCCATCTTCTAATGAAAAGGTAGCCTCCCAATTGAGATGGATCTTGGCTCTTTCTGGATCGAGGAGGCTATGGATAATATCTCCAAATCTTGAATTGGCATAGATGGGAGATAGTCTGGCATCAATCATTTTTCGCAAAAGTAAGGAGAGCTCATTGATGCTGGTGCTGCAACCTGTGCTAATATTTAATGTTTGCTGTGAGCCGTTTGTAATCGCCAGCAGATTAGCCCTGGCAACATCTTTCACAAAGATAAAATCACGGGTCTGGTTTCCATCGCCGTAAATGATGGGCGGTTTCCCTTGAATCATTTTCTGAACAAAAATCGAGACAACCCCGCCTTCTCCTTTTACTCCTTGTCGAGGCCCATATACATTGGCATATCGCAAAATGGTATAGTCTAGCTCGTAAAGTCTATTGTAGAGGACGATGTAATGTTCTCCTAACCATTTCGACTGGCCATATAATGAGATTGGCTGCGCGGGATGCTCTTCTGAGATGGGGATGCTTATGGGATCGCCGTATACTGCACAGGAAGAGGCGTAGATGATTTTTTGAACCGAATATTGCCTTGCCATTTCAAGCAGGTTTAATGTTCCGAAGATGTTTACCATGGCATCCATTTTTGGGTCCTGAAGCGATTTTTGAACGTCGACCTGGGCGGCTTGATGGATGAGGATCTCAGGCTTTTCAAGTTGAAAAACCTCATTAACGCTTGTATCGGTAATGTTCGTGATATAGAGTTTTGCTTTTGGATGTAGATTCCTGATATCGCCGGTGACGAGATTGTCAATCACCGCTACTTCATATTCATGTTGGATCAATTGATCAACGATATGAGAGCCGATAAATCCGGCTCCCCCAGTTACAAGTACTTTCATGCCAGTTTCTCCCCCTGGTCGATCAAATATGCTTTATACCATTCAATGGTTTTAAGTAAACCTTCCTGTAAGGTAACTTTTGGAGTGTAATTCAAAACTTCTTGCAAGCGCGTAATATCCGGCTCTCTTTTCATCATATCCTCATAGCCCTTGCCATAAGCCTTTTCATATGGAAGAAGGATGATCTGCGAAGATGAGTTTGTCAATTCTCTAATCAGATGAGCTAACGCGAGTATCGAGATCGGTTGATTGTTGCCGATATTAATCACCATACCGTTTGCTTTACTTTCTTTGGCGCGGTAAGTTGCTTCAATCGTATCCTCAATATAAGTGAAACACCGCAGTTGTTCACCTGTGCCGTATACTTGCAATGGCTCGTTCCTTAATGCGGCAGTTATAAAGCGAGGAATCACTCCTCCGTAGGCGGTGTTGACGGCTCTTGGACCATAGGTATTAAAGTATCGCACAATGGTCATCTCTAATCCCATTTTGGCGTATGCAAAGCATAGATGCTCATCCAACGCTTTAGCTGTGGCGTAACACCAACGGTTAGTTGAGGTTGATCCTAAGATGCGGTCATCCTCCTCTTTAAAAGGTAAACGGTCATTTTTGCCGTAAACCTCTGAGGTGGAAGCAAAGACCACCTTTTTTTGATGCTGATAGCTATATTCCAGCACATGTTTGGTCCCGTCGATATTTCCCTCAATCACGTAGAGAGGATTATCCACGCAATTTTTTACGCCAAGCACCGCAGCCAAATGATAAATCAGATCAACCTCGGCAATGACGGGCTGTAGCAGAGCGCGATTTAATACCGATCCTTCAATAAAATGAACCTGTGGTTTTTCGAACAGATGGGATAAATACTCTCTTTTGCCCGCCGACAAATCATCTATAATCCAAACCTCATGCCCTTCAGAAACCAATTTCTCAACAAGATGGGAGCCAATAAATCCAGCTCCTCCCGTTACCAATATCTTCAACTCGGTTCACTTCCTTATAGCCGAACAACGTTGGGCAGATTTTTTTTGATGCTGTTGCGAGTGTCAAAGATCAGCGATGCCTGTGCAATGATCTGCTCGTAAGGTAAGCACGAATGATCTGTCAATATAACGACGCAATCGGAATTCTTCAACACGTTCGGAGTAAGATCGATGCTCTTGTAGGTTTGTTCATGAATCGATACTTGCGGAATAAATGGATCATGATATTGGACGTTCCAACCATTTTCGAGCAGCTTCTTGAATATTTCAAGCTGTGGAGATTCACGCAGATCATTAATATCTTTTTTGTAGGTGACACCCAGTAAAAGAAGATGGGTCTGCTTTCCGCGTTCCGGCAGAAGTTTATTAAGCCGGTCAACTACATATTGAGGCATACGGTCATTGATCTTTTTGGACAGTTCGATAAATCGTGAATCAATGTCATATTGCATCGCTTTCCACTGCAGATAGAGAGGATCTACAGGTATGCAATGCCCGCCTATCCCCGGTCCGGGATAATAGGGTGTAAATCCGTATGGCTTGGTCGATGCAGCCTCAATCGCTTCCCACAGGTTGATTTTCATTTCGTGGCAGATGATCGCCAGCTCATTCATAAAGGAGATGTTGATGAGACGCTGGCAATTTTCAAGAATCTTGGTCATCTCAGCCACTCTTGTCGATGAAACGGGCACTACCTGATGAAAGACTTGGCTGTAGAACTGTTCAACCTTGGTTTGGCATTGCTGCGTAATTCCGCTTATCACTTTAGGGATTTGTTCCAACGTATACTGCTTGTTGCCAGGGTCAATGCGTTCGGGAGAATAGGCAAGATAGAAATCTACTCCTGTCTTTTTTCCGTTCTTTTCAAGAATAGGCAAAAGAACTTCTTCGGTTGTTCCTGGAAATGTTGAGCTTTCGAGGACAATAAGTTGTTGATCTTTTATATAAGGCAAGATTTCATAAGCGGCACTTTGCAGATAGCTTAGATCCGGATGCCGGTCACCCCTTAACGGAGTTGGGACACAAATGATACATGCATCCGCTTCTATCACTTTATGAAAACGATTCGTAGTTTCAAATCGCCCGGTTTCTTGTAATAGAACCACTTCCTGATCAGATAGATCCGATAAGTAACTTCTCCCGTTTTGAAGGCTTGCTATCTTTGCTAGATCAATATCTATTCCTATTACCTGAAAGCCCTTTTCTACAAAAAGAATGGCCAGTGGTAGACCGACGTAACCCAGACCAATAATCGCCACCTTTTTACTATGGAGATTGATTTGATCCACTCTGTTCACCTTCTTCAATTAGTCTACAATTAAGTTATGTGACTGAAATCGGGTGGATATGGTCTTTTATACTAAATTAAGTAAAATGGTCAAATATTGATAGATATATCCCTTAGATCTAGCTAAAAATGGTCTATATTCCCAGTTCATCTTCATAGTCGGGTGAATATGATTTAATAGCATAGTAACAGGCTAGGAGGATGGAACATGCGAATCTTAATGGCAACATATTGGTATCTTCCTCATGTGGGAGGTGTGAATACCTATGTAAATGTTCTGCGGAAAGAACTCCTTAAACAGGGACATCAAGTCGATGTTTTGGCTCATGATACGGAGAGGAATGAAAATATCTATTTGCTCAATTCGGGTAAATATATCAAAAAGGATAAGGTCAAAGACCTCGTCTTTAAAAAGGTATACGATTATTATGAACGCTATCAACCTTACGTAGAACCTTGGGTAAGATGGCGTGAAATTGAGCGATATACCTATGAATTGTGTGCTTCCCTATTCAATCTTGATCAATATGATCTGATTCATACCCAAGACATCATTTCAACCAGAGCCATCTCTAGGGTAAAACCGGTTGGTGTAGCCCAGGTGGCAACCATTCATGGGTTACTTGCCACAGAACATATCATTGCTGGAGAGATTACATCGAAGAAATCTCTTCCGTGGGCTTATGTATGCGCTGAAGAATATTACGGAGCTACTTCTGCGGATCAAACGATATTACCTACTCATTGGTTGAAAAAAATGTTAATGAGAAAAAGCTTTGGCGTACCCGATGATCGGCTGACCGTGATTCCCTATGGAATGGAAGTCGCTAATTTTCTGGCAAAGGCAAAATCACCAACCTATGAATATATTCCATTTACGGAACCCAATAAAACGATATTAATCTGTCCGGCCAGACTTGTGCCTGTTAAGGGACATAGGTATTTATTAGAAGCGTTAGCCAAGCTGAAACAGAAGCGAAATGATTTTGTATGCTGGTTAGTCGGTGGGGGAGATCTTTATTACGAGCTCGTTGCTCTCAGCCACCAATTAAATATTCACGATGTGGTACATTTCCTTGGTGATCGTAAGGATGTTCCGCAGTTAATCTCTCATAGTCACATCGTCGTACTGCCTTCTGTTCAAGATAATCATCCCTTTACGGTAATGGAGGCGCAGGTGGCAGGGAAGTTAATCGTAGCTTCCCAAACGGGAGGAATCCCGGAAATGATTGAAGATCAAAAAACAGGTATTCTTTTTCCAAACAGGGATAGTGATCAATTGGCCGAGAAATTAGATTTAGTCATTTCCGATCCGGAATTAAGAAACAAAATCGCTGCAAACGGCAGGAAATGGGGGTTGCAACGTTGGTCGCCAACCACTTTGCTAAACAATACGATGGAGATCTATAGAAAGGCCTTACATTCAGCCAAGAAAGGAGAGTCTAATGAACACCTTAGCCAAGAAGAAAACCTTAGAACTTAAGCAAAAACAAAGATTTAAGCATAAGAAGGAGAAGGGGGGGAAAAAGAAGCGAAAAATGGATATCTATCTATCCGTACAAAACCTGTTACAATCAAAAAAATATAGAATATCTCTAAGCCGATTAAAACGAACTCCCAAATATAAAGTGATTCGTTTTATTAGAAATCACTTTTCCAAGAGAGAAATTGAGGGATTTTTACCCCAATATTATGTTGTCAAAATATTGAATTCGCCGACAAAGAAAAAATCCTCAACAAAACACGGTCATCCGAAATCAACGCGATCGAAAAATGTTTTTGCTTCAGCGGGAAGAGATGAAAAAACACTTCTGAGCGAGTATGATCGTTTTGGATATTTTTTAGGCCCGCATTTTACATTGCCTAACACATCGGAAGAAATCACTTCTCCCGAGTTCAGCTATGAATCCTCCACTTCACTCCAGGATGAAAATACTGCAACTGAAACCGACGTCTTCGATGAGTTAACAAAAGGGAACCAAATCGTTGCGGCTCCAAATAGCTCAGACGCAATACCCCAATATGAAGAGTTACCCAATATTCTGGATGATGTTATTGATATTAATCATCCTGTTGGCCTTACAGAAGAGATTACCTCTGCAGAATCGATGCAATGGGAAACAGAGATTTTCTCATTTGAAGATAAAAATTCTATCGACACCGGTATATGGGACATGATCTACGAGAAATTACCGGAAGAGTATAATATTCCTGATCCGGAATTTGTCTCGGATTTACAACAGAAAAAACAAGAACTAAACGAGCCGATCATTAAGATTGAAACAACCATCGAAAATACTGAGTGATTTCGATAGATAAAAAATATGATTAAATGAAGGTGAAAATATGGATAAGAGTAAAGCAAAAAAAACAAGGAAAGTAAGTAACAAGGTCTCAAATCGATCCTCGACTCCAAAGCGTAAAAAAGGAGACAAATCGGAGTTTGTGTCGATGGAAACATCTTTCGATTCCTTTGGCATAGGGCCGCTCTTTAAAGTAGAGAACCTTGATAAGAAAAAGGTTGAGAAAGATGAACCAGAGGATTTGGAGGATTTAGAGGCTGAAATTGAATCCTTAATCAAAAACAGAGAGACGCAAAGCAAGGGACTAGGAATTGCTCCCAATACCGGCCCGGGTACGGGACCCAATACCGGTCCGGGAACAGGACCAAACACCGGCCCGGGTACAATGCGGGCATAGACAATCTAACTCTACAATTTGAATGGGCTATCCCCATAAGTCTGTAAAGATTTATGGAGATAGCCCTTATCTACATAAGTGCAACTACGGCTCTGCCTAAGCCAAAGGCTGCGGCAGAGCCGAGTTTTCTTTAAAGATGAATAAAGTATTTTTATTTAAAGCGATAAAGCGACGTAAGAAAGGTTGGGGCCCCGACCAACTCAGCGCAGATCCGGGGTCCCCAAAAAGTACTCGGAATAAGCTGCAAAGCGTTGCTTCGCTTTTTGGGGTGGTCTTAAGCCGGGTGGGTTATTTTGCGCGAAAAAATCACGCTACATTTTGTTCCAAAAAAGAACATCTGTTAACGTGATTTATCAGAGGATTTATGGTGAGTGAACCATTTTTAAATGTTGGATGTTGAAATAAATGGTTTGCTCACCTGCGGTTATTAATTCAACGATGTTTTGCTCCACTTTTTTGAGTAACCCGATTTTATTCGCCTGGTGGCCAAGATCGAATACCACAATATTTCCTTCCAACTTCTTGATTTGTTCTTCAAATGTTCGTGCAAGGGTGATTTCGGAGGAATGGATCGGTAGCAGAATTTTATCAAGAGAGTATGGGGCCTTCTTATATTGGTAGGGAATCAACCATTTCAAATGAAAAAATGGAATAAACATTGTTTTGAATATTGGCGAATAGAATACAAAATAATTGGTAAGGATGCTGGTTATAAACCCGTGAATCGACTGATTTCCAGATATATAGAGCTCTACAAATTGCCCTTTTGCATTGTTTAATACTTTGCGAAAAGAGATATCATTTTCTTGTTGGTGGGGATCGTCCGGATAAATAAGTTCAGTCTCCTTATGCTTGTGACTCTGGGATATATTCTGGATATGGGCGGCTGGAATGTAGATATAATTGGTTCCATCATAGATGACATAGATATCCAGCCCAATATCAATCAATATTCCTGTAAATCTTTTGTCGCCAGAAATTTCTATGTCAACCAACTTGCCGAGAAATTGTTTCAATAGATTCAAGTTATATCACCTACTTCTTTTCTATAAGAACGCTGGAAAACGACAATCAAATTTAAATTAGAATGAGACTAAGAGGGGATCCTGTCACTCATTTGAGTCGGGGGAGCAATTCTTTTTTCCTTTTTTTGCGAGGAGAAATGAACAGTTTGCTGATTTGCTTCCACCCCAACAGGAGGCGTGATTAAATAATAGAGCAGACCGCCTGCAAATATTAGAAATGCTGCAATGAACAGGTTAAACAATTTTTTTCCTCCTTTCTTTCCGCTCTTTTTTTTGTTGGGAGCTTTTCCTTTTACGCCTTATATCCACTTCAGGGATAAGCCAGAGGGTAAGAAGAGAATTTTTTTGAAGTTGCGCAGAACTGAAATCATTCCTGTATGATCTTTCAAAAAAATTTTCGGTTACAATTGAATTGCTCATTTTGGTTACTTTATCTTTTTTATCCGCACGATTCGTTTTATTATTGTCTTTTCTCCATGTGTCTGCTTGTTCTGTGGCATCTGCTTGTTTTTTCTCTTCTTCTGAAGAACTTGAATCGTTTGTACTTTTTGAAATATTTCCATTATTATCCTTATTTGTAGATTGACCATTTTCTTTCTTATCTTCAAGATTGTTGGTTAAATCGTCATCGTCCTGCTCTCCTTCTGAAGCGGAGTGTGAAAAGCTGATATTTTTGAGGTGATCGGTAAAAATATTTATAATTTGATGGTTAGCTAAAAGAGTAAGTAGATCGTCAGTATAATCGAGCAAAACTCCATGTACAGATTCAGGTCCTCCCCGGTTAATCTGTACCTTGCTTAGTCGCATATTTTCCAGAATTTCATCGAAGTGATTGACATCTAACCATGGGGACTCCATTTTGCTTTCTTCTATCATCGGCTCGGTCAGTTGATCTTTTTGAAGAGAGATGCTTTTAATATGGTCGGTTTTATAATAGATGATGCCTTCTTCATCATTCTGTAAGACCAGATGATCATCTTTAATTGCTAATAGATACCCCAATCTGGATTCAGGTCCTCCTCGATTGATCAAAACCCGTCTGTTGATCATAGATTCCATTCTTCTATCTCCTTCATCCGTCATTAAGTGATATTAATACTGCATGTATATGTACCTCCCATGTTCGTTGGACTAATTATTCTGCCTTATTTTAAAGATTTCCGCTAAGGTCAGCATGGGATAAGTCAACAAAATAAAAAACCCAGATATTTGGCTTTTATTTGGCAGTAAATGGGATAGGCTGCACAAATATAACTCCGGCTCTGCTTTGCCCTAGGCTTTGCAATCACCGAGCTTTCTTTGCCCTTTATCTGGATCATAAACGATTTGCAACTATCTACTTCTTTTTTTTGTTACTGCTCTTCTGTTCTTTATTCTTGTCACCATTGTTCTTATTTTGCTCTTCATCCTTACTTGCTTGATGATCATTTTGCAGTAGGTAGCTAATATTTCTGACATGGAAATTGAAGACGCTCACGATCTCATCTTTTACCACTAAGAGGATGCGCTCGTCATTTGCATCTGTCAGTACGCCTTCTAATCGTTCAGGTCCGCCGCGATTAATTTGGACCCATCGGTAAGTCATATTCTTGAGAACAGTCGTAAAGTCGTCAAAATCTAAGAATGGAGGGATGAACATGTTTTCTTGATTCAGTCTCTTTATATTCTCACGCTCATCTATGCTAATGCTTTTAATGTGGTCGTTTTTATAATACACGATTCCCTCCCCTTCACAATAAATCACCAAGTGATCTGGCTTTACAGCCAAAAGTCTGCCAACTCTCGATTCAGGTCCCCCACGGTCGATTCGCACTATCTTTCCGACAAGAGAGGATAGGATAGCCAATTTATCCATAGGACATTATCCCCTTTCATTTGTCATTTAATTTTGTTTGTACTGCATGTATACGTATTCTTAAAATGTGAGGTACTAGTCATTTAACCTTAGTCCTTTGAATTCCGCATTTATCATCGTTATGAGAGAGTAAGGGCAATTTACTCTTTTGTTTTTGTTCAAACTATGATAGTATCAACATAAGGTTCATTATACAGTACAACGTTTCATAATATGAAACAAAAGGAGGGTTTGGCATGATCTCATTTAAACGAATTGATCATGTGCAGGTATGCATACCCATGGGAGAAGAGGAGAAAGCAAGGGAATTTTATGAAGGCGTGTTAGGGCTTAAGGAGATTCCGAAGCCGGATTCTCTACTTCGCAACGGAGGCATGTGGTATCAGATAGGAGATATCCAACTTCATATTGGGGTGGAAGAGATGGGCGTTGAAAGATCGAAGCGTCACCCTGCCTTCATCGTAGAAGATATCGATGCAGCACGAATCTATTTAGAGAGCAGGGGAGTAAAAATAAAAGATGATATCCCCATTCCCCAAGTGAAACGCTTCTCCTTCTTTGATCCTTTCGGGAATCGCTTTGAATTGCTGAAGAAGGAGGCGGATAACTGATGAGCGATTTTGTCAAAAAGGATGTACAAGCGCAATTTGGCAGAAATGCAGAAAGCTACGTCATCAGCCAAGGACATGCAAAGGGAGATGATTTAAAAAAGCTGTTAGAGATTTTCCGTGGGGATGAAGAAGATCACGTTCTCGATGTTGCAACTGGCGGCGGGCATGTGGCTAATGCGCTTGCACCCATCGTAAAGCAGGTAACGGCATTGGATTTGACCGCAGAAATTTTGCGGGCCGCGGAAAAATTCATAAACGGCAACGGACATGTCAACGTCTCTTTTGTACAGGGAGATGCAGAGGCAATGCCATTTGCGGATCAGTCCTTCGACATGGTCACATGTAGAATTGCTGCTCACCATTTTCCGCGCGTACACCAATTTATCCATGAGGTGATGCGGGTGCTAAAAAAGGGCGGGGAGTTCTACCTTATCGATAACGTTGCACCGGAAGAAGAGGAGATGGATCATTTCTACAATGAAGTAGAAAAGAGAAGGGACTACAGCCATCAGCGTGCCTTGAAGAAGAGTGAGTGGATTAAAGGATTAGAGTTACAAGGTTTTGAAATATATGAAATGTACAGCTTCAAAAAGAAGTTTAATTATGATCCTTGGTGTGATCGCATGAAGTTAGACGGGGAAAGGAAGGAGAGTCTAACTCGATTTATGTTAAACACATCTGCCAAGATCAAGAATAAGTTCAGCATTGAACAAGAGGATAATCGGATTCTCTCATTTTATGGAGAATCGGTACTGATCCGAGCGGTAAAGCCCGATGATCGAGTAAAAGCGCCAACTACGATTGAATGGTAAGCTTAAAATCTGCCAGAGGAGTTAATGAATGTTCACATTATATCCAATTGCCTATGTTTCAAACAATAGAAAGAACGTTGAAGACGATTATTGGGGAGATGTAGAATCGATCATTGAACTGACAGATCCATTTACAGAAGAAAGCATTCAAGGAATTGAAGAGTTCTCTCATTTGGAAGTTATCTTTTATTTCATGAAAAATTACTGGGCGAAGAAAGATTGATCAGATACAAGATGGAAATTGTTAAAATTACAAATTGATTATTTGATGATATATGGAGATGAGAAGATGCCGATTAATTTTCATGCAAGGGAGAATATGTATAGCTATTCCGGGCGAAATGTTGATCCTGCCTGGATGGCATTGATTGCAAACCTGGTGGAAATAGAAGGGAAAATAGGTGCAGATATTGGCTGTGGCGGGGGCATATATACACGCGCTTTGCTGCAAATGGGGGCAAAAAAGGTAACAGGAATCGATGTTTCGGAAACGATGATTGAAGCAGCGCAAGAGCAAAATAAGGATGAAAATGACTCCCTTATGTTTATGCAAGGAGATGCTTGCCGGACTGGTCTTGAGAGCAACCAGTATCACTTCATTTTGGAACGGGCATTAATCCATCATATAAATGATTTAGAGGCATGTTTTAAGGAAGCTTACCGTCTGCTTAAAGAGAATGGAGTTCTGATCGTGCAGGATCGCACGCCGGAGGATTGCCTGCTTCCGGGTAGTTCTCGGCATCTGCGAGGATATCTATTTGAATTTTATCCTAGATTAATCGATCATGAGATTTCTCGTAGACATCCGCGAGAAACTGTAGAGAAAAGCTTGGCTGATGCAGGATTTAACCGTATCGATTCGCATGTTTTTTGGGAGAAGAGAAAAAGATATGATACCTTTGCTCAACTGGAGAGAGAACTCATGGAGCGTAAAGGAAGATCAATCTTACATGAATTGACTGATGAGGAGATACGGGCTTTTGTGCACAATCTAAAGGAGAGGATCCAAGATTCCGTCAACGGGGAGATCATCGAAGCAGACCGCTGGACGATTTGGATTGCCCATAAGCAGAAAGAACGGCATTAAAATTGCAACTAGGCTACCGTCTGCGTCCAAAGGACTTGACGTTAGCCAAGTTTTCTTTTCACCCTTCGGGTATAAGTGCAACTAGGCTACCGTCTGCGTCCAAAGGACTTGACGTTAGCCAAGTTTTCTTTATATACTGGTTTTAGCACCTGGTACTAAATCATGATGTAGGGGTGAGGACAATCAGGCGATTGCCAAAGCATAAGAGACAGGAAGAATTAACCTCTGTTCTTGCTGAGAACCCCTTTCTCACCGATGAAGAACTGGCAACTAAGTTTAATGTGAGTATCCAAACGATTCGTCTTGATCGTATGGAGCTGGGGATTCCAGAACTGAGAGAACGTATAAAGCTCGTAGCTGAGAAAAATTTTGACAAATTGCGAGCGTTGGAAAAAGAGGAAGTGATTGGCGAGATTATCGATCTTCGGTTGGATGAGAGCGGAATCTCCATCTTAACGATTGGTGAAGAGCATGTCTTTTCCAGAACGAAGATTGCCCGTGGTCACGTGATCTTTGCGCAAGCGAACTCTCTGGCGGTGGCCCTAACCAATGCGGAGCTCGCCCTGACCGCTCAAGCTTCGATTCGGTTTATCCGCCCTGCTTATCTCGGCGAGAGATTGGTTGCCAAAGCCAATGTCATTGACGACAAACGCAAAGGAATACGTACTGTGCATGTCGATACATACGTGAAGGATGAACTGGTCTTTACTGGAAAGTTCCGAATATATGGCGGGAAATTGGAATAGAACCAATGATCTATAAGGAGGAAGGGATTTTGAGGATAGCAGTTGATGCAATGGGAGGCGATCATGCTCCCAAAGCGATTGTTGAAGGTGTTGTGCAGGCGGTCGAGAAGTGGTCGGATCTTGAAGTAATTCTTGTGGGTGATCAGCAGGCGGTTCGATCCCATCTATCCTCTCCCCACAACCGAATCCGTATTCATCATACTACCGAAGTGATTGCTACCGATGAAGAACCGGTTAAAGCAGTACGCAGTAAGAAGGATTCGTCCATGGTGGTGGCAGCCAAACTGGTTAAGGAAGGAGAGGCAGATGCGTTAATCTCTGCGGGTAATACAGGAGCTTTAATGACAGCCGGTCTCTTGATCGTCGGGAGATTGAAGGGGATTGATCGGCCTGCGTTATCTCCCATCCTTCCCACCGCCGGAGAGAATGGCGTGATCGTTCTGGATGTGGGCGCCAATGTGGATGCTAAACCGCATCATCTCTACCAATATGCGATAATGGGCAGTCTCTATGCCGAAAAGGTAATGGGAATCAAGAGGCCCAGAGTTGGGCTTTTGAACATCGGAACGGAAGAAAAGAAGGGCAATGAACTGACAAAAGAGACATATCCTTTATTGTCCGATGCGCCCATCCACTTTATCGGCAATGTAGAACCGCGCGACATTCCGTTTGGGGTTTGCGACGTAGCGGTCTGTGACGGATTTACAGGCAATGTCCTTCTGAAAACGATGGAGGGAACTGCCCAAGTCGTCTTTAAAATGATTAAAGAAGCATTTATGTCCTCCTTGAAGAATAAGATTGCTGCAGCGATGTTAAAAGGTTCTTTAATGGGGTTAAAAGATCGTATGGACTATAAAGAATATGGAGGTTCTCCTCTTTTGGGCTTAAAGGGAGCATGTTTTAAAGCCCATGGCAGCTCTGACGCGCGCGCCATCCTCAATGCCATCGATAAGGCGAGAACTTTCTTGGAGCAAGATGTAATTGGAATCATGAGTCAACATTTTACAGAAGGAAGTGTTGGGAATGAGTAAACGTGCTGTAGGAATATTGGGAACTGGATCCTATCTTCCGGAAAAGGTGCTTACAAACTTAGATTTGGAGAAAATGGTGGATACATCGGATGAGTGGATCGTAACGAGAACTGGAATTCGGGAGAGAAGAATCGCCTCTCCAGAGCAGGCTTCCTCCGACCTCGCCTATGAGGCTAGTGTAAAGGCATTGAAAAAGGCTGGGATTACTGCAGATCAACTTGATTTAATCGTTGTCGCGACCGTAACTCCGGATATGATGTTCCCATCTACGGCATGCCTGTTGCAGGATCGCTTGGGCGCGAGCAAAGCTGCTGCATTTGATCTGTCTGCCGCATGTACAGGCTTTATCTACAGCCTTGCAACTGCTGCCAAGTTCATCGAATCTGGCATGTATCGATACATTCTCGTGGTTGGCGTGGAGTCTTTATCCAAAATCACCGATTGGGAAGATCGCAACACCTGTGTTCTTTTTGGTGATGGTGCAGGCGCTGCCGTGTTGGGCCCTGTTGAGGAAGGTTCCGGATTCTTGTCTTTTGTACTTGGATCGGATGGCTCGGGCGGCGTTCACCTAAACCTGAAAGCAGGTGGTTCCAGACTGCCGGCCTCTATTGAGACGGTTACCAACAAGCAGCATTATATCTATATGAATGGCAGAGAGGTCTTTAAGTTTGCCGTGCGCGTGATGAATTCGGCTACAGATGAAGCGATTGAACAAGCAGGAATCAGCAAAGAGCAGATTGACTTCCTGGTGCCGCATCAAGCCAATATACGTATTATCGAATCGGCCATAGAGCGCTTAGGTTTATCGGAAGAGAAGGTGATTGTTAATCTGGATCGTTACGGAAATATGTCTTCTGCCTCCATCCCTGTAGCCCTTGATGAAGCGATCGAAGCCGGAAAGATTCAGGAAGGGAATCATCTTTTGCTGGTTGGTTTTGGCGGCGGGCTCACCTGGGCCTCTACTGTAATCAAATGGTCAACAAAGGAGAAGAAATAGGATGGGAAAAATCGCTTTCTTATTTCCGGGTCAAGGTTCCCAAGAAGTGGGTATGGGAAAGGATTTTTATGAGCAGGAAGCAAGTGCGCGCAGGATTATGGATGAAGCCGATCAAGTCCTCGGATTCTCGTTAACTGGGCTCTGTTTTGAGGGACCGGAGGAAGAATTGAAGCTGACCTTCAATACGCAGCCTGCACTCTTCGCTGTCAGTGCGGCCATATTGGAGACCATCCGCGAGAAGGTGAATATAGTCCCCGATTATGTTGCGGGTCATAGTTTGGGAGAGTATACGGCTTTCTACGCAGCCGGGGCTATTTCCTTTGCAAGAGGGGTTGAGCTGGTACGTAAACGCGGTAAGTATATGGAAGAGGCTGTTCCGGCAGGAAAAGGGGCCATGTCTGCTGTTCTGGGCATGGATCGTCAACTGCTGCGCGATATCTGCGAAGCGGTTAGCGCCGGTGGAAATGTTGTTGAGTTAGCCAATATCAATTGTCCCGGACAGATCGTGATCTCAGGAACAAAAGAAGGAGTGGAGGAAGCAGGCGCAAGAGCCAAGGAGAATGGCGCAAAACGGGTGATTCCCCTTACCGTAAGCGGGCCATTCCATTCCTCCTTGATGAAACCGGCCGCAGTCAAAATGGAAAATGAGCTCCGCTCAATTTCCGACTTTCAGTCTCCGCGGATTCCCGTAGTTGCCAATGTAAATGCCAGGTTGGTAACGGATCAACATGAAATGGTAGATGCATTGATTGAGCAGGTTTATTCGCCTGTGCTATGGGAAGACTCGATACAAACATTGATTGCAGCCGGAGTGGATACTTTTATCGAAATCGGGTCAGGATCAGTCTTAACCGGTTTGGTCAAGAAGATTGATCGTTCCGTTCAGGCGCGGTCGATTCATAATCTTGAATCTTTACATCAATGGATAGAAGAGTTGAAAGGGGAGAAGGAAAGTGTTAAAGGATAAGGTTGCTTTAGTAACCGGGGCATCGCGTGGAATCGGTCGAGCCATTGCGTTGTCATTAGCTGAGGCAGGTGCCGATGTGGTGATTAATTATAGCGGCAATGAGGCGAAGGCTAACGAAGTGGTTGCAGAGATTGAGAAAATGGGACGCCGCGCGCTGGCAATACGTGCCAATGTGGCCGAATTTGCTCAGGTTGAACAAATGGTAGAGCAAGTGCTTAGTCATTATGGTAAACTGGATATCCTAGTAAATAATGCGGGGATTACACGCGACAATCTGATCATGCGCATGAAGGAAGAAGATTGGGATCTTGTGATCGATACCAATCTGAAGGGAGTATTTAACTGCATTAAGGCGGTCACCCGCCCCATGATGAAACAACGCAGCGGACGCATTATTAACATCTCATCGGTTGTAGGAGTAATGGGAAATGCCGGACAGGCCAATTATGTAGCGGCAAAAGCCGGAGTAATCGGCCTTACCAAGAGTACGGCAAAGGAACTGGCTTCCCGAGGCATAACGGTGAATGCAGTAGCTCCAGGCTTCATAGAAACTGATATGACTGATGTATTGGGAGAGAATGTGCGCGAGGAATTGATGAAATTAATCCCGCTCTCCCGTCTCGGCAAGCCGGAGGATGTGGCACATCTGGTACGTTTCCTGGCCTCATCGGGTGCCGACTATATCACGGGTCAAGTGATTCATGTAGATGGCGGCATGGCGATGTAGTATAATTTATGAGAGGAGGTGAAGGCATTGGCAGATGAACTCTTTGCAAAGATTAAAAGCATGATCGCAGATCGTCTGGGAGTGGATGAAGCAGAGGTAACTCTTGAAGCATCCTTCAAAGATGATTTGGGTGCAGATTCTTTAGATCTAGTAGAACTCGTAATGGAATTGGAAGATGAATTTGATCTCGAAATCTCTGACGAAGAGGCTGAAAAAATTTCAACCGTGGGTGACGTGGTGGAATACATAAAATCTCGTCAGTAGATTTTAAATGAAAAATGTAAGCAAGCAGCCAATACTTGTTGCTTTGTTGATGAAGAATACCTGTGGAGAGGTCTTTAGCAGACTTCCTCCACCCTTCTCTTTAATCCAAGTTTCCGACAATGCCCACTTGGATTAAAGAAATGGGCTTGTTTCAAGCGGGTTTTCAGAGTCAATCATTTCTATAAGGAGTGGAATAATGCGAAACCGTGTTGTGATTACAGGTCTTGGGGCAGTTACCCCAATCGGAAATGATGTTAGTACATTCTGGAAAAACATGATTTCTGGAGTTTCAGGTATCGATTATGTTACCGCATTTGATACAAGTGAATATACCACTCGCATTGCGGGTGAAGTGAAAAATTTTAACCCTGAAGATTATATGGATCGTAAAGAGGCAAAGCGAGTGGATCGCTTTATCCAGTTTGCCATAGCCGCAACCAAGCAAGCTCTTGCACAGGCCGATCTCGATATCTCCAAGATGGATGCGACTCGTGCAGGCGTTTATATTGGATCAGGGATTGGCGGGCTTGCCACGTTAGAAGAAAATCACAAGATCCTTTTGGAGAAAGGCCCAAGACGCGTAAGTCCTTTCATGGTTCCGATGATGATTGCCAATATGGCTTCAGGACTCGTTTCAATTGAGATTGGAGCAAAGGGGCCAAATAGTTCGGTCGTTTCTGCCTGTGCCACAGGTACTCATGCCATCGGTGATGCCGCTGAAATTATCCGCAGAGGCCGTGCCGATGTGATGATCGCCGGTGGCAGTGAGGCTACGATCCGTCCGCTCGCTTTTGCAGGTTTTGGCAATATGAAAGCATTATCAACCCGCAATGATGAACCTCAGAAAGCCAGCAGACCCTTTGATCTGAATCGAGACGGCTTTGTGATGGGAGAAGGGGCAGGGATCCTCGTGCTTGAATCGCTGGAGCATGCGAAAAAGCGCGGAGCAACCATTCTTGCTGAAGTAGCCGGTTATGGCATGAGCGGAGATGCTTATCATTTAACTGCGCCCGCTCCCGAAGGTGAAGGGGCAGCACGTGCGATGAAAGAGGCGTTGCTGGATGCCGCTCTTGATCCAACCGAAGTGGATTATATCAATGCGCATGGTACATCAACCGATTATAATGATAAGTTTGAAACCTTGGCAATAAAGTCCGTTTTTGGCGACTATGCTTATAAAGTAGCCATAAGTTCAACCAAATCTATGACGGGTCACCTCTTGGGGGCTGCCGGCGGGGTAGAAGCTATTGCCTGCGTCTTATCGATACGTGAGGGCATTATTCCGCCTACGATCAACTATGAAACTCCCGACCCTGACTGCGATCTCGATTATGTACCCAATGAGGCGCGCAAAGCCAATGTACGTGTAGCCTTGTCCAATTCACTGGGATTTGGTGGACATAATGCAACTATTATCCTGAAAGCTTACGAAGAATAAAGGTGGTAGTCTCCACTTTAGGTGGTGTGAACCATGAATTTTGTAGAACTCCAATCAAAGCTGGATATTATCTTTAAGGATGAAGAGCTGTTAAGACAGGCCTTTACACACTCCTCTTATGTCAATGAACATCAACGCAAAACACACCAGGATAATGAACGTTTGGAATTTTTGGGAGATGCGGTACTGCAAGTAACGATCTCCCAATATCTCTACCAGAAGACGCCCATCATGAGCGAAGGGGAGATGACCAAATTACGGGCAACCATCGTATGTGAGCCTTCCCTTGTCTCATTTGCCGAGTCACTTCGCTTTGGCGATTATATTCTTCTCGGCAAAGGTGAGGAGTTAACTGGAGGAAGGACCCGACCTGCTCTTTTGGCCGACGTGTTTGAAGCATTTGTCGGAGCATTATATCTTGACCAGGGCTTGGAGGGAGTACAAGATTTCTTTAAAAGGTTCATTTTCCCCAAGATTGAGCGTGGGGAATTAACCGTAGTGAAGGATTACAAAAGTGCTTTGCAAGAGTCTATACAGCAGGAGAACGGCGGCGAAATCCAGTATGTGATTAGTGAGGAGCGCGGCCCAGCACATAATCGTGAATTTGTCTCGGAGGTTCACTTGAATGGCAAATGCATAGGCAGAGGGCTGGGGCGTTCCAAGAAGGAAGCAGAGCAGAAAGCGGCTGAAGAGGCTTTGAAAAAATTAGGCCTGATCAACTCTGAATAGATGATAAGACTCCAGAAACTTGGCTTGCGCAAGCCAAGTTTTCTTTGGTAATCAAAATCTAATCATTCTGATTGCCCGTCTAGTACATAGATCTATGCATTTTTTTACTTTTTCCGCTTTAAGGGGGGAAGGGATTGTATTTAAAAAGAGTCGAGATTGCCGGATTTAAATCATTCGCTGATCGCACTGAACTGGAGTTTCCCAAAGGGGTTACAGCGGTTGTAGGACCAAATGGAAGCGGTAAGAGCAATATTGCTGATGCTGTTCGTTGGGTCTTGGGCGAACAGAGCGCCAAGTCTCTTCGTGGAGCCAAAATGGAGGATGTTATCTTTGCGGGGAGCGACTCACGGAGAGCGGTTAATTTTAGCGAAGTTTCTTTGACGTTGGATAATTCCTGCAATACACTGCCTATTGATTACAGCGAAGTGACGATTACCCGCAGGCTTTATCGTTCCGGTGAGAGCGAATATTATATTAATCGCAGCCAATGCCGCCTCAAGGATATTACAGAGCTGTTCATGGATACGGGCTTGGGCAAAGAGGCCTACTCGATTATTGGACAAGGAAAGATTGAAGAGGTTCTCTCAAACAAATCGGAAGAGCGCCGCGGAATCTTTGAGGAAGCGGCAGGGATCGTAAAATATAAAGCGAGAAAACGCGAGGCCGAGAAAAAATTGGAAGAGACAGAGGCAAACCTCCTGCGTGTTTCCGATATCATCCGTGAGATTGAAGAACAGATTGATCCTTTGCATGAGCAAGCAAAAAAAGCAGAGAGATATAAAGAACTGCGTGAGGAATTGAAAAACCTTGAGATCGGGCTATATGTATATAACATCGAGCAGGTGCATAAACGCTGGCGGGAGAGTCAAACCAACGTCAAGCTTCTTGAAGAGAAGCAACTGAGACTATCTACAGAAGTAAATGCGCGTGATGCCAAAATCGAAGAGCTTCGCTGGCGGATCAACCGATTAGATCAGGAGCAGGAAGAGAAACAAGAACGGCTGCTGCGCATAGTAGAGCAGTTGGAAAAACTTGAAGGCGATTTAAAGGTTTTGGAAGAACGAAAGAAACATGCCAATGAGAACCGTTCCTCCTCCGCAGAGAAGATGGAGCGGTTGATGCAGAAGCGAGAACTGCTCACCCAGCAAATTGCTGAACAAAGCGCAGAGAGAGATCGGTTAAGAGAACAATTGCACCAACTGGAAGAAGAATTGCGTCAGGAAGAGTCGCGATGGGAAGGGATCAATGAAAGATTGGCCACCGATCTAGATCAGTTGAAAAGCGAATATATCGATCTCTTGGGAGAGATTGCGGCCGTCAGGAACGAACAAAAAAATGCGGAACAACAGAAAAATATCCAACTGCAAAAGCGATCGCGAATTGAAGAAGAGATCTTATCTCAGATACGGAAATGCGACTCCCTTAAAGCTGAAGTGAAGAAACAGGAAGAAGAGCTTAGCAAAATTGCGGTGCAGATCGAAGAAATATTATCAAAGTATCGCAGCAAAAGTCAGGAGCACCAAGCATATAAAGATCAGATCTTAAAAGTAGCCCAAATGCGGAGAGCAAAAGAACAGCAGAAGGATCAACTGGGTTCCCGCATCGAAGTCTTAAAGGAGATGCAGGCGGATTTTGCCGGATTTAACCAGGGAGTAAAGGAGATCCTTAAAGCTCGCGAATCGCTGATCAAAGGAATTCATGGCGCTGTCGCCGAGCTGATCACCGTTCCCGCCGAGCTTGAGACAGCCATTGAGATCGCCTTGGGAAGCGCGCTTCAGCATGTAGTGGTTGAAGATGAAGCAACAGGTCGCGAAGCGATTGCCTTTCTGAAGAAGAACAATCTGGGCCGTGCCACCTTCTTGCCCATCTCGGTAATGAAGAGCCGTCGCCCAAGCATTGCGGATGAAAAGGCAATTCGACAGGAGGCCGGCATCTTGGGACTTGCTTCTGAACTGATCTCCTTCTCCGAGAAATATCGCGGCGTGATGGAGAATCTGCTAGGCTCTGTCGTTATCGCCAAGGAACTGGAGATTGCCAATCGCGTGGCTCGCTTGACGGGATACCGTTATCGTATTGTCACTCTGGATGGGGATGTGGTCAACCCGGGCGGATCGATGACAGGTGGAACGATCAAACAGAAGAGCAGCAATCTTCTCAGCAGAGGAAGAGCCATCGAAGAGGTGGAGAAAGAATGGCAGAGAATTCAAAGCGAGTATAACTCTCTTTGCCAGCAGGAAGAAGAGCTTGCGCGGCAAGAGCGAGAGATCGTGGCTCAACTGGATGAATTGCGCCAAGCCGGCGAAAAATTGCGCCATCAGGAGCAGGAATGGAAAACGGCGCTTACGCGCACCCAGACAGAGCATAAGAATCAGGAACATCATATGGAATTTCTTAAACAAGAGCAGTTTAGCCTTGATGAAGAGATAAAGTTGTTCGATCAACAGCTTTTGCTGGTATCAGAGAAATTGCAAAAGCTTGAAGAGGATGAATCGGAACTAAAGGCTGCGATCGAGTTGGCGGATCAGAACAAGAAGGATCAAGAGAGCTCTAAAGAGGAGATGTCAGCGAAGATTACCGACTTCAAGATCAGAATCGCCAAGACGAAACAGATGCTGGACAGTAAAGAAGAGGCACTGATGCGTCTTATGAACGAGCTGAAAGAGAATGATCAAGAACGCAACGAGATTGATCAAGAGATCAAACAACTGTTCTCCATGCTTGCAGAGAATGATCATGCGGAAGAATCCTTCAAAAAAGAGATCGAAGCAGCAAGAGAAGCAAAAACCCAACTGACTCAGGAAATTGAAGCAAAGAAGCAAGAGCGAGCGGCTATCCATCAGGATATGGAACAGATCGAAAACGCTACAAAGGAACTCCGCAGGAATCTTCGTCAGGTAGATGAAGAACTTCATAAAGAAGTGGTGAAGGAAAACCGTTTTGAAGTAGAATTGGATAATCTGCTTGAAAAACTGCGTGAAGAATATGAGTATACTTTTGAAGCCGCCAAGGAGCAATATCCTGCTCCGAGCGATGAAGAGGTGACATTGGTCCGCCAGGATGTTTTTCGCTTAAAACGGGATATTACCTCATTGGGTGAAGTCAATATTGGAGCGATTGAGGAATACCAACGATTAAAGGAGCGTTTGGAATTTCTTACTTCGCAGAGCGAAGATTTAAAGGTTGCCAAAATCGCGCTGTATCAAGTGATCCATGAGATGGATCAGGAGATGAAGAAGCGATTCATGGAGTCGTTTGAGCAGATCAGCCATCAATTCCGCATCGTCTTTACTCAATTATTTGGCGGTGGACGTGCTGACCTCCTGCTGACCGAACCGGATAATCTGCTGGAAACGGGGATCGATATCGTTGCGCAGCCGCCAGGCAAGAAATTGCAAAATCTGGCTCTGCTCTCAGGAGGAGAGAGGGCTCTCACCGCGATCGCTTTGCTCTTTGCCATCCTCCGTGTTCGTCCCGTACCCTTCTGTGTACTGGACGAGGTGGAAGCGGCGCTGGATGAGGCTAACGTCAGCCGATTTGCAAAGTATCTGAAGGAGTTTAGCGAGCAGACCCAATTTATCGTCATTACGCATCGCAAAGGCACGATGGAAGGGGCCGATGTGCTTTACGGCGTAACGATGGAAGGCTCCGGCGTAAGCAAGCTCGTTTCGGTGAAGCTGGAGGATTATGAGAAGAAGAGTGCAGGGATCGCTTAATAAATCATTTAATCCCCCGCAAAAGCAATAGGATCAGGCTGAACAGGATTCTTCGCTTTTGTGGGTACTAAAGGGGTGTTCCAGTTGAGTTTTTTTAAGAAACTGAAAGAGAAATTTACTAAAACGACCGAGAATATTACCAAAACCTTTACCGATGGACTGAGCAAAACAAGGGAAGCGGTTGTAGAGAAGATCACGCAATTGGTGAAGCGTTCGCGTAAAATTGATGAAGAATTTTTCGAAGAATTGGAAGAGATTTTAATTGCCGCCGATGTGGGCGTCCATACCGTGATGGAGCTTACAGGCCGCTTGCGCAAGGAGGTTAAAGAAAGAAAGATTACAGACGGGAATGAGTTGCAGCCTATTTTGGCCGAACAGCTCACCCAACTGTTGCGCAAAGAGAATGAAGACCTACGCTTACACATGAACCCCAATGGCCTTACCGTCATCCTCTTTGTGGGTGTAAATGGCGTGGGCAAAACCACCACGATAGGCAAAATGGCCCACCGCTTCAAGGAGGAAGGCAAGAAGGTGCTGCTGGCGGCCGGAGATACGTTCCGCGCCGGCGCGATCGAGCAATTGGAGATTTGGGGTGAGCGAGTAGGCGTTCCTGTCGTGAAGAAGGAGGCAGGCAGCGATCCTGCTGCGGTTGTTTTTGATGCGATAGAGGAAGCGAAGCGAACAGGTGCAGACATTTTGCTGTGTGATACAGCAGGCCGGCTTCAGAATAAGGTGAATCTGATGCAAGAGCTGTCTAAAATCGTGCGCGTCATTGAGCGGGAGATTCCCGGCGGACCCCATGAGGTATTATTGGTTCTCGATGCGACTACCGGACAGAATGCCCTATCACAGGCAAAAACCTTCCGCGAAGTGGCCAAAGTATCCGGCATCGTGCTTACCAAGCTGGATGGAACTGCCAAGGGCGGGATTGTGATTGCCATCCGCAATGAGTTGGACATTCCCGTAAAATTCGTCGGATTGGGCGAGCGGATGGATCAACTTCAGGAATTTGATCCTGAGAAATATGTTGGCGCTCTCTTTGCCGATTTTCTGCAAGGAGCGGAGGATGAAAGAGAGACGGAGAAGGAACAGGGATAAAAAAGCGAATTTTCGCGGTTTATGGTCTGTACAAAATGGCCCGTCAGATACAACTTGACGGGCTTTTTGCTTGGTTTGGATTTTGATCAGCTTGTAATGATGGAAGGTAATCTGATGATTATGCAATGATTGCTTATTCTTTGTTATTGATCTGTGCTTTAATAAAGTTGAGCAAGCCTTCGCATCCTGCAGAGACAAGCTGATACGTTTCTTCAAAATTGCCGGTATAGTACGGGTCCGGTACGTCTTTCACTTCACGTTCGGGGACAAAGTCAAGCAGACGGTAGATCTTCGCTTGATTGGAATCTCCAATAAAGGATTTTAAGTTAGTAACATTGTTCCCATCCATGGCGATGATATAGGTAAACCGCACAAAGTCCTCTTTGGCCACTTGTCGTGCTTGAATACCTGCATAACTAATTCCGCGGGCTTCTAATATCTTACGTGTCCCCTTATGGGGAGGTTCTCCAATATGCCAATGTCCAGTGCCGGCGGAATCAACTTCAATATGTTCGGACAGGCCTTCCTCCTCAACCATTTTGCGAAAGATTGCCTCCGCCATGGGCGAACGGCAGATGTTGCCTAGGCATACAAACAGTACCCGAATCATAGCTGCACTCCTTACTTCTTCTCTTCACCCATCCATTATAATAGAATCGCAAGTACAACAAAAGTAAACATCCGTACATAATATTTTCTTTTTTCTGCCAGCTATAGTTCTTAGAAAAAATATTAGAATGTGATATGATTACAAAGAGACATGATACATAAGTATGAAATGGTAATCAACTTTCGGGAGGGTGCAAAATGAGTAAAAACGTCCGAGAAAAATTTAACCAAGGATTAAAGCCGGAACAATTTATTGAGAGTATGCAAAAAAACAAGGAAAAATTTATAGAATGGTATGAACAATTTACCTGGCAAAATGATGAGGACCGCCATTTTTTTGAAACGCTTTCTCACCGCGACGACCTTCATGTCCTTATTTTGGCCGCCGACTGGTGCGGGGATTGCGTCCGCAATGTGCCCGTTGTTTTTCGCGCGTTGGAACATAGCGGGATTCCGGTCGAAGTGCTGATTATGGAAGAGCACCTCGATCTAATGGATCAATTTCTGACGATGGGCGGACGATCCATACCCGTTGTGATCTTTGCCAAAAAGGATGGAACTGTGCTAGGCACTTGGGGACCGCGTCCAAAACATGTGCAGGCTGTGATGATCAAGTTTAAACAGGATTATCCAGACCGTGAAGCACCGGATTATCAGGAGAATTTGAAAGCAACACGGGCGGAAATGATGAGACAATATGGTGAAGGAACTGAGTATCAGGCTGTGATAGTAAAAGAGCTTCGCGAGCTTATTTCGGGGTTTTAAGAATTCAAATATTCTAGAGAAAGATGTGTTACTTATTCACCAGAGCACCAGAGGGTATTCTCCTCTGGTCTTTCATATTTGACTGGGAAAGTTTAACTTTTTTAAGTCATGTCACTTTTGGGAGTGGTCTTAAGCCGGAAGGGTTATCATAGAGGGATAATGTGGTAATATGGTATTAGCAAGGGAGTATAGGGGGATGAGGAGTATGAAGCTTGAAGCAGTATTTATTGACAGAGATGGTACGATAGGAGGAAATGGCCATTTCATACATCCAAGAGATTTCCAGTTGTTTGAGTTTACAAATCAATCCATAAAATTATTAAAGGAAGCAGGATTAAAGGTATTTGCATTTACCAATCAGAATCGCATTTCCCGTGGAGAGGCAACTCGATCAGAATTTGAAGAGCAATTTAAATCGATTGGCTTTGACGCTGCTTATATATGCCCGCATGACAAAGAGTCAGGGTGTAATTGCCGTAAACCCGTTCCAGGATTGCTTCTGCAGGCAGCTCGGGAACACATGTTGGATCTGACGAGATGTGTAGTGATCGGGGATGTTGGGTCTACCGATATGATTGCAGCGGCTAAAGTCGGTGCGATAAAAGTATTGGTCAGAACGGGATGGGGAGAGGGTTCATTAGGTGAATATCGCCATACCTGGGCAGATGTTGAACCAGAATATATAGCCGATCATCTTCTCTATGCGGTGAAATGGGTAAGGTCACTCATTAAAAATGGTGATAACTCTCCTGTTGAAAAATGAGATTTCCATTTGAATCGAACCCTTTTAGGTATGTAATTCCATATTCTTTATCTTGAGCAAGCCAATAGAAGATAAACATGCGATCTTCTCCAATCGCTTCTTCCTTTCTTTTTTGATTTCCATTCTTTACCAGTTCAAGGCTCATTTTCACTATATGAGGATCGCTTACAATCCGAAAAGCTTATATAGAGTTCCCCTCTTGCCGTAATTGCTGGTGTCCCAAGCAAAACTGACTTGTTCGCCAGATCCAATTTCCAGCCCAGCCTGAAAAGTTGATGGATGCCATAAGAGCCATCTCTTTTCTACATTCATAGCTGTAAACCAATTCTTATATTTTGACATGATATTGTTTATTCCATCTTACTCGATCATTTTGACCACTTCCGAAGGGTCGTAATATAGTTTTTTTAATATTCGATTACTTTTGTTTAAAATAAATGGCTCGAATACGAATCTCATTTTTTAATTTGCTTAAGGAGCAGATAAATAATGGAACGAATCATGGTTATCGGAGTATCTTCAGGTGTGGGGAAATCAACATTCGCGCGGAAGTTAGGAGAAGCATTAAACATTAAGGTTTATCATTTGGATGTATTCTACTGGAAACCAGGTTGGGTAGAAGCCTCTTTAGAAGAATTTGCGGCAGCTCAGAAGAACATCGTGATCCAAGATCAATGGATTATTGAGGGGAATTATAGCAATACATATGAGATTCGCGCTGAAAAAGCCGATACAATTATTTATCTGGAGCTTCCCCTGCATGTATGCCTGTACCGCGTGATTAAGCGTTGGCTAACCAATATAGGAAAGACTCGTCCGGACATGGGTGAAGGATGTAAAGAAAAAATCGATTGGCCGTTTATCAAATTTATTCTTACAACCTACCATTCCCGCAAACGTAAAATGGAGGAACGGATGAAAGCTTTTCAATCTGGCGGTCCTCATAAGAGAGTCTTTATGCTTAGAAGCAAAAAAGAGATTGACTCCTTTTTGAAGAGTATTAAAAAATAGTTGCGAGACAAGCGGTTATAAAAATTTGTAACTTAGAGGTACTTACATGGAATATTTTCGATATCCTATGGAATTGGTAGGGCATGCGCCCCTAATGCTTGTGGGAACAGTTGCAATCATTTTAAATGCAAACAATGAAATCTTACTACAGCATAGAGCGGACGGAACTTGGGTTCTTCCCGGGGGATTCGCAAATCATGGCGAGAGTTTGGAAGATGCTGCACGTAGAGCGGCTTTAAAGGAGACGGGATTAATTATTTCAGATCTCCAATTGCTGGGTGTTTTCTCCGGTTTCCCATATTATTACCAGATTGGAAACGGAGATGGCCTCTATGCTATTACGGCAGTTTATTTAACCAGAAATTATATTGGTCAACTGCAATGGAATGATGCTGAAACAAAAGAGCTGAGATTTTTTGACGTTCAACGGCTTCCGGAAGAGATGCCGGAAGAGTTTAGAGGATATGTTATCCCATTCATCCATGAGATCAGAAGCTCTCCAAATCTATATATCGCTCCTGTTTCGGTGAAAGCGATTATTCTCCAGGGTACTTCCGTCCTTCTGGTGAAAAATGAGAGGAATCAATGGGAATTGCCTGGGGGAAGAATGGAAAAAGGCGAAGAGCCTAAAGATACAGTGAAACGAGAAGTTCATGAAGAACTGGGGTTAGATTGTTCAGTCGGAGATCTGATAGAGGTGTGGGATTATGAAGTGATCCCGAGAAGAAATGTTTTTATTGTCGCCTATTTATGTTTTTGCGAGGAGACCAGTAAGATTAAGATTAGTGATGAGCATACAGAGTATGGCTGGTTTTCCATAGCTGATTTGGATTTAATCGATTTACCTGAAGGATATAAGGGATCTATTCGTAAATGCATGGGCTGCTCAAGATGAATAGGAAGAGTCGAAGAAGAAGGAGAAATCATCATGAAACTTTTGGATACGACTTCCACTTTTTTTGAACTGGTTGAATCAACAAGGCGATTAAACATTGACCACTTAGAGAAGTATTATCAAGCCTATCCGGAGGTATTCCAAGAATATTTCGCGAACCATTGTCCCCGTACAGAAGAGAGACTAAACGCTGCAATCGAAAGGTATCCATCCAGAATAGAAGAGATGAGAAAAACTGCAGAACGGCTGCCAGAGACCATCAAACAAATCGTGCAGAAATTTATCGGCTACTTTGGGTTTGATTTAGACTTACAATTTAATCTGCTTGTAGGTGGTTTTGGCTCAAATGCTTTTGTTGAGCGAAAGATCATCGGTCAGATTTACTTCGCGGTCGAAAAATTGTCGCCAGATCCAGAGCACTTGCAAGTGATCGTTGCGCATGAGATCGGACATATCTATCACAACTTCTTATCAGATCAAGAAGGGCTGGAGTGGAAGAAGGTTGACTGGAATCATGGCATTACTTCGCTGTATCGGGAAGGGGCGGCTACGTACATTTCCCAGCAAATTGTTAAAGATGTGGGGGAATCTGTCTATTTTTCATATGATGATTCCGGTGAGGAATGGCTGAGATTTTGCAAGGATCATCATAAGAGTATTGCAAGTTCTTTTCTCCAAGACTCCAAGGAATGGACGTTGGAGAAAGAGCGAGAATGGTTCCGGCTGTCGGGAGGAAAGTATTTTGGATATAACCGATTGGGATATTATCTCGGAACTGCTTTTCTGCATGATCTCGTAAAAGAGTATGGTGAAAGAAAGGCGCTAACCTATTGGGTGAATGAAGAGTTGAAGAGAAAAGCGATTTCATGGCTACAAATGCTTGCTTAGTAGTTTCCGGAAATCATAAATAAGATCAAATAAAGTGAACCAATGTCACCTCTCAAACGTATTAAAAGAGAAAAAAGATAGATAAAGGAGATGAGTTGGTTGAAAAAAGGTACTGGCAAAGGGCTAAAAGTGCTAACGGCAAGCGCATTGCTCTCGTTAACTCTCGCATCCTCTGCGATGGCTTCTTCGCAGGAAGGCAAGCAAAACGGGCAGTTGGTTCCGCTTCGTTATGTAGCTGAATCGATCGGGGCCAAAGTGGAGTGGGATAATGCCAAACAACAAGCGATTGTGTTGCGCGGGCCAATACAATTAATCTTTACCATTGGCCAAAAGGAAGCCGTTCTTAATCAGGAGCGCATCCCGTTGAGTGCGGAAGCAACCATCATAGATCACAAAACGATGGTACCGCTCGATGTGTTAAATCAAGTTTTTAACGCGAAACTGAACTGGGATGAAGCAACGGGTATACATATTGGTGAAGAAGATATAGTCTCCAACGGCAGTTACTTCGTCCATTTGCTGCAAACAGAGCAATGGCAACAAGCTCATGGCATGTTAAACGAGAGCATGCAAAAAAAGGCAGCGCCGGAATTTCTGCAGATGTACTTTACGAGTTATAAAGCTGTTTTAGGTACGCCGGAACAGTTGGTGCAAGTTGAAGTGGATAAGAATGCCGTACATCAAAGTGTTAAGCTTCTATATCAAACTAAAGAGAAAACTCCTTTTGGAATCGCAGTCCGATTTGATGCGGAAGGAAAAGTGGATGATCTTTTTATGCCGTATACACCCAGTGCAGGCTATCAAAAACCGAGTTACGACAACCCGGACAAGTATGTAGAAAAAGAAGTGGTAATTGGAGAAGGCGAGTTTGCCTTGCCTGGAACTTTAACGCTTCCTAAAGGTGAGGGGCCATTCCCTGTCGTAGTCCTCGTGCATGGTTCTGGAACCAATGACCGCGATGAATCGATTGGGGCTGGAAAGCCGTTCCGGGATCTGGCTGTGGGTCTTGCTGCACAGAATATTGCCGTACTTCGATATGAAAAACGTACCTTAGAACATAATTTAAAAAGCGCTCTTCATCCCCATTTTACGGTAAAAGAAGAGACCGTTGATGATGCTCTGGCAGCCGTAAAGCTGCTGAAACAGGAGAAGCAAATCGATCCGGACAAAATTTTTGTGATCGGTCATAGCCAAGGTGGTATGTTGGTTCCAAAGATATTGGAACAGGATCAGGAGAAAAGCATCGCAGGCGCTGTCATTATGGCGGGCCCTTCCATTCCTTTGGAAGATCTCATGTTGATTCAATTTAAGAATGCATTGGAACGTGCCAAGGCTGCAGGACAACCAACTGAAGCGATTGAACAACAGATCCAAAGTTGGGAGCAGTTTTTGTCGATCTTAAAAGATCCGCAATATTCCGTAGATCATCTCCCGGAGGGTGTGCCATCATCCAATCTGGTATGGTGGTATGATTTCCGCAATTATCATGGGCCGGAAATTGCCAAGAATCAATCTGTCCCGCTCTTTATTATACAAGGGGAGAATGATGTCCAAGTGCCTGCAGAACATCTTGAAGATTGGAAGAAAGCCCTGGCACAGCGCAACGATGTATCCTACAAGCTCTATCCGAAATTGAATCATCTGTTTATAGAATATGACCTGCCTTCGACCGGAATGGAGTATTACGCTCCCGGCAATGTCCCGGCTTATGTGATCGAGGACATTGCCAATTGGATGAGGAAGCAAAAATAGAATCCTGGTTTTAAATCTGGTATCCCCGAATAACCAATCTTTTGTTGGTCATTCGGGGTTTTTATATCTGTTTACACAAGAACGTTTATTCGGTAATATGGAGATGGCTACTAAAAAATAGAGGAGATATAGATGGAAAGATCATTATCCATTAAAGAACTGCAAGAGTATATAAAAGCTAAAGATTATAATCCCAGTGCAAAAAAGGAGTATTTTCTCAAGCTTATAGAAGAGATTGGAGAACTCTCTGAGGTAATTCGTAAGGATCTTCGCATGACTGATGAAAAAAACATTAAGGGCACGATTGAAGAGGAACTGTATGATGTCCTTTATTATATCTGCGCTTTGGCAAATCTATATGATATTGATCTTGAAGAATCTTTCAGTTTAAAAGAGAAGTTAAATCGGGAAAAGTGGGGAAAGTAAGAAAGTTTATGATAAAGATATGAGAGTGGGTGAACATCATTGCAGATACGATTGGCGCAAGTTTCTGATGCGGAGCAGATTTTAGAGATCTATGCACCATATGTTGAAAAGACGGCAATCACCTTTGAGACCACGGTTCCCACTGTAAGGGAGATGGCACAAAGGATAAGCATGGTATTGGAAGATCACCCTTGGATCGTGATCGAAAAAGATCGCTATATTCTTGCCTATGCCTATGCGACGAAGCATCGGGAACGTGCCGCGTACAGGTGGTCCGCCGATCTTTCCGTCTATGTCAAAGAGGACTTTCACGGCAAAGGTTTTGGAAAGGCCCTGTATGCTGTACTTCTTGAACTGCTGAAATATCAAGGTTATCACAATATTTATGCCGGCATCTGTCTGCCCAATGAAGCCAGTGTTGGCCTGCACGAGTCTTTTGGCTTTAAGAAGGTAGCGCATTATCATCAGGTTGGTTATAAAATGGGTGTCTGGCATGATGTGGGTTGGTGGGAGTTACCGCTGCTGGAACATTTGCCTAACCCTAGCGAACCGATTTCCATAAATGAGGTTGAGGAACCCCGCCTGTTGAAGGCTTTTCAATTAGGCACAAGGTTGTTGTTAAAATGATTGACTGGAATGTTCAGCAGATGCGCAGAATGTATTGAATTTATGATGTGCTTTATTTTAGCGTGATCGGGTGATTGAAATGGAGCCTTTTACAAAAAGAGTAATCGAAATTATAAAGAATATCCCGGAAGGAAAAGTAATGACGTATGGGCAGATTGCGCGTATGGCCGGCAGTCCCCGCGGCGCAAGGCAGGTAGTCCGCATTCTCCATTCCATGACCCAAAAATATCATCTCCCATGGTATCGGGTCATTAATGCCAAAGGCGAGATCGGCGTAAAAGATGGTGAACTAAAATCTATGCAGAGATTTCATCTGGAAAGTGAAGGAGTTAAATTTATAGATGGTGATATCATTGACCTTACAATCTATCAACACCATCCGGATATTTTTTCATTGTAAACATTTCTCTGTATGAAGGGTTGATTGACCTTTAGAGATGATGGCGCAATCCTGCTTGTTCTTCCGTCGTTAGTTAAAACATGTCTTTCTCTTAAATGTATCACCCAGAAGGATAATGCTATAATAACAAAAGATGGAATTTGAGTGGTTTTAAAGTTTTAATCTAAATCTTTCTGGGAGGGTTATTATGAAAGGCTTGCGATACTTAGAAGTAAGTTGCTTCCTATTAGGAATAATTGCAATCATCTATGGTTGGACGCAGTCGTGGGATTTCGGAGCAAGCACTGAAGTATATGAAGAAATCTTAATGAAACGAACGGCTAAAACATATGTTTTTATGGGTGGCGGTTTTATATTAATAATTATTAGTTCAGTCGTAACTCAAGTTAAAAGAGTCTTAGAACAATTGATTACAGAAAAGGATCAAAGTTAATCGTTTTGTCTCGTAATATCATTAATGATTCACCACCTTGTATTCAATACAAGGTGGATTTTTATGCCTTGCGGTACTTGCTTTTGAACCCTGCAAACCGATTTTTTGCTTAATCAAGATTTAAATTAAAACGTTCGCATGATATAATTAATAAACATAATAAATAAAAATATATATAAAGGAGAGAGGCTTTTTGGGAAGATCTTTTAAATTCCTTTTAATCAGCCAGTCATCAACCAACTTGGGAAGCTCCTTATACCTGATGGCTTTGATTATGGTCATATTTCATGCGACCGGCTCAGCCTTTTTTTCTTCCATCGTAACCATCCTTAATGTAATTGCCAAAATGCTTGGCGGGATTATCTCACCCATTCTGGTTGAGAGATTTAAAATCAAGTTTTTGGTTATCTTCTCACAGTTGGCGCAAATGATCATCTTTTCTTTACTCGCCTTATATGTTGGCCTATTCGCGGAATCGATAAACTTGCTTATTGTGTATCTCCTGGTCATTGCGAACGCTATATTTGAAGGATTTTCACGGCCATCCAGAAATTCAATATTGCCAAGAATAGTGGAGCAGCATCATTTAGTGAAAGCCAATAGCCTGCTTTCGACTACAGACCAGACTTTGCAACTGATGGGATGGTCGTTAGGAGGGATATTGGCTGTTCAGATCGGAGCTTATAATGTCTTATGGTTCACCATTGGATTATTTGCACTCTCGGCTTTATCCATATTTTTGATTAATCTGGCCTCATCCTCTTCTGAACCGGTTGGACGGCAGCGTAAAAACAGGGATGCCATGAAAGAAGGATGGATGTTCTTATATAAAACGCCTATCCTACGTACCATTACAGTTATGAATATTGTTGAAGGATTGGGCTCAAGCATATGGATTGGCGCTGTTACGTTAGTCTTTGTTCAGGATGTTCTCCATAAAGGAGAAGAGTGGTGGGGATTTATTAACTCAGCCTATTATTTTGGTACGATTATGGGTGGGATATTGATACTGAAGTTCTCGCAGAAGGTTCAAAAGAACCTGTTTCGCAATATGATTCTCGGAGCTTCTTCCGTAGCAATTCTGACCTTCCTCTATTCGTTTAATACCATACCTTTATTATCGATCTTGTTGGTTGTGTTGATGGGACCGGCTTATCAACTCAGAGATATATCACAGCAGACCATCGTACAGAGATCGGTTCAGATTGAAACCCTTCCAAAGGTATTGGCTGCAGTCTCAACCATCGATCAATTTGTCTTCGGGGTATCTGTATTGGGAATAGGCTTACTGGTTGATATGATCGGAGTGGACAAAGTATATATCATTTCGGCCATAATGCTCGGATTAGCTACGCTCTACGGCGGTTTGATGTTGCGTTATAACCCGCAATTTAGCTTGAAAGAAGGGCAAAGTACATAAAGGATGTTATAATAAATTTATTAGAATACTGGGGTGATTTGGAAAGGAAGATAAATGGTGACTCAATCTCGAAAAAAGAGTAAATGGATCCTATTCTTTTTGGCTGCTATCTCCATAGTTGCTATTACTGTCGGAGTAATCTCTTATTTAAAGACGGAGTCTCCGCTCGGAGAGCAGAACGATGATCCGCCTTCAAGCAATAAATGCGGAGATTGTGGTGGTGCAATCGTAACGGAAGAGCTTCCGCATGAGGAGAATAGGAGCGATATCGGTTTTGATATTCACAAATTTGGAAAGAGGCATCCTGAATTAGAGAAAGCGTTATTAAATCTTCTTGGCAATTCATCAGGGGAATCAGAGATATTTTCAGAACAAACAGCCGGTATGTTAAATGGTGCCGCTGTTTCGGATGACGGGGTAGCAGTCGTTGATTTTAAGGATTTTTCACAGATCATCCCAAACGCTGCAGCTACCGCAAGTAAGGCGAAATTAAACAAGGAAATAAACTCAGCCGTATTCCAGTTTAATGAAATAGATACGGTTTATTATCAATTTGATGGCAGTTTCAGCGACTGGTGCTACTGGTTGGAAACTGCGGAGGAACCTGTTCTCAGAGAAAACTTTCTAAAAACAAATTGATTCGTAAGTCCAACATGTCTTTTATTGATCAGTAAAATTAACGCAGGTGAAAAGGAATCTATCTGTTAGTGTCGAATATATAGGCTTTGTACAGCAAGACTGAACAACAGGAGGTGAAAATATTGAAATTTAACTTTAAAGGATGGAATCTCGGCGGCAAGATTATCTTTATCTCGGCCTGTTTAGCATTTATTTCATACTTTTTCAAATGGGTCAACTTTGGTATTTTCTCGCAAAATGGCTTTCAACAACAAACGTATTTCTTATTTTTGCTCTTTCTCTATCCTTTACTGATGCTCTTAAAAGAGAAGAACATTAATTTGCTGGCTGGTTATACCTGCTCTATTCTGGGAGTCTTACTGGGAATGATCTACGTCTTTTCCAAGAGTGGAGAATTCGCAGGCGTTCGCTTTAACGCGGCAGGTTTAGGCCCATATCTCTTTATTATTGCCTGTGGTCTGTTAGCATATGGGATTAATAAGTATGCGTTTGAGTATCGTTCTTCATCGGATAGTAATCCTTGATAGTATAAGTCTTAAAAGATTGAGAATCATTTAACGAGCATTATCCGGAACTGAGAAACTTCACTGTAATTTCCTCAGTTCCTTTTATATTACCTGTGAACTGCAATGTAAAAATGAAGAGATGGGAGGAATAATAGATTATGATTCAAGAGGTTGAATTGATCGGAAACCGAGTTAAGCTGGCGCCGCTTCGGAGTTCTCATGTGGAGGATCTGTTTCATGCAGGAAGAGAGGAGATCATTTGGACTTATTTGCCTTTGAAAGTCAGTTCGTTGGAAGATATGAAGAAGCTCGTGGAAGAAGCATTGGAACAGAAAGCGAGAGGACAACAATTTCCTTTTGTAGTGATTGATTTAAGCACCAACGAGATCGTTGGCAGTACCCGATACTTAAATATCATGTTATCGAACAGAAATATGGAGATCGGTTGGACTTGGTATAGCCCGCAGGTGTGGAGAACTCATGTGAATACCGAGTGTAAGTACTTATTGTTAAAACATTGCTTTGAGGAACTAAACCTCGTCAGAGTACAATTGAAGGCAGATGTCCGTAATGAAAGGTCAAACAAAGCAATCTTGCGAATTGGCGCCAAGCATGAAGGGGTATTGCGCAAGGATCGCATCTTGCACGACGGGTATATCAGAGATTCCAATCTATACAGCATTATTGCGGAAGAATGGCCGGAAGTAAAAGCGAGATTTGAGGGGCAATTATTAAGATAGCGGAGAGGATAACGTGAGATTTATCACGAAGCAAAGTGCGAAGAATAGCCTTCGATAAGTGTTACATGCGAAAAAAGCATAAATAAAGAAGAGGTGAACTACCTCTTCCCGGACAACGGATATTACGATTACTGTGTGTCGGTTCCCTCCTTCAGTGTGTGGACGGGAACCTCTTTTTCGTCCTCGGGATTGTTAAGCGGATAGATGCGGGCAGTCTCATTCTTTTCATCCACATGCTGAATATAGATCGGCTCCCCGTTGTATGTGACAGGGATTGTTTCGGGTGACTCGACGATCTCTTTCGCTCTTTGCGCGTTCATCATAGACCTCCAATTTAACTCTGTTTTTCATTTGTTTTCCAACTTTTTATATTTTACCTGTTTAAATGAATAATATTCATCAGCAGAATTGCAAACGATTTCATTTATATTAGAATAGGTATTGCAGATTAATGAGAGAAAAACATTGCTCAATGTTCCATGGAAAAGAGAGGGTAGCATGATCGATGCGTTAACGGGCCAGGAATGGAGGATAGGGAGTAATCCTGCTTCATAAATAGATTTTAATGAGGAGAAAGGAGAGAATCGTTTGCACCATTTGACAAGATTTGAAGAGGTAATAATTTCAGAAAGAGAAGTGGAGATTCGCTACCGTTCGCAGGCTAAAGTACGGATTACTTCGCCGCAAATCGGTATGTTTCACTTTCAATTTCTCAGATGCACGGAATGGATGGAAGAGGTTCCCGAGCCCACATTTTCTGTGCTGCCCAAAGAGCTTCTCCCCTTGCAGGTTGAAGAAGAGGATGAAGAGATACTCATTGTGACAAGTAAGGGAAAGGCCATCATCACAAAACAACCCTTTGCGATCCGCTTTGCGGATGAGAAGGATCGAGTCGTTGCAAGCAGTCATCAGCATATCTCTTACCGGTTTGATGGCTGGAAGGTGCGTGCCGGTTTTAACATAGGAGAGAATGAGCGCTTCTATGGTCTGGGAGAATCGGATATTATCCAGGATGAGATTCCGCTTGATCATCGTGGGACGGTTCGCCCTATCTGGAACAAGCATCAACCGGCACCCGCGCGATTAATGATTCCGGTTGTTTATAGTTCTGCGGGGTACGGAGTTTATTTTGACAATCCGTGGGCGGCTCTCTTTGATTTTGGGGTAGAGTCCGCAGAGTCTTGGTTCTACGAGGCAGAGGGCGGCATCATGGAGTATTATTTCTTCTTTGGCGAGACGCTCGCTGCTTTGGTCGATCAATATACCATGCTTACAGGCCGTCCGGAGATTCCGCCATTATGGAGTTTTGGCTACTTGCAATCGAAATTTGGTTATCGCACTCAAGAAGAAGTGCTGGAGTTGGCGCAAACGTTTCGCAAGAAGGGGATTCCCTGCGACTCGATCATTCTGGATCTGTATTGGTTTAAGCGCATGGGGGATCTCGCTTTTGATCGTGAAGCATTCCCCAATCCGGAAGAGATGATACGGTCGCTTCGGGAGATGGGTTTTCATGTGATCGTGATTGAGGAACCTTATCTGCTTACAGACAGCCGTCTCTTTGCGGAAGCTGACCGGTTAAAACTTCTGGCAAAGCGAACGGATGGTACCAGCTATATTCTGCCTTTCTTCCCGGGAATCTCTGCATTGGTCGATTTTACTGATCCGTTGGCCAAGCAATGGTGGGCAGATCAACATCTTCCATTGATGAAGATGGGAATCGAGGGATGGTGGACCGATCTAAATGAGCCTGAAGCGCATTACCCGGATATGGTTCATCATGCCGGACCGGCGCAAAAGGTACATAACCCTTTTTCTCTTGAAATGCACAAGTCGCTTGCACTTGCATATCAACAGCACCAGCCAGAAAAGCGCTTGTTTATCATGAGCCGATCTGCATGGGCGGGCAGCCAGCGCTTTGGTGTTGGCGTTTGGTCCGGCGATGTGGAGTGCAGTTGGGATCATCTCCGCAAGCAAATCTCTCTAGGCATTAATATGGGGCTTGCCGGTATAGGATTATGGAATACGGATATCGGCGGATTTTGGGGCGAGATGCCATCGGCTGAATTATTTCTGCGCTGGATTCAGTTTGGCGCATTTACACCCATCATGCGCCCGCATGGAGCCCATCAGCCAAGAGAACCATGGATTTACGGGGAAGAGATCGAAAAGGAGATCAAACGCTATATCGAGTGCCGATATCGCCTGCTGCCATATTTTTATGCGATGGCCTATGAAGCGAATCAGACAGGGATTCCCTATATGCGGCCTATCTTTATGTATCATCCGGATGAGGCTGATTCTTTTGAGATAACGGATCAATACTACCTGGGCAAGTTTTTGCATGTTGCTCCCGTATTGGAAGAAGGTGCTACAACGCGTAAAGTCTATCTGCCAAAGGGAAGATGGTACGATTTTTGGACCGGTGACAAAATCACAGGAGGAACCTGGTTAACCGTCGCTGCGCCGCTTAATGCGCTACCGCTCTTTGTGAGGGAAGGAGCGATCATTCCGATGGTTCCTGCGATGCAGCATGCAGAGGAAAAAGCTTGGGAGAAGTTAACTCTTCAGATCTATTCCGGGGAAGCGGAACAGTTCCTCCTCTATGAAGATGACGGTAGAACCACCGCATATAAAAAAGGATATTATCGTACCACGTTAATTCGGCATTGGCTGGAAGATAAGACTTGGAGAATTGTGATTGGCGCAGGTGCGGGAGAGTTCCCGAATATGGCTGTGGAAAGAGAGATAGACCTCAAACTCTATCATGATGGAGGCTTTGCCAAAATTACGATCAATGGGATGAGCGCAGAAGCCAAATACCAGGATAACCATACATTAATATCGCTTGGGAAGCGGAGTTGTATGGAGGAGATTCAGATTGAAGCAGAATTTAACTAATCAATAGATATTAGTATCATGAACATTGATTCGGCTTACCTTGTTCTCCCATGAGCGGTAAGCCGATTTGATTGAGATGTATCCTTCTCCATTTACTTCCGTCAGGCGGCATTAATCATGATATAATATTTTCATATTGCAATAACATAGCAGGATTGGAGAAAACGATATGGAGAAGGAGAAAAATCAACAACATAGCAGCACAGGAGTGGGATATGCTGTTTTAGCTTTTGCGGCGTGGGGAGTGCTGCCGATCTATTGGAAGGCAATGGAGGAAGTTTCAGCACTGGAAATCTTAGCCCACCGGATATTTTGGTCATTTATTTTTGTCTTTATTTTGCTTATGGTTACAGGCGGTAAACATCAACTAAAAACCATATTTCATAAAAATACTAGAATGCTTCCCTCAATCTTAAGTTCGCTGCTGATCAGCATAAACTGGTTAATCTTTATCTGGGCGGTAAATTCTGAACATATCGTGGAAACGAGCTTAGGCTACTACATCAATCCGCTCATCAGCATTTTTCTGGGGATGGTTGTACTAAGAGAAAGGCTTAATTTCTGGCAATTGCTCTCATTGGCTTTTGCCATGGTCGGTGTGTTGGTGATAACGATCCAATTTGGCAAGTTCCCATGGGTTGCGTTATCCCTTGCCCTTACCTTTGGACTTTACGGGCTGGTGAAAAAGAAGACCAATTTCGAAGCAAAAGTCAGCCTTTTCTTGGAAACCCTGTTTGTAACGCCGCTTGCTTTGCTCTATATCGTGATCTTACAAGTGAAGGGTATAGGTTCTCTCGGAACCGCTCCTTTATACACGCACTTGCTCTTTCTAGGTGCGGGAGTTGTTACAGCTTTACCGCTTCTCTGGTTTGCGGAAGCCACCAAGCGAGTCCCATTATCGACGATCGGTTTCACGCAATATCTGGCGCCAAGTATCAGCTTATTGCTTGGAGTTTTGGTCTACCATGAGCCATTCACAAAATCCCATCTCATCACGTTTGCATTTATCTGGTTTGCACTCGTTCTTTATTCTTTCTCCCATTCCAAAATGATGGTTGATTTGCAGCCGAAATATTTTAAAAGAAATGTGAGTCAACCATCCCATAAATAGGATAAAGATTTGATGGAGACCCATATTTAGCGCTTCTTGAGCTTGCAGACAAATCGGACGAGGAATTGATAGATTTAATTAAAGGAAGAAGTTAAGGAGATATGTAAACTTCTAGAAGGATTTGAAAAGGATAAAGAGAATAACTGGATGTAATCAGTTGATTGTTGGAGGGATCAGAATGGAGAAATGGGTTCAATACTGCCTTTCCAAGCCGGGCTCCTATGAAGATTACCCTTTTGGACCGGAACCTACGGTAATTAAAGTTGGGACAAAGATGTTCGCTCTTCTATCGATAAGCAATGAGGTTGTACATATCTCTTTGAAATGCGACCCCTTTATGGCAGAACTTCTTCGGCAACAGTACAGCGCAGTCAAACCGGGATATCATCTGAATAAACGGCATTGGAATACCGTATCGATCGATGGCTCAATTCCTCATTCTGAGGTCGAGTCAATGATTGATCATTCCTATGAGCTGGTAGTCAAGTCCCTGCCTAAAGCTGTAAGAGAACAGATCTGACCTAATAAGTCCCCAAAACTGACTGATATGTAAAATATTTTTAGGGAGTCCCAAAATGAAGCAGTACATAAAGGATATGAGGAAACTCGTAGGACATAGACCTATGATTGTGAGCGGGGCAAGCGTAATCATTTTCAATGCTGAGAACAAGGTTTTAATGCTGCATCGAAGCGATAATGATAGCTGGTGTTTTCCGGGAGGTGCATTAGAGCTTGGCGAATCTCTCAGAGAAGCAGCGATAAGAGAAGTATTCGAAGAGACCGGGCTTGAAGTGACGGAATTAGAATTAATGGACGTTTTTTCCGGAAAGGATCTCTATTACAAATACCCGAATGGTGACGAAATCTATAATGTGGACGCTGTTTTCATCACAAGGCAATATAAAGGTGAGCTGAAGATTAATAACGAAAGCAGGCAGGCAAGATTTTTTGATATACGTGATATTCCCAAAAATATAAGTCCTCCAGTTATTCCAGTAGTGCAAGAGTTAAAAAGAAGGGCAAGCCAATTATTGCAATAGAATGATCGGATAGTGGCTGGATTGGAGCGTCAGAACTTCGACCATTGTGTGTTGCTGTTTGTAAAATAAAGTTATAATCCTAGCGAGCGGGTCCTTACCTTCCACTCGCTAGGATTATTTTTATTCGGATTCATCACCATTTTTTGTGAAAATGGTGAAATAAAATGAAAAACACTCGCAACCTCTGGCAAGAATGTTAGTGACTAAACCACATTCAAAGGAGGAATTGCGAGTGTCTAAAACACTTTCCATAC